>Ga0302324_100000128_pt1 | contig 190193 bp, 164 predicted proteins | sample Palsa_T0_1_FD_201949 | JGI IMG/M metagenome (GOLD analysis project Ga0302324, IMG submission 201949) | Peat permafrost microbial communities from Stordalen Mire near Abisko, Sweden - Palsa_T0_1 | ecosystem: Environmental > Terrestrial > Soil > Palsa > Peat permafrost | place: Sweden: Abisko...
CTTACGACTGCACCAGGGGAGCCGGGTTCTTCAGATAGCGCGTCGTAATCTCGTGAGCAGCGTGATAGGTAAGCGCCGCTACGGTGCCGGTCGGGTTGTAGCCGGCATTCTGCGGGAACGCACCTGAGCCCAACGAGAATACGTTCGATACGTCCCATGACTGCAGATACTGGTTGACGACACTGTCCTTGGGGCTCTCTCCCATGATAGCGCCGCCGGTGTTGTGCGTCGTCTGGTAGGGTACGATGCTGAACGAGCCCTTGCGCCGATTCAGCTTGATCTCACGTGGGTTCATGGCCCGAGCTACCTCGGCCGCACGGTCGGTCAGGTAGTCCGACATTTTGTGTTCATTTTCGGTGAAATCGAACGTCATGCGCAGCATCGGGCGGCCGTAAATATCCCGATAGGTGGGGTCCAAATCGAGATAGTTGCCGCGATGGCTCATGCAGGAGCCGTGCACGCTGATAGAAAATGACCGCAGGTAGTTCTTGGCGGCCGCGTGCTTCCATTCGAGGCCCCAATCCGGCGTGCCCTCAGGCGTGTAAATCATTTCGATCGGACGTCCGCCCGTGACCATTCCCGCGATGTACGCACCGCCGATGAAACCAAGTCCTGAATGGTCGAAATTATCGCCGTTGAAGTCGTCGATCACGGTGGCTAGGGCGCCGGCGCCGATGAACGGGTTCAGTATCTTGTCGTCGAAGAAGACATTCACCGACGACATGGTCTGGTAGGCGTAGTTCTTGCCGACGACGCCTTCTCCGGTCTTCGGATCGTACGGTTTGCCGATTCCAGACAGGAGCATCAGACGGACGTTTTGCAGCACGTAGGCAGACAGGATCACCATTTCAGCCGGCTGGAAGAATTCTTCGCCCGCGCTGTTTACATAGGTAACGCCGGTTGCGCGCTTGCGGTCAGCTGTCAGCTTCACCCGCAAGACCTCGCACTCAGTCTTCAGGGTGAAGTTCGGCTTCGCCATCAGATAGGGTAGTAGTGTCGTCTGCGGGCTTGCCTTGGAGTAGTTGCCGCACCCAAATTTCTCGCAGAACCCACAGTAGGTGCAGGCGCCCAACTGCGCGCCGAGCGGGTTGATATATGGTTCGGAAAGATTGCCTGTCGGGTGCGGGAACGGATGGCGCCCAAGTTCCGCCGCCGCCTTGCCGAACAGGGTCGGCGCATAGGTTTGAATCATCGGCGGCGTCGGATATTCGTTTGAGCGCGGGCCTTCGAAGGGATTACCGCCAGGCTGTATCTTGCCGTTCAGATTGCCCGCTTTGCCGCTCGTACCACAAAGCTTATCGAACTGATCGTAGTAGGGTTCGAGCTGCTCGTACGTGACGCCCCAGTCCTGGACGGTCAGATCGTAGTCCGATACTGCCTTCTTGCCGTAGCGCTGCTGGTTGTGGCTCTTAGTCATGAAGTCGGACGGTAAGAACCGCCAGATCTGACCGTTCCAGTGAACGCCCCCGCTGCCGACACCAGTGCCGAGCAGGAATGCGCCGAGGTGACGCATCGGTAAGGCTTCTTGATTGGTATTGTTGCGGATCGTCAGTGTATCGTACGTGACGTTTTGAAACAGGTGGTGGCGCCACATGTAGCGCAGCTCATCCTGGGCGAATCCTGTGGCGAAATCCGTCGGGGTGTCGCGCCAGGGACCCCGCTCCAGCGCCACCACGTTCATGCCGGCGTCGCAAAGTTGCTGACCCATGATGGCACCGGTCCACCCGAAGCCCACCAGCACCGCATCCACCGGTTTCAGGGTTGTAGTCACGATGAGGTTTCCGTCCAACCGGGCCGGCCTTTGAGTCCGACAGGTGGGTAGGGCACGCGCTCGCCGTGTCGGGACACCCATTCCTTGTAGTCGTAGTGCGCGCCGGGGAAGCCGATCATCTTCCAGGCCCCCATATCCTTGTTGCCACCGTAGATCGGGTCCGAGAAGTAGCCCTCTTTGGTGTTCTGCAGCAGCATAGCGAAGAAGGACTTACTGTCGACTCCGCCGTCGAGTTTGATCTCGCCGCTCTCGAGCCCCTTTAGTACCTTGTCTTGATCATCCGCCGCAAGTTTGCCGAACGCGATGCCGTTGAAGTTTGCGCCGACGTATTTGTCGATCGCCGCGATCGCGGCGCGATAGAGTTCTGCGGGGTTGAAGCGGCTTTGATAGCCCTGCTCCGGGGTTCCCTTAGGCCACGGGCCTCCGAGATAAAAGTGATCGCCCCGCCCGAATCGCCCGGCAAGCTGCCGATCCAGAAAAAAGGGCACCCGCGCTTCGACGCCCCCAGGTCCAACTGAATCGTTCGGGATCAGCCTCCCAACCGCTGATTCAATAAAGATCACTTCCGCCGGTGCGAAGAAGACATATCCAGAGCCCGACGCGCCGGGCGGCACGTCCGCCGTTCCTTCTCGCCAAGGAACCGAGCCTCGAAAGGTCTGTGGGGGGCCACCGAGTTCGCCGTCGTGGATGGCTGCCGCAGTCACGCCGCCGAGTCCTGCCATCGCACTCCCGACAAGGAAGCGGCGGCGGTCTAAGTTTACCTTGACCGGAGTGGCTGCAGCAGCAATCCGCAGAAGCGGATCGCGTTGAGTCGGGTGCTTTTCATGGTCAGCCAGGTCTTCGGGTTGGGTCTTGGATTCGGGATCCGTTCGTGAGACGTCGAACTTATCCTGGGATGACATGAACATCTCCTTGCGCGATATTTCCGACGCGTGGGTTACTCATACGGTCCCCCACGCCGCGGATACGCTCCCATCATTGCACAACTACTCAACATTGCCCATTCACCAGAGCCAGGTTACTTGACGTGGATGTCTGGCACGTAGTAATTCGTGCGAGTCAACGGGTCCGCGCTTCCCAAGGCCAGCAGAACGAACAACCAGAACATGGCGGCCACCGCGAAGGCGCGGACGATGACGGGTCCTTTCTTGACCTCCATGAAGCCGATCGATACCACCAGGACCATCAACACGCCGGGGATCATGACGAGCGGGCGCCAACAGCGCGCGAGGGGCAAGTAGCTCGCGGCCAATTCGGTGCCGCCCAACAGGATCAGTAGCCCCCACGTGACCAGCAGGCGCATCATGCCGGGCTTCATCGACCTCTCCCGATCAAATAGATCAGCGGATACAACGTGAGCCAGACGATGTCGACGAAGCTCCAGTAAAGTCCGACGACAGTGACCGGCGTATGATAGCTCGGTGAAAACTCACCGCGCCGGGCGCGCCGAATGACCCAGAGCAACAGTCCTATGCCCACTACCATATGCACGCCGTGCAGGGCCGTGCCAATGAAGTAAAAAATAAAGAACAAACGCGCACCGCCCTCCGAAGGTCCGCTGATCTTGAAGTTCGGTGCGCTGGGAAAGAGATGGTGTGCGAAATCCTCGGGCCATTCGACACCGAATTTCAGCGCAAGGAAGATCAAGCCGAGTACGAGAGTGACCACGCAGCATCGAATCAACTGGCGAATGTTGCCTTCGCGAATGAATAGCAGGCCCAACGCGTATACGAAGCTGCTGGTGACGAGAACGAATGTGTTGAGCGTACCGATCGAAAGATCGGTTTGACGGACGCCCGCATCGAAACCGAGCTGGTTCCAGTGACGCGAGTAGATCCACGTCAAGATCATCCCGCCAAAAAACAATACTTCGGTCGCGAGGAACAGCCACATCCCGGCAACCGCCGTCTGCGCTTGGTAGGATGCGCTTTCGTACTGAAAATCGTGCGCGACGGTGCTAGACATTCTGCTGGTGCACCGTTTCAGGCGGCGGATAGGCGTACGGCCCTTCGGTGACCACGGGGATCTCGACAAAATTCACCGTCGGCGGCGGCGAGGTCGTCTGCCATTCGAGCCCCGTAGCTCCCCAGGGATTCGCCGGCGCCCGTTCGCCATGGAACAGCGACCAGGTAAGGTAGGCGAGCGGCAGCAGATAAGCGCTGGCGAGCACCGATGCGCCCGCCGATGAGAGTACGTTCAGTACCTGAAAATCCGGCGAATACGAGAAATAGCGGCGCGGCATCCCCAGAAGTCCCAAGATAAACTGCGGAAAGAAGGTGATATTAAAGCCGATGAACATGATGAGAGCTGCCACCCGTGCCCACATTTCCGGATACATGCGTCCCGTGATTTTGGGCCACCAAAAATGCAATCCCCCGAAAAATGCTGAGACCATGCCGCCCACCATGATGTAGTGAAAGTGCGCCACGACGAAATACGTCTGCGTCAGATGCACGTCTGCGGCGAGAGCCGCGACCCATAGGCCTGTCAGACCCCCGATCGTGAACAACCCGATAAATCCCAAGGCATACAGCATCGGTGCATCAAAGCGCACGAATCCTTTATGCATCGTGCCCAGCCAGTTAAACACTTTGATCGCCGAGGGGACGGCGACTAAATAGCTTAGGATCGAGAACAGTACCGCCGAATACACCGAGGTGCCCGCCACGAACATGTGATGGCCCCAGACGAAAAAGCTGATGACCGCGATCGATACGCTCGCCCACACCACGAATTTGTAGCCGAAGATGCTCTTGCGCGAAAACGTCGGAATGATCTCGCTGACGACGCCAAAGCCCGGGAGGATCATGATGTAGACCGCGGGATGCGAGTAGAACCAAAATAAATGCTGGAACAGCAACGGGTCGCCGCCGATCGCAGGGTCGAATACGCCGATATGAAACAGGCGTTCCAAGGCGAGCAACAGCAAGGTGATCGCGAGTACGGGAGTCGCGAGGACCAACAAGACACTCAAGGAATATATCGACCACAGGAACACGGGCATGCGATACCACGTTAAACCGGGGGCGCGCAGCCGGTGAATGCTGACGATAAAATTGAGGCCCGTGGCAATGGAGGCGAATCCCGAGATGAAGATGCCGACCGCCGCCAGCACCACATGGCCTTGGGAGTACGTCGTTGAGAGCGGCGTATAAAACGTCCAACCGGTGTCCACGCCGCCGACGAATAGCGCCCAGAGCGTGATCGCGCCGCCGGTGATGAATAGGTACCAGGTGAATAGATTGAGGCGCGGAAACGCCAGATCGCGCGCTCCCAGCATCAACGGGATGAGAAAATTGCCCAGCGTCACCGGTACGGCAGGCACCAGAAAGAACCACACCATGATCACGCCGTGCATGGTGAACAAGCGGTTGTATGCTTCGGCCGAACCGAGCAATCCTTCCGGAACGATGAGATTGAGTCGCACCAGCGCGGCAGCGGCGCCGCCGATGAAGAAGAAAAACGTGATGCTGCCAAGATAGAGCAGAGCGATGCGTTTGTGATCGGTGCTCAGCAACCAACTGCGCAGAGTCCATCCGTCCGTGAGATACGATCCTTCGGCCGCGCCGTCCGAGATCTTCACCATATCCGTCATCCCCATGCTCATTGCGGTCTCTCCGACGCCAGCGATTTGATGTAGGCGACCAATTGCAGAAGATCTTCCTCACCGAGCTGCCCGGCGAATGACGGCATGATGGGTGCATAGCCGGCAACGATTTGCTGCTCCGGCGCCACGATGGAGTCGTGCAGATATCGCTCATCGGCGATCGTCACCGTGCCATTGGACAGCGGGACGGGACTGCCATAAAGGCCGGCGAGCGAGGGGGCCCGCACGGTGCTCTCTATCTCGCTGCCCGTGGCGTTGCTCCCATGGCAACCCCCGCAGCCGAAACGCGTGAACAAAATCCTTCCGGCCGCCGCCAAAGTATCTCCGGTGCCATTCTGTTCCAGCCACGCTTGGAACTGCGGCTGCGGCAAGACCACGACCTCTCCGACCATTTTAGAATGATCGAGGCCGCAGAATTGCGTGCAGTACAGCTCATACGTACCCGGACGATTCGCCGTGAACGATAAAGTTTCGTAACGATCGGGCAGGACGTCGTGTTTGATGCGAAAGGCCGGTACGGAGAAATCGTGGATCACGTCCTCGGACGTCATCACGAGCTCAATGGGTATGCCCACGGGAACATGCAGCGCATTGATTTCCCGCTGGCCGCCGACGTGTTCGGTCTTCCACATCCATTGTTTGGCGATGACATAAATCTTGAGCGCATTTTTTGGCGTCTCGAACAGACGTACGTAAAGATCCGCACCCCAGACGAAAAGTCCGAAAAATATCAGCAGCGTCGCGGCCGTCCAAGTGATTTCGAAGATCCAGGATTTCTTGGCCACCGCGCCGCGATCGAGACCGCTGCCGGCTCGATACTTCACGATATAGCGGAACATCAGGCCGAATACGAGCGCGAGCACCGCGAATGACAGCAGCACCAGCCCCCATAGCAGATGGTCCGTCTCCGCCGCGCTATTCGATGCTTGGGGCAGCCACCATTTCACGAGCGGAGCCGCTCCCGGCGCAAGAGTAGGAACACGACTCCCGCGATGGTGAGGACGGTCAGGACGCCAGCGAGGCGCAGCACTTTCAATATCTCCAGCGAATAGCGCCCGGTGGTCGGATCGAAATGGAAGCAGATGAGCAAGAGAGGCGCTGCGGCGGCGGCGATGCGCCCGACGCCCGCACTGTGCAACGCGGAGCGCACCTCGAGCGGCGTGTAGCCGACGCCGAGCAGATAATTCGAGACGACGCCCTGCGCGCTCACGAAGACAATGCCCGCGGGGTGGATGAATTGCTGACTCTGCGGATCGAAACGATTGCGGAACCCGACGGCCTCAGTGGCCGCCATAGTGTTGGCCGCCGTGCCCGTCAGATAATGCCAATACGATTGCGTACGGCCGCCGCCGAATGCGGACAGATCGCTCGCTTTGGCGGCGCTCGCCTCGGCGCTCGTCTCCGAGGGATCGATGCTGAGCACGGCCAGTACATAGTCGCGCCCGGCATGGAGGTCGGCGTGTTGCAGAGCGCCCAACAGGCTCGCCCGTACGACGCCACAGAGATTCGGGCATCGAAGATAGGCGGGCACGAGTATCAGCGGCACGCCCTGCGCAAGATCCCCCAGTCGCACAGTCCGACCATCAGAGTCGCGAAATAGGAGCTCGCCGGGCAATCGTGCGCCCGGCCGCTCCTGATAGGAAAAGCGTGCCGGATCGATGTCTGAAGGATAGGGGCCCGTCGCCAAGGCAGCCCCGCCCGCCGCCAGAAAGACGACCGCCATCCACCGGATCATGGCCCTGCCCCCGGCGCCGGCCATCCGGGGATGCCCTCCTGTCCAACGATACGCATCGCGTCCGCGATCCGGATGTGAACCACCCCATGCGCCTCATCGACCCAACCCGTGCTATCAAGCTGCCGCATCTCAAGCGCATGGAACGCTCGCATGTCGGCCGGCGGGTCGGATTGAAGGCGCGGCGTGGGATACAGCGGAAGCGGCGGGGTCAGCGTAGCGTCCGAGAGTGACTGTGGGTACAGCCACCAGGTCAGCAATGCGCAACCGGCGAGCAGACCGAGCATCAAGGCTGCGGCTACCCAAATGGATCTCTCACCGATATCGCTGTGCTCGTGGCGCGCGGTCGGGATGAGTTTGTCTGTGTCAGCCATGAGCGGCTACTGCGGGCATGAGCCAGGCACTGCGGATCGCGCGCAGCGCCATTGCGGTCGCGAGTCCGAGGATTGCTACCATCGGAACCGCATCCAACGCAGATAGTGGCCGCCCCGCGGCCGGGATCACGAGCCACCAGGCGCGCGGCACTTCTGTCACCACGAGCAGCGTGGCCAGCGCTCTTAATGCCCTCCGCGACCGCTGCACCTGAGGCCAAATCAAGGCGAAAAACGGCAGCAGAAAGTGGACTGCCGCAATGAAGATGGCCACGCCCGCCCAGCCGCCGATGAGGCGCGGAAGATACCAGTTGGCTTCATTGGGTAAGTCCGAATTCCACACGATCAGTAGCTGCATGAAGTCGAGATACGCCCACAGCACCAACAGCGCAAACAGCAGCCTGCCCAAGTCGTGTGTGCTTTCACGCTCGCCGCGCTGGCGCGCGAAGGTCAGCCCCAGCACCGCGACCGAGAGGGCGAGCAAGACAGCTTCACTGGCGACGAGCAGGCCGTAGATGCTCGACGCGAAATGCGGGTCCAGAGACAGTGTGAAGTCGATCGCCGCGAACGTCACCGTGAGGGCCAGCAGGATGAGCCCGGGAGGTGCCACGCGATACAGCAGCGGCTGCGGATTCTCCTGACGGAGTGCATGCAGCACGATGGCGGCCAGGCCAAGCCAGACGATCAAATAGACCACGCACCGCGCGTAAAAGAACGGTGCATTCAAGTAGAACCGATTGTCGAGGTGAGCGGCCACATCGGCATGCATCCAGGGATACAGCGTGTGCAGGACGAACAGAATCGGAAGCAGCGCCGGCAGCAACAACGGCAGGGTCGCGACGCCCGCGACCAACTGTGGCCGGATGGCGCTGCCCCAGCGGCCGCCGGTCAACGCATGTATAAGGATCAGCGCCATGCTTCCCAGCGGCCACCCCAACCAAAAGGTCAGCGCAGCGAGCCAGGCATGGGGATAAAGTCCGGGCGACGTCCACCAGACGATGGCGGAGCCGAGCAACCCCACGCCGCCCACCACCCACGCGCTGTGCTCCGCACGCCCTGCCGTCACGGCAGCTTACCGCGCTGATCGGCCGGCACATCGGCGAGTGACGCATGTTGGCTACGCTCGAGTGCATAAACGTAAGCCGCAATCGCCCAGCGATCGGCCGTCTGCACGCGGTCGGAGAACGAATACATGACCCCGTATCCCCGGGTGATGACATCGTAAATATGCTGCGGCGGTGCCGATCGCAGTGGCTCGCTCTGAAAGGACGGCGGCGGCGGAAAACCGCGCTGCACGATCATGCCGTGACCGTCGCCCAACTCTGAGTGGCACGGCGTGCAATAAATGCGATAGCGCTCCTGGCCACGCTCGAGCAGTACCAGCGTGACCGCGGGAGCTGTGGCAGGCTGGTTTTGAAATTCCACGGTATCGTTTGGTACCCCGGCGGGACCGACTAGCGGCGAATACGCCTTTTGCTTCGGCTGATTGTCCATGTTGTCGCAGCCGGCCAAGAACGCCAGGCACAGAGCTAGAACCGCTATGGCGTTGCCGATCACGCGGCGAACTCCTCGACACTGGCCGGATGCAATGTATCGACCAAGGCTCGCGCCTGTGCCGCGCGTTCAGGGTCGGTGGTGCGAATGGCCACGAACCAGCCATCTCGGGATGCGCGCCTGAAACTGTCGCATTCGTCGACGGGATCATAGAGCTGCGGCATGCGGCAAACCATGAAGTAGCCGAAAAATCCGACCACCATCGCACACAGAACACCGATCTCGAAGGCGATCGGCACGAAGGCCGGCCACGCAAATGTCGGCCGGCCGCCAATGTCGAGCGGATAGGCATACACGTCCGCATACGTCATGAGCAAAACGAAGCCCACGAAGCCGGCGATGCCCGCCGCGAACATGGCCAGAGGCAACGGCGAGCCAAAAGCACCTTCCTCGAGCGGTACCGGCGTGTAAGTTTCGAGTGCTTCGATCCGTGCCTCCCTCAAACACGCGAGCGCGCGCTGCAGGTCTTGGGGCGTGTCGAAGCCGGCGAGGATGCCATTCATGGCGCGTGCGCCGCGGCGGCACGCGCCTGGGTGGTCGCAATCAGGGTGCGCATTTCGTGCATCGAGACGATCGGTATATAACGCACCGACAGCAAAATGCCGCTCAAGAACATACCCACCGTGCCCACGAGCGTCGACCAGTCCCAAAAGGTCGGGTGATAAACTCCCCACGCCGACGGCAGATTGGGGCGGTGCAGACTGGTCACGACGATATCATATCGCTCGAGCCACATGCCGATGACCACACTCAGACAAATCGCGACGATGACCGGCTGATTCAGACGCAAGCGGCGGGACCAAAAGACTTGAGGCAGCAGGCAGTTGAGCAGCACCGTGCCCCAGTAGACGTATTTGTAGTAGCCGAGTGCCCGTGCGATGAACATGACGCGTTCCGCGCGGTCGCCGCCATAGAAGGTGGTGAACGCATCCATGAGATAGGCGTAGGAGACACATAGGCTACTGGTGAGCAACAGCTTGCACAGCACATCGAGGTGTCGGCCGGTGATCATGTCCTCGAGCCCGAGCAGCCGGCGCAAGGGAATGATCAGCAGCAACACGATCGAAAAACCGGACAGCAATGCGCCGAAGACGAAGAAGGGTGGAAACTCGGTGGAGTGCCAGCCCGGGGTTGCGGCGCCGGCGAAGTCGAGCCCGACGATGCTGTGAATCGAAACCACCACGGGCGCCATGATCGCTGCCATGACGCCATAGGCGGCGCGCATATGCCGCCACTGCCGGGTCGAGCCGCGAAATCCGCAGGCAAGGATGCCGTAGATGCGCTGCTTGGCAGGCGTGGTGGCTCGATCACGCACGCTGGCGAAATCCGGCATCAGCCCGAAGTACCAAAATAAAATCGAGGCGAAAACATAGGTCACCAGCGCCCAAAAATCCCACAGCAGGGGACTGCGAAACTGTGCCCAAAGGCCCATCGTATTGGGATAAAAGAACAGCCAATAAAAAAACCATGGCCGCCCGAGGTGCAGGATGGGATAGATACCCGCCGCCGCCGCACCGAACAGCATCATCGACTCGGCGATGCGGTTGATCGAGGTACGCCACTCCGCGCCCATGAGAAAGAACAGGGCGGAAATGATCGTGCCGCCGGAGGCGATGGCAATCCACCACACGTAGCTCAAGATCGCGAACCCCCACATTACCGGCCAATTGATCCCCCATATGCCGATGCCCGCGTAGAACAAGTACGCGATGGATGCCACCAGAAGCAAGGTCAAGGCTATGCACGGCACGAAAGCAATCCACCACCACAGATACGCTCGTTCGCGCAGCGCGATGGCGCAGATCCGATCGGTCATCGACGCGATGCTCAACGCCGGATCCACCACCGGATCATCGAACCGAGGCGGACGGCCCTTCGGGGACGGCAGGGCATCTGGCGCCGCCACGCTCATGTCGGCTGTCCTTTGATTGCGGGGTTAGGGTTTCGCACCAGCGCCTCGTAAGTAGTTCGAGGTTTGGTGTTCTGCTTCTCCAACATGGCAAAATCGAGCGGGCTGTTCTTGCGCTGCGCCACCTCGCTTTGCGGGTCCGCAAGATTGCCGAAGGTAAATGCCTGCGTCGGACACGCATTCTGACAGGCGGTTCTGACCTCACCCACCGGACGACTCTCGCGATCCGCAACAATGCGCGCCTCGGCAACCCGCTGAATGCAGTACGAGCACTTTTCCATCACCCCACGCGCGCGCACCGTCACGTCGGGATTCCATGACTGTGCGGGGCGGTGCTGCTCCTTGGCATAGCCATAGAAATTAAAGCGCCGCACCTTGTAAGGGCAGTTATTGGAGCAGAAGCGCGTCCCGACGCAGCGGTTGTACACCATCACGTTGAGTCCTTCAGAATCGTGCACCGTGGCGCCGACGGGACAGACGTTCTCGCAGGGTGCCTCCTCGCAGTGCATGCACAGCACGGGCTGGAAGAAGCTTTCCGGCGCGTCCGGCTCGCCCTCGAAATAGCGGTCGATCCGCAGCCAGTGCATCTCCCGCTCGCGCAGCACTTGGGCCTTACCCACCACGGAAATATTGTTCTCGGCCTGGCAGGCGACGATGCAGGCATTGCAGCCTATGCAGGCGTTCAGATCGATGCTCATCGCCCAAGCAGCCGGGCCGGGCGGTACCGTGCCATAGAGGTGCGGCTCGCTATGCTCGTTGGCGGCAAAGTGAGGATCGGCGAGGAACTGCGCCAGGGTGCCATGACGGAGAATTTCCGGCGGTGTCTCCATCAGCAAGTTGTGATGAACCGTGCTCGCGAGTTCCACCCGGCCCTTCTCTTTATGCAGCACCACCGGGCCCGTCATCCCCGCGAAAGGATAGAAATCGATACCCACGCCGTCCCCGACGCTTCCGGCAGCGCGACGGCCGGATCCGAGCAAGGCAGTGATGCAGTCGGGTGCCTGGCCCGGCATGATCCACACGGGCGCTACGACACTCACCGGGTCGATCGCCAGGCGTACGCAATCGCCATTGGTCAACTGCATCCGCGTAGCCAATGCGGGCGCGATCAACAGTGGGTTGTCCCAAACCACCTTGGTGAGGGGCCGCGGCAATTCCTGCAGCCAGGGATTGTTGGCAAAACGCCCGTCCCACAAATTCGAATCTACGCGCAACAGTAACGTGAGCCCGTCGCCGGGAGCGGCGGTCGATGTTGTACTACTTGCCGTAACCTCGGTGCGCAGGCGCGCATCGCTCGGCGCAGTCGCCGTGCCGGGCACGAAGCCATGGGCTAACGCATCGGACCAGCCGTTTGCGGGATCGCCCCCTAAGTGAGCAGCCCAAATCTTGCGCACGCTCTCTTCCGTCGACAAGGGCGGCGCGGTGAGATAGAGCCCGAGCATGGCATGCGCGCTTAAGCCCCCATAGAGCGGCAACGCCTGAGGCTGCAGGATAGTGACGGTGCCATCGTAGGCACGCGCATCACTCCAGGTCTCCCACTCATGGGTCTGCGGCACGAACCATGTGCTCGAGCGAGCGGTTTCATCGGCATGACGGGCAAGAGCCACGCTGAACGGTACCCGTTTGAGCGCTTCGGCAAACCCCCAGGATGAGGGCGAGGTGTACAGAGGATTGCTGTCGAGGATGAGCAGGTGGCTGACTTGGCCTGCGTGCATGTCGGCGATCAGCGCCTTCATCGCGTCCGCCTGCAGAGCGGCTTGCGGGGACCCCGGCTCGATAAGATCGTAGGTAGCGCCGCGCGCGCCCAACGCCTCGTTCATCGCGTGTCCCAGAGCATGCAGCTCGGCGGGCTGCGCCGCGCCGACATGCACCAACACCCGACCGCGAGCCGCTTTCAGATCGGACAGGAGCGGGCCGACCCATGTCGGGCCCGAGTCCGGCGGCGTATTGTGTAGAACGCCGGCAGCAAGCGCCATGACAATGCGGCGCAGTTCCGCCGGACCGGCGATGAAGCGATGATCGGCCACGGAGCCGATCAAGGTCGGAGTCGGCTCGATCGCGTATACACGGCTCATCGAGGCAGTGCGCGATGGATTGCGCCGGCTGGCAAAATCGCGTGCGTAACGCAGCCGGCCAGGCGCCGAACTGAGAAGGTCGCCGTCGATCGCCAGCAGAACAACGGCTTTATCGAGGTGAGCTAACACCTCGAGGGGTCGTCCGTAAGCGATCTGCGAGGCTTGTCGCGCGGCATCGCGCGAAATGGGCTCCCACTGGATCCACTGCGCCTCGGGATATTGCCGCCGTACCGCCTCGATTTGCGCAATGAGTGTCGGCGAGGTGACGCTGCCGGTGAGAATCCGTAAGGTCGCACCTTGCCGCAGCGCCAAACCGGCGCGCTGCTCGGATAGCGCCGCATCGAGGTTCGCACGATCGGCGGGATTGCCCCGTCGGCTGATCTCGGCCGCGCGGTCGGGGTCGTAGAAATCGAGTAGCTGCGCCTGCGCATAGACGTCGATCGCACCGAGACTGGCCGGATGCTCGGGATTGCCGTCGACTTTGACCGGCCTCCCCATGATGTGTTTGACGACCACGCCGCTGGCGTAACCATCGAGAACGTGCGCGGTGGCGTAGTAGTTCGGCAGCCCCGGGATGATGTTCGGTGGAATGCTCACGGCGGGAATGAGGTTTCCCCCATACTTGGAATCGCACCCCGCGAGCCCGCTCAAGACAATCGATGCGGCCATCAGCCTGAGAACTTGCCGCCGACCCAGAGGCTCCGCCAATGCCGCGGCCAATCCGGGGAACTCCTGCATCGCGTGCTCGAGGAAGGCGGGATTGTCCGCCGCCTGTTCCAGACTGCGCCATAACTTGTCGCTTCGATTCATCGGTGACACAACGAGCAATCGGTGAGCGTGCGATCGGGAACGTGATATAGCGTCATGAGCGCCGCCGCTGAGGGAGTGTCCGGGCCGCGCTGCCATGCAGTGTCATAGAGGGCGGGTCGAGGCCGCAAATTTGGTCCCGGGTCGCGATGACAGTCGAGGCAGAAACCCATGGTCAGTGTCCTTGCTTTGTAGGTGAGCGGCATCGTTTCGATCTCGCCATGGCAGCTCCCGCAACCGACACCCTTCGCGATGTGGATACTGTGATTGAAGTAGACGTAGTCAGGTAGATCAGTAATTCGTTGCCAAGTGATGGGCGTTTGGTTGGCGAAGCTGTGGCGCACCGGTGCGAGGAGGGCGGCGTTGGTCCAGATTTGCGAATGGCAGGTCATGCAGGTATGGGTTGGTGGAAGCCCGGCGTTGGAAGACACTTCGACCGCGGAGTGGCAAAAGCGGCAATCGATGCCCAGTCCAGCGACATGGTGTTGATGGCTGAACGGCACCGGCTGCTCGATCATCGAACGTAGGTGACGCGCATAGTCCGTGCGAGGCCACAACCACCAAAAAGCCGCTGCGATCAGCACCCCCGCGGCGACAACCAGCAACGCGACTTTCGATGCAAGGTTAGCGGCAGGACGAAAGATCGCCGCCATTGGCTTGACCTCTGTCTGCAACCGCGAGAATGGACAGTGCGGGTGAACGCGCGCCGGAGCTTTTCACGAGACGGTATCTCCGGAGCCCTATACTTTCGCGTTGCATGTGTGAGACGCCGCCTCTTGCTGCGGATTCTTTCGGACGCTGTCGGTACAGTAAACGTACGCTCGGCACGTGTCGAATTTTTCCGGCCGCGCCCTGATGGACAACCGTCATGGTTCGCCTAGGTGGCCGATCCGGATCGAAAAACTGCTTGCATGATTTCTTGGAACTGTCGCGTCAGCTTGGCGCCGTCAGCAATTTCTGGGCGGGGGAGGGCGTCGGCCTTCAATGGAGCAGAATGTGCCGTTTCCAAATCCGATCATTGTGTCTATGCTCTTCTGTGCGTAGATAGACCTCATTTCAAGTCCGGAGTCAAAGGGGCTGGTTTGAGATAACGCATTGGGCCGATAACCCGCCAGCGCACACAAGGAGCAACGCATGACTGAATCGAGAAAACCTACCACGACCGACGCGGGCGCCCCGGTCGCGAGCGACGAGCATTCACTCACCATCGGTGCGGACGGTCCAATCGTTTTGAACGATCATTACCTGATTGAGCAGATGGCGAACTTCAATCGCGAGCGCATTCCGGAGCGCCAGCCGCACGCCAAGGGAGGGGGCGCCTTCGGTTACTTCGATGTCACCCACGACGTCAGCGCATACACCCGGGCCGCGGTTTTCCAGCCGGGCACCAAAACCGAGACTCTGATACGCTTCTCGACGGTCGCCGGTGAGCGCGGTAGTCCGGATACCTAGCGCGATCCGCGCGGCTTCTCGCTAAAGTTCTATACGAGCGAGGGCATCTATGACATGGTGGGAAACAACACTCCCGTCTTTTTCGTTCGCGATCCCTTGAAGTTCCAGCACTTCATCCGCTCGCAGAAGCGCCGCGCGGACAACGGCCTGCGCGACCACGACATGCAATGGGACTTCTGGACGTTATCGCCCGAGTCCGCGCACCAGGTGACGTACCTCATGGGCGATCGCGGCATCCCCAAAACCTGGCGTCATATGAACGGCTATTCCAGCCACACGTATATGTGGGTCAACGCCCAGGGTACGAAGTTCTGGGTGAAGTATCACTTCAAGACCGACCAAGGCGTCGAGTTCTTGACGCAAGCCGAAGCGGACCGTCTGGCTGGGGTGGATGGCGATTTCCATCGGCGCGATCTGTTCAACTCGATCAAGAAGGGTGATTTCCCGCACTGGACGCTGAAGATGCAGATCATGCCGTTCGCGGACGCCAAAACCTATCGCTTCAACCCGTTCGACCTCACCAAGGTCTGGCCGCACGAAGACTATCCGCTGATCGAAGTGGGGAAGCTGATGCTCGATCGCAATGTCAGCGATTTCCACCGCGAGATCGAGCAGGCCGCCTTCGAGCCGAACAACCTGGTGCCTGGTATTGGACTGAGTCCGGACAAGATGCTGCTAGCGCGCGGCTTCTCCTATTCCGATGCGCACCGCGCGCGCCTCGGCGTCCGAGGACGATGACTTCGGGCAGGCCGGCACCATGGTGCGTCGTGTACTCGACGACGCGGCGCGCGCACGCCTCGTGAGCAATATCGTCGGGCACCTAAAGGACGGGGTTTCCGAGCCCGTTCTCGCGCGGGCGCTCGACTATTGGCGCAAGGCCGACAAGGATCTCGGTGACCGCGTCGCGACAGGGATGAGAAAGAAGCGACAGACAAATGGTATGTGGCCGCGCCGGAACCCATGAGGCGGTAGTGCGCGAGGTCGGCCGGCCTTCCGTTTTGTTTCTCCGGGAAGACTTAGCTGAGCTACGAAGGCTGATGCGCGCCGCCTGAGCGTTGCTGCCATGGGTTTATCTAGTGGTTCCTTGCTACCTTTCTACCGCCCCTATCGAGTAGACCCTATAAAATTAGGGGTTTCGTCATTTCGTCAATCTCCCTCTTAATCAATTGGTCGTAGGTTCGATCCCTACACGGCCCACCCAATTCCAAGCGCCAAAATTAGACCCACCTGAGTGGTTGATTCCGGGCATCTCAGAGCAAAGTAAAGGACTTGCCGCCAGGTAGGCGATAGCGTGAAAAGTCAGTGACGTCAACGGTCAAGATTTCAGTCACACCCGTCTCGGCGGCCAGCCAATAGAGGGAGGCATCGGCGAGATCCATCTCCCGTTTGTGAGCTTCGCTGTATCGACGCATCCAACGCACAAAGTCACCGAGATTTGCCGCCTCGAACGGATATACCGCAGCTCCGCCCAATTCGATCCACCGCAGCATTTCGAAACGATGTGGCATGTCCAGCAGATAAGACGCTTCCACAATGCACGGCCAAGTCGAAATGAGCCGCAATCCTCCTACTGACAGCTCTTTCACCAACATATCGAAACGAGCGTGATGGTCGTCATCTATGGCGAAGAGCGCGATCAGCGGGCCCGAATCAATCAGACAATTTCGCACGCAGCTTGGCCTTCATCCGTGCCGAGACATTGCGTGAGGCGTGGGGATTTCCCATCGCCTTGCCGCTGCGCACCGTCCGGAGCAAGTCCGCGGGGTTCTTAATGCCGAGGACGCGCTCGAGTGAATCCTTGACGAACTCAGATTTGGTAATGCCCAACCGGCGAGATTCCTCAGCCACCCGAGCTTCTAACGCCGGATCCAATCTGACGCTCATGGCCATCTGGTCCCTCCTCACTGCAATGTAATACAGCAATACTGTAATACAGCGGCCGGAATTCGTCTACATGGGCAGCGCACCGGCATCGAAATCCATGATGCGATCACCTGGAGACCCGACATTCCCAGCCCGGAACGATGGGTGCGGAGTTGTCCGAAACTGTCCTAGTTTCATGAACGAATCATTACCCCTCTTATCCGCAACGGTTTCTACCACGATCGATGGAAAAAGCCTGGATTTATAGATAAAGCGGCTGGACTCTTAATCAATTGGTCGTAGGTTCGATCCCTACACGGCCCACCATTTACCGAAAACAGCACAAAAATCCCTTATAAATCAATGATAGCGGGACAGGGCATGGGGAGGGTGCGATTCGAACCTACACACTTACAACCACAGCATGCGGGAATACCAGTGGGTTTCGAGGTCACGCCACATTACCTGTGAGCAGCACGGCCAGTGACTTCGCTAGATTCTCAAGTGCGGCCTCGTTCGGCAATGTGACGGTAAGGCGCGGTCTGCCTTGCTCATCACGCTCCAGACACTCATCTAGACGAGATTTGAACTCACTTGCAATTTGTGCCGCGCCGTTCGTCGGCTCCCGCTGCGGGATCATCTCGCCAAGCAATGTGAACGCCGCGGCGACGAGCTGACCGCCAGCCTCGGCCACTCGCGAGCGCCGTGCAAGCCGCTCCGCCTCCCGCTGTTGCCGCTGCTTCTCCGACTCGTCCACTGCGGCGTGCGGCTTCGCTCCAAGGAGTACTTCGAGGCGGCGCTTCAACTCCTCCATCCCGGAGGCGAGCGCGACCTTCTTCACCTGCGATTCCATATCGAGCGCGGCGAGCGCGAGATCATGTTTCGCCGAAAGCGTGCCCAGCAGCTTCTCTTCGATAGTTTGCTCCGTTACGAGCAGATAGACCTGCACCGGATTTTTCTGACCCATGCGGTGCGCACGGGCGATACGCTGCTCCAGCAGCGCCGGGTTCCAGGGCAGATCCACATTGACGACCGTGTTGGCGGCCTGCAGATTGAGTCCCGTCGCGCCGGCGTTGGTCGTGAGGAAGAGGCGGCAGGTTGGATCGTGCTGAAACTGATGGACCAGCTGTTGGCGCTTTTTCTGCGGCACCGAGCCGTCGAGCCGGACTGAGTTGAGTTTGAAGCGCTCGATCCGCTGCCCGATGAGGTTCAGCATGGTCGTCCATTCGGAGAAGAGCACGATTTTGCGCCCGTCCTCCGCGGTCAGCACGTCGAACAACTCCTCGAGGCGCTCGAGCTTGGTCGAAAAACCGGGCGCCTTCTTGTCCACGAGATAAGTGCTATCCGCGTTCATGCGGGCGAGTAGCAGTGCCTTCTGCAGACGGAGCAGGTCCATCTCCGAAATGTAGGGCTTGCGGACGATGGTGCTGACGATCTGCATCTGCGCGCCTTCGATGCCGAGCTGCTCGTCCGTGGGCGCAATCCGCACGATCTCAGTCGTGCGCGGCGGCAGATCGCGCATGACCGAATTTCGCGTGCGGCGCAGCAGCACGGGCCGTAAATTCTCACGCAGCCGGTCGAGATCCCGATAACCCAGGATCTTGCCTTTGTCATCCACCATCCGGTGACGGTTGAAGAAGCGGAATGCGGGACCAAGCCGCCGGTCGTCGATGAACTCGACGACCGAAAAGAGATCGTCGAGCCGATTCTCGAGCGGAGTGCCGGAGAGCGCGAGCGCGAATGGCGAACGCAGGCTCTTCATGGTTTGCGTGGTCTTCGCCTCCCAGTTCTTGATCCGCTGCCCTTCATCCAGAACGATCAGGTCCCATGTCGCCCGCTCGATTGCAAGGATATCTCGCAGCACTTGCTCGTAATTGCAGATGGTGAAGAAGCACTCGCCCTCGTACTGCCCGGCGCGCTCCGCGGCGCTGCCGAGCACGATCTGGCAGTCGCGCTCCGAAAAGCGCTGAATCTCGCCACGCCATTGGGATTTGACCGAGGCGGGACAGACGATCAGCACCTTGCGAATACCGGCTTCCCGCGCGAGTAGCTCTGCGACCCCGATGCCTTGGATGGTTTTGCCGAGCCCCATGTCATCCGCGAGGATGGCGCGCCCCGCGCCGGTTGCGAAGGCGATGCCGTCCAGTTGATACGGCAGAAGCTCCACCATTAACAGCGTCTTCCGCAACGGGTGAGCTTTCGGATCGCGCCGGATCTCGGAGGCCATGGCGGCGAGTCGCTGCCGAAGGAGCCGCGTCTGAATATATTCTTCAGCGTCCGGATAGACGGTCACTGAAAAGCCGTGCGTTTCGAGTCGCCGGATACGTTTGAGCAGGTCCGTCAGATCCGTGATGGGTCCGTCCCGGACAGGGAGCAAGATTGCGTTAGCTTTCTCCTCGAGTCGATTGGGAAGTAGCAGGCGTAGCTCCAGATCCTTACCGTAGGAAAGGTGCACGGCAATGTCGCGCCGTCGATACGGTCTGCGGCGCACGGAGTCGGGGAACCGCCGGCGGACCTTCTCGAGCGCGTTGAGGATGTGCTTGCACGTACCGAGAGTGTTCTTGCGGAAATCTGGGCACGAGCAGTACGACTCACCGGACCGCCATCCCCGAAGAGCGACGCGATAGGATTTGCCAGAAGCTGCGTTGGTGACCGTATAGTCGGTCCAAATTTCCTGGGGGTCCAGTGACGTGAGCCGCATCTTTTCGGTGCGAGCGCGCTCGTCGCGCTCTGCCAGAGCCTGGGCCACAAGCGCCTCGTCACTCAAGCTCTCGACGGGTTTACGTTCGGGTGGTGTATCCGCCAGGCTCAGTGCGAGTTTCTCTTCGAGGATCAGGGAAAATGCCGCGCCGGCATGCTCGCACGGAACGTTGCAGGCGCTGCAGTGCCATTCGAGACGGTCTCGGGCCGCCGCATTGAGGACCAGCGTTACTGTAGCGGAGTCCAGGGCGAGGCGAAACCGATTCCGATTCCGATCGAATTCGACCTGCGCGGCGATGTCGATGTCGTATTTGCCGCCCGCCGTGATGAGGCGGTCACCGTCGGGTCCAAGCAACTTCGTGGCCCCGGCGAAGTCGAGGCGCGAGAGCCTGTCGAACAGGGTCAGCTCGGCGCTTGGCTTGGTCAACACGAGATAGCGGGGCTCATAACTTTCTGATCTCCTCTGGGAGACACGAATTCTACTTTGCAGCCGACCGGCCGCACACTAGAGATCCGGCTTGGATCAACGATCTTCACTTCCGACTCGCCGGCGAAGAAGGTCGTGATCCGAATGTTACTCAGCGGAGTTTTCACTACGACATAGTTAGGACCGAATTTCCGTACTCCCATCACAGGGTCAAGGGAGTACGACTGCTGGGCAGCGCGCCACAGGTCCCTGGCGAAGCCTGGCGATTGAATATCGAGTCCAGCCTTTATGGCTAGCTGGTCGCCCAACCACGTCGCGTGGCGCAAACCTTCGGTCTCACAGCGCTTGACGCGGTCATGAATGGTATTCCACGACAGAACCGAGTCCGACAGCATGTCCACTTGGACGCCCACGTACTTTCGCCATATCACGTGGTGCACGGGCGCTAGATCTTTCGGCCGAAACTGCAGACAGCGGAAAATGCCGGACTCTGCGATACCGCGATATAGCAAGACCTCTCCCTCGTCGATATGTGGCTGGTCCTCGGCGGAGATCCATTGATAACTGCCATGCTGAATCAGCAGGGAGCCCGCAGTATTGTATGGCTTGCGGACGTGGCGATAAGCGGCTAACGGTGCCTTGACTTCGACATCGGAGAAAAGGCCTGGCTGGTAGTATTGTTGTTGCGTGGACCCGCGACCCGTGCGGGCACTTTCCCAGAAATCAAAAAGAAAGCCCGCATCTTCTTTGAAGCAACCGCCAAAATAGCGGTGCTCACGCAAATTGATCTGCGGGTCGAAGATTCCGGGGAGGACCCAGCTATACTGGAAAAAATAGTCTCTCGCCGGCGGTTCCGCGGGGCTGTAGGCCAGGGGTCCTTGGGCGGCCAGCCAGGGGACGAGGCATTTCGAGCCGACGATGGTAGAGGTGGGAAATCGAGAGGGTGTAACCATGTTGGAAGCTCACTCGGCGCCTAGCAACAATTCAATGGCATTGCGCGTTTCTGGACTCAAAGTAGCGAATTCATCTTCCGTCAACAATCCATTCGAGCGAATGCGGGCCAATATCACCAGCGCATTCGAGCGTTTAGGATCATTGAAGATGCGTGCCATCTCTCGATCGCGCCGTTCGACGATCTTGAAGATATCAAGGTATCGCTGATGAGAGTTCTGGGCGCCGTTGTGCACGACACCCTCGATCTCGGCAAGCACGCGTTCGCAGAAGCGTTCGAGCGCGAGTGGATGCAGGCCCCTCAGCATCTTCCAGTCCGCTTCGGCAATGGAGTGGGGCACGGCGCGGACTCAATCATCGTCGAAGCCAAGCCCAATTGACTCGGCTACGCCTGTGCGCCACACTTCGAACGCGCCGGGGGTGACTAATTTGCGCGTGCAGTCCCCAGTGAGACGAATCTCGTCCTCGCGAATTTTCTGTCGCTGGATCTCCGCTTCGAGTGCATCACGAATGAACGCAGATCGGGCGGATTTTCGGGCTCGGCTCATTACCTTCAGGGGCCGCTCATCGATGGTGATCTGAATTGTCTTCACCGCTGTAGACCGATGTGAATATCAATCCGCATCGTATACCACGTCAGGTGGTTAAGTGGAGCCGGCCGATCTCGCTGTGCCAAACTTTTGAGGAGAACTCGGGTTTCCGAGTTTAGACGCAGCAGTGCCATCGTACTACACGGGATCGAGAATCCGAACATCGAAGTTCTTGCCACTCTCAGCTTGCCCAAGATCGCATAGACAAGGTTGGGCAACTACAGGGATTAGCCCTGGGCGAAGTCCGACTCCGCAAACGCTGTTGCGGTCAGCTCAATGTCGGCCCTGGCGATCCTGAGCGTCTGCGCTGCACGCCGCCAATGCCGTGTCTCGTTGAGCACTTCAGCGACGATGGCTCGACCTCTGTCCTTCGATTCGACATACCACTCGGAGGTCTCGATCACGGTCGCAAGACTCGGGCGGTTGTCAGACTCATCGATGTTCAGCACGTGGTCGGCTCTGTCCGTGTTCGGGTTCAGATCGAAGGCGGGGGCGAGACGCCAGCCCGTCGGGGTCAGAAGAAAGCCGTGATTTCTTAAGTGATCGTCGCGATTGCCGATCGCCACGTTGAAGACCACTCGCCGGAAGAGCTGCTCGAGGTCGGAGGCAATGTGATCCTGCGCTCCGCGCGCGTGTAGAAATTCCGCGAGCTCAAGGTAACTTGTTCCCTCGCTCTGGTCCTTTCGCAGAAGGGCCATTGCCGAGGCATAGAAGCGCCGGCGCGCGCCTGAACGATCGAAGCGCTGAACACAGAAGGTGTGGTACTCGCCGCTGAAGCGGCGTAGCTCTGAGGCCGGCACCTCGATGCCTGCTTGGGCCGCCAGATGCTGCGCGAGCGCCTCCCAGGCGCCGACATCGCGGGTGTCATCACTGGCGGGAAACTTCGCGATCCACAAGCTGCCATTGGATTCGGTGAAGCTGGCCTTGGGGCGCGCGCCGCCGAGCGACGCTCCGGGGGCCACCAAAACTTTAAGCCACCGTCGCAGCGCTGTGAGATCGTCAATGCGCTTCGCAGTGATCTCGCGAGCGACGAGCTCGAGCTCGCTGAGATTTGCTACCGGTGGCACGGTCAAGGCATCGTGCGCGAGAAAGGCCTCCTCGCTGCTGCGGCGATAGCGTAATGCGCCTTGGCGGCTTACATCCTCGACGCCTAGGAGAAAATCCCAAGCGTAGAGCGCGCGAGGCTTGCGGCCTTCATCCTTGGCGGCAAGCGCCTCGCGACGCTTCATGAGGGTCTGACCCCAACGATCAGGGGCGGAGTCGTCAAAGACGCGGAAGTTGCCCGCTTCCGCGTTTGGGAAGTAGGTCCCTTCGCCCAAAGAGAGATCCGGGTCGAGCGCGAAGGCCTGAGGATTCTTGAGCCACACCGGGTCATACGCAAAACGCAGTGTCCCGCGATCGTGGGAGAGGGTGCCCACGCGCATGCGTTCCAGAAAGTCGGCATCCAGCCAGACTTCCACTTCCTCTGTCACTGCGCGCGCTCCTTGGGTCCGGAGGGCTTGAGATGCGCGCGCGCGCCACGGCGCCGCCGCAGTGGGAGCGCCTGATCCTGAAGTAGCCTGCCTGCCTTGTCGTCGCGCGCGAGCGCTTCAAGATCGCCCTCAAGTCCCAGGACTGAGAGAATTCGTAGCAGGGTTCCGAGGGCGATCGCGGGACTTCCGGCTTCGGCCCGAAAGAGCGTCATGCGCGAGATGCTGGCTCGCTGACAGGTAATCTCGATCGTGAGCTTGCGACGCAGGCGGGCGAGCCTCAGGCGCTCTCCGAGCGCGGTGAGGATGCGCTTCTGGGCTGGGTAGAAGAGGGGCTGCTTGGCTGGCATGTATCACAATATAGACTAAATAATTAATATAGTCTATAAAGTGATACAAAACTGGCTTGAGGCATTCCTAACTCTCTTTGACCGGCAAGGGTCTCCTGCTACCTAAGGTCAATACGCCGGTCGCCTGGCCCGCGCCACTTCCCTGGCGCGGGACTCTATAGAGTAAAGGGTGCGGGGACGAGGATTTGCACCGCCTCATGCGAGTTTTGACGAGCCCCACCCATATGCAGGCAATGTAGCTCTTCCGCGAGTTCACGGCTTGCGGGTATGCACTACCCGAAGCCGACTGAGCTGATCTGCGCCTCGCGCGGAAACATCAGCCCTCGGCAAAGGATTCTTGCCGGGGGTTTTTGCTTTTCTGGAGCAGGCAATGCGCGAAGCTATGTACAAGGTGATCGTGGAGCGGCCGCGCCGCGGCAAGACGGTGACGCGGCCGCCGCTCGATTGCGCAACGATTTCGACGGTCCGGTGCGGCTCGGCATGTGCGCGGGCTATGGGTATCGCAGGCTCAACGAGAATCTGGCGCCGCTGCGACGCTATCTGCTCGCGCAGCTGGGGCGCCCCTGGGACAAGGTGTTCAGCGAGATCTGCGCCGGCATCGATCGGCGCAACACCGTGCAGCAGCACATCCACCAGCACATCCGCGATTTCATCGCGATAGACGTCGGGGTTCGCGAGGGACGACTGGTCGATCTTGCGGATCACGGAAGATTTCTGCGAGCAGATTTCGACATGTATCAGGAACTCTATGTCGACCCGCGTTCAGGGCTGATCCGCCTCAACAAACATTACCGCTCTTGGCGCCGACATGCAGAAGAGGATCGCAAACGCAAAGCGGCCGAAATCGACTCACGCCGCCGCGTCGTGGATGAAAAGACACTATTTCTTCGGCTCGAGGATATTTGGTATCGCGTTGAGGTCGGCGTGCTGCCGAAGGGACGCCTCATCGAGGATGTCATCGACGGCAAGAAAGGCCGTCGCGTTAGCGCGGAATGGCGATACGATGTGGTGCTACGAAAGTCCGTTTCACGAGAGGCCTCCGCCGACTTGCGGCAATGCGAGCGGCTCTACGACACGGCCCAATTTGGGACATTGGACAGCTGATAGCCGGGCAAGACGTACTGAAGCCCGGGATTCACGCTGGTGAACGCCGCCCGCGTGTAGGCCGCATTGCCCCCAAGCGTCAAATTTTGGATCGGAGAGATGGAGCTCGCGAGTTCGAGGCCCTTCGTTGTCGCATTGCCGCCATTCGCCGTGTAGCTGGCGGCGGTGGCGGCATTCGTGTCGGGCAGCTGGATGTTTTTCCAATTCATGTAATACACGGAAAAATCAAACAGCAAGCGGCGATCGAGGAATTCCGACTTCACGCCGGACTCGCTGGTCGTGACCTTTTCGATGATCGGAGGCACGCCCGGCTGAATGCTGTATTCGGGTCCGACCGGTGCGCCGGGTTGACCGCCGGTCGCCACTCGCGCATAACCCATGACCTGCGGTGCGAACCGATATCTCACTGTGGCCAACCAAGTCGTTACCTGCGCCAAGCTTTGGCCCGACTCATCCGTAGTCGGCAATCCTGCGCCGCCGACAACGGAGGTGTAGCTCTGTGTGTCGCGAGCGGAACGAATCCCGGCGGCGAGATCCAAGCCCTCGGCCGGCTTCCACGTCACGTCGCCGAAGGCCGCCAGCTCGTTGAATGTGGAGGGAATGCGTCGGCGAACCCGGGGTTCCAGCGCACCGTCGCAGAATACGCATAGAGAGCTTTACTGAAAGGCGAACGGAATGCGGCGCTATCGACCAAATCGCCATAGGACCCTAGACTCCGAACAAAATAGGCATCACTGCTATTAGGCACGGAGGCGACGCCGGGGGACGGCACCGGTCAGGGAAGCGATATTGATCTGGATACGGTCCAGTACGGCATCGTCGTCACCGCGGCCCAGCCGCTCGGCTACAAATTCACGAGCGTGGATATCGGTGCGGCACCGGGTCTCGGCCAGGCCGCGGTCCAGTTAAGATCCGGCGGATCCATGCCACCGAAACTCGCGATCGTGGGGGGCTCGCAGCGGGGCACCTGGGCGAGCGGCGCCTATCCTCCGGCCGGCGCCGACACGCTCATCGTGGATATCCTACCCTAAAGGTTGGCCGAGCCATCCAATGACGAGACTCTCGCAATTGCTGATTCTGGCCTTCAGTACGGCGTTGTTGGCCGATTGTCGCGGCGGTAGTAACGGTGCCGGCAGCGGCAGCTTCGAGAGAAGCAGCGGATCAGCCACCCAATTTGCCATCAGCGGCCCGTCCATCGATGGCGTCGGGCTTGCGTTCACGATCACCGTGACCGCGCTTGATGCCACGGGCACACTCGCTGCAGACTATTCGGGGAAGGTGCACTTTACGAGCAGTGATCCCCGTGCGTTGCTGCCTCCCGAATCAGCGCTGGCGCAGGGAACAGGGATTTTCCCAATCACATTGGCGAGTGCAGGCTTCCAAAGCATTACCGTGGCCGATACGACTTCGGCTTCGCTGACCGGCTCTGCGAACATCACCTCCGTCGTCGGCGCGTTCCCTGTGACCTCGTTCGGCGCCAAGGGTGATGGGCAGACCGATGATACTGCGGCCATTCAAAGCGCGATCAATGCCGCCGGCGCAGCCGGGGGAGGCTCGGTCGTTTTCGGTGTCGCGCGATATTTCACGACCGGAACGCTCAATGTGCCGCAGGCGGTGGTCCTGTCTGGAGTGACCGAAGGCCCCTTGAATGTCGGAGGAATCAATCCGGCGGCAGTCGCGGTCGCCTCCACACTACTGATTACCAATACGAGCGAGCCGTTCCTGACCTTGGGCGGGGCCGGTGCCGGGGTTTCCGATCTGCTGTTCCACTATCCCAAACAAGTCCTGAGCGGCGCTTCCGCTCCTGCAGTTTATCCCTACACCATTCAGATGAGTTCGGGTGGCACGAAGGTCGTCCGCACTACGGTGACCAATGCCTACAATTTTCTCGACATCGAAGCTGGACGCACCATGGCGCGGGATCTGTTCATCGGGGCGTTTCACAACGACATCAACATCGACCACGCCTACGACCATGTCACGCTGCGCCATCTGGTCCACTCGGTGTTCTGGGAAGTCGTGGAGAACTTGCCGTACCCGCAGCTTATTGACAGCTGGGTATTGACCAACGGCACGGCACTGATGGTCGGCCGAATGGACAGCCTGGAGATCAGCGATTTTTTTGTGTTCTCCCGCTTCACGGGGCTGATGCTGACGGATTCCTCCGACACCTCTCAAAGTCCCACCTGCGGATACGGCACCGGCAGCGGCTTGGACATCGAAAACGTGCGGGGTCGCGGGACTGCAGGTGAGAATAGGTGGATCCATGCCGGCGAAAATCGAGCTCAACGGCGGCTCACAGTTCGGGCCGTGGGCCAGCGGCTCGTACCCTGTGGCCGCCCCCGACACGATCGTTGCCAACATCCTCGTGAGCTTACCCAATTTTCCAGAAACCTCGACCCCGACAGAGGGGGATGGTGGTGCCCACATTCGTGCCAACGGCAGAGCGATCAACGGATCGCCACTGCAATCGAAGGTGCACTGACGTCGGCTACCGAAGTCGCCCGGCAGCCGCCGCGCGATCAGGCTGTGGCATTCTTGCGTCGATGTTTGCATTTCGAACCCGCAGACGACGGTGGTGGCTCGGAGCGATCACCACGGCACTGGTCGTAAGCCTGGCCGCGCTGTTGCTGAGACCCATGGTCGAGCACGGGGTGCGAGCGCGGATCGAGTTCGAGGCCGTGCGCCATGGCGCGCTTGCCCGAATCGGTGTAGTACACGTCGGCGTCTGGCCGTTGCTGCGATTGGAGGGATTCGATCTCGAGCTTAGGTATGGAGTGCGACTGCATGCCGACATGATCGCGGCCACGTGGCCCGGCCGCCTGCGACTCGGAGTTCGCGCCGGCACTCTCGCGGGGCCAGCAGGGGTCAGGGTCAGCTCGGCGGCCACTTCCTGGGACATGGCGGGCATTTTCGGCGGGGACCTCCGGCTCACGCTGGTGCAGCCGCAGGCCGGCCTGTCAATTCGCAAGTTGGTTTCTCCGGTGGGCAGCGCGTGGAGTATCGAGGCACGTGGGCTCGACGCCGGACGTCTGTTCGACGTGCGGCGCGACGCCCACCCGCTGCTCGATGGTGGTATCGCGGACGGCCGCGTGGACCTTCAGGCCAGCACCGATGCGCTCCGTTTCCACGTGGACTTGGGAGCGCGCGGCGCGCGTTTGGGAGCGCTGGCGGATAACGCCGCCGACGAGCCGCAGCTCGGCGAGCCGATGGACGTGGCCATCCGATTCGATGGCGCCTGGCGCCGGATCGGGGGCACGATCGAGGTCCCCGAGGTCCTCGCGACGGTGGCCGGTGCCGCCCTGTCAGGCTCGATCACCCTGCGAGATCTCGACACCGATCCGGTGGTCGATCTCGCACTCGGCATGCAGCATCTGGACTTCGCGCAACTGCTGGGTGCATCCGGGCTCGCGGTGCCCGAAAGCTTGGGAATGGCGCCCGGCGGCGGCCGTGACCTTGGCTCGGCCACGATCGACCTGCGTGTACGCGGACGCCTGGCGGACCCTGCCTCGCTCTCGGTGAGCCAGAAAATCGACTTCAGGCCGCCACGTGAGATGCCGGCGGCAGTCGCGCGCCTGCGCGGCGATTTCATCTTCAGATCCGAAGACGGCCCCGGGCCGCACCGCCCCATCGACGTCTCGCTCGCGTCCCCCGACTTCATCGCCCTGCGCGACGTTCCGCCGCTGTTCGTGCGCACTCTGCTGCTTGCCGAAGACACAGGCTTTTACGGGCATCGCGGCATCGACCTGCGCGAACTACCCGCCGCGCTGCTCACCAACTGGTCGCGCGGCGGCGCTGCGCGCGGAGCGTCGACAATCACCCAGCAGCTGGCCAAGAACCTGTTCCTGTCGCGCGACAAGCAGCTCGGACGCAAGCTGCAAGAACTGGCCATCACGTTCCTGCTCGAGTCGGCGCTCGGCAAGGATCGTATCCTCGAGATCTACCTGAACATCATCGAATGGGGACCGGACCTGCGTGGCCTGCGGCCCGCAGCCCGCCGCTATTTCGGTCGCGAACCGCGAGAGCTGACGCCGGCCGAGATGGCTTTCCTGGTCGCGATCATCCCTGGGCCGATCAAATACCAGAGTTCTTTCGCGCACGGCACGCCGGGGCCTGGGCTGCGTTCGCTGATCGACGAGCTGCTGGCGAAGCTGCGGTCGGTGGATGCGATCGGCGAGGAGGAATATCGGCGAGCACTCGGCGAACCCATCGTCGTTGCCGGCGGCAGGCCGCCCGGATGATCGGTGGCGAATGGAAACGGCCGGAAAGGGATCGACAAAGTCCCCTTCTAGTTCGGTTCAGGCTGTATCGCACTCCCGTTGGCGTCATATCGGGACTCATATTGTTTCGTTTAGTAGCGTTTTGGGGCCGGTCAGCGATGGGTTGGTCCGTCCCTTTTTCGTTGGGAGAGTTTTTAGTTGAAGGACTTCTTCTGGCCCGGAAGCTGCCTGTGGCTCTTGTTCTTTCTGTTTAGCAGTCGAGGCTGCCTGAGCGCGTGGCGGCCGCCAGCACATCCCAGAGAGCGACGCGGTGCTTGATCAATGCAGCCACGCGACCCGGATAGTCCGCGGGCAGTTCGGGCACCCGAGACGCGATAATCTTCCAGAACGCGTTCTGCGGATTCGCGTAGTACTCCCCGCGCTCGAGCGATAAGCGTCCCGGCAGGCTGCCGAGAACGAGGACACGAGAGGAGGGCGATGATACCGGTGGGAATCCAAACGACAGCATCCCCTATTGTCACCCCTGTCGCGCCCGCGCGGAACCTCGGCTGTCCTGACCCAAGAAATACCCCACAGATTCTGCAACTTATCCACACGCGCGGTGCAAAGCTCGTGAGGCGCGGTCCATGCAGAGGGTTTCCGGTCTTCGCTGGACGGACCCTGCAGGAATCAAAGCGCTGAAGAATAGTTATGATTCCCCTTAACAAATCGGCACTCGAGACAGATAATCTCAACCGCGATCAAAAAGAACACGGAGGGGGTTCGGCATGGCAGCAGGGAAGAAGAAGCCACGGCGAGCGGCAGGGTCGAGGGCAGCAGCCTCGACTGATGCAGTGACCGCCATTGGCGGACCGAGCCGTCACCTACGTCATGATGTCCAAGAACATGTTCTCGACGCCCACGGCGCAGGGAGTTGACATGCTGCCCGGCGCGAACGGCGGCGCGGAATGGTCGCCCCCCGCATATTCGCCACAGACGCACTATCTGTACATCATGGCGATGGACCAGTTGATGCGTTTCACGACGAAGCCTGCGGAAAGTGCGCCGGGCCTCATTCGCTTGGGAAGCGCGTTCATGAATATCGCGCCCGATGGGATTCAGGACGGTCCCTTCGTCGCCCTCGACGTCGAGACGGGCAAGATCGCCTGGCAATACAAGACGCCGCAACCCTTGATCGGCGGAATTCTGGCTACGGCCGGGAACCTCGTATTGATGGGCGAAGGCGACGGCTGGTTGGATGCCTTCAATGCCACCTCCGGCGAGCGCGTCTGGCGCTATAACCTGGGTGCCGGCGTGAACGCTCCGCCCATCACCTACCAGGTGAATGGCGAACAGTTCATCGCGGTCGCGGCCGGCGGAAACTTCCAGATGACCTACCCCTACGGCGATACCCTCGCCATCTTCAAATTGCCCACAGCGGCAGCTGCGGGTTCGACTTCGAGGTAAATCTGCAAATGAAAGGCAAGCTTCTTTGGCTTCCACACGATCATGCGTCTCATGCGCTTGAAGGGTTCCGAGCGCGGATCTAAACTTACAACTGCGCTTCCAAAGGACCTGCGCGGTCGCGGCACGAGGAGGGTGGTCATGTCTGAATTGACTAGACGCCAGTTCTTGAAGGTCACCGGCATATCGCTGGTGGGCTCGAGTTTGGCACTCATGGGCTTTTCGCCCGGCGAGGCGATCGCGGAGGTGCGTGAGTACAAACTCACGCGGGCCACCGAGACCCGCAATACCTGTCCGTATTGCTCCGTGGCCTGCGGCATTCTGATGTATGGCCTGGGCGATGGCGCGAAGAACGCCCAGCCGAGCATCTTTCATATCGAGGGGGACCCTGACCATCCGGTCAATCGCGGTACCCTGTGCCCAAAAGGCGCCGGCCTCATCGACTTCGTGCATAGCGAGAGCCGCCTTAAGTACCCAGAATATCGAGCGCCGGGATCGGACAAGTGGCAACGGATCACCTGGGATGACGCACTCGACCGCATCAGCAAGCTGCTGAAACAGGATCGAGACGCGAATTTCGTTGCCAAGACGCCGGACGGTGTGACGGTGAACCGCTGGTTGAGCACCGGTATGCTCGCCGCGTCCGCGTCGAGCAACGAAGCTGGGTACATAACGCACAAGGTGGCGCGGTCGTTCGGACTATTGGGATTCGATAACCAGGCTCGTGTGTGACACGGCCCGACGGTGGCAGGTCTTGCCCCGACGTTTGGCCGTGGAGCGATGACGAATCACTGGGTCGACATCAAAAATGCCGACGTGGTCCTCATCATGGGTGGCAATGCCGCCGAAGCGCATCCGTGCGGCTTCAAATGGGTGACCGAGGCAAAGGCCCACAATAAAGCCAAGCTCATCGTCGTCGATCCGCGTTTCACGCGGTCTGCCTCAGTGGCGGATTACTACGCTCCCATCCGATCCGGCACCGATATCGTGTTTCTCGGCGGCTTGATCAACTACCTGCTGTCCAACGATAAGATCCAGCGCGACTATGTAGTCCATCACACCGACCTGTCGTTCATCGTCAAGGAAGAGTTTAGTTTCACCGACGGCATCTATTCCGGCTACAACGCTGAGAAGCACAGCTACGACAAGTCCAGCTGGGATTACGAAATCGGTGCGGATGGATTCGCCAAGGTCGATCCGACCCTGTCCCACGCGCGCTGCGTCTACACACTCCTCAAACAGCATTACGCGCGCTACGTGCCGGAAATGGTCGAGCGGGTCTGCGGTACTCCCAAGGACAAGATGTTGATCATTTGGGACCTGATTGCATCGACGGCGACGGCGACTCGAGCGATGACGATCATGTACGCGCTCGGCTGGACGCAGCATTCGGTCGGTTCGCAGATGATTCGCACCGGTGCGATGGTGCAACTGCTGCTAGGCAACATCGGCATCGCCGGCGGCGGCATGAATGCGCTGCGCGGACATTCGAACATTCAAGGGCTCACCGATCTAGGTCTTTTGTCGAATCAACTACCGGCGTATATCGGGTTGCCGCTCGAGAGCGAGCAGGACTACCAGAAGTTCATCACGGCCCGGACCCTCAAGCCGCTGCGGCCCAATCAACTGAGTTACTGGCAAAACACGCCGAAGTTTCACGTGAGCCTCATGAAGGCGTGGTGGGGCGATGCGGCGAGCGCCGAGAACAATTGGGCCTACGACTACCTGCCGAAGGTCGACAAGCTTTACGACATGCTGCAGATGTATGAGTTGATGCATCAGGGCAAGGTCAACGGCTACCTGGCGCAGGGCTTCAATCCCTTGGCCGCGGCGCCGAACAAGGCCAAAATGACGGCGAGCCTGTCCAAGCTAAAATTTCTCGTCATCATGGACCCGCTCGCGACCGAAACTTCCGAGTTCTGGCGCAATTACGGCGAGCACAACGACGTCAACCCGGCCAGCATCCAAACGGAAGTGTTTCGTCTGCCGACGACCTGCTTCGCGGAGGAAGACGGGGCGCTGGTAAATTCGGCTCGGTGGCTGCAGTGGCATTGGAAGGGTGCGGCCCCACCCGGCGAAGCGCGCAGCGACATAGAGATCATGGCGGGCCTATTCACGCGCATGCGCTCCCTGTATGCAAAGGACGGCGGCGCGTTTCCGGATCCGATCCTGAACCTGACTTGGAAGTATGCACAACCCGAAAGCCCGCGGCCGGAAGAACTGGCTCGGGAATACTCCGGCAATGCCCTCAAGGATCTGCCGGACCCGAAGGATCCGACCAAGATCACGCGCAAAGCCGGCGAGCAGCTTGCCGGCTTTGCGGAACTTCGCGATGACGGCAGCACGCAGTGCGGCTGCTGGATCTTTTGCGGTGCTTGGGGTCCTACCGGCAATCTCATGGCGAGGCGCGACAATTCCGATCCCAGCGGCATCGGGCAGACCTTGAATTGGGCCTGGTCCTGGCCCGCCAACCGCCGTGTGCTGTACAACCGGGCGTCCTGCGATCCGAGCGGCAAGCCCTACAATCCCGCCCGCAAACTCATCAGTTGGAACGGCACGGCATGGAGCGGGGTCGACGTTCCGGATTTCAAGGTCGATGAAAATCCGGCCGGCGGCATGGGTCCGTTCATCATGAACCCCGAGGGAGTCGCGCGATTTTTCGCCCGCGGCGGCATGGCTGAGGGTCCGTTTCCCGAGCACTACGAACCGTTCGAGACTCCGCTGGGCTACAACCCCTTGAATCCGAAGCAGCCGCAGGCAACGAATAACCCGGCCGCACGGGTGTTTGCGGATGATCGCGAGCAGTTTGGTAAGGTGGCGCAGTTCCCGCACGTGGCGACGACGTATCGGCTCACCGAGCACTTTCACTTCTGGACCAAGCATGCGCGCCTGAACTCCATCCTTCAGCCGCAGCAGTTCGTCGAGATCGGGGAGGCTCTCGCGAAAGAGGTCGGAGTCGTGACCGGTGAACAAGTCAAAGTGAGCTCGAACCGCGGCTTCATCAAGGCGGTGGCGATGGTCACCAAGCGCATCCGGCCGCTGCACGTGGACGGCAAGGTGCTGCATACGGTCGGCGTGCCGATCCATTGGGGATTCATGGGCGTCGCCAAGCCGGGATTCCTCGCCAATACGCTGACGCCTTCGGTCGGTGACGCCAACTCGCAGACGCCCGAGTTCAAGGCATTTCTGGTCAAAGTCGAGAAGGCCTAGGAGAAACCATGCCGCTGCAATCGCTCGACATCATCCGCCGCTCTGCGACCACGCTGCCATCGCCGGAAGCGCGCGGTGCGCATACGGGCCAGGTCGCGAAGCTCATCGACACCACCAAGTGCATCGGCTGCAAGGCATGCCAGGTCGCCTGCATGGAATGGAACGATCTGCGCGATGCAATCGGCTCGTGCACCGGTCACTACGATAATCCGCCAGACCTTTCCGACCAGTCATGGACGGTGATGCGCTTCACGGAGTACGAAAACCCCAAAGGCGATCTCGAGTGGCTGATTCGCAAGGACGGCTGCATGCACTGCGAAGATCCCGGTTGCCTGAAGGCTTGTCCCTCGCCTGGCGCGATCGTGCAGTACGCCAACGGCATCGTCGATTTTCAGGAGGAGAACTGCATAGGCTGCGGCTACTGCATCACCGGCTGTCCGTTCGATATTCCGCGCATCTCGAAGAAGGACAAAAAAGCCTACAAGTGCACGCTGTGTTCCGACCGCGTCGCGGTGGGCCTGGAACCTGCCTGCGTGAAATCCTGTCCCACCGGGGCCCTGGTATTTGGCACCAAAGAGGATATGACTCAGCATGCGGCGGAGCGTATCGAGGATCTGAAATCACGCGGCTTCGCCCAAGCCGGCCTTTACGATCCCGCGGGGGTGGGCGGTACTCACGTAATGTACGTTTTGCACCACGCGGATCAGCCGATGCTGTACAGCGGGCTGCCCGAAAAGCCACGCATCAATCCGATGGTGAAACTGTGGAAGGGCGTCACCAAGCCGCTGGCGCTGTTCGCGATTGCCGCCACCGCCGCGGTGGGATTTCTGCACTACATCGGCATCGGGCCGAACGAGACCGACGAGCAGGACGAGGAAGCCGCGCGCCGAGAGTTGGAGAAAACGCCATGACCTCACGCCATCCCGAGCGCATTGTGCGCTATAGTGCTGCGACCCGTATCAATCACTGGATCGTTGCGATCAGCTTCGTGCTTCTGGCGTTGTCCGGACTCGCGCTATTTCATCCGGCGCTGTTTTGGCTGACCGCTCTGTTCGGCGGCGGCCCCTGGACGCGGATTCTGCATCCCTTCATCGGCTGCTTCATGGTGGCCGCCTTTGCCCTGCTGGGTATGAAGCTCTGGCGCGACAACCTGCTTCAACAGCGAGACTGGATATGGCTGCGTAAGATCAAGGATGTGGTCAATAACCGGGAAGAGAACTTGCCGGAAGTCGGCCGCTACAACGGCGGCCAGAAGCTTTTGTACTTTACGATCGTCGTTTGTCTCGCCTGCCTACTGCTGTCGGGCATCGTGATATGGCGGCAGTACTTCTCCGGGAATTTCTCAATCGGCGTGGTGCGCCTCGGGGCGCTGGCACATGCGTTTTTCGGCTTCGTGCTCATCTGTTCGATCGTGGTGCATATCTATGCGGGAATCTGGGTCAAAGGCTCGATTCGCGCGATGACGCGGGGCTGGGTCACGCTGGGATGGGCCTGGAAACACCACCGCGCCTGGTTCCGCGAGGTGACCAAGGGCATCCAACAGAGGTAGAGTTGCGCCTATCATGGCGCAACGCATCCTGGAACCCGGCGAGATTGAAACCCTCGCGCAGCGCTCCATTCCCCGGGTTCGACTGCCGGCCCGGGCCACCGTGTTCGCCCGACGCGCGGCGCGTCTGCGCCAGTTAAGCGTGAGCGCCGGCATCGGCGAGTACCTGCGTTTCCTTGCGGTGTTGGTAGACGCGCAGCACGCGGCGCTGGCCGGCCTGTCCGTCTCGGTTCCGACGCCGGCGCACATCCAAATGTCGGCCGAACATGGCATGCCGCCCGTTCAACCCGCCGCGTGGTCGCGCGCCGATGCGTGGTTCGAGACGCTGGATGCATTGTGCGGGGCGCTCGGTGCGCACCCGGGATTTCCGGCCCAGGTGAGCGAGACGATCTTAAGGATCCGGCGTGCACCCCGCGATTGGGTCCTGGGCCAAGCAGATGCTTTGCTGCAGGCGGGCGATGAGGTGATCGACGCGGCGACGGCGCCCATCATTATGGCAACGCTGCAGGTGCATGGGGCGGCAACGGCCGCCTCGTTCACTGCCGATCGGGTTGCTCCCCTCGATGTGCCGGGTCTCTGTCCGCTGTGCGGGAGCCAGCCGGTGGCGAGCATGGTGTATGCCCAGTCGCCCTTCCAGGGATATCGGTATCTACATTGCGCACTGTGTAACGCCGAGTGGCACATGGTGCGCGTGCAGTGCACCGGCTGCGGCGCCTCGGGCAAGAGCATTGCGTATCAATCCGCAACGACCGGTGCGAACGAGGAGAACGACGGCAGTGCGGCCGAAGCGCCGGTGCGCGCGGAAACCTGCGAGGAATGCCATGGCTACCGCAAGATTCTTTATCAGGAGAAGGATACCGGGGTAGAGCCCGTGGCCGATGACTTGGCCAGCTTGAACCTCGATTTGTTGCTCGGACAAAGAGGCTATCATCGCGTCAGCGGCAATCCGCTGCTGTGGCAGCCCAACGAGAGTTGAAGTGCCGTCCGACTCCACTCCGGCCCGAGCAGCCGATATCCCGTCACTGGATCGGCTGTTGAATGAGGTGGATTTTGCTCCGGCGCTGATGCGCTACTCACGAACTCAGGTGACGACTGCACTGCGCGAGGAGCTGACCGCACTCCGTCAGCAGGCTGCCCTCGGTGAACTACTTCACGATGCGCTGATCCCAGGAAGCATCGCAAGAAGTGTCGACGCGCGATTGCAGCAACAGATGCGTCCTCGGTTGCGGGCCGTGTTCAATCTGACGGGCACAGTGTTGCACACCAATCTAGGGCGGGCTCTGCTGCCCGCCGAAGTGCAAGAGTCCGTGGTTCGCGCGCTCAGCGCTCCCGTCAACCTAGAATATGATTTGAGCAGTGGTGGCCGCGGCGACCGCGATGATGTGGTCGAGCCGCTGTTGCGCGAGCTGACCGGCGCCGAGGCTGCGACGGTGGTGAACAACAACGCCGCGGCGGTTCTGCTGATGCTGAATACCCTGGCCAACCGACGCGAGGTTGTGGTGTCGCGTGGGGAGTTGGTGGAAATCGGCGGCGCGTTCCGCATCCCCGACGTAATGCGTAGTGCCGGCTCAAAACTTATCGAGGTGGGCACGACCAATTGCACGCATGCCTCGGACTATGCGGGCGCTGTGAACGCGCGAACCGCTTTGCTGATGAAGGTGCACACCAGCAATTATGCGATCACCGGATACACCGCCTCCGTCGGAATTGACGAGCTCGCAGCGCAGGGTCGGGCGCACGGCCTGCCGGTGGTCGTGGACCTCGGCAGCGGCAGTCTCGTCGATCTCGTTCACTGGGGTCTGCCGAAGGAGCCGACGGTGCGCGAGGCGATCGTCGCCGGCGCCGATCTCGTCGCATTCAGCGGCGACAAGCTGTTGGGAGGGCCACAGGCGGGAATCATTGTCGGGCGCGCCGATCTGATCGCACGCATCAAGAAGAACCCACTCAAACGCGCGTTACGGGTGGGCAAGCTGACCCTGGCCGCTCTCGAGGCGGTTTTGCGACTCTACCGCGCACCGGAATTGCTAGCCGAGAAATTGACCGTACTGCGTTTGCTGACCCGTTCCGCGCCGCAGATCGAGAATCAGGCTCGACGCTTGATGCCGGTGGTGCAGGCGGCTCTCGGTGACGCGTTCGAAGTTGCGGCGACGCCCATGACGTCGCAGGTCGGCAGCGGCGCAATGCCGGCCGAGCGGTTACCGAGCTGCGGATTGCGCGTGACTCAATCGCGCGCCAAGCGCTCGAGTCTCAATCGGCTCGAGGCCATGCTGCGTGAGTTACCCCGACCCGTCATCGGGCGCATCGCCGATAAGGCGCTGTGGCTCGACATGCGCTGCCTAGAAGTCACTGATGAAGCCGAGTTTACCGCGCAATGGAGTGCTTTTCACCGATGATCATCGGCACTGCCGGACACATCGATCACGGCAAGACCAGCCTGGTTCGCGCCCTGACCGGCGTCGATACGGATCGGCTCAAGGAAGAAAAAGAACGCGGCATCTCCATAGAACTCGGCTATGCCTATTTACACGTGGCGGGCGGTGAGACCTTGGGATTCATCGACGTGCCGGGGCATGAGCGGCTGGTGCATACGATGGTGGCCGGCGCCGGGGGAATCGATTTCGCGCTGCTGGTCATCGCGGCGGACGACGGCGTCATGCCGCAGACGCGCGAACACCTGGCCATCTTGGACTTGATGGGTGTTCGTCGCGGTGCCGTTGCGATCAGCAAAATCGATCGAGTGGCCGAGACGCGGTCCCGGGCAGTGGCGGCGCAGATCGAGGCCCTGCTTGCCCCCACGCCTCTGCGCCAAGTACCGCTGTTTGCGCTGAATGCAGCAGCGCCCGATGATCCGGGTGTCGCGACACTGCGTACTCACTTGATTGACGTTGCTTCGAGTTGTCCGACGCGCTCCGATGAGGGCTTGTTTCGCCTCGCCGTCGACCGCGTATTTACTCTGCCGGGTCACGGCACGGTGGCAACCGGCACTGCGCTCGCGGGACGCGTTCACGTGGGCGATACGATTACCGTGATGCCGGCCGGCACTCCGGTTCGGGTGCGCAGCATTCACACGCAAAACCGCTCCGCCGAGTCCGGTCGGGCAGGTGAGCGCTGTGCATTGAACCTCGCCGGAATCGATAAGACTGCGCTGACGCGCGGTGATTGGCTCGCTGATCCACGCGCGCTCTGTCCCAGTGTGCGGCTCGACGTGCAGCTACGCTGGCTCCCGGCCAGCGGCACGCTCGCGAATCAAGCGCCGCTGCATGTGCATCTTGGCACTGCACATCGCGTCGCTCGGGTGGCATTGCTCGAGGCGGACGAACTGACTGGAGGCGCTAACGCGCGCGCGCAGCTCATATTCGATAGCCCGGTCTGTGCGGCCGCAGGCGATGTCTTCATCGCGCGCGATGCCCAGGCGCGCACTACGGTCGGCGGGGGAGTGGTCATCGACCCCGCTGCGCCATCGCGGCGCCGGCGAAGCCCCGAACGATTGGCCTACCTCAGGGCCATTCAGCGCATGCTTCTCGATGAGGGAATTGCGCCGTTGCTGGAAAATTCCCCGAACGGCATCGAGATGCGGGAGCTCGTTCGACTGAGAGGTCTCGCACCCGAGCGTATCGAATTGCCCCCGCAGGCCCGGATAGTCAATTCGGCCGGACAGAGCGTCATTATTCTGGAGTCGCATTGGCAGCGCCTGTGCCAACGCACGCTGGACACGCTGCGGGCGTTTCATGGTCAGCAGCCCGACGAGCCGGGCATCGATCGGGCGCGGCTGCGCCGCATGATTGCACCGACTATCGTAGATGCGGTTTGGCGCGCGCTGATCGATGAACTCGTGCAGGAACAGCTGTTGCAGCAAAGCGAGCACTGGCTTCACGCACCGGAACATCGAGTCACGCTGAACGAGCGTGAACTCGACCTGGCGCAAAAACTGCGATCCGCTCTGGCCGCGGGTGGTTTTGATCCGCCGTGGGTGCGGGATTTGGCCCTTGCCGTACGGGCCGACGACGACGAGGTGAGACTGGTGCTGCGCAAGTGCACGGTGCAGCGCGAGGTATACCAGGTCGTACGCGACCTCTTTTACCATCGAGAAAGCATTCGCGTGTTGGCTCGCAAACTGCGCGGACTATACGAGCAAGCGGGTTTTGTCGAGGCGGCTGACTATCGCGACTCAATTGGATTGGGCCGTAAACGCACCATTCAGGTTTTGGAATTCTTCGACCGCGTTGGCTATACTCGCCGCACCCCCCGGGGGCGCATCGTGCGCGCCGACAGCAGTTGGCACGAAGCCGATGGGGTAATTGTCGAGACGGGCTAGCGATCGCTGCGGAAGGCATGCGCATCCGGTGGTGCGGCCGGGCTTCAAACCCGGTGGGGGACGTCAAGCGTTTCCCGGTAGGTTCGACTCCTGCTACCTTCCGCCATCATCGACGGGAGGCTCATTCATGAACGCACGGTCTTCATCACTACCCACGCCACGATTGACGGCGCTTTCGCACGGCGGTGGTTGTGGCTGTAAGATCTCGCCAGGAATTTTGGCTGATCTTCTGAAGGGGGCGTTGCCGGGCGCGCGCTACGCCGATCTGCTCGTGGGCACGGACACCTCTGACGACGCCGCCGTGTATCGTTTGAACGACGAGCAGGCGATCGTATCGACAACCGACTTTTTCATGCCCATCGTTGATGATGCATTCGATTTCGGGCGTATCGCCGCAAGCAACGCCTTGTCCGATATCTACGCCATGGGTGGCCGACCACTGCTGGCTTTGGCGATAGTGGGCATGCCGATCAATACACTGTCCCACGATTCCATTCGAGACATCTTGCGCGGTGGCGAATCGGTATGTGCGCGGGCCGGCATTCCCATCGCGGGCGGACACAGCATCGATTCCGTTGAACCCATCTATGGGCTTGCCGTCACCGGTGTGGTCGATCCAAAGAAAGTCAAACGCAACAGCCGCGCCCAGGAAGGCGACGTATTGATCCTGAGCAAGCCGCTCGGCATCGGCATCTTCTCAGCGGCGTTCAAGAAAGATCTGCTGGATGAGGCCGCCTATCACCTCATGATCGAAACGACCACGCAACTCAATCTGCCGGGGATGGAACTCGCGAATCTTGCGGGCGTGCACGCCATGACGGATGTGACGGGCTTTGGATTGCTGGGCCATCTGCTGGAAGTGTGCCGGGGCAGCGGTCTTGGCGCGCGGATCGAGGCGGACAGGGTGCCATTGCTGCCTGGGGTGCGGACGCTCGCTGAGTCCGGAATCGCGACCGGCGCATCTGGCCGAAATTGGCGATCCTACGGCAGTAACGTACGGGGGCTCGAACCCATGAGCGCCTCGATGCAGGCGATCCTGACCGATCCGCAGACATCGGGCGGCCTGCTGGTTGCCTGCGACCCCCAAGAGCTGCCGGGCGTGCAAGGGATCTTCGCCCGCTCTGGATTTACCGAGGCCTCGGTGATCGGCTGTATGACGGGTGGGAGCCCGGAAATACAGGTGGAGTAGCCGCATGGTGCTTCCGGATCCGCCGGAAGGCATCCTCACAGCCACTCGCGATGCGATGAACTTGGCAGCGACCGTCCGGGCTTATAGATTATGTGCAATGCGCAAAGCCGTTTTTCTGCTGGCCTCGACCGTGTTTATGGCGGGGGTTGGCTTTTCTGTTGTTGTACTCGCTGATTCTCACGAGGACTCCGCTGCACTTGACGTTGTGATCGCCGGCGGCCGCGTGATAGATCCTGAGTCCGGATTGGACGCCATTCGAAATGTCGGTGTTCGGGGTGGCAAGATCGTCGACATTTCCGAGCAGCCGCTGCAAGGCAAACAGACGATTGATGCTCATGGACTGGTCGTGGCACCCGGTTTCATTGATCTGCATGAACACGGGCAGGAGCCGCGTAACTACGAATTTCAGGCTCACGATGGTGTCACCACTTCGCTAGAGCTCGAAGTCGGAACCGCCGACGTCGTTGCGTGGTACGCGAAACGGCAAGGTCACTCGCTGATCAACCATGGCGTCAGTGTCGGCCACATTCCCGTGCGCATGGCAGTCATGCACGATCCCGGTAGCTTCACACCAGTCGGCGACGCCGCCCACCATACCGCCACTCCGGCGGAGTTGCAGCAGATTGATGCCGGCATCGAACGTGGCTTGGAAAGTGGCGCCTTAGCCGTCGGCATGGGTATCAATTACACGGCGGCCGCTTCCCACGGCGAGATTGTCGACGTGTTCAAGGTTGCCGCCGCTCACGGAGCATCGGTCCACGTTCATCTGCGTTACAACGGCCTGAAAGAACCGCATACTGGGCTCGCGGCCGTCGAAGAAGTAATAGCGGCTGCGGCGTCCACCGGCGCACCTCTGCATGTGGTGCACATCACCAGCATGGGCTTGCAAGATACGCCCCGTCTCATCGAGATGGTCGAAGGTGCGCGCAAGCGCGGTCTCGATGTCACTACTGAGGCCTATCCGTACCCCGCAGGCAGCACCAGCATCGAATCCGCGGTCTTCGATCCCGGTTGGCAGGAGAGCATGGGAATCACCTACAAAGACCTACAGTGGGCAAAAACCGGTGAGCGGCTGACAGCGGAATCCTTTGAGAAATATCGCAAGGAAGGCGGCATCGTCATTATCTTTTCGATCCCCGAATCGGCTGTCCGCGAGGCGCTTGCAGACCCCATCGTCATGGTCGCAAGCGACGGTATGCCCATCACCGGCTCCAAGGTTCACCCGCGCGGTCAGGGCACATTCTCTCGCGTGCTAGGCCACTACGTGCGTGAAGAGAAAACGCTGGACCTGATGACGGCTCTTCGCAAGATGACTCTGCTTCCGGCACAACGTCTGGAAAAGCGCGCGCCGATGTTTCAAAACAAGGGCCGTATCCGCGTGGGGGCCGACGCCGACATCACAAACCACGCCCAGGCAAAAGCGCTCGTAAGCAGGCTGATGGCATCTCGCAAGCCCGAAGATCGAGTTCGGATGGTGGGGCAAGCCCGATTGATTGAAGCGTACGAACGCAGTCGTTGGCCGCGTAGGGCGCCCGGGCTGCCGGATCTATTGAATTACCTAATGGATCAGCATGGACTCTCGCGCAGTGACCTTGTGCCCTTGCTTGGAACGGCAAGTCGGGTAAGCGAAGTGATGAATGGCAAACGTGAATTGAGTATGACGATGGTGCGAAAGCTTCGCGAGAGATTTCAGATCTCCGCCGACCTGTTGATTTCAGTACCGTCGCCGAGGCGCGCTCCGGTCGCGGCTTGAGTCGATCATCGACTTTGCGCCTCTCGCGTTGCTCACGACAAGACCAGATTGAGAGGTGTGAGAAACGAAATTCTGTTGTCCGGGCCTCCGTGGGGGCGTTCCGATTCTTGTTGCGTGAATAAGTACCTTAAAATAATGTGGTTGGCCGCACAGTTCGGTGGCTACACGGCCCACCATTTCAGGCATGTGCCCGGCACACCTTTCAGGGCAGCATAGCCGGCAAGATCGCTGTCAGGAGCCCATGCACACTGACGTGAATGTCTGGGTCTTCGAGTTCGATTGCCGATCCATCCGGCCACACTTCGAGCTTCCCCAACTCTGCGGTAGGCAAGTTTTGTAATGCACCGACCCACTGTCGTGGAATCAACAAGCTAACGTCGTGGCTCGTGACGATCTCGATGGCATCCCGCTCGGAGCCATAGCGAACAGCTCGCGCTCGAATTTCGATCTTTCCCTCGGTTCGGCCGGCGGCAAGCGTCGCGGAGTACTCGGCATCACTGATCCGTTGTATGTTCGTCGTCATAGTTGAGGGTTCGCCTTGCGGCGGGTTAAATCCCCGGCATCGCCGATTGCAGTCCGAGGTGCTCTACGAAAGGATCGAAATCCTTGTCGCTGTAAAGCAATGCCAGTCCCTTCTCAATGCAGCTTGTCGCGATCAATGTGTCGATGGTTTTTCGGACGGTGATGCCAAGTGATCGCAATGTCCTGAAGTTGTTGGCGGCTTGGATGGCAATGTCTTCCCCGACAAGTTCTATGATTGGCAGCGACGTCAGCAGCTTCTTGCCCTGATTGAAATCTTGAGCGCTTCCAAAGCCCTGCAGAACTTCGGCCAATACCAAGTCTCCGGTCGCGATAGGTTCGTTACCGAGGAGGGCATGGAGGCGGTCGGTTTGTGAAGACTGCATGCCGCGGAAATAGTCGATCCACACGCTGGAATCGATCAAAATCACTTATCGGTTCTCATTGCATCAAGATCGCCCTGCCATTTGAGCTTTCCTCGGAACCGGCGAATCCCCTCTTGTTTGCGCAGACGCACAATGGTTCGAAGTCCAAGCTCCACAGCCTCGCGCTTTGTCCTCAAACCCGTGAGCCGGAGGGTTTCCTTCATCAGCTTGTCGTCAATGACTATGTTCGTCCGCATAGTGTGTATCCTTGGTTAATTGTATACACATTCTATCAGCGGGTTGGAGGTTCGACAAACTGAGTTCATACCGATATGCAACTGTGCCATTGGAGAATCCGCCAAGTAATGCACCCAAGCCCTTATCGATGCGTAAGTCGACAAATCGTGGCACAACTTGAGAAGCATAAGTACTTGTTTTGGAAGGCAATAAAGCGCGTGCGAGGAAGCTTTTCTTAATCAATTGGTCGTAGGTTCGATCCCTACACGGCCCACCATCCAAGGTCGGGGATGTCTAGGGACGTCCACTGAGCCCTGCCGCCGTGAAACGCACGGCACGCTCCTCCGCGACCCGCGCCGTGATCGAATATTTACTGATCCTGGCTCCGGGCCGCCAGTGCGCGGTGACTGGCTACCGACTTCTATCTAAGCTCAGAGTACGCCTGCGCGCCCCGCCCAGGTGGCAATGTAGCTCTTGAGGGAGGACGTAAACTCTTCCGCTCCTGGCGGCAGCTCTATGCCACGGCGGCTGATCATGTGAAAGTCGAAGCGCACCACTGGATTGATCAGATGACTTGTCGTGATCATCCTATTACGGCAAACCGGCATTCCGAATGAGGGAATGATGGCGATCCCTTCTTGCGCTTCGACCAGGGCAATCTGCGTGTCGAGCAAATTGACGATGAGTCCGGACCGCACCCTCACACCGGCTTTCGCGAGATGCCGGTCGATGAGTTGTTGATGAGGGTGGCCCGGCGAGAGCGAGATCAATGTCTCTCCCTCGAGGGCGGACCACGTCGTTGTTTTACGCGGCCGAATCTCGTCCTTGGCGGCTCGCGCCACCATCAAAGAGAAACGGAAGAAAGGCTCGCGACGTACGTCGGGCATGGCCTTGAATATCCCCAGGCTCATGTCGAGCTTGCCGGCCTCGACCATCTGGATCAGGGTCGGTAGATCCGCATCGAACAGCCGAATTTGCACGTCGGGGCGCCGCTTTCGGAACTCACGCATCGCCGGCGGCAGGATATTGGCGGCCACGAGCGCCGTTGTGCCGAGCGAGATTGACTGCTGATTGCGCTTGGAGCCACGCCCGATATTCGCGATCGCAGCGTCCAGCTCCTCGAGGCTCCGCTGAATGACGGCGAGCAGCTCCCTGCCGTTGGGCGTTAAGTCGACGTGACGCGTGGTGCGGTCGAAGAGCCGGAAGCCGACGCGACTCTCCAGCTCTTTGATCAAGACGCTCAAGCCTGACGTCCATTCATGAGAGTTGCGCGCAAAATGTTACCCATCGATTCCGGCGCATTCCGCCGGATCCGGCAACGAAATACCACATAAACAAGGAGACTCGTCATGGCTAACAACTCAAATTCGGCTCTTCCGACGATTGTTCTGGTGCACGACGGATTCGTCGACGGTTCGGGCTGGGAAGACGTCTATCGGATCCTGAAGAAAGACGGCTACCGGGTCAGCATCGTGCAGAATCCGACCACTTCTCTCGCCGACGATGTGGCCGTAACCAAGCGCGTCATCGCGGAGCAGAAGGGCCCCGTCATTCTGGTGGGACATTCCTACGGTGGAGCGGTCATCACCGAAGCCGGCACCGACCCCAGCGTCTCAGGACTCGTCTACATCACCGCATTTGCCCCTGACCGGGGTGAGTCGGTCGCCTCGCTGATCAAGGATCCGCCGCCGGGCGCACCCGTGCCCCCGATCCTTCCGCCAACGGATGGATTCTTGGCGCTCGATAAGACCCAGTTCGCCGCGAGCTTTGCGGCCGATGTGTCGCCCGAGAGGGCCGATTTCATGGCGAACTCGCAGGTCCCTTGGGGCGTCGCCGCGCTCAGCGGTGCGATCACCGAACCTGCTTGGAGAGCCAAGCCGAGCTGGTACTTGATTGCGACTGACGATCGGATGATCCCGCCCACCGCACAGCGTTTGATGGCCAAGCGTGCGGAGGCCACTGTCGCTGAGGCGAAAGGCAGCCACGCGATCTACGTTTCGCAGCCGAAAGCAGTCGCCGAGCTCATCGAGAAGGCGGCGGAGAGCCTATCGATGAAATAGGCCCTTCGGCGCCGGCGGAGGATTTTCTCCACCGCCGGCGCCGACTCGCTTATGCCTAGCACCACTGGGTCTATGGGTCTTGAGCGCGCCCGCCGATTCGGGGATTGCATCGGAAGACCCATCGGTCAGCTGAGGCCAGGAGTGGAAACCGGCGCACGTAACCTCGTCCAAGTGCTTGGGCGCGGATCGGCGACCAATGTGGTGGAATGTTCTCAGCTTTGACTCAATCTTTCGCGCGCCAGACGACGATCAAAAAGGAATCTCTTGGGTTTCTGAAGAATTAGTTTCTTGAAGTCGGGGTGTTGTGGATCGAGTATGTAATTCCATTCTTCAACGACTACCGCCGAGGGTACCTTCAATACCGCCGAATCGCCCGCGTCCAGCCAGCGTTGTCCGATTCCCCGAAGTCTCGGGGGCGAATCTGCCGCGGACCAGTTGCGGGGCAAATCAGCCGGGGTTACGACATCGATTCTCATTTTGTCCGGAATGGTCGCGCGGCCAAGGACCGAGGCGGGGACCCAACCGCGGCGCCGGTAGTTGAGCGTGTATTCCAAGACGGCGAGCGAGATGCTCGCGGACGTATAGATGACAGGATGACCCCTGAAGGTCCAGCGGCCGTCGGCATACAATCCGCCGAGCCCCGAGAAAATCTGATTCTGATATCGAAGCTTGGTGAGGCGGTATACCGTAACCGTCACGCGTAGATCCCATACTCCATCTGATAGAGCATGTTGGTGACTTTTTCGGCGCCAATGTCCGTCGTCATGAGTTCAAGCGGAGTGCGACCGATGAACGCGTCGCTCGGTTCCCGCAGCCACGCAACCGCATTCTCATGACTCTCCAGTACATTTTCAGCAAGAGCCAAAATACGCGCTAGACGAACGAGTCGATCGGAGATCGCCGGGTCCAGACGAATTCGCTGTTTCCAGCGTGCACGGGTTCGAAGGCTCACCTGCAACAGCCGATCTTCTTCTTCCGGCGAGAGATCAAGCGCTTTGGCGATGACGCTGTAGGCCTTCGTCGGCAATCCCCGTTCTACTTCTTCCAGCAGGTCGATAGGTCCGGTACCCGGTCCAAAGATTTGGCGACCGCCCAACGCGTTCATAATGTTCGCATGCATGAAAAAATCCCACTTTGCCAATATGGCATCAATTATAATGCCAACTGGCATCGAACGGAAGTCGATCGCCTCGATTGTCCAGCGATATGCGTAGACAGCCATCAATTTTTGGGGATCTCCGTGGGGGCATTTTCAGTTTTTCCGCGCAGAATGGTATAAATCCGATGGTTAGGCGACCAGTTCGGTGGCCACCCGGCCCACCAATTTTGCCGCGATGAGAAGCTACGATGCCGGTTTCTGAGATGACACCCGTCAATTCCGATTCTGGACCCGAAACCGACTCCACGCCCGCGCAAGCCGAGGCCGCATATCGGCAAGGTTTGGGCTTGCATAGGGAGAAACGGTTGGCCGAAGCCGCTGTCTTGTTCGCACGCGCCCTTCATTACGATCCATCGCACAGCAGCGCGTGGCGCATGCGCGGCCTCACCGCGCTGCAGAGTGGACAAACCGAGGCCGGCGTCGCATGGCTCGTCAAGGCAGCCGAACTCGATCCCGGTAGCGCCGACACGTACCGTTATCTGGGCCATGGCCTGCGGATCCTTGGCCGCTATGAAGAATCAGTCGGTTGCCACGACAGGGCCTTGGCGCTCAACCCGGGTCTGGTAGATGCCTGGAGCGACCGCGGATGTGGCTTGCGCGCTCTCAAACGACCGGAAGAAGCCTTGCTCAGCTTCGACCGGGCACTGGCGCTTCAGCCCGAATTCGTCGACGCGCTCATCAACCGCGGCAACGTCTTCGCCGATTTGAATCGTCTGAACGAGGCTCTGGCGAGCTTCGACGCGGCCATCGGCTGCGCGACGCCCCTCGTCGCAGCGCACGCTAACCGCGCCTGGATCCTTATCGCGCTCAATCGTCCGGCCGACGCACTCGGGAGCTACGACGCCGCGATCGCGATGGGCGCCGAGGGGCCCGAGCCGCACAACAATCGGGGCGTCGCGCTGATGAGGCTCGACCGGACGGAGGAGGCGCTCTCGGCCTTCGAGCGCGCTACCGTGCTCGACGGGGGTTTTGCCGACGCGCATCACAACCGTGGCGTCGCGCTGATGGAGCTCCGGCGCACGGAAGAGGCGCTGGCCGCGTACGAGCAGGCCGTCGCGCTCGATCCGAAGCGGCTGCAGACCCATCTCAACCGCGCGGCGGCACTGCGCGTGCTGAAACGGCCGGAGGACGCTCTGGCTGCGCTTCACGACGCGCTCGTTTCGTGCCCGGAAGATCTGGACCTGCTGAGCGCCCTCGGCGACCTGCTGCTGAAATTGAAACGATTTTCCGAGGCGCTCGCGGTCTTCGACCGTCCGGACATGCAGACCGCCAACGCCACTGCGGCCTACAACAGCCGTGCTATTGCGCTGCGCGGTCTCGGCCGGACGGAGGATGCACTGAAGGATCTGGATCGGGCTCTCCAAATCAGCCCGAACAATCCGGAAATCCTGCTGAACAAGGGAAACGTTCTTCGCGATCTGCACCGGCCCGAGGCAGCGATCGCCTGCTACGACCGCGCGCTCGAGTCGCGGCCCGGTTACGGGGAAGCCCATAACAGCCGCGGCATCGCGTTGATGTCGCTCAGCCGCTTCGAGGCGGCGATGGCTGAATACGATAAGGCCATCGCCGCGCGTCCCGACTATCCCGACGCGCACTGGAACCGCGGGCTTCTGGCGCTGCGGCACGGGGACTTCGCGCGCGGCTGGGAAGGTTATGAATGGCGCAAGCAGCGCGACGAACCTGTCGCACACCGAACTTACGGCAACAAGCTTTGGCTGGGTCAGGACGACATCGCCGGTGCCAGTATCTTTCTGCAGTGGGAGCAAGGTCTCGGCGACACCATCATGTTCAGCCGCTACGCGTTGGCGCTGGAAGCGCGCGGCGCCCATGTGGTGCTGTCGGTCCAGGAGCCATTGAGGAGTCTAATGGCAGGGTTGAGTCCCGGAATCCCGGTACTGGGCGGCGATGAGATACCGGAGTCGTTCGACCGCCACTGCCCCCTGGGCAGTGTGCCGTTGGCCTGTGGCACGCGCGTGGACGCGATCCCCGCGCCGGTGCCCTATCTGCGGGCGCCCGAGGCGATATTGCGCGAATGGCGCAACCATCTAGGGCCCGCGCGCCGGCCGAGGATTGGCATCGTCTGGCGGGGAAGCGTCAGTCAAACCAACGACACGCGACCCATGCCTCTGGAACTGTGGCGGCCGTTATTCGGCTTGCAGGCCGAATGGTTCGCCTTGCAGAAAGTCATTCCTGCTGAGGACGCCGCGTTGCTGCGGTCCCACGGCGTCAAGGGTCTCGAAGTCGAACAACCGGACTTCTCGACGACCGCGGCGCTCGCTGCGCTGATGGATCTGATTGTTTCGGTCGATACCAGTGTGGCGCACCTGGCCGGCGCGATGGGAAGGCCCGTCTGGATTCTGTTGCCATACAACGCGGACTGGCGCTGGATGCTCGACCGGCCGGATAGCCCCTGGTACCCGACCGCGCGGCTGTTTAGGCAACGGACCATCGCCGACTGGCGCCCCGTTGCGGCCGATGTTCTGAGCGCCGCGAGGTTATGGCTGAGGACGGTAACGTAGCGACGCGCATCGCGGACGTGACACCTCAGACGTACAGTACCGGCGCGCACTGATCCAGCCAAGAGACGTGTCGATCGGCTCAGTCTGCCCGGCGCCTGACTTTCGGTTCGTTCGCCCCCGCGCCGGCCGCATGCATGAGCAGCTCGCCCGCAAGTCGCGCGACCCGTGGCAGGGATCTCGCGGAGCGGGACGCGGTCGCATAAATCGGATTCGTGCCCTCGGATATCGTGCCTATCAGCTGCGCGATGTCGCGCGCACGCTGCCGCGAGAGCTCGGGCCACGCCACTCGCAGCCGGACCGCAGCGAGGCGATGCAACTCATCGTAGAAACGATCCATCGCCTTGGCGATGGCCGGGTCGTGAAGCGCCATGGTCCATAGCTCGCGGAACACGCGGCTCGTCTCGTGCGACACCGAGTCGCCCATATACCAGCGGAGCAGTTCGGCGAAGCCGGTCTTGCCGCTTGCGTTGCGTAGGTACTCGCGAGCATTGATTTTGTAGTGCGCGAGCAAGGCCATGATGACCGCGTGCATCAGGCTGTGCTTGGATGGGAAATAGTAGACTACGTTCCCGACCGCGACATGAGCCTCGCGGGCGACCGCGCGCATGGAAAGGCGTGCATAGCCTGCGGTCGCGAGCACGTGCCGCGCGGCCCTCAGGATCTCGACCCGTGTGCCGCTCGCATGGGTCTTCCGATGTGCCGTGCGTGCGCCCGTGCTCCGTGTGATGCGTTTCTTCATCATATCGCTTTCGCCCAAGGCCCCGTCCGGCCCGCCGGCACTCTATAGCGAGCCGGAGCGCAACGCCATGTGCTGGCGCCGTGCCTGGCGCGGAGCTCCGACAGCGGCGCCGGTCGCGTGCCGGCGGCGCGAGCCGCTGTGCAGGCGCCGCAGCAAAAAAACTCTTGGCGGAAAGCGAGCCGCACGTAGTAGGATCGGCACCAGCGCATTAGTACTAATGTACTAACTTGCGGCCGCATGGGAGCATCACAAGAACACAGGGGCAGCGTCCTCAAGTGGGATGACATGTCGGATCGAAGCGTTCTGACGCGGAGGGATTTCGTCGCGGGCGCCTCGGCGCTCGTGGCCGGTGCGCGCGCCTGGGCGGGAACCACGGCCGCCGCTTCCTCGCTCTCGGACCTGTCCGCGGCCGAGGCGGTAGCGCGCATGCGCCGCGGGGAGCTGAGCTCGGAAAGCTACGCCGAGGCGCTGCTCGAGCGCTGCACATCCGCGAAGGCATTGAACGCATTCATCACGCTCGAGCCGGACCATGTGTTGCGCGACGCCCGGGCCGCCGATCAGTTGCGTGCCCGAGGCGCGAAGCTCGGGCCGCTGCACGGCCTGCCGATTCCGGTCAAGGACAGCGTCAATACGCGCGACTACCCGACGAGCGCAGGCACGGCGGCTCTGCGCCATTTTCGTCCGGCCAAGGACGCGCCGCTGCTCTCTCAGCTGCGTGCCGCGGGGGCCATCGTCCTCGGGAAGACCAATCTGCACGAGCTGTCCTACGGCTGGAGCAGCAACAATCACGCGTTCGGGGCCGTGCATAATCCCTACGATCCCAGCCGCGTTCCCGGCGGCAGCAGCGGCGGTACCGCGGCGGCCGTGGCGGCGCACCTGGCGCCGCTCGGCATCGCGGCGGATACGGAGGGGTCGATTCGCGTTCCGGCCGCGGTCTGCGGCCTGGTCGGATTCCGGCCCACGACTGGGCGCTATTCTTCGGCGGGTGTGGCGCCGATTACGGCCTTGTTTGATCAGGTGGGTCCGATCGCGCGCAGCATGCGCGATATCGAATTGTTCGACACGGTGGTAGCGGGCGAGCATGGCCCACTTGCCGTGCCGGAACTCGGGACGGTTCGGCTGGCTGTCTGCCGGACCTACTTCTTCGACGGCCTGGAGCCCGAGGTGGCGAGAATCACGGATGCGGCCCTGACTAAGCTCAAGGCCGCGGGCGTCACGCTCGTCGAGACCGAGATCCCAGAGCTCGGCGATCTCGTTGGCAAGATCACCGACCAAGTCCAGTACCACGACACCCAGCCCTCGCTCACTCACTACCTCGCCGAATACGGGACCGGCGTGACTTTCCAAGAGCTCGTGGCTCAGGCCAGCGACGACATTCGCGCGACTTTTGCTCAGTACGTGCTGGCGGGGGGCAGCGATGTCGTCACCGATGCCGTGTATCGAAAGGCCGTTGATGACTATCTACCACGTCTGCGCGCCGTGCTGCGCGAGACCTTCGCGCGCACCGGGACAGCGGCGCTCGTCTTCCCCGCCACGATGACGACGGCGCCGCGGATCGGCGACGACGGGATGCTTCTGCTCGGCGGGCGCAAGGTCTCGTTCGAGGATGCCATGTCGCGGAACATCGCGCCCGGGAGCACCGCCGGCGTGCCCGGCCTCGTCATCCCGGCGGGGCTTGCCGCGAACGGCATGCCTGTCGCACTCGAATTCGACGGTCCCGCGGGATCGGACCGGGCGCTGCTCGGTCTCGGCGCTGCGATCGAGCGTTTGCTGGGGACAGAGCCACCGCCGCGCATTTGAGGACATCGCAATTCAACAGGGAGACTCGATCCATGTCATCTAGGCTAACGTACGCAATCGCCTGCATCCTGGCCGGCGCGGCGGGCTCCGTGACAAAAGCGGCCAGCACGGGTTCCGATTCCAGCGCCAGCAACGACTCCCTGCAGGAGATCGTGGTGACCGCGCAGAGGCGCACGGAAAACATCCAGGACGTGCCCATCTCCATCACGGCACTCACTGCCCAGACGCTCCAGCAACTCAATATTTCGACGTTCGATGACTACATCAAGTTCTTGCCGAACGTCACCAGCGCGAGCAACGGACCCGGGCAGAACGAGGTGTTCATGCGTGGACTGTCCGCAGGCTCGCAGGCGAGTCAGGCGAGCGCCATCACGGGAGTCTTGCCCAACGTCGCGATCTATCTCGACAACCAGTCCGGGCAAATGCCGAACCGCAACCTCGATATCTACGCGGCGGACTTAAATCGCATCGAGGTACTCGAGGGACCCCAGGGCACGCTGTTCGGCGCCGGCGCCGAGGCGGGCGCGATCCGCTACATCACCAACGAGCCGAAGCTCGACAAGACCGAAGGCTACGTCAAGGGAGGCTACAGCGCCACCGCGCACGGCGACCCCAACTCCGACCTGCAGGCTGTGCTCAACCTACCTCTGATCGAGGATCACATGGCCATCCGCGGCGTTATTTACGACGATCGACGCGGAGGCTATATCGACAACGTCCCGGCGACCTTCGCGCGCAAGGACACGGATATCGGCATTCATTACGCCAACTATCCGGCCGTGAACGGCCAGTGCCCGGACGGCCAGACGAACAACGGCTATTGCGTGCCGCCTGGCAGCCCCACCGTCAATAACAGTAGCCTCATCGGCAATGCCATCAATCCCGTGACTTACCAGGGAATCCGGGTCGAGCTTTTGTACAAGTTCAACGACAACTGGGACATCTTGCTCAGCCAGACCTACCAGAACATGGAAGCCCAGGGTGTGTTCTATCAGCAGCCGCTATCCTCGGGCGGCGCGCCGCTGCCACCCCTCGAGGTCACCTTGTTCAATCCTTCCTATGACAAGGACAAGTTTGAGAGCACGGCCTGGACGATCGATGGCAAGATCGGTCCCTTGAAAGCGGTATATACCGGCGGCTACCTCGACCGAGAGGTCGATCAAGCGGCTGACTACACCAACTACTTGCGCGGCGTCTACGGAGACTATTACCAATGCTACGGGCCGGGTTCGGGAGGCGACGCCACATTGCCGTCGAAGTGCTTCGCCCCGAGCGCCTTCTGGTCAGAACAGCAGCGAAACCTGCACCAGCAGCACGAGTTCCGTTTGAGCACGCCGGATGAGTGGCGGATCCGCGGTATCGCGGGCGCCTACTGGGAGGACAATAAGCTGTACGACGTCACGCAGTGGCGCTACAAGACCCTGGCGGCCTGCACGGCCACCGACAATGTTGGCTGTATCACAGACCTCGCCACCCTGCCGGGCGCGACGGTGCAATACCCCGGCCTGCAGAGCGACGACACAGCGTTCTTTGAGGATGCGCATCGCGAAACCAGGCAGATCGCCTTCTTCCTCTCGGGTGACGTCGACATCATTCCCAAGGTTCTGACGCTCACGGTCGGCACGCGCCATTTCCGCTTCGACAATACCTTCGTGGGCGACGTTTCGTCGAGCTTCGGCTGCTTCCAGGGGGGCCCGCCGCCTTGCATGAACTATCCGGGGTACGCGTTCAATCTCGACGCGCAGCATCTGCGCGGCTCCGAGTCGGGTTGGAAGAGCCGCGCCAACCTCACGTGGCATGTCACTCCGGATGCGATGGTGTACTACACGTTCTCACAGGGCTTTCGGCCGGGCGGATTCAACCAGAACGGTAACGCGCCGCACGTGCCCGGGCCGGACGGTGTCGATCAATATTTGATCGCGCGATCGTACGCCTCGGACAAGCTCACCAACAACGAGATCGGATGGAAAAGCGAATTCTTCGATCATAGGCTGCAGTGGAACGGCGCGATCTACCGCGAGAACTGGAACGACGTGCAAATCGAGTTCTTCGACCCGGGTCTCATTGGCAACCTCTACGTCAATAACAACGGCCAGAACTTCGTCATCAAGGGCATCGAGACCTCGGTCATCGGGCGTGTTACCGCGGGCCTGACGCTGCAGGCCGCTGCTTCATGGAACCAGAGCCGGCAGACGAATTCGCCCGCGCTGATCGACAACAACCCGGCAAGCGTGAACTACGGCAAACCCATCACCGAGGATTGCAACACCACGCCATGCACGCCCGTGGGCAGCCCCTTCGGTCCCATTGGCTCGCCGAGTGCGGACGCGCCGCCGATTCAATTCAGCCTGCGCGCGCGCTACGACTGGACCATGCCCAATGGCTACAGTCCATTCGTGCAGGCATCGGCGCATCACAACGGTATTTCGTTCACGCAGGCCGGCGCGAATCCGAACTACAACAGCGCCGGCGTGATCGCCACCTCACGCACACGATTCGAAATTCCGGCCTACTCGACTGTCGAGGCCTCGGCCGGCGTGAGCAAGGATGCCTGGATATTCACCATTTACGGCGAGAACCTCGCGAACTCGAACGCCAGCACTTTCCTCAGCACGGACCAGTTCATCCTCGCGCAGACGCCGCTGCGGCCACGGGTCATTGGAGCGTCGTTCAGCTATTCGTACTAGTTGGGTTGCGCTTACGATGCGGACACGTAGATGATCTGTTCGATATAGCCGTTCGTGCTGTATCGAGTGTTGTTCGCGAACTCGTTCACCACTCCACCCCAGGGGTCGAGGTAGACGATCCGATTGCCAAGCACATTGACGGCGACCACGAAGTGACCGCCGTTTCGCTTGAGCGCCCCATTTACCAGGAAGTACCAGCCAAGCAGCACGACGGCGGGCGTCGAGTCGGAGACTTTCGCCAGGTTCAAAGCCTGAAAATTGCCGGTATTCGCCATGTGCGTGGCCTGGAGGCCATCGTTGCGCAGCGCCTGTACGACCTGGGACGCGAAGGTGCCCGCCATACCGAACATGTTGTAGAAGGTCTTCTGATCATTGGAGAGAGAGGGTGAGTTCGGGTCGATGGAGACGGGCGCCGGCGCCGGCTGCAGAAATCCCTCCGGCAGCCCCATCACGACGCGCTGGTACATGCGCCAAGCCAGCTCCCACTCCTCTTCCGCGAACGTCTGCTGCTTGGCCTGGCACCGCGCCATCCACATCGATGCGATCGCACAAGAATCGGGCTGTTCCTGCGCCCAAACCTGGTACGTATTCCCGGCACTGTCCTGACATAGAGCGACGGTCATGACATCAGTCCTCCGCAGCGTAAAAGAGTCAGTATAATCAAAACGCCATGAGACTCTTAATCGTCGTAGCCTGTGCCCTGATCTCGACTACAGCGATAGCCGAAAATCCCAATTCATCGAGCGAAGCCAACGCCAAGTTTGCCGCTCTCAGCGAACGGTTCATTCACGACACGCTTGCACTTTCGCCCTCTAACGCCTCTCAAGCCGGTTATCACCAGCACGTCGACCCTAAGACGGGCAAGGCCATCGCACTCGATGCGTTGCTCGATGATGTGAGTTCGGCCGGCATGAAGGAACAAAAACGTGTCTATGCGAAGTGGCGCGAGCGCTTCCACACCGAGACTCCGGTCGCCTCTCTCTCGGTCGAGGACGCTGCCGACTGGCAGCTGATTGACGACCAGATAGCTCTCACATTGCTCGAATTGGACCGCATCCAGAATTACAAGCACAACCCCACGTTCTATGTCGAACTACTGGGCGGCGCGTTGTTTCAACCGCTGACCGATGACTATGCCCCCGAGCAAACGCGCCTCAGCCACGTCCTTTCCCGCCTTGCCTTGACCCCGCGGTTCCTAGAGCAGGCGCGGAGCGAGTTGGCCGACGCCGATCCCATTTTCATCAAGGTCGCTGTCGAGGAGAACACCGGCAACATCGATCTGATTCAGAATACGATTGCCTCGGCCATTCCTCAGGGATCGGGATTAAGAGCTCAGTTCGACGCGGTCGCAGCTTCCGCTGTAGGAGCGCTCCAGGGTTTTTCTCGCTGGCTTCAGGAAGATCTGGCCAAGCGCAAGAGCGAGCGCACCTGGCGTCTCGGAAAAGAACTGTATGCAGAAAAATTCCGCTTAGTGATGGAAACTCCGGTCACCCCCGAGCAGGTCCTGGCCGATGCGGAACGCGAACTGACCAAGACGCGCGCCGAAATGCTGCAGATTGCCCTTCCCCTGCACAAACAGTACTTCGCCGATCACGACGACCATTCGAGCCTGAGCCCGAAAGAGCGCGAGAACAAGGTGATTGGAGAGGTACTGCAGAGGATTTCCGACGATCACCCGAAGCGCGGCGACTTGATGCAGACGGTGAACGGTGATCTGGTGGACATACGGCGATTCATCGTCGCTAACAACATCGTCACGCTGAAATCGCGAGACAACCTTAAAGTGATCCCTACGCCGCTCTTCATGCGCGGAATCTACTCAGTTGCCGGCTTCCACTCCGCCCCGCCGCTCGATCCCAACGCCGAGGCTGAGTTTTGGGTGACGCCCATCGCGCAAACGACGCCTGCCGACATGGCGGAGTCGAAGCTGCGCGAGTACAACAACTGGGTGCTGAAGTGGCTCAGCCTTCACGAGGCGCTCCCCGGCCATTACGTCCAAGCCGAACATGCCAACGAGATCCAGCCGGTCACGCGCCGCCTTGCCCGGGCCCTGTTCAGCAACGGAGCCTACGTCGAAGGTTGGGCCGAGTACGGTGCTCAGGTCATGATGCAGCAGGGATTCGCCAACAACGACCCCCGTTACCGTATTAGCTATCTGAAAGTGTGGCTGCGCGCCGTGGGCAATACCGTTCTCGATGTCCGCATGCAGACAATGAATATGACGGACGACCAAGCCATGTCGTTCATGATGAACGACGCCTTCCAGACTCGCGCCGAGGCCGAGGGCAAGTTACAGCGCGCCAAGCTTAGCTCGACTCAACTACCGACGTACTACGTGGGCACCAGCGAATGGTGGCACCTGCGGCGCGCCTACGAAGCAGCCAAAGGCAAGGACTTTACTCTCGCCGACTTCCACGACCGCGCTTTGGACCAGGGAGCACTACCCGTTCCCTGGTTAGAGAAAATTCTGCTGGCGAAGTGACCGGAAGGACGCACTATTTGCCGCAGGCTGTGCCTCTAACGCAGTCCATAGGAAAGGCGCTGGGCGATTCGCTGCAGCACTTCGACAAGCATATCGTCATTGAGAGCGCGATGAAATTGTGGCTGTTCCGGTATCGCGCGACGGGCGCGATCATTGAGGACGATAGCGGGGGCATGCCCGTTCATCGAGGAACCGTAGTAAATCCCATGAATGTGGGTATAGGCAACGTATAGCTCTCGTGCCCAAGCCCGCGCCGGGCGCGGGGCCCGGGGCTCGGAGTGGATGGCGGTAGAAGCTCCGATCGTGGTGGCGACAACGCCGTGCAGATCGAGCAGCGTAAGTTCATCGCGAAGCGCGAAGACCACGATCCCTGGTGCGTTGCGAGTTCGATCAATTCGCCGAGTGCTCTGAAGTACCTCGGCGGCACACGTATCGACATCCGGCGCGCAATAGAGGACGGCGCGGCTTTGCTCGGTGGGGGCATCGCGCGCGTCCGGCGAATCGCGCCGTAGCGATGGCCGATCCGGTGCCACGAGTTGTGCCTTGTCGACCTTTCTAGGAATGCCTCCGCTCACTTGCGAACGCGCGTGAGTCGCCTTGACGCAATTGCTCAATTAGGCCCAACAACCACGTCGAGAACGCTTGCACAGCCGGTCTTTGCTGCTTCCTGCGGTCGATCACCAAGTAGTAGCTGCCGTCTCCGCTGATCGTTGACGAGAATGGGCAGACGAGCACCCCGGCCGAGAGCGCGCCTGTGCAGGTGACGTTATTGCCCATCATCACGCCTTGTCCCGCGATCGCGACGGCCTGGACAACCATGATGTCGGAGAACAGGATCCCCGGCGCGTGATCGACCTCGACGCCGTTGGCGGCGAGCCAGCGGCTCCACTCGTCCCGGCGAGTGAGGTGAAGCAATGGGAATCGAAGCACGTCCGCTGGACGCTCGAGTCCTCCTCGCGTGCTCAGGAGCTTGGGGCTGCACAACGGAAGATTCTCGACGTCGTAGAGCTTCTTCAAGAGAAAGTTCGGCCAGTTGCCGTCACCGTAGGTGATGAATGCGTCCACGCTGGTATCCGAAACATCGTCGAGCGCAGGATCCGTCACGATCTCGAGTTCGACGTTCGGGTACTCCTCATGGAACTGGACGATGTAATCGCACAGCCACAACGACGCGAACCCGGGAGTGCTCGAGATGCGCAACGTTCCATCGATGGCGGTGCGGTCCGTGTCGTCGTCTGCATCCACGAGTAGGCCGAGCGCTTTGCACACCCCGTTCGCGTAGCGCTTTCCCCTGCGCGTCAGCGAGACGCCTCTCCCGGAACGCTCCAGCACCTCGTAGCCCAAGCGCTCTTCGAGCAGCGCGATTCGATGGCTGACGGCACTGCGCGTGATGCCGAGCTCATCGGCGGCCTGCCAGACCGTGCCGAGTCGACTCACTGCCTCGAGCGCCACCAACCCCTCGATTTGCGGTAGTTTTCTCTTCATATGATGAGGATTCCTTCACGTCACAAGAGAAAACATATCACATCAATTCAATTTTGCTCACGTTATTATCGATTGCAACCGACGGGCGCCCGAAAGGCGAGGCGCCACGAGATCGAGGGGGGCGACATGAAGGGATCAGGGTATTGCCGAGCGCCAGCCACCAACGGTGCCTCCCTCTCAGCCTGTGTGGCCGGAGTGCTCGCGGCGGCACAGGTATCCGCCCTCACACCGGCGGACTCATCGGACATCGGTGAGATCATCGTGACCGCAACCCGGCGGAGCGAGTCTGTGTCGGACATCCCGTACAACATCTCGGCGATCGATGCACGAGATCTCAGCAATTCCGGCGCCAGGAATCTGCAGAACCTCACCAACATGGTGCCTGGGCTCGTCGGTCCCGATCTCGGCCCGAGAGGGGGCGACTTCAATAACAGTCTGGCCGTTCGAGGCATGAGCACGAGCGTCGTGAATTTCACCTCGCCCAATATCGCGGCACCGCTGGTCTCGACTTATGTCGATGAGACGCCGGTGTTCGTCAACCTGAACCTCGCCGATATCGAGCGCGTTGAAATCCTGCGTGGTCCTCAGGGCACACTCTACGGATCCGGCTCAGTCGGTGGAACCATCCGCCTGATTCACAACGCTCCCGACACGACGGCAACGGAAGTCGAGCTTGCAACAACGGCATCCGGTACCGCCAACGCCGCGAATCCCTCGGCGTCCTTTGACATGGTGCTCAACGTCCCGGTGAACGAGGCCTTTGCGGTCCGCGGTTCCGCGGGCTACGAGAAACTTTCCGGTTTCACGAACGCGCTGTCGGTTGCACGGATCGCCGCCGACAACCAGCCGCTCCTCGCCGATCCGGCCGATCCTCTGCACAGTGGACTGCTGTTCAGCGAACAGAGGGGCATCGACAGCTCCGAGACGTGGTATGCGCGGTTGGCCGCGCTATGGAAGATCGGGGGCGCGGCGACCTTGAATCTGAGCTTGGCTTCGCGACCGTGAGTTCGGACACCTCGTACTCGAGCAGAACTCAGGACTACACGTTCGATGCGACCGGGTTGCTCGAATCTTTGGGCCAGTATTACGGCAACTACCCGCGCATCCTCTCGCCGGTCTATGAGACGACGCGCGATAAGTCTTTCACCGAAGAGCTACGGCTGGTGTCGAAGGACTCCGGGCCGTGGGACTGGGTCGCGGGCGCCTACTTCAACCACCGTATTCAGGACTTGTCGGAATACGAAACCCTCGAAGGGTTCGCGACGTGGAGCGAGATTCCGGGATCCGGCATGCCGCCCGGCTGCACGGTCGAGAATCCTATCACCTGCCCATATCCGACCTACGGCGATGTGATTCAGTTCTACAAGGGCGGCATTCGCCCGTCCTCGAATCCCATCAATCCGGATTTGAACTACACGCTGGATCGCTCGATCAGCTTTCGCGACTTCGCGCTGTTCGGCGAAGAGTCCCACCACTTCACCGACAAGTGGCAGGGCACCGCCGGTGCACGCGTCTTCTGGCAGAATTACCAGCAAGAGCTCACACAGACGCTCCCGGAGTGCGGCGCATTCTGTTCGGCATCGGGGACGGATCCGACCGGCCTCACGGCGGTCGATAATGCGCAGAGCTTTCGCAGTCAGATCTTCAAGCTCAACACCTCATACACGATCGCTCCCCGGACGCTCGTTTATCTGACGTGGTCCGAAGGGTTCCGCCATGGCGGTGCCAACGCGCTGCCCACCGGCTCTTGCTACTACTGTGAGCCGAAATCGCTCCTCACTTACGAGCCTGACACGGCTCGCAACACCGAACTCGGCATCAAGGGCAGCTTCGGATCCGGCTCGAGCTATACACTGACCGTGTATCACATCGACTGGCGCAATCCGCAGATCGAAGGCTACACCCTGACCGGCGGCTTCCAATTCGTAACGAACGGCGTCAGCGCACGCTCCCAGGGCGCAGAGACGGAACTGACGCTGCGAATCGCGGAGCCGCTCAAGTTGGAGCTCGGGTATAGCTACACGGACGCCAACTTAACGGCGAGCTTCGTGCGCGGGTATAACGATTTGGTCGGCGTGTCCGGCGACCAGTTGCCCAATGTGTCCGACAATCAAGTGACGGCGGCAGTTGACTATTCGTCGCCGGTGGGTGGCGGGAGCGAGTTTCACGCCCGCATCGGCGGTTCCTATCGCAGCAGTTTCTGGACCAATCTGCGGAATACCTCGGGCGCCCAGGAACTCGGCGGCTTCACACTCCTCAGCGCGCGCATCGGCATGGGCTTCGGCCCGCAGTGGCGGATCGATGCGTTCGTCGACAATCTCGCCAACAAGCTCGCCGCCACCGCGGTGTCGTATACGCCGGGTCCCGACCACGACCGAGCGGATTTCGTGGTGCGACCCAGAACTGCAGGTGTGGAGGTGAGATATGCATTCAAGAGCAAGTGAAAAGCCTCTCCCTGTGAGCCGTGATCAGGGCCGCGATGGTGACCTCGTCACCATCCGTTCCCTCCGTCGCCAACCTCCCGCCATCGCCGAGGTCGCCGATGGCTACCTGATTGCCTATCGAATGCCGGCGATACGAGGAGGGCAGACGGTCGCGACGGGCATGCTCTTCGTGCCCCGGAGGGCAGCTCCGAAGAGGGGGTTTCCGCTCATCGCTTATTGTCACGGGACTACGGGCTGGGCGGCCCACTGGGCGCCCAGCATTTACGTCGAGAACGCGAGTCACCCCCGATACAAGTCGCACTGGGAATACGCGGCGCCCATCGCGGCACTCCTGGCAGCTGGCCATGTCGTTGTGGCTCCCGACTACGAAGGGCTGGGGGACCCCGCACTCGGCGTACCCGCTGCGAGGAACACCTATTTTTCCAGCCGAGGCGAGGGTCGATCGGTCTATTTTGCCGCGGCCGCTGCGAAGCGCGGGCTGGGAGACGCCGCATCCGGCGCATGGGCTGCCATCGGACACTCGCAAGGCGGTCGCGCGGTCATCGCCGCCGCGGAGCAGTTGAGCCAGGTGCAGAGCCCGGAACCCGCGTTGGATTTCCGCGGCGGCATACCGATTGCGCCGGCGACAAGCACGATCGCGAGGTTGAACGAGCGCTGGGCCGCCATCGAGTCGGCATCTGCAAACTACGACCCAGACGGCGCCCTGTTCTATCTCGGCCTCATCAACTCCTATAGCATCCTCTTCGTGAAGGCTTTGAACGCCGCCGGCCACGGAATCGATCCTGAGCTCATGTTCCGCGAGCGCGCGCTACGATTCTTCCACGAGCGCGATCAGATCGATCAGTGGTCGCTCATCGGAGAGATGATGGAGGACGCAAGCCTCTACGTTTACTGCGACGTAGCCGGTAATCAGGTTTATAACTCACCAACTTCGTATCCGGGTGTCCGGATCGAGGCGATCAACAGTCCGGCGTTCCGGGATGCCATGGAGACCAATGAGATCGGCCGAGTGTATGTGCCCGGTGAATACCTCATCGTGCAGGGCACGACCGACCTCTACACGCCGGAGCCCTGGTGCTGCAAGCTCGTGAATGCCATGCTCGCGCAGGGCACGAGCGTGCGCTACAGCGTGCAGGTCGGCGCGGATCACTATGGCGTACTCCAGTCGCCGGCGGCGCAAACGATCATGCATGAACATTTGTGCCGCCTGTTCTCCGATCACTCGTAGGCGGCGATGGAGTCTACCGGATCAGCATGTTCGGCAAATGGTGGCGTGACATCGATTCGACAGGTCCAGTCGGCCTCATTGTCGTGGCGCTTGCGGGAATCTACGGGGCGTCAATCGCGAATCTGCTGCCGAGCTACGTCGCGGCGTGGGTTCTTCACCTGCGGATGACCGAGCGCATTGCCGGCGAGATCGCTAGTGCCAACATGCTGGCGCACGCGGCAGGTCTCTCCGCAACGCTCTATCTCGTAACGCGCTGGTCGCTCCCGAGGATCGCATACACCGGACTTCTGCTCGGCGTTGCCGGGGACCTGGCATCGATAATGGCTACAGGCGCATGGACTCTGGCACCGTGTCGAATGTTGAGTGGCGTGGGACTGGGCCTGCAATTCGGGACGGTCATCAACTGGATCAGCCGAAACTCAAATTCCACGCGTGGATTCGGACTCTATATCCTGCTGCAGTTCATCCTTTCTGCATTGTTCTTCGTCGTGCTTCCAGCGTTCGAGTCCGCCGTCGGGCCATCCGCTATCTATCTGGGCGTGATGCCCTTTGCCTTGCTCGCTGCGATCTGCCTCGTCGTCCTCAACCTGAATGGTGGATCGGTCCCGCTGCCACAATTAGATCGTAGCGCAAGCGCTCAATCGCTCGCGGGTACGCAGCCACTCGCGGGTGCGCAGCGGTTTGTCAGGCTTCACAAGCTCCTCGCGGTGGTTGCTTTCGCGGCCTTCAATATCGCCGCACTCGGGACCTGGGCATTCATGCAGCAGTTTGGCGAATCCACTGGCCTGTCGAGTCAAGCCGCGTCTCGCAGCCTCGCGTTATGCTCTCTGGCGGGGATAGCCGGCGCTTTGATTGTGATAGCGGCCGGTAGCCGATTCGGTCGACTCGTGCCTCTCATCGTGACTCTGTCATTCTTCGCCGCACCCTTTGCCGTCTTCGCCTTCACGAGCCCGTCGCCGGCTATTTTCGTGACGGGTCAAGTGTTCACCGGCCTGACCTGGACGATGATCGTTCCCTATTTTGAGGACATTCAGTCTGCGCTCGACAGGACCGGCCGGCTCGCGGTCCTCGGGATGGTGGCGGCCACCGTCGCATCGGCGGCAGGTCCAGGAGCGTTTGGTTTCCTCGTTGACCATGGCGGCGACTACCGCCACGCGTTCATGTTCGCGCTGTTGGCGTTTGCGGCATCCGCGCTCTGCTCGATCTATCCAGGGAAGGCCGCCGATGCGCGGCGCCCCTGAAAGAGGATCGATTCATCGCCGAAGGATGAAACCTGAGATCAGCAGCGGGTTAGTTTGCCCAGCCACCGGCAAGGGTGCGACACGCTCCGACGACAACAGTTACCGCGGCCGGGACGAGGGTAAAAAGTACCGAAAACAATGTGCCCCAGGTAAACGCGATCTCGCCAAACGCCTCAGCGCGCGATTCCCATATTCGGCGACTGAGCAACTCAAGAATCCACACGGGACGCACGCACTGCGAAGAGACTGACTTGGCCCGCATCAATGCGCTGTTTCTTGGCACTGCGCCGCCTTAACGGCCGGCAAGAGACGATTCGCCAATTCCGCATCGAGCGCGGCCTCCTGGAGAATGTTCCAGCCCGTAAAGGTAGCGATCAACTGTTCTTTGGGAAACACCATCAGCCGTTGACCGCCGAAGCCTATGCCCATCCAGACGAACTGGTCGCTATCTTTGCGAGGGTATAGCCACCACTTGAACCCGTACTTCAAACCCTGCCACCCCGTAGCAATGAACGGCGTCAGAGATTGCTCTACCCACTCCTTGGACACCAGTACTTTGCCGTCCCATATACCATCATGCAGGTAGAGGTAACCGATTTTTGCGAGATCGGAACCCGTGAGATACAAACCGCCCTCCGTGTCGACGACGCCCAGGTAGGTTCGCTTCCAATGGTGTTTGATACCGAGAGGTGCAAAGAGGTACTTCTCGCCGTATGCGTCGATGTCCTGACCGGTCTCCTTGTGGAATATATAGGCCAGCAATTCAGATGCGCCGCTGCTGTAATTAAAGACCGTTCCCGGTTCCGTCGTCATGGACTTGTCGATCACGTACTGCACCCAGTCGTCGGTCGCTTCCATCAAACTCGAATCGCTTCGCGGGTCGTCGTAGGGCACATCCTCCATCCATGCGAGTCCCGTGGTCATGGTCAAAACGTCCTTGAGGGTCATGCGCCTTTTGCGTTCGTCCACGTTTTTGACACGGGCAACGTCAAAATATTTGAGCACAGGGGTATCCAGCCGATCTTTGAAGTCGCCGCGCGTGATGGCGATTCCGAAAATTACCGACGTGACCGTCTTGCTGACCGATTGCATGGTGTGCAAGTCGGTGCCGCGGTAGTAGGGGTGCCATGCAGGATCGAAATAGTTGTAGCGTCCAGTCAGCCGGGCATTCAGCGGACCTTTGGCGTTGGCTTCTTTCCCGTAGATACTCGCATAATCGTGCGAGTACTTACGCTCGAAGACTTTCTCGCCGCAGCGAAAGACCTGAAAACTGTCGACAAGGGCATATTTTCCGGAGGCGAAATCCGCATCCAAATCCGCCAGCGTCTTTTCATCGAGCCCGACGCCGGCAGGTGTTCCCTGGTGCCAACCCTGGGTGGGCCAGTTGGTGGTAGCGGCACCTCTGGAGTCACCAACGCCGATGCACAACAGTGCCATGCTCGCCAGCACCAGAACGCCAAGAGGCCGCTCAATCGTATGCAATGTGATCATTTGCCAAGTCCCCTGCCGGTTGCGCTACTACTCCGGGAGGCTGCTCAATTTTTCGTACCCTAAAGCTCTGCTAGGGCCGCCTTCGCTGGGTCCATATATGGCGAGCAGACGGGCATATTTTGGCGCCCAGTACCTGCCCGCCGCCCCGGCGGGAACTTGCACGACGTCGCCCGCCTGCGCCTCGAGTGTTACGCCGCCCGATTCTACGAACAGCTGGCCTTCTATCACAAAGTTGTACTCGCTGTGCGGATGCTCATCGGTCCACGACTCCGCAGTCAGCTCCCACTCAAACAGCGCTGGCTCGGACCAACCCCCTTGCCTCGGGGGGATGATGACCCGACACTTCGGTTTGTCGTGCCCGCTTAAGCTGGTTCTCGAAATTTTCGTCGGCGTGCTCGCAGCATCAGTCATTGCCTTGTTCCCCTGGCGTGGTGCGTCGTGACCTCGATTATATGGGCAGAACGCCGTGACAAGCTCCGGCAATCGTTACCGCCGGGTTGGCATTTCTCGCCGGGGTGTGCGGAGTTATGATGGCGCGCCGGATGCTGATAGCCCGTTGCGGCTACTGCGCGCGGTATATGATCACGAAGTCTGAAGCGAAGTATACAAATTCCGGCAGTCCGTCATCGAGTGCGAGATCATCGGGTCGGGAGAGAGGACGTGTGGTAAACGCTGATGGTCCCGAGATCAATGCGCAATGGACGCAAGGAATTCTCCAAGGGATGCCCGTATTGATGGACGCCTTCGATGCCGATGGTCGTATTGTCATGTGGAATGCGCAGTGCGAACGCGTAACGGGTTATTCAGCCACGGAAATAATCGGTAACCCGCATGCCCTGGAGATGTTGTACCCCGATGCTGAATACCGTACTTTCATGTTGGAAGAGGCGAGGCGACGTCGGCACGATGACTACAGCAGCGTGTGGGAACTGACCGCCAAGGACGCTACGCGAAAAACAGTCGAATGGTTCAATGTCGGATCTCGGCTCAAGGTTCCAGGTTGGTTGGAGTGGAGCATCGGGATTGACATCACGGAGCGCAAGCGGCTCGAGGAGGCGCTGCAGGAGGCAGGTAGCCGTGAGCAACGGAGAATTGCCAGTGAACTCCATGACGGCCTTGGACAAGAGTTGTCGGGTCTGTCGCTGTTGGCGGCCGGATTGGCTGCGGAGCACGCCCACAACCACGCCAAGCTCGCACACGACCTGCGGCAACTCGCCGAACTGTCAAGCCGCAGCGTAACAACCTGCCGGATGTTGGCGCACGGACTGAGCCCCCTGCGGGCACATCGAAACAGCCTGGTGGACGCGTTGATGGAGCTCGCGACCGACAGAACGCGTAGAAGCGGGGGGCCGACGGTCACCTTCTCGAAAGCTGGATCTGCGGAGTCGTTGATTTCACCGGAAGCGAATGATCACCTCTACCGGATAGCACAGGAGGCATTGAATAATGCGCTGAAGCACTCCGGCGCCCACACCGTGCAGATTCGGCTTTGCATCGATAGAAGTAAAATCAGATTGCAAATCAGCGACGATGGCCGTGGATTCAACACAGGACTCAATATAAAAGGGTCGGCGTCACACGGCATGGGCATGCAGACCATGCGAGATCGAGCCGCCGCAATTTACGGCAGATTGTCCATCTCGAGCAACGAACAGGGAGGCACGTTGGTGGAGTGCGAGTGCCTTAACCGGGTTAGTCCGGGACCGTCCACGACCTGACCGCGAGCGCGCCACTCGCCCGCGGCGCCAGGTCAGAATTTGACCAGGACGCCGCCACCCCAGATGGCTTCGCGGGTACGAAGATCGGGAAACCAGTCGCCGACGTCGCACTGACCGGTGGTGGCGTTGGAGCCGCCTCCTACGCAGCTTCCCGGCGAGCCGGTATTGCCGCCGGGAGGCGTAACGCCGCCCGTTCCCGACCAGTAGGGGACGCTTGAATGCCGGAACGTCGCCTCAGTCCACCAGGTTAGCCAGTCCTTGGGCATGTACTGAAAATTGAGCTGCGAGTCCCATTGATAGAGTTTTTGCCCGGGCGCCTGGGTGAAGTAGGGCGAACCCGTGGCGGCGGTGGCTCCGTTGATGGGCGGGGTTAAAGCGAGGTAGCGGCCCGGATTGTTCATGAAGCCCCCACCCAGCGTCACCGCGTAGAGATCGTTATGGAACCAAGTGCGGTCGTAGAGCATCATGCCGAAAAAATTCTCTTTGTTCTGTCCGTTGGAACAGGTGACGCCGCCGCCGTATTCGCAGCCGAGATCGACCGTATAGCTGAAGGCCATTTTGGATACGCCGTTTCCGCCGTTACCGTGCGCGTCGTAGTATTTCACCTCGATGCTGTCGTCCTCGTGAATACGCTTGACCCTCGACCAGTCGACGGGACCTCCGGCCCCTACGTACGATCCGACGGCAGCGTTGGGATTACCTCCATTCTGTGGGTGGCAAAGCGTATCCACGGTTCCCGATCCGGTCGGGTTGTTGGTTTGACAGTCCAGGTTGTCTTGGCCGATGGAATAGCTGTTGAGCACCAATTTGAACGAGTCGTTCGGGATCCAGAGGATTTGCCCGCCGAAGCCGGGCTTGCTGTTGAATTTGGCATAGGATTGCCAGCCGTTGATGAGCCACGGTTCGATTTTCAACGTCTGTGTCGGCCACCACTGGACGCGAAGTCCGTTGAAGAACCAGGGGGTGTTCGATGACACGAACGAGGGCTGGTACGTCCAGTTGTCATAGTTGTAATAGCTGAACAGGCCGATGTAGGAGACGAAGACGCCGACATCGACGTTGAGGCCGTGATTCACGTCGAAGTGATACCCGGCGTTCGCCTCCGAAAAATACCGGTAGGCATCATCGAGGTCCCACTGGCCCACGGAGGAGCTCGCGTCATTGCGCGGCGTGGTGGTCGCGAACATGCCGAACATGGAGAGAAAGCGGGCTCTCACGCCTTCCCAATGGAAGTCGCCGCCGAAGCTCACCTGCTCGATCTGAAACTCCCCGGAGCGGAACTCCTCGGTCGAACCGACGATGGTGTGGTCGATCGGGTGGTTGCCGCTTTGCAGGTAGTTCATGTCGAAGCGGACCTCGGGCGTGAAGAATTTGGTGTCGAATATCGGCGATTTCTCGCGCGGCGTACCGTTCATCCAGCCGAGATCGCCGACTGCAAACGGAGTTTGCAGATCGACTTGCGGAGCGGGTGCAGGGGCCTGCAGCGCCTCGGCAATGATTGGCGCCCTCTCTGCAATGGCCGGTGCGCTCGGAGGTGGAGTCGAGGTAGACGGCGCTGTGGGCGCAAGCGCTGCGACTGATGGAGTTGGTGCAGATGCTGCCGCCGGAACGTTCATGACAACGTCCCGCCGTGTGGCTTTGCTCGCGACGACTTGCAGCGAAGGCACGCTCGCCTCCGGGTAGCCATCGACCTCGACGGTCAGGGACCAAACGCCCGGCGGAAGGTCGGCAAACGAATACACGCCGTCGCTGCCCGACACGGTGGCTCGAATACCGCCGCCCGCGCGTACAGCGGTTACAGTAGCCCCTCCGACGGGAACCTTCGCCGTGTTCGTCACCACGCCGACGATCGTGCCGAATGAGACTGACGTCGTCAGTGCTGCCGGCTCTTGCGCCTGAACTACCGGTAGCGCAACTGCGATTGACGCGAGCGACCAAACGATACCCTGCAGGAATTTTCCCGTTCTCATCATCGCCAACCCTCTCCATCAAAAGCTCCACGCATTGCGCCGAGCGCGCATTGCGTCGAGCCCACTCAAGTTACTGGAGTGGGTGTAGAGGTGGTGAAAAGAATCGGCGGGCGATATGCAAAAAGTGTAAAAATCCATTGCGCATGCGCGCCGGAAGCCGAAGCGGCCAGCTTGCTGCATCGCGATTCAAAGGCTTACGGACGCATTAATTGGAATTGATCAGCGAACTGAGCGAGTTCGAAAAGTTGCACCGCGCTCAAGGAGCGGTATTGCCCGTGAGCGTGGTAACGGACGTGGAGCGGATCACCTTGCCGCTGAAGTTGCACTCGATTTCCTGTGTGATGACCGAACCGTGGCGTTCAGCCCAAGCCGCACTCTTCTGTTCATATGAGCCGCTCGCGACGCCTTCGGCACCGCATGGCCGCAGCGAAACCCAAGACGCTGATTGCACTCCATCCCAGTGCGCCGCCGCCGCCCATGCTAGGCGGATCGCCCGGCTGCCCCACGGCAGTCTTAGTGACTGACTGCCCTTCGGCAATCTTAGTGAGAAAAATCGCGGCGGGTCTGGCCTGAAACGGCGCCACGGTCGGGAAATCGGCTGAATCGGTAAACCCGGTAACGTAGAGATTAGTCGAGCTGTCTACAGCAATGGCAGCGGCGCTATCGCCGGCGTAAACCGGCCCGCACGAATCGGTACCAGCCGGGCAGGAATGGAAACCCTCATTACCGCTACCTCCGAGATAGGTTGAGAACTCCAGTGTACTGCCGCTGGAACTGAGTACCGAGATAAACGCATTGTTCGCGTTGCCGCTGGCCGCATTGTTGGTGGCTTGCAGCGGCTCGACGGTTGGAAAGTTGCTCGAGAAGGTCGTTCCCGCAACATAGGCATTACCCGCCGCGTCCAGCGCTAGAGCATTGGCTTGCTCATAAGTGCTGCCGCCCAAATAAGTCGAGTAGATCAATCCACTACCCGCCGGATTGAATTTGGTAACGAAGGCGTTCGCGCCATGCCCACCCGTCGCGTTCTGCGGCTGCAGTGCATTTGCGACAGGGAAATCGGTCGACGAGGTGTAGCCCGACAAATACGCATCGCCGAGCGTGTCCACCGCGACGGCGAGTGCGGCATCGCGGGTGCTGCCGCCGAGATAGGTCGAATAAACCACTGCGCTGCCGCTGGAGTTTAGCTTGGTAACGAAGGCGCTTCCGAGGGCAGAATCCACCGTTGAGCCGATCGAGTGATTCACGGACTGGAAGGCCGCAGCAATAGGAAAGTTTGCCGAGGAGGTCTGACCCGCAACGTATGCATTGCCCTCACCGTCGACGGCGATCGCGTTGGCGCAATCGCCGACTCCGGCATCGGCGCTGCCGCCGCTGCCGCCCAGATAACTCGAATAGACCAATGCGCTGCCGGCGGCATTCAGCTTCGCCACAAAAGCCGTCGGTCTGCCCGAGGGTTCCTCATTGCTTGCCTGAAAGGGCTTCTCGGTCGGAAAATCGAGCGACATCGTGATTCCGGTGACATAAGTATCACCGGCCGCGTCGACTGCAATCGCAGCGGCGCTGTCACCGGTGACCAGTGCACCTTGGATGCCGCTGCCGCCGAGATAGGTGGAATACACCAACGCATTTCCCGCGGCATTGAGCTTCACCAGAAACGCATTTGAACCGTGATTCGCCGCCGCATGGTTGACCGCCTGCAAGGGGTCTACCGTCGGAAAGTCGGTTGAGCTCGTGAACCCAGTAACATAAGCATTACCCGCCGCATCAACCGCGATCCCCGTAGCGCCATCGCCGCCGTTGCCGGTGATGACGGTGCCCCCGCCAGGAGTCGGGGCGCCGGCCGGGCCACAATTCCCAAGGTTGCCGGTGCGATCATTGCCGCTGCCGCCAAGATAAGTCGAGTAAACAAGCGCGGTCCCCGCGGCATTGAATTTGGTGATGAAGGCGGTTACAAAATTGCGATCCAAAGTGCTGCCCTGAAGCGGCTGTTCTGTCGGGAAATCCGTCGAACTCGTGCTGCCGACGATATAAGCGTTGCCTTCGCCATCCGCGGCGACGGCGGACGCGAGGTCAAAGCCGCTGCCGCCGAGATAGGTCGAATAAACAATGGCCGGATCGATGATCAGCGCGCGGCTGCGGTCGTAATCACCCAGTGCAAAGGCGAAATGTCCATTCGCCAGGACGTAATGGCCGTCGATGGTGTGCCGCGCGCCGTCGGCAGCAGTCTGGTAGATCACCGGCTTGCGCTGCCGCAGGATCCGATCCTGCATCTTGATCAGCAAGTCGCCGCCCTCGTCCATGGACAGGGAATCGGCGCCTTCAACTTGAAGCCGTATCCGGCGCGGATCAGCGTGCGGCGCGACGACGAAATCGTATTCCAGCTTCTGTGAATTGCCGTAAAACACCCAATCGATGCCGGGATAGATCTGCTCATAACGGACCGCAGCGTAATTCGCGACGTTGCTGTACCACTTCGTGGGGTCATTGCCGATGAAGTAGTTGCTGACGCTAGCCAATTCCCGCTCGCCCAAAAGCCGAGGTTTGGCGCTGGCCTGCATTGGGCGCAGGCGCAACCGCGCGGCGTGGCGTGATGCGGAGGATGGCGCCGTGCGGCGCAGGCTCAAATCCGCTCCCTGTTCCGTGATGGCTACAAAGTAGCCGCTACCTCGCGCAGAGTATTCAATCTGCGGCGAGGTCTGGCCGACGTTGGGCTCGAAGCGAATGGGCAAATTTCCGTAGCCGGCGGCCTGCTGGTGCGGCTTGACGGCGTTGGCCAGAGTGGCCGGCTGCGATGCCGGGACCTTCGCACCATGCTCGTCAACGGAGGCGCTGGGCACCGCCAGCGTCAGTGCTAACGCCGCAAAGAATCCATAGGGCATCTTGTCCATGCAAAGTCCTCGATGAATGCAACGCAATGACCGGTCGGGGAAGGGACTTCTGGAAGCTTGGTAATCCTCTCACTGGCGAGATCGTATTACTAGCTAGTGGTCGAACCGAGCTGTCGCTAAACTGTACAAAACTGTAGCTATTTGTATCCAGGCCATCGACCCGGTGCCGCCTGCGACGGGTGGCCGATTTCGGCTCCGAGAGAAACTAGCGAGGACAGTGCGCCGGCACGAGCGCCAGGCGCTCGAGCGCCTTTGAGCGGTAGCCCTCGGGAGACAGACGACCCGGCTCCCGGACGCCGCTCCAGGTCTGCCTCGCCAAGTCGAACCAATGGCACGGATCTTCGTCGGCCGATTGCGTCGCAGATGCCGTCGCAAGCACGCCGAGTCCGGCGTAGGCATCGGCGATCGCATATTGGGCGGATTGCCCCGGAGGACCACTCGCAGCGTCGTTCATGTCCGCGATCACCTGCCGGTAAAGCTTGGCTGCACCGGCCACATCGCGCAACGCCGCGTGCATGTCCGCCGCATAGAGCAGTTCCATTGCGAGCTGCAGTTTGGTGCCGGCGTTCGACGGATCCGCGGCGTGCTGTCCCGCCACGATCTCACGTGCCCGGTCGTAATGAGACAGAGCCGCTTGCGGTTGTCCCGCCAGTTCGTCGACCAAGCCGGCAATATCGGTGATGGCCGCTTCGTTCGCGCGCACCAGGGCATTATGCTGATCCGTCGCGGCGACCGAGCGGATGATCGTGAGCGCTTCATCGATACGGCGGCGCGCCTCGGCCGTGCGATGCAGACACGCTAGATCGCCGGCAGTATTTGCCAGTTCATTGGCAAGCACCATTTTCTCATAGTTATCCTTCGCGTCCGCATCGCTCGCTTGCCGGGCGACGGTCAGAGCCTCCTCGTGAATCTGCAGTGCCTGCGCGCAATTTCCAGCCCACAGTTGGAAGTTGGCGAGCCGATCATCGAGCGCCGCCAGGTGTTCGCGATCGCCTGCTTGCCCTGTGGTGGCCGCCAGCGACCGAAATGGCTCCGCAGCCTGCTCATAATAGGGCTCGGCCTCCCGCACCTGGCCGCTGAACAGCAACCCGTCAGCCAGGTTCACGCTGGATGAGAGGGCGCGAGCCTGATTGGCGGCGGTCGGCTCGATCGCCAGCAAGGTTTGAGAGGCTGCAACTTGCTTCCGGTCCACCGCGAGCGCCTCGTCCAGTTTTCCGAGGTGTCCCGAGCCGATATTCCCGGCGAGTATGCCGGCCAGTGTGCTGTACGCGGGGCTGAGTTCGCGGAGCAGCGCGGGATCCCGGGGATCGGTCCGCTGCAGCGCCTCGCCGACGGCGGCCGCGCGCTCAGCCTGCGTCTCGGCTTCGCTCAGGTGATTGGTGACTGCGAGACTGTCCGCATAGCGGCGCAGCGTACCTAAGAGCGCGATCTGATCCGAGCGAGTCGCCGCTGTTGAATTCGCAACTGCAAGGCGCAGGCCGACCGCCTTGGCGTAGCTTTGCTGAGCCGCTTCCGTATCGCCGAGATTGTCGGTGAATGCGCTGCCCTGAACCGTGCCCAGACGCTCGAAGGCGCTGCCGAGCTCGCGCTCGAGTTGAACGTTGCCCTGCGCCTCTTGCGCAAGGCTGTCCAGATATCGGATTGCCCGTTCCACCAGAAGCCGGCGGGCGGCGAGCGAACCCGGTACGTCCCGGATCGCATCGTGGAGTTCGAATACGAGGGAAGTCGCAAGCTCATGCACGTCGGCGAACCGCCGTTCGGCGCGCCGGCTGTTCGCGGCCGCGATGCGCGCCTCGGTCACGATCGTCACGGTTGCGGCAATCGTGAGCACGAGCGCGGCGGCGAACAGGGCAACCCCGAGCGTGTGCCGGCGTACGAACAACCGGGCGCGATACCCGAGCGAGTCCGGCGTCGCCATGACGGCACGCCCGGTCAGGTAGCGCCGCAGATCATCGGCGAGCTGCGCAACCGTCGCGTAGCGCCGCGCCGGGTCCTTGCGCAGGGTTTTGAGCACGATGTTGTCGAGATCGCGCACGTTGCGCGGGTGCGCCGCGCGCTCGGCCGAACGCGCGGCGGAGGGAGGTTTCGGGTCGACCTCGCAGATGAGTCGCGCGAGTTCGTGCGGCGCGGTTGCGGCAGGATCGAAAGGCAGGCGGCCCGAGATCAGACGGTAGAGGACGACTCCTAGCGAATAGACATCGGAGCCGGTGCTGATTGGATCGCCGCGCAGCTGCTCGGGACTTGCGTAGTGGGGCGTCATCAGAGCCATTCGGGTTTCGTCTCCACCCGAGATCGCGGTCATGACCTTGGCGATGCCGAAGTCAAGCAGCTTGGGTTCACCTTGATGGGTCACGAGAATATTGCCGGGCTTGATGTCACGATGCACCACCAGGTGCTGGTGCGCGAATTGAACTGCGTCGCAGACCCGCACGAACAGAACCAGCCGCTCCTCGATCGTCAAGCCTCCACTTTCGCAGTACTTGTCGATGGGTGAACCGTCGACGAACTCGATCACGAGATATGGTATGCCGTCGTCGGTCGTGCCTCCGTCGTAGAGCCTTGCGATGTGGTCATGTTCGAGCGTCGCGAGAATTCGACGCTCATGACTGAAACGCTCGAGCACGGCGGAATCCGCCCAGTCGGAGCGGACCAGCTTGATTGCGACATCCTTGTCATAGAGCCCGTCGGCGCGCCGCGCGCGGTAGACCTCGCCCATGCCGCCCCGGCCGATCGAATCGACGATCTCGTAGGGACCGAGGCGCTGTCCGATTCGTGAGCCCGATGGGAGGCCGTGCTCGCCAGACCCGGACAGGTTCGCGAGCGGATGATCGAGGAACGGATCCGGTTGCTCCGCGGAGTGAAGCAGCGATTCGAGTTCTGCGCGTTGGGCCTGATCGGCTCCGCATGCTTGGTTCAAAAACTCGGCCCGTCGCTCGGCCGGGAGTTCGAGCGCCTCGTAGAGGATCTGTCGAAGTACCACCCAGCGTTGTGGATCCATCGTCGGTCTCGCCGCAGCCAGGATGTCAGGGATCAGCCGGCCATCTCACGCAATAGCCACGCTCGGGCAGTGGTCCAGTCACGCTTCACCGTCGAGACGGACGTGTTGAGTGCCGTGGCTGCGTCCGCGTTGGACAAGCCCGCGAAAAATTTGAGCTCGACGACCCTGCATTGTTGCTCGTCCATCTGTTCCAGCTTGTTGAGCGCGTCATCGAGTGCGAGCACGTCGACGGTTGAGGGCAGCGCCACCTCTTCCGCCGCTTCGAGAGACAGGCGGATCGCATCGCCACCGCGCTTTTCCGAGAGGCGGCCGCGGGCGTGGTCGACGAGGATCTGGCGCATGATCTTCGCCGCGAGCGCAAAGAAATGAGTGCGATTTTGCCATTCAAAGTGCTGCGTCGGGACTAGCCTCAGATACACCTCGTTCACGAGCGCGGTGCTCTGCAGCGTATGACCCGGGCGTTCGTGCGCGAGGTACCGCTGCGCAACGCGGCGCAGATCCTGGTAGACGAGCGGTATCAGCGCCTCCAGGGCGTTCGCGTCGCCGCGCTGCCAGCGGACGAGCAGCGCCGTGATCTCGCCGTCAGGCGGCTCTCCCATACTAAGATCCTTGTCAATGCGTGAACATGACGCTGACCTTTTTGTTTGGAAGATAGTATCAAAACCGGCTGCTTGGGCGAAGCGGGTCCGCCCCAACCGGCTCACTTCTGATGTTTGAGTGAAGCGAGCCCCTCTAAGAGCGCTTTATGGAACACGTCCGGATCTTGAATTTGCGGCGCGTGGCCCAATTCGGAAAATTCCACCAATTGGGCGCCGGGTATACGTTCGGCCGCGCGCTTGCCGAGGTCTGGATAGTGACCCAACGTCATGCGAATGTTGGGCGGCGCGAGGTCTTTGCCGATCGCCGTATTGTCCTTGTCGCCGATCATAAGAAGAGTAGGCACCGCAGCGGCGGATGGCTATCGGCGTTAACCTTGAGCTCTCGGCCATACCAATCGTCAATCGAAATTGACGGCACGCCCTTGGCTTTCCAATCTTCCAGCCCAATCGGGTTCACCAGGACCAGCTGCTGCGTCTCCTTGGGATACATCAATGCGTAACGAACCGCGATCATGCCGCCGGTGGAATGCGCGATCAGGGTCGAATCGGTCACGCCGAGTGAGAGCAGCAATGCGTGAGTATTGCGCGCGAGTTGCTGGAAGCTGTACTGATAACGTTCGGGCTTGGACGATTTGCAGAAGCCGATCTGATCGGGTGCGATGACCCGGTAGCCCGTTGCAACGAGTGCGACTATTGTCCTGTTCCACGTGGCGGCGCAGTAGTTCTTGCCGTGCAGAAGCACCGCCGTCCGGCCATTCCAACCATGAGGACGTACATCCATGTAGGCCATGTGAAGTGACTGCCGTTGGGAGTTGAACTCGAACTGCAGCACGGGATATGGGTATTCGAAGCCTTGTAGTTCGGGTCCATACTCTGCCGTGTCGCTTGTCGCCGGTGACTATGACTCCTCCATTCCGTGCGCTACTGGAGCAAATAGCGCGGATATCGAGAAGACCCAGCCGAACATCCGAGTCTTGTAGTTCATGACGACAATCCCGTGAGGCGCAGAAAAGCGCAAGGTTTGAGAGGGTGAACCTCCTCATGCTACAGCGAGAAGCCCGGACATTCTGAACCCCAGGGGATCGCCATGCAGCTGCGCCTCTGGCGCGAAGTAATGGTCTTGCCGGCGGAGGCGCAACGCTTCGAGTACGTCAATTGTCATGAGCGAACCGGACTCATGCGAGCCGCCGATCGGGCAGCCGCGCAGGCGCTGAACCGCTAGGTGCGGCAGTTTGGAATTGTTAGTCAGTGTGCGCATGGGCCCTCCATGGCCACTATGCGCAAACAACAAACTAGTCGTAAAACCGGCTAACGTCAATATGAGGGTTACTTTATTCGCCCTTGAGCTGGTACCCTCACCTCTAATCGCCGCGCTCTAAAGGACGCCGCCTTCGCGCGCCCGCCGCATGCCGACATGGCGCACCAACGTCGACGTTTGTTCTTGGTGCGATCCACGAACATCCACTGACAATTGGGCCATGCGCACTGTTTGACGTAGCGCCGCTCGTCGCCGCGCAGCAGGTCGAGAAATGACCAGGCTACCTCGATGAGAATCGACGTCAGACCGGACTCCGGGGCGACCCGCAAACGCGGCCGCCCTGCCTCATCGCTCGCTGAGATTTCAATCCGGCTGAGCAAGCTGGGAAGATGGAGATTAACCGGTTCGAGCGATGAGGCGCTGATCGGCTGGCCGTGAGTGGCCTCGACCAACGCTGAAAATATCGCCTCCCGAAATGACCTGGCGCGCCCCAGGAATGCCGCGGCCGGCTCCGGGGCATCACTTATGATGTGGCGCAGCCGCTGTGCGCCGAGTGAATCGATGAGCCCGACGCAGCGGGCCCAATGAACGACATCGTCGGCGGAGCCAAACCGGTCGATACTCTTCGAGATACCCCGCCACTCGTGCGTGTTCACGAATTCAAGGCAAAGCGCTCCGCCGATACCAACGATGCCGTGAAATGTGGCATCGAGATCAAGCGCCTTCGGGTCATTGGCGTGCGGTGACATCAAACTCTCATAACTTCCGAGGCCAATGCTCCAAGTCTAAACCATCTACTTGCCGTTTGCCGGCTCGATCTCGTACATTGGCTGACAGTATGCCCGTTTGAATGGTGCGACGCAGCATGGATTTTGAGAGCAACACAAGGAGAACCCAAGTGTGCCACGCCGTAATGGAAGATCCCGCGTTTTTTCGATTTCTACTGCGCATTGATGAAGAGTTTGCCGCCAAGACGCGGCGCGGGGCTTGCCCGCATTGTGGTGCCGCCTTGCATCGCGCCCGGTATCCCCGTAAGCCGCGTGGTTGCCCGGCGTCCGTGACGGAAGAGTATTCCTGGCGCTTCAGCTTCACGTGTGGGCGCTGCAACGCGCGCGCGACCCCACCGTCGGTGCGGTTTCTAGGCCGCCGGGTGTATGTGGCGGTGGCGCTCCTGTTGTTCTCGCCGCCGGGCAATTCCCAGGGTCGACAGCTGTGCGAACTGCTCAGCATCCCGGTACGCACTCTGAAGCGCTGGCGGACGTGGTGGCTTGAGGATTTTCCGCACACACCGTTCTGGCGGTCGTTGCGCGAACGATTCATGCCGCCGGTGGCGATCTCGCGGTTGCCGCAGAGTCTGATGGAACGCTTCGAGGCCCGAACACCGGCGGAATGGTTGCCGCCGTTACTGTGCTTTATCGCTCCCTTGAGTACGCGCGCAGCGCCCAACTAGGTCCGCCGCGCACCCGCAGAAGATGCCGATGGCCCTCGATGGGGCAGCTTTGTAGCCTGCGTCCCCATGAGCGGTGCCGAGGATGGAGCGACAATCGACTGCGAGAATGCGGAGGATCAAGGCTTATGCCGGGTGATATTCGAGCGACCTCCCTGCAATCCGCTTCGCGGCTCGTCGCACTCAATTTCAAAGTGCCTCTTGAGGTACGCAAACGGTTGAAGCTTTTGGCGCTCCAGCGCGACATCACGATGACGGAGTTGCTTCTCGACATGATCGAAAAGCACGCAGAGCTCTTCAACGTCGTAAAGAAAGCTTGAAATGTTTTTCTGCCGCTGCGGCAGAATTTTGCGGCTGCTTTATTTACACTGGTTTGGCGAGGCGGAAATCCTTTGACTTGGAATCCACAATGATGCGCTCCCCAATGTCTATCGACCAAGGTATTGCATGGCTACCGCTGGCCGCCGTGGCAGCGAGCGCCACGATTTTTACGACCATGCAAGGACTAACCTATCCCTTGCTCGCACTGCGTCTCGATCACATGGCTGTTTCCACCTGGTTGATCGGGGTCAATGCGGCGGTAACACCCGCCGGCATGATTGTGGCTGCAGTGGCCGCGCCGTCTCTTGTTCCCCGAGTCGGTAGCTACGCACTCATGATGTCAAGTCTACTGGGCGCAACGCTGGCGCTCTTGGCCATCGGCGCGATCCCGAGTCCTCTGCTGTGGCTCCCCCTGCGCTTCGCAAGCGGATTATTTCTCGCGACAATATTTGTTGCCACCGATACATGGATTAATCAGCTGGCGCCCGAAAAGGCGAGAGGCCGCATTCTCGGATTTTATTCGGCCCTTTTATCGATAGGCTTTGCCGTTGGTCCCGCCGCGCTAGCACTGCTGGGGCCTTTTGGAAGAGGCCCCTTCATTGCGGGTGCGGCCTGTCCACTGGCGGCATCTTTGCCGCTGTTTTTGGTCCGAGACCGATTACCTTCCTCGCAACGCGGGCGCAGCGTCTCGGTTCGATCCTTTTTCCGCTCAGCGCCGCTGCTGCTCGTGTGTGTCATAGGGGTTGCGCTCACAGAGCAGGGCGCCATGTCGCTCCTGCCCATCTATGCGCTGCGCGAACACATGACCCTGGCGGAATCCAGCCTGACGCTCGTTGTGATGATTGGCGGCAGCGTCCTACTGCAATACCCCATCGGTTCGTTCGCCGACCGGCTTGCTCGCCCGGTCGTCATGGCGATGTGTGCCGGCGTTGCCGCACTTGCGGTGGCGCTGCTGCCATGGGCCGCGCAGATTCCAGGCGCTTTCTGGCTTTTGATCTTTGTCTGGGGCGGCACCTACTACGGCATTTACACCCTGAGCCTGGTGCGGCTTGGTGAATGCTACTCGGGCACATTTCTTGTCGCCGGAAGCGCAGCGATGGGCGCGATGTGGGGTGTCGGCGGCATCATCGGACCGCCGCTGATCGGGGGTGCGATGAATATCCTCGGAGCGACAGGCCTGCCGCTGGCAATCGCAGCCGTGTTCGCGGTCATAGGAGCCGGTGCTGGGATTTCACGACGCGGCTTCGGTGAAAAGCCCATCGCTTCGCGTTGAAGGCCGCAAGAATGTTAGCCAGATCAGCCGACTGTCTTTGCCTCGATGATGTATTCGTCGAACTTGCCGGCTACGTAGTTGGATCGCAGGTCGCGCTGAAAATCGAAGGCTTTAACGCTGCCGGTTCTATCAAGCTCAAAACGGCCCTGGGTCTTATCGCCGATGCCGAGCGCAGAAAGGGCCTGAAACGCGGGGGCCGCGTCGTGGAATCATCGTCCGGCAATCTCGGCGTTGCCCTCGGCATTGTGTGTGCGGTGAGAGGCTATCGATTCACGTGCGTTACGGACCCAAACGCATCGAGCAGCCATCTCGCGATCATGCACCGCTTGGGCGTTCAAGTGGTCGTGGTGGATCGGCGGGACGAACAGGGAGGATACCTGGGCCAGCGATTAAAATACATTGAAGAGCGGCTTCGCGAAGACCCCGAGCTCATCTGGACCAATCAATATGCCAACACGGCCAATAGCAATGCGCACTATGAGTTGACGGCCGCGGCAATTCTGCGCGAATTTAAGCGCGTGGATTTTCTGTTCGTCGGCGCCGGCACCAGCGGAACGCTGATGGGCTGTGTCCGCCGCTTTCGGGAAAGTTCCCCCTCAACCGTCATTGTCGCCGTCGATGCCGTCGGTTCTGTCACCTTTGGGTTCGCCCCCGGCCCGCGGCGGATTCCGGGCCTGGGCACCAGCCTGCGTCCAGCGCTTCTCGATCCCGCCGGTGTCGACTCGGTCATGCTGATTGATGAGCTCGATGCGATCGAGACATGCAGGACGCTCGCCGCGACCCATGGACTTCTCGTGGGAGGATCAACCGGCTCGGTTCTTGCCGCCGTTAGACGCCATGCGTCGCAAATCCCGCAGGGCTCAACCGTGATCGCGATTTCGCCGGATCTCGGTGATCGCTACGTCGACATGATCTACGACGATAAGTGGGTAGAGAAAAATTACGGACAACCGTTGGGCGATGGCTGTCGCAAGGCGTCGGCAGACTGCCCGGCGGCATCATGAGGCCGAGCGTGGGCAATTTCGCGGTCGTGCCGGGCGTTGTCGTTGAAGCCATCTTGCAAAGCCGGCAGGCGGAGATCATGAATGCCGTGACCCAAGCCTACCTGGAGCACCATCGCGGAAACACGATAAATCCCCCCAGCCAGTTCCTGCGTTTTCCGGAATCCCCGCGTGCCAGAATCATTGCATTGCCGGCCGCGATCCGCGGCCCCGAGCCATTTGCCGGAATCAAATGGATTTCGAGCTATCCTGAAAATACCGAGCACGGGCGCCAGCGCGCTTCAGCTGTTCTCATCTTGAACGACTACGAGACCGGATACCCATATGCCTGTCTGGAAGGATCCCGAATAAGCGCCGCGCGTACCGCCGCTTCGGCGGCAGTGGCCGCTGCCGCGCTTCGCCCCGGTGACAAATTCTGCCGCGCAGCGATCTTTGTCGGAGCCGGAATCATTGCGCGCTCCGTCCTCAACTTCATGGTGTTCGATGGATGGAAATTCGATCGAGTATACGTCCATGACATTGATCCGGTTGCCCGGGACGCGTTTGTCGAACATGCCGGCGAGGCGCATGCGCTGATCACTCAGCCGGTCGGGGATCTGTACTCCGCACTGGGGAGTGCGGATCTGGTCGTGTTCGCCACAACGGCGGTGGAACCCCATGTTGGGCCGGGCAATCCTTTTCAAGCCGGCGCAATCATCCTTCATCTTTCTTTAAGAGATCTGTCGCCGGAAATCATCCTGGCTGCAACCAATGTTGTCGACGACGCCGATCATTGCTTCACGGCGGCCACATCGCTGCATTTGGCAGCGTTGCTGCGCGGGGACCGCGACTTTGTTCAGGCGACGTTGGCGCGCGTGCTGACGGGCGAAGCGCAACTATCCATGAATCGCGCCATTATTTTCTCTCCCTTTGGCTTGGGAATGCTGGATCTTGCCGTCGGCCAGATATGCCTGGAAGCGGCTCTGCAGGCCGGTGACGCATTCACGGTACCGAATTTCCTTGGAGACCAGCGCAGATGGTGAGCGTATCTAATCGAGGAGACCCGTAATGTCAGCGGCTATTCATGCGGCGACTGAGCGCTGCGATTTCATCGGAGTAAAGCATGATTTCACCGACGCATATAATGCGCCTTCGCCGCGGCCTTTATTCACGGTCTATCGGAACCTAGACTACAAAGTACCGTATCACATAGAGCATTTTCTGGCAGCGCTCACTCGCTTCGCGCGGCGGGTCAACGGCACCCAAAATACGACACTCGTCGACATAGGCTGTTCCTACGGCATCAATGCTCTGATGCTGAAACATGGTTGCCGCTACGGCGGCATAACCGAAACAATTCTCGATGGCGATGGGCCCGGCGAGAATCTACAGTCGACTCTTCGAGGGCGGGGCGATGCCGTCAAAAATATGCATGTCATTGGATTGGATTCCAGCGTCAACGCAATACGATTTTGTGAGCGAGGCAATCTCCAAGACTATTCGTTTTGCGCGAACCTCGAGTTGGAAGAAATTCCAGCTGCGGCCGTCAAGCCGTTACGCAGCGCCAACTTCATTCTTTCCAGCGGTGTGTACGGCTATATCTCCGAGGTGACCACGCGAAAACTCGTACTCGCTGTGGCTGAGCGGGAAGCGCTCTGGGTATGCAACTTCGTCTTAAGGCCCATTGACTATTCACCGACGATTCGAATCTTGGATACCCTGGGATTCGCGACCGAGACGGCTCCCGTTCTGTTTCCGCACCGCAGGTTCAGTTCGGATGCCGAACGAGAAGCGACAATTGCCTTCATCCGAACGAGCGGCAACGATCCGTCCCCCGAGGTCGCTGCCGGCTATCTATACACGCGTCTCTATATATCCCGGTCGCGGGAGGCCGTGGCGGGAGTCTCTCTCGCACCATTCTGGGCCCAGGAGGTTCCGCGACATACCGCCTCGGCACTGGTCGCGGACACGACGCCAGTCGGTTGATCGAATAATGGATCAAAGGAGCAGAGAGATGGCAAGTGCGCAAGCGACGATCGAGCAGAACAGGAGAGCTTGGAACGAAGTCGCATCAAGGCATGCTGCGCAGAATTTTATCAACACGGGCACGAACCTTCGCACCAAGCCAGGCTTCTATATCGATCCCGTGTTTCGGGACTGCCTGATGAGTCGGCGATTGAACGGAAAGACGCTTGCTCAGTTCAATTGCAATAATGGGCGTGAGCTCATTTCCGCCGTGCAACTGGGGGCCCAAGCGGGAATTGGCTTTGACTTTTCCACCGCCTTCGTCGAGCAGGCGCGCAGCCTCGCGGAGGCCGCGGGCGTGGCGGCAGAATTCGTGGAGACGGATATCTATGAAATGCCGGCCGCATATCACGCAGCCGCGGATATTCTCTTTCTGACGGCGGGCGCGCTTTGCTGGATGCCGGATCTGCGCCGGTATTTTGAAACGGCGCATCGTGTCCTCCGATCGGGAGGAACCCTGTTTCTGTACGAGACACACCCGTTCCTCGAAATGTGCAAGCCGGATCGGGACCGCGTCGAGGGCGAAGCGCTCAACCTGCACTATCCGTACTTCATGGATGTGCCCGTGGCCTGGGGTTCAGGTTTGGACTACTACGGCCAAAAGAAGTACGGCGAGGAGACCGTCTATTGGTATCACCACACACTCTCCGCGATATTTCAGGCCATCATCGATGCGGGATTTGCGATCCGAAAGTTCGCGGAATTCGATCACGATAATTCCATCGGCTATCGGGAGGTGGAGAGCTTTCCGATTCGCCCTCCCATGAGCTTCGTTGTGCGGGCGGATCAAATATGACTTCGGCCCGTCCGGCACGGGCGCGCTCCAGCGCGGCACCTGCGACAGGCGCCCATGCGTTGCTGTCGATAGCCAACCTCGATAATGAAGGCCTCGCCGAACTATTGCGCTTGACCCTCGATTTTGCGGCGCGCCCGGGATCCTATGCCGGGATGCTGCGCGATCGACGTGTCGGGCTGCTTTTTACCAAGACTTCGACGCGGACACGTCTCTCCTTCTGGCGCGCGGCCACGGAACTCGGCGCCCATAGCATTTTTCTCGATGCAGGCGCACTTCAGACCAATACCGGGGAATCCTGGGCGGACACCGGCCGCGTGCTCGCCCAATATCTGGACACCTTGGTGATTAGGACCAATGGCCTGATCGATGATATGCGCGAAATCGCGAAAGGGTTGCCGGCGACCATCAACGCCATGAGCAGTTGCGAACATCCCACGCAAGCGCTGTCGGACTATGCCGCGATCCATGAAACATTCGGACGCACAGAGGGGTTGAGCCTGGCGTACCTTGGTGAGGGTAACAACACCGCCGCGGCGATTGCACTTCTGTTCAGCCGTGTGCGAGGGTTCCGATGCAATTTTTATTGCCCCACAGGGTATGAACTCAAGGAACGAACGGCTTCAATCGCGACGCATTTTGCGGCTCAATCCGGTGCTTTCATCCGCTTTTCCAACGAAGTCCCGATGAATCCGGAGCCCGCGGATATCGTCTATACGACGCGATGGCAAACGATGGGAGCGCCGCATGCCGAGGAGAATTGGCGCGCGATCTTGGCGCCGTTTCGCGTAGATGCCGCACTTTTTGACAGGTTCAGGAAACCGAAAGGAAGTGTGTTCATGCATGACCTGCCCGCCGTCAGAGGGGATGAGGTCTCCGGCGAGGTGTTGGACGGCCCCCGTTCGATTGCCATCCGTCAAAGCTTTCACAAAACATCGGGTGCGGCCGGTGCCCTCCTCTGGAGTCTCGCCCGATGACTTTTACGGGCGCAGCAGCGCCTTGATTGCACTGCGCCATCGAGGCTGGATCTCAAGCTGAGCGATTAGCGAGCCAAAGCCCTGTCCGCCCGGCCCCGGCTGCGATATAACTAGCTTTCGCAGAAATAATAAGGGGAGGCGTCTTATGTTCAGCGTAACTCGAACGGTGATTTTGGCGCTGGGTTATGGGCTGCTGTTGAGCGCTTGCGGGGGCGGTAAATCGGGAGCGGCCCACTCGGGCGGTGCCGGTGACGCGAGGGTCCTGAACCTCTATATCTGGTCCGATTATCTTGCGCCGACAACGCTGCCGAGGTTCGAGAAGCAGACGCATATCAAGGTAAACGCCACCTATTACGACACCAATGAAACTTTGGATGCCAAGCTAGTTGCGGGCGCCAGCGGCTACGATATCGTCGTGCCCACCGCCTCTTACTTCGAGCGCCAGATCAAGGCCGGCGTGTATCTGCCGCTCGACAAGTCAAAGCTGCCGAACCTCAAGAATATGGACCCGCAGCTCATGGCAAAGGTCGCTTTCCACGACCCCGGCAATGCTCACGGCGTCATTTATTTGTGGGGCACCAACGGCATCGGCTACAACGAAAAAATGGTCAAGGAACTGTTGCCCGATGCACCGCTCGACAGCTGGCGCATGGTGTTCGATCCCAAGGTGGCATCGAAAGTGGCCAAATGCGGCATTAGCGTACTGAACTCGCCGGCGGAGATGATGCGCGCCGTATTCAGTTACCTGGGCAAGGATCCGAACTCGCAAAATCCGGACGATTTAGCGGAAGGCGAAGCGGTGCTTTTAAAGGTCAGGCCTTACATTCGCACTATCAATTCCTCGGAATACATCGACGCATTGGCCAAGGGCGATCTTTGCGTCGCGGTTGGCTACAACGGGGATGTCATGCAGGCGCGTGACCGCGCGCAAGATGCCAATAAGGGCGTTGAAATCAAGTACAGCATACCGAAGGAAGGCACGATTCTCTGGTTCGATATGATGGCTATCCCGAAGGATGCACCGCATCCGGACAGCGCTTATGCATTCATCAACTTCCTCATGACGCCGGAAGTCATCGGCGAAATTACCAACTTCAAAGGCTACGCCAATGCCAACGCCGTGGCGCACCCGCTGGCGTCGGTGAAGAATGATCCGGGGATCTACCCTACGCCGGAACTACTGCCGAAACTCACGGTGCAACTGGCGGATTCGGACGATCAGACCCGCGCCATTACCAGCGTCTGGGAGAAATTCAAGCAGGGTCAATGAACGAAGATGTCCGCATCTGGAGCGCGCTCCTTATAACCGACCGGCAGCACGGCATGCCCAATTGCTATTCGACGCCGCGAGCGGGCTCGACTAGCGTGGCGGGTCGGCCACCAGGAGTTCTTCATGGCGGAGATTGCGGCGCCATCCCCACTTCCAACACCGGCTCGGGAGTCGTTCTGGGTTGAACTGATCCGCAAGGAGGATTGGTGGGCGATCTGGATCGGCCTCGGACTGATCATTGTCGCCGTCGGGCTGTTCATAGCCGGTGATTCGATGAAGTGGCTCGCGGTAGCGCCGCAAAAGTGGAGTCACTCGACCGACTGGATAGGCCAATTGCGGCTACAGGGCTTAAGATACGCAGCGCTGTTCCTGCTGTGGGCGGTCATTTTCGGCACCGGAGCCGCGGCCCTCGGAATCAAGCTGTCCAGGTACTTGACCGCGTTTCTGCCGCTCTACCTGGCGACGGGCGCCATCTATTTTTTGGGCTCCTGGGACCAGGCATCGCACTACAATTTGGAGCCGCCGCTGGTGGCTCTGGCGTTGGGGCTGCTGATTTCGAACACCATCGGTGCTCCGCGCTGGCTGGAGCCCGCGCTGCGCGTCGAGTTCTACATCAAAACCGGCATCGTGCTGCTCGGTGCCAGCCTGCCGCTCACGTTACTCGCATGGGCGGGTCCTGTGGCGATTCTGCAGGCGGCGATCGTATCGTTGGCGACTTTCGGCGTCATCTACTTCAGTGCCGTGTGGCTCGGTTTGGATAAGCGTCTTGCGGCGACGCTCGGTACCGGAGGCGCGGTTTGCGGGGTGTCGGGTGCCATCGCGGTCGGCGGCGCCGTCGGCGCCAAAAGGCAAGACGTGTCCATTGCCATCTCGCTGGTCGTCGTCTGGGCCATCGTCATGATTTTCGCGCTACCACTCATTTCGCGGGCACTCGGTTTGTCTACCGGCGTCGCCGGCGCTTGGATTGGCACTTCTGAATTCGCCGATGCCGCCGGCCTTGCCGCCGCGCAAACCTATGGCGGCTATGCCGGCAACGTTCCCGGCATATCGGGCAATGGAGATGCCGCCGTTGCCGCGTTCACGTTGATGAAGGTGATCGGACGCGACGTTTGGATCGGTGTGTGGGCGGTGATTCTCTCGGTGATTGCGACGACCCGCTGGGACCCCACGGGGATCAAGCATCGCACCAACGCGGGCGAGATTTGGCGCCGCTTTCCCAAGTTCGTGCTGGGATTCCTGGCCGCTTCGGTCATTCTAACCCTGGTCTCGCGCGGGTACGCGTATGCAGACTACAAGAAAAATGTGGTGCCCGAATTGGTGGCGCCGCTGCAGGCGCTACGGACTTGGGCCTTTACGTTCGGATTCTTGAGCATCGGGCTTACCACGCGTTTACGGGAATTCGTCGCGGTGGGCGCGCGGCCGTTCTATGCCTTCACGATCGGCGTGCTGGTCAACGTCATTCTCGGCTTTTTCCTCTCGACCCGGGTCTTCTTTTCTTTCTGGGACCGGCTCGGACAATGAGTGTCCGGGATGTCGAGAGTTGCCGTAATTGCCTGCATTTCAATGCGCTCGCGGCCGACATCGAGACGATCTTCCCGGGGCTCGCGAGCTTGAGTTCCGCATATTCCTCAGTGCGTGCCGAGGACGGGCTGTGCAGGCTGAACGATCGGTATCTCGCGGCCTCCAGCGTCTGCAACCATCACAGTCGCGAGATTTTGCGGCCCATTGTCTGAACGGGTCTGCTTACCGCCGGGCTGCCGCTGACTCCAGGGCGATGAATTGCGTCGCACCGGCGGTATGCGATTGTCCATGATTACCCCTGAACTCAGTGTGCCGCGCTGACGGTGTCGGCGGCGACGCCGGCGCGCGCTGCCGGCCGAGCGAGCCAAATCAATCCCACCAGCAGCAGGAACAGCACGGCGGATGCGTAGAAGATATCGTTGGCGGACATCATGAACGCTTGGTTATCGACGAGCCGATTCAACAGCGGCACTCCCTGATTGGCGTCAAAGCCCCCGGCCTGCACGGCCGCCAGGCTCTGTGCGGTGGAAGGGTCTGTAGCGGTCAGATGCTCGATCAAGCGCGCATGGTGGAGCGTCGCGCGCCGGTCCCAGAATGTGGTCACGATGGATGTGCCAAAGGATCCGGCCGTGATGCGCGCAAAATTGAAGAGCCCGGAGGCCGCAGGGATTCTGTCCGGCGACAGTCCGGACATGGACAAGGTAATCAGGGGCACGAAGAAGCACGCCATGGCGACGCCCTGGATGAGCGTCGGCAGCAGCAGAGTCCCAAACGTCGTATCGGTGCTGAACCGTGAACGCATCCACAACACCAGCGCGAATACGACGAACGCCACGGTCGATATCTTGCGAGGATCGATCCGGCGCATGGCCTGGCCCACCGCGGGCGTGAGCAGAATGGCGAACACACCCACGGGCGCGAGTACCATGCCTGCCAGCGTCGCGGTGTAGCCCATGTTTTGCTGCAGCCATAGCGGCAGCAGTACGGTGTTGCCGAAGAACGCGCCGTAGGCAAGCGCCATGGCGAGAGTCGCCGTCCAGAAATTGCGGCCGCGGAACAGACTCAGATCGACGATCGGGTGCCGTTCGGTCAGTTCCCAGACCAAGAAGGCGAACAATCCGACGGCCGCGGTGATTGCGAGCCCGACGACCTCGAGGGAGTTGAACCAGTCGAGGTCCTTGCCTTGATCGAGCATGACCTGCAGCGCGCCAACCCAAATCACGAGCAGCCCCAAGCCCACTGCGTCGATCGGCACCTTCACCGTCGGCGTCTCTCGCTTCCAGTAGATAAACCAGGTCGCGAATCCGGCGGCGAGGCCCACCGGCACATTGATATAGAAAATCCAGGGCCAGGAGATGTTGTCGGTAATCCAGCCGCCGAGTAAGGGTCCGACGACCGGAGCCACCATCGTCGTAATAGCCCACACCGAAAGTGCGGTTCCGGATTTTGCCTTCGGGAAGCTCGAGATCAAGAGCGATTGCGACAGAGGGATCATCGGTCCGGCCACGGCTCCCTGCAGCACGCGAAAACAGATCAACAGGCCAATGGTGGGCGCCAGTGCACAGAGGAATGAGGCGGCGACGAATAGCACGATCGACCAGGTGAAAAGCCGCACCTGGCCGAAGCGGCGCGTGAGCCAACCGGTGAGCGGCAGCGAAATGGCATTGGCGACGCCAAATGACGTGATCACCCAGGTGCCCTGGTCCGGCGACACGCCGAGGTCGCCCGCGATCGCAGGTATCGACACATTGGCAATGGATGTGTCGAGGACGTTCATGAACGTTGCGAGCGACAGTGCGATCGCGCCGACGGCGAGCGCTGCGCCGCTGAGCGGCGGGGGTTCAGTCGGATTGCGGGTGCTTGCGGCAGCGGTGCTCATCTTGGCTATCTTTAGGGCGTGCGCAGGCCAACCGCGGCGATGCCGGCGGACTGCGGCACCGCGATCGTCGCCACCCGCGAGGGCGCACCCGCCGCGCGGGCCGGCTGGTTGGCGAGAATGATGGCGCGCACTCGCTGCTCGGCGGTCAGATTATTCGCATCGAACACGTCAGTCGCATAGCCCGCATCCTGGCGCGCGAGCTGCGGCAGGCGGGGGCCGCTGCGATCATGCGTATCGACCTCGGCGCGCATGGACAGGCCGATCTGCAAGGGATTGGCGGCGAGTTCGCGGGCATCGAGCGCGATGCGCACCGGCACCCGCTGAATGATTTTGATCCAGTTCCCCGTGGCATTCTGGGCGGGCAGCAGCGAGAACACCGAACCGGTGCCGGCGCCGAAACCGGCCACGGTGCCGTGATACACCACACCGTGTCCGTACAAATCGGCGCTCAGCAACACCCGCTGGCCGGCGCGCATCGCCGCTAACTGCGGCTCCTTGAAGTTGGCGTCCACCCAAACCTCGTCGAGCGGCACGACGGCCATCAGCGGGAGTCCGGGGCTCACGCGCTGGCCGAGTTGCACATTGCGCTTGGCGATGAAGCCCGAGACCGGCGCCGGCAGAATGGTGCGCGAATAGGTGAGATATGCGCTGCGCACTTGCGCGGCGGCGTTGCGCACATCGGGATGGTCCTCGACGTCGGTGCCGTCGATTCGGGCACGGCCGGCGCGCAACTGCTGCTCTGCGGACTGCAATGCGGCGGCGGCGCCGCGCGCGGTGTCGCGGGCGTGCTGCAGCTCCTCCCCCGAGATCGCGCCGGAAGCGCCGAGCCGCTCGCGGCGCGCCAGGTCCTCGCGCGCCATCGCGAGATCGGACTGCCGCTGGTCCACCAGCGCCTGCAGCTGCGATGAGGTGGCGTACAGCGTGCGCACTTCGCGCACCGTCTTCGCGAGTTCGGCCTCCGCTTGGTCGAGCGCGACCTCGGCATCGGCCTGATCGAGGCGTACCAGCGGCGTTCCGGCCTGCACAAACTGCGTGTCATCGACGCCGATGGCGACGACCGTGCCGACGATCTGCGGCGTGATCTGCACGACGTTGCCGCTCACGTAAGCATCGGTGGTGGACTGACGATAGCGCAAGGTGTGCGCCCAGTAGCCGCCATAGGCGAGGCCTGCCAGCACGAAGCTGCCAAGTCCCAGGGTGAGCCAGCGACGACGCAGCCGGCTGGCGGCAATTGTCGTGTCAGGCGTAGCGGGTGTGTTCATGCGATTTCTCCGTCAAAAAATGCCGCTGGCGTTCAAGGCGTGGAGCGCGGCGTGCCGGCGGGCGTTTCAAAGCCGCCGCCGAGCGCGCCGACCAGCGCGACCGAGAGATCCAGACGCCGCGCACGAAGGTCCGCCTCGAGGCGCTGCTGGCCGAGCAACTGGTCCTCCGTGGAGAGGACCTGCAAATAATTGCCCACGCCCTCGCGGTAGCGCAGCACGGCCAGCTCGTAGGCATTGCGGGCCGCGTCAAGTGCCTGCTGCTGCTCGACACGTTGGGCCGCGACGCTGCGCAACGAAAGCAAACTGTCGGCAACCTCGCGCAACGCATCGGCCAACGTTTGGTTGTACTGTTCGACCGCCGTGTCGTAGGCGGCATCGGCACCGGCCAATTGCGCGCGGCGGCGACCCGCGTCGAACAAGGGCAAATCGAGGGCCGGACCGACGCCGGCCTGACGCTCGGCGGCACTGATGAGCGCGCCCGGACCTAAGCGCTGAAAGCCGGCAAATGCGATCAGATCCACGTTCGGATAAAAATCCGCTTGGCGCACCTTGATCGTTGCTGCGGCGGCGCTGACGCGCAGCCGCTCTGCGAGCACATCCGGGCGCCGGCCGAGCAGGTCCGAGGGTAGGCGGCTCGGCAGTGCGGGATCGGCCAACGCAGCGGCAGTCGGCCGCACAATCGAGGTCCCGCGGTCGGGCCCCTGGCCTAAGAGCGCAGCGAGCTGATGGCGTGTGAGGTCGATCCTCTCCTGCAATTGAATGATCTGTTCGCGGGCCGCCGGCACGGCTTCCTCGGTCTGTTTGACCTCGAGGCGCGAATCCAATCCGGCCGCGTTCCGATCGCGCGTGAGCGCTATGATCTGCTCGCGCTGTTTCAACGTGGTGTCGGCGACATCGAGCAGCAGATAGTCGTGCTGCAACTCGATGTATGCGCGCGCGATGCTGGTGGAGAGCGCGAGGCGGGCGGCTTCGGTATCGACCGCGCTCGCTTGTGCGAGGCCGAGCGCGCTCTGATAGGCGGCGCGCTGCTTGCCCCAGAAATCCACTTCCCAGCTCAGCGAGATTTGCAGATCGCTGATCGTGGAAGTGCTGCCGGCAAAGGGCGGCGGGAAGAATCCATGATCCGACAGCCGGGCACGCACAGCGTCCGCGGACACGCTCGCTTGCGGAGCGCGCGCCGCGGCGCTGATACCCGCTGCAGCGAGCGCCGCTCGCGTGCGGGCCGCCGCGATCTTGAGAGTGGGGCTGTCGCGCAGGCCCTCGCGGATCAATTGATCGAGCTGTGGGTCGGCCAGCGCCGTCCACCACTCCCGGCTCGGCCAGGCATCGGCTTGCACCGTCGCGTCGGCGAGCGTGTGCTCGGCCGCCAAACTGTCGGCTCGTTGCGGCGAGGCTAAGGGCTTAAGGCCGTGCGTGCTCGCGCATGCGGCAAGCAGTGCGCCGAGCGTCCCAAGCGCGATGTGCCGCGACAGAGTGAGCGGCGCTTTCGCGTTCACGTGCGGCTCCAAGTGACGGGCCAATGCCGATGCACTAATCCGGTCAAGGCGATGAAGTAGCCGCCGGGCAACGTCAGGAGCGCCATGTGGGGCGCGATTTCCTGCAGCGCCAGGCGGGCGTGCCGTATCAAGAGAATGAGAAGACTTTTCATTATTTTCCTCGTAACCTAACTATTGCTAGAGCGATCAATGCCTAGGCAATGATCTGGACAAAAAAATGTCAAACGTTCTGCAGCATGCGGACCATGAATCCTTCGAGCTGCCGGGCCTCATCCTGGGTGAACCCACGCATGAAGTGATTGAGCACTCGCACCGAACACGCGCGGAGTTTTGGCAGCGCCGCGAGACCCGCCGCGGTCAACTCGAGCTTCACCAACCGCCGATCCTCTGGACAGCGCCGCCGGCTGATCAGACCCTTCGCCTCGAGCCGGTCGATCATGCGGGTCATCGCCCCGGCGTCATAGGAAATGTCCTTGCACAACTGCGCCGCCGAATCCACGCCGCGCTTAGCCAGCACACTGATGATGATGTACTGAGCCGCACTGACCTCAAGCGCGGCCAGATCCGGGTCTTGGGCCAGCGCCTGGTCGAGGGCACTCATTTGTGCCGCGCGCACGCGGTACATCAACTGCCCCACGCAGCTCGCGGGCTGATAGGTCTCAACATCGTAGATTTCGGTGTCTGGGCACATGATTCGATTCCTCGAGCGTCATTATATTGCTTAGGCAATCATTGTCAAGGCTGCAATTGTACAAGCAGCTAAATAGCTGAAAACCCAGGCGAAGATAACTCGCAGGCCATTTTGGCGTGGCGAGGCCCGAGATCAGCGAATTTCCCGGGCTCGATGGCACCCACGCGGTCCTGTCGCACTTGCGGAGCGAGCGAATCGATCGCCTGGGCCTCGGCGAGCCCCCAGCAGCACAGTGCGGCCTCGCTGCAAATCAGCGTTGCCAACAGCACGCCGGTTGCGGCGCCGCTAGCCGGCGTGCGTGATCTCTTCATGCATCACTTTTTCCCCCGCGGCCGCGGCTGCTCTTACCGCTCGAGGCCAGGTTTTGCAGCGCCTTTAAGTCTTTGAGCGTGATCGTGCCTGTTTCGAGAAGGCTCGAAGCATAGCGGTTCCCTCAGTTCGCCGGCTCGAGCCGCAATACCCGGCCGTCCGACTCGTCGGTGCAAACATACAGATAGCCGTCCGGCGCCGCACGCACATCGCGGATGCGCCAGTGCAGATCGTTCAATAATTGTTCTTGGTCGACGACGTTGCCGCTTTCGTCGAGATGGACGCGGCGCAGATGCCGGAACGCCAAGGCCCCCACGAACAAATCGCCCTGCCACTGCGGAAACTTGTCGCCGCGATACATCGCGAGTCCCGAGGGCGCGATCGAAGGCGTCCAATAGATCACCGGCTGCTCGAGTCCAGGACGCTGCGTGTAGGGAGAAACATAGGCCCCAGAATAGTCCATGCCATAAGTGATCACCGGCCAACCATAGTTCCTGCCGGCGACGATGATGTTCAACTCGTCGCCGCCGCGCGGACCATGCTCCGTTTCGTATAGCCGTGCGCTTGGCGCATCGTAGATCAATCCCTGCGCGTTGCGATGACCCCAGGTATAGATTTCCGGACGGACCGACGCGCGACCGATGAACGGGTTATCTCGCGGCACGCTGCCGTCCTCGTTCAGGCGGACGATCTTCCCGAGATCGGACGTCAAGTCTTGCGCCTTCTCACGGTATTCGAAGCCCTCGCCGATCGTCAGCGCGAACGTTCCGTCGGGCAGGAAGGCCATCCGTCCGCCGTAGTGGTTGTCCGTGTCCTTCAAAGGCATGGCCTGGAAAATCACGCGCAAATCTTGCAGCGCGCCGCCGTCGAAGCGGGCACGCGCAACTTGGGTGCCGTTGGCCTTCTTGGTTCCCGCCGCATAGGTGAGATAGACGATATTATTTTGCGCGAAGTTCGGATGCAGGACGATGTCGAACAGCCCCGCTTGGCTCCCGGTATGCACCGCAGGGACACCGGCGATCGGCTGCGGCAGCAACGAGCCGCCTTTGATCAGCCGCAACCGGCCCGCCCGCTCAGTCACCAGCATCGAGCCGTCCGGCAAAAACGCCATCGACCACGGATGATCGAGTCCCTTGGCGATCTCGACGACCTTATAGCCGGTCTTGACCACCTTGGCGGGCTGCGGCGGCGGCGGAGGAAGGCGAACCGGCTCGGGTGCAGGGTCGGCCATTGCCGCTGTACAAATCGCGGCCGCCAGTGTGGCCGCCAGTGTGGCCGCCAGAATCGACGCTACGGTGCGGGGGCGAATCTCCTGCAAGGAACGCTCATCCGCTAAAATCGACTTCTGCTCATTCTAAGGACTTGCCAATGACACAGGGTTGGAAGCTTTGGATGCTACGCCGGCTCGGCGCATTTGTCGTTGCCGCCGCGGTGATGGTGGTGTTGGGTTCCGCCGCCCATTCATATTTGGTGCAGCAGGCATGGTCCATGGCCGCGGGTCAGGCCGGCGGAACTGCCCCGGCCGCAATACCATTCGCCGATCGTATCTCCTGGGCCGCGCACGATCTTCGCGGGATGATCGTTCCTTACAGCACCGTTACCTCGATCGCCCTGCTGATCGCGTTCTTGCTTGCGGGCGCGCTCGCCCGCCTGACCGGCTTTCGCGTGGCTGTCTTCGCAGCCGCCGGCGCGCTGGCGCTGCTCGTGCTGTTCAAGGTATTGAGGCTGGAGCTGGGAACGGTCGGCATTTTCGGTGCGCGCGGAGCGCTCGGCCTCGCAGCGCAAATGGCGGTTGGTTTGTTCGCGGGCCTGCTGTTCGCGAAGCTCACGCCGCCGCGCAAGACATAGCATTGGATCGCCGGCATTGCGGGGCGCCAAGCCGCCCGCTTGAGTCAACGCCGACTTTTTTTGGCAAGCTTCTTCGAGTGCGCGGGATCAGCTGTTGCGGGTGGGGGAACGGCGGGCTCCGCGTGCAACGACAACAACGATTCCAACAGGCTCTCATCGGTGCTTCGATCCGAAGACATTTCAGGATCACTCCACCTACGCGAAGCCGATGCAATACGCTACCGGCGTCACTGACGTCTTTGTCAACGGCAAAACTCGCCTTGAAGGATGGAGAGCCCACCGGAGCGGCCACGGGGCGCGTGGTGCATGGACGCGCTTGGACCGGTCTGCCGGGCGGCGGCTGCCGCGCATCGAGCAAGGACTGGACCTGGATCGATCAACCGCCGGGCCGTTAGGGATGCGGCCGACCGTGAGAGCGACGAAGGAAGCTCTCGACGCTGCCATCGCCGGGATGGAGGGTGGGATGTTGGCGGCATGCAAGGGGAGGCCTGGGCGCGCGCTGCCTTGCCGGCGCCTTCACTGCCAAATCGACTCGGCGATCGACGGGTCCTCAGGGTTCCACTTTCCTTGAAAACCCGTCTCTTGAGAATCTTTAAGCAATTCCTGAGAGCTTCTTGAAGAAGATTGAGCGAGCTCCCGTGGAGGATCGGATCACCCGAATCTCTACGCGCCTAGGAGCTCGAATATGTCGAAAAGAACGCAAGCGGTGCTGGCCTTGGCAGCTCTCATTTTGGCTGTCCGGGCTGCGCAAGCCGACAACCCTTATTTGGACGATCCCCACAATCGCGCTGAAGCTGCGCCTCACGTCTATCGTTTCAGCTTCCCCAGCTTCTTTTGAGAGATCCCAACAGCGGCAACGCGGATCCTAGGATCGAAGGCCTCTCCGTTGTCAAATCTTGCGCTCGGAGCAGGATTTCGCTGGAATGGGTCCGATGTGCCGCGTATCGATTCTCCTGCTTGCGCTCTTGGTCCCGGTGCCGCCTGGTGCTTACGCGGAAACTCGAGAGACGCTTTTCATTGGGCAGTTCCTCACGTTGGATCCGGCGCAGCCTACCGCCGAGGCGCTGGTGGTTTCGAACGGCAGAATCGTCATGGCCGGCAAGCGTGTGGACGCAGAACGGCAAGCCGGCTCCGCCGCGCGCCGCGTGGTGATCGACGGTTTCGCAGTGCCGGGGCTCGCCGATGCGCATATCCACGTGACGAGCGTCGGTGAGAGTCTGTCGCGATTGAACTTGCAAGGATTGTCCAAGGAGCAGGTGCTGCGGCGGGTGAAGGCGGCGGCGCGCAACGCGCCCGCTGCTGCGTGGATCCGCGGTGGGGGCTGGGATGAGGGATTTTGGCGGCCCGAGGCGTTCCCAACGGCTCGGGAGCTCGATGCGGTAAGCGCCGGGCACGCCGTCGTGCTCGACCGCATCGATGGGCATTCCACTTGGGTCAACTCGAAGGTGCTCGAACTGGCAGGCATCGGGCGCGGCACGCCTGACCCTGATGGCGGAGTCATCCGGCGCGACCCGGGAGGCGCTCCGACCGGGCTCTTGGTGGACAACGCACTGAACCTCCTGGATGCGGTGCTGCCGAAGACTACGCCGGCGGATCAGGAGCGCTACATCAGGACCGCGCTCGCCCAATTTGCTCGCTGGGGGCTCACCAGCGTTCACGATGCGGGCGTCGATCTCGAAACCATTGCGATTTACAAGAGCCTGCTGGCCCGAGATGAACTCACGCTCAGGGTGTATGCCATGGCGCTCGGGGAGCGCGCCCGTGAGCATTATCTCGCCAGCGGACCGGAGCTCGATCTCGGAAACGGCATGCTCGCGGTGAGAAGTTTCAAGCTCTTGCTCGACGGCGCCTTAGGTTCGCGCGGCGCGCAACTCTCTGAGCCGTACTCCGACGCCCCCGGCGATCGGGGGCTCGAACTCATCGCGGATGCCGATCTCGATCGGGTCATTCAAGCCGCCTTGCAAAAGGGCTTTCAGGTCAACACGCACGCCATCGGTGACCGCGCAGTCCGGCGAGCGCTCGATGCCTTCCAAAGAGCCGGCGTCACGGCGGAGAGGCGCTTTCGCATCGAGCATGCTTCCCTGGTGAGCGACGAGGACCTGCCGCGCTTCGCGAAGCTCGGCGTGATCGCTTCGATGCAGCCCGTTTTCGTGGGTGAGTACAGCCGCTGGGCAGAGGATCGAGTCGGTTCGGCCCGCGTGAAATGGGTATTGCGTACGCATGACCTGCTCGAGTCCGGGGCGGCGATCGCGTCGGGATCAGACTATCCCGATTCGGATTCCGGAGAGCCGATGGCAGCGCTGCATTGTCTTGTGACCCGCCAGAGCGCCATGGGGCTGCCGCCCGAGGGATGGCACAGCGAACAGCGCATCGACATCGACCGATCTTTGAGAATGCTCACCGCCGGCGCGGCGTTTGCTGCTTTTCAAGAGAAGGATCTCGGCGCGCTCACGGCCGGCCGATATGCGGATTTCACCGTCCTTGCAGAGAACCCTCGCAAAGTGCAACCCGAAGAACTGCGCAAGATCGCGGTGCGCATGACGGTGGTGGGCGGACGGATCGTATTCGATAGCGCGCGATGAGGCGGGAGGGCCGGCTCCGGCCCACGCACGTCAAATCAGTTATTTCGCGTGTCGTCGGCGATCCAATTCACTTCCCACGTTTTCCCGCCGTCATCCGAGAACGATTGCTCAAGGATGGGTGGCGACCTGCGAGGAAACGAGACTATCTCGTTGCGCTAATCAACGGCTACCCACGCGCCGCGCGCCCGCGCCGAGGCTACCGCGGCGTGCACGGCGGCGATACTTTGCAGTCCGTCCTCGGCGGTCGGATAGGAGCACGCGAGTGCGCTCGGCTTGCGGCCCTCGCTGCGCGCGCGCAACTGCTCCGCGATATCGGCATAGATGTTGCCGAACGCGCCGAAGAATCCTTCGGCGTGACCTACCGTCACACGCGAGGCGCGGTCCGCCTCCGGGGAGAGGCCCGCGACACCCCGCTCGATGATCGAAGTGCCCCCGCCCACGGGAGTCCAATGCAGTTGGTTCGGCTGTTCCTGCTGCCAGCGCAGGCCGCCCTTTTCGCCGAAAACCTGAATGGCAAGCCCGTGCATCCGGCCGACGGCAATCGCGCTCGTCCACAGTCTTCCGACCGCGCCGCCCGACATGCGAAACGCGACCAGCGCATCGTCTTCGAGCTCGCGGCCGGCGATGGTCGAAGAAAAATCGGCGGATAGCGAGGTCACGCTTTGTGCCGTGATGAACGAGGCCAGATGCAGGGCATGAATGCCGCAATCCGCGAGAATCGACGAGACGCCGGCGAGTTTGGGATCGTAGCGCCAACGCACGCGGGGATTGTCCGCATCCGCGGCATTCGCGTGGTGGCCGTGAGCGAACTCGGCCACGACCACGCGGATCTTGCCGAGATCGCCCCGAGCGACCATCGCGCGCGCATGACGGACGAGCGCGTAGCCGGAATAGCCGTAGTTGACGGCGCAAACCCTGCCGTGTTCCCGGGCCGTGCGCACGATTTCCCGCGCGTCCTCGACGGTGGTCGTCAGCGGTTTTTCGCACAGCACGTCGAAGCCGGCTTCGAGAAACGCTTTGGTGATCTCGAAATGCAGGCTGTTGGGCGTTGCGACGGTGACGAGGTCGAGCCGATCCGCGCGCGACCTTTCGCCATCGAGCATCTCGCGCCAGTCGCGGTAGGCGCGATCCGCGGGAATTCCAAGACGAATCGCGTATTCGCGAGCGCGCTCAGGATCGATATCGAGCGCACCCGCGGCGAGCTCAAAGGCGCCGTCCAGGCACGCGGCGATGCGGTGAGTGGCGCCGATTTGACTGCCTTCTCCGCCGCCGATGAGTCCCCAGTTCAATTTCATCGCGTCAGGCCAGGCCGATCCCTTGCAGATATGAAAGATTGGCTTTCGCATCCGCGAGCGGTGAACGAGCGCCGGTCGGATCGCAATCCTGCTCCACCGTCCCCCATCCGGAGAAGCCCGCCGAGGACAGCGCACTTTTCAGGGCAAGGAAATCAACCACACCTTCGCCCAGATTGCAGAACAGACCCGCGGCGCAGGCGTCGTAGAACCCGATTCGCTCCTCGATGGCACGGCGGCGAATGTTTGGATCGATATCCTTGAAATGCAAATAGGAGATTCTCTCGCTGTGGCCGCGATAGAAGGCCACGGGATCGAAGCCGGCGTACTCGCAGTGCCCGGTATCCAAGCACACTCCCAAGAGTTCCGGCTCGATGGCTTCGAGGACGTCCACGAGCTCATCTTCAAATTCGACGAAGCCCGCCGCATGGGCATGCATCGTCACCTCGAGTCCGAATTCCTCCGCGCCCAATTTGGCGACCGACTTGATTCTGTCCAAGAATCCCAGCCGCTCCGATCCTCGCAGCCGCTCGGCCTCGCTGCCGCGGCCGGCGGTCGGGGCGCGCCGCGGCGAAATCGAATCGATCAGCACCAGCCGCTTCGCATGGTGGGCGGTGAGTGCGCGGCACGTCCGATTGGCCGCGTCCCATACTTGCGCCCACTGCGCCGGATCGTGAAACGGCCGAAATAGGACTCCGCCGATCAGCGTCAGATCGCGCTCTGCGAGAGCCGGACCAAGAATTGCGGGATCTTCAGGCATGAACCCCAAGGGCCCCAGCTCAATCCCCAAGTAGCCCGCCGCCTTGGCCTCGTCCAGCACCCGGGTCCAAGGGGGGTTGCGCGGATCGTCTGCAAATTCAACGCCCCATGAACAGGGAGCGTTGCCGATCGAAAGGTGCATTCATGACTCCGTAAGTGACATAAAGATACTAGAATTCCGCGATCCGCACCCAGCGGCTCTCCTGGTGCGAACGAAACGCCGCCGCGATCACGCGGCTCACCTCGAGGCCGTCCCGAAAGGTCGGGAATATCGCGGCCCGATTTTCGATCGCGCTTAGGAAATCGCGCGCCTCGATCACGATCTGATCGCCGTAGCCGGTACCGTGGCCGGCCCCTTCGCAAAACGCTCCGAAGTCCGGATGGTGGGGTCCCGTCAGCAGCTTCGCGAACCCCTGGCGGCCCTGGCGAAGGCGCGCATCATAAAACCACAGCGCGTTTTGGTCCTCCGCATCGAATCGAAGTGCGCCCTTGGTACCCGTGATCTCATAGGCATAGCCCATCTTCCGTCCTGTGGCGACGCGGCTCACGGTGATCGAACCCATCGTGCCGCTCTCGAAGCGGCATAGGACATTCGCCTGGTCGTCGTTGTTCACGGTCTCGCGTCCGTTCGTGCCCGGGCGAGTCGCATGGACGGTCTGAACATCGGCGACGAGCCGTTCGATCGGCCCCACCAGCCGCAAGACGGCGTTGAAGATGTGCGGCGACAGGTCGCCGAGATTGCCCCCGCAGGCATCGCGGGTCCGCCAGCTGCCCGGCTCCTGCGGATCGGAAAGAAAATCCTCCAAATGCTCGGCGCGCACATGAACGATCTCGCCGATCTCGCCACTGCCGATCATTTCGCGCGCCAGCTGCATCGCGGGCGCCCGGATGTAATTGAATCCCACCATGTTCGTGACGCCAGCCGCCGCCGCAGCCGCGGTCATGGCGCGCGCGTCCTCGAGCGAGGCGCCCAGAGGCTTTTCGCAGAACACCGCTTTGCCCGCGGCGAATGCCGCGAGCGCGATCGCCCGGTGAGTGGTCTGCGGCGAGGCGATCACGACGGCCTCGACGCGCGGGTTTGCAACGAGCTCGCGCCAATCAGCGGTCGACGCGTTGAAGCCGTATTCGGAAGCCTTGCGCGCGGCGCCGGCGGCGGTGGTGCTGCAGATGACTTCGCATACCGGGCGAAGACCCGTGTTGAAGCGCGCTCCCACGGCTTTTAGGGCGACGGCGTGTGCCTTGCCCATGTAGCCGGTGCCCACCAACCCGATTCCTATGGCCGTCACCTGAATCTCCCCGGCACCCTTTGCAAGCGCTTGCACTCACTCTCGCTCATCTTAAGGGGGCAGTCAAGGCGGCCCTGCCGGGACTATTGGGCTTTAAGCGCTACCGGCGACGCATCCGCCGGCACGTCGAAGTTCACGAGACTTGAGCGGAAGCCGCGCGTCTTCCAGGCGCCGAACGCAATGCCGATCGCCATCCAGGCGCCGCCCAGCAATCGGGACGGGGTGCTCAAGCTCCACCACAGAAGCAGGCACACCAAGAACCCGAGCACGGGCGCCACGAAATTGATCCAGCGCTTCTTTTCTTCACGCACGTAGTAGCGCATGAACGCCGCGGCGTTTACGCCCATGAACGCGATCAAGGCGCCGAAGTTGACCAGGTTGACCGCGAGCTCGTAGGCCGTCGACTGGCTGGCGGCCAGCGGCAGAATCAGCGCGCCGGCCAGGGCGAGGACGCCGACGAACACCACGTTGTTGCGCGGCACGCGCCGCTTGGGTTCAACCGCGCCGAAGAACTTCGCGGGCAGCGCACCGCTGCGGCCCATGCCGTACAGCACGCGCGCCGCGCCGAGTTGAGCCGCGATCCCGGAGCCGATCTGCGCAATGATCAGCGTCATGCCGAGCACCAGGAACAGCGGAGCCCAGGCGCGCTGGGCGACGAACGTGAACGCGGTGTCGACGTTGGGAAAATGCTCGGAAGTTCCCCATACCAGCTGGGCCGCATAGACCTCGAGCAGGGAAATGGCGCCGATCCCAAGGCAGGTCAGCAGTGTCGCGGGCAGGATCTGACGGGGATTCTCTGCCTCCTCGGCCAGAGTCGAGACGGCGTCGAAACCCATGTAGGTAAGCACCGCCACCGACGTCGCGCTCAAGATCCCGGCTCCGGCCCAGGTGTGCGGATCATAGAAGGGGTGGCTGAAGAAACCGCTGCTGTCGTGCGGATGATGCAGGATGTAGAGCGTGGATGCGACCAAAAACACCACCACCACGAAGCCGATTCCGAGAGCCAGCATTGCATTGACGCGGGCGGAGGTTTTGATGCCCTGCACGTTCAACCCGGTAAACAGCACCGCGAAGAACACCGCCCACGCGGAATAGGGAATGCTCCCGACGAACACGTTTGCTTGCTGGCTGCACCAGATGATGCAGATGAGCGGATTCAAGATGTAATCGAGCACCAGGCTCCAGCCGACCACGTAGCCCGCCACCGGGTTGAATTCCTGCCCCACGTAGGCGAAGGCGGAGCCGGCGCTCGGATGCGCACGCGCCATGCGCCCGTAGCTGACCGCGGTCAGCAGCATCGCGAACATCGCGATCAGAATGATGGCGGCAACATGTCCGTGCGCGCGATCGCTGACGATGCCGTAAATCGACATGGGCGCGACCGGCGAGGTGACGATGACGCCGTACAGGAACAGATCCCAAAGCGTGAGGGCCCGCCGCAACCGTGGCTGCGAGCGCTGTGCCGCACCGTCGCCTATCGTATTCATGGTTCTCCCTGCTTTATCATATTGCGCCCCGCAGCCGCGCCGCGGCCGCCTCCGCGGTGATGTCCCGCTGCGGCTCCGCCAGCATTTCGTAGCCGACCATGAACTTGCGCACCGCCGCCGAACGCAGCAAAGGCGGATAGAAGTGGGCATGCAGGTGCCACTCTCTATGTTCACGCCCGTCGCTGGGCCGCTGGTGCAGGCCCATGGTGTACGGAAACTGCACGTCGAACAATGCATCGTAGCGCGCGATCAGGTCCTTCAAGATCTGCGCGAAGTCGTCGCGCGCGGCGCCGTCCAGTCCATCGAGCGACGCCAGGTGAGCGCGCGGCAGCAGCAATGTTTCGAAAGGCCAGACCGCCCAGAACGGCACCACGGCAACAAAGCGCTGGTTGGCGCACACGATGCGCTCGCGCTGCCCGGCCTCGAGCGCAGCGTAGTCGCACAATAGGCAGGCGCCGTGCCGCTCGAGGTAGGCGAGCTGCCCCGCCGATTCCTTCGATAGCTCGTTCGGCACCGTCTCAGTCGCCCAGATCTGGCCGTGAGGATGCGGGTTGCTCGCGCCCATCATCGCCCCGCGGTTCTCGAAGATCGTCACCGAGTTGATGTCCGGATGCGCGGCGAGACTCTGGTATTCGGCGGCCCAAGTATCGATGACGTGCCGCACGCCGGCTGTCGGCAGCTGGCCCAGGGTGAGGTGATGCAAGGGCGAATAGCAGATCACTCGGCAGCGGCCGGGCTCGCTGCGCGCCTCAAGCAGATGCGCGACCTTGATCTCGCCGGCGACGGTCTCGGAGCGCAGGGCCGCGAAGTCATTGTCGAAAACAAAGGTCGACTGGTAGCGCGGATTCTTTGCGCCGCCCGCGCGCTCATTGCCGGGGCATAGATAGCAGTCCGGGTCATAGGCAGGCGCAGGTGCCGGGGCCGGCGGCTCACTCTGGCCCTGCCACGGCCGCCCGGTGCGGTGCGGAGAAACCAGCACCCATTCGCCGGTGAGCGGATTCAAACGCCGATGTACATCGCCTTGGAGGTCAAATCCAGGCTTACTCACGGCGCTTCGCTGACCCGGCGCTTCACGATATCAGCGATCCACCGCGCCGGCACCGTCGGCAGTCTCGCAAACGTAGATTCCCGGATCGAGCCCGGTGGCCATCGAATAATTCTCCGCGATCAGCGCCGTGAAGCGATGCACGGCGTCCGCGCGCACCAGATTGACCGTGCAGCCGCCAAAGCCGCCGCCGGTCATGCGCGCACCGTACACACCATCGATCGGCTCCGCAAGGCGCACCATCAGGTCGAGCTCATCGCAACTCACCTCATAATCATCGCGCAGGCTCTGGTGCGAGCCGCGCATCAGCTCGCCGAACCGCGGCAGGTCCGCCGCCTCGAGCGCGGCGGCCGCGGCGCGCACCCGGTCGTTCTCCGTCACGACATGCCGGCAGCGCCGGTAGACCACGGGATCGAGCGCGGTCTTAAGCGCGCGCAACATCTCGAGCGATACGTCGCGCAGCGAGGTGATGCCCGGAACCTCGCGTGCCATCGAGCGCACGCCCTGTTCACATTGCTCGCGCCGCAGGTTGTATTCTCCGCCGGCGTGCCGGTGGCGCACCATGGTATTGCAGATGACCAGCCGCACCGCGCCGACCGCGCCCTGATCGAGCGGCAACAATTCGCGCTCGAGAGAGCGGCAATCGATCCACAACGCATGGCCGGCCCGTCCGCAGGCCGAAGCGAACTGATCCATGACGCCGCAACGCATGCCGACGTAGTCGTTCTCGGCTCGCTGGCACAAGAGCGCGAGCGTGACCCGGTCGATTGCCGTTCCAGCCTGCGCCGACAATGCGAGCGCTACGGAGACCTCGAGCGCGGCCGAGGAACTCAAGCCGGAGCCGATCGGCACCTCGCCATGAATCAAGAGATCGGAGCCGGAGAGCGCGACGCCGTGCCGCTGCAGCGCTTGCGCGACGCCATGCACGTAATCGCTCCAGTGAGTATCGCGGCCGCGCGGCGCCGCAGCCGCCTTAAGGCCGGCAAGATCGGTCTCGAGCGTTTCGCCAAAATTTGTGGAGTGCACACGCAGGCGCCCATCGGTCCGCGGCGCGATCGCCACCGTCGTACAGAAAGGGATTGCGGCCGGCATCACGAAGCCGGCGTTGTAGTCCGTGTGTTCGCCGATCAGGTTGATGCGGCCCGGCGCCTGGTAGAAGCGCGGTGCGGCGGCAAAGCGTGCGAAGAATTGCGCGCGGAGCGCATTCAGATCAGCCATGGGACTGCCGCGAAATCCCGTCCGGCGCGCAGGGGAGCTCTCAATGAGGTGCCTGCTGGCCATCCTCCGCCGTGCCGCACGGACCGCCGCCGGTGGCCACGGGGATCGACAGCAGCTCTTGGTTGAAACGAAAAGGAGTTCGGTACCAGTGGCTGAGTTCGGTCGTGTTGCGCGCCACATAGTGGCAGATAAAAGCGCGCCGAAACCGCCGTTTGCTGCGATTCGGGCCGCTGCCGTGGATCACGTTGCCGTTGAAGAAAAGCACATCGCCGGCAAAGAGCGGCACGGCCTCCGCGCGCGACCCACTTGGGGGCGTCACATGTTCGGTGGTAAAGGACTCCGCCAAGTCGGATGGCTCGGGACACTGAATCGGATAGCTCTGCGTGTTCGGCACACAGCGCATGCCGCCGTTTTCTTCGTCGGCGTCGTCGATCGCCACCCAGGCCGCGACGCAGGTCCCGGGCTTCACGCGCAGATAGAAATTATCTTGATGCAGATCCTGCCCGCGGGATTCCGGTGGTTTGAAGTAGAACATGCTTTGCACCGCCACCGGTTCTTCTGCGAACAGCGCCTCCAGAATGGGCTCGAGTTTGGGATGCAGCATGTACTTCATGCTCAGCGGCCCGACCGGCTTGTCCAGATGATTATGGGGATGCAGCATCCGGGGATAGAACGCCAGCGGATCGCCCGGTGCGTACTCGGCGGTGCCGCCCCGATTCAGCGCCTGTTGGGTCTCGGATAAGCCTTCGACCGGGCCATTCTTGGCCATTTCCATGAACGTATCGCGAATCTCGGCGATTTCGCCGGGCGAGAACAGCTGCCGAACCGCCACAAAGCCATCGCGGCGAAATTGCGCTATCTCAGCCGCGCTGAGAGTGTTTTTTTGCGCTGATGGGTCTCGCATCGGGCCGACTCCTCGGAACATCATTGTAGCAAAGCCGGCCGCGGGCAGGCCGGTGATTGCAAGCGCTTGCAATTTTAGTGTGTCTGGTTTAGGTTTAAGTCAACGTCAAAGGCTAGCGGAGAGTTAGGGAGTAACTTTGTCGACTGGGCCGCATCGGTATTTACGGCTTACGATGGCGCAGGCACTCGTCAAGCATCTCATCGCGCAGCGCATCGTCACCGGCGGCCGGGAGCAGCCTCTGTTCGGCGGTGTCTTTGCGATCTTTGGACATGGCAATGTGATCTGCCTCGGCGAAGCCCTGCATGAGGCGCGCGACGTTCTGCCGACCTTGAGAGGGCAGAACGAACAATCGATGGGTTTCGCGGCGGCCGCTTATGCGAAAGCGCACCGCCGCCGCAGAATTTGCATTGCGACCTCCTCGGTGGGGCCGGGCGCCACCAACATGGTGACCGCGGCGGCAGTGGCGCATACCAACCGTCTGCCGGTGCTGTTCCTGTCCGGCGATACCTATCAGCACCGGCTGCCGCAGCCGGTGCTGCAGCAGGTGGAGCACTTCGGCGACCCCAGCATTTCGGTGAATGATGCGTTCAAGCCGGTCACGCGGTATTGGGATCGTCTCACCCACCCCGCGCAGCTGATCCAGTCACTGCCGGCGGCGATCGACACCATGCTCGATCCGGCGGATTGCGGGCCCGCGTTTCTCGGCTTGCCGCAGGATGTGCAAGGGATCGCGTATGATTTTCCCGCGTCATTCTTCGAACCCCGCGTGCGCCGCATCCGCCGCGCCCGTCCCGATAGCGACGAGGTGGCAGGCGCCGCGGCCCGCTTAAGACGCGCCGAGCGTCCGGTGATCATTGCCGGCGGCGGAGTTCACTATTCCTTGGCGGAGGAGCTGCTGGCCGAGTTCGCAGCGCGCCACGACATTCCCATTGTGGAGACCATCGCGGGCATGTCGACGCTGGTGCATGGGCATCCATACAATTTCGGGACTGTGGGCGTCACGGGCACTGATTGCGCCAACGTCATCTGCGGCGAGGCCGACGTCATCCTCGCCGTCGGGACTCGCCTGCAGGACTTCACTACGGGCTCCTGGACGGTATTCAAAGAAGACACCCAGTTCATCGGCCTCAATGCGGCGCGCTTCGATGCCGGCAAGCACCTGGCGCTGCCGCTCGTCGGCGACGCGCGCGAAGGCTTGCAGGCACTCGCCACGGCGCTCGCCGGCTGGCGCGCCGATTCGCACTGGAGCGCCCGCGCCCGCGTGCTCCGCGATCAATGGAACGCCCGCGCAGCGACCTTGGGCTCCGATGGTTTACCCTCCTATGCAGAAGTGATCGGCGCCGTGAACCGCCTGTGCGGAGATGCAGATCGCATCGTCACCGCCGCCGGCGGCCTGCCGGGCGAGATTTCGGCGAATTGGCGGGCGCGCTCGGTCGCGTCGGTCGATATCGAGTACGGGTATTCCTGCATGGGTTACGAAATCGCGGGAGGGTGGGGTGCCCGAATCGCGCAAATGGAGCTTGGCGGGGGAGGCGACACCATCGTATTCGTCGGCGACGGGTCCTATCTGATGCTCAATTCCGACATTTATTCGAGCGTGCTATCCGGCCGCAAGCTCATCATCGTCATGTGCGATAACGGCGGATTCGCCGTGATCGACAAGCTGCAGCGGAACACCGGAAATGTGTCATTCAACAATCTGATCGCCGATTGCGATTGGAGTGCCGCGCCGTTTGCGGTCGACTTCGCCATGCATGCTCGTTCGATGGGGGCAGGCGCCGAGTCGGTGGAGAGCATCGGCGCGTTCGCGGCGGCGTTCGCCCGCGCGAAGAGCTCGGATCGAACCTACGTCATCAACGTCAAAGTGGATGCGCATGCATGGACGCCAGGAGGCCACGCGTGGTGGGATGTCGGCACACCCGAGGTCAGCAACCGGCCCGAGGTGCTCGCCGCCACCGCTGAGATCCAAGCCGGGCGCGAGCGGCAGCGTCGAGGCGTGTGAGGTGAGTTTCGCTTTCGACAATGAGCGGCGGTTCGCCGCGATCGTCGTGGGCCGCGCAGGCATGGATCTTTATCCCATTCCCGACGGCATCGAGACGGAATCGGCCGAGCAATTCGCCGCCGAGATCGGCGGCTCCGCCGGCAACATCGCCGTGGCGCTTTCGCGCCAGGGCTACCGCGCGGCGCTGCTCGGGCCGCTGTCGGCGGATCCGGTCGGCCGCTTCGTGCGCCTTCATCTTGCACGCTACGACGTCGATACGTCCCGCTGCCGCGCAATTTCAGGCGACTGCCGCACGAGCCTCGCCATTTGCGAGACCCGCCGGGAGGACAGCGAGACCGTGTTCTACCGCAACAGCCCTGCCGATTTGCAGCTTAGCGCCGATGACTTCGATGCGTCGTTCATCGGCAGTGCCGCGATTCTGATCGTGACCGGAACGGCGCTCGCCGCGGAGCCGTCTCGAACGGCGGCGTTTAAGGCGCTGGCGCTGGCGCAGGGCGCCGGCACCTTCTCGATTCTCGATGTGGATCATCGGCCCGTGTCGTGGCCGTCCCGCGAGGAGGCCATGCGGATCTACGCGGACGCCGCGAGCCGCAGCAATGCCGTGGTGGGCAACGACGAGGAATTTGCGATAATCGCCGGAAGCGAGGCCAATGCGCTCGCGGCCGCCGCCGGGCTCGTCAAGCAAGGCCGCCGCTTCGTGATCTTCAAGCGCGGCAGCGCCGGTTCGGTCACGATCACCGCCGAGCGGACCTTCGAAACCGGTATTTTCCCGGTTCAGGTCAAAAAGCCGTTTGGCGCGGGCGATGCATTCCTCGGCAACTTGGTTGCCGCGCTTCTCGGTGGCCGGCTGCTGGAGGCGGGGGTGCTGCGCGCCTCCGCGGCCGCGGCCTACGTGGTGTCGCGGCGGGGCTGCGCATTCGCCATGCCGACGGCGGCGCAGCTCGACTCGTTCGTTCAAAGTCATGCGTTGAAATGAGGTTCTCATGCACATTCCTCCCTACGATAACCGCAATGCTCCCATCGTCGATGCCGGCGACGCGGAGGTGCCGCTGGCGTATTTCAACATCGTCCGATTGCGGCGCGGCGAGCGCTTCGTCTCCGCCGTGCCGGGCTTCGAGACGTGCCTGGTGCCGGCCCACGGCACGATCGACGTTGAGGTCGGCGCGAACGGCGCCGGCGGAAAAGCGTTCGACGCGATCGGTGAACGCAATTCGATCTGGGACGGCGATCCTTCGGCGGTCTATGTTCCGGTGGGCTCGAGCGCGAGTTTCGTTTGCCGTTCCGAGAGTGCCGAGATCTTCGTGGCCGGCGCCCGCTTCGATGAGGCCTTCGAGCCCTTCGCGGTGCGCCCCGCCAACGTCGATCCGGTGCAGTACGGCTCCGACGATACGAAGACGCACCGCAAGATCAAGCATATTCTCGGGCAAAAGCCGCCTGGACGAGTGGGTCGCCTGCTCGTCTCGGAGCTCTTTACCGTCGGTGCCGGCGGCTGGTCGGGCTATCCGCCGCACAAGCACGACGTCGAGCGTCTTCCCGAGGAGACGCGGCACAACGAGGTCTACAATTTCCGCTTTCGCCCCGAGAGCGGCTTTGGTCTGCAGCTGCTGCAGCGCGACGGGGCGCCGATAGGCCAGGCATTTCACATTCTGAATGCGTCGACCCTGAAAATCGGCGCCGGCTACCATCCTTGCGTTGCCGCGCCCGGCCATGAGATGTACTACTTCACGATCATCGCGGGACAGAACCAGCGCTCGCTGCGGCAATTCTTTCAGCCGACCTACGCCTACCAGATCGAAACCATCCCCGGCATCAAGGATATGATCGCGAAGTTTCGCTAAGCCCAATACGCGTGCTGGTCAACTTAGCCAAGATTTTGGGTCCGGCCGCCGACGCCGACTACAGCGTGGCATGCTTCAACGTCTTCGGATGGGAAGACGCGCGGGCGGTGGTCGATGCGGCTGGGCAGCTCGGCGCCCCGGTGATACTCGCGGCGAGCCTCGACTTCAGAAAATCCATGCCGATGGAGGTGATCGCAAGCATGTTGCGCTCGCTCGCCGACAGTGCGCCGGTTCCCGTCTGCGTGCATCTTGATCATACGTACGAGATCGCCGAGTTGCTGCGCGCCGTCGATCTCGGATTCACGTCGGTGATGTATGACGGCTCGCAGCTGCCGCTCGAGGACAATATCGCCGGCGCGCGCCGCGTCGCCGACTATGCCCATGCCGCGGGATGTTCGATCGAGGCGGAGATCGGTTCGGTGCCCTATGCCGAGGGCCGGGCGTATATCAAATCCGAGCTCACCGAAGTGCGCGATGCCATCCGGTTGTGCGGCGAGTGCCGTCTCGATGCGCTGGCGATCTCCGTCGGGAACGTTCATCGCCTGAAGGCGCCCGCGGCCGTCATCGACTTCGATCGCCTCGCGCAAATCGCGGCGTCGGTATCCGTGCCGCTGGTGATCCACGGAACGTCGGGGATATTCGAGGAGGACATCGTGCGCCTCGCGCGCACTCGAGTCGCCAAGTTCAACATCGGCACGGTGCTGCGGCAGGCGTTCGGCAGGGGCCTCAAGGAGACGCTGGCCCGCTACCCGGATCGTTTCGACCGGCTGGAGATCATGGGAGGAGTCATGCCGGCCGTGTCCCGCGAGGCGGCGCGTATGATCCGTCTCTTGGGCTGGCGTGGGGACGAAGGCCAATAAGTGATCGGCGCTGAAGTGGCGTTCGCCGCTATCGGCTAACCGAAGCGGGGTTTGACCGCCTTGCCGCTCCGCAACGACTCCAAAGCCGCGTTGGCTAAAATCAGCGCACAGCGCCCATCCTCGAAGCCGACCGAAGGCGGTTTCTTGTCGGCGACGATGTCGATGAAGTCGTTGAGTTCGTCGCGATAGGCCTGGGCGTAGCGCTCCATGAAGAAATTCAGCAGCGGTTCCTTCGCGTCGGTGACATGCGCATCGGCGCGCGTGAGCGTGCTCGCGCGCAGGTTGTCCGATGCCACCATGCCCGTGGCCCCAAAGGCCTCGACCCGCTGGTCGTATCCGTAGACCGCGCGGCGCGAGTTGTTGATGTGCACCAACGCCCCCGAGGCTGCCTTCATGATCACCATGGCCGTATCGATGTCGCCGAACTCGGAGAGTGCCGGGTCGACCAGGACGCTGCCGGCCGCAAACACTTCCTCGATCGGATCATCGGCTAAGACGAAGCGCGCCAAATCGAAATCATGAATGGTCATGTCGCGAAAAATGCCCCCGGATCCCTTCAGGTACGACACCGGCGGCAAACCCGGATCACGGCTGGTAATCACCAGCAATTCCAGAGCGCCGATGCCGCCTGCAAGCACGGCCTCGCGGACCGCCCGGTGGCTGCGATCATAGCGGCGGTTGAAGGCGATTTGGATCGGCACGCCGCTGCCGGCGATGTCTTTTCTGCAGCGCTCGACGCGTTCGATATCGAGGTCGATCGGCTTTTCGCACAGCACCGCCTTCCCGGCGCGTGCGGATGCGGTGATCAGATCGACATGGGTGTTCGTCGAGGAGGCGATCAGCACGGCGTCGACCGCCGCATCGCCGAGCGCGGCCTCGATGCTCGATGCCGCCCGGGCGCCGTATTTGCCGGCGGTTGCCGCCGCCGCCGCGACGTTGGTGTCGTAGACATACGATAAATGCGCGCGCGGATGAGCGGCGGCGATGTTGGCTGCGTGCAGCACGCCGATACGGCCGGCTCCGAATAGCGCGAAATTAATCATCGCGACCGCAGCGTCCCGCGTTCGATCACGTGGCAATCGAAGATGCGGACTTCGGCCTTTTTGTGGGAGTCATCGACGATGCCCAACACCAGTTCCACGGCGGTAGCGATGATGTCGGCGACGGGCTGGTGGATGGTCGTCAGGTTGTAGGCCGACCAGGAGGCCATCGCCATATCATTGAATCCCATGACGCCGATGGCGCGCGGCACGCCCACGCCGGCTTCCCGGCACGCATCCATGGCGCCCATCGCCAACACGTCGTCGCCGCAGAATACGGCGTCGATACCGCCGTTTCGAAGCAATTGCCGCATCAGGGTCAATCCCGCCTCATGGCAATAGGAGTGACCATAAACCACGGCGCAAGGCTCGAGTCCTTCGACCGCGAGACTGTCGCGCAGACCGCGAATGCGATCCTCCGTCGAAGTCGCGGATTCGGGGCCGCCGAGAAAGGCGATGTTCCTATAGCCGTGCCTGCGCAATAGGTCACCGGCGAGACGGCCGCCTTGATAGTTGTTCGCGCCGACGACGCTCACCGACTCGGCGCCCCCGGATCGACCAAAGGCTTGAACGACGGGCATGCCCGCCGCGGCGCACGCCTCGGCGAAGCTTGGCGGCAGCGTCGATGAGGCGACGATCACCCCGTCCACGCTGTATTTGAGCAGCATTTCGAGCGCGACGTCGGTCCTGATGCCGCCGGACAAGTTGGCGAGCAGCGGCCGCCGGCCGAACTGCTGCAGGCGGCGCGTGAATAAATCGAAGATTTCCATGAACAGCGGGTTATCGAACGCGTTGGAAATCAATCCGATCAATTCCGTGCGCTTGGTCATGAGACTGCGCGCCATCGCGTTCGGCTGATAGCCGAGTTCGCGAGTCGCGGACAATACCAATTCGCGTGTTTTGCGCGAGACACTGGCGCCGTCGGTGAAGGTTCGCGAGACGGCGGAAACGGAGACGCCCGCGAGCTTTGCCACTTCCTTGGCGGTCGGCCGTCGTTCAGCGACGATCGAGTTTCTCTTTGATGAATTCATACACGCGCCCAATGCCTGCCGGTTGCTGATTGCAAGGCCTTGCAACACGGCTTTCGATTGCTGGCGAAACCATACCACACAACCGTCGGAGCCGCGCCATTCCACAGATTCCTGCCAGAGCGCCACCGCGCTGCGATAGGGGCGCCGCGCGCCGCAGCGGCGAAGCGGTGCGGGGCGGCGCGCAACTTGCAAGCGCTTGCACCCCCGAAACCGGAATGCTATAAGATCGGGGCAGCTTTGGTCGGGACCGGCCAACTTTCACGTCCGTTCGGAGGGGCCATGTACATCATCGGTCAGGAAGAGATTGACGCGGTCGCACGCATCGTCAATTCGAAAGAGCTGTTCCGCTATGGCATTGGTCACGAGTGCGAGCGCTTCGAGGCGCGCTATGCCGCATACCTCGGCGCAAAACACTTCTCACTGGCTGCGAGCGGATCCTACGCTCTGACGGCGGCGATGATCGGCCTCGGCATCGGGCCGGGCGATGAAGTTCTCGTACCCGCCCACACCTACATGGCGTCGGCGACCTCGGTGCTGGCGGCGGGCGCCATCCCGGTGATCGTCGACATCAATGAATCCATCACCATCGATCCCGCGGCCATCGAGGCGGCGATCGGCCCGAGAACACGCGCCGTGGTCCCCGTGCACATGTGGGGCACCGCCTGCGACATGGACGCCATCATGGAGATCGCGCGGCGCCGCAAGATCCTGGTCATCGAGGACGCCTGCCAGGGCGTGGGCGGCGGCTACAAGGGCCGCAAGCTCGGATCCATCGGCGATATCGGCGCATTCAGCTTCAATTTCTACAAGAACATGAGCTGCGGGGAAGGGGGCGGTGTCGTGACCAACGACGACGCCGTCGCGCGGCGCGTGAACTGCGCCATCGATCCCTGTCATGCGTTCTGGACCGGCCGCAACGAGGACGTTAAGCCGTTTGCCGGCAACGGCGCGCGCGCCTCGGAGTTCATGGGCGCCATTCTCAACGTCCAGTTGGATCGCATCGAGGGCATCATCGGCGCGATGCGCCGCGAACGCGACACGATTCTCGACGGCATCCGGGACCTCGCGAGTCTGGGTCTCGAGCTGGCGCCGCTCAACAGCCGGGAATCCGACTGCGCAGCCAATGTCTTTTTGACCCTGCCGAATGCCGCGGCCGCGGACTCGTTTACCAAGACTTTCCCGAGCGTGATCGCGGGCAAGACCGGGCGGCATACGTACACGGAATGGGATCAGGTGTTGATGGGCGCGGGCGCCGCGCATCCGCTGATGAATCCCTACACCATGCCGGCGAATGCGCTGTGCCGCAAGGCCTATTCGAAAGACATGTGCGCTCGCTCGCTGGACATTCTGAACCGCACGATTCTCGTTCCGACGCACCCGCTGCACACGGCCGCGGAGACCGAGACCATCATTCACAATATCCATGCGGCGACCCGCGTCGCGCTCGGCGGCCTCAAGAGAGACGAGGTCGACGTGCGCAAGGGCGGAGAGCTCGACGTGATCAAGTACGATTTGAAAGAAACGGCCTGAAAGCGGGCCTTTATTGGTAGGCGTCTTCTGGTGGCGCCACGACGACAATCGTGGGCTGCGCACAATTAAAACGAATTGGGGTGACCATGAACAGGAATAGCGCAAAAAGATATGCGGCACGCGCGCTGCTGTGCGGCGTGCTCGTTACGTGTGCGGGTGCAATCGTTCCCAAAGCCGCACTGGCTGATCCTGCCGCCGCGAACGACACGCAGGCAGCGGCGGGCACGGAGAGCGGCGGATTGGAGGAAATCATTGTGACGGCGCAGCGGCGTGCACAAAATCTGCAAAGCGTGCCGATCAGCATCAATGCCTTCAGCAAGGATGAACTTGCGCAAGGCTATATCAAAACGATCGACGATATCTCGGCGCTGACTCCCGGTCTGCAGTTTGCCGTTCCAAACGGATTCAGTTCGGCATTCACGACGATAGCGATCCGGGGCCTCAATACCAACACCGGTCCGCCGACGGTGGGCCTGTATCTCGATGACACGGTGATATCGAGCCGGCTTTCCGGCACCGCGAACCAGGGCAATGTGTATCCGATCGTCTGGGACTTGAATCGCGTCGAGGTCGAGCGCGGTCCTCAGGGCACGCTGTTTGGTGCCGGCGCGGAGGCGGGTACGGTGCGCTTCATCACCAATCAGCCGAGCCTTACCGATTTCACCGGCCTTGCGCGCGGGGAGTTGTCGGAAACGGAAGGCGGCCGCCTGAGTTATGTCTCCGCACTCGCAGTGGGCGGTCCGATCATCCAAGACGAGCTTGGATTCAGGGCCAGCGTCTGGGACGAACAGGATGGCGGCTGGGTCAACCGCATCGATCCTCTTCCGGGTCCGGGTTACGACAGCGTCGTCGCGCGCGACGCGAACACCATGGATAAGTTCGCCGCCAAAATAGCTTTCGCGTTCAAGGTCGGCGATGTGCTCATCACGCCGGGCGTTTACTACCAGAACGTGCACCAGGACGACGCCCGGCGGTTTTATGCGGCTTTCTCGGATGCGCAGGCCGGCGAGTTCAACAATGGGGTGCTGCTCCCCGAAGTCTGGACGGACAAATGGACTACGCCGTCGATCAAAATCGAGGATCACCTACCGTTCGCGGATTTCACGGGGAATCTCTCCTATTTCAATCGTACCGCCACCGAAATCCTCGATGAGAGCGCCTTCGTGTGTCCCGGAGTGCAAACACCTCCCGGTTCGGGCAACTATGGATGCGGCAATCCGCTGGGGACGGGGTATCCAGAGAACGCTTCGCAGGTCGCCTACACACCGACCGATCTTTTCGTCCACGCCTACACTGCGGAGGCGCGTCTGGCCTCGAATACCCCGGACTCGCGCGTCGCTTGGGTGACGGGCGTGTACTGGGAACATCGGGTGCAGCGGGACTTTCAGACGGACTACAGCCCCTACGCCTATCCGCAATATTTTGGTGCGCCCCCGCCGTGCCCAGAGCTGCAATGCGCAATCATCCAGGACCAGCACGAATTGTTCGTGGATGTGCAGACCGCTGGTTTTGCGCAGGCGGATATCCAGATCATCGACCCTCTGACCTTGACGCTCGGCGCTCGCGTCGCGCACATCTCGGTCAACGGCGCCCTCACCACGGCCATCGGCGCCCTCACCGGAGCGCCTTCCTGGGCGGGGTTCAGCACCTCGAACAATATCGTGACAGAGCATGCTGCGCTGACTTACCACCTCGATCACGATAACCTGCTGTACGCATCCTTCGGCACGGGGTTTCGGCCGGGAGGTGGCAATTCGACACTCCCCACGACGGGCCCCTGCGGGGCGCCCGACGTGCCGCGGGTTCAGGGAACCTACGCGCCCGACACCGTACATGCGTTCGAAGTCGGCGCCAAAGACACCCTGCTCAACGGACGCCTGCAAGTCAACACCAGCGTTTTCTACAACAAGTGGAACAATATTCAGCAGTACGTGAGCGAATCCTGCGGACCCTACGCGTACGGCACCAACGCCGGCGACGCGGTAAGTGACGGCTTCGACCTGCAATTGCGTGCGCTGTTGACCCAGCAGTTGCGGGCGGACGTGAGCTTAGGCTACGTCAATGCGTACTACACCAAGAGCGGCTATGTGCCGGGCTACGGGCCGGGGTCGCCACTGCTTCAACCCGGTCAGCCGCCGCAGAGCATCGTACTGTCGGGCGACAAGGTGGGCATCCTGCCTCAGGTCAACCCCCCGTGGAACGCGACGCTCGCGCTCGATTACGAGCTGCCGATGAGCAACGGCGACAAGTTCCATGCGTGGGCCGATACGGTCTACACCAGTCAGAATCCTGGTCCCTTCATCACGCAGAATACCGTGGTGAACGGCTATTCCTTGGCGGTGCCGGATCCGGCGACGCACTTGTACAACGCGCGCGTGGGCTACGAGATCAACAAGCTCGATCTCACGCTCTTCGTGAATAACATCGCGAACAACACTCCGGCGCTGAGCAAGTACCAGGCGAACGGCAGCTCGAGCTTGATCACCTATACTACGTTCGTACCTCGGACCGTTGGTTTGACCGCCAATTATTCGTTCTGAATTGTATGAGCGCCGCGGCCAAAAAACATCGGCTGATTGAAGTCGATTGGCCGGAGTTCGGTTTGGCCGAGCGGCCTCCCGCCGTCACGGCCGCCGAACTCGAGGGGCGGTTCAAGGCGCTGCGGGCGAAAATGGCGGAGGAACGGCTGACCCACGTGGTCGTCTACGCCGATCGCGAGCATTTCGCGAACATCGCGTACCTCACCAATTTCGATCCCCGATTTGAAGAGGCGATCCTCATCGTGGCGAGAGACGGTAAACCGCTGCTCGTCGTCGGCAACGAATGCGAAGGATATTTGGGCGTGAGTCCGCTGCGCGCCGCAGGCAAGCTTCGCGCCGAGCGCTACCAGCCCTTCTCGCTGCTCAACCAGCCGCGCGACGCCAGCCGAAAGATGCAGGATATCTTCGCCGGCGAGGGCATCGGCGCGGCGTCGAAGGTCGGATGCATCGGCTGGAAATATTTCGCCGACTCGGAGCACCCCGATGGCGCCCACGCCATCGATCTTCCTTCCTACCTCGTCGATACGTTGCGGGATCTTGCCGGCCGCGAAGCGGTGGTCAACGCCACGGCTCTCATGATGCATCCCGGGGATGGGCTGCGCGCGCACTGCTCGCCGTCCGAGATCGCTTATTTCGAATACACCGGAGTTCTTGCCTCCGAGGGTATGAAAGCCATGCTCTTCGGCCTTCGCCCGGGCATGATCGACAACGAACTGGCGCGCCTCGTCGGCTACAACGGAGAGCCTCTGTCCTGTCACATGACGCTGGTGACCGAGGCGAATCGGGATCTCGGTCTGTCAGGCCCCATCGGCGCGCGCATCACCTTGGGGTCGCCGTTGGCGACGAACATCGCCTATTGGGGCAGCAACATCTGCCGCGCCGGATGGGTCGCCAAATCGGCCGAGGATCTGGTGCCGGAAGCGCGCGATTACGTTGCGGCCTTCGCGGGCCCCTATTTCGAGGTAATGGCCGAATGGTTCAAGCTGCTCAGAATCGGCACTCCCGGGGGGAAGCTTTGGGCGCTCATCGCCGAGAAGCTGCCGTTCGAGCGGTTCCGAATTTTCTTGAACCCGGGACATCTCATTCATCTCGATGAATGGCTGAGCTCGCCGATCTATGCGGGATCGGATATCCCGCTGCACTCCGGCATGGCCATGCAGGTGGACGTGATACCGTCCTCGCCGGTTTATTTCTCCACCCGCATGGAGGACGGCATTGCCCTCGCCGACGCTGAGTTGCGCCGCAGCCTGAAATCACTGTATCCGGACTGCTTCGCGCGCTGCGAGAAACGCCGTGCCTTCATGATCGATGTTCTCGGCATCGATCTGCCGGACGAAGTGCTGCCCCTGTCCAACGTACCCACCATCGTTTCCCCTTTCTTCCTGCGGCCGAATCAGATCTTCGCCGTCAGATAGCACGCCGCATGCCAGGGCAATGAACGCCGCCCGCCCCGTTTGCTCAATCGGTGCCGAGCTCGGCGAAGGACCGGTTTGGGTGCCGCATGACGAGGCGCTATGGTTCGTCGACATCACGGCCGCGCAGGTGCATCGGTATCAGCCGCAATCGGGCCAGCACCGTGTTTGGGCGGCGCCGGAGCGAGTCTCGTTCATCTTTGCCGTACGCGGCGGCGGATTCATGGCTGGTCTCAAAAGCGGCCTGCACCGCTTCGACCCGAGCAGCGGCGAGTTTCGGCACTTCGCGGGCGTGGAACCGCATCTGCCGGAGAATCGATTGAACGACGGATGCGTAAGCCCCGAGGGTGAGTTGTGGTTCGGCTCCATGCACGACCCCGAGAAGCAGTCATCGGGATCCTTGTACCGCCTCGACCGCGACGGCCGCCCCGTGATGCTCGACGGCGGCTACGCGATCGCGAATGGGCCGGCCTTCAGTCCCGACGGGCGTACGTTTTATCATACGGATTCGGCGCGCCGCGTCATCTATGCCTTCGACCGCAGCGCAGCCGGAGTGTTGTCGGGCAAGCGAGTGTTTGCGCGGATCGAATCGGCCGCGGGGTTCCCCGACGGCACCACGGTGGATGCGGAAGGCTGTCTCTGGGTTGCGCTCTGGGGAGGGTGGGGTGTGAGGCGGTACTCTCCCGCCGGCGACTTGCTCGACACGGTCGCGTTTCCCTGCGCGCAGGTTACCAAAGTCGCATTCGCGGGCGAGGACCGCCGCACCGTGTATGCAACCACGGCGTGGCGGGGCCTGTCGGCGGCTGAGCGCGAGGCGCAGCCGCTCGCCGGCGATTTATTTTCCTTTCGCGCCGAGGTTCCAGGCCTCGCGCCGGCGATGCTGGAAATCTAAGGAGCCGCCGTGACCGCGAGTTATTCCGATCTGCAAGATAAGGTGGTTTTGATCACCGGCGGCGGCTCAGGGATAGGCGCAGCGATCGTGCGCGAATTTGCGCGCCAAAGAGCCCGCGTCGCCTTCTTGGACATTGCGGTCGAAGCCTCCCGCACGCTCGCCAGGGAGCTCGAGGAAAGCGGCGGCGTGGATCATCGGTCAAGGCGGTATGGCCGGCTATACGGCGTCGAAGTCCGCAATATTGGGTTTGACGCGTTCGCTGGCCCGCGACTACGGGCCTCACGGCATTCGCGTCAATGCGGTCGCACCGGGGTGGATCATGACGCAACGGCAACGCGATCGATGGCTCACGCCGGAAACAGAGGCACAAATCATCTCGCATCAATGCTTGAAGCGCACCTTGCAGCCCGAGGAGATCGCAAAATTTATCGTGTTTCTGGCATCCGACGAGGCCGGCGCCTGTACCAGCCAGCACTACATCGTGGACGGCGGCTGGGTGTAGCGCATCGATCGAACGTTTCTCAGTGGCTATCGCGCGGTATGCCGAAGGTCGCCGCGATCTTCTGGTACTTGACCGCGGGTTTCAGCACCATACCGTCCCCCAGTTGGTCGACCGTGCCGCGCTGCATCTCCTGCCACGGTGTTTGCGATGCCGGATATGAGTAGCCGCCTTGGGATTCGAGCGCGCGGCGGCGCTCGGCGAGCACCGCGTCGGAAATCAACACATTCACTGTCCCTTGGCGCATATCGACGCGGATCCGATCGCCGGTCTTGAGAATCGCGAGGCCCCCACCGACCGCCGCCTCCGGCGAAGCGTTGAGAATCGAGGGTGACCCCGACGTGCCCGATTGACGTCCGTCCCCGATGCAGGGGAGCACCAGAATGCCGCGCTTGATCAGGTAGTCGGGCGGCCGCATGTTGACGACCTCGGCGGACCCGGGATAACCGACCGCTCCGGCGCCGCGAATGACGAGCAGGCAATGCTCGTCGATCGCCAGCGCCGGGTCATCGATGCGCGCGTGATAATCCTCGGGACCGTCGAACACCACGGCGGGTCCTTCGAACATCTCGGGTTGGGCCGGATCGCAGAGATAACGGCGGCGGAACTCCTCTGAGATGACGCTCGTCTTCATGATGGCGGAGTCGAACAAGTTGCCGCTGAGAACGATGAAGCCGGCATTTTCTTTGAGCGGTTCGCTGATGGGGCGTATGACGTCGAAATCCTGGATTTCGCGTCCGCGGCAGTTTGCTCCGATCGTGCGCCCATTGACGGTCATCGCATGCTCGTGGATCAGCTTCTGCTTCATGAGCTCGTTCACCACTGCCGGGACTCCGCCGGCGTGGTGGTAGTCCTCGCCGAGATAGACTCCGGCGGGCTGCAGATTGACGAGCAGCGGTACCGCGTGGCCGTGCGTCTGCCAATCATCGAGCGTCAGGGCTGCGCCCACGTGCCGCGCGATGGCGGCGATGTGAATCGGCGCGTTGGTGGAGCCGCCGATCGCCGAACAGACGGCGATCGCGTTGAGAAACGCGGCACGCGTCAAGATGTCCGAGGGCTTCAAGTCCTCATGCACCATGCCGACGATGCGCTTGCCGGTTTCGTAGGCGATCTGCGCGCGTTCGCGGTACGGCGCCGGGATTGCGGCCGACCCCGGGAGCTGCATGCCGAGCGCCTCCGCGAGCGAGTTCATCGTGGTCGCCGTGCCCATGGTGTTGCAATAGCCGGTGGACGGCGCGGAGGATGCGACCAGTTCGATGAATCCCTCGTAGTCTATCTCTCCCGCGGCCAACATCTGGCGCCCCTTCCAGACGATGGTGCCCGAGCCGGTTCGTTCGCCCTTGTGCCAGCCGTTCAACATCGGCCCGACCGAGAGCGCGATTGCGGGCAGATCTACGCTGGCCGCCGCCATCAGACAGGCCGGAGTGGTCTTGTCGCAGCCGATGGTCAGCACCACGCCGTCGAGCGGATAGCCATACAGAATCTCCACGAGACCGAGATACGCGAGATTCCGATCGAGCGCCGCCGTCGGCCGTTTTCCCGTCTCCTGAATCGGGTGTACCGGAAACTCCAGGGGAACGCCGCCGGCCGTGCGAATGCCTGCGGCAACGCGCTCGGCAAGAACGATGTGATGGCGGTTACAGGGCGAGAGGTCCGAGCCGGTTTGAGCGATACCAATGATCGGCTTGTCCGACCGCAGCTCTTCGAGTGTGAGCCCGAAATTCAAGTACCGCTCGAGGTGCAGCGCCGTCATGGCCGGGTCTGCCGGGTTGTCGAACCAGGCCCGTGAGCGCAATCGCCGCGCGCTGCCGCCGCCTGCAGAGCTCGCCGTCATTTTCGGCCCTTGAGGATTGCCGCGACTCCCAGCGCCGCCATCTCCACGTCCACCGCCTCGGGAGCACCGCTGACGGCCACCGCGCCGATGACCGTGCCGCCGATCACGATCGGTACGCCGCCGCCCCAGCCGATGTAGCGCTGATCGCCGTAGTAGGCGATGTCAAAGCCGGTCTCGGCGTGGCGCACCGCGCGGCCGATTTCGGCGGAGGGCTTTCTTTCGCGAGCGGCCGTCCACGCCTTGTTGATTGCGATCACGATGGCGGACAGCGGTGCTCCATCCATGCGCATCAGGGCGATGAGTTCGCCATGGTCGTCCGCTACGGTCACGACCGCCGGGAGTTCGCGGCGGGCGAGCTCGCCGGATATGGAGTCGAGCGCCCGGCGGGCGTCCGCGTAGCTCAGCATCGGTGTTGCAGCCATCCGGCCTCCTCACGGCTCATCCCAATCCACCTCGCCCTCCGCGGTGCTGCGGTTGCCCACCAGCATCGTTGCGCCGCGCTGCAGCGCTCCGGGACTTTTTGCTTCGAGCCACTGCATGTAGCCCACGCCGATGATCATGGCTCCCAGGAACAAGTAAGGAGCGATGTTATACGGCCAGTCGGGCACCGGGTAGACCGTGACGAACAACACCGGCAGCAGCGCCAAGGTTGCGATCCACGGGAAAATGACGTGCTGCCAAATCGAGAAACTATCGCGGTGCGCGCGGCGCATATAGGACGTCAGAGCGAGATTCGCCATCGAATAAAGAACGATGACGGCCAGCGCCGAAATGGTTTCGAGAAAGCCGAAAATATACTCGGGCCGCAACAATATCCCCACGAGCAGGACCGCCCCAAGACCGGCCAGCTGCTGGAAGGCGATGGCAAACGTCGGCGTTTGGTGGACCGGGTGGATCCTGCCGAAACGGGCGGGGAGTGTGCCGGCCCGCCCCATGGTGTACATCACTCGCGAGGCGGAATTGGTGCAGGCAAGTCCGACCGCGATTGAACTGTTGATGAGAGCGAGAACCACGAGCCACCACCCGGCACCCCACAGGGCATGGCCAAGATCGTAGTAGGGATTGGGATTGGCGGCGAAGGCGGCCATGTTGCCCGTGCCCCAGCCCACCGCGCTGGCGTACGAGGTGAAGATGTAGAAAACCCCGATGGCCAGCAGCGAGAGGATGACCGCCTGGCCCACGGACCTGCCGGCGCGGCGTGATTCCTGAGCGAGCGGTGCCGGCCCCTCGAAGCCGCTGAGCGAGAGGATGGAGAAAACCATCCCGGCGACGATGCCTTCGAACTGATGCGGCGCTAGCGACGGATTCAGCGGTGCCGTATAGGTGGAACCCGGTCCGGGATGGATCAGGAAGGTGATCGCGAGCGCCAACATGATGAGGAGTTCGATGCCGCCCAGCAGCGCCGTGATGCGCATCGACAGCCGGATACCTTGACGGGTGAGCACCCAAATGACCGTAAATGTCGCCACCGACAGGAGCCACCAAGGGACGTTTACGCTGAACCGAGCTTGCAGCATGTCCGACAGCAGATAGCCCAGAAAGCCCACAGTGCCCGCAGGACCCAAAAAGTCGTAGATCAGGTAGCTCCAAGTCGCAACGAAGCCGATGCGGTTCCCGAGCCCGCGCGTCGTGAAGGAATAATAACCACCGCTCGACGGCATGTACTTGGAAAACTGCGATACCGTGTTGCCGATGAATAGACAGAGGATGGTCGCCAGCAAAAACGACAGCGGCATATCCGGTCCCGCTTTGAGAGCGATGATCGGAAACGCGAACAGCATATTGGCCGCCGGCGCGATGTGCGTGACACCCTGGAACACAAGCTCCGGAAGTCCGAGCGCATTGCGTCGCAGGTGGGGGTCCGCAGCAGGGCTGGGTGCATCAGCGGTCACAGGCGGTCTCCCGGTACTCGCTGGTGAGGGATCCGTACCCTACCGGGGAAAAAAATCCATTGCAAGCTGCGCCGGACTCACGGTAGTGCGGCGGCAGGCCAGGCGCGATGGGCAATCGGCTACAATCACAGTCGGCGAATGGGGAGTTCAATGGGCATGAAGGAGATCAAAGCGGCGGTCATCGGAACGGGCGCGGCGGGGCGCTTTCATGTGCAAGCCTATAAGAAGTGTCCGCACACGGAAGTCACCGCGGTTTGCGGCACGAATTTGGCTCGGGCGGAGGCTTTCGGCAAAGAGTTCGATGTCCATGCCTACGTTTCGATCGAGGACATGCTGCAAAAGGAACGGCCCGATGTGGTCACCGTGGCGACTCTGGAGTGGGAACACGAGCGGCCCGTGCTGCTGTCGCTCGAGGCCGGCTGCCACGTGCTGTGTGAAAAAATCATGGCGCACACGATTCCGATCGGGGAAAAGATGGTGGCAGCCGCCGCGCGCGCGCGCCGCACTCTCGGGGTCAACTACAATTACCGCAGCGTCCCGTCCCACCGCCTGATCAAGGAAGAACTTCTGCGCGGCAGCTTCGGCGAGCCCGCGCTCTATACGGCCGATATGCACGCCTATCTGTGGGCGCATATGATCGATCTGCTGCGTTATTTCTTTGGCGATCCTCAAGAAGTGACCGCGGCGATCGTGGACGACCAGAAGCGGCGTCCGATGGCGACACCGCATGCCGGTCAGGCATGGATGTACGCGGCCGACATGATTTATCACCCGTCGGTTGCGGTATCGGCCGCCTTTCGCTTTCGCAATCCGGACTTCATCGCGACCATGTCGGGCTCGGCGATCGTACCTTATGCGCAATGCTTCTGGTCGTTTGCCCTGTACGGCAGTCAGAGCGCGCTCACGGTGCATGCGGCGACCGGTGACAATCTGGCCGGCACGCCGGCTATGGGGCCGCTGGCGGAACGCATCAAGGCATTGCCGCTCTGTTCCTATCCGCAGTCGTTTGACCGGTCGGTCATGGGGTTCGTGGAGGCGCTGCATCAGGGCAAACCGGCTCCGGTCACCGGCGAGGATGGACTCGCGGCCATGCGTCTCGAGGCTGCGGTCGCCGAATCGGCCCGCACGGGCCGTACCGTTCGGTTGTCAGCGTAAGGTTTTCCGGCTAAGCGCTCTTGAGCATCGCGGCGACCGCGGCACGCGCGCTCGCCGAGTGTACGGGGAATGCCAGCACATCGCCGGGACGCGCCCAGTCGAGCGCATAGCGCGCCGCTTCGAGTTCGCTGTCGGCGACGGACAATGCGGAGTCCGGAAATCCCAGCCGCTTGAGTTCGGCGCGGATGATGCGGGGTACTTCCCCTGGTGCACGGCCCCGTAATTGCGACTCGTTCTCTTTCACGACAATAAGCGCCGGTTGAAACACAGAGGCCACACGCGCCAATTCTTCGATATCGGCATCCTTGCGGTTGCCGGCGTGGCCAAGCAGCAATCCTAGGCGGCCGGCGCCGGAGCGCAAGTGATCGGCCACCTTGAGCAGACCCTTGAGTCCGTCGGGATTATGAGCGTAATCGATCAGTACCGTGACGCCGCGCAACTCGAAGTGCATCAACCGGCCCGGATTATCCTTAAGGTTCGAGCCAAAGCTCGCGAGGACCGCGGCGATGGTCGTCGCGGCGATCCCGAGAGCGGCAGCGGCCAGCGCCGCGCCGGCCATATTAGCGATGTTGTACGCCGCAACGCCGCCCATCGATAAGGGCATGGCGGAAATCGCTCCGAGATCGTACTCGGCGCCGCCGTAGCTCAAGTGCAGCCGACCCTCGTGCACGCCGCAGGTCGATGCGCCGTCCCGGCGATATTCGGAGAGCCCCTGGTGATCCGGATCCGCGGCAAACCAACCGAGCGGCGGACTCAAGCCGAAGCGGCGCACCAGGCCTTCCGCTTGCGCGCGCAACTGCGGATCGCCGGCATTCAACACCAGAAGACCGCTGTGGTTGACCGCCCCCGCCACCGCAAGCTTCACTTCCGCGAGCCCAGCGAGATCATAAATGCCGTATTCGCCGAAATGATCGGAACTGACGTTGGTGACGACCGCCGTGTTCGCCTGGGATACGGCGATTCCGCGGCGCAGGATGCCGCCGCGCGCAGTTTCCAGAATGGCGGCCTGCGTGCGCCGTTCGCGCATCACCATCCTCGCGCCCGCGGGTCCCGAGTAATCCCCGACCGCCAGCGCCTCATCATCGAGATAGACCCCGTCCGTGCAGTTATATCCCGCGTGCCAACCGTGGCTGCGCGCGCAGGCAGCGAGGACCCGCACGGTGGTGGTCTTGCCATTGGAACCGGTGACGATCGCGGTCGGAATGTCCTTAAGATCCTGCCAGCGGATGTCGGCGACATCCGGCAATGCGGCCAGCGAATAAGTGCGCCCGCCGACGCCCGCTCCCAAGGTCAGGTCCGAGTCATCGACGACATGCGGCAGCCCGCGGCGCGCCGCCGCCTCGAGCAATGCCCGAAGCTTCGGATGTGACTCGAGCGCCGCGAGCCGCTCGAAGCGGGCGAACGCCGCGGACTCCTCGATCATGGGTTCTATATCCGCCGCCGGATTCTCGCTGTTCTCGGCGGCCTGCAAAGCTTCCGCAACCAGCGCCCCTTCAAGCGAACTTGCGAGAGCCGGATCGCGCTCGATCAGCGCCGCGCACAATGCCCACTCATTCACTTCGGTCGCCAAGTACAGTTGATCGTAGGGCGCGGTGAGCGCGAGCGAGACGCCGCCCGCGTGCCTGCGTGCGACGGCGCGGGTGTCGATCCAACCCAAGCGAGCGCCGGCGCGCAGAACCCGAGCGCGCCAGGCGGCGATCAGAGCGTCATCGATGGAAACTCCGACGACATCGAGCACCGCTCCGGTGGCCGCAAAAAATAGATTGCCGCCGGTGAGGCGCCGAGAGTCCTCGAACGGCAGCGCCGGCGGAGCGTTCAGTCGTCGCTCTCCGGTGCCATGCGTATGCCGCGCTCATCCCGAATGAATCCTTCAAGGTTGAAGTCCGGCGGGACCTCGGCGGATATCGCGGCGCTCAAGTCGCTGTGCACGCCCGCGTTGGCCCCATTGCTCCCCGGCGCAGCGGCGGCGGGCGCAGCGGCGGCGGGCGAAGCTGCGCCGGGCGAGGCTGCGGCCGCGGAGCGCAATGCGGATTTTGGCACCGTTGCCGCGCTCGCTTTGAACTTGGTGATCTGTTTCCAGGAACGCACCAGCGCATCGGCGAAGATCAGCAGCAGGTCTCCGGCCTCGCCCATGCGCAATGCCGCCTCGATGGCCTCCTGCTCGTCGGGAATGACCGAAATGGCTCCGTCCGGAACTCCGGCGGCACGCAGAGCCTGCGCCTGGATGCGCGGTACCTCGTCCGGTCCGCGGTCGCGCAGATTGTCGTCGCGGCGGCAAATGTAATGATCGAAGCGGCCGGCGACCGCGTTTGCGATCGCCACCAGATCTTCATCGCGCCGGTCGCCCGGGCCGGCGAGCACGACGATGCGCCTGCCCGCGACATCGAGTCGGCGCGCGAGATCCGCCATCATCCCGACCGCGTGGGCATTGTGCCCATAGTCGAACAGCACTTTGAACGGGTGCTCATTGAACACGTTCATGCGTCCCGGCGCCTGGAAGAACGTCGAATCGAACGTGCGCAACCCCTGTCGAATGGCATCGAGCTTGAGCCCGAGCGAGAACGCCATCGCCGCGGCGAACATGGCATTTTGCACGTTATGGATCGCGCGGCCCTCGAGAGTCGCCGGGATCAAGTGCGTCCAGAGCAGCGGAATGTGGCCGCCGCGGTCGTACAGCGTGATCATCTGGCCGTTGACGCCGGCCTCGAGCGCGCAAGCCCGTCCGCCCGCGCGGATGTGCTCGCGCACCAGCGTGTGCTGCGGGTTCATCGTCACGTAACAGATATTCTTCGCCTCCGTGTAGCCGGACATTTTGAGCACCAGAGGATCATCGGCGTTCAGCACGGCGCAATCGGTCGCGACCTCGACCACGATGCGCTTCAATTCGCTGAGCTGCTCGAGCGTATCGATGCCTTTTAGCCCCAAGTGGTCGGACTGCACGTTCAATACGGCGCCCACATTGACCTCGCGAACGCCCATGCCGGCGCGCAGCAATCCGCCGCGCGCGGTCTCGAGGATGGCGATGTCGATCTGCGGATCGGCCAATACCATGCGCGCCGACATCGGGCCCGTCATATCACCCTGAACGGTGCGCTGACCATCGATGTAGACGCCGTCGGTGGTCGTCAACCCCGGCGTATAGCCCCCCATTTTTGTCAGATGCGCCAGCATGCGCGCCGTGGTGGTCTTGCCATTGGTGCCCGTGATCGCCGCGATCGGCACGCGCGCGGAGGCGCCGGGCGGGAACAGCATGTTGACCACGGGCGCGGCGACGTCGCGCCCCTTGCCTTCGCTCGGCGCCACATGCATGCGAAAGCCGGGCGCGGCGTTGACCTCACAGATGCCGCCGCCGATGCTGCGGTAGCTTTCCGTAATGTCCTTCGACAGAAAATCCACGCCGCCGACGTCGAGGCCGATGGCGCGCACCGCGCGCTCCGCCATCTCGCGGTTATCGGGGTGAATGATGTCGGTGACGTCGGTCGCGGTGCCTCCCGTGGAAAGATTCGCCGTGGAGCGCAGATACACAACTTGACCTAAGTCCGGAATCGAATCGGGCTGAAGAGCCGCGCGCTCGAGCATTTTTTGGGCTTGCGCGTCAAGTTCCAAACGCGTCAGCACTTTCTCGTGGCCCACGCCGCGCCGCGGGTCCTGATTCACGATCTCGATCAGCTGCGTGATCGTATGCCGGCCGTCGCCGACGACATGACCGGGGGTGCGCCGTGTGGCGGCGACCAGTTCGCCGTTGACCACCAGCAGGCGGTGATCGTCACCCTCGAGGAAAGTCTCGACGATCACCGAGCGCGAGTGCTCGCGCGCCACGGCAAAACCCTGCGCGACCTCCTCGCCCGTCGTGAGCCGGATCGAAATGCCGCGGCCGTGATTGCCGTTGTAAGGCTTGGTGACGACCGGATACCCGATGCGCTGCGCGGCACGCACGGCCTGCTTGTCGCTCTGCACCAGTTCCTGCTTCGGTACCGGCAATCCGAGCGTCGCCAGTATCTTGTTGGTTTCTTCCTTGTCGCTCGCGAGTTCGACCGAGATATGCGAGGTGCGGCTGGTGACTGTCGCTTGGATACGCTGTTGGTATTTGCCGTGGCCCAATTGCACCAGCGATTGATCGTTGAGGCGCAGCCAGGGGATGTCGTGCTGCTCGGCCGCCCGCACCAGCGCGGACGTCGACGGCCCGAGCGCCCGGCGCTGTGCGAAGCGGATGAACTCGTCGCGTGCTTCCTGCCAGTTCCAATCGTCAGGCACGGAGTCGGCCGGCCGGATCTCGGCGGGTAGGAGCGAACACAGCAGCTTGAGTCCGAGCTCGCCCGCGGCGATGCCCTCATCGCGCTGCGCATACTCGTAGATGACGGTATAAACCCCAGGCTCCCCGGCGGCACGGGTCTTGCCAAAGGTGACTGCCTCTCCCGCCATGTTCTGCAGCTCGATGGCGACGTGTTCGAGGACATGCCCGAGCCAGGTGCCGTCGTCTTCACGCATGCGTCGGAAAAAGCCGCCGGGCTCTCGGTAAGAGCAGCCGTGCTCCGCCAGGCCCGGCAGCGCGGCCGACAGTGCATCGACGAACTTTGACCCCAGCCGGCCGGTGGGCCACGCCTCGAGAGCGCCCAAGGCCAATTCGAGTCGAATGACCGGGAAGCGCGCGTACAGGGACGGGCCCACATAAACGGAACGATCGATAATGCGCATGGGGCGATGCTCCACCGCTGCTGCGGCCTTAAGTTATTCTTTTCCCTGAACCAGCCCACCGGCGGCGGCCAGTCGCTTTGCCAAGTTGAATGTGGCACCGGCGACCAGAATGTGCAACTTGAGTCCGAGCATGCAGACCGGCTGGCCTTCACCCACTTCGCCGATGGACGAATAGCTGACGTCGGAGGCATCCACCACCGTCACGCCGCCGCTACCCTCGACTTCGATGGTTTCATCCGGGCCGATGAAGGCGGCGGTGTCCTCGTCGAGACCGATGCCGACGGCAAACGGGTTGTAGGCCAGCGCGGTGATCAGCCGGCCTAAGCGGTCGCGCTGACGGAAGTGCTGGTCGATGATGAAACGATTGGTGAGGCCGAGCCCCGGAGCGAGCCTAACGCTGCCCGAGATCACCGATGAACCCTCATCGCCGAAGGCGATCATGTGCTCGCTCAAGATACTGGCGCCCGCGCTGGTGCCGCCGACGGTGACGCCGTGGGCATTGCGCACGCGGATGAGCTTCGCCACCGGCGTGCCGCCGAGCAGCGTCGTCAGCCGCAATTGATTGCCGCCGGTGAAGAATATGCCGGTCGCTTCCTCGATCCGCCGCAGCCGCCCGGCTTCCTGGCAATCACGGCGCGTGTCGAAATCCATCACCGTCACTTGCGCGGCGCCGAGTTCTTTGAAGACCTTTTCGTAGCGCGGCCCGGTCTCGTGCACACGGCTCGCGGTGGGAATGACGACAATATCGGCGTTTTCGCCGCCCGAGACTCGTATGAAGCGTTCTAGGATATGCCGATCATTTTCCTTATTCTCGGCGCCGCCGATGGGCACGATCCAACCGCGGGTCTCGCCCTGGGGAATTTTACTTGGCATCCAGCTTAAGCGCCTCCTTAAAACTACACAGCCCGAATCATGACGGTTTGCGCGCCGCGCCGCCATCTTAGCCCACCACCGGGGCGATTTGTTGTGAAAACAGGTAGTTAGAACACACCCGTGCGACAATGCGCAGGCGACGGCGGCGACACGAGGTGGGAATGAGCGGCAAACCAGAAGCCTTCGAGCATTGGATTCGAACAGCCTTTGTGGAGATGAACACTACACTGGAAAATCTCTACTTCGCTCGGCCGAACCGCGCAGAGGTGATCGGCTGCGGCGATTCGATCAAAGCGCAGCTGCGCGATGAAGGCCATACGCACGTGGTCGCGCTGCTCGCGGAGGGCAACACCGGAGAAGGCTTCGACAGCGCCTTTAGCGTGCTCGGCAGCGTCGGCATGTACTTGGCAGCGCTGCGGCGGCACGAGCTCACCAATCCGCAGCGCGAAGAGCGCTCGCCGTTTCCCGAGGCCTCTTCGCTCGCCCTGCATGTCGGCGCCTCGCTCGGCATGGCGCCGAGGTTTGCGACCAGCCACCTGGCGACCCATAACAGGGCGCGGGCCGGCGTGCGCAAGAGCTTTACGTCGCTTCCCGATGAGTTCCTCTTCATCGATGAGAACACGCGCGGGATCCTGTCATTGCAGCGCGCGGCGGATGCGCTCACCAGCGTCGTGCAGCTCGGCGTTTCCAGTCCCGTCGCGGATGTCATGTTTGAAACGGCGCAGCGGGCGCTGCGCGACGTCATCAAGTTCAACGACCGGCTGATCAAGGAGCTCGACGTCGGCCGGTTCTTCTATTCGGTGCGGCCGTATTACAAGCCCTACCGGGTCGGGCGGCAGGAGTATCGCGGCGCCAACGCCGGCGACTTTTCCGGCATCAACGAGATCGATCTGCTGCTCGGCTTGTGCCGCGCCAACGATCCTTACTATGCACAACTGCTGGTCGACAAAATGCTGTTCATGCTGCCGTCCGATCAGGCGCGGCTGCGGGATTGCATGACGCGCACCAGCCTGCTCGATGAGCTGCTGGCGCTCGCCGGCGAGCACGCCTGCGCGGGTTGGTTCCAGCAGAATGCCGCTGCGTATCTTGAGGTCTGTGATCTATTCGGCCAGTCGGCGGCCCAACACCACGATGGACTCGTCAAGCGCTTCATCGAGGGACCTGCTGCCGGCCTCGACCAGCACAACCTGCAGGGGATCACCGCCAGCGGGCCGCCGCTGCCGGTTCTGCTGCGCGCGCTCGAAGTGCTGCGCGACATGCGGCTCGCGGCCGACCGGCGCGACATCAGCACGCGCCACGATGACCTCGGCCGGCTGCGCAGCTTGGTGCGCGGCTATCGCCGGCCTGCGAGCGTGGCGGCCGGTTGACAGAAACCCGGAACTGCCTTGCAATACCGGCCGCTGCGGGGAACCTGACGCCCCGGCCCGCGTTCCAAGTCACGTTCGCCCGTTGCGGGCGCGCACCCATCCACCCTGTCGACAACCGGCGAGGCTACGGCGCCGTCGCCGATGGGCTTGAAAATCGACGGCGGGGCCGGGATCATTTGGTCTCGTTTGGTCTCGTTTGTTTCGTCAAAGAGGGTCTAGGTTAAATGAATCAAAAAGCTGCGCCGCCGCTCAGCGAACAGGCTTCCAACGCGAGGTATCAGCCCTCCCAGGGCCTCGCCGCCGTGCAAGAAGTGCGCCCCGTGCCGGTCGAACTCGACCCCGCCATGCGGGCCGCGCGCGAGACGGTCGTGGCAAGCTCAGCCTGGATCCGGCCCCTGCAGCAGGAAATCGGCCGCGTCATCGTGGGCCAACAACAGCTGCTCGACCGGCTGCTGATTGCGTTGCTGAGCAACGGCCACGTGCTCTTGGAAGGCGTGCCCGGCCTCGCCAAAACGCTGGCACTCAAGACCCTGGCCGGCTGCATCGCGGTACGCTTCAAGCGCCTGCAATTCACGCCCGACATGCTGCCTGCCGACATCGTCGGCACGATGATCTACAACCCGCAGGACGGCGCGTTTCGCACCAAGCACGGTCCGATTTTCAGCAATCTCATTCTCGCGGATGAGATCAATCGAGCCCCTGCGAAGGTACAAAGCGCGCTCCTCGAAGCGATGCAGGAACGCCAGGTGACGATCGGCGATGAAACTTATCCGCTGCCCAATCCCTTTCTCGTGCTGGCGACCCAGAACCCTCTGGAACAGGAAGGGACGTACCCGCTTCCGGAAGCGCAAATCGATCGATTCATGATGAAGGTGATCGTCAATTATCCCAACCGCGCTGAAGAGCGCGCCATTTTGGACTCGATGGCGACCACCGAACCCATGTATGTTCCGCGTCCCGTGGTGAGCGCCGCGCAAATCGTCGATGCGCGGCATGTCGTCAACACGCTGTATGTGGACGACAAGATCCGGGACTACATCGTCGACCTCGTGCTCGCGACGCGTCCGCCCATCGCCGCCTCCTTGAAGCTCGATGGCTACATTCAGAACGGCGCGTCGCCGCGCGCGACCATCGCCTTGACGATGGCCGCCCGCGCCATGGCCTTTTTGAAGGGCCGTCACTTCGTCGTTCCGCAGGACGTCAAGACGATCGCGCTCGATGTCCTGCGCCACCGCGTGTCGGTGACGTACGAGGCGGAAGCCGAGAACATCTCCTCGGAGAATGTGATTGAGAAAATCCTGAATATGCTCCCCGTGCCTTAAACGATGCCCGCGGATACCGTCAAGTCGAACAAAGCCATCATGAGCGGCATGCGGCAATTGGAGATCCGCACGCGCCGCATGGTCAACGACAGCCTCGCCGGAGCGTATCACTCGGTTTTCAAAGGCCGGGGAATGGACTTCGACGAAGTGCGCGAATACAGCCCCGGCGATGAAGTGCGCACCATCGATTGGAATGTCACGGCACGGGCCGGCCGCCCCTTCGTCAAGAAGTTCACGGAGGAGCGCGAACTGACGATTTTCCTGCTGGTGGATATCAGCGCTTCGGGAAACTTCGGTTCGGGCGCCTTGAGCAAGCGCGATCTCGCCGCGGAGCTCGCCAGTGTCTTGGCATTTTCCGCCATTCGCAACAGCGACAAGGTGGGCCTGCTTCTCTACACCGACCGGGTCGAACGCTATCTGCCGCCGAAAAAAGGTCGCCGCCATGTGCTGCGCGTCGTACGGGATATCCTCTACCACGCGCCCGAGGGGACCGGCACCGACAGCATCAAGGCGCTCGATGTCGTCAATCACGTGCTGCACCGGCGCGCGATCGTATTTCTCATTTCGGATTTCGAATCGCCCGGCGACCCCAGCGCCGCGCGCGCGGGACTGCGCCGGGCCATGCGCCAGACCAACCGCCGTCACGATCTCGTTGCGGTGCAGGTCGAAGATCCCCGCGAGAGGGAGCTTCCCGATGTGGGCATCCTGGCGCTCGAGGATGCGGAAACCGGCGAAATCATCGAACTCGATACCGCCAGTGCCGCGGTCCGCAGGCGGTTCAAGGAGCAGGCCGCGGAGCGCGGACGCCGGCTGGTGAGTGATTTCATGTCCGAGGGTATCGATACCTTGCAATTGCAGACGGATTCACCCTACATGCCCGCCCTGCAAAGATTCTTCAAGACTCGAGAGCGCAGGCGCGCATGAGCGTTGGCCGCTTGAACCTCCGCGGCGCGCGCGCCGCCGGCCTGATCGGGACTGTCCCCGCCGCGGCGTTCGCGGCCGCGGAAGATATCCGCGACATCCGCGGGCCGAAATTCATTCTCGCTGCATGGGTCTTGCCGGCGCTTGCGGCGGCCTTGGTGTTGCTCGCTCTTGGGGGCTATTGGCTGTGGCGCTGGCAACGCAGCCGCCGCCGCGCCCGCGTCCTATTGCCGTTCGAAGTGGCGTTGCAGCGCCTCGAGGACATTCGCGCGCTGATGCTGCCGGCGCGCGCGCGAGAGTTCTGTATCGCGATCTCCGACATCATCCGCGGCTACATCGAGCAAAGATTCGATATCGTCGCCACCCATCAGACCACCGAGGAGTTCCTGCGCGATCTGCTGGAATCCTCCAACACATCGCTCGCACGCCACCGGGCGCTCTTGTCGGAGTTTTTGCATCAATGCGATCTCGCAAAATTCGCAGGCATGTCGCTCACGCCGGAGAGCATGGAATCGCTTCACCGCAGCGCGCGCGCGTTTGTTCTTGAAACGGCCGAGCCTCAAGCGGCGGCCGCCAGCCAGGGGGCGCATGATTCGCTTCCTGCAACCTGAGTGGTTTTGGCTGCTCACCCTGTTACCGCTCGTGCTGTTGTGGCGCGGGCGGCGAGGTCCCATCGCCGCCATTGAATATTCCGATGTCGGACTCGCGCGCGAAGTGGCCCGCCGCAGCCGCAGCCGGATTGCAGGATGGGTATGGCTTCTGCCCATCCTGGCGGGCGCGTTGATGATAGCCGGTCTCGCGCGCCCGCAACGCGCGAACAGCCGCACCGAAGTGACCGCGAACGGCATCGACATCGTGCTGGCGCTCGATGTCTCGGGTTCGATGCAGGCGCTCGACTTCACGATTGACAATCGGCGGGTCAACCGCATCGAAGTGGTTAAATCCGTGGTCGCGAAATTCATCGACGAGCGGCCCGATGACCGCATCGGCATCATCGCCTTCGCCGGCTCTCCCTACCTCGTCAGCCCGATCACGCTCGATCATGATTGGCTGCTGCAGAATCTGGAGCGCATCAATATCGGAGGGGCGGACGACGGCACCGCCATCGGTTCGGCGATCGCCGCCAGCGTCAACCGCCTGCGCACCACGCCGGCGAAATCCAAGGTGGTCATCCTGCTCACGGACGGCATGAACAACACCGGTAAGATTTCGCCTCTTGCCGCGGCGGAGGCCTCCAGGGCCTTGGGCGTGAAGATATACACCGTGGGGGTCGGCGTGCGCGGCAAAGCTCCGATCCCGGTCAGGGATGAAGCCGGAAACCTGCATGTGATCTGGGCCACCGTGGATGTGGATGAGAAAACCCTGCAGGCGGTGGCCGACGAGACCGGCGGGAAATTCTACCGGGCCACCGACACGGATTCATTGCAAAAGATCTACGAGCAGATCAATCGCTTCGAGAAAACCGCGCAGACCGTGCAGAAGTTCGAGCACGCCGACGAGCTTTACTCCTGGGCGCTGATTCCCTCGCTCGCCATTCTCGCGTTGGGCGCGAGCCTGCAGCACACGCGATTTCGGAGGCTGCCGTGAAATTCAGCGACCCGGCATGGCTGCCGGCCGGACTGCTCGCATGCCTCGTGCTCATCTGGATGTGGCGCCGCTACGATGCCCGCCAATTCGCCGCCCTCGCGAGGTTCGTTTCGGCGCATTTGAGATTTCAGCTGACCCGGTCGATATCCGCCGCGAAGCGCCGCATGCAGCGCGGCCTATTCTTGGCGGCGCTCGCGTGCTTGTTCGTAGCGCTTGCAGGCCCCTTGGTGGGATACCGTTGGGAGCAAATCAGCCGGCGCGGAAATGAAATCGTGTTTGTGGTCGACACGTCGCGCAGCATGCTGACGCCCGATGTGAAGCCGAATCGGTTGGCGCGCGCGAAACTGGCGATCGACGATTTCGCGAAGCAATTGGACGGCGATGCGGTGGGCATCGTGGCCTTCGCGGGCAGCGCCTACCTGGTGTGCCCCATCACGCTCGACTACGGCGCATTTCACGAGTCGTTGAGCGCGATCGACGTCAACACGATTCCGCGCGGCGGCACCAATATCGCAAGCGCCATCGAAGCGGCCGGCGCGGCGCTGCACCGCCGCCCCGGCAGCGATAAAATCATGATCCTGGTCACGGATGGCGAGGACCTCGAGGGGAGCGCTTTGGCGGCGGCGCAGACGGCGGTGCGCCAGGATGCGCTCAAAATTTACACCGTGGGCGTGGGGACGGCCGCCGGCGAACTCATTCCCATCCCCGCGGATCAAGGCGGCGGTTTCGTGAAGGACGATACCGGGGCATTCGTGAAATCGCGGCTGGACGAGACTGCATTGAAAGCCATCGCGGCCGCCGGCGGCGGATTCTATGTTCCCTTAGGAACGCAGGCCGAAGGGTTGCAAACCATTTTCACATCGGTTTTAGGTTCGCTGGCGAAGCACGATCTCGCCTTTCGGCAGCAGAAAGTCTACATCCCGCGTTATCAGTGGCCACTGGCGGCCTCGCTTGCGATGCTGCTGGCGAGTCTCCTGTTCGGTACGCGCCGGCGGGGCGGCTCGCGCCGGCGTCCAGCGGGCGGCGCCGCGGTTCTATCCGGGCTCATGTTGCTCGCGGCCTTGCCATCCGGCCGGGCGCACGCCGCGAGCGTGAACCTGCAGCCGGTACTCGAGTACAACAAAGGCACTGCCGAGTACCGGGCGGGCCAGTTCCCCCAGGCGGCGGAGTCATTCCAACAATCGATCAGCCATGCACCGTCGAGCGATTCCAAACGCCTGGCCGACCAAGAGGACGCCTACTACAACCTGGGCAATACGCTGTACCGCACCGGCCAGAAGACCGCCGAGGCCGCCCCGGAGGAAACGCTGAAGAAATGGAACGATGCGGTCAAGGCCTACGAGACGGCGCTGCAGCTGCGCCCCGACGACGCGGACAGCAAGTACAACCGCGATCTGGTGAAGCGCATGATCGACGCTCTCAAGCAAAAGCAGAACCAGGACCAGAATCAGAATTCGAAGGGCAAGGGATCCGGGCAGCAGCAAGGTCAGCCGCCCAATGCGCCGCCAAGCGCGAACAACAACGACCCGAAAAACAAGGATTCAAAGCAGCCCCCGCCGCCTGCGCAGCCGAATTCCGGCGGCCCCAAGGGTGGGCAGCCACCGGCGCAGTCGCCCCCTCAGCAGCCACCGCAGCAACCGCCTCCCCAGCAGCCCCCGGCAGGGCAGCAGCCCCCCCCGCCGGGGCAGCAACCACCCGGGCAGCAACCACCGGGACAGCAACCGCCGGGGCGGCAACCGCCGGGACAGCAGCCACCGCAGCAGCAGCCGGCGAACCCGAACGGATCCAAGGGCGATCAGCCGCCGCAAAATGCCGGTCAACCGCCCGGCGCTCCCGCGGGCGGCGATCCGAACCAGCACGCGGATGAGGATCGGCGGACCGCGGATAATGAGCACTTGCCGGGCCAGATGAGCCGCGAGGAAGCGCGCGAACTCTTGGATTCGGTCAAGGGCGACGAGCGTCCTCCGCTCGGGGCGCCGCGGGCGCTTCGCGACATGGTGGACCAGCCGCCGGACAAGCCCTTCAAGAATTGGTGACGTGAGTACGAACCGTATGCGCGGCTGGCTGATCGCGGGAATCACTGCATATCTTGGCGTAACGGCACCCGCCTGGGCCGCCCCGCCGCCGGTGAGCACGACTATCGAGCCCGAGCAAATCACGCTCGGAGAGTCGGCCCGTCTCACCGTCACCAGTGTCGGCACCAGCGTGGAACCCGTTACCTTGCCGACGGTTCCGGGATTGGAATTGCGGGTGGTCGGTCAATCGTCGCGTTTCGAGATTGTCAACGGCACTACGCTCTCCACCACCTCGATCATCGTGCGCGTCACGCCGCAGACGGCCGGCATTTTTACCATCCCCGGGCTAACGCCGAAATCTCAGCCGCTGCTGCTGCGGGTAAATCCTGATAACGGTGGCGGCGGTTCAGCGCCGCCCGTGGTCACGGGGGGGTCGACTCCCAGTGGCATTCGTATGGCGGCGGAGGGCGCCGCCTACCTGCGCTTCATCGTGCCTGAACGGGAGGTCTACGTCGGCGAGAGCGTGCCGGTCGAGATCGAGTTGGGTTTGCGCGATGGATTCGCTCGAGCCAATGACGTACCCGTGCTCACCGGCGATGACTTCACCTTCAACAATCTCTCGCGGAAGCCTGAGCAGAATCAAAAGATCATCGACGGCAAGCCCTATACGCTGCTGACGTGGCACAGCGTCCTCGCGGCGGTGAAGCCGGGCGCGTTTTCCCTCGTGGTCGAGACGCCGGTCACCGTGAGATTAAGAACCGGATCCCAGCGTGAATCCATGCTCGAGGACCTGCTGGGCGATCCGTTCTTCCAAAATTTTTTCGGCGCGACGGTTACCAAGAACATCAAGATTGCAAGCCAGCCGGCCGAATTGAAAGTACTGGCGCTGCCCACCGAGGGTCGGCCCGCGGATTTCAGCGGCGCGGTCGGCAGCTTCAAGATCGCGAGCGACATCTCGGCCGCCAGCGTGGCCGCGGGCGATCCTCTCACCCTTAGGATGCGGGTGACCGGCTCCGGCAATTTCGATCGCGTCGACAGCGCCATGCTCGAGCGTCTTGATCAGTGGAAGACCTACCCGCCGAAATCCTCGTTCACAGCGAGCGATGCGATCGGCTACCGCGGCGAGAAAATCTTCGAGCAGCCGCTCATCGCGTCGAAGCCCGGCGTGCAAACTCTTCCCGGGCTGGCTTTTAGCTATTTTGATCCCACGGCGCGGCGTTACGAGACGGCTCGAAGTTCTCCGCTGAGCGTGACGGTGTCCCCGTCCCTGGCAGACACCGCGCCTCCGGCACCCGCGGTGGCCGCGGGCGCGGCTGCGAGCGCCGCCGCGGCGCCCGCGAGTCCATCGCACAGCGGATTACGGCCCGATCACATCGCGGCAGGCGCGTTCGTGGATAGCCTGGTGCCTCTGTACATGCGGCCGCGGTTCTTCGTCATCCCCTTAGGCTTGGCATTGCTCTTCATCGGCGGCTGGCTGGCCGCGCGGGCGCGGGAACCGAACGAAAAATCCGCGCGGCGTGATCGCGGTACCTCGAAAGCGGCGAAACGCGTGCTGGCCCAATTGGAGACGGCTGCACGCTCCGGCGATGCCGCGCTATTCTTTTCTGCAGCGCGCGCCGCCCTGCAGCAGGTGCTGGCCGCTCGTTGGCGCGTGCCCGCGGATGGCATCACGACGGCCGACGTCGACGCCCGGCTCGGCGGAGACACCGGGCTTGAAGGCGACGCCCGGCTTCAAAGCGACGCTGACGACATCCGTCGGCTGTTTGCGCTCGCGGACGAGGCAAGCTATTCCGCTGACAAACTTAACGTCACGGATTTTGCGCGGTGGATGCAGATCGTGCGCCGTCAGCTGACGGGCGAGCAGGCGGGATGATTCGCCGCCGTCCATTGGCCGCGTGGCTCATCGGTCTGACGCTTTGCGGAGGCCAAACCCTCGCGGCGGAGCCGGCGCCCACAGAGTTTTCCGCCGCAGGGCTTTACAACTTGGCCAACTCGTACGCGCGCGCCGGCAAGCCGGGGATGGCGGTTCTCTATTACGAGCGCGCGAGACTGCTCGCCCCCGATGATCCCGACATCGAAGCCAATCTCAACTACGTACGCGAGTCGTCGCGGCTGCCGCGGGAAGCGCCGACTGCGCTTGCCCGCGCTTTGCGCTTCGCCGCACCGACCGTTGCCGCGTGGATCGGTCTTGCGGGTCTCTTGATCGTGGGGACGAGTCTGCTTGCGGGGCGTCTCTCTTCACGGCATCGATGGCTGCGCCGCGCCGGCGCCGCGCTTGGCTTAAGTATGGTCGGTCTGACCATCGGCAATGGCGTGGTGCTCTGGCCGGCATTGCACGAAGCGGTCGTGATTTCGGCCGGCGCTCCAGTGCGCGTAGCGCCCGTCCCCATGGGCGATGCGGCGTTTGTACTGGCGGAGGCCGAGACCGTCCATATGAGGGCAGAGCACGAGGGCTTTGTGCTGATACGGACTCGCGCGGGACGTAGCGGATGGGTATCACGCGCAAATCTCGCAGCCGTCGTGCCGACGTCCTAGTGCTCAGCTTCCCAGCCAGCGTTTCATCCAAGCCTCGACCGTCGCATACCACTCGACTGAATTCTGCGGTTTCAGCACCCAATGATTCTCGTCGGGGAAATACAGCAATTGGCTGGGCACGTGACGCAGCTGGGCGGCGCCGTACGCGCCCATGCCCTGGTCGAGCGGCACGCGGTCGTCGCGGCCGCCATGCACGACGAGAATCGGCGTGCTCCAGTCGGCGACGTGATCGATCGGATTGAAACGCTCCACCGCCTCGGGCTGCACCCAGCTCGGCGCCTCGTTCTGTGCCTGCTGAAAGCCCGGGATGTCCGTGGAATACGACATCAACCGGATGTCGAACACGCCATCATGGTCCACCAGGCATTTCCAGGGTTTGCTCCAGTTGCCGGCGATCCACGCAATCATGTAGCCGCCGTACGATCCGCCGAGCGCGCAGGCGTGATCGCCGTCGAGGTAGTCATAGCGTGACAGCGCATAGGCCCAGCCTTTTTGCAGATCCGTGAGCGGTCGGTCACCCCAGTGCCCCACGATGGATTTGGCGAATGCTTCGCCATAGCCGCTGGAGCCGTGAAAATTGACCACGACGACGGCATAGCCCATGCCGGCCCACACCTGCGGGTTCCAGCGGTAGCTCCAGCCATTGCCGAATGATCCGTGCGGGCCGCCATGAATCAGGAACGCCACCGGGTATTTATGACCCGGCTGATAGTTCGCGGGCTTGACGACGTAGCCGTGCACCGGCTCATCATTCCAACCCGGAAAGCTGAAGGATTCGAAGGCGGCAAGAGGAGTTTGCCCCAGGATGTCCTGGCCGAACTGGGTAAGCGCATGAGCCTTGCCGTCAGCGCTCTGCTCGAAGATCTGGGCCGGCCCGTCGAGGGCATCGCGAGCGTAGACGAGTACGCCTTTTCCAAGACTGAGTCCACTCAGATGACCGTCGGTGCTCAAGGGTTTGACGGCGCCGCCGGCGAGGCTTATCGAAAACACCCGCACCTGGGCGTCGTCCTCGGCCAGGGCGTAAAGCGTTCGCGAGTCGGCCGACCAAACGAGCGAATCGGGCGAACGATCGAATCCGGGAGCGAGTTCGCGGACGGTGCCATCGCGCAAGTCGCGAATCATGATGCGCGAGCGCGGTGCCGTGTAGATCGAGCCCTGCTGCGCGAGATAGGCGAGCCGCGTGCCGTCGGGTGACGGCGCGGGATCGCTGTCCGAGGTCGTCGCGGCAGGGTCGAGCCTTTGCGGCGGTGCGCTGCCGTCCACGGGAACGGTGTATAGGCTCAAAGGATCGCCCATGCCTTGCGCGGATCGCGAAGGGCGCGCGGCGAAGATGACCGACCGGCCGTCGCGGCTCAAGACAAACGCAGTGTCATCACCCTCGGGTTTGGGCACGATGTCGGCGGCGTAGTTGCGCGTCAGCGCAATGCCATCGGTTGCCGGCGTGTCGCCGCCGGCGGCGACCGCGAACAGCCCCGAGTAGCGGCCGTCGAGATACATATCCCAGAAGCGTGCGGCGGTGTTGTCGTACAAAGTGCCGCTGGATTTTTCCTTGGCCTCTGCCTCATCCGCGGCCTTGCTGCAGGCGAGCGTGGCGCAGTCGGCATGCGCGGTGATGGCGACGATGAATTGGCGATCGTCGGCCGCCACGCGATAAACGCCGACATCGAGCGGCAAGTTCGTCATTTGCTTGGTGTCGGCGCCGGCCGCCTGGGTTCGCCAGATTTGCGCCGAACCGGAACGCGACGACAGAAAGTAGAGCCACCGGCCGTCGGCGGACCAGCGAGGAGCGGTCGCGGATTTTTCCTGGTCGCGGATCAGGCGGGGAGGCGAGTGCGCGGCCCCGCGTTCGAGCACCCACAGCGCATTCACGCCGCGGTTGCCGTCCCAATCCGTGGAGCGCAGGTTGTAAGCGACAAATCGGCCGTCGGGCGAGACGTGCGGATCTGACGCCCGCTCGAGCAGCGCCAGGTCCTTCGCCGTGAAGGGGTGCCCCAGTGCCGCACCGGCGGTGAGCACCAAGAGCGGAACGAGCAGCGCTGCAAGAGGTTTGAACATGGCGATACTCCGTGAATCAAAGGCGACGAATGGGGTAGCAGTTTAGCTTCTGATCCCATGAGGCGTGGTGCCGCCAGAAAAACTCCAGCCGCGCCGCGGGATCGGCGCTAAATGCCGCATCTTCTTTGAGTTTGCGGGCGAAGTCATCGCCGAGTTTGGGATTGGATGCGAGAACATCGCGCGCGATCTGTTCCGCGACGTACGGCTCCAGTTGCTCCTTGAGTTCGAAGCAGGCATTGAAGAATCCCCATGCGGCGAAGGAATCGGGCGCTTGCGGTTCGAGCAATGCCAGGAGCAATCGCGCCAACGGTTGCGCAAGCGGCGCGAACAGCGCATGCGGCGCGGCTTTGCATTCCTCTGCCTGCCACGCGCCCTCGATGCGCGCGCGCATGCGGCCCTCGAAGGGCTGCGCGGAGAATGACACGCGGCTCGCACGGAATTGCTGCAGCGGCCGATTTTCCAAGTGCGCTGGTAGCGGCGACAGCAGGATGCCGTGATATGCCAGGCGCGGACCGATCAGTTGCGCGTACGCGCGCGGGATGATGTAGCCGAAGCGCGGTGCACGAACCACGAGTGCGGGCTCGACGCGTTGGCGGTAGGGCACGCGCCAGATTTGCGGTGTACTCGGATCGTAGACGGTGGCTCGGGTGCCCGAGATGTCGGAATGTTCTCGAGTGTAGGCATAACCTCGAAAATCAATCATCTCGCCGTCGTCGGCGACAGCGGCAACGGCCGCCTTGCCGGCGGCCGCGGGCTCGCGCCAGCCCGCTTGGTAGTCGAGCGTCACTTGGGATCCGCCGAGGCTGCATGCCGCCGCATCAGCCGCATCGGTCTTCGCGAGCCAGGTTGCGCCATGCTCGGCGCACAGTTCAGCCAGTCCGACGACCGTGTTGCGCGTTATCTGCACGCGGTGCGCGTAGGGTTTCCATGAATGGGTTTCCACCAGCACGGTGAAGCGATTGCGCTGCGGAAAATAGCCGATCGAGAAGCGCGGCGAGAATACCGTCAGCACGAAGCCCGATGCCGGGTCGTCGGTTTCGGCAAGATCCGGATAGAACGGCAACGGCAGCGAGCCTTGGCGCGCCAGTTTATCGATCAGCGCGTCGCGCAGCAAAATGCCGCTGGAGTAGAGCTCCGGATCGCCTTGATTGATGGGTTCGACCTGAATGGAAATGTCGGGTTCGAAATCCGCACCGTCCGTGACATGCAGATCCGCAGAGATCAGCGGGTCCCAGGTGTTGATGAGACCGAGCATCGCCTGCATTTCCGGCGCATCCGCCTTGGTATAGTCGCGATTGAGGTTGAGGTTTTGCGCCGTGGTTCGCCAGCCGGTGATTTGCGGGCCGTTCTGGTTCGGCCGATTCCAGCGTCCAACCCGCTCGTGACCGTCGGTATTGAAGGCGGGGACGAACAGCAGCGCCATCCGCTCGAGTACGCCCGGCGCAGCGGCGCCCGAGAGCAGCTCGCGCAGCGCAATGAAGCCGGCGTCCTTGCCGTCGCTTTCGCCCGGATGAATGCCCGCTTGTATCATCAGAATCGGGATGCGCCGAGCGCGCAGATCCTCGGCGGTCAAAGCGCCGCCGCGTGATGCGATCAGCGCGCGCAGCGGCCGGCCTGCGGCGGATTGGCCGTACTCGAATGCCCGCACGCCATCGGGCCACGCCGCGGGCAGCGCGGCACACAGCCGATCGACCTCATCGATGCGCCCGGTTTGCGTGAAGCCGGACTGTTCCGCGAGAGTGGTCAGCGTCGAACTCACGTGCTACTCCAGGTCGGGGTACGGGCCGCGGCCGCCGTCGGCAATGAACCGATCGATGCGCGCCGTCAACACCGGCAGCGGTACCGAGCCGAGCTCGAGCACCGTGTCGTGAAAGGCACGCAGATTGAAGCGTGCGCCCAACGCCGATTCCGCCTTGGCGCGAGCCTCGAGAATCGCGGTCTCCCCGAGGTAGTAGGACAGCGCCTGTGCGGGCCAGGCGATATAGCGATCGACTTCCGTTTCGATTTCGTGTTCCGGCAGTGCCGTGTATTGGCGCAGGTACGCGAGCGCCTGCTCGCGGCTCCAGCCTTGCGCATGAATTCCGGTATCGACGACGAGACGCGCCGCGCGCCAGATCTGATAGTTCAACATGCCGAAGCGGTCGTAGGGCGTTTCGTACATGCCCATCTCGAGACCGAGCCGCTCGCAGTACAGTGCCCAGCCTTCGCCATAGGCGGACAGGTAGGTGTGTTGACGAAACTCCGGTTGCTGCTTGTGTTCGAGGGCGAGCGGCATCTGGAACGCGTGACCCGGCGCCGACTCGTGCAAGGTGAGCGCGGTGAGGTTATACAGAGGTCGGCTGGGCAGGTCATAGGTGTTGACCAAGTAGAGTCCCGGGCCGCCGCGGCCGGCCGTGTAGAAGGGAGCGAGATCCGCCGGCACGGGCTGGATCGCGAAGCGGGCCCGCGGCAACAGGCCAAAATACTGCGAGGCCTTGCCGTCGAATTTTTTCGCGATCCAGGCCGCGCGCATCAGCAGCTCCTCCGGCGTTTTGGCCTGGAATTTGGGGTCCGTGCGCAGGAACGTGAGGAACGCCGGGAAATCGCCGCTAAAGCCGCTTTCCTTCATGGCCGCGAGCATTTGCTCATGGAGGCGGGCGACTTCGGATTCGCCGAAGCTGTGAATGGCGGAAGGCTCGCGGTCGAGCGTGGTGAATTCCCGGATCTTCGCTCGATAGTAGGCCTTGCCGTCCGGCAAATCGTAGGCGGCGAGAGAGGTGCGGGTGCCCGGGAGATACTCGGTGCGCATGAACGTCAAGAGTTCCCGGTACGCCGGCAGTACGGCTTCACCGATGGCGCTCTCTGCCTGCGCCCGCAGGTTCGCCTGATCGGCCTCCGGGATGCCCGGCATGTCCTTGAACGGGGTGTAGAAGAGGCTGGCCTGCGGCGCGGCATCGGTGACCGCGGTGATCGAGGCGTCGCGTCCCGCCATCGTCACCCGCGGCGGCGTGAAGCCGCGCTTCTGCCCCTGGCGCATTTCATCCATCTGTTCGTGAAAATAACGCGGGATGTCGCGCATCTGCGCGATCCAATTGCGGTAATCCTGCACCACCCGGAAGGGCCGCCGCGCGGTGTAGCCGATATTCGTCCAGAACGTGGTGTCTGAGTTCGCGGGCATTTCATAGTCGCGGAATTGCTGATTCGCGATCAGTCCTTCGATCTGCGGCCGGTAGACGTCGTAGTTCACTTGCTCGGCGGCGGAGAGTTCCGCGCGCGGGATCGAGCTGAGTTTCTGCAGCACGTCTTGCCACATGCCGAGCCGCATCGCCTGCGTTGCCGGATCGACCTTCGGCAGATGATCCTGGATCGGTTTTTGCGCGTCTTCATCGTCGGGAAATTGCTGATCGCGCCACTTCCACTCGCTGGTGTAGATCGCCTGAAAGCGGGCATCGGCCGTGTTGTCATTAGACGTGCAGGCAGCGAGGCCCAAGCTCATCGCGGACACCGCGGCGAGTGCCAGAGGAGGGAGTGGCTGCATGATGGAATCTTCCTCAAGGGTAATGCACCGGGCGAGTGCCGAATCGTCGCAGATTGAAGCCCGTGATGGGTAGTCTCGGCGTGCGCTGCGCGAGCGCCGGCGAATACGCCACGGAAGCGCCGGAGATTCCCATGAGAATTGATGCTTGCTCGGTCCGTATGCATTGAAGTACCTTCGGTTATTGAATCATGGCGATCAAGATTCAACGCTGCGTTCGCACCCTGCGCCTGAAAGTGAAGGCTGAAGGCTATGCCTGGCTCAATGCCGCTGCAACCGAGGTGAACCAGGTGTGGAATTACGCCAACGCGACCAGCGACAAGGCGGCACGTCCCTTTGCAGGACCGGCCAAGTGGCTCAGCGGCTTTGATCTGGACAAGCTCACCGCAGGTGCCTGCGAGTGCCTTGAGCGGATTGGTTCGGGCACCATTCAGCGGATCAACGCCGAGTTTGCCACACGGCGCAAGCAATTTAAGAGATCCGAACTTCGCTGGCGTGTGAGTCGGGGCTCGAAACGCTCGTTGGGGTGGATCCTCTGGAAGGCGGTACGGCTCAAACGCAAGGGTAAGGTCATTCGGTTCTCAGGCAACGCGTTTCGAGTGTTCGAGCAGCATCTGCTTGAGGGGGGCAAGTGCAAGTCAGACTGCTTTGCCCAGGATGCGGTGGGAGATTGGTGGTTGTGTATACCGGTAGAGGCAGCGGTCAGCCACACTGCCGCTCACCGAACGGCCGCGAGGCGAAGAAAAGACGCCTTGCATGGGAAACGAAAAGTTTACGGGCGGTGATCCCATGGCCACATCTAATTCATGCACTTGGTCCGGCGTTTTTCCCGCCGTCACAACGCAGTTCGACGCCGCTTTGGAAGTCGATTTGCCGGCCACGCAAAGTGTGCAAAAAGCTCTGCTGCAAGACGGCGTTCACGGTCTCGTCCTCATGGGCACGGTGGGTGAGGGGAACTCCTTGAGCGCCGAGGAGAAGCGGCGCGTGCTGCGCGCAGCCGTGGAGGCAAGCGAGGGCAAGGTCCCCGTCATTGCCGGAGTTTCGGAGTTCACGACCGCCACGGCGGTGACTTTCGCCCGCGATGCCGAACGCATCGGCGCCGCCGGACTCATGCTGCTGCCGGCGATGGTCTATGTGCCGACGTCCGCCGAGCTCGAGCACCATTTCCGCGCGGTGGCGGCGGCGACCGGGCTGCCCATCATGCTCTACAACAATCCGCCGTCCTACCGGGTGAACATCGATATCGCGACGCTCGAACGGCTCGCTGATGTTGCCAATATCGTCGCGATCAAGGAGTCGGCGGCCGATCCGCGGCGCTTCACCGACTTGATCAATGCCTGCGGCGATCGCTTCGTGCTGTTCGCGGGCTTGGACGATGTGGCATTCGAAGCACTGGTGCTGGGCGCGCGAGGCTGGGTCTCGGGGCTGACGAACGCGTTCCCGGTCGAGTCGCTCGCCTTGTATGCCGCCATTCAACGCGGCGATCTGGAACGCGCGCGCGCCATTTACCGCTGGTTCATGCCGCTGCTGCATTTGGATTCGGAGCATGACCTGGTGCAATCCATCAAGCTCGCCGAACAAATCATGGGGCGGGGCTCGGAGCGGGTGCGTCCGCCGCGCCTGCCGCTGGCGGGCGCGCGCCGCGCCGCCGTGATCGCGATGGTCGAGCGCGCCCGCGCCACGCGTCCGCGATAATGCCCAAGGTCCGCGTCATCGATTCGCACACCGGAGGCGAGCCCACGCGCCTGGTGCGCGAGGGCGGCCCTGAATTGGGCGGAGGGCCGCTCGCGGAACGGCTGCGGCGGTTCCGCGAGGGTTTCGATGCCTATCGCTCCGCCATCGTGAACGAGCCGCGGGGTTCGGACACCCTCGTGGGCGCGCTGCTCGTCAAACCGCACCGCGCTGACTGCGAGCTCGGCGTGATCTTCTTCAACAACGTCGGCTACTTGGGGATGTGCGGCCATGGCACCATCGGCCTGATCGCCTCGCTCAGCTTTGCCGGCGAGCTCGCTCCGGGCACCATCAAGATCGATACGCCGGTGGGCCCGGTCGAGGCGCAATTGCATGCCGATGGACAGGTGAGCGTGACCAATGTGGTGAGCTATCGCTCGGTGCACCGGCTCGCGGTGGAGGTACCGGGATTCGGCCACGTGATCGGCGATGTGGCCTGGGGAGGCAATTGGTTCTATTTGGTCTCCCGGCATAGCCAGGTCATCGATCTCAAGCATGTCGAGGCGCTGACCGATTTCACCTGGCGCGTGCGCGCGGCCGTGAATGCTCACGGATATCCGTTGGTCGATCACGTTGAACTCTTTGCGTCTTCCGACGAGCCCGGCGTTCACAGCCGGAACTTCGTGCTATGCCCGGGCAAGGCCTATGACCGGTCGCCCTGCGGCACGGGCACTAGCGCGAAACTCGCCTGTCTCGCCGCGGACGGCAAACTTGCCGAGGACGAAGCATGGGTCCAGCAAAGCCTGATCGGCAGTACCTTCGTCGGCCGCTATCGGTGGCGCGACCGCGCCAAAGGGGAAATCACGCCGACGATCACCGGCCGGGCGCACGTGACCGGCGAGACCCTGCTGCACCTGGATCCGGAGGATCAATTTTGCTGGGGAATCCGCGCGTGAACGAACCGCTCATCCAATCGATGATCAGGCAGCTAGGCCAGCATGCGCTCGAGGCGCCGCCCCAGCGCGAGCGCGAGGATGCCGCCCGTGGCCGCAATGGCGGCATTCAGCGCCCAAAATTCCAGAGGAGTCATGCGCTCGAAGAAACCGCCGAGGCGGCCTAAAGTGATATTGGAGAGGAACAGCGTCAGGAATGCCGCGCCCATCAGCGTCGCGCGCACCCGCGGCGGGGCCGCGCGCGACACCAGCGCCAACAGCGTCGGCCAATAATATAAGAAGCCGACGCCGAGAAGCACATCGTAGAGGGCCGGAAAGAAAATCGGCACGCGGCCGGCCGCCGCGCAGCCGGCCACCAGCGCGAGATTCGCCGCGCAGGTGATCCACGCTCCGATGCCTATCTTGCCGATCTCTCCCGGCTCGCCGCCGCGGGCCGCCTGGCGGCGCCACAGAGCGAACAGAAACGGAACCGCGATGATGCTGACGAACGGATCGATGGAATTGAACCAAGCGACGGGGACGTGAAAGCCGAGCAGATCGAGATCGACGCTGCGGTCGATCCAGATGAGCGCCACGTTGCCGTTCTGATAGTAGGCGACGGACTGGAACATGGTGAGCGCCATCACCGCGAACAGGGCCATGATGACGCGCCACTGGGTCCGTCCCGCCGGCGCCGCGGCGGCGGTGCGAATGATCCGCTGCGATTCGGTCAACTCGCGGTAGCCGGCAAGATAGGTCGCAAGTCCGATCAGCATCAGAATCCCCGCGAGGCCAAAGCCTGCATGCCAGCCGTAGAGCTGCGCAAGCAGGCCGCAGAGCAGAGGACCAGCGACGGCCCCGACGTTGATCCCGATGGAGAAGATGGAAAATCCGCGCGTGCGCCCTGCGTGGTCGCTCTCGGCGTAGAGGCTGCCCACCTGCGTCGAGATGTTGCCCTTGAGGAACCCGCAGCCCACGATCAGCAGCAACAGGGCGAGCAGGAAAGACGCATCGAAGGCCATCGCGATATGGCCTGCGCTCATCAGCACCGCGCCTAAAACCACGGCGTTACGCGTACCGATCCAGCGGTCCGCGATCCATCCCCCGAGCACCGGTGTGAAATAGACGAAGCCGGTATAGAGGCCGTAAATCTGCGAGCTCAGCGCCAGCGTGCTCATCGGCCCGACCACGGATTCGAGGCCGGCGCGAAAGCCTGAGAATCCGACGACATGCTCGACATGGCCCGGGATCAGCAGCGCCTGGCTCATGTAGAGGACCAGGAGCGCGGTCATGCCATAGTACGAGAAGCGCTCCCAGGCTTCGGTGAATGCGAGGTAAGCGAGCGCGCGCGGCTCGCCGAGAAAGGTGCGCGCGCGAACCGGGCCGATGGCATCGGACCTCACTGATGGTCCCGCGGAATGGGTTCTTCCCAGCTCTTGGTGCGGATCAGCACGCCGTCGCGCAGCAGCGTGCGCGTGTACTTGTAGAAAAAGGTGTGGGCATCGCTCGATACATCGAGGCGTCCGCGCCAGATCAGCGTGTGCTCCTTCACGGCTTGGAGGTACTCCGAATCACCCTGGACCTTGGCGATATCCGGATGCGCATCGTCGATGTCGTAGGTCAGGCGTTCCGAGTGATCGAAGCGTCCCCAGGGATAGGACACGGCAACTTTGCCGTGCCACACGGCCGTGGTGTGCGCATGGATCTCATCGCGCAGCACCGTCCACTCTCCCGGCCACGCGCCGTCGCTGCCGCCGATCACCTGGACGTCGGCCGGCTCGTCGACGGGTTCGGGCGGCGCAAACGCGGGCGCAGGCGGTCCGTGCAGCGGCACCTGCGGCAAAATCACGCGCGACGCCGCCTCGCCGCCGAGCACGAGCGACGTCGTCATGGGATACGGCGTCGGCCAGTTCATGGGCCAGAGCGCATTGGAAATCGCGATGCGGATGCGATGACCTTGCGGAAATACCCATGAGGCTAAGTGCAATTTCAAGGCGATGGAATAGTCCTTGCCGGGAATCAGATCCTCTGGCTCCGCCATGGAATTGCGCTGCGCGCCGTTGATGCCCGCCCCGGTGACCAGCGTGACTTGTCCGTCGGGCGCCACATCGGAGAGGCGCACGAACCAGTCGGCCAGAGGCGCGTCGGCGGCGACGTTGAGTTCGATGCGCGGCAAGCCCAAAATCGCGAGCGGCGCATCGAGGACGTTTGAATCATAGGTCAAACTATAGGCGTCGACCGGCCGTTGATCCGTCAATAGTTCTCCCCACCAAAAGCCGGCCTCGACTCCCGCGGAAGGCACATAGCGCAGTAGATCGCGGCCGACGCCGGAAGCTTCGGATGACAACCGCCGCTCCGGCTGAAGGTACAGAGTGGTCGGCTTCTGCCCCACGGGCGGCCAGCTTTCGGCCAGCCACTCGCCCGGCACGGTCTGCGGTTGAGATCCGGGAGGATGCCAATGCTCTTGATAGATCACGACCCGTGGATCCGCCATGACGCCGGTGTCGCGACCCTTCAGCCAGTAGTCGAACCAGCGCACCGCTTGATCGCGCCACTCGTACATCGGCCCATAATCGCTATCGTTCGGGAAGCTGTGGTTCCACGGACCAATCCAGACTTTGAGGGGCGCTTTCACTCGCTCGAGCATGCGCGGGATGCTGTCGCGGTACCCGTCCGCGAGACCGCCGATCAAAAACGCGGGGACCTTGAGCTCTTCGAGAGGCCGCAGAGGCGCGCGCCAGAACGCGCCGTCGCGCTGATGTTTCATATAGTTAAGCGACCAAGGAGTCGAATCCATTCGCGGCCCGATCACCGACTCGTCCAGGTTGAAGTCCGGAGCGCCGGTGCGTCCTTGGTCCAAATCCATGGTGAGTTCGAATTCGTCGACGTGAAACACCCCGTCCATATAATGCACGTCTTCTTTGAACAGCTCCTCGGTGGCATCCGCCGCGAGTATGGCCTTCAATGCGGGCGGCTTGCGCAGCGCCATCTGGATCGCGTTGAAGCCGCCCCAGGATATGCCGAGCATGCCCACCTTGCCGTTCGACCACGGCTGGCGCGCGAGCCAGGCAATGACTTCCTCCGCATCTTGCTGCTCCTGCGCGGAGTACTCGCGCTCCGGCGCAATGCCGCCGCTGTTGCCGAAGCCGCGGATGTCGACTCGCGCGCCGACGTATCCGCGCCGCGCGAAATAAGGATGTTTGCCGGCGTCCTGGACGATCTCATCGTCATCCTTGCGGTAGGGCAGGTACTCGAGCAGCGCCGGAAAGCGCTCCCGCGGCGCGGCGCCCGCCGGCATGTACAGGGTCGCGGCGAGCCGCGCGCCGTCCTTCATCGGAATCCAGATTTTTTTGATCTCGACAGCGTAGCGGGGCGCGGATGGCGGCACGGCGGCCGCCGCGACCGATAGAGCCCCGGTCAGCAAGCAGATGCCGATGGCGCGGATCATAGCGGCCCCCCCTGTCCGCGCTGCATGGCCTGTGCGCGCGGCAGGGCGTGTCCGCGCGGTCCCAAGCGTCCGCGCACACCGTCCCACCAGCCCTCTGCCACGGCGGCGATCTTCCGCGATTTCATGGGTTCGTACAAAGCGATCCTTTTGCACAAGCGCAAGCAGCGCGCGAAACTTTTCAATGCCCATAATCCCCACGCATAGTTGCCGTAATCATGCAGGATGATGGTATCGTTTCTGGCGATGTAGTAGCGCCGTTCGGCCGAATGATTGGTGGTCCATTTGTCCATCCACAACACATGATGCCGGCTCGCCGCTCCGATCGCGTGCGACATGATCGATTTGCGGGTCTTGATCACACGATACCCCTTGGCCCGCGCTCTGAAACAATAATCGGTGTCGACGTGGTCGATGAAGAATTCCTCGCGGAAGGGTCCTATCTTTGCGTGGACGGCCATGGCGATGAGTGAACCCGATGTGATGACCGACTCCGCTTCTTCCCAGGGCTCGCCGCGAGCCTCCTCTGTCTCACGCGCTCGATTGACGTCCCTGAAGCCGGAGCCGACGACCGCCAACCGATCTTTCTCGGCATAGGAATCGCGCACTTCGAACAGCGTCTGCACCATGTCATTATCGGCGGAGCTGTCCTGATCGAGAAGCAGCACCCAGGGGAAGCGAAGCCTCAGGGCTTGCTGAATGCCGATGTTGAGCGCTTGCGCGACACCCAAGTTCTGTTGATTCAACACCAGGGTGACGGAAGGATCGCTCGCGAACTCGCGCAGCATCGCGACCTCTGCGGCATCCGAGCCGTTGTCCACGATCACGAGCGCGCCCACTTGCTTACGGAGCCGGCTTTGCCTTGCGGGAAAAGCGGCATCCGGATGATAGGTCACGACCACGGCACAGACCTCGTTGGCGTGCGTGGTCAGGCCGGCTGCGCGGTCGTTCATGCCGGGAAGATAGCAGCATCTGCGAGATGATCGAAGCAGGGCGGCCGTATAAGTCTCGCGCCCCAAACCATCAAAAGCGCTTGGATTTTTGAATCTTTCGGAGAATCCGGTCGCCTAGGAAGCCCTGGGAGCGGCGATCTTGGGGCACCCCGCTACCTAGGCATCCCTGGATTCTGCGCCGCTGCCTTCAGCGCTACGGCGCCCGCTGGGTCTTGCGACGAGCGCGCCGGCCGAGCCTGTGTTAGGCGCAGTCCGCCAAGGGTTTGGCGCCGGCCTGCTCGGCGAACAGAGGATCATCGGGAGCGATTTCGCGCCCCAAGGCGACGATCTTTTCCCATTCGCCTGCCGTTAGCTGATCGCGCTCACGCGACAATTTGCGTGCGATTTCGAGGAACCCCACCCGGTTGGTGGACGCCGCCTGGTAGTACACCTCGAGCAGCTTGGTGCGCAGATCGCGGCGGTGCGGGTCACGCTCGATGGCCATCTTCAATACTTGAACGATGTTGGTGCGCCGTTCGGCGATCACCACGTGCTCATTCATCGCGCTCGGCATTTGCACGTGCTGTGCCGTGGTTTCTTGTTCGACCATGTTGGCGCCGAGCACCACGGTGTCGAGAGCCATATTTACGGTGGTTTCACCATAGACCGGCGGGCGCGGCAGGCGCTCGGTGGACGGTTCGGAAAACTTTCTTACGGCAGTCTCGAGCGCCGGGTTTTGCGCGACGCGGCGCGGCTCGATCACCACCGTCGGCACCTCGGCCACCGCCGCCGGCGCAAGTAGCGTGGCCTCGCTGTCCTCGAGCGCATAGGCGTCGCTGATTGCTTGCGCGAGAGCGTCGGTCATCGTTTGTGCATGAGCATCGCTGATCGCTTGCGCTTCGGCATCGATGATCGCTTGCGCTTCAGCATCGATGAGCGCTTGCGCTTCAGCATCGATGGCCGCCTGGGCGTAAGCATCGCTGATCGCCCGCGCGTGAGCGTCACTCATCACTTGCTCTCGGGTATCGTTCACCGCTGGCGCGCGCATCGCGGTTTGCGCCGCTTCCCGCGAAACGCTGTCCGCCGCCATGATGGGATTGCTGACGGTCTTTGCCGGGCTCACGCTTTTTGCCGGCGCGGTTGATTGCGCGGGCTTGTTATCGACAGGCTGGGGATACCTGGGTTTCACCGCGTGGTCGGCGCGGCGCAGCCGCCCGACGGCAAAACCGGCCATCAAGATGCCAAGTCCGGCGGCGATCGGTATCAGGCGAGACCTGACGGCATTGGGCGCCGGGGCGGGCGCCGCGGCAGGCTGGGAGGAGGCCAGCGCGGCCATTCTCGACTGCCGCTGGAGGCTGAGCAGCTTGGCATGTTCGGCCGCCAATAGGCCCTTCAAATCATCGAGCGAGTGTTCGAGCGTTTGCACTCGCTGATCGAGCTGGACGGCGGACTCGTGGTCCGGTTCAGTCACAGGCGCCTGCGGCGCCGGCTCCGGCGTCACCTGCGCGCTGGCTATCGGCGCTGCGGCCTGGGAGGGATGCGATCTGCCGGCCAATTTCGCGGCGCCGCGCCATGCGGCCATTTGACTCTGAACTTCACGGCGCGCATCGGCGCCATTGATCGCGGCCAACGCTGCCGCTCCGGGCATATTGAGCGTGGCGCCTTGGTGCATGCGATTGATATTGCCGTCGAAGGCGCTCGGGTTCGAGTGAAAAATCGCAATCATCATGCGTTGTGCGCTCGACTCGGAGCGCGCGCCGGCTCGCCGCACGATCGCTCGCAGCGTGTCTCTCGCGGCAATCCGGTGGGGCGCAAGAGTTCCGTCCGTGCGCGCGGCGGACGGCGCGGGCAGTTCGATGCGCTGAGTGACTGAGGTAACCGGCGCGGAGGGCGTCGGCGCGGCCGCAGATTCCGGCGCAACAACAGGAGGCGGCGCGGTACCAGATGCCGCCGCGCTCACAGATGCCGCACTCACAGATGCCGCCGCACTGACAGGTGCCGGTGTACTCACAGGTGCCGGCGCGGAACTCGCATTCGCGACGGCGATGGCGGCCGCGCGCTCCCTCTCCGCCAGTCCCGAAGGATCGAGCAGCAGCGAGTACTCTCTTATTAATTCACCGTGATCCCAACGCAGATCCACGAGCAGGCTCACAAGCGGATCAGTGAAGGCATCGGCGGAATGCACGACGAGTATCGGTCGTCCCTGGGAATCCCGAGTCACTTTGAAAGTGGCTGAGGAAAGAAACGGCGGACGGTCGGCGCCATATCGCTGGAAGGTGTCGCGATCGGCGACTCCGGCTCGAAGATCGGTTAGTTCTTCATCGCTGGCGCCGACGATTTGGATCTCGGCGGACAAGGGTTCGTTGAGCGCGGAATTCACATGAATGTCGCCCAAGCCGAGCGCGCCGGCGATCCCAGGCAGCGACATGGCCAGCGTCAGTGAAAAGGGGTAGAGCCCGCGCGACATCAATCAACTCCAGAGTTCTCGGTCACCTCACCGCTCAAGGGTTAAGGTTGGCGGGCGGGGCTGGCTAAATGCTATGCGACAGAATCCTTGCTTGGATACGCCGGAATTCGAAGACTTCGACGCAGTTCACGCAACTAAGCACCCCTAACGGCACCCCCTAACGGGCCGCGAGCGCCCGCCGGGGTGGAACGCGGGACTGGGCCGGCGGCGGCCATAAGTTACATCGGACGCGCTGCTGGCTTAATATCGCGCGCGAGGTGTCCATATGCCCCCTACCATCCCCTCCGTCCCCCTGCGAGTGAACGGCGCGCGCCTCTGGTCGCGCCTCATGGCCATGGCAGAGATCGGCGCCACATCCCAAGGCGGCTGCAATCGGCAGGCGCTCACGGATGGCGACCTGCAAGGGCGCGAGCTCTTCTCCGGCTGGGCAAGAGCCGCCGGCTGCGCGGTGCGCGTCGATGCCGTGGGCAACCTGTTCGCACGCCGGCCCGGACGCGATGACGCGCTGCCCGTTGTGCTCGCCGGCAGTCATCTCGATACGCAGCCGACGGGCGGGAAGTTCGACGGCGTTTATGGTGTGCTCGCCGGACTCGAGGTCATCGAGTCGCTCAACGATCGTGGGATCACCACGCCGCACCCGATCGAAGTCGGCGTGTGGTGCAACGAGGAAGGGTGCCGCTTTCCCGCGGCCATGATGGGCTCGGCGGTATGGTCCGGACGACTCGCGCTCGAGGCAGCGTACGGCCTGACGGATCGCGCCGGCTTGAGCGTGCGGCAGGAACTCGAGCGGCTCGGCGTGAACTTGGATGCACCGCTGTCGCGGCAGCCGGTCAAGGCCGCGCTTGAAGTACACATCGAGCAGGGACCGGTGCTCGAGCAGCAAGCGAAAATCATTGGAATCGTTACCGGCGTGCAGCACATGAGCCGCCATGAGATCGTGGTCCTGGGCCAGGAAGCGCACGCGGGCCCGACGCCGATGGATATGCGGCGCGATCCCATTCGCGTGCTGGCCGATGTGCTGCCCGCGCTGTATGCGGCCGCGGAGCAGCACGGGCATCAGGCACGTCTCACCGTCGGTATCATCGAAACCATGCCGGGTTCTCCGAACACGGTTCCCGGCCGACTGCGCTTCACGGTGGATCTGCGCCACCCGGATCTCGGGCAATATCGATCGCTGCGCAATGCGCTCCATCAAGTCGTCGCAACGGCGCTGAAGCGGCACGCGCTCGGCGGCGAGGTGCGCTGCGTTTGGGAAGCGCCGGGCGTGGTGTTCGATGCCGCCTGCGTCACCGCGGTGCGCCAGGCTGCGGCGGCCTTGCAGTGCGAGGCCATGGAGATGGTCAGCGGCGCAGGCCATGATTCCTGCAACCTCTCCCAAGTGGTGCCGACCGCCATGATCTTCGTGCCGTGCGCCGGCGGCTTGAGCCACAATGAAGCGGAAAGCGCGTTGCAGTCCGATCTCGAGGCCGGAGCAAATGTACTCCTGCACGCGATGATGTCTTTGGCGAATCACAAAACCGGAGCGGAAATTGCTGAATCCAAGAATTGATGAGAATGGGTTCGCGCGCTTGACCCGCGCGCGCCGCGTCGCGGGGCGTTCGATCGGCGTGACGGCATGGTGTGCCGGAACGCTGCTGTGCGCCGCCGCCGCCGGTGGCGCGGCGGGCGATACCGCCGCATCCGCGCTCGTGAGCGCATCCGCGCTCGTGAGCGCACCGGCGCTCGTGAGCGCACCGGCGCTCGTGACCGCTTTGCACTGCGGCCATTTGATCGACACGGCCGCGGGCAAAGTTCTCGGTGCGGCCACGATCGTGATCGAGGGCGGACGCATTCGCGATGTGGAGAGCGGCACCGAGACGCCGTCCGGCGCCAAGGCCATCGACTTGCAGGATCAGACCTGCATGCCGGGCCTCATCGACAGCCACACCCACCTCACGGGCGAGACCAGCGCGAGCCAGTATGTCGATCAATTTCATTGGAACATCGCGGACTATGCGGTGCGCTCCACCGTGTACGCGCGGCGCACCTTGCTGGCCGGATTCACCACGGTGCGCAATGTGGGCGATGAAGCCAACGACTCGGTTGCTCTGCGCAACGCGATCAACGCGGGGATTCTCCCAGGACCCAGAATCTATACGGCGGGTCAGGCGATAGGTTCAACCGGCGGCCACGCCGACCCGACCGATGGCTATCGCGCCGATCTCGCCGGCGATCCCGGACCGGCGAACGGCATCATCAACAGCCCCGAAGATGCCGTCAAAGCCGTGCGCCTGCACTACAAGCTGGGCGACGATCTGATCAAGATCATGCCCTCGGGCGGCGTGCTCGATGAGAGCACCAGCGGCGACAACGCGCAGCTCACCCTGGAGGAAATTCGCGCGGTGGTGAGCACCGCCCACGACTATGGGTTCACGGTGGCGGCTCACGCGCATGGCGCCGAAGCCATCCGGCGCGCGGTGATCGGCGGCGTCGATTCGATCGAGCACGGCACTTTCATGGATGCCGAGGACATGAAGCTCATGGTGGAGCATGGCACTTGGTACGTGCCGACCATCATCGCGGGCGACTTCGTCGCGCGCCAGTCGAAAGTTCCCGGCTACTACCCGGCGCAAGTGGCCGCGAAGGCCGCCGCGATCGGGCCCTTGATCATGGCGACCGCGGGCCGTGCCTATAAGGCGCATGTGAAGATTGCCTTCGGCACCGATGCGGCCGTGTATCCGCACGGCCAAAATGCCCATGAGTTCGAATTGATGGTGCAGGCCGGCATGCCGCCGATGTACACGCTGCAGGCGGCGACCATCAATGCCGCGCAGCTCTTGAAGCACGACAAGGATTTAGGCACGGTCGCGGCCGGAAAGATCGCCGATGTGGTTGCGGTCCCCGGCGATCCGATTGCGGACATCAGCGTCATGAAGCGCGTGAGTTTCGTGATGAAGGACGGCATCGTCTACAAGTTGAACTCCGCCGCCGTCGACGCGCCGTAATTCAAAGGATCATTCCATGGATCTCAAGCTCCAGAAGAAACTCGCCTTGGTCACGGGCAGCACCGCCGGCATCGGCAACGCGGTCGCGGCCACGCTCGCGCGCGAGGGCGCGACGGTCATCGTCAGCGGCAGAACTCCGGCGGCTGTCGCCGGCGCGGTCGCGAAGATCAAGTCGGAGACCGGCGGCGAGGTCCTGGGATTTGCGGGCGACTTGAGTCTCGCGCCGGTGGCTGAAGCGCTGCTGCAGCAGCATCCCAAGGTCGACATCCTGGTGAACAACCTCGGCATCTTCGAGGTGAAGGCGTTCGCGGATATCAGCGATGCGGATTGGCGCCGGTTTTTCGACGTCAACGTGCTCTCGGGTGCTCGGCTGGCGCGATTGTATCTGCCGCACATGCGCGCCGAGAATTGGGGCCGGATCATCTTCATCTCGAGCGAGAGCGCCCTGCAGATACCCAAGGAGATGATCCACTACGGCATGACCAAGGCGGCGCAGATCGCGGTCGCGCGCGGTTTGGCCGAACTCACCGCCGGCACCGGCATCACGGTCAACAGCGTATTGCCGGGGCCGACGCGCTCCCGCGGCGTGGGTGATTTCGTAGCCGCGATAGCCGCGGCCGGGGGCAAGACGCCTCAGGCGGTGGAAGAGGAATTCTTCGCGACCGCGCGTCCGACGTCCCTGCTGAAGCGGTTCGCAACCCCCGAAGAAGTGGCGGCGTTCGTGACCTACGTCGCGAGCCCGGTGTCCTCCGCCACCAACGGCGCCGCGCTGCGCGTCGACGGCGGCGTGGTCCTGTCGGCGTTTTAGGAAATCCGTGACCAGTGTACTTAACTTAAGCGTTCGGGGACCTTAACCTCCGGTCCATGAAAGCTGCAATCGAGTCGGCAACGGATGTTGCAGTGCAAGAAGAAATGCTGCCCGCGGACGAAGTGGAGCGCTTGGCTTCCTTGCAACGGCTCGCTCTTTTAGATACGGCGCCCGCCGAGCCCTTCGACGCCGTCACGCGGCTGGCCGCGGCCGCCCTCAAGGTACCCATTCTGGTGGTATCGCTGGTCGATGAACATCGCCTGTGGTTCAAATCGCGGATCGGACTGCCGCTGCGCGAGACCGCGCGCTACCGCTCATTCTGTGCGCACGCCGTACTGCAGCGCCAACCGCTCATGGTGGCGGATGCCGCCAAGGATCCGCGCTTCGCGAATCATGCGCTGGTGACCGGGACGCAGCACATACGCTCGTATCTCGGGATACCGCTGTACACCCGCGACCGTCAGCCGGTGGCCACGCTGTGCGCCATGGATGTCCAAGTGCGCGAGTTCGGCGACGTCGATCTCGTGGTGCTCACGGAGTTCGCGAAAATCGCCGAGGAACTTCTCTGCGCCAAGGAGTACGTGGCGAAGGCCGACAGTGTCTTGCAGTACGCGATGGAGCGCGAGAAGCTGTTTCGCGACACCTTCGAGCAGGCCGCCGCGGGCATCGTGCACACCTCGCTGCGCGGCGCGATATTGCGCATCAATCCGCGCGCCTGCGCGATGCTGGGCTATACCCCTTCGCAGCTGCGCGATCTGACCTTCCCCGATATCACGCATCCCGAGGACCTGCCGCAGAATGTGCGCGAATTCAAGCGCGCGCTCGCGGGCGAGATCGACGGCTACCGCTTGGAGCAGCGGCTGCTCTGCAAGGATCAACGCTATATATGGACGCTGCTGTCGGTCGCGCTGAAGCGCACGGCGTCGCGTCTGACCGACTACAGCATCGTCGTCGTCGAGAATATTTCCGCGCAAAAGCAGGCCGAGGCGGATGCCCGCAAGGGATGCGATGCCCTGCAAGAGAAGACGGCGCTGCTGACGCAGAAATTCCAAGAGGGCAGCGACGCCCTGCAGGTGCAGATCGCGCGCGCCAGCGCGGCGTCGCAGGCGCAACGCGAGGCGAAAGAGGCGCTCAGCGAGACGCAAGAGTGGCTGCAGAAAACGCAGGATTCGCTGCGTGAATCGCAAACGGCATTGCGCGAAGCGCAACAGGCGCAGGAGGCGCTGCGCGTGACGCAAGAGGTGCTGCGCGTGACGCAAGGCGCGCTGCAGGAGGCGCAGGAATCGCAGCGCGAGACGCAGGTGGCGCTGCACCAGGCGCACGATGCGCAGCGCGAGGCCGAGGAGCGGCAGCGCGAGGCGCAAGTCGCGCTGCAAGCGGCGAACTCCAAACTGGCCGCGGAAAGCGCCACCGATAGTCTCACGGCATTGCCCAACCGCAGGAGCTTCAGCCGGCGCAGCGAGCAAGCCGCCAGTGCCCTGCGGCAATCGCGCAAACACTATGGGCTCATCTTGCTCGACTTGGACAACTTCAAGCACATTAACGATGAGCACGGACATGAGGTGGGCGATGAGGTACTGCGCGCCATCGGCAATACCCTGATGACGCAGTTGCGCAACTCCTCCGATATGGCGGCGCGTCTCGGCGGCGATGAGTTCGCGGTGCTGTGCTTCGGCGACATCAACGAGCAAACCCTGCATGATGTGGCCGAGCGAATCCACACCCAGATCGGGAAAGCGCCGCTCGCTACCGCCAAAGGGTTGCTGCGTTTCACCGGCAGCTTCGGCCTGGCATTGAGCATGCCCGACGACGGGGATTGGAAAACGGTTTACGGCAGAGCGAACGCGGCGTTGCATGAGGCCAAGGCCGCGGGCAAGGACCGGATATCCTTCGGCCGTTCGCAATCGAAGAATGCGACCGCGCGCCTGCGAGCGCTGAGCGCGCCGCCCACGGCGTAAATCAAGCCACCGCTTGGGGCGCGTGCCGCCTGCGATTGATCGCAGCCTTGAGCGCACCGGCCGCGCCGCGGATGGCAGCGCTCTCGCCGCCGCCCGCATAAATGATGCCGCGCGAGGAGTTGATCAGCAGTCCTCCGCCGTCGGCGTCGAGGCCGGCCGCAAGAGTGCTGTCAAGATCTCCGCCCTGCGCTCCTATCCCGGGGACCAAAAACCAGAGTGCGGGGTGCGCCCGCCGCAACTCGGCCATTTCGGCAGGATAGGTCGCCCCCACCACCAGCATCAAATTCCGCTGCTGATTCCAATGCTGAGCGGCGCGCTCGGCGATCCGCCGATACAGGGGCAGGCCGTCGACGAGGAGATCCTGGAAATCACGGGCGCCGGGATTCGACGTGCGGCACAAGAGGATGGCGCCGCGCTCGGGCCGGGCGAGAAAGGGCAGTACCGAGTCCCCGCCCATGTAGGGGTTCACCGTGACCGCATCGGCGTCATAGCGCTCGAAGGCCTCGCGCGCGTAGGCCTCGGCGGTATTGCCGATGTCGTTGCGCTTGGCATCGAGAATCACCAGCGCCGCCGGCGCGCGCTCGCGTATATAGAGAATGCTTGCCTTAAGTTCGGCTTCCTTGCCGAGCGCGCTGTAGAACGCGATCTGCGGTTTGTAGGCCGCGGCGAGTCCCACGGTCGCATCGACCACGCGGCGGTTGAATGCCAGCAAGGGCTGCGGATCGCCGCGCAAATCGGCCGGCAACTTGTCGAGATCCGGATCCAGGCCGACGCAAACCAAACTGTCGGCGGCTACCTGCGCTTGGCGGAGACGCTCGGCGAACATCATGGGCATGGCGCCATGATAACGAGCGCATTGGGAGTATGCTAAGGCTAAGTGGGCAGCGTATCTTCCAGCAAGTCTCGAACCGGTCCGCGCCTGGTGCTGCAGCCGGCCAGCCGCCGGGCGGCGCGGCACACCAGCACCAGCGCATTGAAGCGTTTCTTTGCCATTGCCGAAGCGTGGGAACTCTCGCCCCTGCAGCAATGCCGGTTGCTCAAGATTCCTTCACCGCAGGTCCTGAAGCGCTACCGATTGGGCCAGGCGCCGCGTCTGTCCGCCGTGCAGCAGGAGCGCGCCGCACTCATTGCCAACATCCAGTATTCCCTCACTCTCGAATCGCAAAACAAGGACCGGGCTTGGGCCTGGGTGCATGCGCCGCGCGAGGGGGAGCCGTTCGACGGGGATAGTCCGCTTTACTATATGTTGGAGAACGGCCTGCCGGCGCTGCGCGAAGTGGCCCGCCTGCTGGTGCGCGAAAGCGAACCCCGCTGAGCTGAGATATACTGCCGGGCTGTTTTATTGCGAATGTGGCGGAATTGGTAGACGCGCCAGGCTTAGGACCTGGTGGGGAAACCCGTGCGAGTTCGAGTCTCGCCTTTCGCACCATGGGCCCCTTGGCCGCGCATCATCTAGAGAGGATCGACATGCAGGTTTCCGTGGAGAGTATCGGCAAATTGGAGCGCCGCATGCAGGTGCAGGTGCCGGCCGAACGCGTCAGCCAAGAAATTGCCACGCGCTTGAAGCAGCTGAGCCGGACGGCGCGGTTGAACGGCTTCAGGCCGGGCAAGGCTCCGCTCACGGTGATCCGCCGGCAATTCGGCCAACAGGTGCATCGGGAAGTGATCGGCGAGCTGCTGCAGTCGAGCTTCACCGAAGCGGTGACGCAAAAACAGCTGACGCCGGCGGGCAACCCGCACATCGAGCCGAAGACAATCGCCGAGGGTCAGGACCTGACCTACGTCGCCACCTTCGAGGTTTTCCCGGAAGTCGCTCTCAAGCCCGTGGAGTCGCTCAATATCGAGCGCATCACGGCCGATGTGGCCGAGGGTGACATCGATGCGATGATCGAGCGGCTGCGCAAACAGCAAATGAGGTACACCGTGGCGGCGCGGCCCGCGGCGCGCGGCGACAAGGTCACGGTCGATTTCGAAGGCTCGACCGCCGCCGGGCCATTTGCCGGCGGCAAGGGCGAAAACGTCGCGATCGTTGTCGGCGAGGGCCGCATGCTGGCGCAGCTCGAGCAAGGCCTGATCGGCGCCGCGGCCGGCGAACCTAAGCAAATCGATGTGGACTTCCCCGCCGATTACCGCGCGACCGAGCTCGCCGGCAAGAGCGCCGTGTTCAAAGTCTTGGTGAAAAGCGTCGAGGAAGCCTCGCTTCCCGAGCTCGACGAGGAGTTTTGCAAATCCTTCGGCGTGACCGAAGGCGGCGTGCCGAAACTGCGCGAGGATGTGGCCGCCAATATGCGCCGCGAGCTCGACCAGGCGTTGCGCAACCGCAATAAGACAACCGTCATGGAGCAGCTCTATCAAAACAATCCGATCGACGTGCCGAACGCCTTGCTGGAATCTCAAATACGCGACCTGCAAGTCGAAATGATGCGCCGCGCCGGCGCCAAAGACGTATCGCAGGCGCCGGCGCGCGAACCCTTGGTGGAGCCGGCGCGCCGCCGCGTCGCGCTCGGCCTCTTGATCAACGACATCATCCGCCGCGAGCACATCGTGCTCGACCCCAAGCGCTCGAACGAACGGCTCGATGAAATGGTCGGCGCCTACGGAGACGCGACCGCCTTGAAGCGCGCCTACCTGCAAAATGCCGATGCCATGCGCCAGGTGGAGAGCTTGACGCTCGAGGACCAGGTGGTGGACTGGATTCTGGCGCATGCTAAGGTGCACGAGAGCCCATCCACGTTCAAAGAGTTGATGAACTTCGAGGGCTGATGACTTTAAGGACCGCTTACTTGAAATGTTGCCGCGGTGACCTCACCTCGGTGATCGATGCCACGCAATCTAAAAGGCCACACTCCATGACGACTCGAGCACTCAATTTGGTTCCGATGGTGGTCGAGCAAACCGCCCGCGGCGAGCGCGCCTACGACATCTACTCGCGGCTGCTGAAGGAGCGGGTGATCTTCATCGTGGGGCCGGTCGAGGATTACATGGCGAACCTGGTGGTGGCTCAGCTCCTGTTCCTGGAGTCGGAGAACCCCGAGAAGGACATCGCGCTGTACATCAATTCCCCCGGCGGTTCGGTCAGCGCGGGTCTCGCGATCTATGACACGATGCAATTCATCAAACCGGATGTGAGCACGATCTGCGTCGGCTTGGCGGCCTCGATGGGCGCGGTGTTGCTGGCGGGCGGGGCGGCGGGCAAGCGCTATTCGCTGCCCAACTCGAAAATCATGATTCACCAGCCCTCGGCCGGCTTTCAGGGCCAGGCGTCGGACATCGATATCCACGCCCGTGAGGTGATGGAAACCAAGGAACGGCTCAACCGGATCCTGGCCAAGCACACCGGTCAAACCATCGAGCGAATCAAGCAGGACAGCGATCGCGACAACTTCATGAGCGCGGAAACCGCTCGTTCCTATGGATTGGTGGATTCCATGCTTGAGAAACGCGGCGAATTACCGTTAAAGGGCTAAGGGAGGCTCAATTCGGCAAAAAGCAGGCTCTGATGGTCCCCCCTACGGACCCCGGTCACAGCCTGGGCCAGGCATTCTTTGCGTGCAGTCCGCCGGGTGCTATATAGTCAGTGTCGTCGCCGCACCTCGCCGAATGGGGGCGCGGACAACTTGAGGAAAGCATGAGCGAAGATTCGCGCGGCAAACATGATGACGGTAAGCTGTTGTATTGCTCTTTTTGCGGCAAGAGCCAACACGAGGTAAGGAAGCTGATCGCCGGCCCTTCGGTATTCGTCTGCGACGAGTGCGTCGAGCTGTGCAACGACATCATCCGCGAAGAGCTCGAGGAACGCGCCGAGCGTACTCGCGACAAGCTGCCGAAGCCGCAGGAAATCAAAAAGGTATTGGACGAGTACGTCATCGGCCAGGAGCGCGCCAAGCGGGTTCTCTCGGTCGCCGTCTACAACCACTACAAGCGCCTGCAGACGCGCGGCGCCGAAGGCGTGCGTTCGCGCGACGAAGTCGAGCTCGCGAAGAGCAACATCCTGCTCATCGGGCCGACGGGGTCCGGTAAGACTCTGCTGGCAGAGACCCTCGCGCGCCTGCTCAACGTGCCGTTCACGATTGCCGATGCGACCACCTTGACCGAAGCGGGCTATGTCGGCGAGGACGTCGAGAACATCATTCAAAAGCTCTTGCAGAAATGCGACTACGATGTCGAGAAGGCGCAAACCGGCATCGTCTACATCGATGAAATCGACAAGATTTCGCGTAAATCCGACAACCCGTCGATCACGCGCGATGTGTCGGGCGAGGGCGTGCAGCAGGCGCTTCTCAAGCTGATCGAAGGCACGATCGCGTCGGTGCCGCCGCAGGGCGGGCGCAAGCACCCGCAGCAGGAATTCCTGCAAGTCGATACCACCAATATTTTGTTCATCTGCGGCGGTGCGTTCGCGGGTCTCGAAAAGATCATCATGAACCGCACCCACAAGAGCGGCATCGGCTTCGTCGCCGAGGTGCGCGAACAGAATGCGCGGCCGCACGGCAACGACGTGTTCCACGACACCGAGCCCGAGGATTTGATCAAGTACGGACTGATTCCGGAGTTCGTCGGCCGCTTGCCGGTGGTCGCGACGTTGGAGGAATTGGACGAGGAGGCGCTGATCTCCATTCTGCTGCAGCCGAAGAACGCGCTCACCAAGCAGTACCGCAAGCTCTTCGACATGGAGGGAGTGGAGCTCGATTTCCGGGAAGATGCGCTGCGCTCCGTGGCGCGCAAGGCGATGCAGCGCAAGACCGGGGCGCGCGGCTTGCGCACGATTCTCGAGAATGTGCTGCTCGATACCATGTACGACCTGCCGAGCTTGCGCAACGTGCAGAAGGTCGTGGTCGATGAGCAGGTGATCGAAGGCCAGACCAAACCCTACATTGTCCACCGAACCGAGGAGCCTCGTTTGGTGGCACCGGTTGAAGAACAGCGGCGCCCCACGGGCTCGGACCATCTTTGAGCCCAGGATATCGATCGGGCGGGAGCCTGCGAAACCCTGCTAAGGTCCGGCTTGAATCCGATGATCGGCGGCCGCATGTATTTCGAACTGTGATGCCGTACGTGCCACAACCTATAAGGCCAGCCTCGTGAGCGACGAACCGACTATCGATGTCCCGACCTTCATTCCCGCCCACGGCGGCATGCCTGTGCTGCCGCTGCGCGATGTGGTGGTGTATCCGCATATGGTGATCCCGCTGTTCGTCGGCCGGGAGAAATCGATCGTTGCGCTCGATCTCGCCATGAAGGCCGACAAGCGCATCCTTCTGGTCGCACAGAAGCAGGCCGACGTCGATGATCCCAAGGGCGAGGATCTGTATCGGGTCGGCACGGTGGCGACCATCCTGCAGCTGCTCAAGCTCCCCGACGGCACGGTCAAGGTGCTGGTCGAGGGCGTGGACCGGGCCAGCATCGAGAAGCTGACCGAGGGCGAGTTCTTTTCCGCCGAAGTCACTCCCCTGCCGGATCTCGAGCGCTACGAAGAGCGCGAGATGGACGTGCTGACCCGCTCGGTGATCACGCAATTCGAGCAATATGTAAAGCTCAACAAAAAGGTGCCCCCGGAGATTCTCACCTCATTGGCGGGCATCGAGCAGGCCGGCCGCTTGGCCGATACCGTCGCCGCGCACATGTCGCTGAAGCTCTCGGAGAAGCAAAAGGTTCTCGAAATCCCCGACGTGCGCAAGCGGCTCGAGCACATGCTCGCCGTGATCGAGGGCGAGATGGACGTGCTGCAGATCGAGAAGCGCATCCGCGGGCGGGTCAAGCAGCAGATGGAAAAGAGCCAGCGCGAGTACTACTTGAATGAGCAGATGAAGGCCATTCAGAAGGAACTGGGCGAACTTGACGAAGCGCCGAATGAAATCGGCGAATTGGAAAAGCGCATCAAAGCGGCCGGCATGCCGAAAGAGGCGCGCGAGAAGGCGAATTCAGAGCTCGCCAAGCTCAAGCTCATGTCGCCGATGTCGGCGGAAGCCACCGTGGTGCGCAACTTCATCGATTGGCTGGTGAAGGCGCCGTGGAAGAAGCGCAGCAAAGTGCATCTTGACATCGCCGCCGCCGAAAAGGTGCTGGAAGCGGATCACTTCGGCCTGGAGAAGGTCAAAGAGCGCATCGTCGAGTATCTCGCCGTGCAGCAGCGGGTCAAGAATCTGCGCGGCCCGATCCTCTGCTTGGTGGGACCGCCGGGCGTCGGCAAGACCTCCTTGGGGCAGAGCGTGGCGCGCTCCACCAATCGCAAGTTCGTGCGCATGTCCTTGGGCGGCGTGCGGGACGAAGCGGAGATCCGCGGGCATCGGCGCACCTATATCGGCTCCATGCCCGGAAAAATCATTCAGAATCTCGCCAAGTGCGGCGTGCGCAATCCTTTGTTCCTGCTCGATGAAGTCGACAAGATGTCGACCGACTTTCGCGGCGATCCGTCTTCCGCGCTGCTCGAGGTGCTCGATCCCGAACAGAACAGCACCTTCAACGACCACTATCTCGAGGTCGATTTCGATCTGTCGGAGGTGATGTTCGTGTGCACGGCGAACAGCCTGAACATTCCCGCGCCGCTGCTCGACCGCATGGAAGTGATCCGCATCCCGGGCTACACCGAGGATGAGAAGAGCAACATCGCGCGCCGCTACTTGCTGCCGAAGCAGATCAAACAAAACGGCTTGAAACCCGGTGAACTCGACGTGGCGGATCTCGCCATCCAGGACATGATCCGCTACTACACCCGCGAAGCCGGCGTGCGCAACCTCGAGCGCGAGCTGTCGAAGATCGGCCGCAAGGCCGTCAAGCAGCTGCTGCTGCGTCCCACCGAGAAAACCATCGCGATCACGTCGAAAAACCTCGACAGCTACCTGGGCGTGCGCCGCTTCCGCTACGGCAAGGCCGAGGAGAGCAACCGCATCGGCCAGGTGACGGGTCTCGCATGGACCGAGGTCGGCGGCGAACTCCTCACCATCGAAGCCGCGGTGGTGCAGGGCAAGGGAAAGTTGACGCATACCGGCCAGCTCGGCGAAGTCATGCAGGAATCCATTCAAGCCGCGATGACCGTGGTGCGCAGCCGCTCCGCGATGCTCGGCCTCGATGTGGATTTCTACCAGAAGGCCGATGTGCACATTCACGTGCCCGAGGGCGCGACGCCGAAGGACGGACCGAGCGCGGGCATCGGCATGTGCACCGCGCTGATCTCCGCGCTCACCAAGATACCGGTGCGCTCGGATGTGGCCATGACCGGCGAAATCACTCTGCGCGGCGAAGTGCTGCCGATCGGCGGCCTGAAGGAAAAATTGCTCGCGGCCCATCGCGGCGGCATCACCACCGTGCTGATCCCCGACGACAACACCAAGGATCTCGTGGAGATCGCGGACAATATCAAGGAAAAGCTCGATATCCGTTCGGTCAAATGGATCGATGAAGTGCTGCAGGTGGCGCTCACTCATATGCCGGTGCCGTTGCCGGTCGTGGAGCCGAAGCCGCCGGAGGCCATTGCAGGGGAAAAGCGCCGGCGCAAAGCCCCGCGGGCCAAGAGTCAGGTGCACGCACACTGATTGCCGCGTTGGCTTGATTGCTACAGCTACTAGCCAATGCGAATGACCTCGCGTAGACTTCGGCGCCTCTTCCAGGGGGTGCTTAGCTCAGCTGGTAGAGCATCGCCTTTACACGGCGAGGGTCGGGGGTTCGATCCCCTCAGCACCCACCAACATGCGGAGTGGTAGTTCAGCTGGTTAGAATACCGGCCTGTCACGCCGGGGGTCGCGGGTTCGAGTCCCGTCCACTCCGCCATTTCCTGACGAAGAGTCCCGCGCGAGCCGTCTGGCCGCGCGAAGGATAGAGGTAGAGGGGCTTAAGGGTCATGCTGCAGACGATTCATGACAAGCTGAAGGGTTGGCTCGCCGGCGTGGTGCTGGGGGCGGTCGGCCTGGTGTTCGTATTTTGGGGCATCAATTGGACCTTGAGCGCGCCCAACTATGCGGCCAAGGTGAACGGCACCGAAATCTCGAGCAGCGAAGTTCGCCAGTCCTACCAGCAGCAGCTTGCGCAAGTCGAGCGGCAGGCCAATGCGCCGCTGGACGATGCGCAGCGCACCGAAATCAAGAAGCGGGTACTCGATCAGTACGTCGGCGGCGAGGCCTTGGTGTCGCGCGCCGATGAATTAGGCTATCGCGTCAGCGACCAGGATCTGCTCAATGCGATGGCCGAGGTCCCGGCGTTCCAGGTGAACGGCAAGTTCGATAAGGCGCACGCCGTCGCCGTGCTGCGGGCCCAGGGCCGGTCGATCGCGGAGATCGAAGCGCTGTTCCGGCGCGACGTCAAACTGCGCCAGCTCGATACCGCTCTTTCCGCATCGAGCTTCATCACCGCGAGCGAACTTGCGCGCTTGCGCGGCCTCACGCTGCAGCAGCGCGAGCTCGCGTGGCTCACGCTTCCGGCCGCCAAGTATGCCGCCGAGGCGACGCCGGACGAAGCGGCCGTGAAGGCCTATTACGACGCGCACAAGTCCCTGTATATGACGCCCGAAACGGTGAATCTGCGCGCCGTCGAGATCAGTCTCGCCGACCTCGAGTCCAAGGTGACGGTCGATGATGCGCAGCTGAAAACTTATTTCGAGGAGCAAAAGACCAAGACGCCGGAGCGCTACACGCAGCCCGAACAACGCCGCGTGCGGCACATTCTGATTCAAGCCGCGGACCCGAAGGAGGATGCCGCGGCCAAGGCCAAAGCGGATGCGCTCTTGAAACGCGCACAGAGCGGCGAGGATTTCTCCAAACTGGCCAGGGAGAATTCGCAGGACTTGGGCTCCGCGCAACAGGGCGGGGATCTCGGCTGGTCCGATCGCAAGGTGTGGGTGGCGCCGTTCGCCGATGCCGCGTTCAGCATGAAAGAGGGTGAGATTCGCGGACCCGTCAAGACGCAGTTCGGCTACCACATTCTGAAACTCGACGGCGTCCAGCCGGCAGCCGTCAAGACCTTCGAGCAGAGCCGCAACGATTTGGAAACCGAGTATCGCCGCAACGAGGCCGAGCGGCTGTTCAACGCGGCGCAGGACCAACTCGCCGATGCCGCCCTGCAGAATACGACCGACATCGACGTGGTGGCACGCAAGGCCGGCCTCACCGCGCATGACGTCCCCAACTTCAGCCGTACGGACGGCGGCGGCAGCCTCGGCAAATCTCCGGCCGTGCTGGAGGCTGCCTTCAGCCAAGATGTGCTCGATGGACGATTGAGCCCGATCATCGAGGTGGATAAAGGGCGCGGCGTGGTGCTGCGGGCAACCGACCACAAACTGCCGCAGCAAAAGCCGTTGGAGACGGTCCGCGACTCGATCGTTGCAGCCTGGAAGAAGCAGCGCGGCGCGGAACTCGCTCAGGCGGCCGCTCTCGATGCCGTCAAGCGCCTGAACGCGGGCGAGTCGTGGGACGCCGTCGCCAAATCGCTGGGCGTAGCCCCGCAGCCGCCCAAATTCGTGGGGCGGGCCGAACCAGCGGTGCCCGTCGAAATTCGCCGCGACGCGTTCAACGAGGCAAAACCGGCCGGCCGGCCGATTTATTCCAGCTTGGCCCTGGATAGCGGCGATGCCGCGGTGGTTGCGTTCAGCGCGGTGCGCGAGGATCCCAGCGGCGATGCGAAGCAGCAAGATGCGCAGCTCAAGCGTGAGTTTGCGCAGCAGGCCGCGTCTTCGGAGGCTCAAGGGTATGCCGCGGCCGCGCGCGCAGACGCCAAAGTGGTGATCAACCTGCAGGCCATCGAGTAGGCTCTCAAGGTTGGAGCATCTACTGCACGAATTTTCGGACTGGTATCTGTCCGTCCTCGCTCAGGGCGGCTACTGGCTGATCGCAGGCCTCATGATGCTGGAAAGCACGCTGGTGCCGATTCCGAGCGAAACCATCATTCCACCGGCGGCCTACCTCGCCCACACCCAGGGCGAATTCTCCCTGACCGGCATCGTCCTTGCCGGTGCCTTGGGATCCTGGGTGGGCGCCTCGTTGATGTATTGGGCCGCGCGCGGCTTGGGAAGGCCGTTTGTACTCCGCTACGGACCCTACATCGGCTTGAGTGTCGCGAAGCTCGAACTCGCTGAACGTTGGTCCGCGCGCTATGGCTGGGCCGGGGTTTTTTTCTCGCGCCTGCTGCCGGTCATCCGTCACCTCATCGGCATTCCCGCCGGCATTTTGAGCCTGAGCTTTCGCTGGTACTCTGCCGCCACCTTGGCCGGGTCGCTGCTCTGGTGTTCGGTTCTAGCGTGGCTTGGGGAGACCCTGGGAAGCCATCCGGAGCTCCTCAAAGGCTCGCTGCACCGCTTCGCAGCGATGGTGCTGGGCGTGGGAGCGATACTCGCGGCGCTGTATTACTGCTTCGTACAGCGGCCCGCCTCGCCTTCAGGCGCGGCGCGCTGACCACCCTGCGGTCGGCGCGCCGGGAGCCGTGGTCAGGACGCCGTGCGGCCGGCCGCCGGCGGCGGCGCCGTCCCGAGCGGAAATTTCGTGAAGATAGCCGCGGTGGCCGTACCGATCTTTGCCTCCGCATTCGGTCCGGTTAAGTCGTACATGGTCTGACTGACCGCGGCGTGCCAGATGGGCTTGCGCGATCGGGCGTCGAACAAGTCCACTGCGATGCGTGTTTCATCGCGGACCCAGGGGCCATCGTAGCCCCCCCAACCGCCGCCCCAGCCGCGCCGTCCCCAGCCATAGCCTGCACCGAATCCCCAGCCGGCATAGTAATCGTCGAATACCTGGCGTGATCCCATGGCATAGCCGACGATGCAGTCCGCTTGAGCGTGATCGCCCACCCGCTGGATGCCTTTCGCGGCCATGTTCGCCTCGACGGCGACGCGCAGCCGGTCGGCGTTCAAGGGATTGCCGAACGCCGCGGGCTGGTCCGCGTTCGCCACATGTTCTTGAGCGAACATATAGGTGTGGCAATTCGCCACGGAATAGTTGGGATTGATATCCGTCGTGACCGGGAGCGAGTTGCAGGCGCCGAGCGCCAGAGATGCGCCCAGCAGGACGCCGTAAGAAATTCGCTGCTTTAACATAATATAGCCTCGCGAGACATACCGTTTGCAAAAGCCATCTTCCCGTAGCGCAGAACGAGCGACTCTGGTTTGGGTTGACAGGCCGATGACGCGCGCATCAAGTGGCATCCGACTCCGCCGGGAAACTCATTCCCACGGAGTTGAAGCCGCCGTCGACATAGGTTACCTCACCGGTGATTCCGGCGGCGAGATCTGAACAGAGGAAGGCGGCTGTATTGCCCACATCCTCGATGGTGACATTGCGCTTGATCGGCGACACCGCTGCCACGTGCGCCAGCATCTTGCGCAGGCCCGGAATCCCGGCGGCGGAGAGCGTCTTGATCGGACCGGCCGAAACCGCGTTGACGCGCACGCCTAAGGGGCCTAAATCGGCGGCCAGGAAGCGCACGTTGGCCTCGAGGCTCGCTTTGGCGAGACCCATCACGTTGTACCCGGGCAATGAGCGCACGGCGCCCAAATAACTCAAGGTGACGATGGCGCCGGCACGGCCCTGCATGAAGGGCAGCGACGCCCGCGCCAACGCCGTCAGACTGTAGCTGGAAATATCGTGCGCCACGCGAAATCCCTCGCGCGTGGTGGCGTCGATGAAGGCGCCGGTCAGCGCCTCGCGCGGCGCGAAGGCCACCGCATGCACCAGGATGTCGAACCACTGCCAACGCGTCTTCAGATGCGCAAAGCCGCGGTCGATATCCGCATCGGCGGCGACATCCATGACGAAGGTGATATCGGAACCCAACTGCTTGGCGAGCGGTACGACCCGGTCGGTCATGCGGTCGATATGCGAAAACGCGAGCTCCGCGCCTTCGCGATGCATGGCCTGTGCAATACCCCAGGCGATCGAGCGGTCCGTCGCGAGACCGACGATGAGTGCGCGCTTGCCGTTGAGAAATCCCATCTTGTGTCTCCAGGCGCTTGCGCGCCGAATCTACGGGGTCGAGGCGACCCCGTCCACTACCCTTGTTGTGCTTTCGAATCGACGTACATGACCAGCCGCTGGCCGGCTCTGATCTGGTGGTGCGCGTTCAGGCCGTTCCAGCTTTTGAGCTGGGTTTCCGAGACTTGAAACTGATGCGAGATACTGTAGACGGTGTCGCCGCGGCGCACGGTATAGAGCACGCGCCGGCCGCTCACCACGCCTTCATCGCGATAGCGCCGCGCGCTCGCCTTGATGACCAGCCGCTGGCCCTTCACCAGCGAATCGCCCAGCCCCATGTTATTCAGCCGCGCCAGAGTGCTCACCGGCATGCCGTGACGGCGCGCAATGCTGCTCAAAGTCTCGCCGGCGCGCACGCGATAGACGATCTGGCGCTGCCTGCGGCCGACATCGGTCTCCGGCCGGTCGACGCGGGAAGCCGCGAGCAGCACCTTGTCCGGCAGCTGCACGCTGATCTCAGGAATCTTCAGCGTCTGGCCGACGCTGATGCGCCCCCCCGGCAAGTCGTTGATTTTCGCGATGACCGACCCCGAGGTACCGTACGCGGCGGCGATCGCCGCCAAGGTTTCGCGCTTCGCCACGTCGTGCATGACGAAGCGCACGCGATCCTCCGGCGGCAGAGTCGTGAGCGCTGCCTCGAAGGCATCGGCATTGTCGATCGGCACCAGCATGCGGTGCGGACCTTCGGGATCGGTGGCCCAGCGGTTGTAGCCCGGATTGAGCGCAACCAGTTCGTCGTAGCTGGTGCCGGCCAGCTGCGCGGCGACTTTCAAGTCGATCTGCGATGCGGTATCGATGACGGCGAAGTAAGGCTCGTTCGGAATCGCGGCGAAGTCCAGGCCGTAACGCTCGGGCTCGGCCATCAGACGCTTCATGGCGAGCAGTTTCGGCACATAGGCGCGCGTCTCGGCGGGCAGATTCAAGTGCCAGAAGTCGGTGGGTTTGCCGTGCGCGCGGTTGAAGTCGATGGCGCGCTGCACCCCGGCCTCGCCGACATTGTAGGCGGCGATCGCCAGCAGCCAATCGCCGCCGAATTGATCGTGCAGCGCCTGCAAGTAATCGAGCGCGGCGCGCGTCGATTCGATGACATCGCGCCGGCCGTCGTACCACCAGGTCTGCTTCAAGCCGAAACGCCTGCCGGTTTCAGGAATGAACTGCCACAGGCCGGCGGCGCGGCTCACGGAATAGGCGAAGGGCTCGTAAGCGCTCTCGACCACCGGCAGAAGCGCGAATTCCAACGGCATGCCGCGCGCCTCGACCTCGGTGATGATGTGGTACATGTAGCGCTGGCCGCGCTGGAAGGTGCGTTCGAGATAATCCGGGTTGTGCTCGAACCAGGCGAGCTGCTGGTCGATGGCCGGCTCCTGGACCTCGTCGAACGCAAACCCGGCGCGCATGCGGTCGAACAAATCGTCATAGTCTTCGCCGTTGTGATGCTGCCATTCGCGCGGCATGGTCAAGGAGGGCGTCGCGCCCGTCGCGGGGTTGGCGGTATCGGCGGGCGGTGGGCTCATATCCGGCGCCTCCGCGGGAGGCACCACGATGCGTGGGCGGGGCGTCTTCTCCGCCTGATGCGCGCAGGCGGCGAGCAGCAGCAGAGCGCAGGCGATACAGGAGATTCGCAACGACAATGAAGCCATCCTGCGTGTCCTTTAGAGCTCCGCTAGCGGAACTGATCCTTCCAGGCACGCAGTACGGCGAACACGTCGGCCGATTCGTGCAGCGGCCGGCCGGCGCGCGTTTCGGCGGCGGCGCGCACCGCTCCGTCGTCGCAGCGCAAAAACGGATTGACGCGAATTTCCAGGGCCAGGCGCGAGGGCAGTGTCGGGGAATCGGCTGCGCGCAGGCGCGCGACGTCGCCCTGATACTCGAGCGCCGCGCGATTGGCAGGCTCCACCGTCAACGCGAATCGCAGGTTGGCGGCGGTGTATTCGTGGCCGCAATACATCTCGGTTTGCGGCGGCAAATCGCGCAGCCTGGATAAAGACGCATTCATCTGCGTAGGGGTACCCTCGAACATTCGACCGCAGCCGGCGCTGAACAGCGTATCGCCGCAAAACAGGGCGCCGTGCCCCCAAAAGGCAATGTGGCTTAAGGTATGTCCGGGCACGTGCAAAATATCGAATGCAAGTCCCAAGTCTGGTAATTCGCAGCGATCCCCGTCGCCCACCGTGCGCGTGCGCAGCGGAATCCGGGCATCATCCGGCCCGATGACGGGCACCTTACCCCGGGCGAGGAGGCCGGCAACCCCGCCGATATGATCGGCATGATGGTGAGTCAACAAAATCGCGGCTAAGCTTGCGCCGCTGCGCTCGAGCTCGGCAATCACGGGGCCGGCCTCGCCGGGGTCGACCGCGACCACCCGGGACGGCGCGCCGGGCGACTCGATGAGCCAGATGTAATTGTCCGTGAAGGCGCGCACCGGCCGCACCCGGATAGGGTTTGATGGGATTGACATTTTGCGGCGTATTTAACCTGTAACATACGAAGTTCGCTAGTGTTTTTATGAGGGGTCAAGAGTTGCAAGCAACCCGCGACGCGGCGGCGGCGGAATGGTTCGAGAGTCCGTTGGGCGAGCGAGTCATGCGGGAGGAAACCGCCCTCGCGCGGCTCGCTCTCGACGATGTGTTCGGCTTCGAATTGCTGCAGGTGGGTGCGTGGGGGGCCGGCGCCCACTTGCTCAGCGGCGCGCGTACCCAGCATACGACGCTGTTGGCGCCGGACTTAGGCGCGGGGGTCACGCTCTGTGCGCCGCTCGATTCCTTGCCCTTCGCCTCCGATTCCATCGATGCGATTGTGCTGCCGCACACTCTGGAGCTGGTTGAGGATCCGTACGCCGTGCTGCGCGAGGCCGAGCGGGTGCTGTGCGCGGAAGGCTGCTTGATGATCTGCGGCTTCAATCCGTTCAGCGGCTGGGGTGCGCGGCGCCTGTTCGCCCAGTACTTCCGCAGCCCGGCCTTTCCGCCGCGGACGCGGCGCATGCTCTCCGAACGGCGCCTGCGCGACTGGATGGCGCTGCTCGATTTCGAGGTCGCGAGCGTCTACGGCTACTTGGGATCCATGCCGTTGACCGGCCGGCTGCGCAAGGCGGCCGATGGCTCGTCCGAGGCGGAGTATCGGCCGCGGGCGGCGCTGACGGCCGGCGCCTATCTCTTGAAAGCGCGCAAACGCGTGCAGACGCTGACGCTGGTGCGGCCGAAACGCTGGTCGCGCCAGCGCGTGCTGGTGCCGGCCGCGGAACCGACCACCAAAGTGGCTCCGTGAAGGAAGTTCTGATGTACACCGACGGGGCCTGCCGCGGCAATCCGGGCCCCGGCGGCTGGGCGGCGCTGCTCATCGCCGGCACGGATCGTAAGGAGGTCTCGGGCGCGGAAGCGGCGACCACCAACAATCGCATGGAACTCAAGGCCGCCATCGGCGGCTTGGCGGCGCTGAAGCGCCGCTGCACGGTACAGCTGTACACCGACTCGCGCTACGTCCTGCAAGGCTTCACCGAATGGCTGCCGCAGTGGAAGGCGCGCGGCTGGCGCACGGCCTCGCGCGAACCTGTAAAAAATCAGGACTTATGGGAGGAGCTCGAGCGGTGCGCGGCGGCGCAAGATATCAAATGGCACTGGGTCAAAGGGCATTCGGGGCACGAAGGCAATGAGTACGTCGACAGACAAGCCAATCTCGCCATCGATCGGCTGTTGGCGCATAAGGTAGGCTCCGAAAGCTGATGCGCCAAATCGTTCTCGATACGGAAACCACGGGCCTTGAAGTCGAACAGCGGCATCGCATCATCGAAATCGGCTGTGTCGAGCTCAACAACCGGCGGTTGACCGGGCGTAAGTTCCACCGCTATTTGAATCCGGAACGCGACATCGACGAGGGCGCCCTCGAGGTGCATGGCTTGACGCGCGAGCAACTCGCGAAAGAGCCGAAGTTCGCAGAAATTCACGCCGAATTTCTCGATTTCGTGCGCGACGCGGAACTCGTCATTCACAACGCGCCGTTCGACGTCGCGTTCTTGAATGCGGAACTTGCGCGGCTCGACAACGGCGTGCGGCTCGACAGCGGCGCTCTGCTCATCACCGACCTTTGCAGGGTGCTCGACACGCTGGCGCTGGCGCGCCAAATGCATCCCGGGCAGCGCAACAATCTCGACGCGCTGTGCAAGCGCTATGCGGTCGATAATTCGCACCGCGATTACCACGGTGCGCTGCTCGACGCCCGCATTCTCGCCGAGGTGTATCTGGCGATGACCGGCGGCCAGGCGAAGCTCATCTTGAGCGCGGAATTGGACACGGCGCGCAGCCGGGCGGCGCGCCTCGATGCGCCGCATCCCTTGAGCGACTCCGTGCGCGTCGCCGTGGTGATGGCGAACGAGGAGGAATTGGCGGCTCATGAGCACGCGTTGGCGCTGCTCGACAAAGCCTCGGGCGGCGAGACGGTGTGGCGGCGGATGTGAAACTGCTGCTGACCGGGGCCGCCGGCTTCATTGGATTTCATACCGCGAAGCAATTGCTGGAGCGCGGCGACGAGGTGGTCGGCTTGGACAACCTCAACGCCTACTACGATCCGACCCTCAAGGCGGCGCGCCTCGCCATTCTCGAGCGCGAGAGCAACTTCCGCTTCGTGAAATTCGACATCGCGGATCGGACCGCCATGCAGGAGCTGTTCGAGCGCGAGAAATTTCAGCGCGTCGTGCACCTGGCCGCGCAGGCGGGCGTGCGGTATTCCATCGAGAATCCGCACGTGTACGTGCAGACCAACATCACCGGCTTCCTGCACGTGCTCGAGGGCTGCCGCCGGCAGGAGCTCGAACATCTGGTGTACGCGTCCACGAGTTCGGTGTACGGCGCCAACACGCGGATGCCGTTCACCGAGCAGCAGAATGTCGATCACCCGCTGACGTTGTACGCCGCGACCAAGAAGAGCAACGAATTGATGGCCCACAGCTATTCATCGCTGTACCGCCTGCCGACCACGGGATTGCGGTTCTTCACCGTGTACGGCCCGTGGGGCAGGCCCGACATGGCGCTCTTTCTGTTCACCCGGAATATCCTCGCCGGCAAACCCATCGAGGTGTTCAACGCGGGCCATCATCAGCGCGATTTCACCTACATCGACGACATCGTTCAGGGGGTGGTCGCCGCGGTCGACAAGGTCGCGACGCCTGACCTTGCGTGGAATTCGGATGCGCCCGACCCGAGCTCGAGCTACGCGCCGTATCGGATTTACAATATCGGCAATCAGCGGCCGGTGACATTGCTGCGCTACATCGAGGTGCTCGAGCAGTGTCTCGGACGCAAGGCGCAAAAAAACCTCGTGCCGATGCAGCAGGGCGACGTGCCGGATACCTGGGCCGACGTTGAGGCCTTGGCGCGGGATGTCGGATACAGGCCGAGCACCCAGCTGGAGCAGGGCGTCAAGCGCTTCGTCGACTGGTATCTCGAGTATTACCGCGGGTGACGGCGGATTTTAAGGACGCGCTGCGACGTTGTTGATGACGCGGCGGACGCCGTGCACCTTTTTGGCAACATCGCCCGCCTCATCCTTGGCCGCCAGCGAATTGGCGGTACCGCTCAAGGTCACGACACCTCGAACCGACGCGACCGCGATATTGGCGACCTTGGCCACTCCGTGCGTGCCAAAGCCGTTCTTGATCTCAGCCAGGATCGCGGCATCGGGAACCTCGTCGATGGCGAGCTGGTCGTTGACGCTGGTAACACCCGGGGTCCGCTTGGCGATGTTGAGCGCTTCATCCTCGGCCGCGAGCGAATAGACGGTTCCGGTCAGCGTGACGAGACCGTTTGCCGTCGTGACCGTCATATTGCTCACCTTGTTCACCCCGTGGGCGACAAATTGGGCCTGCACGTTTGAATTGATCGCGGCGTCGGGGACGCTGCCTTGAGCAGCCGCGTGATCGGCAATCGCCAGGGTGCCGGCGAACATGAGCGCCGTGGGCAGGCCCAATTTTTGAAGTTTTTTCATCCTATTTCTCCGTCCTTAACTGACTTGACCCCAAAAAAAGCCGGCGGCGGCATCATTCCGGCGCAAGGATAGCGAGGCCAAGCAAATTGCACAATGTCCGGCCGAGGGGAGCGTAGTAATATCAAAGCCCGGCCGCAACTCCTATATTGCAGGGGCAACTTAAAGTTTATGGCACAGTTAAATTCCGCTCTGGCCGCGTGGCGCGCGGTCGATGCAGAGGCTCGAGAGATCGGCGGCGCGCAGTTGCGCGACCTGTCCGCCGCCGACCCCGGGCGATGGCAGAATTTTCACGCCGAGCATGACGGCTGGCTGCTGGATTTTTCGCGCCAGCGCATCACGCGGAAGACTCTCGCGCTGCTGCTCGAGCTCGCGCGTGCGGCCGAGCTGCCGTCGCGCATCGCCGCCATGTTTCGCGGCGATCCGATCAATACCACCGAACAGCGCGCGGTACTGCACACCGCGTTGCGCTCGGAATTTGCGGGCGGAGCGGCGATACAAGCGGAAGTCAAGGACTCGCGCAAGAAGCTCTCCGCTTTCACCGCCGCGGTGCGGCGCGGCGACAAGCGCGGTGTCACCGGCCGGAGATTCAAACATGTCGTCAACGTCGGCATCGGCGGGTCGGACCTCGGGCCCTTATTGGTGTGCAACGCGCTGCGAGCCGAATGGAGCGGCGATCTCACGCCGCACTTCGTGTCGAACGTGGACCGCACGCAGCTCGAGGACTTGATCCGCGGCATCGACCCCGCCGAGACCTTGGTGATCGTGTGCTCGAAAACTTTTACCACCCAGGAGACGCAGTCGAACGCCAACGCCGCGCGCGCCTGGATCGTGGGCGCACTGGGAGATAAATCGCCCGCCTATCATTTCGTCGCGGTCTCGACCAATGCCGCGGCGATGGACGCCTTCGGCATCGCGCCCGGGCACCGCTTCACCATGTGGGATTGGGTGGGCGGCCGCTATTCGGTCTGGTCGGCGGTGGGCCTGATCGCAGAACTCGTCGTTGGCAGCGAGAAATTCCAAGAATTCTTGAGCGGTGCCAGCGGCATCGACAAGCACTTCATCGAGGCCCCGTTCGAGAACAATCTACCGGTGCTGATGGGAGTCATCGGCGCGTGGAACCGGACTTTCCTCAAGCTGCCGACGCTCGCCGTGCTGCCGTACGACGAGCGCCTGGCGCGGTTGCCCGCCTATCTGCAGCAGCTCGAGATGGAGAGCAACGGCAAGTCGGTGACGCTCGCCGGCGAGCGCGTCGATTTTGCCACCGCGCCGGTGGTATGGGGCGAGCCCGCCTCGAATGCGCAGCATTCATTCTTCCAGATGCTGCACCAAGGTACGCCGACCGCCGCGCTCGATTTCATTGCGCCGCTGCGCGGTTCCTGGGGCGGTACGGAGGGACAGAACCTCGCACTGCAGAATTGCTTCGCTCAGTCGCAGGCGTTTGCATTCGGGCACACGCCCGAGGAAGTGGTGGAAGACATGAAAAAGGCCGGCGCCGGCGCGGCCGAGATCAGCCGGCTCAAGGCGCATCGCGTGCATGAGGGGAACCGGCCGAATTCGCTGCTGCTCTACCCAGAGACCACGGCGCGCAGCTTGGGCGCCCTGCTGGCGCTGTATGAGCACAGCGTATTCGTCCAAGGCACGATCTGGGGCATCAATTCCTTCGACCAATTCGGCGTCGAGCTCGGCAAGAAGCTTGCCGCGGGCATCTCGATGCAAGGCGGCCGTGCACCGAGCGGGCCCGGCGCCGCGGGACTCGCGGCGCTGATCGACTACGTGGCGAAGCACCGCTGAGGCTATAATCCCGCCTCCCACAGTCAGGGCGACAGATTTTGTCAAAACAACGCAAAGGCATCATTTTGGCCGGCGGCGCCGGTACTCGCCTGCACCCGATCACTCTGTCGCAGAGCAAGCAACTCTTGCCGGTATACGACAAGCCGATGATCTACTATCCGCTGGCCACGCTGATGTCGGCGGGAATCCGCGAATTCTTGATCATCACGACGCCGCGGGATCAAACCGCATTTCGCGACCTATTGGGCGATGGCCGGCAGTGGGGCATCGGCTTCGAATACGCCGTTCAAGCGCAGCCCAACGGCATTGCGCAGGCGCTGATCATTGCCGAAGCATTTCTCGACGGCGCTCCGTCCGCATTGATTCTCGGCGACAATATTTTTTACGGAGCCAATCTTCCGGAACTGTTGAAATCGGCGTCCGACCGCGACGCGGGCGCCACGGTGTTCGGCTACTACGTTCAAGATCCGGAACGCTACGGAGTGGTTGAATTCGACGCCAAGGGCCGCGTGACCGAATTGCACGAAAAACCGCTCCGGCCGCCCTCGAACTACGCGGTCACCGGGATCTATTTCTACGACACGCGCGCAACCGCCCTCGCGAAATCCCTGGCGCCCTCCGTGCGCGGAGAATTGGAGATCACGGATCTTAATCGCGCCTACCTGAAGCTCGGAGCTCTGCACGTCGAGAGGCTCGGACGCGGCACGGCTTGGCTCGATACCGGGACGCACAATTCTCTGCTCGACGCCGGCGTATTCGTGCGCATCTTGGAGGAGCGCCAGGGTTTGAAGGTGGCGTGCGTGGAGGAGATCGCCTGGCGGCACGGCTTTATCGACGCCGAGCAGCTGCTCAAGCTCGCCAAACCGCTCGAAAAAAGCGGCTACGGAGAATACCTGGAGCGCATCGTGCGGGAGCGCGCACAACTGTGACGCGGACGCCGCGATGAGAATCAACGAGACGCCGATCGAGGGCGTGCGGCTGATCGAGCCGCGGGTGTTCGGCGATGCGCGCGGGTTCTTCATGGAAACGTGGCAGGCCGAGAAATTTGCCGCGGCCGGCATCAATGCGCCCTTTCTGCAGGACAATCACAGCCGCTCCAATCAATGGACGCTGCGCGGCCTGCATCTGCAGGTCGCACACACCCAGGGCAAATTGGTGCGCGTGGCGAGCGGCAGCGTGTTCGACGTGGTGGTCGATCTGCGGTTGAGCTCGCGCAGTTTCGGCGCCTGGTGGGGCGTCGAGCTCACGGCCGAGAACTACCGCATGCTGTGGGTTCCGCCCGGCCTGGCGCACGGCATTCTCGTGACCTCGCCGAGCGCGGATTTCCTGTACAAGTGTACCGACTACTACAGCCCGGCCGACGAACGCACGCTCGCGTGGGATGACCCGACCCTCGGCATTCAATGGCCGCTGCCGGCGGGATGCGTGCCGGAACTATCGGTCAAAGACGCCCGCGGCAAGAGTTTCGCCGATATCGAGAAATTCGCGTGAGGCTGCTGTTGCTCGGCGCCGGCGGTCAGGTGGGCCGCGCGGTCGTCAAGGCGGCTCCCGCCGGACACCCAGTGATCGCCAAGAGCCGCTCGGAGCTCGACATCGCCGACGCCCGCGCCGTCGATGGCGTGTGCGCGGAGGTTCGGCCGGACTGGATCGTGAATGCGGCCGGCTACACGGCGGTCGATCTCGCGGAGGATCATCCCGAAGAAGCGACGGCGGTCAATGAGACCGCGGTCGCGACGCTGGCTCGCGCGGCTGCGCGCGCCGGCTCGAGGCTGCTGCATTTGTCGACCGACTTCGTGTTCGATGGGAGCTCCGGCCGCGCCTATCTGCCGAGCGACGGCACGCATCCTTTGAGTGTCTACGGCGTGAGTAAACTCGGCGGTGAAACGCAGGTACTCTTGAGCGGCGGCGCCGGCATCGTGCTGCGCACGGCGTGGGTCTACGCAGCCGCGGGACGCAACTTCGTGCTCACCATGCTCAAGCTGATGCGCGAGCGCGAGCAAGTCAGCGTGGTCGCCGATCAGATCGGTACACCGACCTGGGCGGGGGGTCTCGCCCCGGCAATCTGGGGGCTCATCGAGGCGCAGGCGCCCGCCGGCATCTATCACTGGACTGATCTTGGCGTGGCGAGCTGGTACGATTTTGCCGTGGCCATTCAGGAAGAGGCGCTGGCGCGCGGCCTCCTGACGCGCGCCGCGGCCATCCTGCCCATTGCAACCGCCGCATACCCTACGCGCGCCAAACGCCCGGCATTCAGCGTGCTCGATACCGCCTCGTCACGCGAACGAATCGCCGCCCCTGCGGTCCATTGGCGGCAGAACTTGAGAAACATGCTGAATGAGCTTCCAGCCCCTTAACTTATGCGTCACCGGAGGCGCCGGCTTCATCGGCGCGAACTTCGTGCGTCACTGGCTCGAGCGCACGCAAGAGGGCCGGCTGGTGGTGCTCGACGCCTTGACCTATGCCGGAAACCTCGAAAGTCTGGCGGGATTGGAGCGCAATCCCCGCTATGAGTTCGTGCGCGGCGATATTTGCGATGAAGTCGCGGTGCGCGCGCTGCTCGAGCGTTGCAGCATCGATACGGTCGTGCACTTCGCGGCGGAATCGCACGTCGACCGCTCGATCCTGGGGCCCGATGACTTCATCCGCACCAATGTGGTCGGTACCCATGCGTTGCTCAAGGCCGCGAAGGCCCTGTGGCTCGACCGGCGCAGCGTGGCCGCGCATCGCTTTCATCATGTGTCCACCGACGAAGTGTACGGATCCTTGGGACCGCATGACGCTGCCTTCCACGAATCAAGTCCTTACGCTCCCAACTCGCCGTACTCGGCGAGCAAAGCCGCCTCGGATCATCTGGTCCGCGCCTATCACGAGACCTACGGGCTCGACACCACCGTCACCAACTGCTCGAACAACTATGGGCCGTATCAATTTCCCGAGAAACTGATTCCGCTCACGCTGATCAACATCTTGCTGGGCAAAGCGCTGCCGGTGTACGGCGATGGCCTGCAAGTTCGCGATTGGCTGCATGTGGCCGACCATTGCGAGGCCATTGCGCTCGCGCTCAGCCGCGGGAAATCCGGCGAGGTCTATAACGTCGGCGGCAACAGCGAAACCACCAATATCGAGATCGTCAGGACGCTATGCACGCTGGTGGATGGCTATCTCGCCGCACGCGCCGACCTCAAGCTGGCGTTCCCGGCATCGCCGTCCGCGAGCGGGAAGGCGGCGGCCGATTTGATCACGTACGTGCGCGACCGCCCCGGGCACGACCGCCGCTACGCCATCAATTACGCAAAAGCAGCCAGGGATTTGGGCTATGCTCCGCGGCGCGATCTTGCCGCCGGCTTAAGAGCGACGCTCGACTGGTATTTCGCCAACACCCGCTGGTGGCAAGCGCTCCTCGGGCGCGATTATGCAGCCTGGGTGGAGAAGAATTACGAGCGCTCCGGACCGGTCGGTTAAGCTTTGGTAATGCTTTCTATCGTCGATGGGGTTGCCCGGAACCTAACACAGGCTATGATGTGCGCCGGTACGCCGGCCCGTGATCCCAATTTGTCGATTACCCGTGAGGTCTCGAACTCAATGCAAGCCCCCTTATCGCTATCGCTTGCCGCTCGGCGCGGGACATGGATGGTAACGGGAGCATGATTTTCCGCAGATCGCTCGGCGCGATTTTTGTGTTGCTGTCGCTCGCTCTTGCCGGTTCGGCACCGGGCCAGAACCAGGATCCCATTCAAGCCCTCAAGGACACTCTGACCGGCGGCAGCTCGGGCCAGGGAGGGGTCCTGCAGAACATCCTGGGAAACGGCAAGGGAACCAAGAAGCAGACCGACGATAAACTCAACACGCCTGAGACCATCCAGCCGAAGACCGAGGAATCGGATCAATACGAAAACTTCAAGAAGGACAAGACGCGCGACGGCCGCATCCTGCGCCAATTCGACGAAGACCCGGAGTTGCGCAAGGATGACAGCGTATTGATCGAGATGACCTCGGTCGATGATTTGTGCGCCCGCAACCCGAATATCAACAGCAACGGGAACGGCAATGGCAATGGCACCGGCGCCGCCCCCGGCCAGGGTAATAACAACAACGGCAACAACCTCGGAGCCAACGCCAATTCCAGCGCCGGCGCCGCCAATGCTCTCAATAATCTCAATGCGTTGAGCGGCGGCGCCAACGGAGCGAACGGCCTCGGCGGCCTCGGCAGTATCGCCGGCATCGCCGGCATCGGCGGCGCGAACGGCACCAACGGGAACAACAACCCCAACGCGGGCTCGCAGGCCAATCCCTTTGACTACAACCGCTGTCCGCTGTCCACGGACGAGCCGAAAACGGATAATGAGAAAAAGGAATTGGAGAAATTCCGCAAGCGAATTCTGGCGGGCAATCCGTATTCGCTCAACCATTTCGGAGTGCTGGAGCTTCCGGGGCTGCCCGCGATCCCGCTGGCGGGTTTGACCGCTTCGGAAGCGACCAAGCGCCTCGCCTCCGATCCGGATCTCAATGACTTTTATATGCGGCTCACGCTGCTGCGGCTCAAGCCGACGGGTCAAGAGGCTCTGAAAGCCTACGGCTATGATTTGTTCGAGGGCGTGCCGAGTACCTTTGCGCCCGTTACCGATATCCAGGTCCCGGTCGATTACATCGTCGGGCCCGGGGACCAGCTCGAAATACAGCTTTACGGCAACGAACCCGCCGACTACGAGCTCACCGTCGAACGCGACGGCCGGATCAATTTCCCGAAGCTCGGGCCCATCATGGTGAGCGGCATGACCTTCGATGAGGCACGGGAAACCATCGAGCATCGCGTCTCGAAGCAGCTGGTCGGAGCGCGTGTCAGCGTGACCATGGGCGATCTTCGGGAGATCCGCGTGTTCGTGCTGGGCGAGGCCAAGAAGCCGGGCTCGTATACGGTGAGCGGCTTGTCGACCATGACGAACGCATTGTTCGTGAGCGGCGGCGTGAAGAAGATCGGCTCGCTGCGCAATATCCAGCTCAAACGCAACGGCAAGCTGATCAATACCCTCGATCTATACGACCTGTTGCTGCATGGCGATACCAGCTCCGACCAGCAACTGCTGACGGGCGACGTCATTTTCATTCCGCCGATCGGCCGCACGGTGTCGGTCTACGGCTCGGTGAAGCGGCCGGCCATTTACGAGCTCAAGAATGAAAAGACCGTGGAGCAGGCGATCGAAATCGCCGGCGGACTCACGCCGGATGCCGACCCGAAGCTCGGGCAATTGGAGAGAATTCTGCCATCCGGACTGCGGCAGATGCAGAACGTCAATCTGACCGCGGCCGCGAGCCGCGGGATCCAACTGGACAACGGCGATAAATTGCGAGTCCCCGAAATCCGGCCGACGCTCGAGAATTCGGTGAAGCTCACCGGCTATGTGTTCCGCCCGGGCGCATTCGAATACCACGCCGGCCTGAGACTGACCGACGTTCTCGACAGCTTCGACGAGCTGCGGCCGGATGCGGATGTCCACTACATCATGATTCGCCGCGAAGTCCCGCCGGAAGAAAAGATCGAGGTGATTTCCGCGGACTTGAGGCGCGCATTGGCGGCGCGCGGCTCCGCGGCCGATCCGGAACTGCGCCCGCGCGATCAGATCTATGTGTTCAATCTGTCGGCCGGCCGAGAACGGATCATCGAGCCCATCATCCGCGATCTCGAATTACAGGCAACCCCGGACAAGCCCGAGCAAGTCGTGAGCATCGACGGGCGCGTCAAAGCGCCGGGCAAGTATCCTCTCGAACCCGCGATGCATGTCAGCGACTTGATTCGTGCCGGCGGCAGCTTGGAGGATGCGGCGTATGGCGGCCAGGCTGAAATCACCCGCTATACGGTGGTCGATGGGGACGTTCGGCAAACCGATTTGATTCCGATCAATCTTGCGGCCATTTGGCGCGGCACGCCGGGGGCCGATATACCGCTGCAGCCCTACGACGTATTGCTCATCAAACCGATACCCATGTGGATGCAGCCCGGCGTCATCGAGGTGTTGGGCGAGGTGCGATTCCCGGGCAAGTATCCCATCCATCAGGGTGAGACCCTGCACTCCGTGCTGGTGCGCGCCGGTGGATTCACCGACGTCTCCTTCCCGGAGGGCGCCGTCTTCATCCGCGATGAGCTGAAGAAGCGGGAAAAGGATCAGCTCGAGCTGCTCGCCAACCGTCTGCAGAGCGACCTGGCGGCTCTGTCGCTCGAGGCGGTCGCGAGCAGCGCGGCCGTTTCCAACAATGGCGGCGGCGGCGCGAGCGCGGGTCAAGCGCTGATCATCGGACAGCAATTGTTGGGGCAGCTGCGCGATTCCAAACCGGTCGGCCGGCTGGTCATCGACGCACAGGGCATCCTCAAAGGCAGCAGCGGCGGGCCGCTCGACGTCTTGGTCAAGGACCTCGACAAGCTCGTCATTCCGAAGAAGCAGCAGGAAGTCACGATCTTGGGCGAGGTGCAGAGCCCGACTTCGCACGTGTTCGAGCCCGGCCTGACGCGCAATGATTACATCGCCAAGAGCGGCGGAACGACGCAGAAGGCGGATCGCAAGCGGATCTATGTGGTACGCGCCAACGGCGATGTGGTGTCCGGCGGGCGCTCCGGATGGTTCAGGCGTTCACAGTCGGTCGAGATACATCCGGGCGATACCATCGTCGTGCCGCTCGATACGGAGCGCGTCAATCTGCTGCCGATACTGCAGGCCGTGACCACCATCATCTACAACCTGGCCATCGGATACATCTTGGTTCATGAATACCTATGACCAAGAGTAGCGATCTGCGCGGTGCGCCGAATGTGGACGGTCCGCCGGCCGGATATTTTTTGGTGGTCCCGCCGGCCGACGACGAGGAAGCGAAAGATGCGATCGATCTGGCCAAGATTGCCGCGACGATGCGCGCCCACTGGAAGCTGTTGCTGTGCACGACCTTGGTGTGCGGGGCAATCGCCGCGGGGGTATCGCTCTGGATGCGTAATATCTATCGAGCTCAGGCGATTATCGCACCCACAGCCGAAAGCAACGGACCCGGGGGCAGCATGAAAAGCGACCTTGGCGGAATCGCGGCCTTGGCCGGTATCGACTTGGGCGCGAGCGGCGGCCGTAAAGTCGAAGCCTTGGCGACGCTGCAGTCGGCCGGATTCATCCGCGACTTCATTGTGAAATACAACTTGCTGCCGATTCTGTATTCGGAGCGCTGGGATGCGAATGCGAATACCTGGCGAAAAGGCAAAACTCCGCCGACCATGGAAAAAGCCATCAAGCGGTTCAAAGGCCGGCGCATCGTCGATGAAAACACCAAGAGCGGCCTGGTGACCGTGAAGTTCGATTGGTATTCGCCCGAGCTCGCGGCACAGTGGACCAACGCCATGATCGACATGGTGAACGATCGAATGCGCGCAGTCGACATCCGCACCGCGGAGAGCAGTCTCGAGTACCTCGACAAAGAGATGGCGACCGCCAATACGGTGGAGTTGCGTCTGGCCATTTCACAATTGATCGAGACCCAAGAGAACAACAAGATGATGGCGAACGTGCAGAGAGATTACGCGTACCACTTCATCGACCGCGCCGTGCCGCCCGAGACCAAGGAGGGACCGCTGCGCACCGTCATCTCGATCGGCGGCGCAATCGTCGGGTTCTTGCTCGGCACGGTGATCGTGGTATTTCGCCGCCGCGCGGCGAATCTACCCCGTGCGGCGTAGGGCGAAGAAACCGTATGCTAGCCAATGCCTCCATTCTCATCACCGGAGGAACCGGATCGTTTGGCGGCACCTTCGTGCCCATGACGCTCGCCAAGTACAACCCCCGCCGTCTGGTGATCTTCTCCCGCGACGAGATGAAGCAATGGGAAATGGCCAAATTGTTCGGCAAGGACGAGCGTGTGCGCTTTTTCATCGGCGATGTGCGCGACAAGGACCGGCTCGCGCGCGCCATGGAGGGCATCGATTACGTCGTGCATGCGGCCGCGACCAAGATCGTGCCGACCGCGGAATACAATCCGTTCGAGTGCGTCAAGACCAACATATTGGGCGCCATGAACGTGATCGACGCCTGTATCGACCGCAAGGTCGCGCGGGTGGTTGCGCTGTCAACCGACAAGGCAAGCAGCCCGATCAATCTGTACGGCGCCAGCAAGCTCGCGTCGGACAAGCTTTTCGTCGCGGGCAATTCCTATTCGGGAGGCAACAAGACCCGCTTTGCGGTCGTACGCTATGGAAATGTCATGGGTTCGCGCGGTTCGGTGATCCCGTTTTTTCTCTCGCTGGCGAAGCAGGGAGTCCTGCCCGTTACCGATGAGCGCATGACGCGCTTCATGATCACTCTCGAGCAGGCGGTTGAACTCGTGTGGCGCGCGCTCGACGATATGGTCGGCGGCGAAATCTATGTCAAGAAGATACCCTCGATGAACATCATTGAGATCGCCGAGGCGGCGGCTCCGGGCGCGCGGCGCGAGCTCGTGGGCATTCGGCCGGGCGAAAAACTCCACGAACAAATGATCGGTATCGAGGACGCTCCGCACACTTACGACTACGCCGGCTACTACAAGATTCTACCCGCGATTCATCAATGGAGCGACGACCCGGCGCGCATCAGCGGCGGCACCAAAGTGGCCGCTGATTTCAATTACCGTTCCGACAACAACCCCGATTGGATGAGCGTAGAGACTCTGAAGGAGTGGATCGAGTTGAACCGCGAGAAAATCGGCAAGTTTTGAAGATCGTGGGAATTCCGTACGGTCGCCAAGAGATTACCGCAGCGGACATCGCGGCCGTTGAGGAAGTTCTGCGCTCGGAATTTCTCACTCAAGGTCCGGCGGTACCTGCCTTTGAGCAGGCCGTGGCGGATTACTGCGGCGCGCGGCATGCGGTGGCCGTCAATAGCGCAACCTCCGCGCTGCACATTGCCTGTTTGGCGCTCGGCGTGGGCCCGGGTGATTCGGTGTGGACCAGTCCGATCACCTTCGTGGCCAGCGCCAATTGCGCGCTATATTGCGGCGCCACGGTGGATTTCGTCGACATCGATCCTCGCACCTACAATCTCAGCGTGGATTGCCTGCGAATCAAGCTGGCGTCGGCGCGGGCGGCCGGGCGGCTGCCGAAAGTGGTCGTTGCCGTGCATCTCGCCGGACAATCCTGCGATATGCATGCCATCCACGCGCTGTCGGAGGAGTACGGATTTCAGGTCATCGAAGACGCATCGCATGCCATCGGCGGGCGTTACCGCGGCGAACTCATCGGCGGCGGCCGCTACAGTGCGATAACGGTATTCAGCTTTCATCCGGTGAAAATCATTACCACCGGGGAGGGCGGCATGGCGCTGACCCAGGACGCGCAAATCGCGGCGCGCCTGCAGCGCCTGCGCACGCACGGCATCACTCGCGATGCGCGGCAAATGGATCAAGCTCCGGACGGACCCTGGTACTACCAGCAAGTCGATCTGGGTTTCAACTACCGCATGAACGACATTCAAGCGGCGCTCGGCCTAAGTCAACTCAAGCGGCTGCCCGAATACCTCGCCAAGCGGCATGAGATCTCTGCGCGCTACGAGGAGTTGCTCGCGAATCTTCCCGTCACCCGGCCGTGGCAGCACCCGGATGCGTATACCGGGCTGCATCTTTATATCGTGCGTTTGCGCCTCGGCGACATCAAGAGCACTCACCTGCAGGTATTCGAGCGGATGCGCGCGGCCGGCATCGGAGTGAATCTGCACTACATTCCCGTGTACCGGCAGCCCTACTTCGCGCGATTCGGCTTCATCCAAGGTTATTGCCCGCAAGCCGAGCAGTACTATGCCGAGGCAATCAGCTTGCCCATGTATCCCGCGCTCAAGGAAGCCGAGCAAACGTACGTGGTCGAATCCCTAAGATCCGCGCTGCGTTGAACTTTCTGCGGGAACACAGCGTCCACTTAAGCGTTGGCGGAAAGTTTTACATTTCGTTACACAAACCGAACAAAAGACTACAAGGTCGAATGGCAATTCGGCGCTCGATCCGCGAGCATGCGCCGAAGCTCCGCACGAACAGAGCGGCTTCGAAACTAGCATATAATCCCTGCCGAGGAACTCCGGTATGCATTCTGCTTTAAAAATCGCCGTCATCCCGGCCCGGGGAGGCAGCAAACGCATACCGCGAAAAAACATCCGCGACTTTTGCGGCAAGCCGATGATTGCATGGTCGATCGAGACGGCGAGGGCGTCGCGGCTGTTCGATCGAATCATCGTCTCCACGGACGACGCGGAGATTGCGGCAGTGGCCGCGCAGTGGGGCGCCGAGGCTCCGTTCGTGAGGCCCCCGGAGCTTGCCGACGACTTCGCCGGCACTACGGAAGTGATCGCACACGCCGCCCAATGGGCGCTCGCGCAAGGCTGGCAGTTGAGCGCCGTGTGCTGCATCTATGCCACCGCGCCCTTGCTCGAGGTTGCCGATCTCGCGCGCGGTCTGTCCGCATTGCAATCCGGCGATTGGCACTACGCATTCTCGGCGACGGAGTTTGCCGCCTCCATTTTTCGCGCCATGCGCCGCGCTCCGGGCGGCGGTGTCGAGATGATTTTTCCGGAGAACTTCGCGGCACGGTCGCAGGATTTGCCGACCGCGCTGCACGACGCGGCACAGTTCTATTGGGGGACTCCGACCGCGTGGTTGGATAAGGCCAGGATCTTCTCAGAGATGTCCATTCCGGTGTTGATTCCGAGGTCCCGGACTCAAGACATCGATACCGAAGCGGACTGGGCATTGGCCGAGTCATTGTTCAACAGGGAAGATCGACTAAAGGGAGTTAGCTGAATGTTGAAGTATTGCGTGCGCTGCGTGATGCCGGCGACCAAGCCGGACCTGCATATAGATGCAGAAGGGGTCTGCAACGGCTGCCGCGCGTATGAGCGCCGCGAGCAGGTGGACTGGGATC
>Ga0302324_100000133_pt1 | contig 185606 bp, 149 predicted proteins | sample Palsa_T0_1_FD_201949 | JGI IMG/M metagenome (GOLD analysis project Ga0302324, IMG submission 201949) | Peat permafrost microbial communities from Stordalen Mire near Abisko, Sweden - Palsa_T0_1 | ecosystem: Environmental > Terrestrial > Soil > Palsa > Peat permafrost | place: Sweden: Abisko...
GGAAAGATTGCGATCTATTATGGAGAAACTAGACTCCAGCACTCCGGTAAATAACTTCACCGGGGGGGGACATTTTCACGTTGCTACAACCGTACCCAGCTCATACATTCCGCGTGACTCATATGTAGTAACCGTGGTCCTAGAGAACGATAGCGTACCTAGTGGTAGGAATGTCGGTCTCTGTTGATGGATAGGTATCCGCGATCCTGATCATGCTGGAAGCACAAACGAACTGCCCTTTCTTGCCCTGTGGCGCTACCGGCCGCTATACTCGCGAGCAATCGGGTTTTTTGATACTTTGAGAGGGTCTGCATTGGAATTCGAGCCCCGCGATCAGTTCGAACAACGCCAGAAAAAACTTGAGCAGATTCGGGATATGGGCTTGGATCCGTTCCCGCGAGAGTTCCGTTGGACAGAGACACCCGCGGAACTTGTGGATCGCTATGGCGAAACTCCTGCTCCCGAACTGGAAGCCGCAAAACGCGAAGTAAGCGTCGCCGGCCGTCTAGTTTCCTACCGGTTGATGGGAAAAGCTGGTTTTGCGCATCTTCAAGGGTCTGGCAAGCGGATCCAGATTTACGTAAAAAAAGATGTGGTCGGAGAACAGGGTTTTCAGCTGTTTCACCTGTTGGATTTGGGCGATGTTGTGGGCGTACGCGGACACCTTTTCCGAACGCGGACCAACGAACTATCCGTTTGGGTGCAAGGGCTAACGCTGCTTTCGAAGGCCCTGTTACCGCTGCCGGAGAAATGGCACGGGCTCACCGATATCGAGCTGCGCTACCGGCACAGATATCTGGATCTGCTTGCTAATGAGAAAGCTCGCGAAGGGTTCGTGACTCGTGCGCGGATTATCCGGGAGCTGAGGAAGGTATTCGATAGCCGAGGATATATGGAAGTGGAAACGCCGATGATGCACCCGATTCCGGGAGGCGCATCGGCGCGGCCCTTCATAACTCACCACAACACCCTGGACATTGACCTTTATTTGCGAATCGCGCCGGAACTGTATCTCAAGCGGCTTACGGTCGGCGGGTTTGACCGGGTATATGAAATCAATCGTAATTTCCGGAACGAAGGTATTTCCACGCAGCACAACCCTGAATTCACGATGCTAGAGTTTTACGAAGCGTACAGCAATTACCGCGACCTGATGGACTTTAATGAGCAATTGTTCGCCCAGCTGGCTCAGACCATTACGGGCTCTACGGTAGTGCGATACGGGACCGTAGATCTCGACTTCGGAAATTTCGAACGCTTATCGATGCGCGAGGCCATCGTGAGGCACTGGCCAGAGCACGCAGGTTCGCCACCAACACTGGCCGATCTTAAGGCTGTGAACGGCGCTCCTGCTGCGACGGAACGCTATAACGCGTGGGCGAAGCGCAATGGCGTGGCCTATGCTGCGTCCAAAGGAAAGTTGACGGACGGAGAGTGGACCGGTTTGCTGTTCGAAACCATGGCGGAGCACAAACTGGTTCAGCCGACGATTCTGTACGATTTTCCCACGGATATTTCTCCGCTTTCCAAGCAGAAACCCGAGGATCCGACCTTGGTGGAGCGTTTCGAAATTTACGTCGCGGGCATGGAGATTGCCAATGGATTTTCGGAACTAAATGATCCCGCCGAACAGGAACGACGTTTCCTGGAACAGATTTCACAAGGCGGAGAGGAAGTGCCTAAGCAGTTAGACTTGGATTACATCCGGGCGCTTTGTCATGGGATGCCGCCAACTGCGGGTGAAGGAATTGGCATCGACCGATTGACGATGTTGCTGACGGATTCGTCGTCGATTCGCGACGTCATTCTGTTCCCGCTGCTGCGGCCGGAGCCGAATCGTCCGGACCCCGGAGAAGTCACGGGAGCAGTTCCAAAATCGGCAGAATGAATTGATCCCGCATTCGAATGAACAACTCCAGCGCCGGAACCCAGGTTGTTGCCCACCGGTTAGAGCGTTGTGATCTGGTAGGGCGGCCCCTCATGAACGCCCGACGATCGGCGGTTTACTGATGGGTCTTGAATTTTTTGTGGCCCAACGCTATTTGCGTTCGCCGTACCGGCCAGCAGTCCTGCGCCTGGTCACCGCCTTTTCGGTGTTGGGTGTAGCGGCAGGGGTAGCTACGCTGGTCATCGCTTTGGCGATGAACACCGGGTTCCGGGAGACGCTGCAGGACCGACTTCTTGGGGTGACCGCGCACATCTCGCTAACCCGTTCCGGGACCGCGGGAATTTCCGACTACCAGGCATTGGCACAAAGACTTTCGGCGACCCCCGGAGTGCGCTCGGTGGCGCCGGCGGTGTACCAGACAGTGCTGATGTCCTTTGGCGGAGATGCCCGAGGTATGGTCGCCAAGGGAGTTGATCCGGAGACGGAGAGGCGCGGTGATGAGGCCTTGCAACGCATCGTTGCCGGCGCCGCGGATTTTTCGCAGGATGCGGACGGGATCGACGCCCTGCTGGTGGGAAAGCAACTGGCATCGGAGTGGAAGCTGGCGCCGGACGATTACGTAACGCTGATGAGCCCGCAAGGGCGGTTGACACCGTTTGGCATGATGCCCAGGTCGCGAAGATTCAGAGTGCGCGGCGTTTTCGATTCAGGCTTTTACGACTACGACGAGAATTGGTGTTTCATGACCTTGGCCGCCGCGCAATCGCTGTCGGGTTCCGGTGATCGCGTAAATGTCCTGGAATTCCGTTTGGACAATCCCGAGCATGCAGCAGATGTAGCGCGTGAATTCGAACTGTCCGTGGGGGAACAGTACGCGACGACCACTTGGATGGAGGAGAACCGGGCGCTGTTTCGCGCCTTGCGAGTGGAAAAGCTGGTTACTGCGATTTTCATCGGGTTGATCACCTTTGTTGCGGGGTTGAATGTGCTAGTGGTGCTGTCCATGACGGTTACCGACAAGGCCCGAGACATTGCCGTGCTGATGGCTATGGGAGCGCGGCGTGATCAGATCCGCCGGATCTTCCTGTGGGAGGGAATCGCCATTGGGGCGGCCGGGACCATCGTGGGGCTCATCGTGGGATATGCGTTTGCAGGTATCGCTGGCGCCTTTCACCTGATTCCACTCGACCCGCAGGTCTATGCGGTGCCCTACGTTCCGTTCCATCCGAGCGTGAGGGATGGCTTGTGGATCACCGCGGTGGCCATGGGAGTTTCGTTGGGCGCGACCTTGCTTCCGGCGCGAGCTGCCTCGCGGTTATTACCCGTGGAAATCCTTCGTTACGAGTAATTTAGAGGACTGTAGAAGTGCAACAGTACGCCAAGGAATTGCCGGTTCCGGGCAAGTTTTGAGACCGTCACAAGCGAGCTGTTTGGAGGGCAGGTTGCTCCTAGAAGTGGGTGCAGAGGCTAGTAAGAGTTTGGGGCGCTTCCCGCAGCCCGGACCCGCGAGAAACTCTGCCGCAAGCTACTGTAAATGGTGCAGTTAAAGTATGGTTCAAAAGGGTCCACTCGCGGAAGCTTTTGACGGCAAGTGGGGCGGCGGAAAAGGGAAGAAATTGGGCGTCGGTCCAGGATTCGGGCATGGGCATCGGCGGCGCATCAATTGTGATGTAAGCATCTAAGTCAAGGTAGGCAGCGAAGCATCTGACCAGGAAAACTGGACGACCACAAAGATCGATGCAAAACGAACTCAATCCGGCGCACGGATGGCGGCAAGTCTTGGCAAAAAGTCCGAGCGCGAGCGGCGTGGTTCTGGAAGGCCGGAATCTGCAGAAGACCTACGGCTCGGGAGCACGCAGCTTATCGATTTTGGTGGATGCCAACGTGAGTTTGCAAGCCGGCGAGATGGTTGCGATCGTCGCGCCGTCCGGCGCGGGTAAAAGTACGTTGTTGCATTTGCTGGCCGCGCTAGACACGCCAACAAGCGGTGCAGTATACTTCGCGACGAAAGCCCTTGAAACAAATGTAGACGCCGCTGTCGCGGAGTTCCGGAATCGCGCCGTGGGATTTCTGTGGCAACGGCATCAGCTGCTGGCGGATTTCACGGCGGAAGAGAACGTGGCCATGCCGCTTTTAATTCGCGGCGAAAGTTTCGCCTCCGCGCTGGCAACAGCGCGGAAGTGGCTGGCGGAAGTCGGCTTAGAAGATCGGGCCGGTCACCGCGCAGGAGAGCTTTCCGGTGGGGAACAGCAGCGCGTAGGGTTGGCCCGGGCGCTCGTCGCCGGGCCGGCGGTGTTGCTGGCCGATGAACCTACCGGAGACTTGGACGAGCAGAATGCTTGGGCTATGTTCGAGTTGCTAGAACGGTTACACCGCACGCACCAGTTGACGTCGCTAATCGCGACACACAATTTGGCGCTCGCCGCGCGGTGCGACCGGGTTCTGGAGCTGGAACATGGCGTTCTGCGTACCCGCACAGCTGCGGCTGGAGCGGTCGGGACCCCTGGGGGAGAAGCGAGCTAACGTGTTCGAACGCTATACAGAAAAGGCAAGACGCGTCATATTCTTTGCCCGATATGAGGCCAGCCAGTACGGAAGCCCGTACATCGAGACCGAACACCTTTTACTCGGCTTGATGCGCGAGGACAAAGCCCTGGCCAATCGCTTCCTGCGTCAGCAGGGATCGATTGAATCGATCCGAAAAGAGATCGAAGCTCGCATAACGATAAGAGAGCGCATCTCGACATCGGTCGAGGTGCCACTCAGCGCGGAATGCAAGCGTATCCTTAACATGGCGACCGAGGAAGCAGAGCGGCTCGGGGTCAAGCACGTCGGTACCGAGCATCTACTATTGGGAATTCTGCGCGAAGAGAAGTGCTTCGGCGCGGAAATTCTGATGGAGCGCGGACTGCGCCTTTCCACGCTACGTGAGGAGCTGGGACGCACCTCGGGCGAAAAGACTACCGCGACTCGACCCAAGGAAACCTCGCTGCTAGCAGAATTTAGCCGTGACCTGACCCAAGCGGCTTCCGAGGGTTCTCTCGATCCCCTGGTCGGACGCGAAGGAGAGGTCGAGCGGGTGATCCAGATCCTGTGCCGCCGCACGAAAAATAATCCGGTGCTGATTGGCGAGCCTGGCGTGGGCAAAACGGCCATCGTCGAAGGACTGGCCCAGCGCATCTCCGACGGTGAAGTTCCGCCGTTCCTGGCAGACAAGCGCATTCTTTCACTGGATCTTTCACTCATCGTGGCCGGAACAAAATATCGCGGACAGTTCGAAGAGCGATTGAAGACCATCATGAAAGAATTGATGGAGAGCCAAAACTCCATCGTCTTCATCGATGAGCTGCACACCTTAGTGGGCGCGGGATCGGCGGAAGGTTCGTTGGACGCCGCCAACATACTGAAGCCCGCTTTATCTCGCGGAGAGATTCAGTGCATCGGTGCAACTACGCCGGGTGAGTACCGCAAGTCGGTTGAGAAGGACCGCTCTTTGGAGCGCCGCTTTCAGTCCGTGAAGGTCCCTGCGCCGAATGAAGAAGAAGCCGTGCTGGTGATCAGCGGCGTGCGGGAGCGCTACGAGAAATTCCACGCGGTGAGCTATACCGACGAGGCCCTGCGCTATTCCGTATATTTGTCCAACCGCTACATTCCCGATCGTTTTTTGCCGGACAAGGCAATCGATTTGATCGACGAGGCTGGAGCTCGTGTAAAGTTGCGCCAGGCCAGCGTGCCGGAAGAAGTAGGAGAAGTTCAGAAGCGAGTGAAGTTCATCACCCACCGCATGGAAAGCGCCATTGCAGCGCATGAGTTCGAGAAGGCGCGGTTTTACTCCGAGGAAGAGCGCAAGGAGAAGGAAAACCTGCGCACCCTGCGGGAACGGTACAAGCTCGACGATGCTTCCACGGGAATTGTGACCCGCGAAGACATCGAAGAGGTGGTGTCTCGCTGGACGGGAATTGGAGTGACGTCGATCAAAGAAGACGAACAGCAGAAATTGCTGCGGATCGAGCCGGAGCTTCACAAGCGAGTCATTAGTCAGGACAAGGCCATCACGGCTTTGGCGCGGGCCATTCGCCGCAGCCGCGCAGGACTCAAGTCTCCGTTGCGTCCGGTCGGTTGCTTCTTCTTCCTTGGGCCGACGGGCGTCGGCAAGACCGAAGTGGCCAGACGGCTTTCGGAGTTTCTGTTCGGGTCGGAGAAGTCCCTGGTGCGCTTCGATATGTCGGAATTCATGGAGAAGCATTCGGTCTCGAAACTGATCGGCGCGCCTCCAGGATATGTGGGATACGAAGAAGGTGGGCAGTTAACCGAGCGCGTTCGGCGGACGCCATATTCGGTGATTCTGTTGGACGAGATCGAGAAGGCCCATCCCGACGTGTTTAATATCTTGCTGCAAGTGTTTGAAGACGGGCAATTGACGGATGGTTTGGGGAACACCGTTGATTTCCGCAACACGATCATTATCATGACCTCCAACCTTGGGGCGCGGCACTTGCAGAAGCGCACCTCGATGGGCTTCCAGTCGGGCGTCGATGAAGCCGGACTCAAGAGCATGGAAGACATGGTGATGAACGAAGTAAAGCGGGCGTTCAACCCCGAGTTTTTGAACCGGTTGGACGAAGTAATTATCTTCAATCCGCTCGGTGACGATGATCTGCTTCGCATTATCGACTTGCTGGTCGGGCAGTTGAACGACACGCTGATCCATCGGCAGGTGCAGATTGTGGTTTCGCCGGAAGCACGGCAGTGGATCCTCGAGAAGACTTGTGCCGACCGCAGTTACGGGGCGCGGCCATTACGGCGGGCTTTGCAGAAGTATGTGGAAGATCCGCTGTCGGAAGCGCTCATCCAGGGTGGAATCCAAAGGCCTGCGACACTGCAGATTTATGTCGCCGGGGAGGCCTTAGCATTCCGGCCTGTTGGTGAGGCAACCCCGGTCGTCCACTAGCGAATCTGACACAACGCACGGATGATCCCGGACGGCGGGGTCGACGCACGGCCGACCCACACCGGGTACGGCGGGAGAAGAACAACTTGGGTTTGGGGGCGCGGCCTTGACGTTCTCAGCGGCCGCTGAGAGCAAAGTTTGTTTGCCGTATGAGGTTTTGCTAGCCCGGGTCTTGTGGATTGCCGTACTGGTTTTGCTGCTGGCCTCCACGTGTCCCGCCGCCACGCGAACGAATCTCAGTGCGCAGGCGTCTCTGTTTTTGGAGCCCGGAACATCGGATTCACGATCCCCGTCCGGCGGTACCCCTCCGGCAAGTTTCACTACCACTGAATTTCCTCAGGATCAGCCCGCACAACAAGGCGGGACCATCGACCGTATCATCTTCATTGGGAACCGCCGCATCCGCACCGACACGCTGAAGGCCCGCATTTTCAGCCGGGAAGGCGATACCTACAACGAAGAGACCTTGCGGCGCGATTTTCAAGCACTCTGGAATACGCAATTCTTCGAAGATGTGAAGTTGCGCGTGGAAGACTCACCGGATGGCCCCAATCACAAGAACGTGATTTTTGAAGTGAAGGAACGTCCGGTGATCCGGCGTATCCGCTATGACGGGATTCACTCGATTTCTGAATCGGATATTTTGGACCGCTTCAAGGAACGCAAAGTCGGCCTAACCGTGGAAAGCCAGTTTGACCCGACGCGAATCAAAAAAGCCGAGGTGGTGCTGAAGGAGTTGCTCGGGGAGCATGGGCGGCAGTTTGCGAAAGTGACTCCGCAGTACGAGCGCATCGCTTCGAGCAACGCGGTCATTTTGGTCTTCAAGATTGAGGAAGGGCCAAAGGTCAAGGTAGGGCAGATCAAGTTCACCGGTAACCACGCGTTCAGCGATCGCAAGTTGATTCGCGCCATGCGGCACGACCGGCCGTACGCGATTCCACTGTATCTCACGGAAATTACCGTGTTGACCAAGACTTACGATCGCGAAAAATTGAACGAAGACCTCGAAGTGGGGGTCCGCGGGTTGTATACCGATAATGGATATTTCCGGGTGATCGTGCACGATCCGATCCTGGAGAACGTCGACACCAATAATTTCCGGCTGGGCATCCCGGTGGCGGGTCGCAGCAAAGGAAAAGCGGTCAACATCACCATTCCCATCGAAGAAGGCGAGCGATACCGGATGGGAACACTTCGCATCGTCAGCGCCGATCCGGATAAAGCGTTGTCGTTGAAGGTCGAAGCGCTCAAGACCATTTTTCCGCTGCACCAAGGAGACATTTTCTCTACCGCGAAGATCCGGAAAGCGCTGGAGGATTACACCAAAGCGTACGGGCAATACGGCTTCATCGATATGACTGCGGAGCCGGAAGAGGATATCGATGAAAAAGCCAAAGTTATCAATCTGGTCCTAAAGTTCAACGAAGAAAAGCAATATTACGTACGGCGCATCGATTTCAGCGGAAATACTACGACCCGCGACAAAGTGATCCGCCGGGAATTGCTGCTGGACGAAGGCCAACTGTTCAACAAGCGAGCTTGGGAACTGAGCATCCTGCGGTTGAACCAGCTGAATTATTTCGAACGCATCGAGGAAGACAAGGCCGTCGAAATTAAGAGAAACACCAAGGAAGGCACGGTTGACCTGAACCTGAAGCTGAAGGAAAAAGGAAAGCAGTCTATCGGCTTACAGGGCGGCGTCAGCGGACTGGCCGGAACATTTATCGGGTTGACCTATCAGACCAATAATTTCTTGGGCCTGGGCGAAACGCTGACGCTATCGGCGCAGTTCGGCGACCTACAGCGCAGTCTGACCTTTGGATTCACCGAGCCATACCTGTTTGACCGGCCGATTTCCACCGGCTTCACGGTGTTTTCGAGTCGATACAATTTCGACCAGGCGAGGCAAGAAGCACTGGAAATCGGGCAATCGGTCAGCATCAACCCGCAATACATTCAGAATTACACACAAAATAGCACCGGTTTCACGATGTTTGCGAGCTACCCGGTGAAGAAGCTTTCCTTCACGCGATTTGCGTTGACCTACGGACTCACCCGCACCAACATCGAGTCATTCAACCAGGCGTCCACATTATTATTTGAAGAGATTCAGTTCCGAAGCGTGGCCGGGCCGAGCGCGCTGGATGGGATTATATCCAGCACCGTAACTCCTTCGGTGACGTACAACACCATCGACAACCCAGTCAATCCCCGAAAAGGGAAAAGCTATTTTTATCAGGCGGCGTTTTCCGGTGGCCCCCTGGGAGGCAACGTAAATACCATCACCAACGTGTTTTCGTACACGCAGTTCAGGCCGATTTACAGAAGGCGGAACGTACTGGGTTTCCATTTTACCGCGGCCTACACCACCGGTTATGGAGGCAAGGAAGTGCCGCCGTACAGCCGGTTCTACATGGGGGGGGAGAACGATCTGCGCGGGTACGACATCCGATCGATCTCGCCAGTTACCTTCATTCCGACGGAGACGGCGCAAACGTTCGTTTACACCGATCCGCGCGTGTTGTCGGGAAACGGCACACCGGTGTCTCGGACCGTTACCGTTCCGGTGCTGACGTATACGGCGACGCTGCCCGGGGGTGACGTCCAGAGCTCCGGAAATGTCGAATATCGAATCCCCATCGCCGGACCGGTTACGGCATCATTGTTCTTCGACGCCGGCACCGACGGAATTGTGCGCAAGGACGCGTTGAAGCTCGACCCGACCGGGCTTACCACCCTGCTCCAGCAGTTTCCGAATTCGGGCGTGCAGCAGCAATTGAAAATCGCCCCAGACACGAATTTTCGCCCGCGCGGTTCGACCGGCATCGAGTTCGGAGTGCAGTTGCCGATCGTGCAAGCGCCGTTCCGAATTTATTACGCGTATAACGTGAACCGCCTGCATCAGGAAATTGTGGCGCCCACCCCGTTTATCGATCCCACCGAGAGAACCTATCTGCAGTGTCAGGCGTATCCTGATACCAAGGGATGCAGCGGGGGACAGCCAGGAATTCCCCAGGATGCTTACAATGGCCTGATCATTCCGGGGCTGAACAGTCTGGTGACCAACCCGGGCCGGCTGAATTACTTTGAGCCGAAGACCACATTCCGTTTCACGGTAGGAAAGACTTTTTAGGCGGCAGCCCGGCCTGGCAAATCGGTGCAACCGTACGCAAAGCGAGCCACAACAACTGATGAAGACGCCGGCCTGAATCAGCTTTGGGAGGAAGTTTTGATGAAGTGGGAAAAGATTTGGAGCGGTGTTTGGGCATTGGCGGCGCTGACATGCGCGATGCTGATGGTGAATGGGTGCGGCAGCAGCAGCGCCAACACGATAACGGTGACCGTTGCGCCGGCGTCAGTTACGCTGGTCACCACACAGACCCAGACGTTCACGGCGACGGTCGCGGGAGCCACCGACTTGACGGTGGTCTGGAGCTGCTCGTACACCACCACCACTTCGACCACCAGCTCCAGCGGTACGGTAACAACCACGACGTCGAATGCCTCGCCCTGCACCGCCGCCACCGGAAATATTCCGGCGAACTCGACCGACACCACGGTCACATTTACGGCACCCACGACATTTCCCAATAGTTTGTCCGGGCTGCTAATTACCCTGACGGCAACTTCGAACGCCGACAAGAACAAGACTGGGACGGCGACGATCGCGATCGACTCCGGAATTCGCATCACCGTGACCCCGTCCACCGCTAGCGTTCCCACCAGCGAATCGCAACAATTCATCGCCGGGCAGACCAACGATGCCACTCCGAACGACGTGACTTGGCTGGTGACCCAGCAAGTGTCCACGTCCACGACACCGTTGCCGCAGGCGGCCACCTGTTCACCGTCCTGCGGATCGATAGATACCTCCGGCAACTACACGGCAGCTTCGACGATCCCGACTACCGCGACCCTGACGGTGGTGGCCACGTCGAAATTGGACACGTCGCAGTTTGGCACCGCGGCCGTGACCATCGTGCAAGGTGGCCCCATCAGCTTTAACGGCGTAAATCCTGCGATTCTTCCCCTGGGGGGAATATTCGAGGATTTGTACGTGGAAGCGCCGAATGTGTCGTCAAAATCGGGATATAACATCACGCGTCCAGATGGCACACCCATCTCCTTGCCCGCGGAACAATTCAAGGTAGTGTTTCCAGAGCCCACCACTACCGTAACTACGCCTACCTCGACGGGCGCGCGCATCCGCTTGACTCCGAAGGAACTCACCCAGGTGGGTACCTACAAAGTATCGATCACCGATCCGGTTCAGACGGTCACCGGCGGGCCGTTCACCTTCCAAGTCGTCGCGGTTCAGCCGGTGATCAGCTCGACGTCTCCTCAGGATGTGCCGGAGGGAACGCTGGCGGGAACCTTTACGGTGAATGGAGGATACTTTGGCGGTGGTGTGGGGAGTCCGCCGATCAGCCCGTTTGCGTCGGTGGTGTTTCAGGGCACTGCGCTGGCCATAAATCAAGCAAACTCGGGCGCCCGGCAGTTGTCTACGGCGTTCACGGGCACAAATTCCGGATTGCCGGGCCTCTATCCGGTATCGGTGATCAACAACAATGTGGCGCCGCCCACACCGAAGAGTGCGGTTGGGAATTTGTCTGTTTTTCCCGATTATGAGGCGTCGGATCCGGCCACGTTACTGCCGGGATCAACACCGACGGCCCTCACGCCAAGTGCGATGGCTATCGACAACACCCTTAGCGTCGCAGTAGTGGTGCAGACCGGGGCAAACAACGCGCAATTCTATTCCATCGCGGCCGGCTCGCTGACACCTTTGGGCGCCCCAGTTCCGGTGGGCACCTTGCCAACCGGTGTTGCCGTCGACCAGACGCGGCATCGGGCTTACGTGGTGAATTTCGGCAGCAAGAATGTAACGGTGCTGCAAATCCCGACACCGCCCGCGTCGCCTTCCGCCACACCGCTCGCAACCATCAATTTGAGCGGCATGATTCCTCCCACTGCGAGCACCAACTCCACCAATCCGCCGCCGTCTCCGTTCTCTATTGGCGTGGACCCAGACACGAATCTGGGATTGGTCGCGTTTGGCTCCACAAACGTGGGCTTCATCGTGAACTTGTTCCTCCCGGGTTTCGATACTGGAAGTCCGATGGCGCCGAGCACCTGCTTCACCACCAGTCCGACGTTAACTTTACCGTGCGCGACTTCCGAAGTAACCTTGCCGACGGGACAGTATCCACAGATTGCCCTGGAACCGCATGTACATCTCGCGTTCGTCACCCCCGGAGCGGTTGGAGTTGGCTCGGGTCCGCTTTCGGTTGTGGACCTGACCCAGCAAAGTGGGAAGACCCAGATCGCGTCGGCGTCGCGGAGTTCGAATCTGGTTACGGTGACCACCACCGTGGCCCACAATTTGAGCGCGGGAAATCCTGGGGTGGTTCTGATTAACGGCTTGCCCAACGGAACCAATGGGACGGTTTTCAACGGAGCGTACGCGGTGGTCGCGGTGGTAGATTCGCTGCATTTCCAGTACTTGGAAACCGCACCGGACGACACCACCACCGGCAATTCCAGCAGCTTCGCGTTCTATGGCAACCAGGACCTGAGCTTTACGGTGTCCAGTTCACTGCAAGGAATCGCCATCGACCCGATCACCCGTCAAGCTGCGGCCGCCGATCCCAACGCGGACGGGGTCACCGGCCCGCAAATCGAGTTGATCAATTCGCTGGATGAGTCGGTGAGCTCGATCACCCTGAATGCGGGTTGTGTCGTTACGCCGCCGCCTTCCACAACCAATTGCAGCGCCCCCGAACTGGGCGCCACCAACGTAGCGTACCAGCCGTATTCGGACGTGCTGGTGGGTTTCAATCCGGTGCGCAACGAAGTCTCATTGATGGACCCAGTCCGGCTCGGACGATATTTCCTGCAGCCCACCGGGTCGAACGGACTCAAGAATGTTACGGCCGCTGATGGAACGGCATTGACCATCTCCGGCGCCGTGGCGGTTGATCCAGATCCTGGACGAAACCAGGCCTTCATCGTGAATTCCGGAAGCAATACCATCCAGATCATGAATCTGGGGCACATCAAAACCGTTCACATTCGCGAGCTAATACTGAATACCGGAACGATTCCCGGAACGCAATTGCGGCAGGCCACACTCACCTCGACCGTGCCGCTCGCAGGGGTTCGAATCTTGGGCACCGGCTTCGATGCAGGTTCGCAAGTACGCCTTGACGGCGTGGCGCTGCCTAGCGCGAACCTGCTGTTCGTAAACAGCAATGAGATTGACGCCACCATTCCGGCGTCGTTCCTCACCGGGCCACGGCGTTACGCGTTGGACTTGATCAACAGTTCGGGAGTCCAGTCCAATGCTACGGATTTTTCAGTATTGCAGTCTATCAATGTGAGTAACAATTGCTCATCCACTGCCACGCCCCAACCGGGTGCGGTAGCTATTGACCGAACCCGGGACCTGGCCATCGTAGCGAACACCGGATGCAATACCGTTTCGATCATCGACATCAATCCGCTCATTAACGGCGTGCCCAATCCTACATTCGGCCAAGTGATCCGGACGGTCAGCGTGGGATCGACGCCAACGGGAGTGGCGGTGTCTTCCCGCCTGGGGATCGCGGTGGTGACGAATAACGCAGCCGGCACGGCATCGATCATCGACGTGCGCACGCCGTCGACGGCGGCGGAAATCGTAGCGGACGTGACGGTGGGAACCTCCCCGACTGGGGTGGCCATCGACGATGACAACGGTGCCGCGGTGATTGCGAACAACGGTTCCAACACCGTTTCGGTATTAGATCTAAGTGCCCTCTTTGGAACCTCGCCGGCGACGACCCTAACGGCCACAACGGTTGCCACCAACCAGAGTCCGATTGCGGTGGCCATCGATCCGGATCGCGGCACCAATTCGAACGGGCTGGCGGTAGTGACTACGGCGTCGGTGACCAACACCACGTCCGGCTCTTCAACCGTTGGCAGCGCGGACCTCATCGACCTCGGCGCAACCACTCCGACCAAAACAACTTCCTCAGGGCTGGCGTCCTTTACGTCGACTCCAACCGGCGTGGTCTTCGATCCAGCGGTGTCACCGACGGTCTTCTACGTATCGTCGAGCGAAGGGAACGCCATCCTGACCTACAATCCCGACAGTGGAACGGCTCTGTCTACTCAGGTGGGTATCAACCCAACGTCGCTGGCCTACAATTACGAGACCGGAACCATTCTCACGGTGAACACCCTCAGCAACACCTTGTCGGTCGTGGATACCCTCAGCAGCCCTATCAAGACTGTAGAGACATTGGGCTTGAGCGGTTCGCCGGAGTTCTCGCTGGCCGTTCATCCGCGAACCAACCTGATTGTTTTAACCGACCAAAGTAACAACCGGGTGCTGTTGGTGCCGGCGTTGAATTAAGATCTGAGGACATCGCGGCGACTGATTTTGGCGTCCGATACCGTAAGGCTTGCTGGTTTACGATTGCCAGAGATCGCAAGGCTCGGCTATACTTTTGGGTTTGTGCGGGCTCGCAGATTCCCTCCTGGAGCGGGAACAGTTTCACGAATCCAGAATTGGCTAGACTATAAGGAGAACACAGTGAATTCGAGAATTTTGACCGCTGGACAGTCCAGTGGCGTGTTTAGGCGGGCAACGATGGTCGCGGCGCTGTGCCTGGTAGGCACAGCATCGATCCAGGCTCAGAGCGCCGCAGCCCCGGGCTCGGCAACCGGTACGAAGATTGGCGTGATCAGCGTCCGCCAAGCCATCGCCAGTACCGCGGAAGGCAAGCAAGCGGGTGCGGAACTGCAGTCCCAGTTTTCGGCACGGCAAAACGAGCTTGAAGGCATGAATAAGCAGATCAACGAGCTGCGCCAGCGGCTGGAGGCTGGCCAAGGGAAAATCAGTGCCGACGAACAGGCACGGCTGCAGCGGCAAGGTGAAACCATGGCGCGGCAACTGCAGCGGAAACAGGACGAATATCAGGAAGACGTTAACTCCGCGCAGGCCGACGTTTTTGATCGCGTGGGACGCAAGATGATCGATGTGTTGGACCGTTATGCGCGGGAAAACGGCTATGTGGCCATCCTTGATTCATCCGCACAGAACACCCCGATTCTGTTCGCCTCCACGAACATCGATATCACTCAGGATATCGTTCGCCTCTACGACCAGGCGTATCCGGTAAAGGCCAGCGCGTCCGGAACGGGCGTGACCAAGCCGGCAGCGAAGCCGGCGGCCGCCGCAGCGCCGAAGCCGCAACGATAGGCGCATCAACGATCGTTCGAGTACGCCCCGGGGAAGCATCCGGGGCGATTCATATGACGGAGGTTGTTGGCGCTCGACTTCGGCGCTCAAACTTCGGCGCGTCGCTGACGTGAACAGGCCCGTACCTTGCTTTTGCCGTGCCGCCGGAATATACTCTGTTTTCGCTCTGAAGCGGGTCGCACGGTGAGTGGGCGCAAGCCCACTTTTTTGTTGCCGCCGGTTGCAGTGCCCACGATACCGGCTTAGGCCGGGGAGTCTTTACGTGAATCTGGCAAGAATTCGGGATGCGGCCGAGCGGGTGGCGCGTTCCGAAGGTCTGGAGATTGTAGACGTCGAGTGGAAAGTCGGAAAGCAGCGATTCCTGCGGATCTATATCGACCGGCTGCCGGTTCCGCCGACCTTGACGGAAGGTGTGGCGGCGGGTAGCGAAACAGAAACAGACGCGAAAGCGTCCGAGGTCGTGAGCAGCCCGTACCCCAAGATCAGCCACCGGGATTGTGAACGGGTCAGCCAGCAACTGAGCGTGATTTTGGATGTAGAGGAGTTGGTCGACGGGCCGCCCTACATTCTGGAAGTGAGCTCCCCGGGAATGGACCGGGCGCTTAAGAAACCGAGCGATTTCGAGCGCTTCAAGGGACGGTTGGCGAAGATTTCTACCGCCGAAGTGATCGGTGACGCTAAGTTCTTCGAAGGACGCCTAGCGGGATTTACCGACGGAAAAGTTCGCATGGAATTAAAAGGCCGTGAAGTAAAAATTGTGGAAGTACCACTCGAGGCGATCCGCAAGGCGAATCTGGTGGTGGAGTTCTAAAGGCGGCCGGCCTGGAGTGCTGGGCAGCGAAGTATGCGCGCGCAAATACTATAGGAATCGTTGAGAACGAAATGGCGAACCTGCTTTATCAGCAAATTGAAATGTTGAGCCGCGAGAAGCACATCGAGCCGGAGATCGTGGTGTCCGCGATCGAGGATGCGATGGTGGTGGCCGCGCGAAAGTACTACAAGACCGAAGAAGACCTGCGCGCCAAATTTAATCAGGATACCGGCCAGGTGGATGTATTTTCCGTGCACCTGGTAGTCGAGGAAGTCACCGATCCCAAGAAGGAAATCAGCCTAGCGGACGCCAAGAAGAAAAATCCGGAAGCGGAGATCGGCACGGAGGTTGTGGCCCCCAAGCCCACCGACGTTCTAGGCCGCATCGCTGCGCAAACCGCGAAACAGGTGATCCTGCAGAAGGTGCGCGAGGCCGAACGCGACACGATTTTCAACGAATATCATACCAGGGTAGGCGAGCTGGTCACCGTCATTGTGAAGCGCGCTGAAGGCCCCGACCTTATCGTGGACATGGGGCGAACCGAAGCGCGGCTGCCGAAGCGCGAGCAATCCAAGCTGGAAACTTACAACATCGGCGAGCGCTTGCGCGTGGTCATCAAGATGGTCGATCGCGCAGCCAAGGGTCCGCAAGTGATTGTGTCGCGCGCGGATGCCAGCCTGGTTCAACGCCTGTTTGAGATGGAAGTGCCAGAAATTTATGACGGCACCGTGCAAATCAGACATGCGGCCCGGGAAGCCGGCGAGCGCACCAAAGTGGCCGTTGCCAGCCGCGACAAAGACGTCGACCCAGTCGGGGCGTGCGTGGGAATGAAGGGTATGCGAGTGCAGTCGATCATCCGCGAACTGCGCGGTGAAAAGATTGACATCATCCCCTTCAGCGAAGAAACGGTAGCCTTCGCGCAGAAGGCGTTGAGCCCGGCGAAGGTGACCCGCGTTCAGATCACCGATCCGGAAAATCGCAAGCTCGAAGTCATCGTCGAAGATTCGCAGCTCTCCCTGGCCATTGGCAAAAAGGGTCAGAACGTCCGGCTGGCCAGCAAGCTCATTGGCTGGGACATCGACATCAAGAGCGAGGAAGAAAAGCGCCGGGAAATTGAAGAGCAAATGACCGCGCTCACTGCGCCAACCACGCCGTTGACGGCGCTGGCGGGTGTGGGTGCCAAGACCATCGAAAAGATCGAGGCGGCTGGCATTACCAACGTGGAGAAACTCGCCGGCATGACCCCAGAGCAGTTGATGGAGATTCCGGGCATCGGCGAGAAGATGGTCGACAAGATTTATCAGTCGGTGAATCGATTCTACGAAGGTGGCGAGACTGCTGCGACGGAATCAACCGAAACTCCGGACGCGGTGGCTGAGGACGCCCCTGAAGCCGAGGCGACCGAAGCAGAAGCAGCGCAGGTCGATTCTGTGGAAGGAAACGAGCCCGAAGGTGCTGTCGAGTCCTCTGCCGATGCGGCCTCCAGCGAGGCAGAGCCGAGCGAGACGGGCGCTGCTGATCCACACGAAGGTACCTCTCACGATGCACCTTCACACGAAACTTCGGTAAGCGAAAACACCGAAACCGAATCGGCCAACCAACACAAACAGAACGAAGAGCAGCGCGAAGAAGGAAAATCCTAAAGACGCATGACTGAAGCAAATCAAGTCCGAATCAACGAGCTCGCCCGGGAGCTGGAGGTTAAGGCTAAGGCCATCATCGACCTTTTGCCGGGATACGGCGTTGCCGAAAAAAAGACTCACTCCAGCTCCATCCCTGAAGATGTAGCGGTGAAGGTGCGGCGCCACTTGCAGGGTGTGGCGGACGCCGAGGCCGCAGCTGAAGCCGCGGCCAAATCGGAAAAAGAAGCGAAGGACGCAGCGACTAAGGCCGCGCGGATGAGGCCTGCAGTTCCGGCGGTGCCGCCACCTGCTGCAGCACCGATCGCGTCAAAGCCGGTTGCACCCGCTCAGCCAGAGGTAGCTGCTCCGGCAGTGGCTCCGGAGCCGACGGCCGTAAAGCCAGCCCCTGCTCCGATTGTGTCGCAGCCGGCTCCGGCGCCCCTCGCGCCGCCTCCGTCGGCACCGCCAGCTCCGGTAAATCCCATCGCGGCTCAACCGCCCTCTGCTGCTTCGTCAGCGACACCAAACGTTGCTCCCCCAGCGACCAGACCGGTGGCTCCAAGACCACCTGCGCCTTCTTCTGCTGGACCGACTCCGGTTCGACCATCCGCGCCCGGAGTTCCGCCGCGGACTGCGCCACCTCCGCCAAGGCCAGGCGTTCCGCTGAGACCAGGACAGCCTATTGGCAATCAACCTTCTGGCCTGCGTCCTGCTGCTGCCGCTCCCGGAGCCGCGGGAATGCGCCCGGCGACCCCGCGTGCGCCCATGCCGACCGGGAATAGGGGACCGGTGCCCGGCACCGGTCCGCAAAGTCAAAGAAGCAATAGTGGCCCGAGACCAGGTCAGCCGATGCGTACCATGCAGCCGAGCGCACCAGGCAGTCGTCCGTATCCGCAGCGTCCCGGGGGGCCGGGAGGAACTGGCGCGTCCGGAGCGCCCCAAGGTCGTCCGTTTGAACAGCGTCGCGGGCCGATTCCCACTGGTTCGCGACCTGGGCCGCGCATGCCTGGGCGTCCCGGCATGTTGCCCCCGCTACCGGACAAAATGCCCCCCAAGGCCGAACCGGGCAAGCCGCTCTACACCCGGAAGCCGCCACAGCGTCAGCGTCCCGTCGCCGACAAGCGGGAGCAGGAAGGCGAGCGCAAGCTGCATCCGACGCGGCAGCGTCCGGGATCCGGAGGCCGAGGCGGGCCCGTCGCGGTCATCGCTCCTCCAGAGCCGCGCGCGCCGCGCGATGTGACGATTACAGAAGGCATCACCATCCGCGAGCTTGCCGAAAAGCTGGACGTACGCGCCAAGGAGCTTCTGAAGACGCTCCTCGATCGTGGTGTTTTCGCCAGCATCAACCAGGCGTTGGATGTGCCGACAGCAACCACCTTGGCAGAGTCTTTCAGCGGGGTTGTAAGCGTAGTTTCGCTGGAAGAAGAGATGGTGCTGGAAGTCGCCAAGGAAGAGACCAAGGAAAGTCTCAAGCCGCGGCCTCCGGTGGTTACCGTCATGGGACACGTCGACCACGGAAAAACCAGTCTACTGGACGCCATTCGCGCAGCGGACGTTGCGGCTGGCGAAGCTGGCGGCATCACCCAGCATATTGGCGCATACAAAGTGCAGGTACACGACCGCGGCGTGGTGTTCATCGACACTCCAGGTCATGAAGCCTTTACTCGGATGCGTGCGCGCGGTGCGAAGGTCACCGATATCGTGGTCCTGGTGGTTGCGGCGGACGATGGTGTCATGCCCCAGACGAAAGAAGCCATTGACCACGCTCGCGCGGCTCACGTACCCATCGTGGTGGCCATCAACAAGGTGGACAAGCCCGATGCGCAGCCCGAACGCGTCAAGCGGCAGTTGGCTGACTTGAACTTGTTGCCTGCCGAATGGGGCGGGGATACCGAATTTGTGGAAGTCTCGGCGAAAAATAAGCAGGGCATCGAGAAACTTCTCGAGACGCTGTTGTTAGTGGCGGACCTGCGAGAATTGAAGGCCAATCCCGACGCTCCGGCAACCGGAACAGTGCTGGAATCGCGAGTCGACAAAGGCCGTGGCCCGGTGGCAACGGTTTTGGTGCAAAACGGAACGCTTCGTTCGGGCGACTTCTTTATTTGCGGTGCGGTGTTCGGCAAGGTTCGGGCGTTGTTCGACGATCACGGCGCTCCGGTGAAGGATGCGCCTCCGTCAACCCCGGTGGAAGTGCTCGGTTTGCAGGGGGTGCCTGACGCCGGTGACAACTTCCAGGTCACCGACGAAGCCAAAGCCAGGCACATCGTGGAATACCGGCAGGGCAAACAGCGTGACGCGGCTATGGCCCGTTCCAGCGGCTCGCGCATTACGCTCGATCAATTGCACGAACAGCTCAAAGTCGGGGAAGTGAAGGAACTTCCGTTGGTGATCAAGGCTGACGTGCAGGGCACCGTGGAGGTGCTGAGCGAGATGTTGCCCAAGCTGTCCAACGATCAGGTCAAGCTGAAAATCTTGGGATCGGGCGTTGGTGCGGTGAAGGAAAGTGACGTGATTCTAGCCTCGGCCTCCGGAGCCATCATCATCGCCTTTGGTGTTCGCGCCGAGCGAAAAGCGGCGGAACTGGCGCAGCAGGAAAAAGTCGACATCCGCAACCATACGATCATTTATGAAGTGGCTGACGAGATTAAGAAAGCCATGGAAGGCATGCTCGAGCCGGTACTTCAGGAAACCTATCTGGGCCGCGCGGAAGTGCGAAACACCTTCCGGGTTACCGGCGCGGGAACCGTCGCCGGATGCTACGTCGTTGACGGCGTGCTCAAGCGAGACGCACAGATCCGGGTGGTGCGCGATTCCGTGGTGATCTACACTTCAAAACTGAGTTCCCTGAAGCGCTTTAAGGATGATGCCAGCGAAGTGCGCACCGGATTTGAGTGCGGCGCGGGGATCGCGAACTTTAATGATGTGAAGGTTGGCGACTTCCTGGAATGCTTCCAGGTGACCAAGCTCAGTGCCGCCGAAGCTGCTGCCCAGGGCAGTGTGCCCGTGGCGGCGCGCAGGTAAGCTGCTAGTTGTCCCCCGGAGCCGCGCATGCCGGTTGGTTTGCTCACGCTCGAGCTGCATATCCCGGATGCGCAATCGCTGAAGGATAAGAGGCAGGTGCTGCGCAGCCTGAAGGATAGGCTGCGCAGGCAGTTTAACGTTGCGGTAGCGGAACTCGATCATCATGACGCGTGGCAACGGTCCGTGGTTGGCGTGGTTTCGCTTTCCAACGAAGAACGGCACTTACGGCAAGTTCTACAAACGGTATTGGACGAGGCCGATCGCATTCTGGGCTCGTTCTTGATCGGTCAAAAATTCGAGATTGTCTAAATTCTTGGCGGGGGACTTGCATGAGTCCAACCAACCATCGTCACGAACGCGTGGGTGAGGAAATCGCGCACGAAATCAACGCCATGCTGGCCGGCGAGCTGAAAGATCCGCGCCTGGAGATCATGGTAGTGGTCAGTGAGGTTCGCGTGCAGCCGGATATGAAACATGCGCGCATTTATGTGAATGCCCAGGGCACCAACCGCGAACAATCCGATGCCATCAAGGCGCTGGAGCACGCCGCAGGCTACATACGAAGCGAATTGATCGAGCGGTTGCAACTGCGGCGGTTGCCTGACCTGCATTTTGTGCTGGATCATTCGCAGCAGCACGTCGAACGGGTGGAACAGTTGCTGAAGGAAATGAAGAAGCAGGATCCGGCAACGTCCTGAGTGGGTTCAGGAAGCCGCCGGCGCCAGGGCGGTCGCTGCTAGGTTTCGAAGTGAAGATGCCCCGAATCCGCGGGGCGCTGTAGAGATACGGCGACGGTTCGCAAACCGCTTCTTCTGGCCACCAACGAGGAAAAGAAAAAATGCCGCGTCAACCCAAGCCCGTGCCTTTTGACGGCGCGTTGGTGATCGATAAGCCACAGGGTAAAACCTCGCATGACGTCGTAGACGCAGTGCGGCACCTGGCAGGATTTCGGCAGATTGGGCATTTGGGCACGCTCGATCCGCTTGCGACCGGCGTGCTGGTGTTGCTGCTTGGCCGCGCTACCCGGCTGGTGCAATTCTATTCCGGTCGTCGCAAGCGTTACTCTGCAGGCTTTCGATTTGGATTTGCCACCAACACGTATGACTCGGACGGCGAGGCTCAGGGGCCGGATTCACTCCTACCTCTCGATCGGGAAAAGCTGGAGCGTTTCGCGCAGGAGCGCATCGGTCGGTTCGAACAGATGCCGCCGGCATTCTCGGCCAAGAAAATTCATGGCCGTCCTGCTTACGAGCTTGCACGCAAAAATCAGGTCGTGGAACTGAAGCCGGTGGAAGTGGAGCTGTTCGAATATAAGCTGGTCGAGCTGGAAGGAAACGTCGCGCGGTTTGTGATTGAATGCTCGTCGGGAACGTACATCCGCTCGTTGGCTCATGAGATGGGACAAAGACTGGGCTGCGGCGCGCACCTGTCGGAGATTACCCGACTAGCGGTCGGAGAATTCTCGCTCGATCAGGCGGTCAAGCTGGAGGAACTCGCGGAGGCTGCCCGAGGTGGACGCTTTGCGAACTATCTGATCAAGCTGGAGAATCTGCTACCAAACTTTCCGAGAGCGAATGTCTTGCCGGTCATCGAGCGCCGGGTGCGGCACGGCACAAAATTTAACGTCTCCATCGCGCAAATTCAGCCGGGGCGAGCGGAACAGATGCCCGGTGCGACATCAGAACTCGACGCAGGAGAAGTCCGTCCCCCGCGACTCCGTGTTTTCAGCCAGCAAGATAAGCTGATTGCTATTGCCGAAGCGGTCGTCCCGCGAACGTATCAGCCGGTGGTAGTGTTCGAACCGATGCCTTAGCCATTGGCGCAGTGCATGTAGTTTTGGTGGTGCGCTGTTTGTGATGGTTATAGTTTCTACGGAAGGATTTTTCGATGTCATCCGTTTCTACCTCTACACCAAGTTCCCTTCCAGGAATGAGCAGGTTGGTCACCGTGAATGGCGCGGCGCCCAAGCAATCGGGGCGCGAGTATTGTTTCGAGCTAGAAGCCGGAGGCATTCTATTTTTTCCGCACACCCCGTTCGAATTTCCGGATGACGAGATCCAATTCCTCCTGACGCGCAAACAGGCCGGTGGTGCATTCCATAAGAACATCGCGTATCGGCCAGCCGTGGATCGTATCACCGGCGCCGACGATTCCGGGCCGGAGGCCCAACGCCTTTGCGAAATAATGCGCAACTATTCGCGGCGCTCGGCGAAATTTCTCAGCGCTTTTTTAGGCCCGTACGGAAAGCGATGGAAGTTGGATTTCGCCAGCTATCGCCCGCTTGAAGAGCGAGGACGATCGGCTAGGGTGCGGGCCCGCAATGATCTGCCGCACGTGGACGCGTTTCCGACCCGGCCTACCAACGGCGACCGCATCCTGCGGTTTTTCACCAATATCAATCCGTCGCAAAATCGCGTGTGGATCACCAGCCAAACGTTTGATGTGCAGGCCCCACGCTTCGTACAGCAGGTCGGATTGCCGGGCAGCGAGGGTAGCGATCCCCTTAGCAGAGCGTTCCGCGCCGTTGCCAAGGCCTTGCATGTCCCCGGGGCGGATCGCTCTCCCTACGACGAATTCATGCACCGTTGCCACAATGCGATGAAAGAGGACCAGGAGTTTCAGCGTGCCTGCCCAAAGCAGCGCTGGGAATTTCCGCCCAATTCAAACTGGATGGTCTACACCGATTTTGTCAGTCACGCGGTTCTGGAAGGCCAATACGCGCTGGAGCAGACATTCATCGTTTCACGCGACGCGATGGTGCGGCCCGAACTCTCTCCGGTGACCATCCTCGAAGGTATCGCCGGCTATCCACTCACAAGATCCCATGGCGCTTGAATAGCCATGGCGCGCTTCCCAATGAGCGCGGTCATGGATGCGGTGGCGGCTGCGATTGATTCGGCGCCGGCTGCGGCTGATTTTGTGGCTGGTTTGTGGGCGGATTAGGACCTGGCTGCGGAGTCACAGTTGGTGGTGGACCGGGCTGCTCCGATGGGTCCTCGACATTGGTAGGCGCCCCAGCGCCAATCGATCCTCGCGTGGTGGGGTCGCCTCGTCCCGCGAAAATCGCGGTGGCTGAGCGAACCGGAGTGCGAAGTCTCCGCGGAGTGACCAGAATCAAAAACTCATTGTCCGTCTGCGAAGTGCTACGAGTCCCGAAAGCGTAGCCGATTCCCGGCAGCGTAGCCAAGCCGGGTAATCCCACGATGGAGCGCGTTTGTTCCTTGTCCATGAGCCCGCCGATCAGCGCGGTCTCATCTTCTTTCAGGCGAACCGTCTGGGTCAGGGTGCGGTTGGAGATCACCGGAATCCCGTTCACGCTGGTGCCCGCCAGGGCGCGAATTTCAAACTCAAGTTGTAAGGTGACCTGACGATCGGGATGAATGGCAGGCGTGGCCTTCACTTTGACGCCTAGGTCGATGTATTCCGCACCTGGATAGGGTGTTTGCCCGGGTGTGGAACCGGTCGCAAAGCTCGACGAATCCTGAACGATGGTAACCACGCCTTGATTGGCAGTGGTTCCCAGTGCTGTGAGCGCCACGTCCGGCAGACCGCTACTTGTCAGCGTCGCACTGATGATCGCCGATGGACTGGCCGGCGCGGAGATTTCCAGCCGGTTCGAAAACGTGCCAGATCCCAGTCCGACGTAAATCCCCAACGTGCTTGCCGCCTGATTGGTTACCGCTAGGGAAGGCACCAGCCCCCCAGTGAAATTTGCGATGACAATCCCGGCGGGGGTGGCGGCAGTGGCCAGTGGCGAACCTGCGGCGGCCACGAAAGTACCGTCTGCGTTGCTGCTTGCCAACAGAACGGAAACGGTGTTATCGGTTTGATTCACGACGGCAACATCGGGGATTCCATCGGCGTTCAAATCGCCCGCCGCGATAGCCACCGGTAAATTGCCGACGGCGATGGGCGAACCGGAAGCTTCCGTAAACGAAATATTGCCGCTGGTATCCACCGCTCCGAGAAGAATGGATACATTATTCGAGGTGCTGTTCGCGACCGCCAGGTCCACTTCCGGCAACGACGGAAGATTGGAATCGTTGGAATTGAGATTCAAATTCCGGAAGTTGGCGGTGGCTATCGCGATCGGCCCTTTCTCGCTGATCGAAGTGGTGTTCTGAAGTGCGAAAGGCGATGACGGAAACTGTGTAAATCCGCCGCTGCCGTTGCCTTTGAAAACCGAAATGGTGTTGTCGCCCTGATTGGCCACCGCGAAATCCAGATTGCCGTCGCCGTTGAAATCCGCGACTACTACTGAGCTGGGATTCGCACCCACCGTAAACGGCGAACCCGGCGCTACCTGAAATGTACCGTCTCCATTTCCCAGCAAAACGGTCACGTTGTTGGAAGTGGAGTTAGCGATCACCAGATCCTGTGCCAACTGCGTGACTCCGGAACTATCGGTGAACGTATTGCCGAAGGCCCCCGCCACTATCGCCACCGGAGCCCTCTCCGAAGAGCCCAGAACGATGGGAGATTGGGCTTGGGGTACGAAATTGCCATTGTCCTGATTGATCAGAATCGAGATGGTGTTGTCGTTCTTGTTGGCCACCGCTAGGTCCGGCAGCGTTCCACCGCTGAATGGCGCCGCGGCGAGCGCCACCGGATTGTTACCGACGCTAAACACCGTCTCCGGGAATGAAGTCGAACTGGGTATGCCCGTGAAGGAAGACAGCGCCGCCGCCCCCGTTCCGGTGCCGGTCCCCAGACTTCCCGATAGCAGCGACAAGGTCACGGGATAGCGATCGCCGACAAAAAAGGTCGCGGGCTTGCCATCCTGCGCGCGCAACAGCACCTGCTGGCCGCTTTGCACCAGGTTCAGCGCGTCGGAAAAGTTCGCGGCGGCTCCGGGTATCGTCAGCAAAAACGTCGAAGCTCCGCCCCCGAACAGCAGAAATCCGGGAATCGAAGAAAGTCCTTGCGCGCTGAAGAGTTGACCGAGAATGGTCAGCGCATTCGCGAGATCGGCAGCTTGCGATAGAGCTTTTATATCGTTGGGACTGATCAAAAACGCTTGAGCGGACGACGGCGGAGTGATGCCCAGTTGCCGAGCCTTATTTCGATCCACTTCAAGCAACTTAATATCCAGCATGATTTCGCCCCGGGCCTGCTGCAATTGCTCCATCAGCTGGCCGGTGAGGTGCAGGCGCTCTGGAGTGTCGCGCATGGTCAGGGTATGGCTGCTGGCGTTGAGTTCCACGTGGGTCGATCCGGTAATTTCGCGAATAGCGCGAAGCAATTCTGTCATCTCTTCCGCCGAGGCAGCTCCGGACATGGCAAACGACTGCTCGGCTTCCACACCATACCGTTTTCGCTTTTCCTGCGTGTCTTGCGCGACAAAAATAAGATCTCGGCTCAATGGCCGCCAAAAAGTTCCAGACTGCTCGCACAGCAACGACATCACGGTCTCGAAATTCAGGTCGGAAACTTTGAAGTGCACCGCGCGAGATGGCATGTCCGGATCAAATGCCGCCTTGATGCCGAACGCATGGGTGACCTGATCGTACGCAGACTTGGTATCGCCGCGAAGATCGAAGCTGCGCGTGCCGGACGCCAGCTTCAGGTTCGGAAGCCCGGGAATATCGGTATCTATGGGCGCCGCAGTTTCCATCGCGCGCATTTGCTCGGCGCGCTCAACCACGATGGAGTTGGTTGGATCAATACGCATTGCTTCGTGCAAAGAGTCCAACGCTTCCGGGATGTGCCCTGCGAGCGCCAACCGTTCGGCGTTGTCGACGTGATTGCGCACCAGCGTTGAACGAAGGACCGCGCCACGCGAGACGACCTCGACGTCTTGCGGAGCGTACCGGGCCGCTTCATCGTATGCGGCCAATGCGTCTTCCATGCGTCCCGCGGTCTCGGCTTTCTGCCCGCGCTCGAGGGCCTTCTGGGCACGTTTGGGGTCGGGCCGCACCGGCGCCGCAGCGGCCGGAGATCTCGGGGCTGTGGACCCGGAGGTTTGCTGAGCAACGGCCGCCGACTGGGCGGAAAATCCCATAGGTGAGCGGGCCGCCAGCATCACAAAAGCGAGCAGTATGGAGATCGCCGGGCGCCGAATTGTGGTCACAAACATGGACGGTCTATTCTAGCTAGAAGATATACGACCAAGCAGGTCCGGTTGACGGAAGTAGTTAATAAAGGTACGCTTAGCTTGTACTTGCAATTGATTAACAACTGGAGTCGGGTTGCTCTCTGCGTTCCTAATCTCCCTTCGCGAAGGCGTGGAAGCCTCTCTGGTTGTAGGCATCATCCTCGTCTATCTCTCCCGCACCGGTCGGGCCCGCCTTTCGCGTTACGTGTGGTACGGCGTAGCTGCCGCCGCATGCCTCAGCCTGGGCGTGGCCATCGCGCTAGAGCGCTGGCGCATCAGCGAAGACGGCTTCGAGGGGGTGCTGCTCCTGGTCGCGGCGCTCTTCGTCATTACGATGATCGCATGGATGAATCGCGTTGCGCGCCACCTGAAAAAAGAGATTGAGGCGAAAGTGGAAGCCTTCGCCACTCGAGCCGACGGAGCCGCCGGATGGGGTATTTTCCTGTTCGTGTTCCTGATGGTGGTGCGCGAAGGTGCGGAACTGGCGCTGATCCTGCGGGCCGTGGAGTTGTCCACGGAAGGGTTGCAGACCTGGATTGGAACCATTGCGGGAATCGCCGCAGCGGTAGCAGTGGGAGTGTTTTTCTTCAAAGGTACCCTGCGCATTCCGCTGCAGCGATTCTTTGCCGCCACCAGCGTGATCTTGATGCTGGTCGCGTTCCAGTTGGCGATTACCGGTTTGCATGAATTAAGCGAGGCGCAGTGGCTGCCTTCCAGCAAGACGGAGATGGCGGTCATTGGGCCCGTGGTGCGCAACGAACTGTTTTTCTTCGTCTTCATTTTTGGCGCAGCGGGGTTGCTGGTGCTGCGCGAGTGGCAGTCGGCGGCCCACGCGAAAGCCTCCGAGCGAGCGCTGGGCTCGGCGGAGTTGCGGCTGATCGAATCACAAAACCGGCGCCAGCGGCGCTGGATGATCGCCGCCGCCGCGGCGTGTTTGGTGGTGATTTTGGCGCTAACCGCCGATTTCATCTACGCGCGAGTAAACGCGGCGCCGCCCAGTGTGCAAACAATCACCGCGCAAGGCGGGGTGGTGCGCATACCCATTCAGGAAATACAGGATGGCGCGATGCACCTGTTTGCTACCAACACCGATGGACATCAGAGCGTGCGATTTTTAGTGATCAAGAAGCCCAACGGCTGGGGAACCGCGTTGGATGCTTGCCGAATTTGTGGGCCGGAAGGCTATCGCCAGGATGGGCAAAACGTGGTGTGCCGTCACTGCGGCTCAGCCATTTACGTGCCGTCGATCGGAGACCAAGGCGGCTGTAACCCCATCGCCGTGGCCTCCCACGTGGAAGGAACCGACTTGGTTATGGATCTTTCATCTTTGACTCAGGCCATGGGAGCCATACCGAAATGAACCTCGCGACCCGGACCGTTTCGCTGCATCGTTCCCCGCAGCTCTAGCAGCTGGACGCCGACGCCATCATGTTCCTTCGCCTCGTCGCCGATTCGTTTCGCCGCCGCCCACGCCGCCAATTATTGACCGGCGCCGCTCTCGCGTTGGGTATGGCCGTGGCCACTGCTGCGCTCAGCGTTTCGTTGGACGTGGACGACAAGCTCGGCCGCGAGTTCCGCAGCTTGGGCGCGAACTTGGTCATTACGCCGCAGGCGGACTCCCTGCCACTTGAAATCGGCGGTGTGGATTATCGATCGGCGAATGCTGGCGCACACCTGCCGGAGTCGGATCTACCAAAACTGAAGACCATTTTCTGGCACAACAACGTTGTCGGGTTTTCGCCCATGCTGGATGTTCCGGTGCAGGCGTGGTCTCCGGCTTTCCAGAGATTTTCCAATCCCGACGCCGTCGAAGCGACGACTTTAACCGGTACGTGGTTCGATCAACCGGTGGCGCTACCCGATGGAAGCACCTTTGAGACCGGCATAGAAAAAACCAACCCCTGGTGGCACGTCGATGGTGCGTGGTTTGCAGATAGCGCTGCGGAATGCGTCGTGGGGAAGAATTTTGCCAAGCGAAACAGCGTGAAGCTGGGGGACACGGTGAACGTCAGCGCTGGCGACCATGGGCATTGGAACGCCCTGCGTATTACCGGGGTGCTGGATTCCGGGGGACCAGAAGACGATGGCATCGTCGCGCCTTTGGCCATTGCCCAAGCCCTATCCGGGAAAGCGGGCCAGTACCGGAGGGCCTATGTAAGTGCGTTGACCAAGCCCGAAGATGATTTCGCTCGTCGCGATCCTCGCAGCATGAACTCTGATGAGCTGGAGCGCTGGAGCTGCTCGCCGTATGTTTCGTCAATTGCCTATTCGATCCGGCAGGCGATCCCCGGTTCCGACGTGCGCGTGATCCGGCGCGTCGCCGAGGGCGAAGGGCGAGTCCTGACGCGCGTGCGCATGCTGCTGTGGTTGGTGACCCTGGCAGCGTTGCTGACGGCGGCTTTGGCGGTAGGCGCCTCATCGGCAGCGTCGGTGATGGAACGGCGTACCGAGATCGGCCTGATGAAAGCGTTGGGCGCGGGTTCCGGCGCGGTTGGATTTCTTCTCGCGGCAGAGCAACTGCTACTCGCGGTCGTCGCTGGCAGCGTTGGTTATGGGCTGGGAATGTTCCTCGCCCGCGTCGTGGGTGAGAGAATTTTTGGAGCTGCACCCCAGCCTTCGTTGCTGGTGGTGGTGCTGATTTTAACGCTGGCGGCCGCGGTTACGATCATGGGAAGCGCCATTCCTTTGCACCGCGCGTCGCGTTACGAACCGGCGCCGATCCTGCGAGGCGAGTGACCATGGAATACCGCTCGCAAAATCGCAGGATGTTCTGGCGCATGGTTTGGCGTCTGCTGGGAGCGCGTCGCGGTAGGCTATTGATGATATTGCTGGCGCTGGGCGCGGGCGCTGCGGTCACCTCAGCGTTGCTGAATCTGCAAGTGGACGCCAAGCGCAGGCTGACCAGCGAGTTTCGAACCTTTGGCGCGAACATGGTGGTCGAGCCAAAGTCGGACCATTCCAGTGGCGCTCTGGCGGGAACGCTGCTCGAGTCAGCCTACGAGAGCGTTCCGGTGGCTCCCGCGTCAGCAGGCGGCAAGAGTGCCCTGCTGGTCTTGGTTGGCCAGGTACGATCGACAGCTGGGGTTACCCAGGCTGTGATCGTAGGCTTGCGGACTCATGGAAGCGCTGGATCAGACGACCCAACCGTATCCGACGGCGGCGCAGGATTGCCAGCCTCTCCCCAAAGGGAAACCACTTGCTCGATTGGAAGCAAAGCGGCTGCGGCGTTGCGCGTAGCGAAAGGTGACGAACTTTCGCTTGAGCAGGGCACTCGACAGCTTCGCTGCGAAATCACGAGCGTCGACCCGCCCGGCGGTGAATACGATTCCGACGTGCTGGTGCCGCTGGCCGCGGCGCAAGAGTTGAGCGGTCTATCTGGCCGCATCAGCTCCGTTCGGGTGAGCTATCCGGGCACGCCGTCGCAAGTAAATGCATTTATTGCAACACTTGTACAGCGACTGCCAGACGCCAATGTACGTGGCTTGCGCCAATTCACCGAGGCGGAAGGCAAGATTTACGACCGGGTCAGCGGGGTGCTGACCGCCACGGTGGCAATCGTATTGATCCTGACCGGCTTGTGCGTCATGGCGGTCATGACCAACGTCGCCATGGAACGTCGGAACGATGTCGGCCTGATGAAAGCGATTGGTGGGGCCAGTCGTCGGGTGCTGCGACTCTTCCTGGCGGAAGCTGCGGTGGTCGGCTTCATCGGCGGGATTCTCGGCGCCGGTGCGGGACTGGTGATCTCCATCTGGCTAGGTAAGGCGGTGTTCGGCGTAGCGGCGCGCCCGCGATTGATTGTGTATCCTGTATCCGTGCTGCTCACCATCATTGTGGCCATCGCCGGAGCCTATCCGCTTCGACGCCTAGCTAGCATTCGTCCTGCGTCAGTCTTTCGAGGCGAAGCATGATCCATCAGGTCGTGCTGCAATCGCTCACCAAACAGTACGGCGCATTGCGCGCGGTGGACGGACTCAGCTTCAACATTGAACCTGGCGAGTGGGTGGCGCTGATGGGCCCTTCGGGTTCGGGCAAGACCACCTTGATCAATATCCTCGGCGGATTGGATACCCTGACTTCCGGGCGCGTGACCGTGGCTGGCGAGGATCTTTGCAGGCTGACCGAAAACCAGATGGTGCGATACCGCGCCGAAAAAGTCGGATTCGTGTTCCAGCAATTTCACCTGGTGCCATACCTGAACGCCGTTGAAAACGTCATGTTGGCTCAATACTTCCACAGCGTGACCAATGAAACGGAAGCCGCCGAGGGGCTGCGGCGTGTCGGCTTGGGTGACCGCCTCACCCATTTACCGGCACAACTTTCCGGTGGCGAGCAGCAGCGCGTGGCCATCGCGCGAGCGCTGATCAATCAGCCAAAATTGATACTGGCAGACGAGCCCACCGGAAACCTCGATGAAGCCAACGAAGCCATCGTGCTGAAGTTATTCCGCGAACTGCACCAAGCCGGCCATACCATCCTGATGGTTACCCACGATCCGGACATTGGCCGGCAAGCCGACCGCCGCATCGAGCTTGCCCACGGGCGATTGCACTTTGACACCGCACAGCACGGCCCGGGGCATCCGATGGCCTGTCCGCTGGCAAACACCGCCGATTGTTGCACCACCTCGGCGGACGATGAAATCCGCTTCGACCATTTGCTTGAACAAGTCTGGATTTGCGGCGAAGAGCAGAAGCCCGCGGAGGTGGGCCGGCTCCGCGCCACCGGATCGGCTGGAAGCCTGCCGCTTGTCTCCGACGAGCCGACCGCCCGAGTTCTCGGACGCATGTCCGAATTACGGCTGGTGCAGTTGCAAGACGGGGAAGTCCAACTTACATCCTTAGGCACCAAGCGCGCGCGAGATGTAGTTCGCCGTCACCGTCTCGCCGAGCGCCTTTTCACCGACACATTCTCCATCGACGATTCCGAGGCGCACGACCAAGCGTGCAAGTTCGAACACATCATTAGCCCCGAACTGGACCAGCGCATTTGTACCTTTCTCGGTCATCCCAAGACCTGCCCTCACGGAAATCCCATTCCTGCGGGTCTTTGCTGTAACGGCGTTTCTTCGTATTCTGCCGATTAGTTCCGGCGATAGATCGCTGCAGGATTTCCGGTTGGCCTTAGTCAATGTGTGATGAAAGTATGGTTATGAGCACTCAATTCCAACAAGAAGAGGCCAAATGATTCCCGTCAATGGATACGCCGCAGCACGCTCCAAGGCCCCGCTGGCTCCTCACTCCTTCGAAAGGAGGGATCCTCGCCAGCGCGACCTGCTGATCGACATTCGTTTTTGCGGCGTTTGTCATTCCGATATCCACCAGGCGCGCGATGAGTGGGGCGGCTCGATCTTCCCGATGGTTCCGGGCCATGAAATTGCCGGCGTAGTTTCCCGCGTCGGCTCCGCAGTGAAGAAATTTAAAGTGGGCGATGCCGTGGGCGTCGGCTGCTACGTCGATTCGTGCCGCAAATGTTCTTGCTGCAAAGCCGGCCTGGAACAATATTGCCTTGAAGGAATGACCCCAACCTACAACGGTACCGAGCGCGACGGAACCACTCCTACCTATGGCGGATATTCCACGCAAATTGTCGTCGATGAAAATTACGTGCTGCGGATGCCTCCCGAACTTCCACTGGAATCAGCGGCACCCCTATTGTGTGCAGGCATCACCTTGTATTCGCCGTTGATGCACTGGAAAGCGGGACCCGGCAAGAAGGTCGCTGTTGTCGGCCTGGGAGGTTTGGGTCACATGGGCGTTAAGATTGCCCACGCGTTGGGAGCGGAAGTCACCGTCCTGAGCCAATCGCTGAGAAAGCGGGACGACGGAATTCGCATGGGCGCCGACTATTTCTACGCGTCCGATGCGGAAACCTTCAGCAAGCTGCAGGATCAGTTCGATCTCATCGTGAACACCGTTTCGGCTGACGTTGATTGGAATCAATACTTCAAGCTGTTGAAACTGGATGGAACCATGGTGATGGTGGGCTTGCCGGAAATAAAAATGACCGTCGATCCCTTCGCGCTGATTGGCCGCCGCAGAAGCCTCGCAGGATCGATGATCGGTGGAATCCAGGAGACCCAGGAGATGCTGGATTTTTGCGGCAAGCACAAGCTGGGCTGCGACATCGAAATGACCCCGATCCAAAAAATCAACGAAGCCTATGAGCGGGTCATAAACAGCGATGTGCGATACCGATTCGTGATCGATCTTGCCTCGCTGCGGAATAGCTAGCAGTCCGCGATCAGGCTCCGCTCGAAATAAGTCTCTGTTGGAAACGAATCTTGCGCCTTGCCTGCGAGCAGCCTTCGGCTATCGATTGGGTATTCAGCTGCACTGGAAATTCGGGGAGCGCGGAGGCCGGTTAGCGACCACCGAGCCCTGACGGTACACTGTTGCCATGCCCATGCCGATGGATCCTCGCAAGAAGCCCGCCGCGGTGAAAATTCATGTGAGTAGCGGCGCCGGTGTGGACATTACCTGGGCCGACGGGCACGCCAGCCATTATGAGTTCGCCTACCTCCGTGACCAATGTCCCTGCGCTACCTGCAAGGACGAGCGCGACAAAAAGCAAGATTTCGCGGGTTCCGCTCCAGTTCCGTCCGCCGCTCTGCCGATGTTCAAACCAAAGGTGCGGGCCAACGCCGCCACAAGTGTGGGCAACTACGCCATCCAGATCACTTTCAACGACGGTCACGCCACCGGCATCTACAGCTATGACCAACTTCGCAGCATCTGTCCGTGCCCCCATTGCGCGAAGGAGTTTGGTAGTCCCGGCACGATTTGAGGCCATCCTCTTGGTTTGAACCGAGCCTTCATCCCCCTAAGCAACTTCTCCGCCGCGCTAGACTTCATGCAAGAAAAGTGCGAGCATTTTAGCCTACAGGTCACACTTACCGGCACATGAGCAGCATCACTCCTAGCAGCCCTGCTGCTTCTCGCAGCCGGGGCAATGGCATTCCGCGCGTCATTGTAGCTACCACCGCCCTCCTTACATTCATTTCCTTCTGGCGCGCCGCCGCGATCGTCCTCAACGACTTGGCTTCCTCGGCCTACTATGCCGGCGGTGAAGCCGAGGGTTACATCGGCAAAACCGCGCCGTGGTTCATCCTGGCCATCATGCTCTTTTCGTACGCGGTTCGCGCTGTGTACGTCGAAAGCTGCAGCATGTTCGTGCGCGGCGGTGTCTATCGAGCTGTCAAGCAATCGCTGGGAGGGTCACTGGCGAAGTTCAGCGTTTCCGCGTTGATGTTCGATTACATTTTGACCGGGCCCATCAGCGGCGTCGCTGCCGGCCAATATCTATCGGGATTGCTGAGCGAGTTAGCGCAATACGCGCACCTGAGCGGCCCCTTTTCCGATCGAACCGGGGGGACCATCGCCGCCGGTTTTGCCGTGCTAGTGACCGTCTATTTTTGGTGGGAGAACACTAAGGGTGTCTCCGAATCTAGCGAAAAAGCCCTGCACATCATGAAGTTGGTCACCGTCATGGTGGTGGTGCTGATCACCTGGTGCGTCTACACCGCGATCATTCGTCATTCCGCCCTCCCGCCCTTTCCCTATCCCCGCAATATCAAACTTTCGCCGAGTGCATTGGGTTGGCTGGTGCACAGCAATTTGCCCCACATGTTCGGCGTGGTCGCGATTTTCATCGCCTTAGGGCATTCCGTCCTGGCCATGAGCGGCGAGGAATCTCTGGCACAGGTCTATCGGGAAATTGAAAGTCCCAAGCTGCCGAATTTGAAGAAGGCTGGCATGGTGATTTTCGTTTACAGCTTGGTGTTCACCTCGCTGGTCTCCTTTTTCGCGGTCATGATCATCCCTGACGACATCCGCCAGGGTTTCCTGGAAAATCTCATCGGCGGCTTGGCCATGAATCTTCAGGGCCCGTTCTTTGCCCGGCTGATTTTCCACGGTTTGGTCGTGGTTGTCGGAACTCTGATCCTTGCTGGTGCAGTGAACACCGCAATCGTCGGATCGAACGGAGTGCTCAACCGGGTCTCGGAAGACGGTGTGCTCAGCGAGTGGTTCCGGCAACCTCATCCGAAGTTCGGCACCAGCTATCGGATCATCAATATCGTGGTGCTGCTGCAGATCGTCACCATTGTCATCAGCCGCGGCGATGTTACTTTCCTGGCCAACCTGTATGCTTTTGGAGTGATCTGGAGCTTCGCGATGAACGGACTAGCGGTCCTGGTGCTGCGCTACACCGCGCCAGGGCAGCGCGAGTTCCAGGTTCCGTTCAACCTCACCGTTCGCGGCGTGCAGATACCCGTCGGACTGGGACTTATCACTTTGACGTTGTTTTTAATCGCGGTGACCAACTTATTTACCAAGCCAGTTGCCACTATGGCTGGCGGCGTCTTCTCAGTGATTTTGTATATCGTTTTCACTATTTCCGAGCGGCGCGGCAAGAATCGTGGTGTTGCACGCGTTGAGATGGATCAATTCAACCTGGAATTGGAGGGAGAACTAAGCCCTGAGGCGGTGGGAGCGCGCCCTGGAAATATCCTAGTACCGGTCAGCAACCACTACAATTTGTATCACCTTGGCAATGTGCTGGATCGCTTGAAACCCGGCCGGCGCGACGTCGTAGTCCTGCACGTACGTCTGTTGCGGCGCTCCGGATCCGGCGAGAACGAACTGGAAGCCGATCAACTCTTCGGGAGCATCGAGCAGCATCTGTTTTCCCAGGCGCTGTCCATGGCGGAAAAGCGCGGGAAATCGATCCGCCTGGCGGTGGTCGCCGCGAATGATTTGTGGGACGGCATCCTGCGCGCTGCCACCTCCCTGCAATCCAGCACCATCGTGGTCGGGCACTCCGCCAAAGAACAAACCGTAGAGCAAGCCCGCCAGATTGGCGAGGCATGGGAGAAGCTTGGCGATCAGAAGCCCCAGTTCAATCTGGAAATCCATCTGCCCAACGGTGACAAAAACTACAAGGTGTTGGGTCCGCACGCTCCCAACTTATCCGCCAACGAAGTTTATCTACTGCATCGCCTCTGGTTGCGCTTTAGCGAAGTGTTGCAGCGTGAAGAACTCCACCATCACGACGTCGTGCATTTCGCGTTGGAAGAGGTACAGAAAGAAATTGACGAAGGGCAGGAAGATTCGGTGGTCGGACGGTTACGGGCGCATTTGGAAGCCAACGAGAAAAAGCGAAAACCCAAGCCCTGAGGTAGGCAAAGGCGCGGGTCATCGCGCATTTGTTCCCGCGCCTCGCAGCCAAACTTTTTGAGGATCGAATTATTTCGTTAGGCTGCCAATTGGCTGGTGCAGTGGCCGCAGCGCTTGGCCTGAATAGGAATGGTCGTCGCGCATTGCGGACATTCTTTGGTAGCAGGCGCTGCGGCTAGCGCGGGCTTTTTGACCCAGCGATTGACCAATTGGATGACGATAAAGACACAGAAGGCCACGATCAGAAAATTGATGACCGTGTTTAGGAACAGACCGTAATTCAGAGTCGGAGCTCCTGCGGCTTTGGCGTGCTGCAGGCTGTCATATTTTGTTTCGCTGAGGTTAACAAACAGGTTTGAAAAGTCCACGTGGCCAAGGATCCGGCCGATGGGCGGCATCAGAATATCGTCCACCAACGATGCCACAATCTTCCCGAATGCCGCGCCGATAATTACGCCGACGGCCAGGTCCAAAACGTTCCCGCGCATTACGAATTCTCTGAATGCTTTCAACATGAGGCGCCTTTCTCCCGAGACTTCGATCAATGAAGGCGGTCAATTCCGAAGAAACGCAGACTTCCGCTGGGAGGCCTGCTTCGCTCGCGGATTATATCTGACCGGCGCTGGAAGTAGACTCTAAATGTGGTCAAAAGCGAGAATCTTGGCTGGCTCGAAAGGCCTTGCGTTATCGCGGACGCAGCACCAGCAGCGACGATGCCAATCCGCGCAGCACCAGGATCACGCCCGCTGCTATGAACAGGGCCCGCACCCCCGCGAACGGTACTCGTGCAATCGCCAACATCAGCACGCCTAGAAGTGTCAGCGATGCCCCCCGTATCCACTGTTCCCAGCGCGACCACCATTTTTCAGGTCGGTACATCGCACGAACTCCCCACAGCACCAGCGCGGCAGATAGAATCAGCCAGGTAACCGATCGGCGATCGAAAAAAATGCGCCCGCTTACGCCCAGCCACACGATCAGCCCGCCCAGCAGAACGAAAATCAGCTCGATGATGATGCGAAGCAACTGCTGCGGACCGAGCATGCCACTCCAACTAGGACCTGAGCGAATTGTTGGGACGATGACCAAATTTGAGAAGGCGGCCTCAGCGCCGCTCACGGCTAAGTGCTGTGAATCGGCGGCGCGGGGTCTACGCCACCCGCTCGATACGAACCTTCTGCAGGGTCACCGGAGTTCGCGGCCGGTCATTGGAATCCCGCGGCACTTTTGATATTTTGTCGGCTACGTCCTGGCCTTCCACGACCTCGCCAAAAATGGTGTGCTTGTTGTCCAGCCACGGAGTCGGCGCTACCGTTAAAAAAAACTGGCTGCCATTGCTATTGGGCCCGGAGTTGGCCATCGAAAGTTTGCCGGCCTTCGAGTGGTTGAGCGATGGGTGGAACTCATCGGCAAACGAATAGCCGGGACCTCCACGGCCGTCACCCCGCGGGCAGCCGCCCTGAATCATGAATTGTGGAATCACCCGGTGGAATGCCAGCCCATCGTAAAAGTTTCTCTTCTCTTTTTTCCCGGAGCGTTCGTCGGTAAATTCCTTGGTGCCCTCGGCCAGGCCAAGAAAATTTTCCACCGTCTTCGGCGCTTCTTTTTCCAGTAGTCGGACCACCACATGGCCCTGCGAGGTTTCGAAGATTGCGTACGTCCCTGCCGGTCGCGTCACGAATTTCTCCTTTGGAAGTTCAACTTATCGTACACGAGGGTTCACTGCTGACGCTAGTTCCCGGCCCAGACACTCCGGGCGCCGTTCACAACCAATCTAGCTTTTTTTGGCGGCAAAACGCAGGCGAACGTAATCCGCCGTCCAATTGCCGTTCGCGTCGCACAGCATCGGACGCAAACTGTTCCCCACTTCCGCGATGTACGCGGTCCTTTCGTTTTCTGGCAAGCACGCGGTAAAGTTTTGCGCGAATGTTTCCAGCCACGCCGCGACATTTCCAGGAAGGGGCGTCGGGCGGGCGATCAGTGCCATGAAATGGACGGTGAATCCTGCGCTGGTCAAACGGGCGGAATATTCCTCGGCGCTGGGGAAGTACCAGGGATCCGCCGCGCTGCCGTCGATGCCGCGCCGCTCCAGCCCGGCAATAAGCGCGGTCTTGATTTTCTGCACGTTACCGTCGCCGCCCATTTCCGCAACGAATCGTCCGGCAGGCCGCAAAGCGCGGCGAACGCCGTCGATCACGCCGTCCGGATGACGCATCCAATGCAGCGCGGCGTTGCTGAATACGGCGTCAAACTCGTCCTCGAACGTCAGCTGCTCTCCATCCATAACGTACGCTTCGACGCCCAGGCGCCTGGTAGCTTCCACTTGTGCCGCGCTGCCATCTACACCCACGACTTGGCATCCGAGAGCGGCCAGTTTTGCCGTGAGCGCTCCATCACCGCAGCCTAGGTCCAGGATGCGCTCCCCCGGCCGTGGAGCGAGCAGTTCCAATACCGGGGCGCCGAGATCGGAGACGAATCGAGCGTTGCGCGCATATTGCTGCGGATTCCACGTCTGCGTCGGCAGATCGCTGACTTCGCCCATACCGCTCACCAGCCTTTCCGTTTACGGAGTTCCGTAATGTGTGCGGTGTGATGCTGGCCGTGCCATTGGTACACGAATAGTAACCAGTCCACATTGCGCTGCCCATGGTCTGGATGGATCAAGCCGCGCGCGAAGTCTTCGTCCTGCAGCGAACGCCACAGCCGCACCCAACGCTCGTGCAAAGTATCGAGCAGCAATTGCGACGCGGCAATCGGGCCGGACTTTGCGTCGGCCAGCTCCGCCCAGTCCGCCTCGTGATAGGGCCGTATCGTCGGATTGTCTTCGGTGAGCGCGAGACGCATGCGAATGTATGCATTCAAATGACTGTCGGGGACGTGGTGTACCACTTGGCGAACGGTCCAGCCGCCCTCGCGGTAGGGGGTGTCCAGTTGAGAGTCGCTCAAGCCAGCGACGGCTACGCGTAGCTTCGCCGGAGTTGCGGCAATCTCATCGATCGCTGCGGTGCGACGCGCACGGTTCACTTCTTTTGGCATTTCCAGTTTTCCGATGGGGAATCGAGCATCCATAGGGGCTCCGAAGCGTTTGGGTACTGGCTGAATATAGTCGCCGGCTGGCATACCGTCAACGGCGGCTAAACCCAACATTTGAGCCAATTTGATTGCCCCTCGCTTCTAAGGGAGGGCCCCCGACGGGGTGCTACAATAGCTGCAATTGTATCGACCGGACCGGGTAGCGAATCCAATGGCGTGGAGTTTCGAATGCACAATGTCGTAATCATCGGTAGCGGCTGTGCGGGTCTCACCGCCGCGATTTATGCCTCGCGTGCCAACCTCAGCCCCCTGGTGTTGGATGGCCATGAGCCCGGCGGGCAATTGTCGCTGACCACCCACGTGGAGAATTTTCCAGGCTTTCCTGACGGCATCATGGGCCCGGAATTGATCGAAAATATGCGCAAGCAGGCCCAGAAATTTGGGACGGAGTTCAAAGCCGGGGTCATCACCGAAGTGGATTTGACCGAGCGTCCATTCAAGATTATCGCCGGCAAAGACGCCTACGAGGCCCAGGCCCTCATCGTCGCGGCCGGAGCGTCCGCTAGGTTGCTTGGGCTGCCCAATGAGCGCGAATTGATCGGCCATGGTGTTTCCACCTGTGCTACCTGCGACGGCTATTTTTTCCGTGGGAAGCCCATTGCGGTTGTCGGAGGCGGCGATTCAGCCATGGAGGAAGCCAACTTTTTGTCGCGTTATGCCAGCCGGGTCTACCTGATTCACCGCCGCAGCGAGTTCCGTGCGTCGAAAATCATGATCGACCGCGCCCGCGCCAACGAGAAGGTGGAATTCGTTACCCCCGCCATCGTCGAAGACATACTTGCGCCGAACGGTTTGGTGGAGGGTGTGCGCTTGCGGAATCCGGATTCCAGCGAACACCGCGAGATCGCGCTGGATGGGGTCTTCGTGGCCATCGGACATGATCCCAATACCACTGCCTACAAGGGCAAGCTGGACATGGACGCCAACGGGTATCTCATCCCTACGCACGGCAGCCTCACCCGCATTCCCGGGGTATTCGTTGCCGGAGATGTCCAGGACCATCGATACCGCCAGGCCGTGACTGCCGCCGGCTCCGGATGCATGGCCGCTCTGGATGCGGAAAAGTTCCTGGAAGAGCACAATCATCAGTAACCGGTTTGTTCCGTGGCCGTCCGTCCGGGCATAATATCTGCGCATGCTCCGCTCCTTTCTCCTGAAGCTTTCGAATAGCCCGGGATTTCGCCGTTGGGTTACTTCCAATTCTCTCACCCGCCGGATGGCCCGACGTTTCGTTGCTGGCGAGACCCTCGATGAAGCGGTAGCCGCGGCGCGCGTTTGCAACCACGCGGGAATGCTCACCAGCCTTGATTATCTCGGCGAAAATGTTGCGTCGACCGCGGATGCGCAACGCGCCCGCGATGCCTATCTAGAGGTTTTCGACCGGATTGAAAAAGAAAAACTGCTGGCCAACGTCTCCTGCAAGCTGACCCAACTCGGGCTGGATCTAAGCGCGGAGTTCTGCGAGGGCCAGGTCTTTTCCATCGTCGAACGAGCCGCCAGTTACAACAATTTTCTTCGCGTGGATATGGAAGGCTCCCTGTATACCCAGCGAACCGTGTCCCTGGTAAAGCGTGTTCGCGGGCGCAACCCTTGTGTTGGAACCGTGATTCAGTCCTGCCTGTATCGGAGTGAGAATGACGTTCGCGATCTATTGGCGTACGGCTGCCGTATCCGGCTCTGCAAGGGCGCTTATAAGGAATCCGCTGACGTGGCCTTCGCCAAGAAACGGGATGTCGACGGTAATTACATCCGGTTGATGAGGATGTTGCTGACCAGCAACGTCTATCACGCCATCGCCACGCACGATCCGCGGATGATTGGCCAGACCATTCGTTGGGCTGCCGCCAAGAATGTCGCCAAAGATGCCTTCGAGTTTCAGATGCTATACGGCGTGCGCACCGATCTCCAGCGCAAGTTGGTGCACGGAGGTTATCGTGTGCGTGTATACATACCCTACGGGCTAGACTGGTTTCCTTACTTCATGAGGCGTCTGGCCGAGCGTCCCGCTAACCTGGCGTTTTTCGCCCGCAATCTGTTGCGTTCTTGAATCGCCTCGTTCCGCTCCGGACCATTCACGGTCACCAACGGCCGATGACCTTGCTAAAGCTTCCGACAGACCGTGACCCCGTCGCGAAGCGGTATTAGCACTGAATACAGCTCCGGCGATGAAAATGCCAGACGGTTAAGCTCCTGGACGCCGCGGGTACTGTGATCGTCTGCTGCCGCGAGTCGCGCCGCTTTTCCGGACCACAAGGTGTTGTCGGTGACCAGCAATCCGCCGCGCCGCAGTCGGGTTACCGCCAGCCGGAAAGCTTCGGGATATTGGTGCTTGTCGATATCGTTAAAAATAAAATCGAAATCGCCCGGCGTTTGCTTCAGAACTGTTGCCGCATCTCCCACCTGAATCTCTACCCGCCGCGCCAATCCCGCTCGCTCCAGATAACCGCGCGCGCGATCGGCATTCGCAGAGCTGCCATCCGTATAGAAAACTTTCCCGTCTTCTCCGACCGCTCCGGCCAGCCACAAGGTTGAATATCCGATGGCAGAGCCCATTTCAAAAATACGCTTCGCGCCGGAAATCTGAACCAGCAGCGCCAGCAACCGAGCGACCGCGGGACCCACAATCGGCACATCATGCTCCGCGGCATACGCTTCGATTTCGCAAACCACCGCGTCGCCCTTTGGCAGCAACGCATAGATATATTCATCGACATCTTGCTGAATATAGGCGCTGCGCAAGTTATCGTTCAGGGTCATAGCCTGTCGCCGGGCTTCAAGACGTGAATCTCCAGGCCCGCGATATTCTTGGCGTGTTCCTTAAGCATGTCCGGGCTGCCAGTCAGAAATGGGAAAGTTCCGTAGTGGATCGGCACTACATGCTTCGCACCCAGGAATTGCACCGCCCTCGCCGCTTCTCGGGGTCCCATCGTGAAGTGATCCCCGATGGGCAGAAAAACGACATCCGGTTCGTAAATTTCGCCGATCAATTTCATGTCGCTGAACAGGCAAGTGTCGCCGGCGTGATAGAGAGAGAATCCGCCCGGCAGGGTGATCACCAGCCCCGCTGGTTCTCCACCGTACACCAGCGCTTCGCCGTCTTGAAGCGAATTGGAGTGAATTGCGTGAGTCATGCTGACCTTGAACTCACCTACCGTCTGGGTTCCGCCTTTGCCCATCGGACGCGTTTCGTCCTCGAATCCCTTCGAGTTCAGCCACATACCTGTTTCGGCGATGGCCACAATCTTTGGCTTATGCTTTTTTGCCAGAGCCAGTAAATCTCCGAAATGATCGGAGTGCCCATGGGTCAAGAAAATGACGTCCAGCCTTTCCACCTTCTTCAGCGCCGCCGGACACACTGGGTTGGTCATCACCCAGGGATCGATCAGGGCCACCTCGCCGCTCTTGGTGGTAATGGAAAATGTGCTGTGGCCCAAATACGTGATGGAATTACCTTTCAGGTCGAGCATTCTGCACCTCTGGAGTGGCAAGGTTCTGGGAACTTTTAGCGAGCTGGAGTTGCCGCGGTGTCTCCGCCGGATGACAGCAAGGTCTTAATCGCAGCTTCGTAGGTGTCGCGATTGCTAGCCCCCACCAAGTGGCCGATCTGTTTTCCGTCTCTCGAATAAAAAAACGATCCCGGGATCGCGCCATTCCATCCGGGCATAACCGCTTGCACAAAGGCATCCTCGCCGCCGGAGGTCTTGCGATAATTGGGAAAGACGGGGTGGTATCGCGCGATAAATCGCCGCATCAGGATCAAATCGCCGTCCTGATCCAGATTCACGCCCACCACTCGCAGGCCTTGAGGCGCGTATTGCTTTGCCAATTCGTTGAGCATCGGATATTCGTCCCGGCATGGCTCGCACCACGTGGCCCAAAAGGTCACCAACAAGGCTTTGCCGCGATATTCGTCGACCATTTTTTGGTACCCCGGCGCGTCGATCAGCTTAGGATCGTGCGGCGCGGCGGCTTGCGGCGCGGCAAACGCGGAAAACGTACCCACCAGCACCACCAACACGAGTGAAGTTTGAAATCTCATAGGTCGTCCCTTTTATCATTCTATCCGCATGCATCGAAGTTGAGAAACCCAATCGCACCACGTACAATCGAGCCAGCGCTGGTTGGCCTCGATGGCGTCGTGGTATAAAGAAAAAATTGCTGAGACATCGGCAAACTAGCCAAAGCCACCGGCCTGCGGCTCGTAAAAGGAGATTTTGATGGCTTACGTGATCGCTGAGCCCTGCATTGGCACCAAAGATTCGGCGTGCGTCGACGTATGCCCGGTGGATTGCATCCATCCCCGCAAGGACGAACCGGAATATGAAGGCGAGAAGCAGTTGTACATCAATCCCACCGAATGTATCGACTGCGGGGCATGTGTGCCGGTCTGTCCGGTAACCGCCATTTTCGCTCTTGAAGATCTACCAGAGAAGTGGCAGAGCTACACGCCAGTCAACGCCAACTGGTACGTCAAAAAGTAATTCGGCAGCTTCCCCGGCTCACGGCATACCGTGCCCGTTCGTGTTCTGCACGCATCCAAACAGGGTGCGTGATGCTCGCACTATCGCTCGCTCCCGGCCGGTGACGCTTCGCGCGGCGGTTATGCTCACTTGCTGGAGAAAGGCCTCTGGTACCCGTGCCGCAGAAGCTGCATCTCGCATTAGTGGTCCACGCCCACCAGCCTGTCGGCAATTTTGACCATGTCTTGGAATTTTCCTATAACCGTTGCTACCGGCCGTTCCTCGACGTAGTTGAGAAGCACCCCGGAGCCCGTCTTGGCTTGCACTATACCGGCCCGCTGCTCACCTGGATCGAGCGTCATCACCCTGAATATTTCGAACGGTTGAAAGAGTTGGTGAAGACCGATCGCATTGAATTGCTCGGTGGCGGCTTTTACGAACCAATCCTAATTTCCATTCCCGCGGCGGACCAGCAGGCCCAGCTCGCGTACCTCGCCGACTACGTCGAAAAACATTTCGGAAAGCGTCCCTGGGGAGCATGGCTCGCGGAGCGCGTTTGGGAGCCGCAACTCGCCTCCGTTCTAGCTGAGGCCGGCGTCAAGTACACCGTCCTCGACGACATTCACTTCTTCTCCGCCGGTTTCGAACCACAGGAATTATTCGCTGATTACATTGCCGAGGACAAGGGTAAGACCATTCGGCTCGTCCCCGGTCAGAAATCGCTGCGCTACCTGATTCCCTGGGACACCGTCGACCACGTCATGAAATATCTGCACGAGACCGCTCAAGCCCATCCGGACGGTCTTGCCGCCATGGGCGACGACATGGAGAAGTTCGGTGGCTGGCCTGGTACGTTCGAACATTGCTATGAGGAAGGCTGGCTGGACCAGCTATTTTCCGCATTCGAAGCGAATTCGTCCTGGCTCGACGTCTGCGCTCCCAGCGACTACCTGAACGCGCACAGCCCCGCGGGTCGCGCCGATCTTCCCACCGCTTCGTATACGGAAATGATGGAGTGGGCTCTCCCGACTCGCACCCGGCAGCGCTATAACTCCATGCTGAAGGAGTTCGAATCGCGTCCCGAAGTTCTCTCATTCCTTCGTGGAAGTCCTTGGCGCGGTTTCTTTCGGAAGTATCCGGAATCGAACTTGCTCCACAAAAAGATGCTGCGCACCTCCGAGCGCATTTCGGCGGCTCCCAAGCGCCGGGTCGGCTCCAAAGCTGCCGAAGAGTTGAAGCGTGCGCGGGATCTAGTCCTTCAGGCCCAATGCAACGACGCTTATTGGCATGGCATTTTTGGCGGGCTTTATGCTCCGCACCTCCGCACCGACTTGTGGCGGAACTTGGTGCGCGCGGAAATCACCGCAGACCTTCAGACGCCCGGGAGCGGAAGGCCGCGCGTGGAATCCCTGGACTTCGAAGGAGATGGCCGAACCGAGCTGCTCTTCACTGCTCGCGAATATCAGGCGCTTTTAAAGCCCTCCGATGGAGGTACGCTCGCCGTTTTGGATTTCCGTCCAACGGAATCGACGCTCATCAATTCGATTTTTCGCCAGCCGGAGGCCTATCATGCCCGTCTCAAAGATCCCAATTATCGTCCGGCAACCTCCACCGCTTCCGCGTACGAACAGACCAAAGTGAAGGAATTGGGCCTGGAAAAGTTTTTGGTTTACGACCGCTGGTTGCGACATACCTTTCGTCTTTTCGTTTTCGATCCTTCGCTCAAGCACTCCGACTACGAAGCCTTGGCGCTGCACGAGCATGCTGGGTTGGCGGGGGGTGAATTCACGGTTTCGAGCTCCTCCGCGCACGATGCGGAGTTGACGCACGAAGTTCAGTTCGTGTTGCCCGATGCCGAATCAGTTGCCCCGATTGCGTTGCGCGCCACCAAGCGATTTTCATTTGGCCCCGCGCCCGGCGGATGCGAAATCGCTTGTGAAGTAGAGTTGAAGCTGGAAGCTCCTGTGGGCCGGCCAGTCGCTGTGGGCCTGGAGTCCGTCGTCAATCTCTTGGCTCCCGGCACAACCGATCGCTTTTTCGAGACCCCCTCAGGACGCCAGGATCTGCGCTTCAGTGGCACCCTGCCGGGCCCTGCGCTACGTATGGAAGACGGTTGGCAGCGCGTTCGAATCGCGCTCAACGCGCCGGGGGCGGAGCAATATTGGATCGCTCCCATTGAAACGGTTTCGGAATCGGAAGAAGGTTTCGAGCGGGTCTACCAGGGCTCGCAAATGCTGGCAGTCTGGTATCCCGGCCTCTCAGGACAAACCACGTGGACCGGTCGCCTTATCTGGCGCATCGAGAAATTCTAGCGGTACGCCTTCCTTTGTAGTGGCTATAGTGGCGAGTTCTGCGCCGCTCTCCCGAGTCTCGAACGGAGGCAAGAACCGTAGCTCCCATCTGGTCTTTGCTCGACGGGCCAGACGCCGAGATGTGGCCGCCTCGCCCCCCAATTACTCTCCCGCAATCAACAAATTCTGCGCGAACGGCCATTCCTGATCCATCCATTGCGCATCGCAATAGAAACCAGTCCGCCGCGCCATCTGTACCACTTCCTCCGCGCGATATTTGTGGGAGCTCTCGGTCCAGATCGTCTCACCCGGCTTCAGCACAATGCCCAATCCGGCAGCCGCGATCTCCACGCGCTGGCCCGATACGCAACACAAATGCATTTCGATGCGCCGCTCGGCAGGGTTCCATCGCGCTTCGTGCCGGAAGCGAGAAAGATCGAAGTTGGCCACGAGTTCGCGGTTGATGCGGGCCAGCAAGTTCATGTTGAAAGCCGCGGTGACTCCCGCCGGGTCATCGTAAGCCAGCAACTGCAGGCCGATTTTCTTTTCCAGGTCGGTGCCCAGCAACATGGCGTCGCCCGGCCGCAGGATCGTTCGAACTTCGCGCAGGAACGCCTCACCCGCCGCGCGATCGAAGTTTCCGATGGTGCTTCCCAGAAACAACACCAGCAGATGATCTTTCGCCTCGCGGCGTTTACAGACCGCTCGCAGCCCTTCCAGGTAGGTCTTTTCGTAACCCACCACGCTGACCAGATCGATTTGCCCCAATTCCTTTTCGCACGCGGCCAGCGCCGAAGGAGAGATCTCGATGGGATAGTAGTACGTCTTTTGCCGCTTGGACAACGCCTCCAAAATCCAGCGTGTTTTCTTGCCGGTACCGCTTCCCAATTCCGCCACCTGAACCGGAAAGGGAAGTCGCCCCACGATTTCTCCCGCGTGCCGTTCCAGCAATCTCGCATCCGCACGCGTCAACCCGTATTCCGGAAGCACGCAGATGGTCTCGAACAGCAACGATCCCACTTCGTCATACAGGTATTTCGACGGCAGTTCTTTTTGCCCTGGCAGCGTCAATCCGTCGCGTACAGCTTCCGCAAACTCGGCAACGTGGCGGGTAGGAAGGGTCTGAGTCAACATGGTGGCTCCGGGGGATAATTGTTTAGTCTTCTACACAGCGAAACGTCGCGTACACGTACGGATAATTGGGCTGAAACCAATTGCGGAACGAGCGGCGCAACATGCAGGCGGCGGTGCGGGGGGAGCCACCCTTCATCACGTAGTGCTTACCATCGAAAAAGTTCGCCGAATAACCGGGATAAAACGACGCCGGCGTGAATCCCGGAAACGGCGCAAATTCCGTGCGTGTCCATTCCCATCCGTTGCCGACGATGTCATGGACCCCAAAGGCGCTCGCGCCGCGCGGATAAGCGCCCACTGGACTCGGATCCCAATGCGCAAAATCGAAATTGCCGTAATGAAAACTCGGCGCATCTTCTCCCCACGGATAAGAGCGCTCCACGCTGTCATCCGATGTGCCATACGCGGCGCGATGGAATTGCTCTTCGCTCGGAAGTTTGCGTCCCAGCCAGTTCGCGTATGCGCTGGCCTCGGCATGGCTCACGTACACCGGCCAATCCATGGGGAGCTGGATGTCACCAAACATGGTTCGATACATCCATAGATTTCCGTTGCGCCGCCAGAAAGCAGGGTGCACGACGCCATGCGCCCGCTTCCACGTCCAGCCATCAGCGGACCACACCGAACTGTTTTCGTAGCCGCCGGAATCCATGAACAGCAGAAAATCGCGATTTTTGACGTTGTAATTGTCAATGGTGAAGCCTGGAACGAAAGTGTCGTGTGCCTCGAATTCATTGTCCCAGCCGAATTCATCACCCCGGATTCGCTGCAAGCCCAGTGTGGCCTGGCCCGCGGGTATCTCCAGTCGGTGCGACTTGGCATGAGGCGTTTTCCAGATGAGCTCGTTCACCGCCGGAATTTTCCGATCCGGCGGAAGCTGATGGAACATGTATGCCAAGGTTTCGGCATGCATTAAGCGATGTTCGATCGCCACCTCCAACATCTCCGGCAGAAGTGGATGCCCGGCGGACGGGCGTGCTAACCCTCGCGCAATCTCATCATCTAGCGTCTGCCGCAACCGCGCATTGTAGCGCGCGATCTCGGTCCGCGCGGGCCAATCCGAAGGCGTATCGCTCGGCCGGCCGCCGTCCACCGGGTCGATACCAAACGCAAAGAGTTTATCGAACACCGGGTAGAACCCTTTCAATCCGAACGCCCGATCCGCAAGCAAATTCCAGTCAAAGGCCTCTACATGGCCCAAGTAGAAAATCACCCGGTGACGCTCGGGAATCGGTCGGTCGTACATCGCTTCTTCGCGGAGAATGGCGAACAGGGCGTCGGTCTGCTTGCGAGCGTCCTGCAGACGAATCAGCGAATCTGTACGGACACCCGGCTTGTTGGATATGGATTTCATGGTGATTGCCCTTCCGTTTGATGCGGGACCTGCTTCAAAGACTCGCCGAACTTCGGCTTGGAGAGGCTTCTTGGCCTGTGTGACTATGGATGTTGTCTGTGTGCACTAGGACTGTCAACCGAAATGAACCCCGCTTCCCTCCAGCCAGACCGTACCATTGAATTCATTGGGGTTACATACAGGGTTAGCGGTAGTCCTGCTCGCGATATCATCTCCGACATATCTCTGGAAGTACCCGCCGGCCAGACCCTGGTCTTGTTGGGTCGCAGCGGCAGCGGCAAGACCACCCTGCTCCGTTTGATCAATCGGTTGCTGACTCCCGCGCAAGGCCGGGTCATGGTCCAAGGCCACTCCACTCAGGAGTGGGACCCCGTCCGCCTGCGCCGCTCAATCGGATACGTGATACAGGATGCCGGCCTGTTCCCGCACTTTACCGTGGCGGAAAACGTCGGATTGGTTCCGACGCTTGAAAAATGGGATCAGGGCAGAATTTCCAAGCGGGTGGATGAGCTCCTAGCCCTGGTAGGCCTCGACCCCAAGGATTTTGCCGGACGCCGGCCCCGCGAGCTTTCCGGCGGCCAGCGCCAGCGCGTAGGAGTAGCCCGCGCCCTCGCGGTGGACCCACCTATTCTCCTTATGGACGAGCCCTTCGGCGCTCTCGACCCGGTAACCCGCGCAGAGCTTCAGCGGGAGTTCATCGCTTTGGCCAAGCGCCTCAGCAAGACCATCGTCTTCGTCACCCACGACCTTCGCGAAGCCTTGTTGGTCGCTTCGCGGATTATCCTTTTACAGGCAGGCCGGATGGTCGCCTCAGCGCCACCGCGCGAATTTCTGAGCATCGATCATCCGGAAGTTCGCGCCTTCGCGGCCTCTCTTTCCCCGGTTCCCGTGGCTCCAGCATGACCGCCTGGCAATTCTTCCTGCAGCATCGGCAAGAGATTTTAAGCGCCACGGCGTCCCATTTGTACCTGGTGCTGATCTCCATGGCCATCGCTATCGCCATTGCGGTTCCTCTGGGTATGGTGATAGTGCAGCGCCCCGCTCTGCGAAACATCTCGCTGGGCGTGGCCAGCGTTTTTCAAACCATTCCCAGCCTCGCACTCTTCGGGTTCTTGCTTCCTATCCCATTTATCGGCGGTATTGGGCCCCGCACCGCCATCGTCGCGTTGGTGCTTTATGCTTTGCTGCCGATCCTTCGCAACACCTACGTAGGTCTGGCAGGCATCGATCCCGCAGTGCTGGATGCCGCCGAAGCCATGGGCATGACGCCCACACAGATTTTATTTCGCGTGCGCCTGCCCTTGGCTTTGAGCGTCATTCTGGCCGGGATCCGAACCGCAACGGTGATCACCATCGGCGTAGCCACGATCGCCGCCGCCATTGGCGCTGGGGGGTTGGGAACCTTCATTTTCCGGGGGGTCGCCATGGTCAGCGATCCGGTGATTCTAGCTGGTGCGGTCCCTGCAGCTCTCCTGGCCCTGGTCGCGGATCAGCTGTTAGCGTGGCTGGAACGCCGCCTCAAAGTTGTATGACCTTCTTTGGCGCGCGCTGCCAGCCCCAGGGATTCCGAGGGTTATTCCGTTCGAATCTTTCGGAATCACTTGCGGGTCTACTCACCGTACTAAGCCTGGTGCTGGCGTCGTGTCATTCGAATTCTCAGCCGCATATCACGATCGGCTCAAAATTCTTTACCGAGCAGGTTCTCCTCGCAGAACTTCTCGCCCAGCACATTGAAGCGCGAACCGGCATCCATGTCGAACGAAAAACCAACCTCGGGGGGACGTTGCTGTGTCAGAAAGCGTTGCTAGCCGGTCAACTGGATCTGTACGTTGAATATACCGGAACCGCCCTGACCGCTGTGCTCAACCAAGCCCCGGACGGCGATGCCGCTGCCGTTTACCAGCGAGTGAAGCGAGGGTACGCCGATCGTTTCAATCTGGAGGTCACCGAACCGCTGGGGTTTGAGAATACTTTCGCGATGGTTGTTCGCGGAGCTGACGCTCAGCGTCTCAACCTTCACACCATTTCCGACGTAGTTCCCTATGCACCGCAGTGGCGCGCCGCCGTGGGCTACGAGTTCCTAGAACGCCCCGACGGTTTCCGCGGATGGAGTCAGCGCTACGGCATACACTTTGCCTCGCAGCCTAGTGAAATGGATCTCGGTCTGATCTATCGTGCCCTGGTTGACAAAAAAGTGGATATCGTCGCGGGGAATTCCACGGACGGCTTAATTGATGCCTTGCACCTGGTGGCCCTCGCCGATGACCGTCACTATTTTCCGCCCTATGACGCCGTTCCCATTGTTCGCCGCGCCACCATCGAAAAATTTCCGCAACTCCGTCCAGCGCTCGCCGATCTTGCCGGAAAAGTATCCGCCTACGAGATGCGCCGCCTGAACGCCGCGGTTGACGCCAACCAGCGCGACGCTGCCACGGTCGTCCGGGCCTTTCGCGAATCCAAAGGCCTGTAGGTCTTGATAGCCCTTACTTGTAGCGATTTGCTGCTATTGCGAAGTGGCCGGAGCGTCCAGAAACGTCTCGACAGCGGAAACGAACTCAGGCGCCTTCTCTCGCGGCGGCACGTGTCCGCACTTGTCGAAGGTGACCAGTTTGGCTCCCGGAATTGCTTGGGCATATCGTTCGCCGGATTCAACTGGCAGCAGCCCGTCCTGTTTCCCCCATACCACCAGTGTTGGCACGTGAATTCCGCCTAGCTTGCCGTCGAGCAATTCCTTCGGCAGCGCCGGATTGGTTACAACGCTGTGCACCGTATAGCTGATGTTCGCTCGGATGCGCTCGGTCAGTTCGTGGCGGAGTATTTCGTCGTTGACCCAGCTGCTATTGTAAAAAACGGCTTCTAGAACCTGGCGCATTCCCGCCAAGGTACTTGGATTCAGATCCGGAATCGCTTTGTCCTGCTTTAGCCCTGCCGCGTCGGAAAGCACCAGTTTTTCCACCGGCACCATTTTCGAATCATTCGCCGCTTCGAGCGCATAGGACGCTGAGATCCAGCCGCCCAGCGACTCGCCCATCAGGCTTGCTTTATCAATTTTCAGCTGGTGCAAAAATTCATTCAGAAAGTCCACATACGTCTGGATGCTGTAGTCGATCATGGGCTTGTCGGACTGCCCGAAACCCAGCTGATCCAGTGCAATCACCCGGTATTTCTTGGAAAGGGGCTCAAAGACGCGTCCCCAATCGCCTTCCTTTCGGCTGCCCAACCCGTGAACCAGCACTACGACGGGTCCCGACCCGGCGTCCCAGTAATGAATGCTCTGACCAAAAACCGTCACGGTCTTGTCTGCCAGCGCGGGAACCTCTGCCATCGGCCCGAAGGCTAGCGCGGGCGGGCCCTGTCCAAAGCCAGGTACCGGGAGTGCTGCTAGCAACCCCAGCACCAAAAATGCCATGCTCGTCTTTTTCCCAATATCCCTCATTCTTCCTCCCTCGGATTGTGCTCCGTGAATTCGTCAACCTCGTAAGCCCGGGCTTGCGCATTCGTAAACCGGTCTTTGACGCCGGTTTCCTTGCGAAGAACCCTCTCGGTCCCACCCAAAGTTTTACAGCCTCTGCCCGGTACCAAATCTTCAGACCTTGCCGCGAGTTTTATTTTGGCATAGCGGATTGGATGATAAGGCTACCGCATGACTTAGCTCTACATCCCGCCAAAAAAGGGCAAGAATCTCAACATGAATGCTAAAAGATTGAGGACAAATGAGCACATGGGTAAACATACGATACCCTGCTGGGTGCCGACCCTCGCCCAAGCCCGTTTTCCCAATCCCCCACTCCTGGGCTAAACCTAAGTCCAACATTTGTTCCCCCTCCGCGCTGTTCCATTTCTACGCTAATCTAATCTTTTAAATCAGCTACCGCACGCTTTCACCAAAATACCCGGGTGCCGCACACAGGCCTCTGTGCACTTTCCACCCGCCCGCCGATTTTGATACAGTCCGATTCGGTATCCGCGCTTTCTCAAGAGGCAATGGTCATGCCCATCCCCAAAGAATTGTTGGATATTCTGGTTTGCCCGCTGTGCAAGACCCCGGTTAAACCGACCGCCGACGATGCCGCGCTCAAATGCATTACCTGCGGCCGGGTTTACCCAGTGCGAGACGAAATTCCCGTCATGCTCATCGATGAAGCTGCCATCTCGCCGGAGTGATCTCGCCGACGCCAAAACTTCATGACCACCGATCCTGAAACACTCACGCGTTTGAAACGCCTAATCCCACGCCTGCGCGGCAGGCGCGTCGGCGTTCTCGGTGATCTAATGCTGGACCGTTATCTGTGGGGCACCGCCACGCGCCTGTCTCCTGAAGCGGCGGTACCGGTAGTAGATTTCGTCGCGCAGAGCGAATGCCTCGGGGGAGCCGGGAACGTCGCGGCCAACGTAGCCTCGCTGGGCGCTCGTGTCGAAATGTTTGGAGTGGTGGGCAGTGTGGAGAAGAGGCCCGACGAAGCCGGCCGAGGGCTGCTGGACTGTCTGCGTTCCGCCAACATTGCCGCTGAAGGTGTTCTGGCCGATCCCCAGCGCGTCACCACCGTGAAGACCCGCATCATCGCTCGGCATCAACAGGTGGTGCGTGTGGACCGCGAGCGTCGCGAGCCACTGCACGCCGACACCGAAGGCCGCTTGTTGCGAAGCGTAAATGCAGCGTTGAAGCGATTGGACGCCCTGGTCCTCTCTGACTATGACAAAGGCCTGATCACCGACGATTTTGCCGAGCGAGTCTTGACCGCTTGCCACCGTTTGAAAGTTCCGGTCTTCGTCAAGCCCAAGACCTCGCGCTTGTACGCTTACCGCGGCGCTCGTGCCATCGTCTGCAACACCAAGGAAGCCGGATTCTTTGTCACCCGATCCCTGGCCGATGAAAATTCATTGGATGAAGCTGGCCGCGCGCTGCTCGCGCATTTTGGATGCGCCGCGGTTCTGATTACACGCGGCGAAAAGGGCATGAGTCTGTTCGAGGAAGCCTCGCCGAAACACATTCACATTCCCGCCACCGGATTTGAGGTCACCTACGCCCGGGTCGGGCAACCTGGCGTGGAGCGGGAAGCAACCGGCCGGCAAGTTTTCGACGTAACCGGCGCGGGTGATACCGTTCTCAGCGTGCTCGCTTTGGCCTCGGCCGCTGGGGCTAGCTTGAGCGATGCCGCATCTCTCGCCAACGCTGCCGCTGGTGTGGTAGTCAGCAAGCTCGGTACGGCTACCGTCAGCCCGGACGAGCTGCGACACGCGCTGGACGAGGCGCGACGCTGAACCGCGAACACCAGGGAAACTTACGGCGGGAAGGAAAACGACTTGTCGTGGGTTACAATCCAGATCCCGACCAACCGGGTCTTTTGACTCTTATCTTTGTCGTTTGCGTCCGGCATCGGTGAAAACGGACTGATCTTGATTGCGACTTCCACCGCGTTGGTTAGCCCGTGGGGAGTGGCGGCGCCCACAATCTCGTAACTCTTCACCGGGCCGAAATAACCGGTCGGCCCCCAATCGGCCAGAAAATCCTGCATTCTATAGCTGGTCGTAGGCTTCCAGATTTTATACGCGGTATCCGTATCCCCGGCCACCAGCGCGTTGAAGAAATGCTCAGCCGCGCGCTTCTCCGGATAAAAACGCAGCGCCCACCAAAGCAAAACAATTCCGATGATGACGATAGCGGCCACAGCAAACGCCATCGGCCGAGATTTCCTGGCGGTGTACGGCGGTGGATCGAGAAGCGTCACTTCGTTTTTCTCCGGCGCAGCGCAAAGCTGAAATTGTCACGGCGCAGCACCAACAATACGCGCGCTTTCGACTTCAAACCTAGCAGGAAGACCGACGCGAGTAAATGTCTTAGCGAGGTGCCAGGGATTCCGAAATGGAAATTTAGGAAGGAAAACAGACGCGATTAAGCCAGCGCGCCTCCCGCGCCTTCTGGGAGCTCAATCTGGTACTTGGTGCGCGCCTTTTCCCGATGTTGTTCCAGCGCCAGCTCAATCAGCCGGTCCAGCAGCTTGGCGAACGGAATGCCAGTCGCTTCCCACAACTTCGGATACATGCTGATGGAGGTAAAACCTGGAATGGTGTTCACTTCGTTTAGAAAAATCTTGCCGCCGCGCTTCTCTAGAAAAAAGTCCACGCGCGCCATCCCGCTCAGCTCTAGCGCGCGAAATGCACTCACCGCCAGGGTCTGAATCTTCTTCACCTGCGCAGCCTTCAGTTTCGCGGGGATGAGCAGTTGCGTTCCCTCTTCCAGGTATTTCGCGGCGTAATCGTAAAACTCGCGGTGCGGAACAATCTCCCCGGGCACCGAAGCTCTTGGATCGCTGTTGCCCAGCACGGAAACTTCAATCTCCCGCGCGACCACGGCCCGCTCCACCAGAATCTTCACCGCGAATTCGCACGCCAAACTCAGTGCCGGCCCCAGCTCTGCCCGGGAGTGTACCTTGGTCATGCCCACCGACGAGCCTAGCGTCGCCGGCTTTACGAATACTGGAAACTTGAATTTCTTCTCAATGGTCCGCTGGGTTGCCTTCGGGTCGCGCTCCCAATCGTGCCGGTATACCGTCACCCACGGCACCACCGGAATTTTGGTGGCCTGCAATATTTTTTTTGCGACGTCCTTGTCCATTCCGATCGCTGAGCCCAGCACTCCCGCGCCGACAAATGGCAAACCCGCCAGATCCAGCAACCCCTGAATCGTTCCATCCTCGCCGAAAGTTCCGTGCATCACCGGAAAGATTACGTCCAGCCGCTGCCGGCCACCGCTCCCGCCATCCAGCGGCACCAGCTGCGCCGCCGAAGGGTCCGCCGTCATCATGACCTTCTGGCCGCCACGCAAAATCTCCGGCAGCATTTTCTGCGCGCCCACACCAACGCGCCAATGGCCTTGCTTGGTGATTCCGATCGGCACCGCTTCATACTTGGCCTTATCCAGGCCGCGAATCACCGAGGCCGCCGAAGCCAGCGACACCTCATGCTCGCCGGATCTTCCGCCGAAGAGCACACCGATACGCAGGCGTTTTTTAACGTGACCCATGTTCTCTATTTTTCCAGAAAAGAAGCTCGCGCCGAAGAACCTACCGCGAGGATGTTTCCACCGCGAAGCTGGGATCCATTCTTCGGCGCACTAGTAGCGTGCCCCACAGCATGCGGTGCATTGCCGTGAGGCGCAGCTGGAAGAATGTCGCTCTCGCGAGACTCGGTATTATGCGGATCGGGGAACCAGCAGCGAAAGCCGGGGTACACGTTCAGGCTCTGCGGTTTCACGAGCGCCGGGGATTACTTCGTCAAGTCGAGCCGGACGTCCTCGCGATATCGCGATTACACAGCGGTCAGATATAGAGACGGTCGTGTTCATCAAGTGGTGCCAACCGCTGGGATGCACATTGGAAGAGGTCCACCAACTCCTGCGGCTGCATGCCGCGCTGGCGCATCTGCCTGGCCCTCAAATTGGCCGCGGTTCTGGCGATAATTTCTGAAATGGTCGAAGAAAAGCTGGCCAGCATCGAGCAAAAAAGTACCTCTCTCCGGGCTATGAAGGGGTAAGTCGCGTCGACCATAGATAAGCTACAAGGGCGCCGCGGCCCGGTTTGCCCGGTATCGAAACGCACATCTCATAGCGCACCTCATTTGTCGGCTCGCCCTTGGGAATCTTCATTTCGCGCCAATGGTTGTGTACAAGTCCAAACTTCTGGAGAAGCGAAAGTTTGGCGTCGAAATTCTCCTCCTGTACTTACTACGGCACAGTCCACTGAGCCGAGCGCTGGGAATCGTCATCCGTCAAGCCAGACGCTATTTGCAGCGCATGCGGCCGCCACTGGGTACGTCGTGCTGGGCCTCTCGAGGTTGCGCGCGTGGCTCGCGATGCAGGCCGGGACCTAAAGCGGGGAAACATGGCGGGCTCGCCACCGCGGCGCTGTACCTGATCGTGCTTCAGGCGATGTCGGGGCTGACATTGCAAGCTGCGGGATTGCGGGCCCGCGCGAAAATCCGAAGCTGGCATTACTGGACCATGATGGCCGTGGTGTTGTGCGTTGTCACCTAGCTATCTAAACGCTTGATACACACCTGGCAACCAGTGTTCCGGCTGGCTACAAAATTTTCTTGCCGACTGCGGACAAAGCCAGCTCCACGCCTAGCAATGCGGTGCGATTGTGTTCGTCAATAATCGGATTAATCTCTACGATTTCCAGTGAGACCATCGATTCCGTGTCCGCGAGCATTTCCATCGCGAGATGTGCCTCGCGGTAGGTCACCCCGCCGCGGACCGGCGTGCCCACCCCGGGCGCATCCGAGGGATCGACGAAATCCATGTCCAGGCTCACCGAAACTCCGCTGGTGTCGTCCATCGCGTACTTCAAAGCGTCGGCCATCACCTCGCGCATCCCGCGCTCATCGATGTCCCGCATAGTGAACACGTGCACGCCCGACCTTTTCGCGATTTTTCTTTCCTGCGCGTCCAGGTCTCGCGCCCCCACGATGACGATGTTCCCGGGCTCCACTTTCGGCTTGAACCCCATCAAGTCCACCAGTTCCGGCGCGCCATATCCCATGATGGTCGCCAGCGGCATGCCGTGCACGTTGCCGGACGGCGAAGACTCCGGCGTATTCATGTCGCCGTGCGCATCCAGCCAGATGTACCCAATCTCTTTTTTGTGCTTTCGGTAAAAGCTCGAGACACCCGCCGCCACTCCGGAAGCGATGGAATGATCTCCGCCCAGCACCAGCGGCAAGAATCCTTCCTCAAGGGATTTTTCGACGATCGCGGCCAGGTCCAGGCACGTCTCGGCAATTTCCGCCATGTACTTGGCATTCTTCTCGCCGTAAGACATTTCTTCGGGCTGCTTCACGGGAATGTTGCCGATGTCTTCCACGTGCAGGCCCAGCTGCTTGATGCGCGCCTGCAACCCGGCTACCCGCAGCGCCGACGGCCCCATGTCCACGCCGCGGCGGCGCTGCCCCAAATCCATCGGCACGCCGATAATGCGAATCTTCTGGCTCATCAAAATCCTCGCCTCGCTGTAAGCGGTGACTAGTGACTCGGGACCCGAGACTCTTTGGCGCGTGCCGTGCGGCGAGTGTGGGATTGTGATCTTCGTTCGCGCGGGAGCTGCGCAATCAAACCAATGAAATCCGCCCACCCACGGGACGGTACAAGCCCTAGCCAGCAATCACTCTTCACCGGTCACCGACCCTAAGGATACACGCGGTAAATCATGCGCGGGAAGGGTATCACTTCGCGGATATGTTCTGTGCCGCAGATCCACGCCACGGTGCGCTCCAGGCCCATGCCGAACCCCGCATGCGGCACGCTGCCATACCGGCGCAGGTCCAGATACCACTGGAATGCATCTTCTGGCAAATTGTGTTCGCGCAACCGTTGGACCAACAGATCGTAATCGTGGATTCGTTGGCTGCCGCCGATGATTTCTCCGTACCCTTCGGGCGCGAGCATATCAAACGCCAGTGCCAGGTCAGGGCGCTGAGCGTCCGGCTGCATGTAGAACGCCTTAATCGACGCCGGGTACCGGTGCACCATGACCGGCCGGTCAAATTCATTGGAGACGATGGTTTCCTCGTCCCCGCCAATGTCATCCCCAAATTTCGTCGGATTGCCGTGCTTGTGCAACACGCCGATAGCTTCTTCGTAAGAAATACGCGGGAACGGGGCCTTCACCTTCTCCAGCTTGGTCGTGTCGCGCTTCAAAGTCTCCAACTCGCGCGATTTATTCTTCAATACCGACTGCACGATCGCGCTCACCAGCCCTTCCCCGAGGGCCATCATGTCATTCAAGTCTGCGTACGCAGCTTCCGGCTCCAGCATCCAGAATTCGGTCAGATGCCGCCGCGTTTTGGATTTTTCCGCCCGGAACGTCGGCCCGAAGGTGTATACCTTGCCCAGCGCCATCGCCGTGGCCTCGATATACAACTGGCCGCTCTGCGTTAAATACGCTTTCTGATCGTCGATGTAGTTCACTTCGAACAGCGTGGAGGTCCCTTCACACGCAGCTGGTGTAAATATCGGCGCATCGGTCAACGTGTAGTCCTGGCTGTCCATGTAATTGCGGGCAGCGCGTTCTGCTTCGGCGCGAATCCGCAGAATCGCCGCTTGCCGCGGGGTGCGCATCCACAGGTGTCGATGATCCAGCAAGAAGTCGACACCGTGCTCTTTGAGCTGAATAGGGTACGGCTGGATTTCCGCCACTTTCTGCACGACGGTCGCTTGGGTTACGCCCATCTCGTACCCGCCCGGTGCGCGTTGCTCCGCACGAATCTTGCCGGTGACGATCACGCTGGATTCCTGGGTTAGTCCCTTAAGGGTGGCGAACGCCTCCTGATTTTCCTTCAGCGACACGACTCCCTGAATTAGACCGGTGCCGTCACGAAAAATGGGAAACAACAGCTTTCCGGACTCCCGCAAATTGTAGAGCCACCCGCGGACAGTGACTTCCTGCCCGTCGTGGGCTCCTGCGTGCTCAATACTAATAATTGTCATGGCGCCGTGGCCCTATCCCCATTCCTCTTCCAAGCGGTCCAGCGCCTTGCTCAGTGTCTCCAACTGTTCCTGTGTACCCGGCGCGTCGTGCCCAGCCTTTTCTTTCGGCTCCAGCACCAGCGGCAAATTCGATTCCGGCGCCGACTTCAAAATCTTCACGGCCGCCTCCCAATCGATGGATCCCTCATAAGGCGCCAAGTGCTCATCTTTTTCACCGTGGTTGTCGTGAACGTGCGCGCTGATCACCAGGTCCCGCAGCGGTGCAAAACTTGCCTCCAGTCGTTCGTCTTCGGGGCCATCCGCGAGATTGGCGTGGCCAACGTCGAAATTAAACCGCAAACCGGTCAGCCGCGTTTCGCCCACGAAAGACCGAAGATAATCTGGGCTGCCCATTTCACTGGTGGTATTTTCGACGCAAATGGTAACTCCAGCGTGCCGCGCATGCAGAATCAAGTGCTCCAGCGAGCTGAACGCGGCATCACGTTTGCGCATATCGTGCGTTTCGCGCGATCCGCCCATGTGAAAAATCATCCGCGGGAACGGCAGATCTTCGGCGACGTCGATGGCGCGCTTCAATTCGTCCATCGCCTCGATGCGCCGGACCCGCTCCACTTCGCAGATCGACAAAGGCTGGCCGCTTTCGCGCGTAGGACTAAGATCCCGGCTGGTGGGCGCGTGCAGGGAAGACAGCGCCAGCCCGTTACTGGAAAGAACGCCGGCCATTTCCCGCACCACCGCGCGGTTGCCGTAATCAAAGTGCGAGCGCGAGCAGAAAATCTCCACAGCCTGAAATCCGGCTTGCGCGATCTGGCTAAGAAGTTCGCCGGTCAACTTGCGAGAAATGAATAGGTAACTCGACAGTATTCTTTGCATAGGTAGGCCGAGGAATATTATCCACGACTTTGCGCAGTGGGGAAAATCGTGGTTAGTAGGAGGTTGCCAGGATTTGGGCAACATCGCGCCAGGCGCATACCGGGTGGAAATAAGCTAAGGGAGTCTTGCTAATAGCCTACCGCGGATCCGTGATCCCGCGGGTCGGCAGCACCCAGCCGTTCGTTTGTTTTTGGATCGATGCCGATGGCGTTCACCAGCCCGATGTGGGTGCGGTGATCCACCGTGAAGCCGCGATCGCGCGACGCCTGCACCATCTTGTCGCCATACATTGGCTCCATGAAAAGCTTGTCAGGCAGCCATTGATGATGAAATCGCGGTGCATTGATCGCGGCCTGCGCGTCCATCCCCAGACGCATCCAGTTGATCACGCTGAGCAGCGTGGCGGAAATAATCATGGGCCCCCCCGGGGACCCGGTGACGAAGCTCAGTTGCCCGTCGCGCAGCACCATAGTCGGCGACATGGAACTCAGCGGCCGGTGTCCGGGCGCGATAGCGTTGGCATCGGACTGTATCAGCCCGAACAGCGCGTTGGGTGTACCTGGCTGCGTCGTGAAATCGTCCATCTCATCGTTCAGCAAAAAGCCGGCGCTGCTGCTGGCATGGGAACCGTAGCCGTCATTCAGCGTATAGGTGCTGGCGACTGCGTTGCCGTTCTTGTCCACCACTGAGAAGTGGGTCGTATGCGGTCCGTCGCGTAGGGTCGCAATGTTTGCTGGCGCAGCGGCCGATGCCACCGAATCGCAGGTGTGCGGCGTACCGGCATGTACTTCCTTGCTCGAGCTGGCGTGCTGCGGATCGATGGCGGCGGCCCGCTCCTTCGCGTAACAGGGCGACGTCAACCCGGCAACCGGAATCTGCGCGAAATCCGGATCGGCCAGAAACGCCGCGCGATCTGCAAACACCCGGCGCATCGTCTCGGCGACCATGTGGACGCTCTCGATGTCACTCCAGTTTTTCAGTGGAACATCTTTCAACATGTTCAGCGCTTCAATGATGGCCACCCCACCCGAGCTCGGCGGAGGCGAGGTCAAAACCTCCCAGGAGTGGGAGGCGCTCGCATACTTCGCCCGCAAGACGTCCCGCATCTTGGGTGTATATCCGGCGAGATCCTCGGCGGTAATAATCCCGCCGTTGCGAGCCATGTCCTCGACTAAAACTCGCGCGGTTTCACCTCGATAAAATTCCCAAGGGCCGTTCTTGGCGATGCGCTTCAGGGTCGCCGCCAGCTCCGGCTGCCGGAAGATATCACCCACACGAAACATGTTGCCATCGTTCAGGAAAATATGATTGCTGGCCGGAAACTTACTCAGGCTGCCTCTTTCTTCTTCAAATTCGTGAACCAGTTTTTCGGAAAGTGGGAACCCAGCCTCCGCGAGGTGAATGGCCGGAGCCATCACATCGCTGAGAGTCAGGGTGCCGTACGACTTCAGGGCCAGCGCCAGTCCAGCGACCGTTCCCGGAACGGCGACCGAGCGAAAACCCAGCGTGGAAGCATCTGGAATCAGTTTTCCGTCGGAGCCCACGTACATATCCCGTGTGGCCTTGCCTGGCGCCACCTCGCGGTAGTCCACAAAGTTCGTGCGTCCGTCGGCCAGACGTACCAGCATGAAACCGCCGCCGCCGATATTTCCTGCCGCCGGTTCAACCACCGCCAGTGCGAACCCAACCGCTACGGCCGCATCGATCGCGTTCCCCCCGCGCTTCAAGATTTCCACGCCGGCCTGCGATCCCAGTTGCTCGTCGGTCGCCACCATGCCATTTGCTGAGTGAACCGCTTGTTGCGGCCACCCCTCCACGGTCACCGGGTGCGGTCGGTACTCAGTGGCGGCCTGCGCGCTGCAAGCCGGGCACCCGCCCAGGATGGCAGACCCTGCAAGGACCGTGAAGGCTGCGAAACGGGATTGCATGGAGAGGCAGACAGTAAGGGATGCGGACAACCGCGTCAAGAAGCATCAGCTTAAGGAATATTTTCAGCGTTCAAGACAAGCGCGCGTCAGTTATCTTCGGAGAGAAATTCGACAGTCGGTGGAGCAGGCAGGAGTCCCGCTGCGGTCCCGCGCTCAATCAGCTCCGTCACCGCGCGTTTGCCGCGTTCGCCATATCCGAGTGTCCATTTGTTGACATACATTGCCACGAATTTGTCGGCCACGTCGGTATCCATATCCCGGGCAAATTGCATGGCATAGTTCAGAGCTTCCTCGCGATGATCGAGCCCATACTGCACGCTGTCGCGAATGGTACGCGAAATTTTATGCCCCAGTGCTGACCCCAGTGCGCGCCGCACCGCGTTGCCACCTAGCGGAAGCGGCAGCTTGGTTTTTTCCAGCCACCATGACCCCAGATCAACCACCCGGTGTAAGCCCAGCTGCGGAAAAAGCAATTGCCCCTCATGTATCAGCAGGCCGGCTTCGACCACCTCGCTTTGCACCGCATCCAGAATCTTGTCAAACGGCATCACCACCGCATCGAAATTCGGCTCGTACAGCTTCAAGGTTAGATACGCCGTGGTATTTAAGCCCGGAACTCCGATGCGCTTTCCAGCGAGCTCCCCGGCCCGCATCGATTTTGAAGATACCACAATCGGCCCGTACCCCTCACCAAAGCTGGCGCCGCAGTCCAGCAAAATATATTTTTCGCGCAACGCCGGGTACGCGGCGAAGCTAATCGCGGTTACATCGTAAGTCTCTCGGTGCGCTGCATCGTTCAGCGTTTGAATGTCTGACAAAACGTGGGTGTACTTGTATCCCGGCGTTTGCAACTTATGGGTCGCCAATGCATAAAACATGAACGCGTCGTCCGAGTCCGGAGAATGTGCCAGTTTGATCTCAAGGGTTTCTTGCGCGGACTTGAAGCTGGCCGAGCTGCTAGACATTTGCATGGTCACTTTCTTCGTGAGTAACTGCAGGGTGGCCGAGATCGACAGGCAAGCCGTGACAATTCGGAACGCTGAACCACACGAAGCCTAGCATAATGGCCAGGGCACGGACAATTGCAGGTCAGCCCGCTGTGACCATCTTATAGCGAAGAAATCATGTGGGCGATGGCATCGTCAAATGTTGCGTTTCCGTCCATATACGGCTGCCAGAAGGTCGCCAACAGGTTCCCGTACGCATCCCATCCGCGCTTCGATAATCGGTTACGGGCTGCCGCCGCAATGTCCGTCTCGGTCTGCACCGACTCGCCCTGCCGATTGAACGCAGGGATGATTACCTCGCTGATAGTGTACAGCACCAGGGCGTGCCAGAGGTCGCGCGGAGTCGGCTTATCGCGTTGGCGGCACTCACGATTAATCGCCAACTGCACGGGTTCCGCAATATCTTGAGATGCTTCGTGAAAGAGCACTTCGAGCGCCGCGGGACCCTGATTCCTGGGATCCATGCTGGAGATAATCACCCGCAAGGGATCAAGGGTGGTGTACGCTCCAGCCGAACCCGCGTAAGAAGTCACATCCACGCGAATTTTTTCTTTCGGCCAGTGGGTCTGGTAGATATCGGCCAGCCTCTCGGATAGGATCAGGCCGTGTTGCCGCACCAGGGGCGCTGCTTCGGCAATCCAGTTGCGATTCGCGCGGTCGTCCCGGGGCCAATCATGTGCGCGATAAACCGGAGCCGCGGCGTCTAGAATTTGCGTCAGCCTGGGAGGCAAGCCCGCGTCACAATTCTGTTTTTTGCCAGAGATCTCTTCGCAAATTTCGAAATCACCCAGCTGATTCTTCAGCAGGATCAGCTCGGTGCTGAACGCCAGGTCACCCGTTGCATAATTTTCCGCGTAATAAGCCACCGCTGCATCCCACGCCGCTTGCTCGCTCGCGGAATGCCCCGCCAAGGGAACTGTCGGCCTGGGCGCACCTCGTCCGTTCAAACGCACCCGCGCTTGCTGATACAGCACGTGGTGTAGATTCACCCAAAATCCGCTGTGCAGCTCGAAAACCGGCAGCGGGCCGTACTGCGAATCCACTTGTGGAGCGGCCTCTGCACCGAGCGGAACCAGCAAAGCGGCCAGCAACAGCGTGGTCCGGCAAACAAGCACAACGCGGCGGGTGTGAAAGTACCTGAGGAAGTGACCGCTGGTAACGCCAGCATGCTTCGTGCACAAATCGGGCAAGCACGGGAAATGCCCCGAGCCGCGACGGCTCCGTACACCGCCGGCCGGTCCGAACCGCCTCGGTAATGTATTTGTGAGGCTCAGGACTTATTCGCTGCTGCTTGTTCAAGCCAGCGCTCGAGAATGGCCATTTGGCCGCCCGGAGTTTCGCTATCGAACTTGATTCCCATGCCCAGACCAGGGCAGACATACACCACTCGCGCCGCGGCTGCGAAGGTTTCGTCGGCTAGTTTGAGCCGAACCGAAATGTTGGTCCCCACCGCCGCTGGATTCAGCGTATCGATGTAGCATCCTACGCGGCTGACGTCAGAGGACCGTGCCGTTACCAGCGGATCGCCGTCTTCGTCGAAAACCTCGGCTAGCAGAATCAGCGTAAATCGGGGAGCTTTGCGGCGCTCCGCTATGCTCTTCTCCATCTCCATATGGAAGTTCTCCGCGTGGCGCGTAAATCGCCCAGGCAAACTTACCCTTCACGCTGGCCTGTTCGCGAAGGGTCGATCCATCCGTCGGGCCAGGCCTAACGCCGTCCCGATCTCTGATTACTTAGGTATTCGCTTTTAGTGTGAAAGCCCGCGGCAACTCAGGCAAGAGGCAACCCGGATGCCCCTGACGTACCAGTCAACGGAACAGTCCAGACCGGTTGGGGTGACGGCAGCGGGCTCAACTTCGTAGCTTCCTTACTTCATGACTTCATGGATTCAATTGATTTCCGGATCCACATCACTACCTACCGCTCCGTGCCGGTCCGCCCCGTGCAAGCCGCCGGTATCGTCCCTAAAAAATGAGCGTTGCCCGGTGCGGCCGTACCACTGCGGTGTCGCTGCCAATTGATATTTCGCGGGCGCCCCGAGCGTGCTCGCTCCGACTATCACGTAGCGAAACACATACCCATCTTTCAGTCCCGCCGCCAAGTCCGATTCCAGCAGACCAGCCTGATCGGGAGTAACAGCGCCGTGCGTAGACGGGCCCAGTTTCGCGAGCGAATCGGGCAGCCGCGAATACGTCCGCCGGTACGTTTCGATCGCCGATCCGACCTTTCTCAGATCTTCGATCGCAGCTTTCTCCGTCTCACCGATCTGTGCGGCATCCCATTCCGCGGCCAGGGAGGGAAGATCCAGCAGCACCAATCCCACGGACAGCAGCTTCCAGTCGCCGTTTTCTCGCACCATGCCCATTTTCACGTGCATCACGTTGGAACCGACACTGTCGGTCGCGTCCCGAATATCCACCGGTAGAAATGCCAAATTGTCAGCCGCCTCTGCCCCCCCGAGTTGCAATTCCGCCGCTCCGTCGGGGGTTTCGCAGCGCATTATCGGTCGGCCGGAAGGCGCGGGACCTACCGAGGCTTTGCCGGGCTCATCCAGCAATACGAATCGCTTCATCAGTGCAACACGCGCCAGTGGCGTGAGGCTCGCAAAAGTATCCGCGTTGCGGGCCGTCAGAAAATGCGCGAACCGAGTGTCATCCTGTGCACAAGCCGCCATCAACGCGTCGCGTAGCGACGCAATCGGGCCGCCACCGCCAGCACTCGACAGGTCCGACGCAGGCCGGGAAGTAACGGAGGAATTCCCCGCCGGGCGGGGATCTCCGGGGTCCGGCCGTGAGCTGGGCTCCTGCGCGAAGCTCAACGCGGCAGCAACCGTCAGTCCTGCTGCGAACGCCAGTCCGGTGCCCAACACCGCCCTACGCAACACCATCTTCATAGGCCGCGCCATCGAGGTCACTCTAGCCTTTCGCCGCCCCTAAGATCGTCGCCAAATTCTGCGTGAAACTCGACCGTGCCAGTACCTGGTCACATCCCGCCGCTCGTGCCTGCGCGGCCAGCTCGCCTTGTACGTGCGACAAAAACGCCACCACCCGCGCCCCATTATTTGCCGCGCGCAGCCGCTCAATCACCTGAATCGGCCCACTCCTCGCGTTGAGATCGATAATTATCAGCTTCGGGTGACGTTCCAACAGCGCCAGCAGCGCATCGCCGTTCCCCGCCACTTTGAATTCCAATCCCAAATGCTTGGCCGTCTCGGCCACTTTCATCTGGAAAAACAGATCGTCCATCAACGCAATAACGTCGGCCATGCCAACCGCCTTTCGTACCTAAATTCTTTGCACTTGAATAGCGGAGCAGGTCGCCAACTGGCCACCACCGCGTCCGCTACAGTCGACGCACTGGCGTGCTGTTTAACGACATTCATGGGACCAGACGCGAGGTAGAAAGGAAACGCTGCCTTCAAGTGAAATTGCCCTGTGGGGCTTTTGCTCAGTGCGCGTCGCCGGTATCGTGTACTCCCACGGTCTGGTCCGGTATATCGCCTACCCGGCCCTTGACCCGGTCATACACCGACACCTGACTCACTGACCCAAGCGCCTCGTTATAGAATGTTGGCACGCCGAGGGCGGTCCGCAGTTCCTCGTTGAATTTCCGCAAGCTGGAGAGATGCGACGCCAGCGCCGGCACCTTCAGTCCGTCGTCCGTCAAAAGAAATTTTTGGTAGCCAGCATCCCACAGCCGTGTGAACTGTCCCTTCAGCATGATCGTGGGCAGAATGGTCATCTGATACGACCCGTCATTGTCCTTGCGAAACTCGGCGCCGCAGCCGTACTTTTCGACGCGCACCACTCCGCGAGTGCTACCCACTGCAAAGCCCAACGCGGCTAGACTCTCGATCGCCTTTGGCGCGAACCGCTCTTCGACATTCCACATAGTCGTCAAGGTTAATGAATGCCACCGCCGCTGTAAAGCGCCCTCCGTGGCCCACTCCTGCAGCGCGCAAGGGAGTTAAGAGCGTTTATCGCACACGCCCAGATCGGTAGACGCCAGCCGATTTCATCGAAATGCAATGTCGCACTCGACTTCCATTCACCCTCACGCCTTTTTATCTGATCGCGGCGTCCAGCGTCCCCTTTTTTTACCGGATTCGGAGCTGCCAACCGTAACATTTTTGTCGGTCCTTTCCAATCTCGCGTCGATTTTGGCATATCCAAGAACTTTAGATTTCGGGGAGGTTACGGACTGAAGTTCGACGTCCAAGCTTTCAACATCCTCAACCATCCGAGTTTTGATACGCCTAACAACAACGTGGAATTCAATCCGTTTTTTGCCAATCCGGCCGATTACGTCGGCACCGGCAAGACTTCCTGCTATATATAGCCCAGTCACCGGCGCGGCACTTCAGTCCGCGTATGTCTGCCCGCCCGGTGGGCAGCTGGGGCTTATTCAACACACCATCGGCAGTCCCCGATTCCTGCAGATGGCTCTGCACCTGACCTTCTAAGCCAGTCTTTTTCTCATGTTCAAAGAGGGTGCAGCCGTCATCCGCGACCTGCTTGCTTCGCGCCAGGTCTCGTCACGCTATCAGCATCAGTCGGCCTATATAGCATCCCGCCTAGCTCCTGCATCTAATAACCGAGTACACTGCGCTCCCACCGGCCTGGTTTGATCGGTGCGACGACGCTTACGAGCTCGGCGGGATAATGCCTTCCGACTCCATGCTGCACATGTGGGTGGTTATGGGCTATAACGCTCTCTTGCTTACCAGCCAGATCGCCTACGATGCCTATGTCAGCCGCTAAGCCCATCGCGCCCGGTGCGCCGTCTGCTGGTTCCGGTCAGGTTGGTTGGTCGGTGCTGAATTGCATCGGGAACACCCCGCTGCTGCGCATGGAGCGGATCGGTCGGGAGTTTCCCAATGTTGCGTTTGCCGCCAAAGCCGAATGGTTCAATCCCGGTGGCTCGGTGAAGGATCGCCCCGCTCTCAGCATGATCCAAGCCGGGCTAGCGAGCGGCGGGCTCGGCCTCGGCAAAACCATCATTGATGCAACCAGTGGAAACACCGGCATCGCTTACGCCATGATCGGCGCGGTACTCGGCTATCCGGTCACTCTCTGCCTTCCGGACAACGTCTCGCAAGAGCGCAAGCATATCCTGAAGGCGTTTGGCGCAGAGTTGGTTTTCACGCCGGGAGACTCGGGAACCGATGGCGCAATTCATCGTGTCAAAGAGATCGTGGAAGCGGACCAAGCCAAGTATTTTTACGCAGATCAATACGGAAATCCGGCGAACTGGCAAGCCCACTATCGGAGCACCGCGAATGAAATTTGGCAGCAGACCGGGGGGAACATCACCCATTTTGTAGCCGGCCTTGGCACCAGCGGAACTTTCATGGGCACATCCCGCAGGTTGAAAGAGCTGAACCCAGCGATCCGGTGCATCAGTCTACAGCCAGACGCCGCCTTTCACGGCCTGGAAGGTTGGAAGCACATGAACACCGCGATCCGGCCGGCCATTTACGATGACACCCTGGCCGACGAAAATCTTGAAGTAGCGACGGAAGACTCCTACCGCCTGCTGAAACGCCTTGCGCGCGAGGAAGGCTTGCTAGTAAGTCCGAGTGCTGCGGCCGCCCTTCTGGGATGTTTCCAAGTGGCCCAAAAAATTCCCAGCCGACAACAGGCACTCATGGTGACGGTCTTCGCTGATTCTGCAGCAAAATATCTAAGCGAACGCTTTTGGGACGAATTCTAATTATGGCCGATAGAACAATTTTGAAACTCACGGAAACGCTGGCCGAGAAAATTCGTGCGCACGGCGCGGAAACTTATCCGCACGAGTGCTGCGGCGCACTCCTGGGCCGCGAGGCCACCGGGGCGCCGGGAGTTTTGACTGGCGGGGAATTGCAAGCCCACCGCACCGTCGCGGAGCTGTTTCCGTTGGTGAACCGTCGCGATGATTCTCCGCGCAATCGCTTTTCGGTGACCTCGGAAGATGTTCGCGACGCTGAGAAGGCCGCCACCGGGCGGGAACTGGAAGTCATCGGTTGGTACCACTCGCATCCCGACCATCCGGCCAAGCCGAGCGACTATGACCGCGACCACGCCTGGCCGTGGTATAGCTATGTCATTGTCAGCGTGGCCGATGGAAAGCCCCGGGAGATGACTTCCTGGCGGCTGTGCGACGATCGAAGTCAATTCGTGAGCGAAGATGTTGCTGTCTGCGACCCGGCTGCGAGTTAAGTCCGAGCTTAGTCATGGAGAAAAAATGCCCGTTAAGGTAATCATTCCCACTCCGCTGCGCGCCTACGCCGGTAAGCGGGAGTTCGCGGAATTCAACGCCACGACAGTAGGACAGGCACTGACCAGTCTCACCTCGGAGTTCGCCGATCTTCGCAAGCACTTGTTTACGGAAGACGGAAAGTTGCGGAGCTTTGTGAACGTCTATGTGAACGACGAGGACATTCGCTATCTATCGAAGGAAAATACGCCGATCAAAGATGGGGACACCATCAGCATTGTGCCCTCTATCGCTGGTGGTGCCGATCCCGGCCCGAGCGAAATCAGGAAATTACAATGACCATAAAGATGGCAGCTCTCACCGGAACCGCAAATCCCACGGTTGCTGCAACGCTGGGGGCTTCTTCAGCTCCCGCTACCTCTTTGACAAACGAGGAAATTCTTCGCTATAGCCGCCATTTGATCATGCCGGAAGTGGGCATGGACGGGCAGCTCCGGCTCAAAAACGCTAAGGTCCTGCTTATCGGCACCGGGGGGCTTGGCGCGCCGTTGGGTCTGTACTTGGCCGCTGCCGGTGTGGGCAAGCTCGGATTGGTCGATTTCGACGTGGTCGATGTCACTAATTTGCAGCGGCAAGTGATCTTTGGCTCCGATGATGTTGGCAAGTCCAAGGCGCAGGCAGCGAAAGCGCGACTCTCCAATCTCAATCCAGACATTGAGATCGTCACGTTTGAAACCAAGCTCACCAGCGACAACGCGCTCGCGCTGTTCAAGGATTTCGACATAATTGTTGACGGCACCGATAATTTCCCGACGCGATACCTGGTGAACGACGCATGCATTTTGCTCGGCAAGCCCAACGTATACGGCTCGATTTTCCGTTTTGAAGGTCAAATTACGGTCTTCGGAATGCCTGACGGCCCATGCTATCGCTGCCTGTATCCCGAGCCCCCTCCGCCCGGGCTGGTGCCTTCCTGCGCGGAGGGCGGGGTTCTCGGTGTGCTCCCCGGTATCGTGGGGTCCATGCAGGCAATGGAAACGATCAAATTGGTGATTCAACGTGGAGACAGCCTGGTCGGACGTCTGTTGCTGTTCGACGCGCTAGCCATGAAGTTTCGAGAGCTAAAGCTTCGAAAAAATCCCGGCTGCCCGGTGTGCGGCGACCATCCGACCATCACCGAGCTGATTGATTATTACCAGTTCTGCGGCGTTCGCGGCGAAGAAGCGCCAGGCCCGGATGTACAGGTCCCGGAGATTACCCCTAAGGAACTGAAGTCCCGCCTGGACCACGGAGACGATCTCTTCATCCTTGACGTGCGCGAACCTCACGAATACCAGATCTGCAATTTGAACGGGAAGCTGATTCCGCTCGGCGAACTCCCCCGGCGCGTTCACGAACTCGATTCGTCTCGAGAAATCGTAGCGCACTGTCGGAGCGGCAAGCGTTCCGCGGAAGCCGTGGACTTCCTAAAAAAAGCCGGCTTTCGCAAAATCCTGAACCTTAAGGGCGGGATTCTGGCCTGGTCCGACGAAGTGGACCCGACGGTCCCGAAGTATTGAGAAGGCCTTCGGCCTGCTCAGTTCGATTCTGTGTTGCTTCAACTTGCAAGAATTTCTGATTGGCGACTGGAGACAAACGATGGCGGCAACGAAGATTACGGTGAATCATAACGGATCGCTTCGAGTCGAAGGCGATTTTGAGATCGTAGATCCGCAAGGCAAATTATTTGGACTCGCTGGCCGCACCACCGTCGGTCTCTGCCGGTGCGGAATGTCCGCCAACAAGCCGTTTTGCGACGGCGCTCATCGCACTGCTAACTTTGCAGACACGGTGGCTGCCAGAGAATTACCGCCGCCGAAACCAAAAATCTAGTCGATTCAAGTGGCGCGGCGGTGAGGTCCCCATTGGTGAAACCTTGCGTCGATCTCAGAAGCAGTGGGACTCTGAAGCTCTTTGGATGGGGCGCGTTGACGGGAAGTCACGCGGCGCAGTGGCGGTTGGCCAGCGCTCTGGGTTCGCACTGCATCGAACCTAGATGTACATCGCGCAGGTTGCGGGCTCCCGTAATGCGCTTGGCCTGCCCCGGAATGGGTTTTTCAGTTTCAGCGAGCTGCGAACAGCGTGAGACAATCTCAGCTTGAGACGCCAGAGAGGTTCTTCTCTTTCGGTGTCCAAACAGCCAATAAGTGTCCAAAAATGAATTAGATAGCTAGACATGCAGGTCTGAACCAATCGAGATGGTGACGTCTCGAAAGCCTTCCTCTTTTCACCCCTACCTTCACGCCTCGTGTAACTAACTTGTTTTCAATCGTTTGAACTCCCTAATTTTTACCGCAGGAAAGGACACCAACGTGCATTTCCTCGGGAGTTGTCGGTTTTCGTCGGCAATTGGGGGTTGTCTTGGGTGGTTGGGACAAAATCATAGGGTTTCGCCGGGCTGAACGGACCCAGCTCGCGATGAACGCAACTCCAGAGGGTCGGGCTGATAGCACCCGAACCGGGCATAGCTCGTTTCCCGGAGCGGTTGGCAATGCCCTCAGCTCAGATTCTGTGCGCAATGCCATCCGCTCTGCGTCCGACCGCGCCGCGATATTCCGCGGACCAAAGCATTGGGAATTGTTGGTCGCGGCACTGTTCGTCCTGGCGACTCTGTTCGCCGGCACCATGCTTTATCTTCGTCACGCTGGAGTCTCCGGCAGTCCACAGACGTACCTCTACCTAGAAGCGGGCGGAACACTGATCAGCTTCTGCTACGCGGCAAATGCGCTGGTGCGCTTTCGCGGAACACACGACCGCACTGCACTGATTCTGGCGTTCGGATTTGTTCTGTCTGGAATTATCGAGACGGTTGGCTACTTCGCGCTGAACAGTCAGATTCAACTTGGCCATGCAGTTTCGGCAAGCGTGCCGATGGGCTGGATGGTGGGACGCACGCTGCTTGCGGTGGTGTTGCTCGCCGCGGTCGGCGTGGAGCGATACATGCCGACCGCACGACAGCCCAGCCGCGAAACCGCGGCAGCGGTGATGGTGGTGTTGCTCGCGGCGTATTTGACCAGCGCGGCATTTCTGGCGGCGCCGGCCATGCCGGTGGCCCAAGCCGCGAACGTGATTTCGCGTCCATGGGATGGACTGCCAGGTGCGTTGTTCTTACTGGCAGCGGTCTGGTTTTGGCGCCGGCTGAAGGAAGGCCAACAACGCGGCCAGACCTCGAGTTTGTATGAATATTCGTTACTCGCCGTAGCGACATTGAATTTGGTCTGCCACGCCTCGGCAGCGTTTTCACAGCGCCTGTTCGACGGTCCATTCTTCGCGGCGGAATTGTTCAAGACGACCAGTTATGTGGTGATGCTGTGCGGCGCGCTGCTGGAACAAGCGCGGCTGTTTGAACAGGTGCGGTCCATGGCGGTAAGCGATTCGCTGACCGGCCTGGCCAATTACCGCCGGTTGATTACGGTTTTGGAAGGAGAGTTAGACAGGTCACGACGGACCCAAAGAGCTTTCAGCATCGTGCTGCTGGATATGGACGGGCTGAAAGCGATCAACGACAAACACGGACATTTGACCGGGAGCCGTGCACTGATTCGGCTTGGAAAAATCCTGGCGCATTACTCTCGCGCAATCGATACCGCGGCCCGTTATGGCGGGGACGAATTTGCGCTGGTGCTGCCAGAAGCGAGCCCGGATGTGGCCGCCCGCGTGGTGGCCCGCATTCGGGAGCGCCTAGCCGCAGAAACCGAGGAGCCATCGCTCTCGGTGAGCGCCGGCGTGGCTGCGTTCCCCCAGGACGGCAAGACCGCCGAAGAACTTCTGGGAGCCGCGGATCGCGCGCTTTACGGAATGAAGAAGAAGACCAGCGGCATTCCGAATCTGTCACGAATTGCGGCGTGTTTGTGAGGATGAATGAGCAAGACCTCGACCACGCGTTTTACTTTTCAACGCACCGAAGATCGCATTCCGATGGAAATTCCGGTGATCTTGAACGGACATCGCGCGACCCCAGCTGCGGAATCGACTTTCACGGAGAACGTGAGCGCGCGCGGCGCTCGAGTGGTCAGTGCTCGCCGGTGGGACAAAGGCGAGGCGCTGACATTCGTGTCGCGCACGGGAGAGTTTCGTTCATTGGCTCGAGTGGCTTACTGCCAACCGTTGCATGGCGACGGCTATGCAATCGGGGTGGAGTTCCTCGATCCATCGGGACGATGGGTAGTTCAATCATAAGAAAGGCTCGGCCGAACGGCAGGGCGGATAGGAGGGGAACGCCTGGAACAGGAGACACATAACTGGTGCGAATTAAAGTATTGGAACAGAAGCGCCGCGCGGAAGAGAAGGCCGCACGGCGCTTCTTTCTTTCTGCGACGGTGGGGTCAAGGTGTTGCGGCGAGAATTTGGTGATAGCTGCGAAGGGTCTCGTCGACCATGCGGTCGGCGGAAAAGTTTTCTGTGACGCGAAGACGTCCGGCTAGCCCCAGCTGGCGGGAGGCATCGGCGTTGTTGAGCAGGGCGGCGATGACCCCGCTGAGAGCGGCGACGTCGCTCGCCGGGACCAGCTTTCCGTTAACGCCATCTTGAATAATTTCGCCGAGGGCGCCGCGGTCGAAAGCGACGGAAGGAATTTCGTAGGCCATAGCGGCAAGCAGCGAATTGTTCAAAGCTTCGAAGAGCGAAGGGAGCAGAAACAGATCGAGAGCGGCGTAGACGGATTCGACGTCTTTGACGAAGCCGGCGAAGATAACCGACTCGGCGACGTCCAGCTGCCTTGCGAGGGACTCGAGGTTATCGCGTTGGGACCCGTCGCCTGCGAGAATCAATTTGATGGCAGGAAATGCTGGGCGCAATTCGGCAAGAGCGCGTATCAGGAATTCCTGGCCTTTGTCGGGCGAAAGAACACCGATGCAGCCCAGCAAGATCTGATCATTGGTGAGGTCCCAGCGTTGGCGCGCGTCTCGTTTTTGTTGTGAAGTGAACGGGGCGGGAATTTCCGCGCCTTCGTAAACGACAGTTATTCTTTCCCACGGGGCCCCGGAATCGGCAGCCTGTCCAGCAACCCATTCGGAGTTGGCGATAATTTTTGCGGCTGCGGCGTAACGCGAGCGAGCGATGCGGCTCTTGCCGATGGGATATCCGACGCGTCGCGAAATGATGAAGGGAACATGAGCATGCGCGCGGGCGAACCATGCGGCGGAAACCGCATGGGCTTCGTTGGCGTGCAGAAGATCGAATTTTCCGGTGCTTAGCAACGCACGAATCTGGCGCGCGGCTGGCAAGCGGAAACCACCGCGCGAAACGAAGTGGACGGGAATTCCTGTCGCTTGGGCGCGTTCTCCAAGCGCGGAGCCTGTCGCGGTCAGCAATTCGGGAGCGTGCCCGCGGTCACGCAAACCTTTGAGCAGCAGCAGCGCCTGGTTCTGTCCTCCGCGCCAGGCGAATTCCAAATCTACCAAGAGCGGCTTCACATGCGCGTCCGGCCGCGGTTACGGGTTGCGGACACTAGCTTCCCAAGCTTGGCGTATTTCATTTCCACCGAACGGGCGGCCATACGGGCGATCAGCGCTCCACGATAACCGTCCAGAAAACCGCCACGCAGAATGAAATTCTGAAACCAACTCCAGGGAGTGGCAAACCAGAAAGCGCCGCGCCAATGCCGTTGACCCTGCGCAAACATTTGCTGAGCCGCGAGGGTGGTGTAGCGCTCGACGTTGGCTTGGTGCTCTTCAAGAGAACGCACGGTGTAGTGAAGCAAGTCGCCGGGAAGACGGCCGGGCGCCCCCTCGAAACGCAGGGACTCGTGAATAATGCCAGAGAAAGAGGCAGCGTCCCGGCGGTATAAGCGCCTCTGAAAATCGGGATACCATCCGGAATGCTTGATCCACTCGCCGAGATACCAGGTGCGCCTAGCCATCTCATAAACAGGCTGTGCGGGATCGCGTTTTTTCCATTCCAGGATCGAACTCTGCAAGGCGCTACTGCACTCTTCATCGGCGTCAATGGAGAGAATCCACTCGTTGGAGGCGGTTTTGGCGGCAAAGTTTTTCTGCTCGGCGTAATTGCTCCACGGACGGAAGGTGAACTGCGCGCCATGCGCGCGGGCGATCTGTTCGGTGCGGTCAGTACTGCCGGAATCAATGATAATGATCTCGTCGGAGATGCCGGCAAGGGAACCGAGAGTGCGGGGAAGATTGGTTTCTTCGTTCAGAGTGATGATGCAGGCAGAGATGCGGTTCATCGCAAGTTGGAAGGCTTGAAACCAGCTAAGTATCTCACAGTAGAGGTGACCGGGCCCGTTCCGGGGGGCTTGAGAGGTCAGTCACGCGGGGTACACCGGCGGGTTACGCGGGTTCGAAGCCGACCCGCAAAACGGTTTCACCGATGCGGAATTCGGCGCCATCTTGAAGAACGGCAGCGCGCACCCGCTCGTCTTCCAAGAACGTGCCGTTGGTGGAATCAAGATCGCGCAGATGGATGTGGGCATCGCGAACTTCCAGCAGGCAGTGGTGCCGTGAAATTTCCGGATCGAGCAAGGCAATATCGGCCACATCGCGTCCGATGATTATCCGCGGCTTCTTGAATCGGTGGACTGCTCCTTTGCCGGGACCGGAGACGATGGTGAGCGCAACCGCGATCAAAGGGGGAAGTGCGCCCTGGTCATCGTGGCTCAGAAGGTTCAGCGAGCCAGGTGAATCGCTGCGCGCGAAAGAGGGCAAAGGAGACATGGCGATGGTAGCGTCGGGCCGCCGTTGCGTTTCGACGATGGTTGGCGCGCCACACTTCGAACAGCGAAACTGCACTTTGGGGTGAATTCCGAGGTCGGCGTCCTTGAGGACGTGCTTGGTGCCACAACGACTACAGGCCGCCTGCATGAGGAAAAGTTAGCATGCCGGCAGAGAGGAGGATTTGACGGGTGCCGCAAGGGTAACCAAGAAGTCGGAGATTTCCGTTGCGGCACCGCCGTTCATGCCTACGGCTAAACTTCAGGTCCAAGCCTCTCGGGAAACGTGAGAGCTAACTGAGGGTGGGGCAAGGGTGTTAGGATTTGTGGAGCTTGAAGTCAGCGGTGGAGGGAATTTGGCAGAGCATATTTCGCGGAAGGAACTGAAGCAGGACCGGATTCACGATGCATTCGAGCACAGTGCGGAGGCGGTGTATTCGCACAAGCAAACCGCGTTGGTCGTGATTTTGGCGGTCTTGGTGGCGGCGCTGGGATACGCCGGGTGGACGATTTACAAGGAGCGGCAGACGGCGGCAGCTTCCAGTGCGCTGGACGCGGGGATGAAAATCTACAACGGACGGGTGGCGTCGTCGCCTGATCCTGCAGAGCCTGGAGAGGTGACCTATCCGGATGAGACCGCCCGCTCGGCTGCAGCTGCGCCGAAATTTCTAGAAGCGGCAGACAAATACCCGAACACCAATCCCGGGCGGCTGGCCAGATATTATGCTGCTCTGTGCCTGGAAGATGTAGGGCAGTTCAACCAGGCCCAGGAGAATTTGAAGAAAATTGGCGGCAGCGGCGACAAAGAGCTGGCTAGCCTGGCGCAATATCAGAGCGCGGTGGTTTACGGGCGGACAGGAAATCCTCAGGAAGCCGGGAAAATTCTGAGGGCGCTGGCAGATAAGTCGTCGGTATTTGTGCCGCGCCCGTTGGTCCTGTTGGAGTTGGCGGATATTTTGCGGCAAAGCGATCCCAAGGGGGCGGCTGTCGTGTATCAGCAGATCAAGAAGGAGTTTCCGGGATCCAGCGTGGCAGACCAGGCGGACCGCGGGCTGGAAACGATGACGCCGAGTTCCTGAGGTAATCTAATGTTCGTACCCGTCGAGTGAGCGGTCGATAAGGGCCGACGCGGGCATTCAGACTGCAAACCAGGGGCGACCCGCCAACGCAGGGTAGGGAGCGCCACATCGACAACCACACCGACGGGCAAATCGATCGACGAATCGACCCGCATATGGACCGCCGCAGCCAGCGGCAGGCCGAGCGGCTTCCATTCCTGGCTACTTGGGCGATGCATTCCGACCAGTCCGGCGGCCGCAGATATCCGGAGAAGCCCCACCCCTATCGGAGCGAATACGCGCGGGACCGCGATCGTATTGTTCACGCACGGGCGTTCCGGCGTCTGGAAGCCAAGACCCAAGTTTTCACCTCGCGATTCTCCGATCACTTTCGCAATCGACTGACGCATACGCTGGAGGTGTCGCAGATTGCGCGCACTGTGGCGGGCGCGCTGGGATTGAATGCGGAATTGGTGGAGGCCCTGGCGCTGGTTCACGACATTGGCCACCCTCCGTTCGGACACGCCGGGGAGCGGAGCCTGGATCAACTGATGCGTCCGTATGGTGGATCGTTCAACCACAATTTGCACGCGCTGCGAATCGTGGAGCAATTCGAGCAGCGCTATCCGGAGTTTCCGGGGCTGAATCTGACCTTCGAGGTGCGCGAAGGCATCATCAAACACTCCAAAGAGTATGCGCCTGCGGAATTTCCACAGCTGGCCGAGTATTTGCTGGAGTTGCGGGCGCCCATCGAGGCGCAACTAATCGATCGGGTGGACGAGATCGCTTACAACACAGCAGACCTTGATGATGCTCGGGAAGCGGAACTCCTGGACCTGGATATGTTGTGCCGGGAGGTGCCGTTGTTTGCAGATGCGTTCGAGCGAGTGCATGGGGAGCACGGCGCGGCGCCCGAGAAGCTGAAGTTCAACGAAGCGCTGAAAAATGTTCTGGATGAGCTGGCGACCGACTTGATTGAGACCACGCGTACGCGGATTCAGGCGGCGGGTGTAGAGCGGGTCGAAGATGTACGACGGTATCCCAAGCGGCTGGCAGGTTTCAGTGGCGAAGTGGCGGCGCGAAATGCGGAGTTGAAGCAATTTCTGTTCGCCCATATTTACGAGCAACCGGAGGTCACCGAAGACCGCGACCGTTCGGTCCGATGCCTGGCTGAATTATTCCGATTTTATACTGAGACGCCAGGGTCAATGCCCGTACCGTATGAACAGATGGCGAGGGCCGAACCGAGGCAAGTGGTGGTATGCGATTACATTGCGGGAATGACCGATCAATTTTTGCTGCGACAGCACGGCGAGAAGTTTGCCAGCCGCGCAGAGTAGTAGACGTGCAAAAGCAGACGCCTGATGCTTTTGCCGTATGTTGCGCTGCAACAGCGCTGGGTACAATAGCAGGGGCCTGGCACAGTGTTTCGGACGCTAAGGAAATGGAATGCAAATAGCCGCTGACAAACCCGCCCTTCGATGGCATGCGAAGTGGTTGGCGTGTATTTTGGTGTGTTACGCCGGCCCGGTTTGCGCCTGGTCACAGACCGCCTTGTTGCCAGGCGCGAAGCCTGCCGCCGCCGCAGCTCAGCCAGCCACACCAGAGGACGTGCTGGGACGGGAAACTCCGCGGGGCACGGTGAAGGGGTTTATTCGGGCGGCGCAAGACGGAAATTACGAGACCGCCGCCGAGTATTTTCAGCCGGAACCCAAAGGACGCCATCACGAAACTGCCGAGCAGGAAGGTGAGCTGGCAGTTCAGCTTTTGGCCGTTCTGAACCAGGGATTCGGCAGCTCGCTGGATTCCATCAGCGATAAGCCGGAAGGACGCACCGACGATGGATTGCCGCCGGATCAGGAGATGGTGGGCGGCACCCGCGGGCTGAGCGAGTCATTTCCGATTTACCTAGTTCGCATGGACGACCTACACGGGAACAAGCTGTGGTTCATTTCGCACCAAACCCTGGCACAAGTTCCGGAAGCATACGACTCGCTGCGGTTTGTGCAGATCGAAAAACGGATACCGGCGTACTTGGTGAAGCATCGTCCGCTGGGAATGCCGCTGTGGCAATGGCTGGCGATCGTAATTTTCGCGCCAATAGCGTTGGGCATCGGATGGTTGGTGACACGAATCGGGCGGTGGGCGTGGCAGAAATATTTGCGGACCCGGGGAATCCAATCGGTGCCGTCGGGCGAGCTCAGTCCCTTCGGTCCGGAATCACTGCTGGTCGCGGCGATCGTGCATTACGGATTCGTGGCGGCGATCGGGACGTCGATTTTGTACCGGCAGTATTATCAGACGGCGATCGGGGTTTTTCTGGCGTTCGCGTTTTACTGGATGGTTACGCGAATCACCGAACGGATTTCGCAAAATGTCTGGCTAACGCTGACCAATCGAGGGCGGCTGGCGGAACGATCGCTGGTGCCCCTGACCCGGCGAGTTCTGGATGTGGTGCTATTCATTTTTATTGCTTTGCTGGTGCTGCGGTCGGAATTCGGCTGGGACGTGACCGCAGCACTGGCCGGATTGGGTATTGGTGGTTTGGCGATCGGTTTAGGCGCGCAGAAAACCTTCGAGAACTTGATCGGCGGAATTGCGATCTTGACGGACAAGGCGATTCTAGTGGGCGATCCTTGCCGGATCGGAGATCAATCGGGAACCGTCGAGGATATCGGATTGCGGTCGACCAAGTTGCGGACGGAGAGCCGGACGTTGGTGTCGATCCCCAATGGGACGGTGGCGACCGCGGTTCTGGAGAACTTTCGGGTGCGGGAAAAGATATTGTTCCGCCAAACGGTGCGACTGCGCTACGACCTGACCGGTGATCATCTGCGATACGTGATCGAAGACATTCGTCGGGTATTGGCGAGCAACAAGAAGGTGGAAAGCGGAACTTGGCGCGTGCGCATGCTGAAATTCGGGGACAATGGGATTGAGACCGAGATTTATGGCTATGTGGCGGATCGGGATTACGGAGTGTACCTGGAAGTGCAGGAACAGGTGATGCTGGAAGTGATGGATTCGCTGGAGCGGACCGGAGGCGCGGTGGCGGTGCCCAGCCAGCAGACCGTCGTGACCCAAGACAAGTGGATCGACCCGGAGAAGGCGGCGGTTGCGCGACAAGAGATGGACAAGACCCGGACGGGGAAAGATGGAGATGCCGGAGCGGTGCAGACTTCCGCTACCGACAGCAAGGTAGCCAGCTGAGAAGAGAATTCGAGATCAAAACGGTCCCAAGCGAATACCCCAATTTCGAGCGATTGCAATGAAAATTCTATGTTAAGAAACGCCGCGGCGGATTTACCGCTCCGAAACATACCGTGGAGCGAACCGCTGTTACTTGGCGCTGCTAAACGTGTCGCATGATGCGATCGATCCGCTGTCCAGCCCTTTGCTGAACCAAGAGGTGCGTTGCGCGGATGTCCCGTGAGTGAAGGAGTCGGGCGACACATGTCCTGTGGACATCTTCTGCAAGCGATCGTCGCCGACTGCCGCGGCGGCACCCAGTGCGGACTGCACGTCACCCTTGTCAAGCAGGCCACGCTGCTGCGTAGAGTGGGCCCAGATGCCGGCGTAGCAGTCGGCCTGCAGCTCCAGTTTGACGGACTCCGGATTCTGCAGGCGCGGATCGCTGCGCTGTAGTTGGCTAACTTTGCGCTCGATACCGAGAATGTTCTGCACGTGATGGCCGATCTCATGTGCCAGCACATAGGCTTGGGCAAACTCACCCGGTGCGCCGAAGCGGCGCTTCAGCTCATCGTAAAATCCCAGATCAATGTACACCTTTTCATCCTGCGGGCAGTAAAACGGGCCGGTGGCGGATTGCGCGCCGCCGCAGCCGGATTGGGTGTAATCACGGAAGAGCACCAGTTTGGCGTGGTGGTAGGGCCTGCCGGCCTGCTCCGGGAGAATTTGCGTCCACGTGTTTTGGGTGTCGTCGAGAACAAAGGAAACGAACTGGACCAAAGGCCTCTCAGAATTATCGCGGGCGGGGTTGGGCGCACTTACCGCTGCGGGCCCGGGTTGGAGGTTGCCTCCGCCCAGGAGCGCGAAGAAGTTTTGCTTAAAAACCAGGCTGAGAATCAGCAGGACGATGGCGCCGCCGATACCGATGTGCAAGCCGCCGAATTGAAAACCGCCACCGCCGTCACCAGATTCGTCGCGGCGATCCTCGATGTCCTGGCTTTCGTCACCGGGGGTCCAGCGCACGGGAAGTCTCCTAGTGAGGATGCCGGGAGAAGATGGTAACACTGGCGCGAAGGAATGGGAGTTTGGGATTTACCGAAGACAACGCCCCAGATTGTCGCTCGGGTGTATGCGCTAGCCCGGTTTAGAAGACGGGCTAGGGGGTTAACTGCGACGGGTAGACTTTGGCTTCGGCTTGGGTGAATTCGAAGCGCAGCAGCCATTCGCTCGAGACCGCATGACCATCCATTTTGGCGGGAGAAAAATCCCAGCGGCGAGCCGCTTGCATCGCGGCTTCGGTGAAAAATTTCGAAGCACGAGATTCAGGTACCACATTGGTAATCGCACCGGATGCGTCGACGTGGGCCTTGAGGGTGACCTTGACCGTACCGTGAATAGTTTCCTTGGAGCGCGCTGAAATGTCCGGAATCACTTCGTTTAAGACTTCCCCCTGGGTAACCCCAGCGGAAGGGTCCAGGGACTCGCGAACATGAACCCCGGAAGCGGGTGCGGACGCTGAGGTCGACGCGTCAGGGGAGTTCGAACTTGGCGTTGTCGAAACGCTGTGGACCGGTTGCGAGTCGCTCATATTTTGTAGCCCGTTTGGCGCGCCGTTACCTGCAGACCGGTTGGATGGCTGAAGTCCGGAGTCGATGCCCGAATTCTGTCTTTGTTTGGTTTTCGAACGCAACGCCGATGCTGCGCCTGTCGAACCCGGTTGGGAGACAGGCCCCAGGACATTATCGACCGCCGCGCTGGTGTTGGGCGAACTCAGGTCGCCGCTCGCAGTAAGATTGCGGAGACGTGGGATAGCGACGGCGGCCGCGACCGTGACGGCAAGCAGCACCACTACAACGACGTAATAAGATTTGGAAGACGTTCCGGAGCGCGGGATGGTATGCGGCGGAACCCGCGATGGAGCCCGGGAAGGAATGCGCGCTGGGGGAACTCGAGACGAAACGATTTTCTGCGGCTTCTCGGCCGGCTTGCGCTTAGCGGCCGCCGGCGGAGGCACCGTTGAAAGAGAAATAGACAGCGGGTCGATGGCAGCGCGTTTCGGAGTCGGAGCGGCCAACTTTTCCGGAGGAGCTGAAATTTCGCGTGTAATGTCGGCGGGTGCGGTGGGGGCCGTAGAAACCGCCTGCGGATTCAACTTCGCGAGGATGTCGGCAACGCTCGCGCGAGCTTTGGGCTCGCGGCGCAGCGCGCTACGTGCAATATCTAGGAAAGGCGCGGGCACCGAATCCGGAACGATCGGATCGCCGTCTTCGATGATTTGCGGCGGACGCTGAGTGAGCGCCTCCACCAGGGTAATACCCAGAGACCAGACGTCTCCCGCGCCGGTTCGCAAACTCATTTCGTTCGCAGCTTCCGGCGGAGAGTAAATATCAAGGTTTTTCGTGATGCCACGGCGTTCACCGATTCGGCAAAGCGCATCGCTGGAAAGTTTCAATTGGTCGCCCGTGGCCATAATATTGCCGGGGCGGATGCGGTTGTGGACGAAGCCTTTGCCGTGCAGACATGCCAAGGCGTCCAAGGCCGGCTCGAGCATCTGGCGAGTCTCGCCGGGAGAAAGCGGGCGATCCGGAAGAAACTGCGCAAGATTTTCCTCCACGTAGTCGACCACCACGTAAAGCAGGTCCATCCCGGCAAGTTGACAGCGGCCTGACTCGAAAATCCGAATCAAACTAGCATGACAGATTTGCGCGGTTTGTTCCCAGATGGCCAATTGCGCCGCGGATTTGTCGTCGGAGTGAAGAAATTTAATCGCCGCCTTTTGAGGTTGGTCGGTGCCGCCACGCTCGGTCAGGAATACCACGCTGTGATCGGAGCCGCCAAGGTGACGGATCAGCGGAAATCGGCCGTCGACAATCTGGCCTTCCCATTCTCTCCAGGTATTGGACATAGATACCCCCGCAAACCGAGCCCGAGCAAGCTTCCTTAGCATTGTACCCGCGGCTGATTGAACACAACCCTGTACCAAAGGTCAGGTCCGCGAGTTGGTTACGAGGGCAACTTGACGGAAAAACTGGAGGGTCAGAATGGAAGGTACAGTCGCTCTTTGTAAGCGAGGATTGTCGCAAGAGCAAGGGCCGTGAAATGTCGAGGAGGCAGTCAGGAGCGCAAGCGAACTGGACCGCTGACGAAAGGATTATCGCGCTCATAGAAGCGAAGAAGATGGTCGGCGGCGCGGGTAATTCCGATGCGCGGACTTATGCCGATTCTGCTGGGCAGGGAATTTCTAGAGCAAGGGTCCGGAGGGCGGAGAAGAACGCCGAGCCATAGTGGACCCTCGGCGCACAGATCGACGCCATCCATACTGCGGTCGATTTCAAGCGCTGAAGCCAGGCGGCCGGGTCCGCGGGTAAGGTCCAGGAGCCGTGAAGTTTCCCGATGGCGTTCCATGTGGTCCATGCCCTGAAGCGGTTCGAGCGCGCGGATCAGGATACCTCCACCGATGCCGGCTGGTTCGCTGCTGACGTTGAGCATGAAGTGATTTCCGTAACTGAAGTAGACATAGGCATGAGCATGACGGAGAAACAAGGAGCGGGTCCGAGGGGTAGGTCCACGAAAGTGATGAGCGGCGGGATCGCGAGGCGGGTAAGCTTCGGTCTCCACGATGCGCCCGATCAAGATGCCGAGCGGGTGACGTCGGACCAGGATTTTTCCGATCAAGAAGCGCGCCAGCGGCACGGTGCCGACCGGGAGTTCGGAACGCCGGAAGCGCCGGACGGCTATTTCTGGTGCCATTTTAGTTATTTCGGGCGGCAGCGCACCGGGCCGGTGCTGCAGGGGCTCGGTGGTGGCGGAAGTCCGACGAATCGTGTATTTCACGTGGACCGGTCCTATGATGGAGTGAACACTCTTCACGATAGGGAAGTGTGAATTGGAGTGTCAAGCCTGTGGAAAAAAGGGTCGATGAAAGTTCGTCCCTGAGAGGAAAATACTGTCAGAATTTTGGATAGCGACGCACGGAAATCGGAATGCCATACTACTCAAGAACGCGGTAATATGTTGGCCTGCAAAAGCGGCGGGGCCTCGAAGTACGAATACGACAAACGCACACGACAGATGCCAGGAGTTCGGACATAAAGTGGCAGCGACCATGAAAGAGCAGCGAGCAATCGTTCGAAAGCGGACGCAGCAACTCGTGTACCTGGAACTGGGACGCGACAACGGCGGCGTGATGCTGAATCTGACCGAGCAGGGTTGCGGCTTCCAGGCGATTACGCCCGTGAAGCTCGGCGACACCAGCTTTGCCTTTCAGATCAGTGGAGCACGGCGTATTGCCGGCGATGCGGAAATAGTTTGGACCGATGAAGGCGGTGTGACCGGTGGTTTGAGATTTACCAACGTTTCGCTGGAAGCGCGGAAACAGATTCGCCAATGGCTGGAGGAAATGGGAGCCCCGGAAGATCCGGGAAGTGAAGTGGTGCCGGCCCCCACATCCGGAAACGAAGTGATGCAGCAATCAAGATCGCGGGTGGCTCAGCCTGAGTATGAAGAGGCGATCCCTTCACGGCAACCTCGGCAGACGCCATGGGCAGAGTCGCGAGCGGCGGCCGAGGCGCCTCCACCGGAGGCGGCTGCGTCCATGCCAGCAGCGCCGCCTCCCCCTTCCCCGGTGCCACAATTCAACTCCTGGGCCGATTATGCGGCCAGAACTCCGGTAACGATGCTGGATGACAGAAGGTCATGGCCGGCGCTTCACGATGAGACCCCCTACGGAAATCTCGCTCACGCGAAGTCCGTCCGGTTTTGGCGCGGAGTCGCGATTGTGACTACGGTTGCGGCGGTGGCGGCGCTTCTGGCGTTTTACCAGCGGGATGTGGGCCGGTCGTTAATCTGGCTCGGGCAAACCATCAGCGGAAAAACCAAGGCGTCGGAGATTGCGCCGGAGAAGAACCCGGAAGCGAAGACGGATTCTTCGCCAACCTCCGCTCCGTCGGTCGCGAGTACCGAGCCGGCCACGCAACAATCTGACTCGACACCCAGCGGCGGGGCCGGGTCCGACTCGAAGATCAACAAGGAAGTGATTGGGGTGAAAGAGAAGCAGCCCGGGACCATCCCGCCGCAATCCGTACTGGAGCAGCCGGGAGCGGCGACCAAGAGCGAACCTTGGAACGGTGGCGACACCGTGGAAGCCCTGTGGGAAGGTGTGCAGAGCGGATCAATCTCAGCGGAAATGTCCCTAGCGGAACGATTTGCACACGGTGAAGGCGTTGAGAGGAATTGCGATCAGGCGAAGGTTTTGATGAGGGCCGCGGCGAACCGCGGAAGCAAGGAAGCACGGCTGAGATTGTATGAGCTGGAGTCCGGGGCCTGCGAGTAACCGTCGGGAGAGTTCTCTGCTGCACATCAGATTAGCCTGAGGCCGCGATTTTGCAGGGTTCAGTTCCATAAGCAATTTCGCTATGGTGGCGTAGCTGATTCCCAAATATCCGCCCGGCGCCATAGCCAAACTCTTGAATTGAGCGCCCGCATCCTCGGTTTCTCCCACGATTGCCAACCCAGGATCGCAGGATCGGTGCCGCCTGCAAACCGTTCATTCGAGGCATGGAAGCGTCCAGAATGTTTAGCTGGATTCGTCTTGCCAGTTTTGGGCTTGCCGGCTAAGTGCCTCACAGCACTCGCAAGAAGCTCTTGCGAGCCCTCGCCGTTTTTTGACGGTGACCTGTCCCCGCGAGTAGTTGATCAGCCCAGCCTTTTGCAAGACTCCGGCGGCGATCGTCACCCTGGCCCTGCGGGTACCGAGCGAAAGTTCGGCGATGGTCGGCGAGGCGCCGTTAGCCCACTTCCCCGAGGGTCTAGTTCATTCGAACTATAAACACTTTGAGTTCTTGGGCTTACAGCGCGAAACTTCTGAACCCCCGCAGGGTTGTTAGATGGTGGATCAGGGGGACGGGCCCGGCAAGTCGAGGATGGCGTTGCACTCCGACACCACCGGCTTTCTGACTTACGAACCACCCCACGATTTGATCTCCCAGCAGAGTCTAGCTACATCGTTGAGCCACATCGCTCGCGATCGCTCCCGATGCGAGCAGGGAGAAACCAGGTTATGTCCATTGCAAGTCCAGCGGTATACGGCCTACCTCCAGCCGCGCCCGCGGAACGACGCTTTTATCGCCGTGTCGCCCCGTCCAGTCTCCTGTATGTCGCGTTTGGCGCTGACAATCTAGGCATGCTTGTAAATGTCAGCGAGAGCGGGTTGATGGTATCGACTCCACAACGACTGGCTCTCAATTCCGTTTTCCGGGTGGAACTACATCTAAACGGTCTTCCGACCACAATCAAAATTCATGTCCGCACGGTGTGGACCGTGGAATCGGAGAAGCGATCCGGTATTCAGCTGCTCGATCTTTCCGAGCCCGATCGCGAACAAATCCGCAGATGGGGAGTTCTTCAGCAGCTGACTCGACACGAAAATCTGGAGGTGGGGGCATCGTCAGGCGAAATGGAAAGTTCATTGGGGACCAGGGAGGCACACTCGGTTTCCGTCGACTCGCCGGAAGAGCTGGGGCAACTGGTTCCTGCGATTGTTCCGTCTCTCACCTTTCAAGGTGCAGACGCAGGCCATCCGGAGAATGACCCGATCGATATGTCCCACAGCGTTGAGCACATCGGTCTGCGGCCGCGAATGAAGGCAAAGTCTTCCAAACTGCTGTTGATTGTGTGGAGCGCGTCGATGGCCGCTATTTGCTTGGGGACGGGATGGTCCTATCGACATGAGCTAGCCGAGAAATTGCTGAGGAATTGGGCGCACGGTGGGGCAGCCGCGTCCTCTGATTCTGCCAAACAGAACGGCCCGGTGGCGACAGATAACCCAACTTTGGTCACACCCGACGCAGACGTGAGACCAGTTCCTTCGGCCACGCCGATCGACAATGATCGGACAGAAACCATCGGTGTCGAGGCGGCCAAACTTCCCCAGCCGGATGCTTCGGAAAGCAAAATCTTGCAAGTTACGCCTCCCACAAAATTTAGTGCTCGCAGTGCCAAGCCGAATGTCAGAGCGGACGCGAAACCGTTCAGCGAAATCGAGGGGCGACCTGAGCTTTCTGGTTCCGAAGTCGCCGACTCCGATTTCGAACACTCTCCGATGAAGGATGCGGCTCCCGCTACCCCCGGGCCGAGGCTCGGGGAAGCTCGCCCGTCCAGGAATAGCTCGGTGTCTCCGCTTGTAACTCGCTCATCCGTGACCGCCTCCGCGCCACTTTCAGAAGAAATTCGCCCATCAGCGAACCTGTCCGCGCCGGCTCCGGTCGAAGTTCGGCCGGCCGCTGACGCTGCCCCGTCGGTTACCGTCGCACCTCGGCCTAGCGCGAACATTCCGTCCCAAGCCTCCGGCGAAATTCGGCCCTCGGCGAGCAGTTCTGTCCCGGTGATTTCAACGCCGAAGGTTCTCTCAGTTGACACGGTGCCCATCAAATCGGCGATCACCGGCTCGATTTCTCCGACGCGCTCGGACCGCTTGCGAAATATGACTCCGTCGGGCAGTTCGTCGTTTGCAGCATCTGCGTCGGCGAACTCTTTGGCAAATGCATCATTTTCCGTTAGCGGTGCCGTTGCTACCACGAATGCGGTCGACCGCAGTTCCAGCCCGGCGGTGATACAGATGGATGTGCCGGCAGCTCGCGTTGTGGAGCTCACTTCCACCAGTCACACCGCGTCCTTTGTACCTTTGCCAGGCGAGCAAGTCCTGAAGTCATCGGCGATTACCCTCCATATTCGGCGTTCGGTTCGAGTGTCGGGTGATCATTGGTTGTTGTGGCGCAGCCACAAGAAAGTTGTTGTGGGCGGGCTCACATCTCGCGTCGATCCGCAAATCCCGCATTCGCCAGCCGGCTCCGGCACGATTACGGTGCAAGCCACGATTGCCGAAGACGGTCAGGTGATTGACCTGAAACCAGTCAACGGGAACTCCGCGTTCCTTTCGGACGTGGCCGTCGCCGTAAATGAATGGCGCTATGAGCCCACCTACGTGGACAACAAGCCGGCCGAAACTCAGGCGCAAATCGAGATCGACTTTCATCCACCCACCACCCTGCGAGCGTCCAAACGCTAAGCCTTCAGGCTTTGTGAGATTTCTCTCGGATTTGCTGGCCGCATCCTCATGGTCCGATATTGTCCGATCGTTATTGAGGGTGACTCCCGTGGCCGGTCCTTTATAGTGATTGGTGCGACCCAATGGACTGGAGACCCGCTTCCGTTATTCGTTGGCTATTCGACCCGGAGCACGGCTGGCCGCACCGGCTCATTCCGCGGTGGCTCTTTTTACGCGCGCTCGGCCTGATTTATTTTTCGGCGTTCTTTTCGCTGCTATTTCAAATTCGCGGCCTTATCGGTCCCGCGGGCATTCTTCCCGCCGGTGAATTTCTGCAGTCGGTGACGAATGCGGCAGGTCACGCCCGCTATTGGTACGCTCCCACGCTGCTGTGGTTTTCGACGGGCTCGCCCATGCTGCTGTTGTTGTGCTGGGCAGGCTTGGTGGCGGCGGTTCTGCTGGTAGGCAACGTCTGGCCGCGCACCATGCTACTAGTTTGCTTCGTATGTTTTCTTTCCTTCGTGAGCGCTGCATCTGAATTTTCCGGATATCAATCGGACGGGATGCTCCTGGAAGCCGGATGCATTTCGTTGTTCCTGGCGCCGCAAGGATTCCGGCCGGGGCTGGGCAGGCTGGACCCACCGATGCGGGCCAGCGTACTGCTCTTGCTGTGGGAGTGGTTTCGAATTTACTTCGGGTCGGGCGTGGCCAAGTTGGCCAGCGGTGATACGGAGTGGCGGCACTTTACGGCAATGGACGAGTATTACCAGAATGGCCCGCTGCCTACTTGGATTGGCTGGTACCTTCAACATCTCCCACACTGGTTCCACGTCGCGACGGCATTCAGCACGCTTGTGCTGGAGTTGGTATTGGTCTGGATGCTTTTCTTGCCGCGCCGCTGGCGAATGGTTTGCTTCTTCATCGTGACTCCCTGGCAAATCGGAGTCATCCTAACCGCCAACTACACATTTTTGAACTACCTGGTGCTAGTTCTCGCGTTTTTTCTGCTCGACGATCGCTTCCTAGCGCAGTTCGTTACTCAGCGATCCAGGAATCGTTTTCCCGACACGCAGTTGATGGATGGTGTTCCGGCTTCTGCGTTCAATGCCCAGTCGATTCTGGGAGGCGGTACTGCGCAATTTGTTCTACCGGCCGGGGCGCGAAGCTGGCCTGACCGATTACGGCAGCACCTGGCGTTCCTGAAACTAACTTTGACTGCGGTGCTATTGGCGTGGCTTTTCTACGCATCCGCGACGCAAATGATCTGGATGATTTGGCCTGGACTTCCGCTGCCAGCCGCGCCGATTGTGGCATTGGAACCTTTTCGCATTGCCGACCGCTATGGATTGTTCGCGGTCATGACCCGCGGCCGATACGAAATCGAGTTCCAGGGTTCGTCGGACGAAAAAGATTGGGCGACCTATCCGTTCCGATTCAAGCCCCAAGATCTGAGCAAGGCCCCGGGCATATACGCGCCGTATCAGCCTCGCTTGGACTGGAATTTGTGGTTTGCTTCGTTGGGAGAGTGGCGCTCCAATCCGATTGTGGCCCGTACGGAAATTCGGTTGCTTGCCGGAGACGCGGACGTGCTCGCGCTTTTTGCCGGCAACCCTTTCCCGCACAGCCCTCCGCACCAGGTGCGGGCGGTTGTATGGCAGTACTGGTTCACCACCGTGGCAGAAAAACGTTCGAATCACTTGTGGTGGCACCGCGAAATGCGCGGGCTGTACGCACCAACGCTGGAGCGCCAATCGAACGGAAAGGTCACGGTGGTCGAGTGGCCGACCGAACAGATGCCGCGAGAGTGATTGGAATGTTCGTGAAGTCGTGCAGGTGCGGAGACCAAAGATGAGCCGCAAAGCGTGCGTCATCGGTGCGGGGCCCAATGGCTTGGCGGCTGCCATCGTCGTGGCTCGCAGCGGACTGCAGGTAGATGTGTTCGAAGCGGAACCTCAACCGGGAGGCGCGGTGAGAACGCTGGAACTCACTTTGCCCGGGTTCCTTCATGACTTCGGATCCGCGGTCCACCCGCTCGCCGTCGGCTCGCCGTTCTTTTCCTCGCTGCCGTTGTCGAGCCATGGGTTGGAATGGATTCATTCGCCTTGCCCGCTGGCGCATCCCTTCGACGATGGTACCGCGGTTACTTTGGAACGTGATCTTGGGGAAGCAGAATCCACACTCGGTCGCGACGGCAAAACATGGCGCAAGCTCATGCGGCCGTTCGCCGAGCGGTGGCCCGAGCTATCGGCGGAAGTACTCCGTCCAATCCACATGTTCTCCCGGCACCTACTGCTGCTTGCTCGGTTCGGCCTAGTAGCATTTCCGTCGGCAAACCTGCTGTCGCAACTCCTGTTCCGCGAGCAACGTACTAAGGCGCTCTTCGCGGGGTTGGCGGCACATTCTTTCCTGAGTCTTGACGACCCACTTAGCGCCGGGTTTGGTATCTTGCTTGGTATTGCGGCGCATGCGGTCGGTTGGCCGATTCCGCGGAAAGGAGCGCAATCGATCACCAACGCATTGTGCAGCCACCTTGCGGCGCTGGGCGCGCAAGTCCAGGCCTCAACGCGGGTTGAAAATCTCACGGAACTTTCGGGTTACGACGTCACGTTGTGTGATGTCTCCCCCCGGCAGTTGGTTCGAATCGCAGGCGGTAAATTGTCCAGTGCCTTTGCAGGACGTCTTAGCAAATACCGATATGGTCCCGGCGTTTTCAAAGTGGATTACGCCTTGCGCAGCCCGATTCCGTGGAAAGCGGTGGACTGCTCGCGTGCCGCGACGGTGCACTTGGGTGGGAGCGCAGGCGAAATCGCGGCGTCGGAAGCGACGATGAGCCAGGGTGGTCATTCAGACCGGCCGTTTGTCTTGCTCGCCCAGCCAAGCTTGTTCGATCCTACTCGCGCGCCAGAGAGCAAACACACCGCGTGGGCCTATTGCCATGTGCCGAATGGGTCCGAGGTAGACATGTCGAAAATACTAGAGAATCAGATCGAGCGGTTTGCCCCGGGATTCCGCGAGTGTGTCCTAGCTCGTAGAACTTTCACCGGGTCTGCCCTGGAACGGATGGATGCGAATCTGATCGGCGGAGATATATCGGGCGGTTCGATGGACATCCGGCAATTCTTGTTGCGGCCGACGTGGCGTCACTATGGGACATCCGCGAAAAATATCTATCTGTGCTCCTCGTCGACCCCGCCGGGCGGCGGTGTGCATGGAATGTGCGGATACCACGGCGCAACTTTGGCGTTGTCGCGATTGAAGCTGTAATCGAAAGTCGCTTGCCGCGCTGCGAATACCCGTGCGTGGTTCACCGCACGGTTCAAAAGGACCAGGTGAACTTCACATACGCGCTACGTTTGATGAGGCTGCTTTGCTCGGTTTGGTCGGGGCCAATATATTCAAGATGATGGTCTCGGAGCAGGTTTTGGCCGACCAGGCTGACTGAGAATCGTTCCGTCGGTTGCCAAAGCACGTTGGTATCGAGACGCGTGTACGAGGGGACTCCGGGAGCGGCGAGCCGCCCCACGAAGTAGGCCGAAGCGTTCCATTGCCAGTGCCTGTTGAGGTCCACATGCGATCGCAACTGAGCTTGATGGTTTGGAAGACCACCCTGTGTGGCCGCTGCCGTCGTGTCCTGGCTACCCGGCTGGCTATGAAGGTGCATGGTGAGGAATGAATATCCGGGACTCAGCGTCCAGTGGCTAGCCGCTTTCCAGTTCAATGACAGCTCCAGACCGTGGGTCTCCCCATGCAACAGATTGCCGAAGGTGTCCGGGAAAACGAGATGCAAAGGAGCCGGAGTGGTCTCCAGGAAGGGCGCACTCGGCTCCTCCGAGGCAACGCTGGCGTAGTCGTTGTAGAAAACTGTGCCATCGAGCGAAATACTTTTGGTGATGTCGGTTCGATAGCCCGCCTCAAAAGCGTTTAGAACTTCGTTCTGTTGATTCGGGTTCCCGAAGGCACCAAAAAGCAATGGAAGCCCGTTGGGGCCAGGGGCTACCGCTTCATTGAAGCGGATGTAGCGGTCGACTTGCGATGGTGTCCGCAGCGCCCTCGAGGCCGCGGCCCAGAACATCGATCGTTCCGTGACAGTCCAGGCGATTCGAACACTGGGCTGCAATCCCGCTCCGGTGTAATCGTTCCAGTCGAGTTTGGCGCCGAGAGTGAGGTAGAACTTGTCCGGGCGGATCGCGATTTCGTCCTGAAGGAAAGAACTGAAAAACTGACGGGTCTGCTGGTCCGGATGGAACTCGATGCGGGAGGTGGTAGCCAAACCGTCCGTTGCAAAATCGTAGTCCAGCCCCCACACCAGATCCTGCCGATTACCCCAGCCGAGATGATGTTGAAAATCGATCGTGAATTTGTCCAGGCCGGTTCCGTAAGTGGTGTCGCCCCGGCTGCTGCGGTCGAAATCGATTTGAAGACTGGTCTCCGAGTGAGGCGAGTAAGCGTGATTCCAGCGGCTGAGAACGTCCCAGCCTGAAAAATGGTCCTGGAAAGGCAAGGTGGCGTTCACGGGCGGCGAAATCGAAGCAATCGTAGCGACTAATTCACCCGCGATGCCACTGTAGGCGTGGCCCTCAAACGTCAACGAATCCTCGGGCGAGGCATCTGCGTCCACGCGAAACCCTCCGCGGTAGGTGTGCCAGGCATCTTCGCCACTCTGGCCGGTTTGATCGGGGGAGGAACCCTGATTGAATCCACCGCCGAATACAGCGTAGGAAAGGGGTGCTCCGATCTTCCCGCCGTATCGGGCAGTACCAAATCCCTGATCAGAGGTACCGCCGCCTGCGGTCACCAATCCGCCTTGCAGATCGGAGGCCTTTTTGGTGGTGATGTTGATGACCCCATTTACAGCGTTCGCGCCCCAGACGGTCGCACCCGGCCCGCGAATGACTTCGATGCGCGCGATGGTTTCGAGCAGCAGGGTCTGAGTATCCCAATAGCTTCCGGCGAAGATGGGAGAGTAGACGGAGCGGCCGTCGACCAGAACTAGCAGCTTGTTCGAATACTGGCCGTCGAACCCTCGCGCGGTGATGGCCCAGGTGCTGCTGTTTATCTGCGCCACCTGCAAGCCTGGGACCATTCGGAGAAGATCCGGAACGTTGGTCGCACCGGAACGCCGAATGTCCTCAGCGGTAATGACAAAAATGGCCGCGGCCACGCGGGAGAGCTTCTGCTCCTTTTTCGAGACGGAGGTAACTTCGACGTTCATCAAGTCTTCGACGCTCAGTTTTGAAAGATCTTGAGGTGGGGCCTGTGCGGCTGCCAATGGAGTTAGTGACATAGCGACCGCTATAGGCACCCATCTCAGCATTACCAATGGGTAAGGCCCGAACAGCTCTCCCAGGCCGCGTTTCGCGAGGCCGACGCATCTTCGCTTGACGTTCATCTTCCCCTTTCGAACGGTTGCCGCAATTCCTGCTTCGAGCATGCCCCGGTGCTCAGCTTCGTTTGGCGGCCTGCGCTGAACGTTCTTCCGAAGGTCGTTCAGAGGCGGCTCGACGGCGAACCCGACAAAATGACCGCAGCTACACGTGTGCACAGGCGTAGCAATCCCGGTTGTTAGAAGGGGAGTAACTTCAGGATGATCTGGCGCTAAACGGTTGGTCAGCGCCGTGAGTCGAGAGGAATCCAGGGCTCCTCAGGTTCGAGCCCACTGCTCTGTTTTATCACTGTCAGGAACTTGTGGGTAAAAGAACGGGCCGCTCTATGGCGTATATGGTACGGCCCTGGCGTTTTACCTCGTGGCGCTGACCCATTGAGCAGCGGCCGGCCACAAGAACTGGGCTCTATGCCAATGCTCCGGCGCTTGCCGCCGCTACTCACTCGATGGCGGTACGCTATTTTTTGGGCGCGTTATCCAGTTTGCCCACCACCGGGACGTCGATGCCCAGGGCGGTGGCCAAATCGATTTGGTGGTCTTGCTCGTTCACTAGAATTGCGCGAATTTGCTCGGCCATAGCGTATTCGCTCAACTCTTCGCATTGCCTCACACGTTCGCGGTAATTTCGAATGGTATCGTTCTCGTTATCCAAATCGAACCGAAGCATGTCCTTGGCCTCTTCCGAGGTCTTCACCGGTTTGGGGACGACCGTCGGCATCGCGCCAAGATAGTCGATTTGGCGAGATATGATCAGCGCGTGCTCCAGTTCCTGTTTGGCGTGAATTTGAAGTTGGTCGGCAATGCTCATATACGCCGCCCCTTTCAGTACCTGTGAATAAACGACGTAGGCGATGATCGCCTGGTACTCCCGGGATAGGTCTTCGTTCAGCAACTCCGCCAGGCGTTCTCGCGAAATCGGTGCATTGGGGTTCTTTTCGGCTTTCTGCTCGGCCATGTGAAGCTCCTCAAAAATAGTTAGAGTGTGAACCGATTCGATGCTTGCACCATTCTTGACGGTGCGCTGATCAGTGTGACTGGGGCTCGCCTACAAAACGTGGGCAAGGGTGCCACTGAGTGTACTACGGCGGGACACCCAGCTGCGACCATCGGTCGATCAAAGGCTGCTGCGGGTTTGCTCCATTTCCTTCAGCACAGGTTTCGCGAATGCATTTTCAAGAGAGACCGAATCGCGATCCCTTTTTGACGTTGTTTACCAGCACTGGCGGAAAGCACGCGATGCAGATTCCACTGTGCCGGACACTTGGATACACCACGCCAGCGAAGCCGGCGTTTAGCAACTCGCCGGCCAATCGTTGCGAAGCTTTGTAGCGGGACGGATGCAAACACTTGGGGAAGCGGGCGCCTTGAAGATCGATATCTTGCTCAAGTGGAATCTGGTTCCCGTCTATCAGACGAAGCCCGCGAGGTTTTCTCGATCCCCGCCGCTGGGTCTTTCGGAATATAATCCACCGCGTTGTCGAACGTAACCAGTCACATCGAGCGGCCAGGAAGCTAGCGAGACAGGGAGTCGATCAATGTCGATCCATGGTGCGGCATCCCCGGGTAAGGTTTGGTTGCTGGCGTGTAGTTGTTTGATATTGGTGATCGCTGCGGGCTTGTGGTTTGGCGGCTGGCCGGCCGGGGCAGCGGAAAGGGCGGCAGAGGGCGATGTGACCGGCACGTGGGTTGCAATGGTTAGCACCCGAATGGACGACGTCGAACTGGTGTTGGAATTGAAAGTGCAGGACGGCAAGATCACCGGCTGGGAACGGGTGCCCTTCGGCGATTGGAAGATCGTGGATGGGAAGCAGGAAGGGAATCATATCGGGTTCACAGTTCGAGCGGATATTTTCGGCCGCTCGCAGGATCAAAAGATTTCCGGCGATGTTCGTGGCGACGAAATGCGGATCAGTGCGCCGGTGCCGAAAATGCCGCCTCCATCCGACGCGCCGGCTCCGGGCCCGGTAGCGGCTGAAAAGCGTAAGTACCCGTCCTGGAACGATCCGGTCACGCTGCATCGTGGAACACCGGCGCCGACCTACCGTGCGGCTATCGTCGATTACGAAACTTTGCCCAAGCTGGAGCTGCCGGGACTGAAGGACCTGCCCGCGAATGGACTGTCGCAGGCGCCGCCGATGGGATGGAACAGCTGGAACAAGTTCCGGACCAAGATCGACGATCCGATCCTACGGGATATCGCGGATGCCATGGCGTCGAACGGGATGAAGGACGCGGGCTACACGTACATCCTGATCGACGATGGCTGGCAATGGAAACGCGACGCCGCCGGGGTGTTACAGCCGAATCCCGGTTTTCCGGATATGAAGGCGCTCGCCGACTATGTCCATTCGAAAGGATTGAAGCTGGGGATTTATTCCTCGCCGGGCCCCAAGACGTGCGCGGGCTATGTGGGGAGCTACGGCCAAGAGGATTTGGATGCGCAAACATGGGCGAAATGGGGAATCGACTACCTGAAATACGATTGGTGCAGTGCCAGCCACGTCTGGAAAGATTCGGATATGCAGGCGGTCTATCAACGGATGGGAGTTGCGCTGCAGAAGGTCGGCCGGCCGATGGTGTTTTCTCTCTGCCAATACGGGCGTCAGAGTGTGTGGGAATGGGGGCCGCGAGTCGGCGGCAATCTATGGCGAACCACCGGCGATATCTCCGATACCTGGGCTTCGATGAGCAAGATCGGGTTTTCGCAGAGCGATCTGGCGCCCTATGCCACGCCCGGGCACTGGAATGATCCAGACATGCTGGAGGTAGGGAACGGTGGAATGTCCGCAGTGGAATACCGAACCCATTTTTCGATGTGGGCGCTGCTGGCGGCGCCGCTGATTGCGGGTAACGATTTGCGCGCGATGAGCCCGGAAATTCGCGAGATCTTGTTGAACCAGGAAGTGATTGCCATCGACCAAGACTCACTCGGAAAGCCGGGAATGCGGATTTCGAAAGACGGCGATAGCGAGGTGTGGTCGAAAGTCCTGAACGCAGGAGACTCCGCGGTGGGGCTTTTCAATCGCGGAGAGAAACCTGCGGAGATTTCGGTCCCATGGAGTTTGCTAGAGCCGAGTGGCGAACTCCGGGTGCGCGATGTCTGGAAGCATACGGACCTGGGGAGAAGTAAAGCTCCATTTACGACCGAAGTGCCCGCTCACGGGGTGGTCCTTCTCCGCGTTTCGCATCGGCCTTGAGTGAAGATCAACTCGCGGCTTTGAGTGACGACCTGGGCATGAAAGAACATGGCCCCGGTATGCGGTTGGTGGACAAATAGGAGGTTGTATGGCGGGTTCGCCGGAGAACGGATTGGTTCGTGTGGCCAGTCCGCACACTTTTGCCCAGACTCGGGCCAAGCTTGAGGAGGTGGTGAACAGCCACGGCCTGATGGTTTTTGCCTGGATCGATCATAGCGGTGAAGCCACGAAGGTGGGGCTGTCGATGGCGCCGACGCAGGTTGTGATCTTTGGCACCCCGAAAGGGGGAACGCCGGTGATGGTGGCAGCTCCCACGGTTGCCATTGACCTTCCGCTCAAGGTGCTGATTTCGGCTGAGGCCGACGGCCAAGTTTGGCTATCCTACAATTCCCCGGAATATTTACAGAAGCGGCATGGTATTCCGGCGGAGCTGTTGAAAAATATCAGCGGCGTAGCTGCGCTGGTGCATCAGGTGGTGGCAAGTGCCTAGGCCGGCAATTTCTGAGTGCCGCCGCCCGAATACCGGGCAGAATGCGGTCTGTTGCGCAAAGAGTAGATCGGAAAAATAAAGTTTGCCGGAAGCTCTGAAATCTGCCGCTTTCACTGCGCGGCAGGAGCCCTGTGGGTAGCCCACGTGGGACATTTAGTAGCCGAAAGTCGCAATTTTCCGTCTCTTGACCTCGCTGCACCGACCCAGCCGGGATTTCCTGCACGCAGCTTGACCTGCGGGTGCCCTTCATTTTCATCCGGTTAGCAGCACAGTTAGCAGCTGGTTAGCATTACGGCCGACCGCGTTTAAGGCTGGAGATCAACGTGCTACCACCGGTGCTGGCCCTGGATTCCGCACGCGTAGGTTTAGGGATCATTCGCGGGATGGGCTCTCGGGGGGCAACCATGTCGACGCTTCGCGAACCGCAGTTCGAGGAAAAGGCATTGACTGAGCAAGAATTCGAGGAACTACTGCTGAAGACCTGGGAGTACATGGGTAGTGAAGAAAATGATGTGCGTTTGGCGGACTCGGCTCCTGAGCCGCCGTCGTTACCGTGAATCGGGCAGCGTCGATTCCCTACCGGCGGCAAACTCGCTGTAGAGGCCGGTTGCCGCCACATGAGGTAATCAACGAGCCCGAAACAGACGGTGCGACCTCCCCTGCTTGATTTGCCTCGTTTCCGTTTTCTTCTTCGAATCACGGCCCTTCGAAACCGGCATCGTCGCCGTGTACATCCGGCTGGCCCGGTTCATCGGTGCGCCCGTACCCGTTTGCATTTCCCGAAAATCCGACGAAGCGTCCGGACAGCGAAGCGGCGTATAATGCGGCGGGCGATTTTCGTATATGCCTTTTCCGAGCCGAGGGGGCGATCGAATGAAAGAACAACGCAAGGATTCCGCGATTGATCGAAGGCAGTTCCTGGCCGCCACAGGAGGAAGCTTGCTGGCGGCCGCTGTTCCGGGAGGTGTTGCGGCCGCGACCAACGCTGCAAATCACCCTGAGCCGGCGCATACACTTAGGGAGAATCGCGAACTAGGCCGAGAGCAAGGGGGGAGTTCCTCAATGCGCAAGATTCCGATTGGGGTTTTCGACCCGGTCTATGCCAAGCTTTCGCTGGACGAAATGTTAGACAAGATGACCGCCTTGGGCCTGGAGGCCGCAGAGATCGGCACAGGCGGCTATCCGGCCAACCCCCATTGCCCGATCGACGAATTGCTAGCGGATCCCGCAAAGGCAAGAGCGTGGAAAAAGAAGTTCGAAGACAAAGATATTCTCCTGGCGACGCTCAGCTGCCACGGAAACCCAATTCATCCCGATGCGCAGCATGCGGCACGCGACGCTGAATCGTTTCGAAAGACAGTACTACTTGCGGAGCGCCTGGACGTTCGAGTGATTGTAGGCTTCTCGGGATGCCCGGGAGCGTCGGCGACCGACACCCGGCCCAATTGGATTACCTATCGATGGCCGCCCGAGTATGCGGAGATGCAGGACTGGCAATGGAAAGAAAAGATCATTCCGTACTGGAAGGACGCGGCGAAATTCGCAAGATCGCACGGAATCAAGAAGCTCGCCTTTGAGATGCATCCCAACTTTGCGGTTTACAACCCGCGGACATTGTTGAGGTTGCGGGAAGCGGTGGGCGAAGAGATCGGCGCCAATTGCGACTTGAGCCACTTATTCTGGCAAGGCTGCGACCCGGTGGAGGTAATCCACTTCTTGGGCAAGCAGGGAGCGATTTTCCATGCTCATATGAAGGATACCGTGATGTTTCCGGATAACCTGGCCAAGTATGGGGTGTTGAATTTTGCTTTTGACACCGCGGACCTGCCCAATGCATCAGAGACTTTCCGGGCCGTCGGGTATGGACACAGCGCCAGTCTGTGGAAGTCCGTGATCAAGGCGTACATCGACGTCGGGTACGAAGGGATTTTGAGTATCGAGAACGAAGATCCGATCCTGCCGGGCGAGGTGGGCGTGGAGCGCGCTGCCTACGTTTTGAAGAACGTCCGCAATGAATTGCTAGGAATGTGAGGTGCGGTAACGTTCGAATACGCATCCGAACATAAAGACAATTCTGCCTAGGGGGGCTCATCGATGGCGCAAGTAGTGCGTTCGCCGAAAATGTACGACGTTTGCGTGGTGGGATCTGGCGCCGGCGGAGGCATGGCGGCTAAGATTCTGACCGAGGGCGGGCTCAGCGTCGCATTACTGGAGGCCGGCCCCCAGGTTTACCCGGAAAAAGACTACAAGATGTTCATGTGGCCGTACCAATTGCCGCATCGAGGCGTTGGCGTGGGTGGTCGCGCGGCGGAAAATTTCGGCGAATTTCTGGCACCCAATGGTGCCTGGACCATTGAAGGCGAACCTTACACCTCGTCGCCAGGCTCGAACTTTCAATGGTTTCGGTCGCGGATTGTTGGCGGCCGTACCAATCACTGGGGCCGGATAGCACTGCGTTTTTCTCCGGTGGATTTTCAGTCGTACACCCGGGACGGACTGGGCACCGATTGGCCCATCGCCTACGAGGACATCGCTCCGTACTACGACAAGGTGGAGTCGTACATTGGTGTTTTTGGAACGAAGGAAAATGTGTCCAGCGCGCCCGACGGCGTCTTTCTGCCCCCGCCGAAGCCACGCTGCACCGAACTGATCGTAAAGAAGGCCTGCGACAAGCTCAACATCATTTGCATCCCTTCGCGGATGGCGATCCTGACAAAATCCGTGAACGGCCGGTTGCCGTGTCATTACTGTGGACAATGCGGCCGGGGGTGCACCACGGCGTCGAATTTTAGCTCGAGCCAGGTCTTGATTCCGCCGGCTCAAGCGACCGGGAAGCTGACATTGATAACCGGCGCCATGGCTCGCGAGGTGCTGGTGGGAGCGGACGGTAAAGCGCGGGGTGTGTCGTACATCGACAAGGCCACACACAGCGAGAAAAGAATCGCAGCGCGCGCGGTGGTGCTGGCGGCCAGCGCATGTGAATCCGCGCGACTTCTTCTGAATTCGAAATCCCCAACGTTCTCGGACGGGCTGGCCAATTCCTCGGGAGCGGTTGGCAGGTATTTGATGGATTCAGTGGGAAGCAGCGGCCAAGGATATTTTCCGCAACTGGAGAAGATGCCGCCCCACAACCACGATGGTACCGGCGGAATGCATATGTATATGCCGTGGTGGAAGTTCGACAGGCAGAACGATTTTCCTCGCGGCTACCACATCGAATTCGGCGGTGGTCGGGATATGCCTGGCGTAGGGATGTTTTCTCAGCTGTGCTATGACCGGGAGGGTTACGGAACGCAGTTGAAGGCCACCGCGAGGCGTCTGTATGGTACAACCATCGGTTTTGCTGGGCGGGGCGAGATGATTCCGAACGCCGATACCTATTGCGAGATTGACCGGAACATCGTTGACGAGTGGGGCATCCCGGTTTTGCGATTCCATTTCAAGTGGTCGGAATACGAGCTCCGGCAGGCAAAGGATATGCAGGAGACCTTTCGGGCGATTGTCGAGGCGGCTGGCGGGCAGTATCTGACCAAGACCGCGATTGACGGTCAGTATCCGTTCGGGATCGAGGAAGGCGGGAAGATCATTCACGAGGTCGGAACCGCGAGAATGGGAGCGGATCCGAAAACATCGGTGCTCAACGGCTACTGCCAGGCGCACGACGTCAAGAATTTGTATGTGACCGACGGCGCTTCGCTGGTCACCAATCCGGATAAGAATCCGACCCTAACGATCATGGCGTTGGCGTGGCGAGCTTCCGATCACTTGCTGGATGAAGCGAAGAAGGGAAACGTGTAGGTATGCACGGCCGGAAACGGCGAGGGAATCGATGAACAATCATTCGGTCACGCGCAGGGATATTCTTCGTACGCTGGTGGTGGGCACGGTCGCTGGTTCGGTTTTGCAAATGGTTCCAGCCCAAGCGGCGGAGTATGCCCACGGTTTGATTGAGATGGAAAAGGCGGCCTCGCCAAGCGGAAATTATGTTCCGAAGTATTTTTCGAGCCACCAGTACGAGACGCTGAAGTTGCTCTGCGACATCATTGTTCCCCAAGATAAACATTCCGGTGGCGCGGTGGAGGCCGGCGCACCCGAGTTCATCGACTTGCTGACCAGCGAAAACCAGGAATACCAGACACGGTTTGGCGGCGGGTTGGTTTGGCTCGATAGCCACTGCGCGGATTTGTATGACAAGACTTTGCTGCAAGTGTCGCCGGAACAACGCACCCAGGTATTGGATGAGATTGCTTACCGAAAGAACGGCTTGCAGGATGCGAGCCTGACGCAAGGCATCGCTTTCTTCTCCTTTCTCCGGAAGCTGACCTTCGATGCGTTTTTCACCAGCAAGATCGGCATCGACGATCTGCAATATATCGGCAACACCTCATTGCGAGAATTTCCGGGATGTCCGGCGCTGCCCGAGGCCTAGGTCGTTCGCCAGCGTAGCGCCTGCAACGCTATCCGCCAGACCGATCGGCCGACACCATTGTCGGCGAGCCGTTACCAGATACTGCATACGTCTTTTGCCGGCTTGACCATTGGCTGTCCTGCTTTACAGGAGAACGCCTTTGCGAATTCCGTCATATTTACCGCCACGCCGTTAATCCGGTATTGCGCCGGGGAATGCGGATCGGTCTGAGCGCGTACCCGCAAATCTTCGGGGCGCTCGTTGGCACAATCCCACTGTGCGAAGCCGATGAAGAAACGTTGCTCCGGCGTGAGCCCGTCAATTGATTTTAGGTCCTCGCCCTTAGTTGCAAATCTCCAAGCCATGTAGGCAAGAATCTCGCCTCCCAAGTCGGCGACATCTTCTCCTAGGGTCAGCTCGCTATTGATGTGAACATCGTCCACCACGACGTATTGCGCGTACTGATCTTTCACGCACTTGGTTCGTTCGTCGAAATGTTCGCGGTCTTGTTTGGTCCACCAATCTTTGAGGTTGCCTTGGGCGTCGAATTGGCTGCCCTCATCGTCGAAGCCGTGGGTGAGTTCGTGGCCGATGGTGCCGCCGGTGTCGCCGTAATTCGGGGCCGCATCCATCTTGGCATCGTAGATCGGAGGCTGAAGGACGCCCGCGGGAAAATTGATGTCATTCATCTGAGGATTGTAATAAGCGTCGACGGTGGGCGGCGAGATATCCCACTCGCTATGATCGACAGGCGTTCCAATCTTGGCGATGTCGCGGCGTGACTCAAACTCGTGGGCGCGATCCACATTGCCCAGGAAATCGGTCTTGATCAGGGTCACCGAGCTGTAGTCACGCCACCGGTCGGGATATCCGATTTTGTTGCGAATTCCATGCAATTTTGTCAGTGCTTGGCGCTTGGTTTCGGGACTCATCCAATCGAGCTGATCGATGCGCTGCTCCATGGCAGCCTCAATGTATTGCACCATTTTAAGGGTCTGTTGCTTCAGTTCCGGAGAAAACACCTTGCGGACGTAAGCCTGACCCAGTGCTTCGGGCAGATCCCGGTCGGTGTAGCGTACACAGCGCTTCCAGCGTGGCTGAATTTCGGTCGCGCCGCGCAAATATTTGCGATAAAAGTCGAAATCCTCCTGGGCGAAAGCCGCGGTGAGATACGGCGCAGACGAATTCGCCACATGAAAACGTAAATAGGTCTTCCAATCTTCCAAAGGTTCGTTCTTCAGCGCGACGTTCACTCTTTTAAAAAACTCCGGCGCGGTAATATTCACGGTTTGAAATTGCGGAAAGTGCAACTCCGCGTAATAGGCTTGCCAATCGAAATTAGGCGTGAGCTGGGCTAGGCCGGCAGCGTCCATCTTGTTCTTCAATTTGTAGGGATCGCGGCGATCCACGCGAGTCATCGAAGCTCGAGCCAGATCGGTCTCCATGCGCATGACCGTTTCGGCATTGCTCTTTGCCGCTTTTTCGCTTTCACCGAGCAGCTCAAAAATCTTCTGCACATGCTGGACATACTTTTCGCGATTCTCTTTGGATTTAGGATCTTCTTTCGTGTAGTAATCACGATCAGGCAGCCCCAGGCCGCCTTGATCGAACATGACAATTTGCTTTTCAGAATCGTCGGGATCCTGGCCGGAGAAGCCTGCAAAAATGATGGAGCCGCCCAGGCGAAGCTGAAGCCGGGCAACGACAGGAGCCAGCTCTCGCGCGCTCTTCAGCTGCGAAATTGCGTCGAGTTGCGATTGCAGGCCCTCGGTGCCGCGCTTATCGATTGCGGCCTCGTCCATGCACGAGGCATAAAAAATACCGATTTCACGAGTGGCAACGTCCTTTTCGCTCTCGCCGGTGTTGGCCGCCGCTTGTTCGAGGATGGCGCGAAGGAAATTTAGGTTGTCCTGGTAAAGCTTGGCGTACACGCTCCAAGATGTTTGATCCGGCGGGATCGGGTTTTTGGTCTGCCACGCGTGACAGGAATACTCGTAGAAGTTCACGCAAGGGTCGATGGACTTGTCGATGGAAGCCAGATCCAGGCTGGGGGAGTACGGCAGCGTGGGTTCCGCTTTGGTCTGCGCGGAAGATGAGCCTGCTAGCATCAGGGTAAGCAGGAACATACAAAATGCCCGGCGGGTGTTCATCTTTGTCTTTGCCTCTGGGACTTGCTTGTGGGCTTATCGCGCAAGTATGGTAAACGGGGATGAAGGCTTTTCCAATCATTAAAAGGTACGGATTGGTTTGATGCCTGGGCTTTCCTGCAAACGATGGAAATAAAGTTTGTAATTCGGAAGGCGCTGGCGGGGGATATACCGGCCTTAAATGAATTGATTTGCGCGTCGGTGCGCGAATTGCAGGCGCAGGATTACACCGCGGCGCAAATGGAAGGGGCCCTTAAGACCGTATTTGGCGTAGACAGTCAATTGGTCGCCGACGGAACCTACCTGGTTGTGGAGGCGGTGCCTGCAAAGAGAGCAACCGACGGAGGTGCACTCTTAAACAGCTCGGTGATCGTCGGATGCGGCGGCTGGAGCAGGCGTAAGACGCTATTTGGTGGCGATGTATGGACCGAGCGCCAGGACGACTTGCTTGATCCCGCGTGCGACGCTTCCAAGATTCGGGCATTCTTCGTCCATCCGGCGTGGGCTCGTCGGGGCATCGGCAGCCTGTTATTGGAGGCATGCGAAACGGCGGCGCACCAGGGAGGCTTCCGGCGGTACGAGACGGGTGCAACGTTGACCGGAGCGAAATTGTTCGCAGCGAAGGGTTACGTCGCGAGGCATCGCATCGAGATCCCGCTGGTGAATGGCGAGAGGCTACCAGTCATTCACATGGAGAAGAATGCAGCGGATTGACTTTGCGCCAGCGACTCGCCGAAGCACCTCACTGGAACGTTCTTATCGATGCCCATGGAGACGCATCGCGCCGATCAAAACTGCAGCTTCGATAGATACTCGAAGCTGGCTCGCGGGTCGTCCATGGATTTGGCCTCGTCGTTCTCAACGAAGTAGTGCTTGATGCCCGCCTTGTTCGCATGAGCGAAAATTCGCTTCCAGTCGATGGTGCCTGAGCCGACGTTGGCAATGTGCCCATCCTTCACCGGCGCGCCGACCGCGTCAGCGTACAAACTCGTTCCGGTACCCGCCGCCCAATCCTTGACGTGGACCAGCGGGAAACGTCCTGGATAACGGTCGAAGTAAGCGATAGGATCCTTTCCGGCCACGGTGATCCAGCACAGATCGAGTTCCATTTTCACCAGCTTGGGATCGGTCTTGGTGAGCAAAAAATCGTAAGGCGTTTCTCCGGCGAGGGTGTCGTAGGGCTGAAATTCGAACGCGTGATTGTGGTACCCAAACTGAACACCGGCTTTGCGCGTGGTTTCGCCGGCACGATTGAAAAGATCGGCGGCGCGCTTCCAGGTGTCCGGCTTGTGCCTCACGTCGACATCGATCCACGGGCACACGATGTATTTCTGGCCGACGATGTGGGCGGTCTCCAGCGCTTCGGGCAATTTATTCTCGATGTCGGCGTAGGGGACGTGGGTCGAGGGCGAGGTCAGGCCGTTCTTGTCCAGGACCGCGCGAGCTTCCTTTGGCGTTTTTCCAAAGTATCCGGCAAATTCAACCTCGCGATATCCAATTTGCGCGACTTGGGCAATGGTGCCGTCGAAATCTTGTTTCATCTGATCGCGAACGGTGTAGAGCTGCAAACCGACGCGGTCGATATGATGAGGAGTCTGGGCGCCCCATACGGGCAGGGAAGATGCAGTGGTAACGGCGATAGAGTTTTGGATAAAAGTACGTCGGTTCATGTTGCGTAGTGTACCTCCAAGGCAGTGAAACGCAGCAGCGAAGAGTTTCGGCACGAGAATGAATGAGTGGACGTAGTTACGGCGGGACGAAGGGAGAGCCGGAGGGACCGCAAGTCCTTCGGCCTTTTCTGCAATATCGACGCGGAACTACCAGTTTAGTTTCAGAGCGAGCTGGATTTCGCGAGGGCCACGATCGCTGACGACTGCGCCAAAGCCGGTACCCGGCGTAGCACCGAGTCCGGGACCCTGGGTGACAAAGGTAAGAGTTCCACCGGCCGAGCCCAGAGAATACTGCGCATGGTTGAAGGCGTTGAAAAGCTCGGAACGAAACTCCAGCTTGGCGGTTTCCCCCGCGGCCCAGCCGTGAATTCTGCCGAACCAGGGAACGTCAAAGTCTTTGAAGAAGGACATATCCCAGTCGTTGACTCCGGGCCCACGCACGATGTTGCGTCCAGCATCACCAAAGCTGCCCAGCGCAGGCTCGACGAACGCAGCGGTGTTGAAATATTGCGTCAAGGTTCGCTGGCTCTTGGGCAGATTGGGATTGCCGATCAGGTCGGGCCGCTGGCATTCGTACGATCCAGCTCCCGTGCCAGTGCCGGCGATATCCGCATCGAGACAGATGTTGACAGGCAAGCCGGAGCGCCACGTGGAAATACCCACGACTTTCCAGCCATATGCCGCTTGGCGTACCCAGCCATGAGTCTTGGAGAAGAACGGAATTTCCCAGATGTAATTGACGCTTAAGGAATTGGGGGTGTCCTGGTTCGCAACCGCTTTTTCCGAGTCGGGATCGAACGCGTCCTGAATGGGGTTAAACGCCGCCTCCGTGTCCTGGTTGGCGGTGTTGGAGATGTTCCGGCTGTGGGTGTAGGAACCAGAGATCTGAAAGCCATGGGAAACGCGATGTTCCACGGCAATCTGCAGCGCATTGTAACGGCTGACACCGTCACGCTCGTTGTAGTTGATGACGTTGTAGCCCAGGAATGGCCGGTAGGCGTCCGGCGTATTCGCCAGCGTGCCATCGATCAGGGCTTCGCGGTTGGCGTCCGACAACTGGTTAATGTTGCGATTTCTGCCAAGGTGCACTCCGTGATTGCCGACGTAGGAAACGTCAAACGCGGTGTTGGCACCGATCTGATATTGCACGCCAAGATTGTATTGATAGGTGGTGGGGCTCTTGTAGGGATCGGCGAGCGCGAAAATACGCGCGGGCGGCTGGGGGGTCGCGAAGTTGAACGGTCCGAGCGAAGAGAAGGAACCGTTGGTGACGTTGGCGACGATGTCGTTCGGAAGCTGCTGGCCGAGAGAACTAGTCTGCGACAAAGCGTCGCGGCCGGCGAAGATGCCGAAACCGCTGCGGACCACAAGGTTTTTGATGGCCGCCGGTTGCCAGGCAATTCCGATGCGCGGTTCAAAGTCATTGTAATGTCCCGGGAGAGTAGAAGGCTCAATACCGGGAGTAAGCGGAGTGACCAGTCCATTGGTTACGTCGCACAGCGTTGGATCGACGTTTCCGGTGACTGGATCAAACGCGGCAAATGAGCACTTGCTTGGGTCGTAGGTACTGACGCGGAAGTTGGAGATATTATTGGTCGCAGAGAAAATTTGCGCCAGGATCTGGTAGCGCAATCCGAGGTCCAGCGTGAGGTTCTGTGTGACTTTGTAGGTGTCTTGAGCATAGAGGGCGTAGTCGCGTTCGCGATCATAAACGTTGTTCAGGGTCTCTTCTTCTTGGTAGGTCGCAAAATTCCCCTGCAGTAAGTCCGTGAAGGTGTTGAAACTGAACTGGCCTGCGGTGTCGTTGGTGCCGCCATTCGCGGGTTCGGTCTTTCGGTTAAAGCGCATGAATCCACCGAACTTGAAGTTGTGTCTTCCGTTTGTGTACGCCAGGTCGTCTTTGTATTGGAAGTTGTCGGTGCGGTTTTTAAACGGGGCGCCCTGGCCCAACGGAGCAAAACCGTCAAGTGTAGTGCCCTGGTTCAGCGACGGAAACGAACCGGAGGTTTCTGGAAACAGCTCAGTGTAGGTGAATCCGTCGCGGGAAGAGAGGGTCTTATCGGCTTGGGCAGCGACCACGTAAGAAAGAGCATTGCTGGAATAACCGAATTGGAAATCGTTGGTCAGCCGCGGCGTCACTTGGGCGGTCAACTTGATAATGGCTAGCTTTCCGAGCCACGCCCAGTCGGTGCTGGTGGTCGGGAAATCATCGCAAATACCGAAGATGTCGCAGCCAATTCCCGCCAGGCTCTGTTTCATTCCGATGTAGCGGGCGGAGAATACAAATCTGTTGCCGAAGTCGTGATCCCATTTGTAAAGCTGGGTGTTGTCGAGATTTCCGCGATTGTTCGAGCTGATCCAGTTGAATCCGCTAGAAGCATCGGCATTTGGCAGCGGGTAGCGCCGGAGAAATGCAATCGCATTTGGATCGATGGTAGCGGGATTAATGTTGGGCTCACCGGTGAGAACCAGTTCCTGAGGATCGGGAGCCTGGACGGTGCAATTTGCTCCGGCGACGTCTCCCGGAGCGGTACAGGTGGGATCCAATATGCCTTCGCGTTGCCGGGCCGTGGGAACATAGTCTTGCACTACGTTGCCGCGGCTCTCGTGCCGCCACTCAACGGAGATAAAAAAGAAGTCGCTGGTACGATTGGCGTTGAAAACTTTGGGAATAAAAAGGGGACCGCCGACCGTGAAACCATAGTCATTCTGGTGCAAGCGACTCTTGTTCTGTCCGGCAGCATTGAGGAATGTGTCGGTGGCGTCCAGCTTGTCGTTGCGGTAGAAGTCGTACACCGAGCCGTGAAAATCCTGGCCGCCGGACTTGGTGACCACGTTGATTATGCCGCCGGTGGCGCTGCCGAATTGGGCGCTGTAGTCGTTGCGCAGAATCTTGAACTCTTCAATGGAATCCACTGAAGGGGTAACCAGCAAGTTGCCATTGCCGCCGCTATCCAGGTTGTACTCGCCGTCGACCAGGTAAAGGTTGGAGTTGGACTGAGCGCCGCTGACCGAGACCGCCGTGTCGCTGAATAGCCCGACACCAGCGTTAACCCGGCCATTGTCTGGGGCCACTCCTGGAACCAGGTCCACCAATTGATTGAAGTCACGGCCGTTCAGCGGAAGCTCGTTGATTTGCTGCTCTCCGACGAGGGTGGACAGCTCCGCACTTTCTGTTTGCAGCAGCGGCGTTTGGCCGCTGACCACCACTCTTTCGCTGATTTCGCCGACGGTCAGACTGATTGACAGATCAATTTTGTCGTTAACGTGAACTGCGATGCCAGTCGAGGTATACGACTTAAAGCCGGGTTGTTCAATATTGATGCGGTAGGAGCCGATCGAAATACTGTTAAAGAAAAACACCCCGGATTCCGAGGTGGCGGTTTGCCGTGTCGTGCTGGTCTCTTCGCGGACCAGCGTCACGGTGGCATTGGGAACCGGAGAGCCGTTGGTGTCAGTGACCGTTCCTGAAAGGGTGCCGGTTATTTCCTGGGCGGGAAGGTTAAAAGCGAAAGCGAGCAAACAAGCCAACACCAACAAAGCCACTCGTATACGCACGAAACCCCCTTTGCGCCAAGTTGGTCACGGGCGCACCGACCCGCTTACAACTACAATTGTCCTTTATTAAATCGAGTTAATACTTGATCTCTAGAATGGTGTCAAGCAAAAGTTTGCTTTGGCATGACCGTGCTTCGCTGGCGTGGCCTTGCCCGGAAGTATGAAGCCTGCTGGCAGAAAACTGTCGATCGACATCCTCGGCAAAGGCGAAGTGCCTCGGCGATCACACCGCGCGGTGGTGTTCCGAGCGATAAGCGTCCAGCGTTGGATCCTAATTTACGCCAAGGGTGGCCGCTGAAAAGCGCCACGCAGTTGCTCCAGACGCTCCGCGACATCGAGAATCAGCTCTTCTGTGTGGGGGTGGCCGACGATTTGGACTCCAATCGGCAAGCCGTCTGAGGATAGGGCCATGGGAAGCGAGACCCCCGGCAAGCCGGCAAGATTCAGCCATTGGGAGTAGCGCATGGTGTCGCGATAGGATTGCTGATTCCCTGGGCGCCAGGTGCCCTCGCCGTGCATGAACGCCGGACCGGATGACACCGGGGAAAGCAGCGCATCAACCTTTTGCATTTGGGTGAGGATGTTGGCGCGCAGCACGTCGCGCTCGGCGCAAGCCTCCAGAAATTCATCCAGCCTCAGCGGGCCTTCGGGTTGCGCACGAGACAAATATTCACGGAACATTGGACTGAGCACATCCTGGTAGCCGGCTACTGTTTGATGAAATAGGTGGGCGACAACCGGGCCAAAGAAAAACCACCAGAGATCGATGGCGCGGTCCAGCCCCGCAAGCCGGATTGGTGCCAGGCGGAAGCCGTCGTTCGCAAGCAGCTGCACCGCCAGGCGAACCGCCGAGCGTGTTTCCGGGCTTGCGCTACCCAACCCATCGCCTTCGAGTATCCCGATGCGCAAATCGCCGGACGGACTTTCGCTGGCGGGCCGAACGGGCACGGGCGCGGATAGAGCGTCGCCCGGGTCCGCTCCAGTCACCACCGCGAAGAGCGCTCGCAAATCGCCGATGGTCCGGGCCATTGGGCCCACCACACCGAGCCACGCGATTGCTCCCGCACTGGGCGGAAAGTGGCCGGTGGAAGGAATGCGGCCGGGCGTAGGCTTGAGTGCGCAGATACCGCAAAAATGAGCGGGTATGCGGACGGAACCGCCGCCGTCGCTGCCGATTCCGCCGGCGGAACAGCCGGAGGCGATGGCTGCACCCTCTCCACCGCTGGAGCCACCGGCGCTGTGAGAGAGTCTCCACGGATTGCTAGTTTTTCCGCTGAGCACGTTGTTACTTTCGTAGGCCATAAGAAACTCGGGCGTGTTGGTGTTGCCGAGCAAGATCGCGCCGGCGGCTTTTAGTCGAGCGACCAAAGGCGCATCAGCCACCGGTATATAGTCCTTGCGAAGCACCGAGCCCGCGGGGCACCGCCAACCGGCTACATCGATGCTGCTTTTTAGGGTGAGCGGAATGCCGTGAAGTGGTCCGATGGATTTACCCGCCTGCGCTGCGTTCTCGGCACGCTGCGCTGCGGTTCGCGCGCCAACCTCGTCCAGATGAACAAAAGCATTTAGCGTTGGCTGGAATTCCCGGATGCGGTCGAGGTGTGACTGCAATACCTCCAGCGGAGAAATTTCCTTGCTGCGGATGCCGCGAACGAGTTCTGTGATGGTTGAGTAAGGCGAAAGGTTCATAATGTTTGACGGAAAAATAGAGTCCGGCTCGGTGCTCACCAGCAGCGTACAGGAAATGCGGCGGTGAGGCTGAAAACGGTTGACGAGGCGTCAGGCACACTTGAAACTCTAAGGAGAGCTTCGGCGATCTATTTTTGATGGATCGCCAAGGCGGACTGGGCCGGACAGACTTCATGCAAAGTGTTCATCGTCGAACGCCTCCCTTCCTACTTGTCTGCGCAATTCTTGCGGGAGCTGTGCTGGTACTCGGTTTGGCTGCCAGATTTTCACTTGCGCACAAATCCCTTGGACCGCGGAGCCCGACGGCCACCATGCCAGACTCCAACGACTCATCCGATGCCGCGTTCCGTGCCAATACCCTTGGCGTCGCGTATATGAACCAGCAGAAATTTGCCGACGCCCAAAAATATTTCGAGCAAGCCCTTTCCACCGACGCGAAGTTTTCCGCCGCGCTCGTCAACCTGGGGATTGCGCTACTCGCCCAACAAAAATTGGAACCGGCAAGAATTGCGTTGGAAACCGCTACCCAGCAGCGGCCAGACGATCCTTATGCCTGGTACAACCTCGGACTCGTTTACAAAGATATGGCCGACCCGGAGAAAGGTGTGACCGCATTCCGCCGGGTCGCCCAGATCACGCCCGAGGCCGACGCATTTTACTTTCTCGGATATCTTGAATCGCAATTGCAACATTACGACGAAGCAATTGCCGCGTTTCAGGCTGCGCTAGCCGCATTTCCGTTCCATGCCTCGGCGGAATTCGGTTTGGCGCGTGCCTATCAGCGTAAGGGCGATTCGGCGGCCGCGCGCGAACATTTGGTGCGCTTTCAGAAAATCACCACAGATCATCTGGGCACCCCTTTCGGAGCCGGGTACGGAGATCAAGGCCGATATTCGCTGGCGGAGTTGCCCAAGAGTGCCTTGGCGGCCGCGCCCAAGGCCCTAGCGGTGCAGTTTAATCCTCAACCATTGCTGCCTCCACAATCGGCCAATTCTCAACGAATTGGCGCGAGTTCCGGAGCTTGCTTCCTCGATTATGACGGCGATGGCAAGGTTGATTTATTTTTGGTCAGTGCCGAACCGAATGGATCGAGTCACCTGCTTCGGGGCATCGGGAATGGGCAATTTACCGACGTGACCAAGAGCGTAGGACTTGCTGTGGGAGGTCAGGGATTAGGGTGTGCTGCGGGGGACTTTGACAATGATGGCCGCACCGACCTGGCGGTTTGCCTGAGCGACGGAATCCATCTTTTCCACAATCGAGCCGACGGCACCTTTGTCGACGTTACCCAAACGGTGGGAATTCGTAGGGATGCCGGATGCGTGGGCGTCACTTTTGTGGACTATGACCACGACGGCGACCTGGACCTTTACGTGACCATGGCGTCCAACGCGCCGGCATCGGGCCAGAAAACCCACAACGTGCTATGGCGAAATAACGGAAATGGCACCTTCACCGATGTGTCTAAGGAAACGGGGCTGGACTTCGACGCAACCGGTGCGGGGGTGGTGTCTACGGATTTTAATAATGATCGCGCCATCGATTTCGTTTTTGCTGGAGGAAGTGCCGGAGCGTCCATTTACCTCAATCCACGCGAGGGCAAGTTCACGCCATTACCGATGGTCGATTTTAGAAGGGAGAATTTGCCGCCTGCTGTGGGCGTAATTGCATTCGATTTCGATAAGGACGGCTGGATGGACCTGGCGTTCACCCATGCCGGGCCGCCGGGCCTAACGCTGTGGCGCAACGTGGATGGCAAAAAATTACAGCGGGTGGCGCTACCGGATTTTGGCTGGAATCGAGGATGGGGAGTAGCCGCTCTCGATTATGACAATGATAGCTGGCTCGACATTGTGGCCGCCGGGGAATCCGCAAGCGGGGGAGAGCTACGACTTTTGCGAAATTTGGGCGTGGATGGCTGGGCAGACGTGACCCGCGACGCGCACCTGGATGCAGTGAAACCGGTGCAGCCGCGCGCGGTCGCCGTGGCCGACGTTGCCGCAGACGGAAATACCGACCTTCTCGTTACCCAGCTAGGCGGTCCGCCGTTACTGCTCCGCGGCGCGGGTGCCGAAAAGAACAATTCGATGCGCATCGATCTGAAAGCGCTGAACGACAACAAGAGTGCCATTGGCACCAAGGTGGAGTTGTATGCCGGACCGCTCTACCAGAAGTGGGAGGTTGCCGGCGCTTCCGGATACCTGGGGCAAAATGGGCCATCGATTCTCGCGGGACTCGGATCGCAGCGAAACGCCGAGGTGGTGCGGTTGCTCTGGCCCACCGGTGTGCCGCAGGACGAGATAAATCTGGCAGCCGGGAAAGTTCAGACCATCCCGGAACTGGATCGGCGGGGAAGCTCCTGTCCGGTTTTGTTCGCGTGGAATGGCCATGAGTACGAATTTATCGCCGACATGATCGGTCCCGGGGTGGTCGGGCATTGGGTTGCTCCAGGGGAACGCAATGTTCCCGATTCAGACGAATATCTGAAGGTGGATGGTCGCAGCGCGCAACCGCGCGAGGGCCTGCTGACTTTTCGGTTCATGGAACCGATGGAGGAAACTGTGTACCTCGATCAGGTTCGACTGCTGGCCATCGACCATCCCGCCTCGCTCGACGTTTATCCCAACGAACGATTTGTGGCCGCGCCGCCGTTTCCAGAATTTCGTGTGATTGCGACCAAGGATTCGCACCCCCCGGTGGGCGCTTGGGACGATCGCGGAACCGATGTGCTGCCATTGATTGCACGGCGCGATCGCAAGTACGTGACAAGTTTCGAAGAGCTTCCTTTCGCGGGCTTCGCCAAGATGCATTGGTTGGAATTGGATCTCGGTGAGTGGGATCCGGCGAAGCCATTGCGCTTGATACTTGACGGATACACCGATTACTTCACGGCGACCTCGATGTACTCGGCAGATCAAGCGGGAATCAAAGTGGTGCCGCCGTACGTCGAAGCGTTGAGGGCCGATGGCCAATGGGTGCGCGTCGTCGAGGATATGGGTTTCCCCGCGGGTCTGGAGCGCACTATGATCACCGACTTGACCGGCAAATTACTACCCGGGATGCGGCGGATTCGCATCGTCAACAATTTGAAGATCTACTGGGATGCGATTCGCGTGGATCAGACCGAACCGTCGAATCAGACCCGTGTCTCCGAAGTGCCCTTGGTGCGGGCCCGTCTGGATTTCCTCGGCTATCCAAAGGAGATTCGTTTGACGCCCGCCAGCGACACGAAATATTCCTATTCCCAGCGCAGTATGACCGGACCGTATGCGCGAGCGGCGGGAAATTACACGCGCTACGGAGATGTATATGACCTGCTACGTAAATCCGACGATAAGTTCGTGGTCTTTGGTTCGGGGGAAGGCGTAAAGCTGGACTTCGATTCGAAGAGATTGCCCGGGCTGCCTGCCGGATGGATTCGCGATTACTTCTTTTATGCAGATGGTTTCGAAAAGGACCTCGATTTTTATGCCGCCCACGCCTTCACGGTTGAACCGTTACCGAGGCACTCAACGCTTTCCTACCCGTATCCTGACGGCAAAGAATTTCCGACCGATGCGGAACACTTGAAGTATGAACTGGACTTCAATACTCGGGGGCGCTCGGATCGTTTACCGTCGACGCTACGCTACGAGTATTCCATCGACGGAACCCCAGCCGAGTCTCGGCCTATTCCGTAAGCAGCGACTTTTTGATTTGCTCCAGTTCCTTTTTCTTGGTTTTGTCTGCGTCCGGGAAGGAAAGTTTAAGACCTGCCAACGCTTCCACAATTGCCGAAGCAACCACGAGCCGCATGAACCATTTGTTGTCCGCGGGAACCACATACCATGGAGCGTGCTTGGTAGCGGTGTTTTGCACCATTTCTTCATAAGCTTTCTTGTAATCTTTCCAGAAGGCGCGTTCCTGAATGTCGGAAAGCGAAAACTTCCAGTTCTTCTTCGGATCTTCCAGTCGATCGAGAAATCGCTTCTTTTGTTCCTCCTTGGAGATGTGCAAAAAGAACTTTCGGATCACCGTGCCGTTTCGCGTCAGGTAGCGCTCAAAGGCGTTGATGTCTTCATAACGCTCGCTCCAGATATGCTTGCTCGCCCGCCTCTCCGGAAGTCTTTCCGATGCCAGCAACTTGGGATGAACGCGTACCACTAGCACTTCTTCGTAGTAGGAGCGGTTGAAGATTCCAATCTTCCCGCGTTCCGGAACTACTTTGTGGGCCCGCCACAAATAATCGTGATCGAGCTCGTCGCTGGTGGGCGTTTTGAAGGAGTGCACATCGCAGCCCTGGGGGTTCACACCGGACATGACGTGTTTTATCGACCCGTCCTTGCCGGCGGAATCCATGCCTTGAAACACCAGCAGCAAGGCCCAACGGTCCTGAGCGTAAAGCTTTTCCTGCATTTCGCCGGCGCATCGCGAGCTTTGCTCCAGCAAATGTTCCCCATGTTTTTTTGAGGAAACGCCGGTGGTGTCGTTGGTACGATAATCCTTCAGCCGAAACTTCGATCCATTGGTGACGCAAAATTGTTTGGCAACATGGGTTGCTTCACGAACCAGCTTGTCAGGCTTCATGCAGGAAGTGTAGTACAGCGCTTCCGGGCAAAACACCTCGGCGGAATAAAGAACCAGAGATCGGCAAAAGTGCAAGGCCGGTTCCGCACTGCGAAACCGGCCTCCCCGTGCCCGCGGCCTTGTTCCGGCTGGCAGCTATTCGATCTTGGTTACCACCCCGCTGTCAGGGCTTAGGAACACCTTATGCGTGCCGTTCATGGTGAAATCAAACATATTCAGGATCGAACCGGCAATCGCATCGCGGGAGCCGCTGCCAATTCGCGGAAGCCCCCAATTATCTTCGATGAATCGAATAATCGAAGATTGATCGGTTACGGTGTGATCCACGTAGTTCACCCGGGCGTACGGGGAAATCACCAGGAAGGGAAGGCGCGGACCATAACCGCAACGTCCGTTCTGAATTTGCCCGGTGGCATCGACCGGCTTGGGAACACCACAGCTTCCGGCGGCAACCAGGTTGTCGTCCGTAACGTTCGATTGGCCCACGATGGGACTCATCTGATGGTCATACCAGCCGTCGGAGTCGTCGTAGGCGATGATCACCGCGATGCTCTTCCAGAGGGGCGATTCTTCGAGTGTGTTGATGGTGTTAACCACAAAAGTTTGCTCGTCGATCGGGTCGGAATATCCCGCGTGGCCGTCTTGATACGCGGCGGCCTTCAAGAAGGTGACCGCCGGAAGGCTGCCGGCTTTGAGAGCCGCGAAGAAATCCGTCAAATCATATTGGTGATTTGCACCGTCGGTCGTACCGATCGCCGCCACCGAAGAAGGACGCACGTGATGTGGATTAGCGGTCTGCTTGTAGTATTGAAACGGTTGATGATGCGGAATGTAATCTCCGGAGGTCTGCACGGCATCATCGCCTGCGAGCCCAACGTGATGTGAACCACAAATCGCGCGGTTGTTTGAGTCGAAACCGGTTGGTGCGAAGCCGCCTTGAAAGAAGCCCCAGGTCAGTCCTTGAGCGTTCAGTAAGTCTCCGATGTTCTTGCCGGTCATCGTAATCAGCGTGTCCCCGGCTAGTCCCGCGTTGGTTGCAACACATTCGTCGTAGCCAGGACGCGGATCGCCGATATCGGCTCCGGTAGCCGCGCCGCCGCCGATGTCGCCAGTAGCGCTTGCCGGTTTTCCGGTATAGGTCTTAGGAACCAGGGTCGCCCCGTTGGTGTTGCCGGAGATCAGATTCAGCGCGCCCACCGTGGATGGACCGAAATCGGTACCATAGGAGTTGTCGTTCATCGAAAAGTGCTGGGCATAATTCCAGAAAGCGGTTGTGGTGTTGCCGTCGAAGTAGCCCATGACCACTCCCGTACCTAGACCCAGATCGTTGCAGCCCGGACCGCCGCTGCCCGTATCTTCAGGAAACTTGTCCATTAGCCCGGCGTCGAAAGCCTTTTGCTCCGCGCCGTAATCATGATTCTGATCGCAGGTCACGGCGTCGGCGGGTGACAGGCGGAAGGGATTTACCGAGTTGGGGTTGTTGGTGAGCAGTCCGGCGGATGCGAGATTATTGACGCTGGGCGTATTGGCACGTACCTGGAAGGAGGTTTCCCCGTTGGGGTTCAGCGCGTACGGATAAGTGGCGAAGTAATGATCGAACGAGACATTCTCCTGAAAGATCACTACCACATGCTTGATGGGCGAGTCGGTCTGGACCGGCGGAGCCGCCTGCGCTCGGATTCCTGCGGGTGTCAAAAGTAAGACAGCTGCGCTTGCCGCGAAAGCAAAAAACTGTGGGAGATGGTGCCGTTTCATCATCTACTCACTCCTTCTTGGTCTGTTGGTCGAGGATGTCGGATCGAGACGTTTCTTCCGCGGGGAACTTTTTATGCTGTTTTTGTTAGCGGCGAATGAACGCACGGTGAAAAGACTCTGCACTCTATTCACGTTCGCGAAACGAAGCCAGACCTGGCCGTCGCCGAGATACGCTTCTGCGAAGGTTTTCAGGCTTCGGGACGCAATCGAAATTATTTGCTGGCGGCTTGCGGCGCGGTCGGTTTGACGGCAAGGACGCCCATCATGCCGTTGTCTTGGTGCTCCAATAGGTGGCAGTGATAGGGTAAAAGGCCCACGACATTCGGATCTCGAAGGTCTAGCCGGATTTTGATACTGGGGTAGCGAGCACTTTTGCCATCCCAATAGTCGACGTTGACGGTGTCACGCAGAAACGGCTCATCGATGACCCGGCCATTCCATTCCATCAGCAGAAAATGAATTTGATGAACGTGAAACGCGTGAAATTCCTGAGTGCGGTTCTCGATGGTCCAGTCTTCAACGGTGCCCTGCTGGGCGGTCATATTAGGAGTAGGGGCCGTTGGATCGAAGGCTTTCGGCGTTTCACCCTCGACGGTGACGAAAAAAGTCGTTGGACTGTTGGGATCGTTTGGATCTTCCTGGCTTTCAGAGAAGTACAGCTTACGTTGGCGCACCGGGACGGCTTTACCCAGCCATTCGTTCGCAGTTGCCGGCAACGGCCGAGGATGATTAGGCAGCCAAAATTGTAGCGGCGCCGCTTGGGGAGACTCCTGGATTGTCGCCAGGGCGCGTCGAGGGTCATTTTCACCGAGAGGCCCGGTATCGACACCCAGGGTGACCAGACTCGCTTCCGCATTCTGCGGCGGAGCATCCACCACAAATTCTGCGCGACCCCCCGGAGGTATGACCAGATGACTGACTTTCAGCTCCTTCTTCCCCGGGTTGCCACTCAAAGCCAGGGGAACACCGTCGAGGGCGACGACTCCTAGAGGTTGCGGCGCACTTCGAAACAGGATCTGCAGATTCAGATAGGTGATGGCCGAAGCGTTTACAACTCGCCATAATTCGCGCTGCGATGGTCTCATTCGAATGACCGCCGGAGGGTAATCCGGGTAGGGAATGGGCACATAGTTCACCGATAGGTCTTTGGCCGGCTTGCCGGTGCCCGTGCCAGTGTTCAGGAAATCCCCTTCGGGATCGAGCTTCATGATTTCTGGAGGAAAGGTGGCCTTGGGTGGCTGTGCGTCGGGATGATGTAGGTTCTCGTCGCGAATCACCAGCACCCGCTCTGGCAAGCCCGCCAGTTCATTGTCCACGCTCTCGATTCCTTCCACAATCAGCGCTCCCGAAGCTCCGCCAAGGACTTGAGCTTTACTCACTCCGTGAACATGGGGGTGGTACCAGTACAGGCCCGGCGGTTGATTGGGCGGAATCTGAAAGCGGTATTCGAACGGCGGATCGGACGGTTGGATCAGCGTTTTCAAGGTCTCATCGGCGTGGCAGGTGGCTGGAATCACCAATCCGTGAAAATGCAAGTTGGTGGCCGAGACGTTCATCGGGCCGCCAGCGCACGCCGAGCTTGGCGCACTCTTGTTTACAGCTTGGCCGCCTGAAGAGGACTGGCCGCTCGATTGGTGATGTCTGAAGTGGCCCGCGGTAGCCTGGTTCGGCGCGTAAGGGGAAACGCCGGCCTCGTTCTTGAGACGCAAGATAAGCGTGTCACCGGGATGGAGCCTGAGGGTGGGGGCGGGGGCTCCTGAGCGAGAGACGAAGCAGTACCGGGTTTGGCCACTTGGGTCGATGTAGTTGCGGAAAAAGAGATCAGCCTCGAGTTGTCCGGTATCGCTGTGAAGATTTTCTGGTTCAGGAATCGTGCTACCCTCGGCGTTATGAACGCAAGGGAGCCCAGCCGTTGTGAGCGGTGAAGCGTGAACCGGCGTAGCCTGGGCAAAAGTCGTTATCGCGAGAGTGGGAGCGATGAAAGCGGATAGAAATTTGATTGCAAGAGCCATCCTGCCCACCGATTCCATCGGATGTCGAACCACCTGTCGATGAATACGCCTGGTGTCTTGACCCTGGTGAGGTTGGCGCCTTCATGACCATACATACGCCGGGCGTGTTACGCCTCAATGAATGGAACGTTAACGCCCGGCTGGGAGCGTGTCGCAGCGTCGCCCGCCACAATTTTTCCGCTAAGTTCTCTATAGGGATCAACGGGAGTCGCACCTGATATCCCTGGCCCGCAAACTCCGTCTGGTCGATTATTTTTCGCTGGCCTTCGGCACCATCATCGGTGCGGGATGGGTCGTGGTGATGGACGATTGGCTAGGCCGGGGCGGTCCGTTCGGCGCCATCGTTGGATTTCTTCTCGGCGCATTGCTCCTCTTGCCTGTCTGCTATGTATACGGACAGTGGATCCAGCGGCTGCCCGACGCCGCAGGCGAAGCGGCTTACGCCGCACAAGTTTTTCCTCCGCTGGTGAGCTATTTCACGGGTTGGGTGATGTTGCTGGCGTACTTCGTGGTTTGCCCATGGGAAGCCGTGGCTCTGGGAAAAATTGCAGCGTATATTTTTCCGACTCTGAATTCAATCGAGCTATATCGCATCGGCGAGCAGCCGATTTTTTTGCCGCGGCTGGCACTCGGGCTTTTACTTACCCTTTTCCTAGCTACCTTGAACTATCGAGGAATACGCCTTAGCGCCAACTTCCAGAAATTGAGTATGTCGCTACTCTTGGTGCTATTTGCAGCCACAGTGGGTATCAGCGTCACCCATGGCTCTCCGGCGAATTTTCACCCGCTCTTTCACGCCACGCCCGTTCTGTCGGTGCTCCTAATTCTGCAGATCGTGCCTTACTTTTTCACCGGATTTGAGTCGGTTGCCAAGAGCGCGGAGGAAGCCAATCCGGGGTTTCGCGAGCGCAGCTATTGGCACGCCATGGCTCTGGCTCTCGGTGGGGCTGCATTATTTTATGCGTTAGCCGTCGCGGCAGTGGCCTATATTGCCCCTTGGCAGGGTCTGATCGGGTTGCGTTTCGTTACTGCAGCAGCGTTCCAAACCGCGCTGGGCGCGAGGTGGCCGGTCAGCCTGATCCTGGCTTGCGCACTATTCGGTTTATTCCAATGCTTCAATGGGAATTTTATCGCCGCGACAAGGCTGTTATTCGCATTGGGCCGGAATGGAGGAGTCACTCCACGATTGGGGGCTGTGCATCCAAAATTTCAGACCCCCAGCACTGCCGTCTGGACTGTCTGTGTGGGAACCGTATTCGCACAGCTTCTCGGCGATGCCATCCTCGTTCCGGTTACCGAAGTCGGATCGGCGGCTGCGGCGTTTGGATGGTTCTCGGCGTGCTTGTCATTTTTTATTGTAGAACGGTGTTTGCGCCTTCGGCTGATCACCACGCTGGGTGGCCTGGCGGCCTTGGTTCTTTTACTGATGAAATTTGTGCCCATTTTTCCTGGACACTTTTCCAGGGCCGAATGGATTGCATTGGCGGTGTGGCTGATGGTGGGTTTGCTACTTCGCGCCCGTTCCTGACCTCGGCAGCGCAGCCGCGCCACATGTATACTTTTGACATCGCCTATTCATGATCCCTTTCCTACATCTTGGTCCTCTGACCATTCCCACTTTCGGACTTATGGTGGCCACTGCGCTGTTGGTGTCTGCCTACGTGTTGCAAGCTGATTTTGACCGGCGGCGCGGACAGCTCGAAGCCATCCAGGGATTCAAGAGTCAGAAGGATGAAGGTTTTCTGATTATCGGAGTCGCCGGGCTGGCAGGACTGGTGGGCGCGCGCCTGTATCATGTGCTGGAAAGTCCCGCAGAATTTTTCGCCAATCCGTGGCCACAGCTATTCAGCCGATTTGGATTTGCCTGGTTTGGCGGATTTCTTGGCGGCTTCGTTGCACTTATTTTTCTGGCGCGTCGCTCGAAGATTCCGGTGCTGGAGACTCTGGATATCTGCTCACCGGCCGCTTGCGTTGGATACGCGATTGGGCGGATTGGCTGCTTGCTGTCTGGCGACGGAGATTACGGCAAGCCAACCTCTTTGCCCTGGGGCATGAGCTTTCCTAACGGTGTGGTGCCGACCACCGATCGAGTTCATCCCACTCCGCTGTACGAATTCTTTATCTGGCTGGCAATCGCGGCTTTTCTTTGGCATATGGGCGGCAAGGCGCTTCGCGGGCCCAAGGCCAAAGGCGAGATTTTCTGCAATTATCTTTTACTGACTGGAGCGGCTCGATTCCTGATCGAATTTGTTCGCATCAACCCGCGGTCGTTTTTCGGGTTGTCGAACGCGCAGGCCGCAAGTTTGGTGTCGATGATTCTTGGCGCGGTGTTACTTTGGCGTCTTAAGGGCCAATTTCGCGCGCTTAAAAAAGAGCACCGTATCGTAGGGCACATCGCCGCGAGCGGCGATGTGTTGCAAACCGAATACCACAAGCCCACAGCTGAATGTCCGCACCCGGAGCGATGGCACATGTATGACTCAATGAGCGCTGAAGTCGAAGTCCTGGATTTTCTGAAGGCGATCGTAACCACTCTAAAGCCCGATCTGGTTGTGGAGACAGGAACTTTCTCCGGTTTGAGCACCTTGAAAATTGCGGAAGGTCTGGAGGCCAACGGCGTAGGCCGAGTGATCACCTGCGAGTACGATCCCAAAGTATTCGCGGCCGCCCAGAAACGTTTCGCTGCTTCCAATCTGCACTCATGGATCGAAGCCCGCAACGAATCGAGCTTGGAGATGAAAATCGACGGTCGGATCGATTTACTCTTTTGCGATAGCGACGCGCCAATTCGCGAGCAGGAGGTGCGCCATTTTCTGCCCCAGGTCAATCCCAACGGTCTGATCCTGATGCACGACGCTAGCTCGGCGATGAAGACGGTACGCGAGGCCGCCTTGCGTTTGGAGGGTGAGGGGCTGCTCTCTGTGCTTTTGTTGCCAACGCCACGTGGCCTGGTGATGGCCCAGAAGCGTGCCGGCCGAGCTTAAGTCATTGCGGAGCGTGGGCCTTACTCATTGGCCTACTGCTTGATGACTGCGCCATCCTTCATCACGAAAGAAACGCTGCGCAGAGTGTCAATCCGATCGACGGGGTTCTCTGGCGTGGCAATGATGTCCGCCGCATAGCCCGGCTTCAGAAACCCGCGTTCCTTATCGACTCCGAGCAATCGCGCGCCATTTACCGTGAGTGCGCGCAGCGTATCGGTTGTCGGCACCCCCGCTTCCTGCCAGCTCGTCAATTGGTCCATTGCCAGCGTCCCGCGGGTCTCGCCCGGACTCGTCCAGATCACGTCGGTGCCGTACGCCATGTTCACGCCGATTTTCTGTGCGCGCCGCAACCGGTCCACGAAAATTCTGTGAGTCTCGGCGTCCATGAACCTGTTGGTGAACTCGGTTCCGACCAGCGTAACGTTATTTTTCTTCGCTAGCTCCAGATCTTCATCGGTCATTTTGAAACCGTGCTCAATCGAATCGACCCCCGCTTCCGCGGCGTTGTGCGCTCCCGGACCGGTCCAGCAGTGGGCGGCCAGCTTACGACCCGCGGCGTGCGCCTCGGCGACCATGAATCGAATGTCATCGGCCGAATAAATGTATTCCTGATCGTCAACCACGATCTTAATCACCTTCGCGCCGAAATGAATGTTCTGGCGAATGGCTTTACGCATTTCGTCCCGAGAATCCGCGAACAGATATTCCGGCGTAGCCAGATCCTTTTTCTCGGGTTGCAGATGAAATTGTCCACCGTAGGGCGCGATGATAATCCCGGCGTTGATGACCGTTGGTCCGACCACCCATCCGTCTTCGATCGCGGTCCGCAAAGCGGTATCCGCGTAGTTCCCGGAATTGCCGACATCGCGTACGGTGGTGAAGCCCGAGGCGAGCATGGCTTGGCCATTGGCAACCCCTTCAATAGCCCGGTAGGGTGTGGCATCCATGAGGGTTGTGAAATAGTAGCTGCCGGCATCGCGTTTGGCATTTACGGTCATGCACAGGTGAGAATGCGCGTCGAAAAGACCCGGGAGCACGGTTGACTTGGAGAGGTCGATTACCTTGGCGTCCGGCGGGATGGATACGTTTGCGCCGATCGCTCTGATTTTCTTTCCCTCAACCACAATGATTTGATCACTCACCGATTTGCCGGTTTCCGGATCGAGAAGTTTGCCGACCCGCAGAACGGTGACCTGCACCTTCGGCGGATCTTGGGCTGGCGTGGAAACGTTCCACCAGATGAATAGACAAATAACCGGGTAAAGCAAACGAACCCTCATGGTTCTCCTTGGGCAGGAAAGGCGAGCCCTTATGCGTGCAGGAATTTAGAGCATTTGACGGAGAACATACTGCAAGATTCCGCCATGCTGATAGTAGGAAACTTCTTCTGGAGTGTCGACCCGTGCGGTCGCGGTAAATTGCTTTTCCTTGCCATCGTCGGACTTGACGCGGACCACGACGTGCTTACGAGGGGTCAGACCCGCCACCCCCTCCACCCCAAAAGTTTCGTAGCCGGTTAGACCTAAAGATTCGCGCGTTTCTTCGTGCTTGAACTCCAGCGGAAGAACGCCCATGCCGATCAGGTTGCTGCGATGAATGCGCTCATAACTTTCCGCAATGACCGCGCGCACCCCAAGCAGCCGGGTGCCTTTGGCTGCCCAATCTCGGGACGAGCCCGAGCCATATTCCTTCCCGGCGATGACCACCAGCGGAACGCTCGCTTCACGGTATTTGACCGCGGCGTCGTAGATGGTCATTTTTTCGCCGCCCGGTACAAACAACGTCCAACCACCCTCGGTTCCAGGCGCCAACTGGTTCCGCAAGCGGATGTTCGCAAAGGTTCCACGCACCATTACTTCATGATTCCCGCGTCGCGCCCCGTAGGAATTAAAGTCGTGGGGCTTCACACCGTTCGCTATGAGATATTTTCCTGCGGGCGAGTCCACCGGAATCGAGCCCGCCGGCGAAATATGGTCGGTCGTAACGCTGTCCCCCAACACCGCCAGCACGCGCGCGTCATGGATGTCAGCCAGCGCTGCCGGGGCTTTGGGCATGTTTTCGAAATACGGCGGCATCTTGATGTACGTGGACTTCGGATCCCACTGGTAAATATCCCCCGCTGGAACCTTCATGGCTTTCCAATGTGCGTCGCCTTCGAAGACCTCACTATATTCCTTGCGATACATTTCGGTGGTCACCGAGCGCACCGCAACTTCCACCTCTAGGGCGGTGGGCCAAATTTCTCTGAGAAAAACCGGTTTGCCAGCGGAGTCGTTTCCCAGAGATTCGGCCGTGAGATCCAGGTCCATACGGCCTGCCAGTGCGTAAGCGACCACCAGCGGCGGGGACGCCAGATAGTTCGCACGAACCAGCGGATGAATGCGTCCTTCGAAGTTGCGATTCCCGCTGAGTACCGCAACAGCCACCAGATTGTTGTCCTTGATCGCTGCGCCGATTGCGTCGGGGAGCGGTCCGCTATTGCCGATGCAGGTGGTGCATCCATAGCCGACCAGATTGAATTTCAGCTTGTCCAGAAAAACACTCAGACCCGAAGCGGCAAGATAATCGGTTACCACTTTCGATCCCGGCGCGAGGCTGGTCTTCACCCAGGGCTTAACCTGCAATCCGCGCTCAACCGCTTTCTTCGCCAGCAGGCCGGCTCCCAGCATCAAGGAAGGATTGGAGGTATTCGTACAACTGGTGATCGCTGCGATCACCACCGCGCCGCTGGATAAATCGAAGGAGTCGCCGTTATTGCGCACCGCCACGTGGGTGTCAGCCCCACCCTCGACCACTTTTGTAAAAGACGCTTTCGCTTGCCGCAGTGGCACACGATCCTGCGGCCTCTTGGGACCGGCGATCGTGGCTTCCACGGAGGAAAGGTCCAGTTCGAGGGTCTCGCTGAAGGACGGGTCGGGCGTGGAGTCGGTGCGGAACAGGGATTGTTCCTTGCAATAAGCTTCCACCAGCGCGACCTGCTCCGCGGAGCGAGAGGTGAATCGCAGATAGGCGAGAGTCTCGGAATCAACAGGAAAGAATCCCATGGTGGCGCCGTATTCTGGCGCCATGTTGGCGATCGTGGCGCGATCCGGAACGCTCAAGCTGGAAAGGCCCGGTCCGTAAAATTCGACGAACTTGCCGACCACGCCCTTCTTTCGCAGTATTTCCGTCACGGTGAGCACCAGGTCGGTCGCCGTCGATCCCTCACGCACTTTTCCGTGTAGCCGGAATCCAACGACTTCTGGCACCAGCATGGAGGACGGCTGTCCGAGCATGGCCGCTTCCGCCTCGATGCCGCCGACGCCCCAACCGAAGACCCCGAGCGCGTTGATCATGGTGGTGTGTGAATCGGTTCCTACCACCGAGTCGGGGTACGCTTCGAACTTATTTCCCGAAGGCACCGCGCACACCACCCGTGCGAGATATTCGAGATTCACCTGATGGCAAATTCCAGTGTCCGGCGGGACCACTTTGAAATTGTGAAAAGCAATTTGCCCCCAGCGCAGAAAGGCGTATCGCTCGACATTGCGCTGAAATTCGAGTTCCGCGTTCAGGCCAAACGCGTTTGGGCTGCCGAAAGAGTCGACCTGGACGGAATGGTCAATCACCAACTCGGCGGGAAACAGGGGATTGATGCGCTTGGGGTTACCGCCCATGCGCTCCATGGCTTCTCGCATCGTCGCCAGGTCGACGACGGCAGGCACGCCGGTAAAATCCTGAAGCAGTACCCGCGCGGGCATGAACGCGATTTCCCTTTGCGGGGCTCCGGGCGTCCAACCAGCCAGGGAGCGGATGTCGTCAGCGCGCACGAAACGTCCGTCTTCGCAGCGAACCAAATTCTCCAGCAGAATACGAAGGGAAAAGGGCAGCTTTGCGAGAGTGGCGATGCCCTTTTTCTCGAGGATTTCTAGCCGGTGGACGTCAAAAGATTGAGCGCCAACCTGCAAAATGTCGCGCGTGCCAAATGAATTGCTTGCGGAAATGGCCATTTTGGCCGTCCTTTGGGTTGGAGTTGCACTTCCATGATAACCGAAAACGAAGAGCAGAATCGGCTCGGGTCCGTGGCCAACACGGCGCAGAGGATTCGCGGGACACCGATGGAATTTGCTTTCACACCCAGAACCCACGGCGATTTGGCCGGCAACGGTATACTGGTAGGCGCATGAACATTGTCCTGATTTCGACCTACGAGCTGGGTCGCCAGCCCTTCGGTCTGGTGTCGCCCGCAGCGTGGCTGGGTAAGCGCGGCCATCGAGTTGTGTGCATGGACCTTACGCGGCAACAGCTCGATGAGCAGGCCATACAGCAAGCACAGCTGATCGCCATCTACCTTCCAATGCACACCGCAACCCGGCTTGCGGCGCAATTGATTCCGTCACTTCGGGAGCGAAATCCTCAAGCACATCTGTGCTGCCATGGACTATACGCCCCGATGAATGCCGAGTATTTGCGCAGGTTGGGCGTCACCACCATTCTCGGCGGAGAGTTTGAAGCTGGATTGGTAGCGCTGGCGGCGAGATTGAGCGGGACCCAAGTCGTCGGCGATGCTGTGCCGGTTGGTGCTGCGGAAAAACTGATTTCGCTCGAACGCCTGGCTTTTGAAGTGCCCGATCGTTCGGGCATGCCACCGATCGAGAAGTACGCCCACTTGGTGATGCCCGGTGGAAGATATCGCCTGGTGGGATCGACCGAAGCCAGTCGAGGTTGCAAACACCGGTGCCGGCACTGCCCCATTGTTCCGGTGTACAACGGTGTGTTTCGAATTGTTGGTCGCGATGTAGTGATGGCCGATATTCGACAACAAGTGGCTGCGGGCGCACAGCACATTTCGTTTGGCGATCCCGATTTCTTCAATGGCATCGGACATGCCACGGCTTTGATGGAAGCTTTCCACAGCGAATTTCCGGATGTCACCTATGACGTCACCATCAAGATCGAACACCTGCGGAAGCACAAAGAATATGTGCCAAGACTTCGAGACACCGGCTGCCTCTTCGTCATCAGCGCGGTAGAATCCGTGGACGATCAGGTTCTGGAGCACCTCGACAAGGGGCACACTCGCGGGGATTTCCTAACCGTGGCGCGAGACTTTCGTTCTCTGGGAATGACGCTGCACCCGACGTTCGTGCCGTTCTCGCCTTGGACCACCCTCCAGGGCTATATCGATCTGCTCAGCGTCTTGCGGAACGAACAGCTCATCGAAAATGTGACCTCGGTGCAGCTTGGCATCCGCTTACTCATTCCCGCGGGATCGCGATTGTTGGAATTGGAAGAGATTCGCAAAATCGTACAACCATTCGACGCCCAATCGCTGGTGTTTCCCTGGCGTCATAGCGATGAGCGCATAGATCATCTCAGTGCCACCATTCAAAAGATTGCAGCTGGTGCTGACCAGCAGAAGCAAAGCCGGTTTACGACGTTCGAACGCATTTGGGAGGCGGCACACACGGCAGCAGGCTGGTACGCACCTTATCCCTCGTTGGAACCAACGGCAGCGCCGGCCGTGCCATTCCTCAGCGAGCCCTGGTATTGCTGCGCGGAGCCCACTCAGGATCAGTTGGTTTCGATCGGAAGCACCCGGCAAGAAACTCGGGTACCAGCGGAACGTCTCGCGGGCATTCAAGGATTTGTTTAGATGGTTCTGGATCGGCGTCCGCGACGCCTCAACGTAGCAATACCAATCGAAAGAAGTTAACTGTGCCGCCGAAACGAATTCTGCTATTCACCAGCAAGCTGGGATACCAAACGCGCAGCTTTGACCAAGCAGCGCGAAGGCTCGATATTGCCCTTATCTTGGTCACCGACCGCTGCCACCAGTTGGACGACCCCTGGGGCGATCGGGCCATCCCGGTCCATTTCGATTCGCCGGAGGCCGCCGCACAAGCGGTTCTGGAACAAGTGCGCGGCGATAGCCAGATCGGCGGCGTTTTGGTAGTGGGCGACCGTCCGTCGGTCGCCGCCGCTTTCGTGGCTCGCGGGCTGGGCCTTGCTTACAATCACCCGGCTTCTGTCGAGGCCTGCCGTAGCAAGCTCCGGATGCGCGAGGTGTTCCGGGACGCGGGTTTACAAGTGCCGTGGTTCCGTACCGTTTCATTACACCCTCTACCGGAGCCCGCGCTTCTGGGTATGGCCTACCCGTGCGTACTCAAGCCGCTCTCGCGTTCTGCCAGCCAGGGGGTCATTCGTGCAAATAATCGCGAAGACTTTCTTTCCGCCTCGCGCCGGATCCAGGCATTGCTGCACTCGCCCGAAATCCGGGCGGGCCGCGAAGACAACTCCGACCAGATCGTCGTAGAAGGATACATTCCCGGGGCAGAGGTAGCGGTCGAGGGGTTGCTCAGCGACGGCGAACTCCGAGTGCTGGCCATTTTTGACAAGCCTGATCCGTTGGAAGGCCCGTTTTTTGAGGAAACGATTTACACCACCCCTTCGCGATGGCCCGAAGCTCAACAACGGCAGATTGAGAAATGCGCAGCGGACGCCGTGCGAGCCTTAGGGCTGACACAAGGCCCAGTACACGCGGAGTTTCGAATCAATGAGAACGGAGTTTGCCCTCTGGAGGTGGCGCCCCGTCCCATTGGGGGATTGTGCGCTCGCGCCCTGCGATTCCAATCATCGGCCACGGACGAGGCCATTGGATTGGAGGAATTGTTGCTGCGCCACGCCGTAGGTCTGTCAATAAACGAATGGCGACGCGAGCGGAGTGCTTCCGGTGTGATGATGATTCCGGTGCCCACGAGCGGGATCCTTGAAATGGTGGAAGGGGAACAAGCAGCCAGAAGTACGTCGGGCGTTACCGAGCTTTATATTACCGCGAGACTGCACGACTATGTGACCGCATGGCCCGAGGGCTCAAGCTATCTGGGTTTCTTGTTTGCGAAAGCTGACAACGCCGGACAGGTGGAAGATGTTTTGCGGCTGGCCCATTCGAAACTTCGCTTCACCTGGTCGCCGCGCTTGGCCGTGCAACATCCCGCGACGGAAAGAATCGTTCAATGACCTCCCGAAGGTCGCTTTTCGAAAAGTGCAAACCGCCCGTGACTACCTAGCCTTTGGCTTTGGGCGCAACGTAGCCTTCAGGAAGTTTGGAGCCTTCACCAAAGAAAAACTGTTCCATCTGCTCTTCCATGATTTTTTGTGAATTCGGATCCAAAGGATTCAAGCGGTATTCGTTCATAACCATCTTCGAATGCTCGATCCATAGCTTCCAGGCATCCTTGGACACACTCTCGTACACCCGCTTGCCTAGTTCACCACGCCACGGCACGCGATCGAGTCCCGGCATCTGCTTACCGAATTTGACGCACTGGACCAAGCGAGTGCCCGGCTGTACCGGCCCGCTCGCCGCCGGCGTGGGATCGCAAGAATCGTTGGCCATGTATTTTTCCCTCGGTGGAACACGCTTTTGACGATACCTCAAGGCTGGCCAAATTCCTAGCAGACCGCACTGCAAGACTCTCCGGAGCCAAAGGGGGAACCGACGCGCACTCGATTCGGGGGGCTCCAAGTGTGGCACTGGGACGCCCCTGCAGGGTATAGTGTCCCGCGGCTTAGCCACTAGTCAGGCTTCTGTAAACGCAAGAATTTGATCGGGAAAAGGTCGCGGAGGGCGCCGCTAGTCATGCCGGAAATCACCACCATGTTCTGGGATATCGGAGGCGTGATTCTCACCAATGGTTGGGACCGGGTTTCCCGCCGCCAAGCTGCGGCCGCCTTCCATCTGGATTGGGAAGAGTTCCAGGATCGTCACGAATTGTCGTTTCCGGCGTTTGATTCCGGACTTATCTCTCTGGACGAATATCTCAACCGTACGCTGTTCTATCGTCCTCGGCCCTTCACGCGCGAAGAGTTCCGGGCGTTCATGTTTGCGGAATCGAAGGAGTACCCCGAAACGCGAGCGGTCCTGCGGAAGGCATCCGAGTCGGGAAGGTACCTGATCGGGGCGATCAACAACGAGCCACTGGAGTTAAATCAGCATCGCATCGATGCCTTCGGCTTGCGGCGGGATTTTCTGATATTTTTCAGCTCGTGCTATGTGCGGTCCCGAAAGCCCGAGGAATTGATTTACCGCGTAGCCCTGGAAGTGACCCAGCGGCCCGCCCACGAATGCTTGTTCATTGACGACCGCCCCCTGAATTTGGAAATGCCCAAAAAGCTGGGAATCAACGTTATTCACTATGAGAACGCGCCGCAGCTCCGGCGTGATCTTCAAAGGTACAACGTTGAGGTATAGTGTCGAACGCTGACGGTGTGGGAAAACTCGGGTTTGATGGAGATGGCTGTGGATACCAATCGTTCCGGACACGTAGCAACCTCGGAGCCGTGCACCGTCGTATTGTTCGGTGCTTCCGGCGACTTGGCAAAGCGCAAAGTCATTCCCGCGATGTTCGATCTGGCCAGCCATAACTCGCTGGGACCTCGGTACGCCATCGTCGGTTTTGCGCGAACGCCAATGACCGATGAGACTTTCCGGGCATCCTCCGCGGAAGCCGCCAAGAGTATTTCCGAAGTCGGTCCGATTGACCCGAAGAAATGGGCTGAGTTCGGCTCCTGCCTCTATTACCAGGCGGGGGAATATGGGAACCCTGACGATTACGCCAAGCTTGCCAAGAGGCTTGATCAGCTCGCGGCGGACAACAAGCTCGGCAGTAATCGGTTGTTCTACCTCTCGACCCCGCCCGAGGTATATCACCAGATCGTCGAGCAATTGGGTCGTGCCGGGCTGGCGAAACCGAGCTCCCCGGATTCGTGGGTGCGAATCATCATTGAAAAACCGTTCGGCAGAGATCTCGCATCGGCAAAAGATCTCAACAAGACGGTCCTCGGTGTTTTCGACGAGCCCCAGGTTTATCGAATTGACCACTATCTGGGAAAAGATACGGTGCAAAATTTGCTGGTACTGCGGTTCAGCAATGGCATCTTTGAGCCCTTGTGGAATCGCAATTACATCGATCATGTGCAAATTACGGCCGCGGAAACCCTGGGCGTGGAACGCCGCGGCGGTTTCTATGAGACGGCTGGCGCTCTGCGAGACATGATTCAAAGTCACGTTTTGCAGCTGACTTCCTTGGTGGCTGTCGAGCCGCCTGCTTCCTTCGATGCCACCTCAGTGCGAAACGAGAAGCTGAAAGTCCTGCAATCGATTCGTCCCTTCGACCTGCCCATGGTTGCCCAATCGGTGGTTCGTGGACAATATTCGACTGGATCCATTGAAGGGAAACCCGTACCTGGGTACCGTTCCGAACCCGGCGTGAGTCCCAATTCGCGCACGGAGACCTTCGTAGCCGCTCAGTTACTGATCGACAATTGGCGCTGGGCCGGCGTGCCGTTTTATTTACGCACCGGCAAGCACCTGGCGAAGCGCACTACCGAGATCGTCATCCAGTTCAAGCGTGCGCCGCACATTGTATTCCGCGAGCGCGACGTTGAGCCGAACCGCCTGGTATTGAACATCCAGCCCGATGAGGGGATTTCCGTTTCTTTTGGCGCTAAACGGCCCGGCCCCGAAATGAATATTGGAAATGTAACCATGAATTTCAGCTACCTGGAAGGATTCGGAGATGGCGCGCGCAGCGCATATGCCACGTTATTGAGTGATTGCCTGCGCGGGGACGCCACCCTCTTCGATCGTGGAGACAGCGTGGAAGCCGCCTGGGCGCTGGTCGATCCCATTCTCGACGTTTGGAGCGCCGCAAAGACCGCGAGCGTGCCGCAGTACCCGGCAGGCACCTGGGGGCCGCGCGAATCGGACGCTCTGCTCGAGCGTGACGCGCGTCAATGGTTCAATCCCGAAGCGTGATCCGGCCAAGTTCATCCACAATCAAACCCTACATTCGAAGTGGTGTTTAAGAGAGCGACAGGGGGGCTAGGTGATCCTTGCGGGGGACGTCGGCGGAACAAAGTGTAACCTGGCCCTGTTCGCCGAGGAAAACGGAAAGCTGACTTCGGTTTTTAGTCAGCGCTTTGCCAGCAAGGAATTCGCGCATTTTGATTTGATCGTGAAGGAATTTTCACGGCTAGCGGCCTCCCACCTTTCCTCTCATCGGGTGATCGCTGCAGGATTTGGCGTGGCTGGCCCGGTGATCGACAATCACGTGCGCGCCACGAATCTTCCTTGGGTTGTCGATGCGGCTACTCTGGAGCGGGAGCTGCGCGTCGAAAAGGTGGTGCTCATGAACGATCTGGGTGCCACCGGCCATAGCATCGAGCACCTTGCGCCCGAGGAATTCTGCACCCTCAATCCGGGCAAAGCGGAGCCCGGGGGCACTCGCGCCTTGATCGCCGCGGGCACTGGCCTGGGGCAATCCTTTTTAGTGTGGGACGACTCGCGCTATCGAATCGTACCTTCCGAAGGTGGCCACTCCGACTTTGCGCCGCACTCCGAACAACAGATTGAGTTGCTGCGGTTTATGCGCCGGCGTTATCCACAGGTAAGCTTCGAGCTGATTCTCTCGGGGCGCGGATTTCGCACCATTCACGAATTTCTCGATGCCAAGGTCACCCATCCGTCCTTCGACGATCCCGACGCCGATCCCGCACCGGAGATTACCCGCTGCGGATTGCAGCGGACCTGTCCTGTTTGCGTGGCCACCCTCGATCTTTGGACCGACATTTATGGGGCGGAAGCGGGAAATCTCGCGCTGAAAGTCCTGGCTCTCGGAGGAGTCTATGTGGCCGGTGGGATTGCGGTGAAGATTATTGAAAAAATTAAAGACGGAACGTTCTTTAAGGCCTTCAAGGATAAGTGGAAATTCGAGAATCTATTGGGAAACATTCCGGTTTCTGTGGTCTTGAATGAATCTGCGCCTCTGTTGGGTGCGGCCTACGAAGCGCTGGCATCGGTCCGTCGATAGCTGCAGACCTGCAAACATAGCGCTGCTGTTTTGTTCGATGGAAGATGGCTCGCGATGCGCCGCGACTCGTGAGTTTGCCGGCTCGGGCATATTCAAACCTTACAATTCTTTGCTAAGCTGTGGCGGCAGCGCCGCCCGTGTGTGATCCAGTCTGCGCGGAAGCGCAAGGAGCAGGATATGAGCAGCGCCGTTACCACTCACGTTCCCGATCTTGAAAACTATGTGCACGGCGCATGGCGGCGTTCCGCTGGCACAGAATATAGGGATGTTTTGAATCCCGCCAGCGGGGAAGTCTTGGCGCACACCCCGCTGTCCACCAGCGCGGACGTCGATGCTGCCGTGCAGTCTGCCGCTGCCGCCTTTCCCGCCTGGCGGCGCACCCCGCCGGGCGAGCGCATTCAATATCTCTTCAAGTTGAAAAATCTTCTGGACGATCACATTGAGGAGCTGTCGCGGCTGATCACTATCGAGAACGGTAAGACCTTTGCCGAAGCCAAGGCCGAACTGCGGCGGGGAATCGAAAATGTTGAGGTAGCTTGCGGCATCCCGATGATGATGCAAGGTTACAACCTGGAAGACGTTACGCCCGGAGTAGACGAAATGCTCATCCGCCAGCCGCTCGGCGTGGTGGCGGCGATTACCCCGTTCAATTTTCCTGCAATGATCCCATTTTGGTTTTTACCGTATGCCATTGCATGCGGAAATACCTTTGTTCTCAAGCCCTCCGAACGCGTTCCGTTGACCATGCGCCGGGCCATCGAATTAGTCGAAAAGACGGGCGTCCCTAAAGGTGTTGTGAACCTTGTCAATGGCGGGCGCGAAGTGGTGGATGCGCTCTGCGATCATCCCCAGGTTCGCGCCATCAGTTTTGTGGGCTCGACGCCGGTTGCCAAGCATGTATACGTCCGATCAGCTGCCAGCGGGAAGCGCATGCAATGCCAAGGTGGCGCGAAGAATCACGTGGTGGTGCTGCCCGACGCGGACATGGAGCTTGCGACTCAGATTATCAGTGACAGCGCCTTTGGCTGTGCGGGGCAGCGATGCCTTGCAGTTTCCGTGGCGGTCACTATTGGCGAGGCCCAGAAAACATTCCGCGACGCTATTTCCAATGCTGCCTCGGCAATTCGAGTTGGAAATGGACTGGAGGGCGGCATCCAAATGGGTCCGGTGATTACCCGCGAGAGTAAGCACCGCATTGAATCCCTGATTGCCAAGGGCGTCGAAGAGGGCGCGGAACCCGTCGTGGACGGCCGCAACGTCCAAGGGACCAATCTGGAAACCGGTAATTTTCTGAAGCCCACAGTGTTGGACGGATTGCCCTCGGCCAGTCAACTCGCGCAAACCGAGATTTTCGGCCCGGTTCTCAGCCTGGTTCACGCCAATTCGATTGACGATGCCATGGATTTCCTGAGCCGTAGTCCTTACGGCAACCAGGCGTCCTTGTTTACCACCAGCGGGGCGGCGGCACGAAAGTTCCGCTACGAAGCACCCGCGGGAAACATCGGAATCAACATCGGTGTAGCCGCGCCTATGGCCTATTTCCCGTTCAGCGGATGGAAAGACAGCTTCTTCGGAATCCTTCACGGGCAGGGCCGCGATGCTGTGGAGTTTTACACGGAGTCAAAGATCGTCGTAGAGCGCTGGTCGCGTCAGGAAACGCGAAAGTTTTAGCGCTGATGCCGGTTCGTCCGTTTCGGGTAGACACCCATAATGACAGCTAAACCTCTGCATCTCGACGTCAACGAGCAGATCGAATGCGCTCACACGCTAGCGTCTCGCTTTTACACCGATCCATCCATTCTGGATGTGGAACGCGGCAGGATTTTCCTTCGCAGTTGGCAATTGGTAGGCACTCTTAGCCGCGCTTGCGGACAGGGCTACGGCGCTAAGCGCACCATCGCCGATCCGGAAACTTTCTTTACGGCCGAAGTCGCAGGTGAGCCGATCGTGGTGGTTCGCGACAAACAGGGCATCCTGCGGGCTTTCAGTAACGTCTGCCGTCATCGCGCCGGACCTATCGCCCACGACAGCGGCTGCCAGCACGTGCTGCGCTGCGGATATCACGGTTGGACCTACGCGCTCGATGGCCGGCTCATTGGAACTCCCGACGTCGAGGGAGTCGAATTCTTCGATCGCGGCACCATGGGCATGGTGCCTGTGCGCGCGGAGATCTGGGAACAGTTTATTTTTGTGAACTTTGATGCTTCCGCTGAGCCGTTGTCGGCGTACCTTGGCGATATTCCCCAGCAGGTCCGTGGCTTTGAGTTCTCAGGATTGCAATTCGCGGAGCGCCGCGATTACCTAATCAACTGCAATTGGAAAGTGTACGTCGATAATTATCTGGAGGGCTATCACATCCCGATAGCGCACCCCGGACTGATGAAGGAGATCGATTACTCCCAATACCGTACGGACACCTTTCGATATCACTCCCAACAGTTCGCCCCAATTCGAGCCATGAAATCGCAGGACGATGGCGAACGTTTTTATGCGCCGGGAACCGGCTTGCAGCAGGCTCTGTATTTTTGGGTCTTTCCCAACCTGATGTTGAACATTTATCCGGACAATATCTCCACCAACCTGATTGTCCCCGTCTCAACCGATAAGACTCTGACCATCTTTGAGTGGTTCTCCCACGACGTGACTTCCGAAAAGGTTCAAAAACGCATGAAGCGAGCGATCGCTTTCAGCGACCAGGTTCAGCAGGAAGATATCGGGCTGTGCGAGAGCGTCCAGAAGGGACTTCACTCGTCCACTTACCAGCGCGGCCGCTACTCGGTGAGGCGTGAAAATGGCGTGCACCATTTCCACATGTTGCTGGACGAATTTATCGGAACGCGGTGAGCTCTAAGTCTTAAAAGACTTCAGACCGTTTCCGCGGCGGCGCCGGCTATTTCAAAGCGCAATCGCTGCGCTCCCAAGACTGGATGGGTGGCCGTTAGTATCACGGTCCCCGTTTCCTCCTTCGCTCGAATCCACACGGCACCCGTGCCCCCGATCAGGGCAAACGGATTGTCGCCAATCAGATTCGCCGGCCCTTGTAGATCGAACTTAATGGCGTCATTCGCGAAGGGGCGTATCGCTCCAAATTCATCCGTGACCCGCAAGACGACCCGGGTGGTATCCGCGCCGTCGCTATTCAAACTGGTATCATCGGGAATCAATGTGAACTTCTGATCTACGCCGCGGCCGGACAATGTCTTGGAGATGACTTGCTTACCGGCGATGTACCCTTCGATCCGCAGATCACCCCAATTGAAAACCGCACGGCTTAAATCGGCAACAAATGGCGGGTATCGCAGATGCGCGAATTCCGCTTTATTCGGGTCGACCTCTGCTGCCAATTTATCGGCGATAAAGAACTTCAGATGGTCGCAGTTTGAGAACACCACCGCCTTGGTGAAACCGATCGACTCATCGCCTCGCGCCCAGTGGAAAGCCGGCTCCAACACCACTTCTTCCACTGGATCGCACTGCGATTTGTAGAAGCCGGCGGCGGGTTTGGGCTCGCGGAAGATGTCGGTCACCCCGTGGTAGCAGATGCGATCGCCGCTCCCGAAATCCGCATGGGTGTTGTAGTCAAAGGCGCACCAACCGATGCCGCCCGCGTATTGCGGATTGGAAGCCAGCTGATCGTGAATTCGCGCGTGCCGCATGGCGTGTTCGGTCAAGCGCTCCACGTTGTCGATGGTTTTCGTGGGATAGGTGTGTCCGACGAACTCGGTGTTCAAATACCGTGGATGGTTCGGTGGCTTCAGCGGAAACCCGAAATCGTTCATGGTGAAAACGTCTTCGAGGAACTCCGATTCCTGGAAATAGCGTATCCCACCGGTCTGCCGAGTCGGATCCAAGCGATGCGCGAGGGCGTTGGTTCGGACATAAAAATCGTGATCGTCCTTTGATTCGTTGATTCGAACGCCCCACAAAATAATGCTGGGGCGATTCCAGTCGCGGCGGATCATGCGGCTTACGTTATCGATGGAAATAAGCTTCCAGGTCTCATCCCCAATATGCTGCCAACCGGGAATTTCTTCCAGCACCAGCAAGCCCATTTCATCGCAGGCATCCAGAAAGTGTCGGGATTGCGGGTAGTGCGAAGTACGAACGATATTGCATTTCAAGGTCTTGCGCAAAATTCGAGCGTCGCTACGCTGGGCGCGGCCCGGCATGGCTTGCCCCACAAAAGGGAAGGTCTGATGGTGATCGAGCCCGCGCAGCTTGATGACTTTGCCGTTTAGCTCGAAACCATGGTCGGTAAAGCTCGCTTCGCGAAATCCGGTTCGGCGGCTGTCTTGATCGAGAAGTTGCGTTTCCTTCAGCAATCGGACATGCACGGAATAAAGTTTGGGATCGCTGAGATCCCAAAGCTTGATCGCTCCGAGATTTTCCAGGCGCACGGTATGCCCCACCGGATCGCGGCCAGCCTCCGAAGCGGCAACCCGCTGGGTGGCTTTGGCCATGCGCTGATCTCCGTCGCGCAGCTCAATCTCCAGTGTCAACGGTTCACGGGATCCTTCGGTGTGCTGCAAATAGCATTCCACGTCGAGCGACGGATGTTCGCTCAACACGTCTTTAGGCTTGGCAAAAATATTCTCGATGAACGTATTGGGGACGATACGCAGAGCGACTTCGCGGTAAATCCCGCCAAAAGTCAGATAGTCGATCTGATAGCCGAAAGGAGGAATGTCCGCGCGTTCACGCGAATCCACATCCACCGCCAGCACATTTTCTCCGCCGAAATCCAGGTGAGGAGTCAGATCGAACGAAAACGGAGTGTAACCTCCCTTGTACTCGCCCAGGCGCACGCCGTTGATCCACACCGTCGAAGCGGTCATCACCGCTTCGAAATCGACAAACACACGCCGGCCGCGAGCTTCAGCGGGCAGCTTAAAGCGCCGGCGGTACATGGACACGAATTCATAATCCTTGTCGTCGAAGCTGTGCCACGGGAGCCGAATGTTAGTGTGAGGAACGACTACACGTTCGAATGCGGAATCGTCGAAGTCCCGCCTGTGCGCCGCGTCGATCACGCTGTTATGGAAGCGCCAATTCCGATTCATCGGCAGCACCATGCGCCCACCTGCAGGGGCGTCTGCAGCCAGCGGTGAAGTCCCCGCGAGCGTGCCGCTCGCGAGCGTTCCTGCGATGACGGTACTGGTCGTTTTCAAGAAATTGCGACGGTCCATGATTGTTCATCCCCTTCAGATCTTGCAGAATTATCCGTTCGCAGCGGTGACCAGGCACCACCACCGGCATCAGCGAGAATTACTTTTTCAACAGCGCGTTAATCGCCGCTTGCGAGATGGCTTCGTCAATTTCAGATTTAGCTCCGCTGGCCGCAAAGCCGCCCAGGGTGTGGCCATCGACGATGATCGGAAGTCCACCTTGATTCGGGAAGAAATCTGGAAAGGCCAGAGCTTCAACGTTTCCTTTTTTCACATAATCAGCGGCGTCTTTGGAAGGACTGCCATACGCCGCTGCGTGCCGAGCTTTTCTCTGCGCAAATTCGATGGAATTCAGCGAGGCGTGATCGCCTTTTTGCAGGAAGATTAGGTTCCCGCTGTCATCGACGACACATAGGGTGACATCCACATTCCGATTCTTGGCTTCGGCTTCCGCGGCTGCCACCATCTTCTTGATTGCGGCGAGGTCCAAGTATTTTTTCGATGGGAGATCGTCGGCCAGAGCTACACTAAACACAGCAACGAGCAAGAACGCCAGTTTCAACATGCGCATTTTACGACAACCTTTCCGCTGATCCGTTTTCGCGAGCCTGTTTCAGACGTCGCAGAGGTCAACCGCTTCGCGCAGCGACGTGAGCGGATCGCGAGTGGGCACGAATTCATGGGCCACGTACCCGTGGAAGTTCGCCGCCGCAATGCCGCGCATCACGCCATCCCATTGCACTTCCTGCGTATCGTCCAGCTCGTGGCGTCCCGGTACTCCGCCAGTATGGAAGTGGGCCAGCCACTGGATGTTTTTCTGAATGGTGCTGATCAGATCGCCTTCCATAATTTGCATGTGGTAGATGTCGTACAACAGCTTCACCCGCGGAGAATGGACGGCTTGCACCACCTCCACCCCCCATGCGGTGTGATCACACATGTAATCGGGGTGGTTCACCTTGCTGTTGAGGAGCTCCATGCAGATCGTGACGCCGTTATCTTCGCCTATTTTCTTGACGCGATTCAGCCCGGCGATGGTATTTTTTGCGCCCTCCGCGTCGGACATGCCGTCGCGATTTCCCGAGAAGGTGATGACGTTGCTCACCCCGGCCTTGGCAGCCAGCGGAATGTACTTGCGAAACCCCTCTTCGATCTTCGCGTGATTCTCTACGCGATTCAGAGCGCTCTTGATCTCGCCACCAAAGGCATAGCCCATGCTGCAGACCAAGCCATAACGTCCAGGAACGTCGAACTCGTCGGGGTTCAGGAGGTCGATCGCTTTTAGACCAATTTCCGCCGCATATGCGCACAACTTGTCCAGCGGAATATCCTTGTAGCACCACCGCGAAACGGATTGCTGAATGCGCCCTTTGCGGGCGATGGATTTCTGGTCAACGGACCAACCAGGCAAAGGAGTGGAGGCCACGGCGGCTCCGGTTAATGCTGTTTTTAGCAGACTACGTCTCGTCAGGTCAGTCATAAAAGGCACCGGGAGTGTAACCAAAATCGGTTCGACTAGCGAACGTTTTTGAGCGCTTTTACTTCGATTTCTTGGATTGTTCAGGCATTGTGTTCGGCTTGGCCAAGGCCCGAGCAGCGCCGGTCGAGATGCCGCCATCCACCAACAGGGTCTGCCCGGTTACGTAGCGGCTGGACTCCGCCGCCAGGAACACCACTGCTCCGTCCAGATCATGGGGCCGCCCCGGGCGCTTCACCGGAATACGATCGGAAATGTACGCGACCCACTCCTGATCCTCGTACATCACCTTGTTCTGTTCGGTTCGAAACCAGCCCGGTGCAAGACAATTGACGGTGACGCCGTGCTGGCCCCAATCGTCGGCCAGGCTCATGGTGAGCTGACGGATGCCGCCCCGGCTCGCTCCGTACGGCCCCAGCCCGGCGTAGCCGGCCACGCTGGTCACCGATCCGATGTTGATGATCCGGCCGTAGCCATGGGCAACCATGCGCCGCGCCACCGCTTGCGCAACGAAAAAGCTGCCGCGCAGGTTGGTGTCCAAGATCAGGTTCCAGTCTTCCCAGGTGACCTCCAGAGCCGGCTTGCGTACATTGCAACCTGCGTTGTTCACCAGGATCTGCAACTCGCCGAAGGCTTGCTCGGCATCGGCGACCATCCGTTCGATGCTCTCATGATTGCGAACATCCAGTTCCAGCGAAACCACCCGGCGTCCGAGCGCCTTGATTTCCGCTTCGAATGGTAGAAGATGATCACGATTCCGGCTGGTGAGAACTAGATCGGCGCCCGCTTTTGCCAACGCACGACCCAGATATTGGCCTAGGCCCCGGCTGGTGCCGGTGACAATCGCGGTTTGGCCGCTCAGATCAAACAATCCATCGGTCACGATAACGTCCCGGGCGTCAGCACCACCTTCATCAGGTTGGGTTCGCGCGCGTGCAATCGTTCGAACCACTGCGGACCTTGTTCCAGGGGAGCGATGGCGGTGATCAGCGGCTTTACGCGAATCGCGCCGCTCGCCATCCATTCGATGGCTTGCGGATATTCACCCGCGGAAGCACAAGAGCCCTGCAGCCGGATTTGTCGCGTAACCACCTTCTGCAGCGAGATTGTGACTTCAGGCGAAATGTTCCCCACCAGGACCACTGTGCCGCCCTTTCGAACGGTGTCGATGCACGCATTCACCGTTTCATTTCTACCCACGGCTTCCACCGCTACGTCGACTCCCACTCCGTCCGTGCGTTGCAGCGTCTCGCTGATCAAGTCGCTTCCTGCCGGCAGGACCTCCGTCGCCCCAAGCATTTTTGCCAGCGCCAGCCGAGACTCATCAACGTCGGCGATAAGCACCTGCTTGCAGCCGGCGGCTTGCAGAGCCTGTAGCGTCAACAACCCAATCGTTCCTGCCCCTACTACCAAAGCGCTCGTGGCTCTTGAGACCTGCGCGAGCGACACCGCATGCACCGCAACCGCTACCGCCTCCAGCATGGAAGCTTCGGCAAAGGAAAGCGCGTCGGGCAGCCGGTAAACGATGCGTGCAGGCACGCTGACAAATTCGGCGAAGGCCCCGGCACGGCGATAGTCTCCACAGGAAACGCCGAGAACCTGGCGGCGGTCGCAAAGGTTCACCTCTCCGCGCGCACACGGACCGCAAGCTCCGCAGTAGACCGTGGAATCAAAGGTCACCCGGTCGCCTTTCGCAAAAGTTTTGACGTCCACGCCAACGGCGGCAATGACACCGGCAGCTTCATGTCCCATGACGATCGGCGGTATACGCCGTCCCGAGGAGCCGTCGTAGCCGTGAACATCACTCCCGCAAATCCCGCATGCAGCGACGCGGACCAGCACCTCGTCGGACCCGGCAGTGGGCTGCGGGAGTTCGGTCATTTCCAGATGACCGTATTGTGAGAGCAGTAAGGCTTTCATTTGCGTTTCACTACCCATGTTTGAGCAATCGATGTTCCTGGCGATAGATCCAACCGGCTTGCACCTGCGTCAGGCCATGGACGCCAGCACTTCCCGCAAGCGCGTCGCTGCGTTGGATTCAGCTCCACGAGCCACCGCCGGCGCAATTGCTAGCGCTTCGCCATGATTTTCAAACCAGACTAAGAACGAAGATTGCTCTGCGCCCGCTAGCCGCTGCTGGTTAATCCAGTTGTAGTAAGCGCCCAGATCGGCGTCGATCAGCGAACCAGCATAATCGAGGTCGCCTGAGTCCGCGTTCCCAGCCAAAAGTTCGTTCATGGGTTTCTGCCGTTGACGCGGGGCAAAGCGCACCAGCAGTGTTAGTGGCTGAGCGCGCCGAAGGGTTTCGCGAGCGGTCCATTGCGCGAATGTCGTGCTGAAAATCTGCGTCCCCGATCCCTCGGTCAATAGCTTCAGTTGAAAACGGTCCAGCACCGGCCCGCTGGAGTTCAGCCCAAGATCGGCAGGATGCAACTGGGCCAGCAATGTTCGCAGAGCTTCTGGCCCCATTCCTGGCCGTTCGATCTCTGTCCGCAACTTGACCGATAACGCTTGCCGCGCAGGCTCCAACCCGCGATAGGAAATACAGGTGACCCGCGGATCGTGATCGGCTGCCGCTCCGCCATCCACATACCAATGGCCGAAATCTGCAGGATGCGCTTTCGCTCTGGTAGCGACGGCTTCTAGGAGCTGGGTGAGGCCGCCGTCTGGATTGATTCCCGTGAAATAGGTGCCGTGCGGCTTCAGCTTTCGAAAGATGGGCTCTTCCGGCGTTTGCACGCCTTGTCCGATAACCGCGATTCCCAGCCTCGGAATCACTGGCGGTTCGGGCGGCACTGCCGCCCGCAAGCGGTCGGCATATTGGATCGCCGCCGCGCGGAAGGCATCCACCTGGTGGGTGGTCCAAAGGTACGCGGAAAGCTGCTCCAAGAATTGCGCCGGAGCGCTTACCCAATCGCATTGCTCAAGCTGCGGGGACAAGCGAATTTGTTCGAATCCCTGAAACCACGCATGCAATTGCTCCGTTGGGAGTGATCGCAGATTCGCCAGTTCTTTCTCCACCGCTTTCCGCTCGGCCGGAAATTTGAAGTCGAAGTCGATGACTTCGCGCAGCAAGCTGGGCAGGAAGCTGAGAGGCATTTGCCGCATTGTGCCGATGTAGTCGATGGCCAGCTTGCCAGCTTCGGGAGGGTAGCTGCTGAACTGATCGGATTTTAGATCTCGAGGTAGCATAGCGTCAGGCAAGTTCGGTTATGGTTTTGCCCTGCGCCAAGGAAGGGGAAAAACCCAGAATCGCACCCAGCGTCGGAACCAGGTCGGTGGGCTCCACAGGACGATCGAAAACCACACCCTCCCGAACACCAGCGCCCAACGCCATCATCCAGGTAGTGCGCGACAACGCATCCCCTGTACGGTGGTGCTGAAAACCATTTCCTCCCGCGTCGTCATCCGAATCCCGGCCGAAGTCCGGCAGGATGAACAGCGTGGTATTGCCGGCATATTCCGGGTCACTTTGAATCGTCTTCCAGATTTCGCCGCACAGCCGGTCGGTTCGCCGGATCCCGTCGACATACAGCGAATATGCACCGGCGTGAGCAATATCAATGTCGTGCAGGGTGATCCAAAGCAAGCTGGGAGCTTGCTGGCGCATCAGCTGACGCGCGATGTACACCGAGAGCTCATCGGGGCTCGAGAGCGTCCGCGCGTGAGCCTTAAAATCGCTGACCGAAAGTCTCAGTATGTTCTCTAGCTGTTGCAGCTCCACCTCACTGCCACCTAGTTGCGGGGTGTACAAAGGCGTTTCGTAATTATCGTGAAGCAGGTGCGCGTAGTCGCTGCCACCGGTGGTTGCGGCGGTAAGCAGATGCTTGGGAAGAAGCACTTTGGCGCCGCTGCCCGCGCCGTAGGAACGATAACTGCTTTCTCCAATTCGATTGAAGCCGTTGCTGGGAGCGACCACCCAGGTATCTGAAGCGGGACGATTCAGATCCTTGCGAAAATATTCGAACGCCGTAGGATGTTCTGGAGGGAGTGATGCGAAGTTGTTGATCGTTTCGTAGACGCCGGTAGCCAGACTGGCGGTCGCCACATAGTGCCCCAGAATTCCGCGATTGACGACCTGGCTAAAAAAAGTGGATTGCGGGATCAAATCGCGCATCAGATGTGGAATGTTTTCCTGACCTTCTGGAGCGAAGGTTTCTTGATCCCGTGCACCTCCGCCAAAAGTAATCACTACGACTTTACGTTTTTTGTTCGGAATTCCCGATCGGGCCATCAGCCGCGATCCCAGCAACGTGCTACCCAGTGTCAAACCTGCTGCGTTTCGCAGGAACTCGCGGCGACCGAGCGCGAACTGCCGGGCCAGCTCATAGGCAGCCAGCTCGGTCTGAGCGGGGCGGTAGCAAGGGGATTTCATCGGCACAAAGCCCTGGCCTTCCAATTTTCCATCAAAATCTGACTCAACCGTTCAAAATCAGCCATTCCAAATCGCCAATCGCAATACCCGAATCACGCCACTCACGGACGCTCAGGGCCTCGCGTTCGGAGCATCCTTCGCCGAGTATACGAATTGGCGAATCTCCGCTTTTTGCTTGTCGAGGTCCGCCAGATGCTGCGCGCGAAGCCGCTGGTAGGTTTCGAACTGCTCCTGAGCGCGATCTTTGTCGCCGGTTCGCACGTAGGCTTGGCCCAGCCGGTAGTACACATCGGAGAGATCGGGATTGAGTTCGCCGGCGCGTTGGTACTCCGGGATTGCGGTCGCGAAATGATTTTGGTCGGAATATAAATTCCCGAGTTGCAGGTGGGCTTCGGCGAACGTAGGGTTCAGGGCAATCGAAGTTTTCAGCAGCAACTCGATCCGGTGCAGATCGAGACTCGGATCTTGCGCCCGCTTTCCCTTCCACAAGCTCATGGCGTAATAATACTGAGCGTTGGCGTTGCCAGGTTGCAACTGCGCATAGCGCTGAAAGCGCTGAATGACATCGTCGGCTTGGCTCGGAGAGCTGTCGTACGCCCTCGCCAGGAAAAGGTAGCACGTAGGATCCGATGGGCTTAGATCCGCGCCACGAAGCAGGGATTTGACGGCGTCGTCGTATTTGCCGAGTCCATACAGCGCCATTCCCAGCCCAATCGCCAGGCGAGGGGAGTCTGGATAGCGAGAGGTGGCCTGTTGGAACACCGCGATGGCCGGTTCCAGAGTGCGGTGCAGCAGCAACTCGCTTCCCCAATCGAACAGGTTGCTCTCGCTGGGCTCTGCGCGCGCCGCCAATTCGAATTCATTCTCGGCCGTGACAAACTTCCCATCTTTCTCTTCGATTTGCCCCAGCAGGTTATGCAACTCCGCGGCATTTTTGCGCGAAATCAGCTCCTGCACCAATTGCCGGGCGTCCCCCAGTCTCCCGGTCAAAAGATAGGCCAGGGATAAATCGTAGCCGTTGTCGTACGAAGACCCATCGATCTTCTGAGCTCGCTCAAGAAACGGCACCGCCTTGGCGACATTTCCCGCCCGAATGTAGGCCTCGCCTAAGTTATGGTTAGCATCGCCATTCCCCGGCTCGAGTTCAACGGCCTTTCGGAACTGCTCCTGAGCCCGTTCCGGCTTGCGCAAACGCATCAGGTTCGCAGCCAGGTTGCTTCTGGCGGCCGCGGAATCCGGCTGGAGCCGTACCGCCTCGGCAAGGTGTTCGTTGGCTTGAACGTCTTGCGATTGCGCGGAATAGACCAACCCTAGAAGTTCCTGCACTTCGAAACTCTCCGGCGCCTCGCGCTGAAGCGCTTCTAACTGCCGGGCCGCCTCACCAAAATGCCCCGCATCGTACTGTGCGACTGCTGCCTGAAACCGGCTCTCGAGGCTGCTGTTCGGCGCTGCCTGGGCGCCTGCTTCACTAACCTGCGCAAGCAGCAGCAACGCCCCCAGGGGCAAAAGGATCAGGCTTCGCATCCGCTTCACAATCTTCGAATGGTAACACTACGTTGAAACCGGGTGGCAGCACCGCAGCAAAGAAAAAGCCGGCTGAAGGGCTCTTTCGAACGCCTCCAGCCGGCTGCACACTTCCCGGGGTTAGTAGTAAAACTTCAAAGCAAACTGGATTTGTCGCGGATCATACGGAGCATCGCGAGTGGATCCGATTTCGCCGAAGGTCGAATTGGTGTAGTTGCCCGAACCAGAGATGGCCACTACGCCGTTACCGCCAAAGTTCGGGGCGTTGAAGTTCGGGTGGTTAAAGATGTTAAAGACCTCTGTACGGAATTGCAGCCGGAACCGCTCGTTAAAGACAAAGTCTTTGAAGAACGAGAGGTCCAGCCTGTGGAATCCGGGGCCTTCCACCTGAGTGACACCACCCAAGGCTGCGGCGCCGGTCAAAGGAACGCATCCTGGCACGGAAGCGGGATTGGGTACGCCTCCCGGACCTAGCACGCAGGGCTGGGTGAACGCTGCGGGGTTGCCGTAATAACTCAACAGCCCGTTTGCGTCCGTATGCAGACCTAGGTCCAAGGGCTGACCAGTTAAGAGAGCACCGCATCCCAGAGCCGCGGCCGTTTGGCTGGGGCAACCTATAGAAATCGGTTGGCCACCCTGGAGGGTGGTGCTGAAGACGACGCTCCAGCCTCCGATGGCCTTGTCTTCGAACCCTGACGCATCCGACGCGAATCGCTTGCCTTTGCCGAATGGCAGTTCATATCCGCCGCTGAAGTGGAAGACGTTGCGAAGGTCGAAGTCCGCCAAACCGTAATCGAATGCCTGGCCGAGACCTGGAACGTCCGGTGCCCGGAAGCCATTATAACTGTTGGAAGCTCCGATGCTTCCTCCGTTCAGCAAGTCGCCCGCATCCGACATGGTCTTCGAATAGGTGTAAGTGAACAGGAAGTTCAACCCGTTCGAAAACTGCTTTTCAAGCTTGGTTTGCAGGGAATGGTATGCGCTCATACCCGCGGTCGCCGCATAGCTGGAATTGAACCCGAAATCCGGGTACTGCACCAGAGTGGCTTCTGCGGTGCTCTGACCGGCGATGGACATGGGGGTGTTGGTACCGGGGAACGACTCCAGATGCCGCGCCAGCGTGGTCACGTAGCCAGCCTGGATCGACATAGTAGGTGTCAGTTGGTACTGCAGGGTAAGATTTCCGGCCATGGTATAGGGAGTCTGGTAGTCGAACTGAATTCCGCGCAATGCCAAACCACTGGCGTTGACTAGCAAGGGACTGAGCGGAGTGCAGGAGAAACCCGTCTCGAAGGTTGCCGTCCCTCCGGGACCCGCGGTCGCGCACCCAGGAAAGGAGATGGGAGTCGAATCGTTCGCTGGGGCGAATTGGAAATTGAACTGGAACGGATAATTTTCCCCGATGTTCGGTGAAAACCCGCGGTTTTCAAAGCCGTTGTAGAAGATACCAAAGCCGCCTCGAGCCACCAGTTTGGGAGTGACCTGATATGCAAAGCCGACCCGCGGGGCAATGTTATTTTTCTGAGAATTGCCTAGCCCCTTGCCGTACTGGTTGGTGATATCCAACGCGATCCCGTCTTTGGCCAGCAGGTTTAGGAAGCTGGGCGAAAGATTGCCGGAGTTTGGTCCCTCCGGGATGATGTACATGGGACTCCCGGTAGGAGGCCCAGCGGGCACAAAGTTAGCCTGGTTGGAGTGATGTTCGAGTACCAAGCCAAAGAAGTCATAGCGGACGCCGAGGTTGACCGTCAACTTAGGCGTGAGCTTGATGTCGTCGTTGACATAACCACCGTAGTAGTTCTTGCCGTTATCGGTTAGGGAGATGTTGGAGAGATCGATTGCGCTCGATCCTCCCAAATAATTAACGCCCCCAGGCACCGTGCTCAAGGTCGGAGTCAGCAAGAAATCCGCCCGCCCGGTGTTACCGGTGTCGACCCCTGCTACCTCCGTGAAGTCTCCGTTGTAGTCGTATTCTCCGCGAGACCAGGGTGGCTGTAGAGTAGAAAACTTTACGTGCTGCCACTCAAAACCCATTTTGAAGGTGTGCTTGCCAAGGATTTTGGTTACGTCGTCGGTAAGCTGAAATGTCGAACTTACTTCGTCCGACGGCAGAAAAGCGTTGCTACCCAGCGTTGACAGTCCATTGATTCCGAAAGCCGGAAGGCCCCCATTTTCACTTACTTGGGGAACTGCCTGAATTCCAAACTGTGACGGGATATCGCTGAGGTCATTGGCCGAAGGCGAGACTCGGGTGGTATGAAGATAGTTCAGACCCGCACGCACGACGTTCACTAGCGTTGGAGAAAAGGTGTGGGTATAGCTGAGCGCACTCTGTTGGGCGTTAGCGGTCTGATCGCCTTGTTGGAAGCCCCCACCGTCCGCCACGCCTCCAAAGATGCCGGGAATGAATTGCGGGTCGTCGGCCAGGCTGAAGCGGAAGAACACCTGGTTCTTGTCATTCAAATCGAAGTCCATGCGCGCGTCAAAAGCGTTGCGGTGTTCAAAAAGCTTCGGCGAATTGGCGTAGTTTGAGAATAGCGAGGAGGCGCCATTGACGGTGGGCAGCGGATAAAGATTCAAGAGCTTTATTGCGTTCGGATCCAGGCGATTAGCCGGGATCATGTTCAGCCCGCAAGCCGCAACCGTAAACGTGAAGCCGGCAGGTGCGGAGCCGCACGTCCCGAAGGGATCTCGAACATACACGCCAGGAGAAATCTGTCGAGTCGTGGCCGGATCCAAGATCGTGCCCAAGGGCATCGTTCGGCCCAAGGCGTCGGTAACCGTGCCGGACTGAGCAGCGATAAGGTCTTGCAAATCCGTGTAACCGCTGGCGCGTTCCGCGAGACTAGGAACCGACCCGGTCAGAACCGTTCCCTGAACCCGGCGTAGTCCTTCGTAATCTCCAAAGAAGAAAACCTTGTTTCTGCCGTTGAATACCTTCGGGATGATGACCGGTCCACCGGCAGTGAAGCCGAATTGATTTTGGCGGAGTTCGCCCTTTTGAATGCCATGGGCGTTTTCAAAGAAGTCCGCGGCATCAAGTTTATCGTTGCGGAAAAATTCCCAGGCATCCCCGTGAAAGCTATTGGTGCCGGACTTGATGCTGGCATTCAGAACCGCGGCGCCAGAACGCCCGAATTCTGCGCTGAAGTCCGACGTTTGAACTTTGAACTCTTGCACCGCGTCAACCGGTGGGAGAACGACGTAGTTGGTGCCGTTCAGGAAGTCTACCGTATCTGAATTGTTGTCGATTCCATCGAGCAAGTAATTATTTTGCGCCGGCCGCAGGCCATTGGCCGAAAAGGCGCCGCTAGCCGCATTTCCCCGGGTATCTGCTTGCGGGGTGTTCACACCAGCGGCAAGTTGCGCGAGGAACGTAAAATTGCGGCCATTCAACGGAAGGTTATCCACGTTGCGCCGGTCGATCACTTGACCTACGGAGGCGTCTTGCGTTTCCAGAATCGGCAGGGTCGAGGTGACCTCGATCGTTTCTGTCGTCGAACCGGGCTTCATCGAGAAGTCCGCCACCACGTTCTGGTCGACGTTGACTGAGACGTCCTTCTGTTCGGTTTTTTGGAAACCCTGAAAGGTTGCGCTGACCGTGTACGTCCCAACGCGCACCGGCGAGAACTTGTAAGTTCCGTCGCCTCCCGTCGTGTACGACAGCGTGGCGTTCGTGCCTTGGTTGATGAGCGTGACCGTGGCGCCCGAAATCGGGCCACCCGACGAATCGGTGACGGTGCCCAACACGCTTCCAGTATCCACCTGGGCACTCAGCGGCGTAAACGCAAGCAATGCGACAACGAAGCCGGCCAACAAAGCCAAAGAACCCCGCCGGATCGACATTGAAACGGCCTTTCGAATCATGAGCTGCCTCCTCAATACCACGATGCCAATTCGCGCGCAGATAGATAAGCGTGGGATTGCGCCCACGCCGGGTGGGGACCAAACCGCTCAATAGAATGTCAGACTGAATTCGGCTACCCCAAGCCGCTTAACCGCTTAACCCGGTAGTATCATTGCGTCTTCGCGATTGTCAAGTATTTTTTAATACTCTATAATGGCTTTCAACGTTGTGGTTCCCGCGAACAACGAACAACGCTTTTGAGGATGGCCGAGCGCTCAGCCCATGAGTTTAACGATTCGCGATGTGGCCAAGGCCGTGGGCGTGTCCACCGCCACGGTTTCCAACGTCCTGAACAATACCGGTAAAGTGGGACGCCCGACCAGGCGACTGGTGCTTTCCGCGGTTCGCCGTCTTGGTTACGTGCCCGATGCGCACGCCCGGCATTTGGCGTCGCACGATACTCGGACCCTTGGCATCATCGTGTCGGACATTGAAAATCCTTTTTTTCCGGAAATCATAAAGAGTTTTGAGGTCCGCGCGCGAGAGTTGGGTTATGACGCGATCCTCAGCGATACCAATTACGACCCCCGGCGAACCCGCAAAGCTGCCGAGCGCATGATGGAGAACAAGGTTCGCGGCGTCGCGGTGATGACCTCGGAAATCAGCCTGCACCTCATCAACGAATTAGCGCGCAGGAGAATCGGTGTCACCTTCCTGGACTTGGCACCGGTGCGAATGTATGTGAGCAATCTGCGGATCGATTATTTTTCAGGAATGAAGCAGGTGGTGGACCATCTTTACCAGTTCGGACATCGCCGAATCGCGTTCGTCGCCGGGCGGCCAACTTTGAAGTCCAACGTGGTTCGCCTAGAAGCGTACGAGAAATGCTTGCGCGACCACGGACTGGAGCTGGGCCCGGTGTTGGCTGGCGATTTACGATTTGAAGGCGGCCTGGCCGCCGGGTTGGCAATCGCGAAAATGCATCCCAGACCGACGGCGGTAATGGCCGTCAACGATCTAACCGCGGTAGGGCTCATCAAGGGACTTACCCGGGGAGGCTGCCGCGTTCCCCAGGATATTTCGGTCACCGGATTCGATAATACTCGCCTAGCCGAGTACACCACCCCTTCGATTACTACCGTGGACGTTCACCGCGAACTCCTCGGTCAGATGGCGGCCGACGCCCTCCATCAGCTTTCCATTTCCGATAATCCGGAGGGGCGCGAATACCAGATTCCCGCCGAGGTGAAAATCGGAGAATCTTCGGGGCCTGCTCCGTCCGAGATCTAGGGCGAACTTTGACCGCACCTGGCTCGGTGCTAGCATCGCAATGTTGCACCGCTGAGGCCCGGATACTTCAGGATGGCGCGTTCCCCACACCGAAAGCTCACGGTCTCGCGACGACGATTCCTTCAGACCTTCCAGTGCTCACCGGTTCTCTTCCTCCCCGCGCCTTTGCGAGCGTGGCCCTTCGCGCCTTTTCGAATCGAGACCGCCGGCGCCGGGTTTCCCCTTGCCGAGCATCGGCTAACACCGCATTACCCCGCAAAATCTCCTCTCGACGATCTACTTCTGCAGGCCGTACCGGGAATGGATGAGTACGTCACAGAAAAATACGCGTTTGAAGTTTCGGAAGTGCTCGCCGAATGGAGTTCGGGCCTGCGGGAAACACCGCCGAATCTGTCGGTCATTTCCAGATCTCTGGATGCATCGATCGAAGCCAACAGCCTTGCGCCGTCGCAAGAGGATCCGATTCGCACCGGCGGTGGAATTGATGTGCTTCGAAAGCAGTTCGCCAGTGAGGTAGTCGTCGGCCGCGAAAAGGTCTTGAAGGGGATCGCGACCTATTTGGTCCCCATGTCGCGAATTGAAACTGTGACCTTCGACGTCGTCGGAGTGAAGCGGATGGACGACTCGCCGTTGCAGTGCCAGCTCGAAGTGCGTTACGACCTGGTTGGAGTACTGAGCGGCGGAGGGCGCGAAGAGCGTATCGGGCATTGGGTGATGCAATGGTCGCGCCTAGAGTCCGGTGCGTGGCGAGTGGTGCGATGGCAGACCACCGAAGAGCGTGTAAGCAAAGCGCGCGAATCCATCTTCGTCGATGTTAGTGCGCAAAGCTTGAGCCGTACCGGCTCTTACGCTAGCCAGCTGCTTCGCGGGGTTGACCATTGGCGAACGGTATTGGACGGCGCCTGTGGAATCGATGTCTATGGAAACAATGGTGTCGCGGCTGGAGACTTCGACAACGACGGATTCGACGATTTGTACGTTTGTCAGCCCGCGGGACTCCCCAACCGCTTGTACCGGAATCGCGGCGATGGAACGTTCGAAGATGTAACGGACAAAGCCGGCGTTGGCGTTCTGGATGCGACGGCCTGCGCGCTGTTCGCAGATTTCCAGAATCGCGGACTGCAAGACCTGCTGGTGGTTTGCGGCAGCGGACCTTTGCTTTTTCAAAATCAGGGCAACCGCACGTTTGTGCTCCAGCGCGATGCTTTCCGGTTTGCTCGGCTTCCCCAGGGCGCCTTTACTCACGCGGCGCTGGCGGACTACGATCGGGACGGCTTCCTGGATGTGTATTTCTGCGTGTACAGCTATTACCTTGGGCTCGATCAATATCATTATCCCGCGCCCTACTTTGACGCGCGTAATGGTCCGCCGAACTTTTTGTTCCACAATGAAGGGAATGGCAGTTTTCAGGATCGGACCGAGGCCGCCGGCCTAGACGCTGATAACGATCGCTACAGTTTTGCGTGCGCCTGGGGAGACGCAAATGGTGACGGATGGCCTGACTTATACGTAGCGAACGACTTCGGACGCGCCAACCTGTACCGCAACGATGGCGGAAAGTTCCGGACCGTTTCCACCGAGGCGGGGGTCGAAGATCCCGGCGCGGGGATGAGCGCGTGCTGGCTGGATTTCGATGGGGACGGTCAGCAAGACATTTACTCCTCCAACATGTGGTCGGCCGCGGGAATTCGCGTCTCGGATCAAGATAATTTCCAGAAAAACGAGCCGGAGAGAACTCGCGCAATCTATCGGCAACATGCAAGAGGGAATTCTCTTTATAACAATCAGGGGAATGGCAAGTTCCGCAACGTGAGCAAGGAAGCTGGAGTGGCGATGGGCCGGTGGGCCTGGTCTTCAGACTCCTGGGATTTCGACCACGATGGATATGCGGACCTTTATATCGCCAACGGCTATATCTCCGGACCCGACGAGTTAGACGTTTCTAGTTTCTTTTGGCGGCACGTTGTCGGAAAGTCCCCAGCCACATCCACTTCGTCGCCGCTGTACGAACGGGGCTGGAATGCCATCAACGAGATGATCCGGTCGGACGCTTCGTGGAGCGGCCGAGAGCGGAATCTGTTGTACGCCAACAATCATGACGGCACGTTTTCTGACGCTTCCGGTGTCGCCGGATTGGATGCCATCGAAGACAGCCGCGCGTTCGCGCTCGCCGACCTCGATCACGATGGGCGACTGGAAATCGTTCTGAAAAATCGCAACGCTCCCCAGTTGCGTGTGCTGCGGAATGCGACGAAAGATTTGCCTGCTTCCATCTCTTTCCGTTTGCACGGTACCAAAAGTAATCGCGATGCGATCGGCGCGGCCGTCACCATCGAGTCGGCAGGAAAGGTGCAGACCAAATACTTACAGGCTGGGTCGGGATTTCTGTCGCAGCATACCAAGGAAATATTTTTTGGGATTGGAGGCTCAGATCTTTTCTTGTCGGCGCGCATTCGTTGGCCCAGCGGCAGTATCCAAAAACTGCTTCAAGTTCCAACCAATCATCGAATTGAAGTGCAAGAAGGTTCGAACGATTTTATCGCCAAAGCCTTCGCGCCTTCGTCCCCGGCCTACCACCAGATCAGCCGGCCGGCCCAGTCTGGAGGTTTGCCGGATGCTATCGAGACTTGGCTCATTGATCCGCTGAGCGCGCCAGATTTTTCTCTGCCCGATTTAGCAGGAAAGACCATTACGCTGTCGTCATTTCGCGGGAATCTTCTGCTTCTCGTTTTTTTTATGAACGACTCGCCAACTTCGGTCGAGCAGCTGCGGATGTTGCAGCGGGGTAGGTCCGCGCTACAACCGGGTGGAGTCCGCGTCGTTGCCATCAATGTCGACGAGCAACCCGCGGTGCAGCTGACGCAATCGGTGGCGGCCAAAAATGGGCTTGTTTTCCCGGTGCTCCAGGGGACCTCGGAAATCGCCGGCGTTTTCAACATTGTCTACCGGTATTTGTTCGATCGCCGCCGCGACATGGGTGTTCCAACTTCGCTGTTAATCGATGCGCAGGGCATGATCGTAAAGGTGTATCAGGGCACCGTAGATCAAGCGCAGCTGGCAGAGGACGCGGAATCTTTGCCGCACAGTTCAGCGGAGCGAATTCTCCGGGCTTTGCCGTTCCCAGGCGTCCTGTATCAAGGCGCTTTCGAGCGCAACGACTTCACCTACGGTGTCGCTTTTTTTCAGCGTGGCTATCTCGATCACGCAGCGGCATCCTTCCACCAGGTGATCGCCCGGAAGCCGGACGATCCCGATGCGTTTTACAATCTCGGAACATTATATTTGCGCAAGAGCGACTTTCCGGCCGCGCGCGAGGCTCTCGAGAAGACCGTAGAGCTGCGCCCAGATTACCCGGAGGCTTGGAATAATCTAGGAATGCTTGCCGCTCAGCAGGGTCAAGCGAATACAGCGGTCCGCAACTTCGAGCGCTCGTTGGCGCTTCGACCGGACTACACCATCGCATTGTTGAATCTCGGCAACCTATACCGTCGCCAGGGTTCGCTGGAGAAAGCGCAGGAGCTCCTGGACCGCGCGCTTTTGGTCGCGCCGGACGACGCCGAGGCCAATTACAGCATCGGTATGTTACGCGCGGGCAAAGGCCTGGAGCAGCAAGCGATGCAATCGTTGGTGCGCGCGATCGATCTGCGGCCAGAGTACCCGGAGGCGTTAAATAACCTCGGCGTGCTGTTGGTTCGATCGCAACAGTACGGGGAAGCCGAAGCCAGATTCCAGGCTTGTATTCGAGTTGCGCCGAATTTTGATCAAGCGTACCTCAATCTCGCCAGGCTGTACGTCACGTTGAACGACAAAGCGAAAGCAAAAGAAGCTTTGCTGGCGCTCCTAAAACAGCAACCGGAGCACAAAATGGCTCGCCAAGCTTTGGAAATGCTAAATTAAACGACGAGCGATCTTCGCGTGGCGCGTGAAAAATCGCCGGAAATGCTTCTGGACCCTACATTGCAATCTTCCATCAAGACGTTTTCTATCGGGCCGAAACGGGCATGCCTTTTCCTCGCGCTATTAGTGTCGCGGAGTGTTGCGCTGCCGGCCCAACAGTCGGAGTCGAAGCGTTCCTCGGGTCGAGCTGGGTCCAACACGCCGCCGCTCCTTCTGGAAGCACAGGAACTCCTGCACGAGGGGCGCATAGCGGACGCCAAGGCGAAAATTGATCAGGAACTTGCGAAAAACCCCTCGAGCGCCGAAGCCTTCAACTTGTTTGGGATCGCTTGTAGCAACGAAAGGAACTACATCGATGCCGCCGCGGCCTTTCAATCGGCGCTAAACATCAACCCGCAGTCTAGCGAGCCTCGAAACAATCTCGGCAGCGTGTACATCGCGCAACAAAGATTTGACGATGCCGGGCGGGAGTTCAACAAAGTTTTGCGCCTGGACCCCGCGAACAACAACGCCAACTACGGTCTCGGCGTGGTGTTACTTGCGAAGGGCACGCCGGCATCAGCGATTTCGCACTTTTTGCGTGTGCATCCCGCCACGGTAGCTTCGCGCCTCAATCTCACCCGCGCGTATCTCCAGGCTGATCGGACCACAGATGGCTTGAAGGAGGCCACCCAGCTTTCGGTGATTGCCAAAGATGACGTTCAGCTGCACGTCACACTGGGGGTGCTGCTCGAGGAAGCCAAGCAGTATCGCGGGGCCCAGCTTGAATTGGAAAGAGCTGACGCTCTACAGCCTGAAAACTTCGATATTCTTTACCGGCTGGCCCAGGCGTGCCTCGGAAATCATGACTATCCAAGGGCCGAAACCGCCCTAAATCGGGCGCAAAAGCTGAAATCTGATTCGCCGGAGGCGCTGCAGCTTCTTGGTCAGGTTTATGTGGCCGAGAAGCGCCCCGTGGACGCGCTCGATTTACTTGTACGAGCCCACAAGCTGGCGCCAGAGAACGCCGACATCATCGTTTCGCTAGCTCGAGTCAGTATGAGCCAGAATTTTTTTGAAGATGCCATTCCGCTGCTGGAATCCGGCGTGAAACTTGCTCCAGGCCGCGCTGACCTGCATGCTGCGCTTGGCGAAAGCTACTTCATGTCGGAAAAAACCGAGAGAGCGATCGGAGAATTCAAAATCCTGATCCAGTTGGAACCCTCGGCACGGTCCTATGCCTTCATGGGTTTGACCTACCGGCATCTGGGACGCTTTGAGGAAGCCACCAAATATTTTGAGCAAGGCTTGAGCATTAATCCCCAGGACATCACCTGCCTATTCAGCCTTGGCTATATCGAGGAACATCAAGGAAGGCAAGCGGCGGCGGAGAACCGTTTCCAAGAGGTGCTCAAACTAAATCCTGACTTTCCCAACGCGCTGTTGGAGTTGGCAGATCTGCGAATTGCCAGTAAAAGGTTCGAAGAGGCCGCCCAGCTCTTGAGGCGTTATGTAAAGGTCAGCAGCGAGCCGGCATCCGGCTATTACAAGCTGGCCATGGTCGAGCGCAGCTTGCATGAAAGCCAGGCATCGCAACGCGATCTGGGTGTATTTCAGACCCTGTCCAAAGATGTCTCGCCGCATCCCTACGCGTACCAGAATCTTTTCGACTATCTGAATAATCTTTCCACTCTCCCCGCTCGGGATCGCGCTCGACTGGACCTTCAGCAATTGACCGAAGAAACTGCCAAGCATCCGGACCGGCCGCAAAACTTGTATCTGCTGGCCGAAACCTATCTGAAGCTTGGCAATCGCGAGGACGCACTAAAAAGTATTGCTCAGCTCGATCAAATCAGCGCCGGCGACTACCGCACCCAGACCGGCGTAGGAGTGCTCCTGGCACGTTATCGACTGTATGACGACGCGATCGCGCACTTCCAGATGGCGCTGAAAGCCAGTCCGGATTCGGATGATGTGAAGTTCGATCTGGCCGATGTCTACTTTCGCAAAGGCTCGTTTCCCCAAGCGCTGGAGACTTCGCAATCGGTTTCCGCTGCCGGCCAGCAGGATGATGCTTTCCTTGCGCTGCTCGGCGATATCTTTTCGCATCTTGGCGACACCGCTCGCGCCCAGAAGATTTTCTCCGAAGCGATCGCACGGAATCCGGATCGTGACCAATACTATTTGTCCTTGGCCCTGGTCCAACTCAGGGAAAATGACTTGAAGGCCGCCGAAGATACTTTGAAGGCGGGTCTGGCGCGTACCCCCGCGTCCGGCAAACTTCTTTGGGGTTTAGGTCTGGTCGCGGCTCTGGAAGGCGACACGGCGCAGGCCGAGCAGCGTTTTGCACGTGCCGTCGACTTGTTGCCGGAGTGGTCTGGCGGTTATTCCACCTTAGGGGTCTTCTATTATCAGACCGGTGAGATTGCGAAGGCTAAGGAAGTCCTGAATCGCTTCAAAGGCACCAATGCGAGCGGCGCCTTGGACGTAGAGCGCATTGAGCAGGCGCTATCGCGTGCGCCCTCAACCACGGTGTCGTCTGTTAACGAGCCCATGCCCTTGGTTGCCCGTCAGCAATTATTGCAATTCGCTCTGTCCCTGGCGGACCGCACGCTGTGAAACCCAAAGATTGGAAAATGCATTCCGGAACCAAACAGAGAATGCGCTTTGCAGCGCATGCCATAGCTTTTCTGGCGCTGGCCGCCGTCGTTGCAGCCAGCTTGCATGTCCCACCGTCCGTCGGACAGACGCCGAAACCGCAGAGCACCACCATCACCGTTCGCTATACCGACATTCGCAAAGCCGCAGGGATCACTTTTCTGCAAGATGCTACCGCTACGGAAGAAAAATATTACTTGGAGACTATGGGCACTGGCGTCGCCTGGCTGGACTACGATCAGGATGGCCTGATGGACCTTTTTTTTGTTCAGTCCGCCGCTACTGATATCTATCAACCGCCGCAGCCGCTGCATTCAGCGCTGTACCACAACAATGGCGACGGAACCTTCACCGACGTCACCGAAAAATCTGGTTTAGGGGGAGCCGGCCATTACGGCCAGGGTGTGGCCGTGGGTGACTTCAATAATGATGGTTTTCCCGACCTATATGTCACCGGCTATGGCCGAGCGATTCTGTACCGCAATAATGGCGACGGCACTTTTACCGACGTCACCGCCAAGGCTGGAGTTGCCGATGAAGGGGGCTGGTCTACGAGCGCCGGGTGGTTTGACTACGATAAGGATGGCTGGCTCGATCTGCTGGTGACCAACTACATCGAGTGGTCGCCCAAGAATAATTTGTGGTGCGGAGATCATCGCCCAGGGTATCGCTCCTATTGCCATCCCGGAAATTACAAGGGGCAAAAAACCAAGCTTTATCACAACAACCACGATGGCACGTTTACCGATGTCAGCGATGCCTCCGGAGTCGGCAAGCCCGAGTCCAAAGGTATGGGCGTGGTGCTGGCCGACTTCAATAATGATGGCTGGCCGGATATTGCTATCGCCAACGATTCCTGGCCCAATTTTCTTTTCCTTAACAGGCATGATGGAACCTTTCAGGATGTTTCTTTCGTTTCTGGAATGGCTGCCAGCGAAGAAGGCCGCTACGAAGCGGGGATGGGCATCGATGCTGCGGACGTGGACGGCGACGGCTGGCAAGACCTGTACATCACCCATCTGGACTTCGAGCTGAATCGCTTGTACCACAACAACCAGAACGGCACCTTCGATGACGTCACCTTCAAATCGGGGATCGGCAACAAGGCCATCTTGCTTAGCGGCGTCTCGATGAAGTTTCTGGATTACGACAACGACGGATGGGAAGACATCCTGCAACTCAACGGCGCCATGCTTGATAACGTAAATCTCTATCATGGGGAAGTCAGCTACAAAGAGCCGCTGTTGATGTTTCGCAATTTGGGAAAAGGTCAATTCGAAAAGGTGTCAGATTCACTCGGTTCTGACTTTGTGCGACCCATTGCCGGGCGCGGGCTGGCTACCGCCGATTTCAACAATGATGGAGGCATGGGAATCGTCACCAACAATCGCGGAGATTATCCCTCGCTGCTTCGCAATGACGGTGCAAACTCCAATCATTGGGTGGAATGTCTGCTCATCGGCACTCGTTCGAATCGCGACGGCATCGGCGCCAGCCTCAAGCTGACCTCGGAAGGCTTTGTGCACGTCGAACAATCCAAGGGCGGAATGAGCTATATGTCTGCAAGCGATCCTAGAATTCACTTTGGCTTGGGCAAGCGCACAAAGGCTGAGTCGCTGGAGATTATTTGGCCCAGCGGCCAAGTCGACAAACTGACCAACGCTCCTATCGACCGCATCCTCGCCATCAAAGAAGGCGTAGGCATCGTGCCGCATCCATTCCCCAGGGTTGCCCGCCGATGAACTTCAGATCAGTATGAATCCTCACCGGCGCAGATTTCTAGGGTCCTCCCTGGTCGTTCTTGGCGGCGCGCTGCTGGATGCGCTGACGACTCCACTTTGGAAATGGAAGTACGGCACCGTATTGCAGGCCGCAACTCGCCGGCCCTCGAGCGAAGCGTCTTCTCCGGTGACCTTTGTCGATGTCGCTCACGAGGCGGGCCTCACCATCCCCAATGTTTGGGGAGGAGTCGATCACAAGCGTTCGATCATTGAAGCCAAGGGTAGTGGTCTGGCCTTCTTTGATTACGATCAGGACGGCTGGCTCGATATTTATTTGACCAACGGCGATCGGCTCGATGCACAGTGGCCGGCGGGCACCGCACCGACCTCGCACCTGTATAAAAACAATCGTGATGGCACCTTCACCGATGTCACCGAAAAATCTGGCCTGACGCGCACCGGTTGGCAAACCGGAGTCTGTGTCGGTGATTACGACAGCGACGGGTGGGACGATCTGTTCTGCTGCTTCTGGGGCCACAACATTCTGTTCCACAACAATGGCAACGGCACCTTCACCGACGTAACCCGCAAAGCCGGTTTGTACCAGGAGCAGGTCCGCTGGGGTTCTGGATGTACCTGGCTCGACTACGATCGCGACGGGCGTCTCGATCTTTTCGTGTGCCACTATATGATGCTGGATCCGGCGACGATTCCCGCCGAGAAAGACATGACCTACTGCCAGTGGAAGGGCATCCCCGTGATGTGCGGGCCCCGCGGACTTCCCGCCGATACCAATCTTCTGTATCACAATAATGGCGACGGGACTTTTACGGACGTCTCCGAGAAATCAGGGATTCTAAAAACCGGTCCACGCTTCTCCATCACCCCGGTTTCCTACGATTTCGACAATGACGGATGGCCGGACATCTACATCGCGGTAGATTCCGAACCCAGTATCTTGTTCAAAAATAATCACGATGGTACGTTTACTGACATCGCGGTGATCGCCGGCTGCGCCTACAGCGAAAACGGCCACGAACAGGCCGGAATGGGAGTCGCAGTGGCCGATTACGACTGCGACGGCTGGTTCGACATTTTCAAGACCAACTTCGCCGATGACACCTGCAATCTCTATCACAACAATGCCGACGGAACCTTCAGCGATGTCACCTTTGCATCCGGAGTCGGCATCAACAATCAATTCGTCGCATGGGGCTGCGGTTTCATTGATTATGACAACGACGGCTGGTCAGACCTTCTGCAGGTCAATGGACATGTCTATCCGGAAATCGACAGCCACAGCCTCGGCCAAACCTTCAAGAACCCGCGTCTGGTGTACAGGAATATGGGCGGCGGAACATTCAAAGATGTTTCCTCTGCAATGGGCACCGGCATCAGCGAGCGATTCTCCAGTCGCGGTGCGGCCTTCGGCGATTATGATAACGACGGCGACATAGATGCCCTGGTTTTGAACCTGAACGACTTGCCTTCACTGCTGCGCAACGATGGCGGCAATAAGCAGCACTGGATCAAGATCAAGCTCATTGGAACGCATTGCAATCGCACCGCGATCGGTGCTCGAGTGCGCGTGGTCACCGGGAAACATGCGCAGATGGACGAGGTTCACAGCGGCTCCAGCGTGATGTCGCAGTCGGATTTGCGGCTGCATTTTGGTCTGGGGAAGGCTGCGGTAGTCGATGTGATTGAAGTCAAGTGGCCGACCACGCAGAAAATCGAGCGCTTTACGCAAGTGAAAGCCGATCAGATTCTGACCATCCGGGAAGGCAGCGGCATCGATTCTAAGCGCGCCAAATAATTTTTGTGGTGTTGCGCTAGCGTGGAGCGGAAGACGCCGGTGTTGCTTGGTCCTTAAGCACGATTAGGAATTGCCGCAATTCGCGCCGCTGACGTTCCAAGTCGGCCGTTTCCCGGCTTTGCGCCGCCTTATACGCTGCGAATTCCTGGTCGCCTTTCTCTTGCTCGCCGGTCCTCTTGTACGCCAGTCCTAACTGGTAATGCGCCTCTGCGGAATCCGAGTCGATTTCTACCGCCTTCTGCAACACTGCGACAGCTCCGTCGAAATTTCCTTGACCGGCTCGCACTATGCCAAGTTCGATGTACGCTGCCGTGAACTGCGGTTTCAAGTTCACCGCCCGCTCCAGAAGAGATTCAACTTGGCGAGCACTCTGTGCATTGCTTGATGCTCTTTCCGGCTTCCACAAGCTCAACGCGTAATAGTAATTTGCCGAAGCGTCCCAGGGATTCTCCCGTGCGAACCGCCCCAATTTTCCGCTCGCGCAGGGTAGAGGTTCGTTCGCAGCGGTCTGCATTTCACCAAGGAAAAGATAGAACGCACGCGCATCGGGGTCCAGGTCGGAGGCTTGGCACAAGCGCTGCGCCGCTTCCTGGAAAGAACCACTGGTGTAGAGGGCCGCGCCCAGCCCTGCCAGAATCTTTGCTGATTTCGGATACTTCGTGGCCGCTACCGAGAACACTTCGGCCGCCTGCTGAGGCGCTTTGTGCAAAAGCAATTCTGTTCCCCATGCGAAGTAGTTTTCTTCGCTGGGATCGATTCGAACCGCCCGCTCGTACTCTCCAACCGCGGCGACGGGGTCGCCCGATCGTTCATCCAAATCGCCAGCCACGCGATGCCGCTCGCCCTCCGATTTCTCGCTGGAGTCTGCATCGGAAAGGGAACTGCCGGAAGTCGGGCCCTTTGCGCCAGCCTTTCGCGACTTAAGCTCCAGCGTCTCTCGCGTGAGCGCGTCGCTGGCCTTCGAGGTTGCGTCTGACCCATGCAATCCGGCGTTCGACCAGTCTGTAACTCCGGCTACGGTGAAAGTAGGTGTGTCTTGCAACTCCATTGGCGTTGCCGCCGTTCCCGTCGGTTGCGATTCGCCTGAAGCACTTCGGTTGTCACCGGCCATCGTCGCCAGCACCAAATCGAGGTGTTTCTTTTCGCCAGCCGCCAGTCCCACCGCGTCAATAACTGATTCCCGAAATCCGATCTTTACCGCTCGTACGGAGTAACTGCCGGCGTCACTCAAGATCAAAAGGAACGTTCCGTCGGCCTTGGTCAGTGTTTCAATCGGCGCTGGGTGGTTTTTTCCGGATGCTATGACCGAAGCTCCGGCGACCGGTGTTCCCTGCGCGTCGCGTAACGTGCCTTCGATCGTGATGAAGCTAGAACGGTCTTGGGAAAGGGTCGCGGAACACCAGAACATCAGCACCATGCTCCCCAGAACAATCCCCGTAGGTTGCAGACGTGGAGACGCGCTCGGACTTCGGAGCCGCCTTCGAAACAAAGAATTCATAGCCGAGATTGATTCTATCTCGAAACCTGCATTAAGGGCGTTAAACGTTCATCGGACACCCTTGACTCCGCCGCTTCCTTGGACCTCAAAGCGCTCCACCATATTCATCAAGGCGGTCACCCAGTACGCTCGTCTCGCATCGAATTAGCTCGCCGACGGAATCAAAAAGTCTGTATCTCGTCGAACGGTTAAACCATCTGAGCACTGCATGGGGTCGAAGGGAGCTGCTATGTCTTTATTTACTCTGGTCCATGTATTGATAAGCTTGATCGGAATTGCCGCTGGGTTCGTTGTGCTATACGGCATGCTGACCGCCAAGCGCCTGCCTGGCTGGACGGCAACATTCTTGGCAATGACGCTGCTGACCAGCGTAACCGGATTCTTCTTTCCGTTTCATAAACTGATGCCGTCCCACATATTAGGAGTCATTTCGCTGGTTGTGTTGGCGATCGCTATCCCCGCACGCTATATCTTTCACATGGCAGGTCCATGGCGTAAAACCTACGTGATCACCTCCATGATGGCTCAATATTTCAATGTTTTCGTCTTGATCGCCCAGGCTTTCCAGAAGGTTCCTGCCCTCAAAGCGCTGGCCCCTACGCAATCCGAGCCTCCATTCTTGATGTCGCAATTGGTCGTCATGGTGATTTTCATCGCGCTCATTATCGCTGCGGCGATCAGATTCCTCCCGGAACCAGCCGCTCAAGCCCCACCGGTCGCCGTTCCCGGTATGTAGTAAGGCAACTGGTGAGGACGAAGAGAGCGGTGTCGCAAGGTTAATGTCTCTGTCATTTACCCTGCGAGGTGACATCAAGCTTGTAGGTTATCCGGTAATTTCTCTTTTTCGTCACGCGCTTCAGCCACGCGCTGGGAGGTCCGGTAGGCGATATCTCCGAATCAGCCTGGCTTTGATTGTCGCCATGCCCCGTTCCGGTCCCAGGAGAAGACCGACGAGGCCTACCGACGGCAAGGCCCAAAAGACGTACCAAGCAACACGTGAGGTTCTACATGAGCGCAAAATCGGATGGGCTCTGGAAGCTTCAAGAAGCCGACATGCAGGATGGGCCGCGGTTGAAGGCAATCTGAAGAAGTTGCTGGCCCGTGCCACCAGCTGCATCCGCAAAAACTCTCTTGAACTGAATGGCCACGTAGACCGGTTGCGTACGGCAAGCGGCGGTGGCCACCCTCACAAAAGATGACGCGCCAGCTCGATTCGAATCAACCGGCGACAGGCCCCTCGGCGGTGAGCCTCAGTTAGCTTAATTAAATCTATTGTTCAGGCCGGAACTCTTCTTCCGGCTCCAGGGCTTCGATAGGAGGGCCGCTCTTTCCTTGGTTGGCGAGTTCTTGACTGGCGAGCTTTCTCTGAGCGCGCTTTTCCTGCTTCATTTGCTGTTTTTCCTGGCGCTTGCGTTCTTTCTGGCGCTTCTGAAATGTGATTGCCATAGGTCTCCTTGAGATCGATGGTGCAACGGCAAGATTCTGGTTCGGATCAAGCGTGCTCAGCGCTACCAGCGGGGCTCACGAGGCTGACGCGCGGACTCCCGATAATCTTCATTGGAGAAGCGCTCTCGCCCACGTCCCCCGCTTCCACCGCTGTTCGATCGTGGTCCAGGGCCGGAACGCGGTCCTGCTCCTGGTGTTTTTGGTCGTGCTTCATTCACCTTGAGGTTTCTTCCATTCAGCGGATTACCATCCAACGCCGCAATGGCCTTTAGGGCTTCCTCGTCATTCGGCATTTCCGCAAAAGCGAAGCCGCGGGCCCGCCCAGTCTCCCGGTCCATCGCCAAGTGTACACGGGTCACCGCGCCAAACGGCTTCAACAACTCGGTTACTTCGCTTTCGGTGGTCTGAAAGCTCAAATTCCCTAGAAAAAGACTCTTCATGTACTTCTCCTTATTTCTTCTACCGGACCAGCAGCACTTCGTTGTGCGCCAAGATCGCCTCTCCTAGAGTCTCATGATCTGCCCCGGTTGAACACTCCGAGCCGACGTGGATAAGAGCTGGCCATGGCCCAGGGTCACAGAGTGCATGAAACCCATCCCTGCTTCAGTCAGAGTTGCCGTGACCGTCCACCGTGGAATCCTTGTCGAGGCCCAAGAACGGGGGCGACAACATCGTAAGAAACCGCGGCGAGGCAATCGCGATCGTAAGTTTATGAAGCGAAGACCAACGTGAAGTTCCGCGGCGGGGAAGTCCCAGCTCTCTCCACCGCCTCAAAGAAATCCGTTTTCGGCGCGCGTTCCTGATCAGGGCGTACTGCCCAGATCATCCATCCTTGATTCAGCCGGTTGCCTTCGAGGCGGCGGGGCCTTGGCGCAGCGACTTAAGTGCGCTGGCTTCATCCGGTTCAATCTCAAGCACGCGATCCAATTTTGTAATCTGAAGCAGCTCGCGAACTTTTCGGCTGGGGTCCACGATCTTGAGTTGACGGCCCCGATTGCGGATGGACGCATGGGTTCGAACGATCTCACCGAGCCCGGCGCTGTCAACGTACTCGACGCCCGCAAGATTCAGCAGAATCGGTTCTTCTCCTTGCTCTAACAGACTTCGAACAGCATCCCGGAGCCGGGCTGTGCCGTCGGCTAGCGCGATTTTCCCAGCTATGTCCACGGCGACCGCTCCGTCCAGTCGTCGTGTGGTAACCGTGCTCGTCTGGGTCGCGCCCCTCTCCATGCTCATTCCCGTTTGATCGAGAACCTTACAGGCAATCTTGGCGATCTCGGGAGACTCGGTGCGGACCACAACCAGCGAGTGACCTTCGTTCAGAACTCTATGGAAGAATAAGGAATCCTCTGAGGAGCCGGTTCCCGTAGTGGGAGCCGGAGCGTCCGGATTATCAGAGGCGCCCCCGCCGATGGCCGCACCGGTGCCCGCGCCAACCAATCCGAGCAATGCGGCTGCGCCGAAACCCAAGGCAAATACAGCGCCGAGACCGGGAACCGCAAGCAAAGTTGCAGCCGCAACCCCCGCAGACAATCCAGTCGCTCCTCCAACAAAGCCGCCCGCGTAAGCGCCCAGTTGCTTTGCCATGGTTTTAGCGTCGCTCTCCGACCTTGTCAGGTAATCGATGGATTGCTCCGGAACGTGTTGCTCAATGAGCGCTTTGACGGCTTCTTCGGCGCGCTCACGGGTGGGGAATACTCCGATCGCGGTTTCCATAGAGCTCCTTTTCGAGTACAGACTCGCTGGCTTAGGAACGGGTGGACCGATGAGCCGACAAGACCGACACCGGAAAGTCACACGAGATCGCGGGAGATCTTCGCGTCTCGACACGGCGGATGCTTGCCCAAATTCCCAGACCGGTGCGAGTCTAAGCCCGCGCGCTTGGGCTTTGTCAAGCCAAATGTTGTCGGAATGCGAGCGTCGCGCGGCGAGCTACCCGGAGGGGAGGATATCCAACGGTACTTTCGAGGGAGATCGGAAAGGGCCTATTTGCGGGGATCCTTCAGCGGCGGCGCCATCTAACGCTTGGGTGATGAACTGAAGATCTCCGGCGGATCAAGCGAACACTGCTGCCAGAATTGCGCGTCGGTCAATTTATTTTCACTCCACTGTTGGAGGGCCGTCACGGTAGCCGAGATTTGCCCGCCATCGGTAGTGTCGAAGACAACGACAACTCCTGCGAATGCCGGACTGACACCGGCGTCCTTTGCCGCTTGCTGAAAAATTGTTTTCGTAAACTCGCGCTTTTGGTGACCGGTGGTGTTTGCGCCCGCATCGGTCGGCTGCACCCAATACACTTGCACCGTCTTGCCTTGCAATAGCGCCCAATCGCCGGGGAATTGGCCAGTCTCTTGCCGGCCGACGTGGAAGGGAACCTTTTCTTTCTCCATCGGCGGTGAGGAAAGCACGTTCTGCGAGTCCATAGATTCGATTTGTGATCGCCGGATCCAACCGCGAGAAACGCCAGATATCTGCACGTGAGACCAATCGCCCTCGGTTTCGACGAATTCGAATTCGTCCTCCGCCGAGGCTGTGAACAAAACTCTTGATCCTTCGACAGGCCGAGACAGCACGGGCGTGCCTGATTTTTTGACGACCACAAGATTCCTGGGATGTGCCTGGTTCTTCCGGATCTCCTGCAAGCCTTCGAGCTCAGACTGCAACTCCAGCGTGTGCTTTTCTTGAGCTTCTCGCTTTTCTCGCAGAGCGGCGATTTCCGACGGAGTTCCTTCAGGAGCAGCACTTCGAGCAGCCATGGTAATAGGCGTTCCGATGCCATTTGCGGAGGGACTATTTGGCAAAACATTTCCCAAAGCGTCCAGCCGCAACCGGGAAGATGGCGCATTCGAACCGGAGGGAAGGACCAGCGGCTTGCTACCCAGCTTTTCGCTCAATCGGTCCAAAAAGTCCAGCTCGAGCCGGCCGTTCGAAGGCAACACCTGGTAAGCAGACTTCGCCGGATCTGGATCCGCGTACCACGCAGTTATTTTCGCTGTAAGTCGCACGATGACGCTGGTTGACGAATCCGGCAGCACATCGATCGCAAATTGATAAAACGCGCGTTCATAACGATCCAGTGAATGGTCTCCGGTGGCAACGAAGCCGTCGACCACCGGAAGTTTCTGGCCGGTGTACGCGCCCAAATCCTTGAGCGCCGCCTGCACTTGTTCTTTGCTTTTAGGAAAAGTCCGAGCGTACGGGACCGCTTGTGCACGAACCCTATACTGAAATGTAGCTACGACCAATATTACAAGTAAAACACGAAAAGTTACCCTGCGATGATGGTAGAGGAACGCCGTCATGGCAGATTTTCCAGCTCATCGATACGCATCCAGCCGCGCTGTCCATCGGTCGTCTCGACGCCGTACCAGTGGGGGGTAACAATTACGACCACAATCTCGGCGTAAGCGCTGAGCGTTGTGGTGGTCGCCGAGGAAGCGAATGGCGCCGACCGCAGTTTAGCTCCCGGCGCTTTTACGCGACGCTCCACTTCATGACGTAGCGCCACAATCTGCTGCTGCAATCCTTCTGTCGAAGACTGTGCCGCGGAAAGCAGCTTGGCTTCGTCTTCCCGCTCGCGTACCTCCGTCTTTCGAACAAGTTCTGCGCTGTCGCGGCGACGATTGGCTTCCGCCGCCTCCTGTTCTTCCGACTGGATCGCATGCAGACGGTCCTCGATCACCTTACTCTCGCTGGTCTCTACGGTTCCATCCGAAATGTGAACCGTGCGGTGGGTATTCTCGACGTAAACCGCGTCAATGTGCAGACGCACCCGCTCGGCGCTGACACTGGTAACGATATACCGAACCGCAATGGTGCCTTGATCGGCGCTCTCGAGGAAATGTCGCGGCGCTATGGCATCCTTTCGGATTTTGTAAAATACCCTCCCAGTTGCGGGCCAGGACGCAAACAGGGGGGTGGTCTGAACCTCGGTCGCACCCATTAGCACTGGCTGTTTGTCATAAATCTGAGTGCCGTGAATGGTTTGGTCTCCCAGCACTTCACGCAGCGCCTGAAGTAGATCTTCCATCGAGGCCGGAAATTCTCTGGTGATTCCCGGGCCCAACAGTTGTTCCTTCGGCCGCGGAAGGGCCTTCGACATTCCCGGGGAGATAACGACGAACATCAGGAGAAGCAGGCTGCGATGGACGACTTTCAATTCCTCACATTACCTTTGAAAGCTTAAAGCGCTAAATGGCTGACCTGCTCAGTGCTTCGCGGAAAGCCAAACATTCCAGAACCAGACCAAATATTATGCAGGTCTTCTTACTACGTAAATTTATCGAAGCTGTCAATCCAGACTTCGCAGGCCATACCGCTGGCGCTCGAAAAAAATACAGATTCGGGTCGGGCTGCACCCGTTGCCTGCCCAAAAGGGTACCAGCACTATCCCATCAGAAAAATTTTCTTATTCAATTAAGAAAAGTCTTGCATTCATTTTTTTGTGGAGTTAGCATTCGCGCGGTTCAGGGACTCAAGGATGCGTCCGTGTTCGCTATGTCGCGGAACGGAGGCCAATCTCCTATGGGCGTATTGCTGATCACTATCTGTGTGTCTCCGGCAGACCGCGAAGATCTCTTACGGACTACCAGTTTCTATCCCAAGCAAAATCCCTTTTCTTTTTCCAGTTATCGAAATTCAGCTCATCGTCGAGTTTCTTTGGCGCTAACAACGCAAGCTTTACCCTGGAGGAGGCTCTATGTCTGTCCAGCCCTGCGCTAGGTTGCATCGGGCGCGCTTTCTGAGTTGGTCCATCGCAAGTGCCATCATGATTGTTGCCCTCGTAATCGGGAGTGCGCAGTCAGGAAACGCCTTGCCCCTCCCCACTGCAAAGGTTCGGGCAATCCCGGCGTTTGCGCGTAAGTACGGCATGCCTTGCTCCTCGTGCCACCAGGCTTGGCCGATGCTGAGTCCGTTTGGGCAGGCCTTTAAAGACAACGGCTATCAGTTGATGAATGATCGGGACGCCCCGATTTACCAGCAACCGGGCTACTGGCCGGTTACTTTTCGTATAACGCCGATCTGGCACCGCGAAAACGAGAATCGCGCCACCGTGGATGGACCAGGCGGGGTTTCTGGGAACGAGGCCAATGTAACGACCCACGGCTTCGATTGGAGCGGCCTGGACTTCCACACCGGCGGCACGCTGGCGAAAAACTTCTCCTTTTATGTCTTGCCGTCTTCGGACAGTACCGCCGCCTTCCACTTTGAAACTGTCTTCGCGCGCGTCGATAATATTGCGGGCAGTAGTTGGTTTAATTTGAAGCTTGGTAAATTCGAACTCGATAACTTGTTATCAGAAAAACGTATTCTCACATTGACCAACGTCTCCGGCGTCTACACCAATTACCACTTCCAACCTGCCACTGAAAACAATGGCGTCAACGCCGCCTTTCCAGTCTTCGGGTTCGGAATTGGTGACAATCAGGTGGGCTTGGAACTGATGGGGCATTCCAAGGATGATCGCACCCGCTATTCGGCCTCGGTGTTGAGCTCAAATGACGGTTCCCCCAATCTGCCGACCAGCCGCGGCTACGATGGATTTTTTACGGTCAGCCAAGCCTTTCAGGTCGGAAGTCTCGGGCTCCAGCGCGTCGGTGCATTCGCTTATCTCGGACAAGCTCCCACATATTTTCAATTTACCAACGGCAACAACACCGGGATCCCCGGGAATGCCGCCTTCGGTCTGCCTGGCACCGGTGTTGGCAACAGGAGCTTTTACCGCACCGGTCTGATCGGCCAGATTTACATAAAGAAGTATGACGTCACCGCTATGTACTTCCGTAGTTCCGATGACAAATACCTGGCGACCGGTACGCCTACGAATCCGGCCTACGGCACGCTCCCGGTCGGCGCGCAAAATGCCACCTGGAATGGCGCTCTGTTTGAAAGCCACTACACTTTCAACCCGCAGGTTATCTTGATACAGCGGGTCGAACTTGTGCGCATGTCGCAGCAAGCTCTGCCAGTGGTTGCCGGAGCTTATGTTCCAGGCGTAAGCGTTCCGACGTCCACTTTCGGCAACGAGGACGTATACACCTTCGGCGGTCGCTACTACCCGTTCATTTCCAGCCGTGCGGGTTTCGCGTTCCACGGCGAATATGCCTTCAGCCATCAGATCGGCACCTCTGCGGTCACCGGACGAAACCTCGATTTCAGCAGTTTGCTTACCGGGTTCGACTTCGCGTTCTAAGGATGGACACTATGCGAAAAATGAACATTTCGAAGTTGTTTGGCGCAATCGCCATCCTGCTGGCGGCGCCCCTGCTAGTCACGGCACAGCAGGGCGAATCCCACATCGGGAATCTTTCGGGACGGCCGGACGCCGGCAAGCAGCTTTATTTCCGGTATTGCTGGGGATGTCACGGCTTTCGCGGCGATGGTGGCGGCGAAAACGGCCCGTACCTGAATATTCTTCCACGCAATTTTGTCGCCGCTACTTTCAAGTGTCGCTCAACGCCCACGGGGACTTTGCCGACGGACCAAGACCTCTATAACTCTCTGGTGCGTGGCTTTGACAATACTAATATGCCCTCCTGGATTACTTTGACCAGTCAGCAGCGCGCCGACTTGGTTGCCTTCATCAAGACATTCTCTGATCGGTGGAAGACCGAAAAGGCCGGCCCCCCGATTGAGGTACCCGCGGAACCCGCACTCACATTGCAGAGCATCCAGCACGGCAAGGAACTGTTCACGAAGTTGGAATGCTGGAAGTGCCATGGTCCGGAAGGACGCGGAGATGGACCCTCGGCCTCGACATTGACGGACAGCAACGACCAACCGATTCGTCCTTATAACTTTGCTGCGGGCTCACGTTTCAAGTGCGGCACCAGCAATCATGATCTCTACAAGATTTTTATGAGCGGCCTGGACGGCACGCCGATGCCTTCCTTTGCGGATGTTATCAAGCCTGAGGATGCCTGGGATTTGGTTCACTACCTAAGGACCCTGCAAGTAACTCACAAGAGCCCGGAGCTGACGCTTTGGGAAGGATCCAAAGAAGGAGCTGAAATCGTAAGAGCCCAGAAGGTTTCCGGCACCCCGACCGGTTCCGGAGTCTGGTAAAGATTCTTTTGGCACGGCACTTCAGGAGAAGACCAATGAAATGCAAGAGCGTTTTTTGGGGAGCGACGCTGGTTCTGGCCGCTTCGACTTTCACCTATGGATTACCAGGTGGAGGTGCCGTCAGCGGTAAAGTTACGTATGAAGGCACCCCTGCCAAGCAAAAGCCGATCGATATGTCCAAAGAGCCGAGTTGCGCTAAGCAACACGCAACTCCCATAACCACCGAAACCGTGGTAACCGGCCCGAACAATGCGCTCGAAAACGTGGTGGTGTACATCTCGGCAGGAGCGCCCGACGAGGGTGCGCCTTCTCAAGAGGCAACTTTTACGCAGAAGGGTTGTCAGTACATTCCTCATGTTCTGGCCTTCCAAGTAAATCAGGAACTGAAAGTTCTGAATGACGACCAGACGTCTCATAACATCCATCCTCTGGCCAAGATCAATCGCGAGTGGAACAAGTCTCAGCCGCCGGGAAGCCCCCCGATCGTCGACAAGTACGACAAGATGGAGTTCATTCCAGTGAAGTGCAATATCCATCCGTGGATGCACGGCACGTTCGCAGTGCTCAAGAATTCGCATTACGCCATCTCCGCCGACGACGGCGGTTTCAAGCTGCCGAACCTACCGCCAGGCAAGTACACCGTGACCGCGTGGCACGAATCATACGGCGACCAGACCCAAGATGTGACCATCGCCGGCTCGGAGACCAAGACCGTTAACTTTTCCTTCAAAGCCAAGCCCTATTGAGCAGTGCGAAGCGGCAATCTGGCAACACGTGAATCATAGCTCTGGATGTACGTCGAAGAAATTGCGCGTGATAGGCGGGCTTAGGGCTGGGTGCTATGGGAAAACTCCTTGGTGTTGTTCTCGCAATCATCGCTCTGGTGTCCGCCTATCCTATCGTCACCCACAAGTATGCCCAGCCCATCGACATCTCAACGCACGGGCATGCTATCGACGAGCAGCTCGGCGACACCATGGCGGAAGCGGGTTTAGCCTTCGTTTTGTCGCAGCTCCTCTTGGGCTGGTTTATCTTCAAATTTACGAATCGCGGCCAGGGCGCGAAGGTGTTTCATCTAAAAGGGGGCGCAAAGATGATGGTGGTCGCGTCTTTCATCTTTGTGGGAACGGAAGTGCTGGCTCTAGGAGTGCTGGGCCAGAAGGCATGGGCGGAAGTATATTTCACGGCCCCAAAGTCGGACGCGCTTCAGGTGCAAGCCCAAGCGGGGCAGTTTGCTTTTTATTTTCGCTATCCGGGGCCGGATGGCAAGTTTGGGCCGTTGCATCCTGACAAGATTGACGAAGGCAACCAGAATTACTTTGGGCTCGATCCCGCCAACGACGTTGAAGCTCGCGACGACGTCGTTGCTGCAGAGTTAGCTATACCCGTCAATCGGGAAGTGCATCTACTGATGCACTCCAAGGACGTTGGCCACTCCTTCTATGTCCGCGAACTTCGGATCCAGCAGGATTTTGTTCCTGGGTTGGATCTGTCGCTGCACTTCACCGCTACTCAGACCGGACATTACGAAATCCTGTGTACGCAGTTGTGTGGGCTTGGCCACTACAACATGAAGGCGTACTTAAACGTGTTGTCCCAAGACGATTTCGACAAATGGATGAAAGAGAAAGTATCCGAACAGTAGTTTTCGCAGCAGCGTTTCATTTTCGGCGAGCTTTGTAATAGTCGGTTGACCAGGGTGGACCATGGACCAGGCCGTACAGCCCCAAGCGCAGGCGCATGTACACGCTCCGCCTGAAGGCTTTATCAGCAAATACGTCTTTAGCTTGGATCACAAAGTGATCGGCAAGCAGTATTACGGCCTAGCCCTGGTGGCCGTATTTATGGGGATGATTCTTTCCTGGTTGATGCGTTTCCACCTGGTCTGGCCAAATACCAAAGTCTTTGGATTGGAACTCTTATCTAAGAACGGGGCGCCCGGCGGCGTCATCACTCCCGAGTATTATTTGTCACTGCTCACCATGCACGGTACGTTGATGGTCTTTTTTGTTTTGACCAACGCTCCGTTTGCCGGCTTTGGCAATTTCTTCCTGCCCATTCAGATCGGCGCCGAGGACATGGCCTTTCCGCGTTTTAATATGATGTCTTTTTGGACCACTTTTGTCGCGTTTCTAGTGTTGGTCACCGCGTTCGTTATTCCGGACGGTCCTCCGATCTCTGGTTGGACCGCGTACGCTCCCCTAAGCGCGATTGGTAAGGATGCCGGACCCGGCCTCGGTTGGGGCCAGACATTGTGGGCCATCTCCATAGCCCTATTCTGTATCGGTCAATTGTTGGGCTCCCTGAATTTTATTGCGACCACCCTGGATTTGCGCGCCAAGGGCATGACCCTGATGCGCATGCCCATCTCGACCTGGGCGTGGTTTATTACCTCTTGCATCGGCTTGCTCGCTTTCGCGGTACTTCTTCCCGCGTGCCTACTTCTGCTCCTTGATCGTGTTGCTGGAACCAGCTTTTTCATTCCATCCGGGCTGGTGGTCAGCGACCGATTGCAGAACCACTCCGGCGGATCGCCGCTGTTGTGGCAGCATCTGTTTTGGTTCTTCGGGCACCCCGAGGTATACATCGCAATTCTTCCGGCCGTTGGCATCGTTTCCCACGTGCTGACAAACGGAATGCGCAAGCCACTTCTGAGTGCCAAGGTCATCATCTATTCGATGATGGCTATCGGATTTCTGAGCTGGATGGTTTGGGGCCATCACATGTTCCTCAGCGGCATGAATCCCTTCTCTTCGCTGCTGTTTTCGTTCCCAACCTTAACCATTACCATTCCGGCCACCATCATCACCCTGATCTGGCTCGGCAGCTTGTATGGCGCCAATATCCAGATCAATACCGCGACATTTTTCTCTCTTGGGTTTATTTCGATGTTTGTCACCGGTGGCGTCAGCGGGTTTTTCCTGGCGCAGCCTTCCATCGATATTTATTTGCACGCTACCTATTTTGTGGTGGGTCACTTCCACATGGTGATGGGGGTTGCGGCCATATTTGCGATTTTTTCAGGAACTTACTTCTGGTTCCCTAAGATGTTTGGCCGCATGATGAACGAAAAACTCGGCATGGTTCATTTCTGGATAACCCTGATTGGGGCGTATTGCATCTTCATGCCGTTTCACTACCTCGGGATCGCCGGCAATGTGCGACGCTATGCGTCTTTCGTAGATGACTTCATGCCCGGGCTAATGCCGCTTCATAAGTTCATTACCATCGCAGCGCTGATTACCGGTGCCGGACAGCTGGTTTTCTTAGTCAACCTGATCCATAGCCGCTTCCGTGGCAAATTGGCGCCGGATAATCCTTGGAATGGCACTTCACTCGAATGGAGTATTCCTTCGCCACCACCTTGGAATAATTTCGGCGCGGACCACCCGATCGTCTATCACGATCCCTACCAATATGGGGTGAAGGGTGCCATGGGCGATTTCGTGATGCAGACGTCGCCGGAGAAAATAGAGAACGAAGCTACCTGACGCCTGCATGCGTCGCTAGCCAGTCGCGAAAGATCGATTCTAGAAGGGGATCATGGCTTCCACCACGCAGGCAATGCAACCGTTACGATCGGCGGTCGGTGTGTCGGCGACCACTTCTACGGCTGAAAGAACTTCGGCGAGCGGAATCTGGGTAGCGATGTTCGCGATCACCATGTCGTTCGCCGCATTCACCAGCGCTCTGTTTATCCGGCAGGCCTCAACGGATTGGACGCACCTACTCATTCCCAAAGTGTTGATCGGCAACACGATCGTTCTCATTTTGAGTGGCTTTGTGCTCGAATCCGGGCGGCGGACGCTGTTGGCATCCGAGGGCGGTCGCTCCAGGGGTCGCGCACTCGTAGTGCTGTCGCTGCTACTTGGAGTGGTTTTTCTCGGAGGGCAATATTTAGCGTGGCGTCAGTTAGCCGCCCAGGGATTGTATTTAGCGACGAGTCCAAACAGCTCATTCTTCTACGTTTTTACATTTATGCACGGCGTCCACGTATTTGGCGGAATTCTCGCGCTGGCTTATTTATGTTGGCACCTTGCTTCCAATCGCATGGTACGCCGCAGCCTTCTCAGCGGCGTGGCTACCTATTGGCATTTTATGGCCGCTTTATGGGTGTATCTGTTAATCGTCATGTACTCGCGCTTGTAATCGAATAGGGGGAACTCGGTCTGTGAGCGAATCCGATATTGCCATTCACGGCTCTGGGGAGACGCTGATGGAAGCTTCTCCGTACGGAATTCCGTCGCGGAAGTTGGCGATGTGGCTGTTCATTATTTCCGATTCCATCACTTTCGGAGCTCTTCTGTTCGGATATGGATACCTCCGGACCGCGAGTAGCGATTGGCCCACTCCGTTCAAATTCAATCCCAGTATTGTCAACGTCTTGATCATGACCTTTGTGCTGGTAACCAGCAGCTTAACCATGCTCGGAGCTGTGGACTCCGCAAAAGTTGGTGACAAAGCAAAAACCAGGCGCTTTCTGTGGTCCACCATCCTACTCGGTGTGATTTTTGCGGGTCTTCATATTCGTGAATGGATCTCGATGATCGATGAGGGAGTCAGCCTGTTCCAGAATCCCTGGGGCTCTCCGCTATTTGGCGGTGCCTTTTTCAGCATCACCGGATTGCATTTGCTGCACGTGATCAGTGGAGTGGTAGCGATGATCGTTATTTCGCGCGGATTCTCACGCGGCAGTTTGAACGCCGGACATGTCGAAGCCACCGGCTTGTACTGGCACTTTGTGGATCTGGTGTGGATGTTTGTGGTCCCGCTGATTTATTTGCTGAACATCTCTAAGTAACCCAACGGGAGCAGAACGTATGGCTAACATCACTCACTCGCCGAACGTGATTGCCAAGTATTTGCCGGTCTATTTTGTTTTGTTGGGAATCGCTGGCCTTGAGGTTTTCCTCGCATATCAGGCCTTTTCGACAATAACTTTGGTATTTCTTTTGCTCGCCTTGGCATTCTGTGGAGGTATCCTGGCGGTAATGTACTTTATGCATCTTCACGACGAGCGCCGCAGCCTGTTTCTGACGTTGATTCCGGTCACGATTTTTGTTCTATTGATGATGAATATGTTGTGGTCGGATAGTTTTCGACTGCTGTACCTGAAACCGTTCGCGCACTGAGATTGCTGATAGCAGGCGCGGCTTATTTGTGAACAGCAATGAGGGCTGATCGAGAGTAACATGGCAGGAATCGCCAATTCGATCTTTGGCAAATATGGCCGCATAACAGTCCTATCCACTGCTCTCTGCGTGCCATCTTTTGTGTTCGCGCAGAACTGTGCGCTGTGTTACACGCAAGCGGCGGCGGCCGGCGACCGTTTCATCCAAGCTTTGCGCAGCGGCATCCTAATTTTGGTGTTTCCGCCGATGGCGATTTGTATTGGCTTTGCGATCATGGCCTACCGGAAGCGTAACCAATTTAACGAAGAATAAGTCCCGGTCCATCACGGCAGATCCAGGTCGAGTGTGTAGATATCTGTAACTCCTCTCTCGACCATCGCGTAGAACGAGCCATTACGACCGATGCCTGCGAACAGACAGCGCGTCGCGCTCCCACGCAGAATTTCTGCGAACCCCAAAGCCTGGATTACCCGATGGGATGCGAGGTCCACGCGGTAAATGGACTGTTGTCCGTCTAATTGGTCTTGGAATAGAACTCCGGAACTGTCACTGGTCCAGTGAACCGACGCCAAAAGGCCGCCGGAGGCAAGCTCAGTCCATTCTCCGGACCGCAAGTCATAGACAAAGACGCGACTCCTCAAACTGTCCAGAGCCGCAATGCGTCGTCCGTCTGGGGACCAGCGAGGTTCCCTGAAGCCTTTGGAATTCGCCAACTCTTTTACGGTTCCAGTAGTCGGCTCAAGGGTGTACAACCCTTGCTCGCCTTGAGCTTTGTGATTGCTCATCGCGACGACCACGCGGTAGCCATCCGGAGACCAGTCCGCTTCGGAACCCTCCCAGCCGCTCGGAAGAATGGCCTGCAGCGAGCCGCCATCGGGCGAAATGAAATAAATCGAATGAGCTTGACCCGGGCGGAACCCGGTAAACAGAATGCGCTTCCCGTCGGGCGACCAGCGCGGGAGCTCGCCACGCAGCGGCGCAATGGTCAGCGGTAGGCGGCCCTGGGCGTCCATTCGGCTGCACCACAAAGATCCGTCAGGCGCGTGCGAATAAACGACCATTTGATCATCTGGCGAAATGGCCGCTTCGACGGCGTAGGTATCCAGCGGCACCGTAGAAGCATGCAGGGTACCGGCGCTAGGCGCAAAGTTCTGCAGCTCGCGGTGAGAGCGAGAGGTAAAAGCAAAGATGCGCGAGCCGATCTGTGCTGGAATCGCAACGTGTAGCGAGTCTGGCCCGCTCGTCAGTGGGAACGGATCATGGTGAGATCTTCGGAACCAGCTCCAAGCATTGCGAATTCCCCACAGGTTGCAATTGTCTTCTTCGCAGCCCGAGAACAAGAAATATTTGCCATCGGCTGTCCAGTTACCGCCAGACCGGCTTGACGGCGGCACCGACTTACTCAAAATCTCGTGCAGCCCGTAGCCATCCGCGGTCATTTCCCAAATGGATTTGGCACCGAGGTCACCGATAATTGTAAATCGAATAGCGCCGCCGTCGGGTGTCCAGGTAGGCGTATGAGGATGGCCCTGCACCGTAGCGAGCTGCCGGACCTGGGTGCCATCACGATGCACGCTGTATACATTCTGATCACGGACAAATACGATCTCATTTCCATCCGAGGAAAACGATGGGTCTGCGGCCGTGAATGTTCCCAGGCGCCGTGGCTCGCCGCCCTGCACCGGCCACAGCCATAGCGGCATTTCGTCCTCGTGCCGGTTGAATTGCCCGATCAGAAATTGGGCATGGTCCGGAGAAATCGCAAAGAGCCGGGTGTTCTCGAAAGGCGCCGGCATTTTCTCAGCATTCCCACCCTCAACGGACGTCTGCATCAGATTCCAGCGGCCTTCGTTTCGCTCCAGAAAGAAGATGCGCGTTCCGTCAGAAACAATCCCTCCCCATTCGTCGATCCGGGCGGCGTCGGCGATACGCGTCATTCGCTGCACGCTAGGATGCGGCACCGGGTAAACCAGAAAAAACAACAGCCACGAACCAAAAAGAATGCCGGCAAACAGTAGGAACATGTCGAACCATCGCTGAGTTCGCTCAACCCGCTCCCGATTCCAGTTTGGCGGAGTCCCAGTCAACCCCTGGGCAATGTTGGGATGTAGATGAAGCCGCAACTCAATCGATTGATCGTTCGTGGAGATCCCTGCGAGCTGGTTTCCGGTTAAGGAAGCCGTAGCATCACTTACGGTTCGGATTGGGGCAAGGAATCGGTATCCCTGCTTGGGCACCGTTTCAATGAAAAGGGGATTGTCGGCATCGTCCTGCAGCGTCGATCGTAACTTTTTGAGGGCTGCGTTCAAGCTCCCATCGAAGTTGACATGGGTGCCTTCGGGCCACAGCGCCGCGCGGAACTGCTCGCGGGTAACAATTTCTCCGTGGCGCTGCAAAAGCATCATCAGAATTCGAAATGGCTGCTCCTGAAGCTTGAGGCGCACACCGTGCCGGGCGAGGACACCTCTCTCCAGGTCAACCTCGAATAGTCCGAATCGTATCCTTCCAAGGGGCTCAAGTCGCGATGTGGGCATGCTCGTCCCCGGCGAATGGCGAACCGACGTACTCTACCACCGGCCACTGTTGCCGTAAAGCGGTTCATATGACCAGTTAGCACTATCAAAATAAGGCGCTTAGGGGATCATACTATTTTCAGGCGCAAGTCGTTTGACCACGCGCAAGGAACTCATTAATTGGTAGGTGAGAGATACGTGGGCACAGCTGAGCGGCAATCGAACCGCCGCAAATGATGCCCGATATGATCGGAGGCCTCAAAGCTAGAAAATTTAGCCCTGTAGTCCCAGAACCATCGAGACGCTCGTAACCCCTCCCCGGGGTGCGAGCGTCCCGATCCAAATCTGTTTTCACTTCCTGCCCGTAGAACTAAAGATTTCCCTTAAAGACGAAGTCCACCGTGAGCGGCTGACCCTCACCGACGGTAATTTGCTGGCTCTGCGTACCATAGGACTCGTGCCACGCGGTGAGGGTATATCTTCCGGGCGGAAGGTCCGGCAGCTCAAACTGGCCGTCCTCTCCAGTCACCGCAAAATGACTGGTTCTCAAGACCACGAAATAAGCTCGCATCCACGAATGGATGTTGCACTTGACGGGGATGAACTCCTGGTTTCCATAGGAGTAAGAAAAGGGCGGAGTTCCCGGTGGCTGCATCTTATTCCACTCGCGATTGAGTGTCGCCAGCGGGTGAATATTATGCGAGAAGGGATCGCTGTTGGATATGTTGACCTCTTGTCCCACGCGAAAAGCCAACACGTGCGTGGTGTAATGGCAATTTCGCTGGTCGAAGGTTACCGGTATGCTCGGCGCTGGAGACGTGTCGGACTCCCCACCTGAAACGTACACCACAACATTTTCCAACGAATTGCCCGGCCCGGTGAGTACCTGCTCGGTCATTTGCGGTTTGGCGTTCAACTTGACGCAGTCGGGCTGCTTCGACATGTCGATGGCTTGGGCTTTGGGCGAAGTACCCTTCAGTGTGACTTTTCCGATGATCGTCCCATTACTTGGGCGCGCAGCTGGCAGCGCTCGAACGGCCAAAATGGAGAGGACCGCGATCAATATCTTTACTGCTGGCATTCCCAGTTTCTCCTTCCCGATCTGAAACTGGAGGCTAACCGAGGCCCCGTCCCACTTGCGGCACTTGAAAGCGGACCGCCAATTTGATCGGCAATGAACGGCTCCAGATTGTTCGCTTCTAGCGATTGTCCAATATGTGCCGTGCTCAACCTATGTCTGTGCACTGAGTGTTGTCGTATCGGCTAAGTCTCGCTCCATCGATAGCAAAGCAGCGAGCAAGAAATTTGGACGGAGCCTCAGAACAGTGGGATCGGCCTCAATGTGCCCCGGTACTCAAAAAGAGCAAGGAAAGGAAAATTGGTGTACCTGACCGGGATCGTTACTCATCGTACGGCCTAGCTGGGGCGTTCCGGATCGGATTCGGGATAGTATCTGACAATGTCAAAAATGTCCCAGCCTTCCGGTGGAGACGCCATACCTTCCACGCTCAGCAGCCCCCGAGCAACTCGTTTCTGGCTGGCTGTCTTGTTTACCGGTATTGGCACGGGGCTGGCAGCGGCAGTCTTAAGTCGTCTCTTGCAGTTTACTCAACAGCTGGCCTGGCATGGTTCCTCAACCAATATTTTGGACGCCGCCCAGCACGCGGGTGTGGCGCGACATCTGCTGGTTCTTTTAGGAGCAGGAATTTTGACCGGCGCGGGACAAATTCTCCTAAAACAACTTTCGAGCGGTAATGGTATTGATACCACCGCTGCCATCTGGTTCCACGCGGGCCGCATGCCTCCGCTCCGTACTCTCGGAAGCGCTGTACTTTCCATTTTCGTGGTGGGCATGGGCGCGTCTCTGGGCCGCGAAGGTGCGCCAAAACAAGCGGGCGCCGTGTTCGCGAATCTTTTCTCGGACCGAGGCTCACTATCCGACGAACAACGCCGGCTTCTAGTGGCCTGTGGTGCCGGCGCCGGAATGGGCGCCGCTTACGGGGTTCCGTTAGGAGGCGCGCTCTTTGCGCTGGAGGTTATGCGTGGGAAACTGGCGCTTCGGTTCGTGCTCCCCGCTTTGTTTACCTCGTTAATTGCCACCGCCGTTTCTTGGCTGGTACTCCCTAACGCTCCGACTTACATTATTCCCGCCTATTCGAACGCTGCATCGGTCCTCGTCTGGGCGCTGCTCGCTGCTCCCGTCGTGGGCGTCGCTTCGGTCGTTTATGTTCGCCTCGTGCGCTGGGCCGACAAAAATAAACCCCATGGTTGGCAACGATTAATTGCGCCCGTTATCGTGCTCGGCCTAGTCGGCGTCGTTTCTGTTTGGTTTCCACAAATTCTTGGAAACGGCAAAGATGTTTCGCAATTGCTCTTCACAGGCCAGGTGACGCCTCTATTAGTGTTGGCTCTGCTTTTCTTGAAACCTGCTGCCACAATCTTGTGTATCCGTAGTGGTGCACCCGGCGGCCTGTTCACGCCTTCGCTTACTGCTGGCGCATTGCTTGGCGCAACGCTGGGCCACGCGTGGTCTTGGCTCTGGCCCGGCGTGCCTGCCGGCCTTTTCGCCCTACTTGGCGCCGGAGCCCTTTTAGCTGCGACCACGCAAGGTCCGATCTCAGCGATAGTTCTCATGATGGAACTAACCGGTCGAGATCGCTCCTTCATTCTGCCAATGTTAGTCGTTGCAGGAATCGCCACGCTGGTTGCTCGTTCCATCGAACCGCGTTCCATCTACGACGCGCGGCTTACAGACGAACAAGTAGAACAGAGGCGGAAGCTTCGCGAAGAACCCTCGGAACAGGCCACTAGCTAATTCGTTCAGGGGCCACGCTCCGGTTTGAAACTGTCCCGCAGTTCACGTTCTGGAAAGTTCAGCAACTTTTGTATCTAGAGGAGTTTTTCTTGCCTGGATCTTGCGCGACCGTGGGCCTTGCAATTTGTCTAACTCTAGACTGCAAGGATCTCGTCGACCATTAGCTCGAACCACTGTCCGGGGAAAGTTGGGTGAGGTTGGCGGAAGCGGTTTAGTGTCGTTAGGATACGCGGCGGTGTCAGCCGGAACGATTTGGACTCCAAGCCGCGTCTTAACGCCGATCCGGATGGTTGGGGTCGGTGAACTCAAGGAACTCAATGGGTGCGCCGTTTTCGACGATGAACGCGACGCGCACGCCGTCGGATGGGCTGTTCGGCGCAATCAGAATTTCCCGGCCTACCAGCTCGGACGCAAGGTCACTCACCTCAAAAGCAACATGTGGCACTTGCCTGACCAACTCGGGAATAGGTGCGTTCGCTTCGAACCGCATCCATTCCACGCCATACTCGCTGTTTTCGTGTCCGACAATAAAGGTGTTTAGATGTTCGATGTGGCGCTCTCCCGGCCTCGGTTGGCTGGTAGGAATTCCAATGTGATGATATCGGCGCATTTTCTAGCCTCCGTTCCGGAATAGCGCGAATTCTAAGGGATCATACTGCGTAGAGGCAGAAGGAAACGCGACTGTTTTTGGGGTAACAGGCTAAGCGGCAACAATGCGGTATGAACTCCGGCCGCACCGTGTTTGCCCAGTTGATCGAGCATCTACCCCACAAGGAGTTTCACAAATGCGTGGCCCGCTATGGTGGAAACCGTTACGCGAAGAACTCCTCCTGCTGGAGTATCTGGCGATGGCCTTTGCCCAGCTTACCTACCGTGAAAGCCTGCGGGACATCGAGACCCGCCTAGGCGCGGTAGGTGGCAAGCTGTATCAACATGGGTTTCCGCACCAGCGTGGGGCGGTCGACGCTAGCCGACGCCAACGAATCGCGCGACTGGCGCATCTATGCCAACTTTGCGCAGACACTCATTGCGGCCGCGCGCCAGCTGTATGCTGGCGATACCATGGGCGTCGATCTGGATCAGAGCCTGTATGCTCTGGATTCGACAATCATCGATCTGTGTCTGGCGTTGTTTCCCTGGGCCCGATTCCGGCTGCGCAAGGCGGCACGCGCTGCTGGACCTGCGTGGCAATATTCCGGCGTTCGTTCACATCACCGACGGCAAGGTGCACGACGTGAACGTGATAGATCAGCTTGTGCCCGAAGCGGCGCGTTCTAGGTGATGGGTCGTGGCTACATCGATTTTGAGCGATTGTTCGTGCTGACGCTCAGCGCGGCGTTCTTTGTGGTGCGCACCAAGTCGAACGTTCTACTCCAGCGGCGCTACTCGCATCCGGTGGACAAGAACACGGGCGTGCGCTCAGATCAGACCGTGATTCTGTCCTCGTTCGAATCAGCTTCCGTATATCCGGACCCACTGCGGAAGGTGAGCTACTACCATGCCGAAACCAATAGGCGACTGAAGTTTTTGACCAACCATTTCACGCTTCCGGCACTGACCATCGCCAGCATCTACAAACAGCGGTGGCAGGTGGAGCTGTTTTTCAATTAGATCAAGCAGCATTTGCGCATCAAGGCCTTTACGGCACCAGTGAGAACGCGGTGAAGACGCAAATCTGGATTGCGGTATCGGTGTATCCTGCTCGTGGCGAATCGTGCGCAAACGGCTGGGATTGAAGGTCAGCCTGTGTCAGATTCTGCAGGTTCTCAGCCTCACGCTTTTCGAGAAAACGGCCATTTTATGCGTCCTTCAGGCCATCAAACCAGGCGTCAATTTCGCCGAAAACGTCAACCAACTGATTCTCTTCGACTTTTTAACCGGACAGCAGTCAGCTCGAAGCTTTGAATTGCCAATAGGCACTCCCTGAAATTCGGGTGCGATATTCCCAAATGGAACCGACCGAGATACTTGTAGAACGGGTTTTTTGAGTGCTACCATTCTCCCAGCACAATTCTAAGCAGAAATGCGGTGAACCGCCGTTAAACTCAGCGTATTCCGATATCAATCTGATGGTTGTCACTTTTTGAGCTAAATTGAAATGTGTTCCTTATTGTACAGCTACGCTTCTTTTCGGTGTCTAAGATTGATCTTGATTATCCGCTCCTGATCCGAAGATGGGTCCATCTGCGCGCTGAACATGCTCTAGGAAGGTCTGCAGACCAAAATTGTCCCAGGAACATTTGGACTTAATTGCAGGGCAGGTCTCAACGGAGCACCTCGATGAATGGATTTGTCGCTAACCTAAATCATCTGGCGCTCATCTTATCCGTTGGAGCCCTCAATTGAAGATGCACAGGAGATTCAAGAACATGAGCATTTTTGGACGCATCGCGGGTGTCGCAAAGTCTAGTTTGGGCAAGTCAATGTTGGCTGCCCTGCTGTCGTCGGCTCTACTGTTCGCGACCTGGCCTCAGAATCTTCGGGCCTATCAAGACGCACAAGACGCACCAGCCCCGGCGCAGGCTGCGCCACAGGACGGGCAGGCGCCGCCATACACCACCCAGACTCCCGAACAGATTCAACAGTTGGTAGCGCCAATTGCCCTGTATCCAGATTCCCTGGTAGCCCAAATCCTGGCGGCCTCCACGTTTCCCGAGCAAGTGGTGGAGGCAGACAGATGGGTGCAAGCGCATCCCGATCTGAAGGGCGATGCTTTGGCCCAAGCTATCAACCAACAACCGTGGGACCCAAGCGTGAAGGCGCTGGCCGCGTTTCCATCCATCCTTGGAAATATGGATAAGAATCTTTCTTGGACGTCGTCGCTAGGGGATGCCTATTACAACCAGCAACAAGATGTAATGGATGCGGTACAGGTGATGCGCCACCGGGCCGAACAGGCGGGCAATCTTAAGTCCACGCCGCAGCAAACGGTAACGTCGCAAGGCTCGACGGTGGTCATTCAACCTGCCAACCCCGAGGTCGTTTACGTCCCCGCGTATGATCCGTGGCTGGCTTACGGAGGACCCATCGGGCCATGGCCGGGATGGTATCAGTATCCCGGAATTTGGTATGGCGGCCCGTACCTTTCGTTCGGGGTCGGCTTCGGAATCGGCTTCTATAGCGGGTTTGGATGGGGTTGGGGCGGGTGGGGATTCGATTGGCACAACCGATACGCAATCTACAACCACAACCGGTACTACTCCCGGAGCAATACGTTTTATAACCGGAGCAATTACTACCGCGGGGGCGTAAGGGGCGGAGTTCGTGGCGGCGCCTACGCAAATAACCGGGGGAATATCGGCGGGCGCAGCGGAGTGTACAACCGTCCTGGCGCAACGACGCGACCATTCAACGGCGATGACCGGGCAGCTCGGGGATACGCGCAACCCCGCGGTCAGAGCGGCACTCGCTCGGGGGCTTTCAGCGGCTACGACAAGGGCGGACAAACAAGGAGCTTTTCATCACGCGGAAGTTCCAGCTTCGGCGGCGGAGCACCTCGCGGCGGCGGTGGTGGGGGCGGCGGCGGCGGCGGCCGGCATCACTAATCGAAGAATCGTCATTTCCCCGATGGAACCCAAAATTCAAAAAATGGAGAAAGCCATATGGATCGGACGAATTTAAACTTCCGCGAATTTGCTTGGGCCAACCTTCCTAAATTGGCCGTCGGCGCCATCCTTTTGACGGGCTTCTTTGCGACCCGTTCGCTAGGCCAGCAGCAGGGCCAGAAGACATTTTCGTCGGCGGAAGAGGCGAGCAACGCACTGGCAACGGCCGCACAAAGTAACGACGAAAAAGCGATGCTCAGTATTCTCGGACCGAAGGGAAAAGAAATCGTCTCGTCGGGCGACGACGAGGAGGACGCCCAGAACCGCGCTAATTTCGCGCAGAAATATCAGGAAATGCACCGTTTGGTGAAAGAACCGGATGGCACTACGACCTTGTACGTCGGACCGGAGAACTGGCCCACCCCCATCCCACTTATGACCAATGGCAAGCTGTGGTATTTCGACACCGAGGCTGGCAAGAGGGAAATTTTGTACCGCCGAGTGGGCCGAAATGAAATGTCGGCCATTCGCGTTTGTAAGGAACTGGTCGCGGCGGAGAAGGAATACCACTCCGTACAGCATGACGAGTATGCCAAACAAATCTTCAGTGATGAAGGACAGCACAATGGTCTCTACTGGAAAGCTGCGGATGGCGAACCCCCGAGTCCTATCGGACCCCTGGTGGCAGCGGCCGTTGCAGAAGGCTATACCAAAGAGCAGGGAGGCGGCCCGACTCCTTACCGCGGTTACTATTTCCAGATTTTGACGCGTCAGGGAAAAGGTAGCCCGGGCGGTCCGAAGAGCTACGTCGCCAATGGCAAAATGACGGAGGGTTTCGCTTTGTTGGCCTATCCAGCGGAATACAAATCATCGGGCGTAATGACCTTCATCGTCAGTGAGGATGGCGTGGTGTATCAGAAAAATCTCGGCAAGAAGACCGATGTCCTTGCCAAAGCCATGAAGGAATACGACCCCAGTTCCGGTTGGCAAAAAGTTGAAGAGGAGCAGGAGACTGCTGGAGAGTCGAAAGACGAGTAAAAAGACGTACGAACGAGTGTGTGGTTTTCTATACCCTCCGGGATTTCCACCTCTGGGCCGACCAGATGCCGGCTTACCCGTCCCGACCGGGTCGCTCTTCCAAAAGAGTGCGCTCCTGGAAAGGATTACCAATTCGGGTAATCCGCGCATGGGAAGTCAGGGTGTCCTGCTTGCCCGGAACGGGTTCGTAAATATCCGCGGTGATGACTTTTTCTCTTCACCAGCGTCGAGTTGGGCCAGGCGTTCATTTGCGCCGGCGTGCTTCGGGGCAATTTCTAGAACTTTGGAATAAAGCGGGCGGGCGCGCCACGGTAGTTGCATTTGTTCGTATAGTTTGCCGAAGTGAAAATAGGCTGGGACGTTCCACGGATCGATCTCGATCGCCTTCTGGAAATGTTCGATGGCTTCGTGCTGGTGATGGCCCACGGCAGCCAGACTGACGGCCAGCAACACCCGATATTTCG